>Ga0307517_10000091_pt1 | contig 129308 bp, 116 predicted proteins | sample 23_EM_MG_FD_194515 | JGI IMG/M metagenome (GOLD analysis project Ga0307517, IMG submission 194515) | Populus trichocarpa ectomycorrhiza microbial communities from riparian zone in the Pacific Northwest, United States - 23_EM | ecosystem: Host-associated > Plants > Roots > Unclassified... | reverse complement strand
CGGGGGGGGGCGGGCCCCCCCAGGTTTTTGACGCTTTGACGATGTATCCAGTGTAGTGGTGTTTTCTCGGTCACATGAGAGGTCTCGGACCTCTCGTTCAACGATGTACCGGTGGGGCTCTGCTGGTATGGTCTGCAAGAATGTGTTCTTTCTATTGAGATCTTACTGGGGTAATAATGTTCCAACGGAGGCTTTTGTGCCCTGATGCTTGCCCGAAAAGTTGGATCATTAGTAATGTCCCCATTGCCCCAATGGGTCTGTTTAGCCAAGTCTTAACTGTATTAGTAAAGTTTATTATGAATGTGCAGTACCACCGTACAAGTACTTGATTGGGGGTAGACTGATCAGTAGGGATTCTTACTCGAGTAGTCTACGGACAGTACTGTACAACTATTTTTCGGCTACCGCATGGTACTTGTAGAGTAATAGCAAATGTAGTAACCATAAATCAAGACTGCTGCAAACTCCGGCCTACGTATAACAAGCAATGATAATCGGGTGCAGTATCATAACAAGGCTCCGGTTTTTTTTTGGAGGGGACTGAGCCATGGTTGAATCGGATCGGTGGCACACTACTTTGTGGGGCCAATAGCTAGTACAGGATCTCTGCCTGGAGCGTGTGTCCAATATTTTCCTAGGGCTAGGGCCTTCCCCCATCCTCTCATAGTGAGGAGGAAAAAAGAAAAGACAGGGGACAGTGACACAGGACCAGAAAAAAGATGCCATCTAATACCGGCAGCTATCATGCTAAACTATATTACTGAAAACAGCCTATCACCCCCGAGCACGAAGCCATATTTCTTCGAGAATTGTCACTCTGGTATAGTAGATTTACGTGGCTCCTTATCACAGCCTCTCCTTGTAGCGTCTACATCCACGGAATTGCTAACCACGCCAGGACTTCCGCCGCTATAAAGTACGTTCAAAGTCGTAGTTAAAAATGAGTGAGGGGGTAAAGTACACATAAGCGGGGAGGAAGAAAAAAGAAAGAAAAAAGCTTTTTTTCTCTTCAAAAACTAGCGCGATATATGATTGAGGACATCATGCAAAGGGAGATATGACCGATATATGCCAACAGCGAAGACTTCTCGATCTCCCTTCAGGAAATGGGGAAAATACGAAGGTGCGGGGGGGGATCTTATCACTAACTTCATCCAATAGATAAGAATCTCCAGCGTTAGAAAACTGGCAAGGGATAGAAAGAGGCAAAAACAGGCACAAAAAGGGGAAAAAGAGGGGAAAGGGGGACAATATGGGAAAATGAAAGAAAAAGAAAAATGAGAAAAATGGAAAACCCCGCACTCTCCATTCCCACCACACGAAGATACCCCACGAACCCGTTTCTTTTCCGAAACACTCAAGTCAAGTGCCGACCTGCGGATGGCCCACGATGACAGCACCCTGGGATGTGACCATCCTACCGGAGGATCCATTATTCATGGGCAAGCTCCCCTGGCCAGGTAGTGAGCCAGTGATATAAGTGTTTCCAGCCCCGGGGACAGGATATCCACGATGCGGTGGTGTAAGGCCGCCCGCGAGAGATGATGCAGCCTGCTGTGACGGGGGCGACGTACCATTCCCAGAGCCCAGTGCATTGGTGCCAGGGTGCGCACCGTCGGTCACGGAGAAATTCCGGCAGAGCAAATAAGCGCGCATTGCTGCGGCTTCGCGTGCGAGGACTTCGCTCTCCACTACGCCTTCTGACTGATACTCTCTGTTGTTAACCCGCACTATGCACGAGATGCCCGAAGGCAAGTATTGGCACTCGTAGTGCGGGTCTGACCATCTACGGCGACGGCAGAGACCTTGTTTGAGATAGCTTGTTAGTTTTCTGATATCCCTGTTTGACTAGCAGGCTGGGGGTGCTTTTTCTGTGGGGGAGTGCATGGGAAGTATGGAAAACAAAGGCCAATTGAGCTTAAGTATTGTGTTTGCTAACGAATATATGTCAAAGTGAGATATTGGGGGGGGTGGGGAAGGCTTACTCGAGAGATACAAGATGTAATACATTTCGGGTGATAGTGAAACGGGCTAAAGGGTGAATTCTAGTACGAAGGACACGGGAGCCAGGGCCCTGCGTGGGTTATATGGAAAAGTACGTGGTACGTTTATGCCACGGCCGAGAGGTAGTAAAGAGCGCCGGATGGTAGCGTATTTCTGGGGAATGGCCTTGTATTCGATACACGACTGGCGGAGGGACGGAGATGGGGGTATTGCTTTCTCAGGTTTCTTCCAGCAATTGGTATGCCGTCTTTGAGAGATTTGAAATTGCTCCGAACCTGCTGAATGAAGGTGATCGTACCTTGCCGCCTAGGAAATATGACCTGGAACCGTCTTATACGAAAAAAGTCAAGTGGTAAAAGAGGAGGGCAAAGGGTTGTTGTAGTGTGGTGCAATTCTTGAGAGGGCCAGTAGGTGGGTGTAGGTGAGTTGTCCTCGACATTGCTCCAGACAGAGCACAGCAGCTGTAATATATGACCCGGAGTGCGGGGGACCCCCTCAGTCATAGCTGTCATCCTCTGGGAGCGGCCGATTCGCCGGGGCAAGAAGGTCTACGGTTGGCGAACGAATAGAAGCGGTCCAGCGGTATTGAGTACGTCGAAGCGGAGGATGGTGGACGATATCTGATCGAATGATATTGTATGCTTTCGAACCCCCTCCACCCCTGTAAGCAACCATGCTCCACGATACGTCGTTGGGGAAGGGGGTAGACCTAATTCCTATCTCACTACCAATGAGGAGTGCTGTCTCCCGTGACAGCGCTCCCGTTGCTTTTTTGCTTTTCTCTACCAGCGGGAGCGGGATAGACTGAGTTGCCGGAGTGGGGATGGTATGAGGAAGGGCAGAAGTGAAGGTGAGAGGGGCAACCAAGAGGAACAGTCATCCGACGCCAAAACGAAATATCTCCAAACACCTTCGGGTGAGGTGGCGGTATTGAGACGCGTGGGAGTCACTAAGCCACCCATGTGATGCCTGGCGCCCAAGGGTCACTACTCGGGTCTGAAGTTCGCGGCTCCAGGTCATAGCCAAACGTGTCGATGATAAAAGGGGAATAAAAACAAAGGAAGAAGGTAGGAAAGTAAGAGAAGAGCATCTTCCCCACTCCATGTGCAGCTACGCATGGGGAACATCCGCCCCTTCATTAGGCGTGGGAGACAAACCACTGGTACGATAGTGCCGAGAAGTCCTCCGAGACGGGTGAGGAATTCTCTCTCTTCCTACGAGACAATGAGAACTCCAAGAAAGGAAATTCAAATATCATGAAAACCGATTCGTTCGATTGAATTTTTTTCACTGCAGTATGCAATTCTGATAACCTCTCGGCCTTCTTCCCCTCCCCACTTGGGGTATCAAAATTTTCGCCTTGCCGGGCTAAGTATATCAATTCCTCTCCCCCAACCTACGTTCAATCCCATGAATAGCCGAAGCCACCCCCGATAGTCGTGGGGTTCTTTTTCCTCTGAAGCTTAGCTTTAAAGAACGATGAAAAGAGAAGGAAAAAAAGAAAAGATAAAAGATTGGACGGAGGAAATGGGGAGAGGAAGTAGGCTTAGTAGATCGGATCTAGGGCCTACTAGCACGCTGAGCAGTTCAGAGGGCAGATAAGACGGTAGGAGATAGTTCGAGAGGTAAGTTAGCACACGAGCAGAAGGGTTTACTTACGGTATTCTAAGGAGGAGAGACCTAGGCTGCACTGAGTGTAACAGAGTAAAGAAGCTTTTATCTAACCATTTCGATTCAACTGATGACCGCCAGCCAGTTGGTTTGCCGAAAATGTATCAAGTAAAGAGAACTTGGATTATTTCTTTCCAGATTGACTGGCCTCTAGCTGACATTGATAATATAGGCAGAAACGAACATTGGAAGACGAATGCATTGATGCGTTGGCATAACTAACGGCCTTTCGTTTTTTATGGCCTGCGTGAGCAAGAAGTGCGCCAGGCCTTACGTGAGGGAAATCGGAGTGCGAGCGTGCAAACAGGCCCCACATTGAAGCGGCGCGAAATTGATGATCGACGAAGTCGTCAATATTGCGCTATACATACTGGACACTGGGGCAGGTGTAAAAGTACTGCTGTAACTTACGGTGCCTAGGCAACAACGGGAGTTTGAGATCGACTTGCGGCCTTGGCTACTTCTTACCCCTCTGCATACGATACTGTACCTTCTCAATCTTCCCCTCTTCTTCTCCTCTTCTCACACACACACCCCCCCTATCGTACTCCTTACATGGCCTCAGGGACTGCCAGCCTGGGCATGAGAGTTAGTCGGGTGGTGGAAGAGGGGTGAAGTGGGTGAAAGCCAAAGGGGGGATACCCGAAGAGTCCAATTCTCCCCTATTGGTCTTGGGGTACCATTGTCCTAAAACGGCAGCATATCCTAAATGGGGTATTAAAGAAGCCTGGCATTATCTAGCGTTACCTCAGGACTTAGGATTAGAGACTCGGGACTTTCTCGCATACGTGAACAGATCGTACTGGTGCGCGCTTGGAAGAACATGCAGGAGGGCTGAGGAACAGGTGTTCGTTTGCAAATTGGACCAAGAGGCCGATGTACTGTAGTGCAATTGTGATATCTGAGAGGACTAACTGAGCAAGAATGAGAGATACCGTTGAGGTTGGAAAGAATTCTGGGGTACATGATTCGTTGACTGCATGAGGGGTCCTGCAAGCCGGCTCTGGGGGCTAGAGCAGTACTTTGTGGTAGCATCCACAAATCGCGTTTCTTAGCGCTCTAGAAGGCTGGCCCCTCTGCGATGATAGTAACCCGTGAACATGAGCGGGCGAATGAACGTATTAATCAGAAACGAGAAAAAGCATCGGAATATCTTTAATGTGGAAAAAGCAAAGAAATCGACTCGCCTAGTGTGGCGCGTCCTCGCCGGCCGGGGGGGCTAGGTCAAAACAGGCCTGAGATACGGCAGAGCAATAGGCAACAACCCCATTGCTGTGCCGATTTGATCGAAAGGGACCTAAGATATAATCATAACAATAAGTCGCAGAAACTAGCTAATATTACATCATAAATTGAATGGTTCCCCCCAATAACTCGCTATCTTGCTTGTCTTTGATCCTCTATCCCGTGTACCGCACCTTTAAAATATCCCCAACAGAAATGGGACCGGTTCTCAACCTGTAGGTATTGTATATCACCAGACATCCTAAGAAGAAAGCCGTAACGAATTGAATAGAGGTCAATGGAGTCCTCACGAAGCGCGGAGAAATAGTGAGAAATCTGGTAGTAAAAGAAAGGGAAAGAGAAAATAGTGATGTAAAAATTGAACTGTATGGGGGATGTAAGGGAGGCGAAAAAATAAAGAGAAAAAGGAGAGAAAGGATTGAGAGGCCGGAAGTCGAGCTGTGCTGATGCCCATACTGACTACGTGTTCCAGATTCACTTTCACGAGAAAATAAGAAGAACCAGGTCCTGTCCGTCCAGATCCGTACCAGCTCCCGTGTGCCTGCACAGCGCACGAGGCCCCCCGCATCCGGTGGCCACAACTGCCATTCCCCCCACTAATCGGCCCTATCGATACACGCACGGGGAGGCCACTTCCTAGGTAGTGGAATTCAGGGCTTCGTAGGCCTTTTTTGCTGCTTTCTCTTTGGCGTTCTCCTCGGCTTTGTACACATAACTAGTTTCGTACTCTCTGCCGGCTACACTAACAACGCAGGAGTACCACGATTGCCCGGAGTGCGGTGATGCTGCCGGTCCGGGATCGGGGCTGGGGGGTGAGGGTATGCTTCCGCCGCTGTGTTCGTAAACTTCGTAAGTAGGAGATGGAATGCGTTTGGAAGCGCAGAGTTCTATATCAATCATCCCAAAGAATGTGAGTGTAACCCTCCTGACTTTCGCAGCATTGAAGTTATGGGAGATAGAAGAATACAAGGGGAGTGGGAAGATTGCCCGGAGGGCTAGTTCGAAGATTGTGAAAAGCTGCAAGATGAAGCTTACCTTGTAGGTGTGACTGCCAGTACGTTCTCGTGTGTGAAACCGCCATCTGGTATTTTCAATGTCGACACTACCAAGTTTTGTGTTTTAACCACGCTGTAACAGAAACACACAGCAGGACAACACAGACACAGGCACAGCCAGGTGTACGGCTTTCTTATGTTGGCACTTGGATATCTCCTGATCTGCACTTGCTTCTTATTATCGGCAAAGAAAATGCCTCTGTTTCAGAACTGGACACACAGTTGCAGCAGTTGCCGAAAGCTGGTCGCCAATGCAGGTGGAAGGTGGGCACTGCGGTCAATCCAGATAAAAAAGACTCATGAACGGGAACAACGGCGATAATCGGCGACTGGGTGTTGGCTTTCTAGAACTTAAGAGGGGTCCTGTCTTTTATCTTCACTTCACTTGGCGATTAGTTGTCCACCATAGGTTGTTCGGTCGAGATGGACGGGGTGATTGAGTCGCAAAAGGGAACAAAGAAGTTAGGGCGCAACATGTCCCAACCTTGGATCTTTCGGGACCCAGAGGCTAGCCCGCTACTAGGACTAGTAGGTGCACCCCACATGGGCCTTGCTCCAACTGTAGCAGGGTGACGCCTGGTCACGCATTTTGGATACTGTTGGTGGATGTTCTGCCAAACGAGTGAGATATGATCAAAGTTATTGCGAACTCCAGACAACCGGTTCGCAGACCACGTGGGATTGATTATGTTTGGCCTGCTGCAGGGTTTCTGATATTCAGTGAAACCAACCACTTCAGCTTGGCCAATCAATCTCTATGCCATGGGCCGTCAGGAACATGCAATGCACGGAGGCATTGATAAGTTAACTGTGTAACCAGAGCTATTTGGCAAGATACAGAGGTTTCCCATGTACTTGTACAAACTGTGTTCCCAGGAATGTGCCGTAAAATTCTCAGAGTCGAGCCCACTATCGGCCGGTTTCCTGTAAGAGAAAAGTACATTAAAGGTTCCATTACTGCGTCTGTGAATGAAATTTGTCCTCTAGAAAGAGATAAGCCTCCCGCATAGAAAAGTATCGCTCAAGTAGGAAGATGATAGGATCGGATTGTAATAAACAAGACTTCAGATTAGCTGCAACCATTAAGTTGATAGCCTAGAGGACATTTCGAGACGGATCGGGACCACCCACAGATATCTCGCCCTGGATATATCCCACTCTGTATGCCAGCAGGTGCCAGGCAGAGGAAAAGGCTAAAGGCTGGGCAAACTTGTTACCAGCGAGCTCCACGGGGCTCCCTCGAGACCCTGCTTACGACAGCTGTAGTGAAATGACGTACACAACAGGACTGTGCCCTCTAAAGCAAACTTCGCCCTACCCCCAGACAGTCCCAGCCCACACAACCTCGTTTCCACACTCCCAAAGTCCATCTACTTCTCTTCCAGTGACACACTCTCCCTTCCTCCATCTTCATCTTCCCGCTCCTCATCCATCCTCATCTCAATCCTCATCGACTCTCGAAAACAGTACAGAACCTCAAATTTCTCAAACTTACACACTCAACTTCATCCCTCCAAAAACCAAATATGCAGATCTTTGTAAAGACTCGTGAGATTCCTCTCCAAACCCAAACTGTATTAATGGAGCCACAAACTGACGCTGGCGTAGTTACCGGAAAGACCATAACTTTGGAGGTTGAGTCCTCGGACACCATCGACAATGTGAAGGGCAAAATCCAAGAGAAAGAGGGGATTCCTCCAGACCAGCAACGTTTGATTTTCGCCGGTAAACAGCTCGAAGATGGTCGTACCCTCTCGGACTATAATATCCAGAAGGAGTCTACCCTCCACCTTGTCCTGCGTTTGCGTGGCGGTATGCAGATCTTTGTAAAGACTTGTAGGTTTCCTGGCTTGTTTCTTGTTTGTTTGTTTACTCCCTTGCCATTTGCTAATAGTTTTTTAAAGTGACCGGAAAGACGATCACTCTTGAGGTCGAGTCTTCAGACACCATCGATAATGTGAAGGGCAAAATCCAAGAGAAAGAGGGGATTCCTCCAGACCAGCAACGTTTGATTTTCGCCGGTAAACAGCTCGAAGATGGTCGTACCCTCTCGGACTATAATATCCAGAAGGAGTCTACCCTTCATCTTGTCCTGCGTTTGCGTGGCGGTATGCAGATCTTTGTAAAGACTTGTAGGTTTCCTGGCTTGTTGTTTGTTTGTTTACTCCCTTGCCATTTGCTAATAGTTTTTTTAAGTGACCGGAAAGACGATCACTCTTGAGGTCGAGTCTTCTGACACCATCGATAATGTCAAAAACAAGATCCAAGAGAAGGAGGGCATCCCTCCTGACCAGCAGCGTCTGATTTTCGCTGGCAAGCAACTTGAGGATGGTAGAACTCTCTCCGACTACAACATTCAAAAAGAGTCCACTCTCCACCTCGTCCTTCGCCTGCGTGGTGGTATGCAGATTTTTGTCAAAACCCTTACCGGTAAAACTATTACTCTCGAGGTTGAGTCTTCGGATACGATCGACAACGTAAAGAACAAGATTCAGGAAAAGGAGGGCATCCCCCCAGACCAACAGCGTCTTATCTTTGCCGGCAAGCAGTTGGAGGACGGGCGCACTTTGAGCGACTATAACATCCAAAAGGAGTCCACTCTCCACCTTGTCCTTCGTCTGCGTGGCGGTATGCAGATCTTCGTGAAGACTCTCACCGGAAAGACCATCACCTTGGAAGTTGAATCTTCTGATACTATTGACAACGTCAAGAACAAGATTCAGGAAAAGGAGGGCATCCCCCCAGACCAACAGCGTCTTATCTTTGCCGGCAAGCAGTTGGAGGACGGGCGCACTTTGAGCGACTATAATATCCAAAAGGAGTCCACTCTGCACTTGGTTCTCCGTCTTCGCGGTGGGATGTAAATAGGAGCTCCGGTATTGGTAGGGTTTACGTGGCATAGACGTGCTTTCTATAAATACTATCGCTTTTGCTTTTCGGGACGGGCTTTTCTCATTTTCTCTTTTGCAAGGTCGTCCTTGGGTGTTTTGTTTTGTTGGGATTAGAAGATCCGTGGTTAGCGAATTGTGGCACTAGGCCCAAGATCAATATCGTTCAAACAATTTACTTTCCTTTTGTGATACACCGGTATTGAGCAAGTGAACGCCCGCAGGCATAAGTGACAGGCAAGAGATATCCGAACACAGGGATTAGAAAAATATATGGCTAATTATCTGTGCGTATCCGAGCGCCCATGCTGAGTTGATACAGTACACCAATATTCGGATACTCCTTGCCCGTTGCCTGCACTTGCATCTGGAAATAACTAAACTATCGGAAAATACGTCTGTTGTTACACGAACCCCCAACTTGCGGAAAAAGCCTGCTCTGCGCCTTACAAGTACAGCCGGGTCCGCAAAATTCTCATACATTTCTGAGCACCTACCGTATACTACAAAGTGCAGGGATTCAAGCTGTCTTCACTGTTTATGTTTGCATCAACCTATGTAAAAGTGACCTAAATTTTCGTGTAGGGCCCTATATAGGAGGTATCACACACGGCAACGAATGCCTGAGCCGGTACTCTAACAGCATTTTCTCCACTCCTTTACAATTTTTGAAAATCCTGCAATATTCCTCGTGTTATATACAGGCTTGCTAATACCCCACCACGAGAGAGGGTGGTTAATGTGGGTGGTGAATACTTTTGGCGTAAAAAGGGCATTGGACAAAGTCCTCTTTTCCCCAGTTCAGTAACTTAAGACAAATTGTGATAAGAGTTCGCAATGCCAGTGGAGGCATATGCGGAAACAGTTACCCAAAAGAATCTAATCCCTACCCCATTCCGTATAATGCACAGGTTTAACCAACGGTGACAAGAAGTATATTATACTGTACAACTGACTTTGCTCAAGCAGTGAAACGAAAGGGACTCGCAGAGAATCCAACATATAAAATCGTCAACCCTACTTGTTCTACCCACCGCCGGCAGTATGTAGGAGAAAGTCGGCCAGCGCACCTGTAATTACCATGCAGAAATTTCACACAAACCGGCCGTCTTGGGGGTACTCTTGGGCTCTTTTCTTGCACTTCCAACACTCATAATCCCTAGCGTATTTTCTATAGTCTGGTGTTCAATTATATAGAAAATTCCTAGTTTTTTCTAATATCATACTATAGATGGTTGGTATGATAATATGGCATATCCACAATTAATTTCGCCTCTTGACAAATTGTCTACATAATGGAACCCTAAGAAACACATTGTCTTGGCGGAAGCAGTATTTCTTGGGGTGCGTTATGATATTATCATACCTGAGAGGCTGAGCCTAATATGGAATGAATTGGATTTTGTGCTTTTTTGAGAATTCAGCAGCTCTTGAGGCGCTGAGCCAGCTATGGCCCCGGGAGGCCAATTTTTGCCAACAACAGCTATTTGATAGCTACTTTTGGTTTGGCGTGGGCAGCCTCCTGTGGATTCGGGAAAATCCATGCTAAGAGGCCAAGGGGGCCGCCACTCTCGCAACTCGAGAATCTCGCGACCCTACAGGAGGCTGGAATCCTACTAAATTTACGGTATTTCACCCCGGATAACGCTAGCTCAGCCACCCCCGCCATCAATGGGTCTTATCTGATTCAACTTTTACACACCCAAATGCCGTATGATACCAAAACAAACCCAAGTTCTAGGCCACGAGGATCTGATAGTCATGTTCATATATATTGTAGCACATTATCATGCGAGTCAATGTTATCATAAACGAAAAGGAAGAAAATGGAAAAAAATGGAACATAGAATTAGCTAGGCCACCACAGACACGAAGCACCTCTCCATACAAGGAAAGAGGGTAGTCTATCAGGGCCCCTCATTTTCATCAAACAACTCACCCCCCCTTCCCTTGCCTGGTTCCTTCCCCCACCCTCCTTCTCAACCCCACCACCACCACCCACAACAATACTTTCTCCTTCTTATTCTGGCCTTCTGAGTGAGGTTATATAATAACAAATCTGCAATGCCGTCAGATATAATAACCATCCATTCACGGGTCACTACAGATCTGCATACCCCACGTTCCCCCGGTCCAACCGTGCCCCAGTTTGACGACAGCAGGTTCGAGGAAACTAAGCCACAACATGAACCGGAAGGGCCCCCCCAGTCCATAGTTGAGGAGCTTCACCTTCCCAACCGTATTGCCCTTCACGTAACAACCGACGGCCGCGATGACTGCAAGGTTGATTTCGAATGCAACCACTTGAGATGGGGAATCGAAATATCATCTTCCTCTACCTACCCAACCCTCCACGACGACGTCCTATCGTTCAGGTACTACAGCAATGAGGACAATCAGGAAGAATACGCACTTTTCAAAGTCTGGGTGATGCTGTTTTGGTATTTTCAGCTACCTGCCCCCCCCGCGGAGTTGATACCGAACAAACAAGGCAGTCCTCGGGGAAGCTGGCAGGTTCACTTCAACAATACCGGTCCCTTCTTCAAGTTGGCCAACCTGCAAGCCGTTGAGGCTGCTGGATTGGTATCGTTTCCCGATTCTGGAGCAGCGTCCGGTGAATGGATCGGAGCCTATGCCACCAGGGTGGGATTCTGGCAGTTACCACCAGAGCCATTCTTGAATCCTGTTTGCGCGGCTAAGAAGCCGTTACGCATGCCGAAACCGGTGGAGTACACTTTTACCGATCGTGTTAGGCATCCAGTCCGACCCCGCCCCCAGCCTAACGGTGACATGTACACCAGGTGGATTCCATCGTTTAGGCAATTCCTCACTTTCAGATTGGCAGACCTGGATGAAGATACGGAGGTGGTGCACAGATGGATGAACGATCCTAGGGTCGCAATGTTCTGGGGGGAGGAGGCTGACGATCTGGAAAAAACAAGGTCATTCCTGAAGAAGGGATTGGGATCTAAGCACTTTTTCCCAATAATTGGGTGTTGGGATGATGAGCCTTTCGGATACTTTGAGGTTTACTGGGTTAAGGAAGACGCGCTGGGACGGTACGCCAGCGATGTGGATATGTGGGATAGGGGTGTGCACTGTTTGGTTGGGGAACAGAAGTTTAGGGGGCCACAGAGGGTGGGGGTTTGGATTTCTAGCCTGGTGCACTGTAGGTCACTCGTGGGGTACTAGTACTGTTGTTTGTCACGGAGCTAACGAGTGTAGTCATGTTTCTCGACGATCCAAGAACGCAGACGGTGATGCTCGAACCAAGGGTTGACAACACAAAGTTAGTATTCCAAAGCTAGATTGGTATTCAGGAAGGGAGAACTGACACGATTGCAGATTCATCAAATACCTCATGGACGCCGGGTTCTACAAGGAAAAGGAGTTTGCATTCCCACACAAGCAGGCGGCGCTTATGAAACTCAAGAGGGAGGCGTGGGAGGGACCACTATGTTAATCTCTACGAGTACATGTACAGTACAACCGCAATTCTCAGATCGGGATGGTAGACGGGAACAATTTAGATGGCGGCTCATTTGTGAACTTACTGTACCTAAACCTACTGCACCACGGCTTGGAAGTGTGGGATAGGGCCCAATTGCATCCCCGGAGTAACACCACGTGCTATGGGGAAAATTCTTGGAAAATCCTTGGCTAGGCTTTGGTGAAATTTTTTTTACAATACCGGCATATAACACGGGCACTGGTGGTCATCTACTATACAAAACCCCTTGTGCCCTCCTCTCCTATCATCTAAACCCTCATCATCACCAAATAAACAAACACAACCAAACAAGCAGCAATGGCCACGAAAATCGACCCAACAACCCTCCTCGCTCACCCCATCCCCGTGCGCAACCTTATCCTCCAAATCCCGCCCAGAATCATCACCCCCCTCCTAACCCACCACGCCCAAGCCTTCGAGCCACAGGACGTAGTCGTAACCTCCATAACCCCAACGGAGCTAACAATAACCTACCTCCAACCGCTACGCGAAGTCTGGTACAACCCCATCCCCCGCACGGCCGTCATCCCCTTCACCCCGCCGCTACCGCCCATTCCCGCGGATCCGGCGGACGACCAGGCCAACTCCGACTGGGAGGAAGCATGCGCCACACGGCTCAAGGAGATGTCCGCCGCCAGCGAGAAGGCCGTCGACAACCGCTCCGACATCGTCGTCACGCGCTACCTGCCGCCGACGTCACCGGGGTCGTTCCTGGCCATGGGCTGGTTCGTGGCGCTGTCGTTTGTCATCACGCTCTGGATTTTCCGCGGGAGGGAGGCACCGTATGTTGGTGAATTTCTGGCGGATAAGGTTTGGAATGTTGGCTGGAAGTTTGACGTTACGGCCCTGGTGCATGCTGGGATATTGGTCAAGAAGTGCCGCGATGTGGTCAATTTGGCTGGGAGGTTGAGGGTGCATGGGGTCGATCGCCGGCGTGGAGTGTGGGCGCTTTGGCTGGTTAATGTGGCGCTCGAGGGGTGGAGGTGCGCGCAGCGGTTTGAGGGGGAGGTTAGGAGGATGGGGAGGGGGTTGGCGGAGGAAAAGGTTAAGGGGGAGAGTCGGAAGGGGAAATAGGTGTTTTTCTCTGTTGTTGGGCGGGAGAGTTGATGTTGTTATTACCTTGGTTTTTGATAAAAACGTGGGAGGGAAGGAATATGTACTAGTAGAATTCGATTTGTTTCTACTCGAGTACAGTTTGCGCGCTATGACATCGATGGTGGACATGAGAAGTGAACGGCTGTGCTCGAGCACAGCACTGTGCGCTATGCAAATTTAGCACTCACGGGTAAACTCGCAGCGCAAAGAAAATAAAGTAAAAACGTGACCAACGGTAAATGCAACCGAAACTCCAACCCACAAAGGAAAAGGACACAGGAGTATATATGTGCACACAACCACAAATTGGAAACCCTACTTGTTCGTCTCCTCCCTCTCCCCCTCCTCCCGTATCCGCGTTTCCTAATGCCCCCTCCTCCCCTCCCGTCTCCTTCACCCTCATTTAGCAGCCCGACGACTTTATCCCCGTCGCCTCATCGCTCCGCTCATCCCAGCCGACGTCGTACTCTTCTGCTATGGCTTTAATCTCTCTGCGTAAAACCTTGCCCTCATAGACCAATTCCTCCCACTTGTCTATATCGAATCCTTTCTCTCGATAGAGCTTCATCCGCCGTTTCGACAAGACTTGGCGGTTATTGCAAAGGAAAAAGAGATATCCGCTCATGACGGTGGATAATCCGATAAGGTAGGTTACCGGCTCCATAACGGCCCACTACGCCGCCACCACCGTGAGTGAGTACTTGATCCTAGAGTATTACTTGTACCATGCAGCACATACCCCCAAACTAGCCTTAAACGTCAACCAGTAAACCGCCGCCAAACACCCCATCAACCCAAAAAATCCACTAACAACCCTCTGCGCCCCTCGACGCGCAATCATATCACACTCAGACTTGAGCCTCGCCTGCAGCTCAATCTCCCCCGTCATGGCAATCAATCGCTGGCGGAGGTAATGCGTCCACTGCTTAAAGGTGGGCATGCCGACGGGCACTCCATCACGCCCTTCAACCTCGATGACGAATTCCTTGCCCCTCGCTACGTTGCCAATAAAGTCGCCTACTTCTGTGGACGTGGACCAGCGCACGTATCCGCCCTCCCCCGGAGTCTCGGAAGCTTTGAAGGAGATGTTTGGGGCGCGGGGATTTGAGTTGGGGGATGTTATTGGCGGGAGTTCCGCTTGGATTAGGCGTTCGAGGTAAGAGAGGGGTTGTTGGGGGTGGACTACCAGAGCGAGGGGAGGGTGGGGGGTGCCGGCGAGCTTTAGCGGGAGGAGGAGCTTTAGCAGTCGGGAAGGGGTTGGTAGTAGTTTTCCTTGGGATTGTAATGTGAGAATTGGCGGTGGGAAGTGGGAACGCTTGGAGGGTGGGATACCGTACCTTCTGCAGTAACGCTTGGCTCCGGAGGCCTCTTTGCGGGAGATTGGTCGATGTCTCCGTGATGCCATGGCGTCCCTGTTCCTGCTTCGCTACTTCCCCGCAACTCTCTGCCGCTACTATCACTACTCACGCCCCCACCTTTATACTCCCCACTCCCACGTCCTTCTCCCTCATTACCACCCTCCTCCCCCTCCTCCCCACAGCCCCATCCTTTCTCTCTTCCCCCACCCACACCCTCAGCCTCCTGACCCCCCTTCCTGCATTCGCTCCCGCTCACTCCTCCTCCCGCAACCCCACCACCGCCATCCACAAACCGCCCCGCCACCGACGACGAAAACGCCCTCCTCCCATTATTTCCACTCGAAGAAGCAACGAATAAAAAACTCTTCTGAAAATTCAAACTCGGCGGACGGGCCAGGTGCGAGGTTAAGCTCTGTGTACTACTCTTCAGAAGCTGTCGTTCCGGGAGGAAGCCCGGTGACCGGAGGAGCACACGGGGGTTCATTATTGCTTTTGGTGAAATGTAGGAGGTGGAAGAGCTATGCTGTGGACGGATGGTAGGAAAGGGTTTTGATTTAAGGGTTTGGAGAGTGGGGGTATTAAGGGATGGAATGAGGGGAATGAGTGAGGGGGTGAATTGTGATGGGAGGGAAGGAGGGTTATGTTCTATATGTATGAATATTATAGATATCGCGTATCGTGCCCTACGCTACCGTGAGTGTGAGGGGGAAGTTGTAGGAAAGAGGGGGAGATTAAACTTAAATCAGAAACCGAGCATAGAAGCAAAGCAAAGCAAGGAGCATTCTATCTTTTTTATTTTGGGAAAAATAGCTTATGATCAAGCTGGCGCAGTGGCTAGCATGTGCGTACCATATCATGTAGATCCACTAGCGGAGTAGACTACTCGAGCCATTATTGCATCGTGCGGTATTGGATAAGGCATTATATTATAGCTTTCAGACGTTACCTCCTTCCCTCCTTCCTTCCCTTTCCCTTTCCCTTCCCGAGGCGGGTATTTTGTCTTAGTTCGTTGAGAAAGGACGGACTCGCCTGCCAATTGACCGACGAAAGGCTCGTGCAGCATAGTTTGCTAGCTGGCAATGCCGGGGGAGCATGGTCAGAAATGTGGAGTCAAAGACAGAGGGGAGAGCATAGGTCTGTGGTTGGTTGGGCTTTGCAGGTTTGCTGCTGGGCAGACGGGATTGGAAGAGGAGTAAGTCGTGTATCTGTGGCTTGGAACCAATCGTGTCGGTGGCTAGTGTATGATTGGGTAGGTTTGGTATCATGCTGTATGATGCTCGGTCTGGCGGTAAAGCCACTTTTTACCCCATGGTCCACCGTAGCACGATAGACCGCAGTACTCAAGTAAGTGTGTGATACGATAAATTAGTGATACACACGCCGCCGGAAAAACTATACCCCCGGGGGATTCGAGACATCTACTATGAAAGTGTTCTTGAGACAATGCATACATAGATCGATTGCGGTGCTAGAGTATAGGGACTTTTTACCCTTCGAACTTCTCTGCCAGTCATAGCGCACCCCGGTGCAGGTGGGTAGGCAGGATAGACATCAGAACAAAACACGACATCCCACTCCATTCACACGATCGTTATCACCACGAGTTATCAAATCTGCAGATCCCCCGATAAGGTATTTAGACGGGCACCGTTTCCGTGAATAAGATATCAGGTCTCTCCTTCTACCGGTATGTGATATGTGTATATATATCTACTGGTATCATACGAGCACTGTGGAGCACTACACTTCCTCGCTGGGAACTCCGATTCGCCCATGGGATATGTGCGGTGTAGATTTAAATCACGCGGTGAACCTACAATAATAAAACCAGACCCTAATCATCTGAGCGTAGCAACGGGCTCAGTTCCTCGGCGACTTCTGAGCCAACAATGTCCACCAACTTACCCTTCGTCAGGAATTCATGGTCCGAAGCGTCCCAGCCGGGAACTACAACCTGTCACCGCTCCATTCGTTACCATCACCTCTCTACTTCCATCACCGAGATAAGGTTAACAAGCCAACCGTACCTCTGTTATAAGTAAAACCTCCGCCCCCTCCTCCAACATAGAAGCCTTCCAAACCCCACCTTCAACAACCCACTGGGCCACTTCTCCCCCTTCAATATCGCATCCTACAACAAACGTCTCCACCTTTCCACTCTCATGAATGAGCACATATCGCCCGCGTCCCTTAACTGCCGTGTGCAAGATCAGGGACCGGTTCTTGTGGAAATTCCCGATGGGCGAGTGTGCAGTTAGGAGGTAGAAGATGGACGTATTTAGAGGACGCGTCTCGTCGGTTTGTCCGGGGAGGGGAGAGGTGATGGTTGTGGGGTTTGTATGTGTACGTTTGAGGTAGCCGCCTTCGGGATTGGGAGTCAGGGATAAGGTTGAAATTAGGGCTCGGGCAGAGGGGGCCTCATCAGGCGTCGGGGTTGGGATTTTGAGAGTTTGAAGGGCCATTGTTTGGATGGATTATGGAGGTATGATATGATACGGTATAGGTGGTGGTGGTGATGGGGGTGATGAGACCGAGGAGGAGGAGGCGGATTGGTTAAGTTTAGGTTTTGGATGTCATTGCTTGATGACTCCGCATTACAAGGGTAGTAGTACCCCGTTAGCCGGAACAGACAGTGACACATTTGGCCGATTAACCTCAAACAACATTCCATAGTCTAAGTTAGCTTCCTGTCGGACCCCGGTACGATACGGGTAGGAAGGGCGTTACTAGAGTTGGTTAGGGGTTCTTGGAAAACTAAGGAGTTGGGGTTGCGATAATACTTGTAATAATAATTATAAATTTAATGGGGTGTGGGTTACGGAACGTTCCTAGTTTGTGCCCCGCCTGCTCTACGGTATGTCGTCGACCTCAATAGAAAAGTCTTGATACCACGACAATATAACACTATTAAAAATCGCATCAGGATGTCCAATAGGCAATAGCCCATATCCGGGGCCCAATACGCATGACCCCTACAATCTATACTTGTGCCCGTAGTGTATGATAATATTATCATACTGAAGCTTTCATCCTGCCACAAATAGAAAACTTTAAGCAATCAATCGCAGCAAGCTCTCGTAACCATGCCAAAAGTAGGTTTCACCCAACCTAAATCCGCATGGCGAAACCCCATATGGCAGCCAAGTACCTACCCGGACCTGAATCTCGAGATCAGGTGTCTTCACCTTAACCCGGTGTAAGGGGTATCAACTCACCGCGCAGAGCTTGGGCCATCATTAGAAAGATGGTGTTTTCTAGGAAGAAGGAGTTGGGGTGAGAAGAGGAAAGAACGTTGCAATGATACTTTGGCTCTGCTCCTCCTCCTCCCTCCTCCCTCCTCCCTCCTCCTCCTCCTTCTACTTCAAAGACTATCATTGCTAGTACTCTCATTAGTGGTACTCCCGTGCAAATTTCCATTCCCGCACAACGGCTCCAGTCCAACGTCGTGACAACGACCCATGCCCAGGAATCCCCGTGACCCGCCACAGCAGCTGCCGGAAAGGTCGAGTTCAACCCAAGATGGCTGTGAAGCAGACGATAAACTGCCAATCCTGGCTAGACGCTATAGCAGCGGCGAGGTGGAAATTTTAGGTTGGTGTGCCAGGGTCCGCACCTGCCCTGGGAAGAAAACCTTGTCGGCCTCGCCCGAAAAATCTTCTTCCCCTCTCGCCACAAATACCTCTCCAGCGAGGCCTTCTACATATTATCGTCACTTCGATTACGGGACTATGACAACGGGTGAGAGTGATGAGCACTTGCCCCTCGCGCAGCCGCACACTCAGACACAGATGCAGAAACAGACAAGCAGGGATTGGAAAAATTACATGTTACCATCTCCGTCGTCCAGCGGCCTGGGGGATGAGAGGAGGTTGCTGGCAGATATCGATACCCCAGAGGACCCTCCTTCCCCTCCACCAGCGTCTTCTCAAAGCCCCGAGGAAAAACCAGTAACATGGCTTTCTCTACCTCGAAAATCACAACTGATCATCCTAACCCTCTGCCGCTTCTCCGAACCACTCACGCAAACCTCTATAGCATCCTACCTATACTACTACCTTTCCTCTTTCCACCCGCCAAACAAGCCGCCTCCCAGTGCAGAGACAATATCCCGCCAGGCCGGATTAATAGCCTCCTCTTTCGCCCTTGCACAGTGCCTAACCGGCGTGTGGTGGGGTCGCTTATCAGACAAGATGGGGCGAAAGCCCTGCATCCTCTTCGGCCTCGCGGGGACTGCGATATCAGTGATTGGATTCGGCTTTTCGGAGAATCTCGCTATGGCGCTAACCTTTCGCATCCTAGGCGGTTGCCTGAATGGAAACGTGGGAGTTCTGCGGACCATGGTCGCAGAAGTCGTCGTCGAGAAAAAGTACCATAGCAGGGCCTTCTTGATTATGCCCATGTGTTTTAATATTGGGATCATTGTTGGCCCGGCTATCGGTGGGATTCTGGCTGACCCTGCAAGTACCTACCCCGGGCTGTTCGGCCGGGTGGAATGGATGCGCCGGTGGCGGTATGCCCTGCCCAACCTTGCCAGTGCGGTGTTTCTATGCATGAGTATGCTATTAGGATTTCTCTTCCTAGAAGAGACGCTCGAGTCGAAAAGGTATAGGAATAGAACGGATATCGGGTTGAGAATTGGACGGGGGATTACTTTCTTTGCGAAACGTTTATACGGCATGGTCACTCGCAGGGTGAATTCTCCGAAAACAGACGAGCTGGGAGAGTACCAACTCGTGACGGACCTCGAAGGTGACGACGACGACGATGCTACCGTAGTGGGCTCAGCAACACCTTTGCCTTCTTCCTCTGCCTCTATTCGGTCTATACCTGTCGAGCCGAAGAAACATCCCAGACGCCCGACTCCCCGGAAGATCTTCACAAAGAACATTATCTTCACCCTAATTGCCTTTGCAATCCTCCCCCTCCACAATGCGACATTCATGCATCTCTGGGCGATATTTCTCTCAACACCTCGCTCCCTCACACCCCATCCTTCATCCCCTTTCAAGTTCACAGGAGGACTAGGCCTCCCAGCAACCCAAGTCGGCATCGCAATGTCCTACCTCGGCGCTATAGGGATCCTAATGCAACTACTCCTCTACCCCCCGCTCCAGGCGAGATTAGGCCTATTACACAGCTTCCGTATCTCCTGCATTATTTTCCCAATAGCATACTTCCTCACCCCATTCATTGCCCGTGTGCCGTCTACGTCACCGCCCGAACAGGCGGCAAGTGGGTGGCTGGTGTGGGCTTCCATCGTCGGTGTCTTACTACTGCAAGTCACCGCGCGCACGTTCGCGCTTCCCGGTAGCGTGATACTATTGACCAACTCTGTCGAGAGAAGGAGCGTTCTGGGAACGGTACACGGAGTCGGGAGTTCCCTGTCTAGCGGATCTCGCGCCGTGGGCCCAGTTACAGGCGGAGTGCTGTACGCAGCTGGGCTGGAGGGTGGGGTCGTCGGGTGTGTGTTTTGGGTTATGGCGGGGATCGCCACGGTCGGGGCCTGGTGGGCTTGGTTTTTGAAGGAGGGGGGAGGGTTGATTGATGATGAGGCTGAGGAGGAAGAAGGGGTAGCTTGAGTGTAGGGGTATTGTTTTTTACCTTTTTTTGATTGGCTGGATAATAAATGGCATAGGCGTTTCTCTTTGCTAATGGGTTATGAGATATAAGGTATGGATTATAAGTTGAATGGTTCCTTTTGTTATTCTACAGCTGTGTACTGATATTATACACGCTGTGGGAAGTACAATTATATAAATTCTACATTAGAGATTATTCACAATAAACAACTTTTTACCGTAAAAGAATGAAACTTTCGAGTGATAGGGGATGAGAGAAGACATCCAATCTCTTTATCAACCATCTCAATCTTCGAAATCGCGACCCTAGACGTCTGCTCCCCCCCCCCTCAGATCCCTCCTCACTGTGCCTCAGTACCACGGTGTCTAGAGTGCTCCGTGTGTCGTAATACGCAAATTTGTACCAACTTACCCCTAGGCCAGTGCAGTACATCTCCCGAGCGACATCAGAAGACTAACGGTCATACCTCGTCCTAAGCCCCCCACTAACCTCTCCCACAGAAACCACTCCAAGTCTCCAACCGCAAGTATCGAAAATCCAGACCCTCGTGGGTTCGAGCACGCCGCAATGGAAAAAGCACCATTGAACCCACCGCTTTGAAGGACCCCGGATGTCGAAACACAGCTCCTTTTCCAAGACAAATGAAGCAAAAGAAATTCCCTTCCTCCCTTTCCGCTACCCCACCGATCGCCGACCCTAAGTTCTATCTTGAGGCCTAGAGTCGGATTCTACCACCCCGTATGTAAGCTAGCAGGATTGATAGCCCCCGAAACCCCATCGATCGAAAGCCAGTTTCCTATAATGCAGGATTCATTCTAATCCTCCCGCCCCTCATGACGGATCGTTCAATAATGACCCGTCGCATGAAAGCGTGAATTGAACATCTAGGCTCCCGATAATTGCGATAGGGGTTGATTAGTTCTTGACATGTTGGCCACTGCGCCGGCTGGGTATTTCATGGTACAGTATGTCAATTCAGGAACAAGCACTCATCCCACCGAAAGCTGGATTTTGTAACTTTTTTGTAACAGGGAGGGTGGGTGGGTGGGTGGATTTTTTTTTCCTGGTCTGCTGATGATAGGTTTTGATAGAGGGTGTTCTTGATCATCCTTAAGTAGGAGATTCTTTCTTAGTTTTAAATGGAGGGGAGGGGGGTGCTCTGCTCTGTGTGCTAGTTCCTGGGCTACATTGGGGGGATGGGTATTTTGAGCACGGATCGAGCAAAACGCTGTAAAGGTTTGCGAAATGTAGGAATTGCGCATGGAAGTCGTGGTGCCTATGATGCCGGTACTATAATAAGAAATTTTCTCTAGCTCGTGGGGGGGGGGGGTGGGGGGATGACATGAGGATAAATTCCGCTCCCGAAGTAATCATCGATTCTCACTCGGGATACGTTTGTATTTCCGAGAATGGTGAGAAGTCTAGCGTGGTTCCGAGTTGTGGTGGGGGGTGTAGCAAAACTGGACCTGGCACGGAGGGCACGGAGGGCTATGCAACCCACGATTTTTCGTACATTGTTCTGGGTGGTCTGTCACCGACCTGGCCGGAGTGTTGGTGAGGTCTCAATTACTCGTCCGCCAAACGCAATGGAACTATGTGCCAGAGGGTTCTGGGGAGTTGAGGGCCATCCTGCGGGCGTGCCCGAACTACTTCTTCATATATACGATGTGAGCAAGTATGTCACAATAGCATTTCTTAATATGCTCTATAGATCTGACTATTATTAGGAAAAAGGGAGGACAAGACGAAAATCGCTAGTCCCAACTTGCACCTCAATTTCACAGGAAGTGGGACTTCAATGAGGTGCCCGAGAACATAATATGGAACGCCTGCACCAACAAGCATAGGAAATGGTTTCTCGAGTGATAGCTAGTGATTTCGCAAATATTGGTTGGCTCTCATTTGTTCGGCAGTTCCCCTTTTCTCACACCAGTAGTGTCTGCGGTCCTCTCGCTACTTCAAGAGCCTAAGGGGCTGGCGATTAATGGATGAGAAAAATTTACCCCACATGTGAGGTGTACCCGCGGAACCCGTTGTTGGTCTCCCTCGAAGTTGCCAACAGTTACATTCACGTACTGTACATTAGGTAGGGCTGGAGACTTGACTACTTTAAGAAACGTCAAGTACCAAAGTGGGTAGGGAAAGGAGGGAGGAGCAAAGGATCAGGCGAAGTGGAACATTACGATACCCCTAAAAGTAAAAGATTAGAAGAGGAAAAGGTCATTATTCTTCGTCACTTAGGCCTCCGAAATACGGATTACGGCCCGCGGGTTCGAGCTATGGAAACCCCCGCCAAATCTGGTGCCTGCAGACATGAACGGTACCATAACCGAATCACTCATTATCTCCTACCCCACTTCCAAAAGTTTTAAAGGGAAAAAAGAGGTCCATCGCTCGGGTACTGTGCTTGTGCAGTACGGCATCGCAACCTGAGCCCCTCGCCGGGAACAAACCACCTCTCTAATCCAAATCCCTCAAGACGCTTCTCATCCCATCGCGAGCTCATCCATTCCCCCTCCTTCACATCCGTCTCACCATTCATCTCGTCCAATCCCTAAATACCGCACAGAATCTCCCTCGCCCCAATCACAACCAATCGCTCACCTACCCCCCACTCACCGCCCAACACACCCAGGATAATCCCGGCTAAGGCGAGACAAACATCGAGTGATACCCCGTGACTGGTATCGCCGATCACCGGTAGGGGGTCCTGGCCAATGATCTTTGCTCCCGAATATTCGCCTTCTTGTGGTGAGTGTTAGGGCATGGGGCATGGGCAAAGTACAGTGTGTTATATTTATGGGATGGGGGTTGCGAATTATTTTGGGTAGGCGTGGAAGGCGCATGGAAGGGTTGGGCGCGATTGGGTTTGTTCGATTGGGGAGTGGGAGCAGACAATGGTGCCGGCACCGGTAGGATGCTCGTATCGTATGGGCGTCGCATCGTATCGAAAAGTGCAATGGGCTGCGATGGCCATGGCACTCACGGTATTCATACTGTGGGATATTATAGGTAGTGGAGGAAGTCTGATGAGGTGTGATACGTACCTGCGTCAAGAGAGAGGGGCGGTCACTTAGTCTCGAGCAAACTTGCGTAACTTAACTAAGCCTCGCCTAACAGCAAAATCACCACCCGCTTGAAGAAGAAGAAAAGATCCCATAGCAGCGGGTTCGTCTATCAGACAGACACCGTACCTGAGAGAGTTGTCATACCCGTTCGTAAGCCAAGAGCAGGATCACTCACCATTACGGCATTACCACCACCATCGCCTCCCAGCCCAACTTCAATTTGACCCATTTCGCCCCTTCTTCCTCTCTCACCGCGAGCTCCCTCCTACTTGAATATGCCCGCGCAAAAAAGAAGCAAGCAAAAGAAACAATTCAATTCTGCAAACGCATCAGACACACATCTGCATCGAGCCAACCAAAGCAAAAAAATACAGATCTACATTTCCACAACGGGTTACTCCAGCCCGGACTTGTTCATATCTGTTATGCATGATGCATGAGTGACAAGGATTACTGGTGGACAGATGCTTCGCTGGCAGGGTTACACGTGCGACGTGTAAAGCAACGGTCTTTCTGATTGTGCTCGTTGGAGGGCAAGTTTGGTCAAGTCGTTCCTGCAGGGTAGGGCTGATTGAGCGAGTAGGCGATACCGGCGGAAGGTGATGATGATGGGGGTCGACTTCAGATGGGGAGAGGAGGAGGGAGGTAGGAGAAGGAGAAGGAGAAGAAAAGAGGGGTTGCGGGGTTTCTCGTTCGCTGGGATGATCCGTAGAGCCGCGGTTTTTCTGGTGGGTGATGGAGCCCTAACCCTGTCTTGGCAGGCGGCTCTTACGGTATCGTAACAATTTAGCTGATGTAAAAGTGCTTGATTCTGCAAGCACATGTGAAGGAGCCCCGAGGAAGTGAGTCGGGAGGCTCAATTTAATCCACTTTTGCTTCAATTCGCTTTACTCGAGTACTCGATTCAACACCGGTAACTTGGAGCAAAGTTTACCGTAAGAGAAGAATTGTTGATATCTTGATGGGGATACCCTTACCATCCCCTGCAGCTGACTTGTTCTAGTATGGTCCGTTATGTTGAGTTCTCTCCTCCACCGCACCTGGCATATACCTTACACCTGCCGAGGCTAATTTCCCCCTATCACTCGCATTGTGGAGTGTCTTTGATTTGAACTTACTTACTCAAGTAGGTGTACTGTGTACTGTATTGAAGGCATCGGCAGCGATGGCGGTGATAGTAATAGTGACGGCCCCCTTTCAAGGAAGATTTTCCCCATTGCTGGCACGATGGATACTGCGAGTCTGTAGCGCTGAAAAAGGGGGATTGGGCTAATCTGGGATAGCTTGGGATAGTGACTGCCGTACCGTAAGGGTGCGAGTAGGAACTGATGGAATTTGCAACCATATGGCGGCACCGCAAGCACAAGGGGGAGTGGCGGAGATATGGTACCGTCACGCAGGTACCGGGCCGGGAGGGCGCGGATTAAGGTACAAGGTCCGACAAGAAGTTATGGAACAGTTATTTGAGGCTAACCAGCCAAATCTATCCCTGCCTTCTCCGGTTGATGGGCTCCTAACTTTGTACCCTCCAAGGTACTCACTGGTAGTACCCGTATTGGACTTGCGCTCCAACTTGGACAATTAAGCCAGTAACAAATCTCAACAATCCCCTTAAATCCATTCCCAAAATATCACTCGAAGATACATGGCCCCTTCCCTCCCGTACCGGTACATGATACAGTACGCGCCCGTGACTTGTAAATCATGCCAAAGTTTCTCTCCCTCTCTTCCTCTGATGGTTTGTTTCGTCTATTTTCCTCACGGCGGTTCCAACCGCTTGTAGTATCGCTACCGGTATTTTTATTATTTTTGCTTTCATTCTCCTCGCACGGTCGCACGTCGCCACCCAACGCAACACACAGCCATCGACCACGCCAGCTTTATTCCGCCACGACTAACTGGTTGGAGCTCAGATACTAGCTCGATAGGGCTAGCCGGGTTTGTCCAAGCGGTAGGGCGTGGGGAAACTTGGAGTTGGGTCCTGCTATGATATTCTTTTCTAAGCGAGAAGTTATTGTAAACGCGGGATTGGCTTTATTAATATTCGGAGCGTTGGTGAAAATTTTATGGGAGAGGCTGGCATGGGGGGGGGGAGGGGGGAGGTACCGTTCCTGTCCTGTCTCGTGAGGAAGAGAAACAGAAAAAGCTCTGGCGCTCCGGTGACCTATGGGCGAGTGACGGACTGGTGGAGGGTGATGCACAGTATCAATTGGGTGGTTGGGCTGGGATGGTGCACTGCACAGTATGATACGATGCCTACAGTACCAATTCGTGCGGTTCCGTAATTGTTGGAGATACTTGCTGCATCTCTCCGTTTAGGCGCTGCAACACTCTGTTTCTTGAGACATCACTTTTTTTCTCTCGGTTTCGTTTTTGCCTTTCCGTTTCCTCATCCAGAACTTTCGGGGTGGTTGAAACAATCTCCACCACAGACGTCTCCCCACGTCGCTGTTCTCACCTAACCCTGCTGTTCCATCCAACTCCACTGCCACGTCGGGTTTACTCGTGCTGAGTGAGAGGGATAGATTTCTATTCGCACGTCTTCCCTTACCTCCCTCGTGCGGGCCAACTGGAGACTTCCCAGTCCATCCACCCATCTCTTGAACGCTGAAAGCTGCAGATGCTTTGCAGTTCTTGTGGCGTCGGCCTTAGAGAAGACCCGGAGATACATAATTCGCTTCCGCCCACCCCCCTCCCCTACCCCATCTTCTTCCCCCCCTCTCTCTTCTCCTCTTTTGATTTCTTAAGCTGCTACTAACACTACAGGAATATATCGACGAAAGCACCACTTTTTCTTTTCTTTTTCGTTTATTATTGGCTTTTGTTTCTGGAAACATTATATCTGTCTTCCCGTTATTATAATTCTTTCTAGTTTTTAAATTTTTACGAATTTCTATTTTATCTTTTTTTTAAATATCTTTTTTGATTTTATCTTGTAACAACGATGGATTCCCCTGCGCAAGGGACTATGCCCTTATCGCCTAAAAATCCATTCCTTGCGATATTCGGCCCTACACCTTCACTTCCGAGCAACCTGATGCGACCGTGCGATGGAGGTGATGGAAGCGAGGATGAAGCAGAAGAAGAAGAAGAAGAGGAGGGCGAAGAGGACGAATACGAAGATGAAGACGATGAAGGTAGTTCGTCTTTCCGATCGAGTAATAGTAGCTCCTTGGGCACGAAATTATCCCTCCTAGAAAGTATAGTTGAAGAGGAGGATTCGTCGTTGGCAAAGGCCGAGATCGAGCGCATATACCCACTCATCGAGTCTTCGCCGGAGGAATCGCGGAACGAAGGATACTTTGGAAGGGCTTTTTCAGAGAAGACAAGACCGCTCGTACCTTTTTGTCCGTCTCCAGAGAGTAGTTCAGGGTTTGCGGGGGTGATCGATAGCGATACCGATCATTTCGGTCGGCCACGAACAGCCTCGAGGCCGAACACGCCCGACGGCAGCAAGAAGATTGAGTTTATAGCCGCCCAGTCTGGCTGCATAGACTGTATCATTGGGATCGCGGGACATCATCACGGGAGCAGCAGCAGCAGGACAAGTCCTGCACCTACGCCAACACTATCAAGATCTTCGTCGCTGAAGCTTAAAGAACCCGCCCTCACACCGGTAGAAGAGGAAAGCCCGCAGGGAATAATAGAGCGAAGGGAGAGAGCAGAAGTAATAGAAGCAACAACCGCGAAACTTACGAATTTAACGACTTTAACGCCTGACACGACTCCCTTGAAATCCTCATTTTACTTTGCGCAGCAGCAACTTGCGAACGGACCGCTTACGCCTGAGACCACACCTTTGAGGTATACCGCTCCTCAGCAACAACCGCAGGTGTTGAGCGAAACGAATAGTAGTAATGATCCGATGCCACCAACAAGTAAGATATACTCACCACCGGAACGACCAAAGCTTATAACCAATTATCCAGTCACTCCCGCGAGACGGTCTGGGGGGGCGCAAATCCCGCCGACCCCTCCGACAACCCCGGCGAGGAGGAAGAGCCTGCTATATTCGAGGGAGAACTCGAGAGAGAGTATTTCAATTACTGGTACAAGCACAAATACTAGTAGTAAAGACGTCGCTCCAACCGGGACGATAACTCCACCCCCCAGTGAGGCGGCATCAGTCGTCGAAGCTGAGGAAACAAAGATTGAGGAAAGGAAGGTTGAGGAAGAGAAGCCTACGGCTGAAGCCCCGAAGATTGAGGAGCCAGACGAGACCGCCGACTCGGAGAGCAGACACGGGCATGGGCATGACGGGCATGATTGCCCATACCTCCGCCGATCGGCTAGTCCCCGACCGTCAAGTTTGCCCTCATATTCACACTCATATAGCGTCCCCAGCACTCCAGAGCCTGCAAGACAACTCTCACGCTCCTACAGCTCCCCAGAAGTCAAGCCCTTTACAACCCACTTCCACAGCGGGCCGAGCACCCCCGCGCCGCCGGTATCCCGACTATCATATAGCCTCCCCGGAACTCCCCAAGTCTCGTCATCGTCATATACGAATCTCCCACCAAAGGCCCCTGATGTCTCGAGACTGATTTCCCAGGAATTTGCGCGGCCGTCAACGCCGGAGGTGGTTTTTAGTGGATCGGGAACTGCGTCTCCGTTCATGGACATTTCGGAGCCTGCCTCGCGAGCACCATCCCCACCACCGCCAAGTCTTGCTGGGGGATCTGCAATTACGACTCCCGCATCTTCTATATTCCTTCCGACACGGGGTCCTCTCGCCCCTGCGATAAACTTGAAGGACGGTTCGGGGGTGAAGTCTGTTTCTAGGAGTGTTTCTACGAGTGATTTCTTCCCTGAGCAGATATCCACTGCTACTCCCCCAGCCCCCGCCGCCGATGCTCCTGCCACCCTCGCGACACGAGAACCCGAGAAACAGCCGTCAAACCTACTCTCGGAGAATATCACCGTAGAAGTGATCCACCGCCTCCCGTTTCTAACTCTCCCCTCTATCTCCCCAGCCCACATCGTCCGGCGCGTCGCTGGCCCGGTGCACTTCGCCTCGAACGCGGTTATTATAATGTGGCTTACTATGCTGCCGCTCACACTTCTGATCTGGACAGTTAATGGGATCGCACAGCTTTTTGTAAAGCCTGAAGTTGGGAGTCCCATGGCGGGGTTCAACCCTGCGTGGGCGCTTGTGCCGTACTTGGTGTTGTTTGCTGCTGTGGCAGTGTATCATCGGGGAGAGGGATTGAAGGGTGGTGAAGGGAGGAGTGAAGGAAACGAGGAGGAGATAAGTGAGGACTTTTTAGATTACTTCTTGGATAAACCATACGCCGTCGCTGCCCAATTACGAGGGCACTTTACTCCCCGACGCATCCGCCGCTTCACTATATCTCTGCTCTTTGCCGCTAGCCTGATAGCCAGCTACTTTGCCCTGCAGTACCTCGCTCCTCACATAGCCATTCTCGCCAGAGCCCTCTCGTCCCGCATATTCTCTTCCAAAACCGCCTCCCCCTCGCTCGCCCCTACAGCTCCAACATTGGGCCCCTGGGAAGACATGGACTTCATGTACTTTGTCCCAAGCACCTCCACTAGTGAACAATCCACCAGCAGCGGGATGGAGAACGCCTATGGAGAGTACTATCCTGGCGCGAACGCTTTGGAGGAAGAGTTGCAAGGAGGGCTCGGTTGGAAGGGGGTATTGAGACTTGCGGCAGTGTTAGTAATGGGACCGGCGGGTGCGGTAGCGGTTAGGCGGAGGACGCTGTGATTGGGATTTTGGAATTGGGATTGGCATTGGGACTAGGATTGGGATTGGGATTGGGGTTAGGATGGGATCTGGATGGGGATTGGGTTGGGGGTTGGTTGGCCTTGTAGGAGGATGGCCGGTTGGGGGATGTATTTTTATGGAGTTTTTTGTTTTATGTTTGTGCTTTTATTTCTTTGCTTTTTATTTTGACCCATGTTTCTGGTATGATACGTTTTTTTTGGATTATGAGGTAGACGCGAGTTTCTTTTCTTTTCTTTTCTGTTCGTTTCCTTTTTTACGATTCCATTTCGTTTCATTTCAGCCCATATCATTTCGTTTCATAAACATGGGAACCAGTGGGGTAACTTTAATGGGAGCAGAAGTTTTGTATTTATCTAGCTGTTGTTACGTTTTCCTTTCTTCTTTCTTCATCTCTCCGCTTCTTTCCTTCCTCCTGTCTGTTTTCAATTTCTAGCGTGTCGCCATTTCGGCATGTATTGGAAATAATCTGGTAGGATGGATTGGATGGACGGATGTATATATCACGACTGGAGCTTTACGTTATGTTAGGTTAATGTAATATCATACGTATCCAAGAAAGCCTTTGTTCGATTTGTTCCTCCCCTGTCGTGCTGTGCGTGCCTTCGCTCGTCGAGTATTCTGAATTTTGGGGTAGTCGAGGTATCAAGATTACCTGTAGACCCCGGACTTGAGCTGCTCGGTCCGTGAGTCGGGTTGATTTATAGGTCTGTTGGTTGGTGGACAGCAGGCCAGTATTTTATAGGCTTACATTGGCGACGGTGATTGTGAGGATTCATGGGGAGAGCACTTCCGGAGGGGTACAAAAAGTCTGGCTTCCTCGACCGCCCAGCCCGGAGGACGAGAGCCAATCATCATACGAGGACAGTGGTGAGATCCCCCAGGAGCAGAGGGGGTATGATGCAAACAGCACAAACACAGTAGCCAGCTTCCTCGAGTCCTTCCCCCCCCTCTTCCCTTCCTAGCGTTCTTTTTATCTGAGATGGATCCGTTTTTTTCTTTATATTGGCCATTGCTACCACCCCTACCTCTCCACTGATAGTATCCGAAATACCTGGCCTATCCCAACCCCTCTGAATAGCGAAATGGGATAGACAATCCATTCGGCCCCCGGCATAGGAAAAAAGCAGGCGGGAGGAATTTTATACTCGGGCACTGTGAAGCTCGAAACTTGATAGGTTAAAGCCAATATCACGGTTTCCGACGTCTTCCAATCCTGGATTGTGTTCGAAATGGAAAAGCTACAGGCTTCCAACTTAGGAAATCAGAACCCTGGCTTACAGATTAGGAGATAATACTGTGTGATATTATGTAAATATATATCACCTGCTGAACAAAGCATAATAAATACTCTTAAACATCTATTGGAATAGAAAGCTCGAAATACAATTATGTAGCTCTATGCAGCTGGACCAGGACAGCCAGTGACTAACCAGCCTTATTCTGAAATATCTCAGGGCTTGAGAGAAACTCCCGACTGCCCTGATGGAAACGAATTACTAGGATATTATTAACGGCCGGTACACAAAAGATAATCGAAAAAGTTCTGCAAACCCGCCCGGAATATATACGGCCCAGTCAAAGCACAAATTGAAATCGAAATGACATCAGGAAAAGAATTCACAAGGATGACCATGAGAAGAGGAATGCGGAATATCAATGGGAAAAATAGCTTTCTTCCACAAATACAATCCTCACCGCAAGGGGTGACGGATCTATATAAGACTCTGCAGATCTCGATAATAACAGCAGCACAGGCCAGGTCTTTAACGAATTGTGTTTTTCTGTGAATACTGAATGCACTTTCAATAGACAAGAAAGCTTCCATGCATTAGACTTTCCCATGCCGAGGCTTGCCCCTCGGCACCCATTCCTCTTGATTCCGAGGAAGGGGGGTTCGAGATATCCAGAAGATACGGCCCTTTCTTCTTCCACCTTCCTGGTATACGTATTGGACCCCTCGCACCCGCTTAAGCCGAGCCTGACTACGGACTGGGGCGAGCCTAACTCGCAGGCTGACAGGCTCGAAGGCGATATGGGAGGATCGGGCGAGAGTTTGTGATTAATCATAACTTCTCACTCGTTTCATGCTTTCGGCGGGTTGGGAAAAAAAGGACAAGCATCAGGAGGACATGAACAGGCACTCTTTTTTTATTTTTTATTTTTTAGCGGTGGCGCTATGATAAATGTTATGATAGCTCGCATGTAAGAGAAGCTAGCCAAACCTCCGCGAGAGCACTTCGGTCACACGATTTCTCATCCCTCTAACTACTCTAGCTGTTCTCCTTGCGGTAGTTTCTAACATTTCCCGTGCGGGAGATATCGGTGAGCCCATCCGGAGGGTATCTGTAATATCACGGGATACGGACGGGTGGAGTCTAACTCATTCTGTTCTTATCAGCGCACTCGAACTGAACTTGTCCTTGGGTCCGTAGTACAGCTTCTGGGCAGAGGTGGTTGATGGGCTCTTTCCTCGAAATGGTGTTTGCGCACAACTGCCTCTTGGACTGCTGAAATTTTATGCCACCCTCTGAGTGTCCGAAATACAGGTTAATAAGCAAATTTTGTTAATTACTAAAAATTCGTAGGTGCGCAGACACCAGACCATAGCTAATGTTAGCAAATGCGACTATGCTGAAGAATATGAAAAGCACCTTAGTAAGCTCTGTCCCAGACGCTGAGAGGGGTGGCATAAAATTTTCCACCGTTTCAACGGTCCAAGAGATAGGGCCCACCGGAAATATCTGACGCCGGGTGGATTATTGGCTCTAGGTGCTGCTCTTAAAACTACAAGCCATAGATAGATCCTTCACCCCCAAGCTATTTTGTTGGGGATTGCACCTGCTGCGTTATTACACTACTACTTGCCATGCTCTGGGCTTCGGTACCCCCCCCCCCCGATGCCGAATCTCGCTAATCCTTCTCATAGCTCTTCTGTTGTCTTGGGAACCGATAGACTGGGCTAGAACACAGCTGGGCCCATGCATAGGTGTGGTCATGGCCTGTATCAAGAGGGAAGACCAAGCCCGCTTGGTCGTGAAAAAAAAGAGGAGAATTCCGGGAGTAGCTTTGAGACGAAGCCCCCCCCCAAAGAGCCTGGAGCCCACGGCGAGGCTCCTCCCCTTGTATGGGGGTTGGCCTCGTGGCCCTCTCTTGGATTCCAAAACCATCTTCCAAGTTCTCTATGGAAATCCGATATCTGATATAAGTTAATGGTAAGAGTTTTGAGAAACAGAGTTATGGGGTTATGATCGCAAGGTGTAGAGGAGCTGAGCGAGGAATGATAGCTTAAGAGATAGTGCTAACATAGCTATATAATTGGTTTTTTGCGCTCTTGAATGCTCTTCTAATTTGGACACCTTTGTTAGAGATCCTGGCGGAGGTCTGACACCTAGATCTGTGCTCGTCGGTCTCAAAATTAGGAGCTGGACAAATTAATAGAATATTGGAAAGTGCTATGATTTCGGGATCGTGGAGCTCTCTGGCTTGAGTGTTTGGTTTGAAAAATATTTTAGGATTTCAAAGCACTGAGATGGAGAGAGGGGAGAAATTCTTCAATCCTGCAGCAGTTTTCGGCTCTGGGCCTTTGTGATTGGAAGCGCTCAGACCTCTATGTACTGTGTCCCATCAACTTCATTAGCTCCACCTCTTTATTAGCGGCCACTCATCTTTCTTTCTTTTTTACCTTGGTGGTTGCGACTCGACCCTATTTTCATGGCTTTCTCTCCCACCGTTAGCATAATCAGTAAAAAAAAAAACCCCACGTGGCACCCCGCCTGGTCAGAGACTTGCCCCGGTTGAAGATCCTCACCTTACGCAGAACACTATTCGGTAGGGAATAAATCACTATGTAGGGCTTAGAGGAGCTCCGTAAATACACTAGGAGTCTCGTCCAATTAATGCCAGTGCCTGCGTTGGGACGGGGAAGGTTATCTAATACCCCTAAGCCTAATATATGATCTTCCTTTTTTTGTCCTACCACCGAACCTAGTCAGCTATCATAGCCTTACCAACATCAACAATTGGAGTCTTTGAGTACCATTTCAACCTGTATTTTGTGCTTCGCTCTGTTCGCTGGATTCCTTCTATTGCTATTGATACGATGCCCACATCTCTGATGTGTGCGCGGATCTGGAGATAAGGAGGAAGGAGAAGTGGAGTGAGAGAAGTCGAGTGGCTGGGAGGCTTCCGAGGAGCTAGGCATGTGGCAGCCCACCCCGGCCTAGGATAGGCGTTGCATGCGGGGTAGTGAGAAAGTATCAACTATCTGTGGGAGGTTTGTGCAGTAAAAGGCGTTCAACATTCGACGCCTAACGGATGCGCACGCCACCCATCCTGTGGGCACTAGGTGAGAAGCGTTGGGGCCCGTCAAAACTTGCGTTACTCGACTATCTCTAGCACCATAATTCCTGGTATCGCTCATCCAAAACCCGGGATTGCTGACTCGAAGGTGGGGTTAAGGGAGAATCCATTGGTCAACAAGGTATTGTACCAACTTAAAAGTAACATAAGTGATTCATCTCCTAACACACCCTTGCGTCAATTTCGGAGGTGCTGTGTCCCCAAACTGGGCTTCGAAATTTCTAATTCTTTGTCAGGAGGCTTAGACCCATTGGTGATGGCGGGCAAGCCAAATCTGAGACTACCCCGTTCGTGCCATGATATCCGGGAGTTTTTTTCGAGTGAAATATTATGACCAACCCCTAACCCCTGGCCTGCCCACCTACCAATCAATGGCAACCACCTGTAGTACGGGTACCGGTATCATACCGGTAAGGCGAAAAAAAAACTTTCCCATCCTAAAATGCCCTGTTCAATACATCCTAGAACCCTGTCCTCGATTGTCAACCGATCGATTGAGCACACCAGATCAGCCCAAAGAGGGAGGCGATTGAAACAAGGACTGTACCTGAGGGTATGCCGAAGAATGAAAAGTTTTGTGGGGATCAGGGGAAAATGATAGGTGGCAGGGAATGCTTGCTCCTTAGATATCCCATAGGGACGTTAAGTGATGAGTGGGTTCTTTTGAGGGGTCGGTTGAACATGCCTAGGTGCTCGGGTACTTGTGCTCGAGTACAGTACAGACGCGGTACAAGTATGGCGCTGTAAGGTAACTCGTGATACTTACTACTACCGGAAGAGTACGAGCACGATGCTTGGGTTGACGGGTCCATCATCGCAATGGGAATCTCCCATACCCGCCCGGAACCAGTTTATACCGGCACCGGCGGGCGACACCACAAAATGTTGTTGCCAGTAGGGGAGAGCTAAGGATGGGGGGTCACTATCTCGCTAACTCAACGTGGTCATCGACTAGCTCTTAGAGAAATAGCATGGTGGTGTTTAGCCATCAGCTATCAGGATGAAGGCTGCCCAAACTTTGCTTATCATGCAGTCAAAGCTCCATGGCGTTTCCTAGTGAGATGCCCCACCTTCTCCAATCTGAACTGTTCTTTTGTGAATTGCTGATGTCGGTGTTGCGCTCGAGTGCTCCTACCCTAGGAGAGTGGACCCCTGGTGTCCACCATAAAAGTAGAGAGAGATTCCGGTACTCGAGAGTAGCATCCTGAGGATATATATAAGCATGGCTTTGCACAGGCACTTGTATGACACCGAATTGCGGTCCTGATGTGATAACTACGGTCGGATTGAACCACGAAAATCGTAGAGTTTTGGCCATAATGATGTCAGGCTTTGTCGGGTTCTACTTGAACTCGAGTCTTCTGCCCACTGCGGGTACAATGCCATTTCTCCCCCAGGCTATGTTGCACAGAGGCCTGTGGCGAATCAACGCATCTCGGTTCCTATTCCCGGGGCATTTCTTACCCTCCGGGAGCAGGGGGGGGAAATGTGATACGTTACGGCGCTGAATTGTAGGAGAGAGAAAAGGGAAAGTGAAAGCTGAGGAAAAGTGAGAAAAATGAAACGAAAAAGAAAAAGAAAAGGGAGGGAGAAAAAAAAAAGAAAAGAAAAGAAAAGAAAGGAGAAAAAGCATCTCAAGAGATTACTGCCCTAGTCTAACCGTAAGGAGTCTAAATTCTCCTAACTCTTCCACTGACGGCGATCCCCATAATCTTCTCTAATCGCTGGTCGGTTGGACTCTACTTTGGCTTATCAGGATGAGGACTTTTCCCTCCGCGCACGCGTATGTATCTTCCCCCCCTTCTCCGTTTCCTACCTGCCCAGCCCCCCCCCTCCCCGCACTCCTCCGCACTGGACTGAAGCCCTTCCAATACCGGTATATTCAGAATGCCCAAGAAAAAGACAAGCCCTCCATTATCTCAACTCTTGCTCAAGTTTTTGGAAACGGATCCAAGGCCTACACTCATCGCCTCACTCGAGGGACCGGAACCTTTGTGGGAGAATGAAGCCTATCGGACGCTACGCACAAGAGCGGACCCTGAGAATTCAGTGGACCATCTGCTGAACGAGTTGTTCGTACGGGAGAGTGGGACATTCGACGGTGGACTGTGGATGTTCAAGTCTATGGATATTGGGGTGGAGGATATTAGGGCCATTGTCGCTACTCGCATCCATAATCGACCGGACATTAATCTTCCGGACTGGGAAGGTCCTATGTCAGGCCCTTCTGATGATTTTCAGGGCAATGTAGGGGTTCGGGTGGAAATGCAACCTCAAAAGCATGTAACCGGTGAACATGATGAAAGGCTTGCGAATGGAGGCTTTGGGGTTATGGGGAGCTTACGCAAGGAGCTCGCTGATAGTCTGCGAGTTGGTTTTGAAGATGGTGAAGAGGAAGAGGAGGTAGTGAACCGAGGGGGAGGTTTCGAACCCGGTGGCATAGTTGTCGAGGCCGGTGATCCTGATAGGGATAAACTATCATCCGTTCCAATATTCGCGGTGTCCGAGCCTGAGCCGGCTTGCAGTAAACTGTATCCGCAACTTACTGGGCCATCGATGGACTGGATCAACAACCCCTTGTATAGGAGCTCTACTCAACACCTGCGCAACCTTGGGAACGTCAAGTGGTATTATGAGTTTTCCCTAGGGTTTGTGCCTTCTAACACTTTTCTAGGTCTACCACGCCCTGCGGCCCTCTCGATGGGTGGTCAAGCTCTCTGCGCACATGGGCCAACTCGATCATGGCTATGCCTTACCCTACCTCGATATATTGGGGCCCGTCGCATATGATCTTGTATAATGATCAATGGGCCAAGATAGCGCAGGACAAGGATCCTCAGATTCTTGGGAGTGGATTTGCTCAGGGGTGGTCGGAGCTCCAGAGCTATTTCATGCCACTACTCAATGAGGCGTTCCGCCACGGGAGATCTATCGTTAAGCGGGCGGAGCAATTGTTTCTCAACCGCGGTGATTCGATTGAAGAATGCTATTTTGATTTCACAATATCAGCAATAATCGGCGACTCTGGTGCACCCGAGGGGGTTCTGGAACAGGCATATGAGCTCAGTCGATACGTCATATCAATCAGGAGGATGGAGACGCTGCAGAAGATGGGGACGTTAATGGCTTCCGTAAGAAATTTAGATGAAGACGACTTTTGGGGGCGGGCACTAGAGGCTTTCCATGATAATCCTCTAGATTCTCCCTTTATGCTCATCTATCGCACACTGGTTGATGAGGATTCCTGGGTTAGTGGTGAGAGCGAATGCTGCGTGCTTGAGGGGAGCATCGGTTTTCTTGAAGGTGGGATTTTGGCTCCCAGGAAGTGTGATCTCAAGGAGCGATCTTACTATTTCGCCAACGAAATGGCTCAAGCCAGACAAGAGAACGCGGCCGTGATTAAGTCTATGAACGATTTACCCGGGGGTGAAACTATTATGTGCAGAGGGTTTGACGAGCCACCTACCCGCGCTGCCATTATACCTATTCAGCCCACCAGCTCAATTACCCAAGGGTTCCTCATACTCGGGCTGAATCCGCGGAGGCCTGTTGATGCAGATTGTCGACTCTGGATAGAATTACTGATGAAGGAGCTTTCTGCGACGGCAGGGAGAGCAAGGCTTTCGAGGGTAGAAGTTACTGAGGCTGTGAACCAGGAGACCGAGAGAGTGGCCCGTGCTCGGGCGGTAGAATTACAGAAGCAGTTGATGAAGCGAACCGAGGAGCTCGGAAAGAGTGAACTGCTCTTCACACGTACAGCTGAAACAATATCGGTGGGACTGGCGATATTACATGCGAATGGGGAAATCTGGTTCGAGAATGAAGCATATCGAAACTTGATGGGCCTTCCGATGGAGCACGAAAGCGATGCATGGCGAAAAATGGTCTACAAGGGGGACGCGGAATGGGTCTGCAGATCTTTCGACAACGCAGTCACAACAAGGTCGAATATGAAACTTGAGTACAGGCTGGGTAACGACCCTTTGCGGTCTCCCGGGTGGAAGTATTGGGTTTCTTGTTCTCTTGTTGTGCAGACCGGAAGGAAGCCGGCTTCCGGGGGTGAAGAGGTTACGGGGTACATCTTAACATTGGTTGACATTACTAGTATCAAACGTAATGAGGAGTATCAGCGGCAGCTATCTACACAAGCTGTCGAGCGGCGACGACAGCAGGAAAATTTTATTGACATATTCAGCCACGAACTTCGAAATCCATTTTCCGCAACGTTGCAGTGCGCAGATGGGATATTGAGCGCACTGATCGCATATCAAAAAGGGGAGGATAGCAATTTGGATCTGGAGGAGATGATTGATTCAGCGTCCACAATTTTGGTTTGCGTGCAGCATCAGGTCTGTTTGTAGACCAGTCATGTGAAGTCTGTTTTTGGTTTTTATGTGTTAAGAGGAGGGGGATACGAGAGGGGCAGCATTTAGCTAACACAAGGGATAGATGCGGATCATAGATGACGTTCTTACTCTTAGTAAGCTAGACTCGATGCTTCTGAGTGTCGTGCCTGTAGATGTACAGATTCACGCGGTTATATCCCAATTGATGAAGATTTTCCAGTCTGAATTGCACGTGAAGGGCATCATTTCCGAGTTCATCGTGAGTCTTGCCCTCCTACTTTCCAGATATTATACGAGGTATCTTCAAGCTGATATAGTGACTAGCTCGAGGACTCTTACAAGGAGTTGGGTGTTGATTGGGTTAAGGCTGATCCAGCGCGGTTCTCGCAAATTTTAGTAGGTCTTTCCAGTCTAGCCCTATGACTAGTTTTTAACTGTAGTTGTATTAGATGAATCTTTTGACAAACGGTTCGCGCGATTGTGGTTTTTGTATTGGGCGTGCGCTGACCTCTCAAGCTATCAAATTTACCTCCCAACAAGCCGGAAAACGTGAAATTACCATCAAGCTAGGAGCGTCTTTGGAGAGACCGACAGCTCATGGCGAAATTATGTACCGAGAATCCGAGGATCGGCTTCCACAAGACATGGCCCAAGAATGGGGAACCGGCGACCCTGTATTCATTCTGGTCACTGTTCAGGTATTTCATTCAAATTACCATGTGTTCACATTTTTGACATTATGCAGGATAGCGGTATTGGAATTAGCGCCGAGTGGCAGACGAAACTCTTCAAGCGTTTTGAACAAGTTCCCCGTACGCACGTTACGTATGGTGGTTCAGGTCTGGGTTTATTCATCTGCCGTCGGCTTTGTCGTATTCAGGGTGGAGAGATCGGCGTCTATTCTGAGGAGGGTAAAGGTAGCTCCTTCTCATTCTATATAAAAGCCTGTCAATCTAGCACCGCGCCCTCCCCGGGTCCGAACACAGCTCCGGTGAAATACTCTGAGCTACCAAAGCCAGAAGTGATAACAACCAAAGACTATCCACCACCGAAAGCAACGGAAGGGGTTCCGAAAAGGCGGCAGATTAGTTATGGAGTCTTGATTGTGGAGGATAATCTGATCAATCAGGAGGTTCTGAGGAGGCAATTGCGAAAGGAAGGATGTGTGACACATGTGGCAGGTAATGGGCAGGAGGCATTGGATTTTATCATCAAGAGTGAGTTCGTGAATGACGGGGCGACTAAGGTCGACGTTATCTTAATGGTCGGTCTTCCATTGTCTGTGATGGGTGAGGTGCTGACACGGAAATCATAGGACATGGAGATGCCCGTGATGGATGGAAATACAGCGACAGTGAAGATCAGAGAGCTGGAAAGGTCTGGCAAGATCAGACGGCACGTTCCAATAATGGGCATTAGCGCCAATGCCCGCCCGGAGCAAGTGGCGAAGATGACTGAAGTGGGAATGGTATATTTTCCCTCCCTAAACCCACGCCTGTGCTTACCCGCAACCTTCTAAATGGGTGGCTAACCGTCACAGGACGATGCCATATCAAAACCGTTCCGGATCGCAGATCTCCTCAGCCGATTCGACACGTTGTTAAGCAGGTTGGATGCAAGTTCCGGTTCGTCACAAATGTTATAGATGCTGGGGTTTTAATCTAACGTCTTTCTTTCTTTTTCCCCTTTTTTCTTAACTTTGTTTCACCTATCTATTATTGTATACATCGTTCTAGGGGTCTTGCCTTTTTTTCCTTTTCCTTTTTAACCTTTCAAGCCCTTTGTATTATTCCTTCTGATTCTCCTGGGATTTGGGCATGTATGGAACTTTTTTTTTATATCGGGGCCGCCAGGGGCACTATGTTGGTGTACCTTGGAACGAGTCACGAAGCTATTGGGGGCGTTTATAATAGGTGAATTTTTGGGTACGGAGATAGGGAGAGGTTGTGCGACTATGGCAGTGAGCGTGTGCAGTGAAACCTGACGGCGGCGGTAGTCAGTGGTGAGTGGCTTCGAAGTACATGAGTGATGAGCATGGGGCAGTTGATGGGCGCAAGTGCGATGGATGAAGGTATTGTGGTTGTAGGGCTGTGGCATTGTTTTAGTGTTATCGCTGTGTCTGTACTGTACGAAGCCTCTGGCAGGTATCCAGAACAGCTCAAACGACTTTGACCACTCTCGTAGCCGTCACTCCTTGCTGTGTCCGTGCATGATCCAGACTAGTTGGGCACGTGCGCCCAAGCCGAGAATATAGAAATACCGTAAGATCCTACCTTCAATCTAGGGATAAACTAAAGAAACGACGACACAATGGCTTGGTATGGCCTAACCACGGCTCCGAGTGAGCTTTTGTGAAATCACGTTGAGGGAAGGGGGGGCTCCTCGAGTAGTGCAATTCGCGGAGATGGCATACTTCATCAGATTACCATGTAACATACCTGGACCCGTAGCGCTGGGAAGACTTCCGCACGGGGTGGAAGGGAGAAACACCCTTCGTAGGTCGGATTTCCGGCTGTGGTATCGCACTGGGTGTCTACCGGTAAGTTAACTCACAACCTCCCGACATGACACAAGTGGGCGAGAACGCACGGGAGTGATTCCGACCCTCAAAAGGCGTTTATTTTAGAATTTTAGGGGTAAGGGATTAAGTTAGTAGTAACGCCGGCGCTGCCACCCTGCGCATAGGAGTGAGGTTCGCGTTGGAGAACTTGGTGTTGTCTTGCTGTGTGGTGTCTGTGAGTTGAGTTTTTCCGAGTTTACTCGTGGATTATTCCTCGCTCTGGCTGGCTACGTGACTGGGGGGAGCTATCGTCCAGGCATGGCTGGGATTGTGGGTGAAATTGGGTTACATAGCCGCAGATAATACGAGGAGATTTGTGGGAGGTTTCTATCATAGGTTTGATGACCATACAAATTTACCAGCAACGTAGTAACCACCAGTCAGGAAGGAAGGAAGGAACACGCTCTCTTACTGGTTTCGGTTTCGGAATGGCAAATGTCACGGGACTATGCTCGTGTTTTCCTATGCAAGAGTGTATACAAAAGTCTTGCTGTATCGTGGCCGTGGAAGCAGAATCGTGTTTGTACCGCTTTGAGTGAGAGGGCTGCCGTAGCTCTACCGCATGTTAGCATCGACGGTAAATTTTCATCTATTATAGTTCCGGGGGGATAATCTAGAGGGATATGTTTTTTCACTCACCCACCGTTTAACCAAGCCAGGCCAAGTACGTTAGACTGGGCCCATTAGCGTGCGATCCCCAATCAGTCCCAGGGTTAAATGCTGTAGCCCCGGAAGCTCCACCTCGTCCCCCGCTCCTTCTCTCCCTCCAAACACGTTAGTTCGGGGAGTCACTCCTTCAACCAGGAAACAGGTGAAATGTCAACTGAAGCGGGGGGGTTATCAAGTTCCTATTATTGCGCTGGATTACTCCTGTCAACTTGATCTTTTACCCTAGGAAAGGACATAGTTAGTCGCCTGTGGCCCCTGGTGTCGAATGGCACCAGTAGCCAATACCGTCATACTTGATCACTCGCTCTCGCTACTGATGCTTGATTTTCAGTTTATCAGCTACGCATCCTAGCCTTGCAAGCAGTCTCCTTCACTACTTGTTCTTTCCTTCCACTGCTCTATTTGTCGTTAGGCTTTGCTTGACTTTTTCTCATATCTTCGTGATTCTCCCAACTTTACGACTATACCTTGTTTATCTCTGGCTAGCTTGGTCTTGAGATTTGGCTGATATGCGAAGACCCTAACCCTTTTCTAGTACTCCTGGTGCCTGGAAATTGCCGATCAAGGGTTGGGAAGCATTGGTTTGCGCAGAGGCATTTCCCTATCATACCTAGTCAGAATGGGAATTGGGAGAGGGGAATCAGGTTATGAACAAATAGCTGCCATTTATAATATCAAAGTCAAATTATAAGGGTTGTAGTATCATACACCAACACTCAAAGCCCCCCCACATTTGAACCATATCACTGAAACAAACCAATCACTTCCGCGTGCCCGAGAACTCTGCCCATCTTCCAATAGCAATATTAGCCAAATCATCCGCGCCCATAGAAGGCGCGGAATCCAACACCACCTGCCCGGCGCCAACACCGCCGCCCGAAGACCCGGGAACAGCCCCCGTTTCCTTCCTCAGCACATCCAACATCTCACACTCACAAACCATCCCAGGCACCGACTTCCTCAACCAAGCCACCATCTCCACAAGGACCTTCTCATCAACATCCTGGCTAATCCCAATCACAAGGTTCAAATACGCCTTCGCTTTCTGCCCCCTTTCCCCCGCCCGGGGTCCGGCCGGCACAGCGCTCCCGTCTGCAGGGCACAACATGATACTCGGCAAGTCGTTAGCCGACAAATCCGAATAGTGCGGGGTAGCGCTCAGGGAGGCCTCCCGAAGTTGAAGGTGTCGATTCAGCGTCGAGATGGAGAACCTGCCTTCTGATATTATGAGCTCCCTCATTGTGCGGATCAGGTTGATGGTGAAGGAGTTATGGCCGGGGCCCGGGGTGGTGGAGTTGGCGGTTGCCGCGGCGATGAGTTCTACTTTTCTATTGGAGACGGAACCGCGGGCGCTGGCGGCTGCGGAGGAATGACAGGCGTCTATTATGAGGAGGACGTCGCCGCTGTCATTTGGGCTCATGAGGATCGGTTGAGTGCGGAACCAGTCGATGATTGGTGAGTGTAGACGGTGGGGGTGGCGTGATTGCCGCCAACTGTGGACGAAATAAGAATTAGCTAGACCCACACCGAAACACATATTCGTTATTTGTATTATAACTAAAAAATTGGAAAACAAAAAAAACAAAACTGTAATGAGAGATTGAAATAGGACAAAGCGCCAAACTCACGCTGCCCAAAGTGCAAGCCCATTACTCGAAGTCCCGTGCCCGCCGTAGTACACTATCGACAACCGATCAACCCCCTGATTTTCCATAACGAATTTGGACATCATGGCATTGAGGCTTCCCTGGCTGTTGACTTTAGGGATCGCAAAGATCTTTGAACCCGCGTGGAATACTTTTTCAAAGAATGAGGCTAGGAGGTAGACCTAAATCACGCGGGTCGGGTTAGAAACCGCGCCCATGGCTAGCTAGGCAGAGTCTGTTGGCTTGGGTTAGAGATTGGCTGAAGAGTATCATACCTCCTGTTTGCACGGCTGATCTTCGTCCTCCCAGTAGATGCCCAGAAAAATCACATGTTTGTAGCGTCCAGCTTTGTGTTTGAAGAGGGTTTTGGATTGGGTGTTGAAGGCTTTGATCAGATTTGGCTTGCTAGGATTGGCGGATGGTCTGTAGCCTGGTATTGCGGGGGAAGGGTGAGCGCGAGGCATATTGCTCTTGTTTTGTTTTGCTTTGCTTTTTTTCCAGCCTTTATGGGTCTCGGAGTCAATAAGGTTGTTGTTAGTGTGCTTGAGGGATCAGCGGAGAGAGCTTGGACTGGTGAATCTAGTAGGTGAGGGGGTGAGATGGTCATCGATCTATTGAATTACAGCACACAATAATAATTATGACTTTATAAAAAGAATTGCTTCTTGACCTAAAGAGACATCACGTCGGAGATGGGGTTTCTATATAGGATTCGGCGTGAAAAGCAATAGTATCATACTACACCCCGATAGGCCGGCTCAAGAGGCGCATACTAGTGTCGGTACGATCATTTCCAATATCGTTACCCCAATCTAGATATGTGCACACTCCCTTTCCACTAAATACTAAAGCCAAAATTGAAAGGTTGGTATAATAATAATAATGATGCTAGTCTACATCACCTCTTATCAACTATGACATGCGGAATTCGAAGCCTACTAGCCACCGAGCGCGGTACAAGGATGTTTGGGCATTGCTTTGCATAAGATAGTATATATCACCGCCGGCGACTTGATAAATGGACCAAATTATGCACAGGGGGATTGCATATCCATCCGAATGCTTCGCCCTCTCTCAAGAGTGCGGAGGACAAGCCTGTGCTACTATGATACAGTATTGCCATAGTATTAACATTCCCAATTCCTTGGTGCGGAAGGCTCGGGCAGCGTCTTCCACGGTATTTAGTAGAGCCATGATCGCAAGGAACTCACACCCTTGCCTAGTAAGAGAGTGAATCTCACTCAGTAAAGCAGGTGTTCAAGAGGAGTTTCCTACAACCGGTCGACATGTTTGTGACGTTATATCGTATTAATATTTTGCGTCCGGAATGTTATCTTGGGTTGGTTAATGGGAAGTCCTTACTTCATAGATTCCTGGATACATCCGAAAGGTGGAGATGTTGTCTTTGTGCTTTTGTTGAATGATGGTGTCCATAGGTTGGTCTACGCAAGGGGATCTGAGTGAAGATTGGAAAAGGGAAGTGCGGTGGAGAGGAGGATGGGGGGGGGGGGGGGAAGCCTTGACTTACAGCCACTTATCCGGACCAGGATCCCCAGCCCGCTCACCCGGTGTTGTCTTCATGGACCCGAGAATCATACCATAATAACCTTTTTTCCTCCTTGAAGACAAACAAAAGGGAGAAGTAGGTCCTGCGGATAATTTTGGAGTCCGAACGAGGAGCTAGTGAGTGAATAGAGCTACAATACCAGTATCATTATTCCGTATTATGGAACCGATACCAAACTGTGTGACCTGTGCAACTGGTACCGGTACGGTATCACACTCTACCTACTATAGCTATACAGTAGGCCTTAAGAGTCGCAGTCTACCATCATCACCATGCTGCCCCCCCAAGTTTCAACGGTATTATTCTTTCTTCTCTCCCCCCCGTTCTTACAATACCGACACGACACTCACCTCACGATGCACCCTTACAACTCCTCGCCTCCTTTAAGCACCATAGTGCCCGTATACAATTAGCACAAATTGTAGCCTAACCCCGAATCGGTGCCACCAGGCCACATCACTTCGGTTACAAGACCCGGGAGGCTCAGATTGCGGCGCCTTATGTACTAATAGTACCATATTTATTGTATTCATGCATGCATACGTACTTGGGGCTTGACGCTGACCTATGGTACAGTAGATGGTACTGTACTCGTACTGCCCTGTGCTCAAATAGGGTAGCAAAGAGTGCTTTTGCTATCAGATTTAAGTATATAGAGTTACTTCACTTCCAACAAATATGCACTTTTGTTTCTCGGAATAGAAAAAAGGAAAGAAAGAAAAAGAAAAAAATCTGCTCCTCCTTGATAGAGGACTTCACAAGCCACTGGCACCGGACGACTAAACTCGAACAGGAAGGTTTCCTGTGATAAACTTGATAAACTAAAGAGATCCGCCGTTTGTTTTCCTCTGAGAAAATGAACCAATTATGTTATCATCTATCCGAGTACCGGTAGGTGGGGGTGGGGGGCGCCTGAGTGGCTTGCGGGGTTGTCGAGGGATGCAGAACGGCCCCTGAGCTGGGTGGATCGGGGATTCTGATCCCTGAACATCTACAAAAGTTCCCCCCCACCAAGGCAAATCTCCCAACTACTGCACCGAGAATCCCCAACTGACGTCCACGGAAGAAAGGAAGAAAAAAAAGAGTGGACCTACGTGAGCCGGGTCATCACTAACCCACCTTCCCGAGGAATGAAAGAAGAATATACTAGTATACGGTACTATATGATATTACCATACTGACAATTTCCCTAGTGCGACGTAAATATAAGACTGAGAAGAGGGGGAACGGACCAGTAATACAAAGGGCGCGGAATAATTAACCCGAACAGACAGAGATATATTTGATCCGTTCATCCTAAATAACTGCCCCATAACCTCTTGCCGGACCCCATATATCGATTGGGCAGACAAGTCCCTGCCCAAGGCGAGACCCTAGCGCCTTCCAAGGACTTCCCCGCTCGGAGAAGCTGTGCCCGTTGGGCTGAGTAGAGAAATCAGACTTTGCAGGGACGAGGGAGGAGGGTGCGCGTGTCTGCGAGGAAAATGGACTGTTACGGTACGGTACTGTACGGTATCAGCCGTGGTTTTCGGATATACTGTGCTGAATGTAGTACCAAGGGGGAGCACCGCACTGAAATCTAATCTAGTGATGGTAATACGGTAGAATACTGCGCGTGGTCCCCGACTCAAATAAGGATCTTGGAAAGTACAGTACAGCACAGCACAAACATTCTATGCAACATTCCCCGTATCTGCCCCCCCATTTTCGCCCGAGCTATTGCCCTAGGAGCGTCAATCTCTCAACTTATCTCCAGCAGCAAGGTGTTAGGATAATAATGGGAAATGGGAGAAATGGGAACAATTTCCACTTGGGATAGCGATGGACGCCCTTAGGCATCGGCCCGCCCTTGTGGTAGATAAGCAGACGCTACAAACTGTTCTTGCGGCATTTAATGTTGCTTTGGAATCAGGATACATATCGCCCGTCTATGATTTCAGCTCAAAAGCTGACGTAAAGAGAAGAAAGAAAAGACCCGTAGCCAATAATTATTGAAGAACAATGCCATAACGCCCGCAAAATACAAATCGTGCATGGTCGCTTTCTATGATACTAAAACCCGTAAAAAAAGACCGATTCAAACTCTCGCCCATTATTTACAAACGTTAGCCGCATCTATAGGTCTTCGCTACTTCGTGTTGAAGAAATCGCTCGCCCCGAGATTTTGTACACTGGCTCAACAAGCCCACTTTTTCTCCATGATTTTAAACACTCTACTGCCTCGGTTCCATCCAATCCTACACCACTTGAGGTTTCCAGTAGTGGCTTTTCGCAGTCAAGGAAAAGCCGCTCTGTCCCCAAGTATTAGCATTGCTTTTAATGAGGGGACGGTGACCAAAAACCTACTTGTGTCGGCAGCCATAGCCGGGATCGAGAAAATATCTAATCCCATAACCGAAATCTCCGGATTGGTTGGTCCCTGGGCCCACCAATACTCGAAAGGGTCCTCTACAGACGGGTCCGATGGGGTCCCACTGAATCGCTCATACTGGTCACCATGTACCCTTCGTCGTTCCTCGAGCCAGCCGTGAAAATCGCTCGGAAATTCCCTGGGAGGCTTCATCGAACTGCCAACGTCAGCACTGCTGCTGTTGCCTCCTTCGTCTATCGCCATAGGCATGGGCGACGAAGCGATTTCTGGCTTCTTGTATTCCCTTTTCCATAATCTCCCTACTTCGACCCTAGCTTGCTTTACAGCCTCGGGTGTACACTCTCCGTGCCGCGCTCCCCAATCAAAGTAATCCCATTTGAACCTCGGATTCAGCGCAACAGCAGCCACGCAGGCCGGCACTTTCCAGGCCATACGTGAGCTCTCCATCAATTTTTCTAGCCCTTTTTTTGCATTGATATATACCTGAGCACTGGGCGGGAAGTTGTCTGCCATCGCTCGATACTTTCCCGCGAGAAAGTCGAGTTGGGGAATAAAGTCGTAAAGTGTTCCAGCAGGCCGTTCCTCCACACTCTGAATACAGTCTAAGAAGGTACCGAGAATTCCCCTTACTTCCCGCAGCTCGGCCCACTCTGAACCAGATAAACGATCAAGAGATAATTCTGGATGGCGTGAAATAAATTGCCCCACAACATGCTCATTCTCTAAGAAGCGGTCAAGCATAACCCGGGCGGAATCCCAATGCTCCTCATTCAAGTGGTATTCCACCATTGATTTTGCCCCTAGTTCCTCCAACTCTCTCTTATTCCGAGGAGAGTCAAGTATCCGGAAAGCAACATTGAAGCACTTTCCCCAAGGACCGAGTTCTCGCCATTCAGCTGATGTATCTCTGGTAGATTTGATGGTGTCTTGGAATAACTTCTTGACCACTGCTTCATCCCTGTCTCCGAACCAAAAAGCCCTGACTGAAGAATCCATGTCACTACGAAGACAGTGAACCGACCGGTTTGGGGAGGGTATCTCTTCCTCTGGCCTCTGGTCCCGTTTCATAAGATCAGCTAAGACTGAGTCGTCAAACTGTGTATCCCCCACCTGGAAATACCCCATCTTTTCTATGATATCGTACCTAAAGCCCAAATTAGATCAGAATATCCACCGCGGCACCGTCCCAGAAGACTCACTCTTTAGCCAAGTCGTAAAATATTTCCGCTATGGCTTGAGGATGAAACATGCTGTCCTTCACTTTCTTAACCCCTAAAAGGGCATTACAAAGCTTTCCGGGGGCACTGGTGAAATGTCCAATTATGGCTAGGAGCCCTAAGGTATTATCCGGGCTGGTCCATCCAGTGAATGAAAAATGAATCCGGGTCACGGAAGCTTTCAAATGTATTCGCATCTCGCTCTTTGCAGATTCGTAGCTCTCCAATACCCATGCCTTAATCATATCTGGTGGTGGCAACACTACGTTACGGAACTCCCTTATTAATGACTGAAATGCGGGCTTCCCCACCATATCGAATGGGACGTTGCATTCGACAATCCAGCTACAAAGAAATCCGTACCACGAGAGTATATCGAATTCAGCAGCGGATTGCATGTTTTGAAAGGGATTTGGCGCGGCGCGAGCCGATGTAGACGGTGTGGGCCCGGGATGTGATGATTCCCGGAGTTTTTGTGGATGTGCATCTCGGAGATGCGACGCCGGCTTCGCCGTCCCCCCAGACAGTAGATACCTCTTCGGACCTATCACCATTTCGTTAGCCGATGGGTTCAGGTGGGTGGGCCGATAACCACAGTATCCCTCACAGTATGTGCATTTCCAGAATATCCGACCAGACTTCTGCTCTTTCGTACCGTGGTAATGAATAAACGATCGCGTTCGCGTAGAAGGTTGCAGCTGGTAATTGTTGTTTGTATCACTGGTGTCGGTCTGAGAGGGCGAGTGCATCATCTCCGCTGGGGGAGTTATCGAAGGGGGTTGGACTATTTCTCGCCAGCTGTTGACTTCTGTCTTGATGATTACCGGGGGTGTGGTGGGGAAGGAGGGGATTCCTCGTGAGTCCATAGGGACGAGTAGCTTTGCCAGCGGCTGGGGTGGAAAGAGTGGAAAACAGCAGACAAGAAGGTAATTTACGATTGCATTAGCTTACAACGGGTAGCTAAGGCAGGCTAGATGTGTGATGTGACGAAAATGTACGAGTGAGTTTCGAGTCGTTGGGTAGTGTACTCGAGTATGGAAAGTAGCGTACTGTACTCTGCTATGCTACACGTGTAAATTTGGGTCGGAAAAGATGGACATTAGTGATCTTTCAACCTTCAGATTTTTTTCGCTACCATGATACCGTACTTGCATTATTATTAATAATTTTCCTTCATGCGTAGTGGGCGGCAGGCGACCTTGATAAAGAGCGACTGACGCATAATTCTTTCGTCGTGTATGTTCCTACAGCGCCGGGCGCCCCAAATGGACCCTCATCATGGCGGGCTTGTGTTGGCTTACCACTTGGGACGTAATGCCGTAAGGTGGCCGTAAGCCTACATTAGTGGTGCCTCCTTCTCACCCAGTTGATGCAAATTATTGATCCCCACGACCAAATCCGATAACGAACCAACCCCAGAAACAGCAAAGTTCTAGGAGAAAAACCCCGTATGGGGCTCCTTAAAATCGGCCCCTCTCTGGCCCCATGAGCCGTTTTTCTTGAAATTGAGTATCAGCTGAGAACAGCGAGAGGAGCTTTTAGGAGCGGGTCGGGAGTGTATTACTAAGCGAAAAGGCCCCGAACGCGAAAGTCAGTTTGTGGTGTCTGGCACCACTACGGAGCAGGTGGAGGATACAGTTTTACGGGTAGCAAGTAAAAGTGTGGAACAGCCATACCTAGTGTTGAAGTGGGTGCTAGTACTGTTCCCCAGACCATTTCCTCAAGCACCCTACCAGCACGAGAATAATGCATCAAACTTGCCTGGATGGTATGATACAAGTGCGACCAAAAGAATTTACACAAAAAATGGCCAATTTTACACACTCATTCCAGCACAAATACATGAACTTAAAATAGGATAAATCCATAGCATGCTCATAAAGGGGTGGACTGCCTGACTTCTGTTGTAGCTTCAAATGAATTTAAATCATTTGAAGAGAAGTATCATATTAATAGCAAGAAGGAACAAACCTTGCCTCAGAATTGCGCCAAGGCCATCATTCTTGGTGGGGAAACTGTGTCTTGGCGGAATTTGAAAAGTTCCACTACCTACCACTCTCCAGGATAGAAAATGATGTCCCCACTGTTTCCACTGGTTCTATGAACTTCTATCAAAAGCTTGTATTTTCTTTTTGATTTCCTCCAGTGTAATATCTCAGTGTGGGATCTGCTAATTTGGCGGTAAAATCGCTTGTGCCCCACTACTTTTTCGGTAGCACTTGAACCAAGCTATTCTAGAAGGGATCTATCATGGGTATGAGAACCAGAGCTGTCTCAAAAGTCGGTACGGCACGCCGTCAAAGTCCGAGGTTACAGCCAATCCCACCTTACTCCAGTGCATTTGGTGTCGGTCTGCGACCCTGCATCTGTAATCATCCCGCTCCCGGGCTAGGGGGAAACAAAAAATCCCATACTTCGGACATTGCGGCATTCAAGACCCTGGTCAAATACCGATTGTTATTTGATTAGTTAGTTTAGACCATCCAGCCTTGTTGATTTTATAATCCCATTTGCATAGGCCAGTGGGTCTGTACTCAAACCCGCCACATCATCCAGGGAGCTTTGAGATGGAAGGTGAAGAAGCAAATTCAGTGAAAAAAGTATTTGTATTAATTTTTTAGGGACTCTTCAGGTAAACCCCCATTTCTGATCGTCTTACCAATTCGAGGCCTCAAGGTATACGAAGGAGCTTAGAAGCCTACCTACAGGGTCACATGTCCGTCATGCTCTATCTCGGCTTTATTAAGCTTTGAATTTAAATTTGGCAAATAGGACTACCCTGGCTGCTCACCTGGAGCACTTTCTCTTGTCTTGCTCTATTTTCCCACACCTACCTTTTTCGGTTCCCCTGCCGCGCGGGGAAAGGCTAAGTAATGGCGGTCGCCAGCGAGAGCAATTGCTCTCACGGTATCATCATAATACCCGACCTTGCCTGACCTGCTGTAGCTAACCAGGAGTTCAGAGATAAGGTCTTGGAGTATCACGATTCCTCATCTGATTTTTAAATTATTATTATTATTATTTCTTACCCGGCACGGTTCAATGCTGCATGGGAGAACTTTGCCGAGAGGGATATCCAGAGATGGCACAGTACACTTTTAAGCTTTCTTCCTAGGAAACGCCAATGACAGCATCCCGAGCAAGATCTTTAGCCCCTACCACAGATGATCTAGGGTACCATTAAACCCCCCTCTACCCATCAATGCTGGCGCTGCTGTTCTGCGCTATGTAGACTAAGACCATCGGAAGAAGTTGCTTCACTGGAGGAAACTTTAATTTGAAATTTGCAAGAGGGGTAGAGAATCACTCCTTGGAGATATATCATCGAATTCAAGTCCTCAATTCCATGAAAAACTCAACATATCGAGTCAAATAGGTTGGGGGAGTATTATTGCCGGGATGGTGCTTTGCAACAATAAGAATTATCATCAAGGGGTCATTACCCTACCGGTATCACAAGAGAAAAAAATATCGCAGGAAAGAATAGAGGCATGATGAAACTACCCCTTTAGCTGATACTAGAACACTTCCGAGGGGGCATTGGTTCGGTGTCGCTCATGGAGGCTGAACGATTTGTAATGCATCTGCATGGTGGACTATAATATCTAGACTTGAGAACAAGATACGGAATTTTCGAGACTTGAAGCATACCAGTGTTATGGTGTGGCATGTACTCAGGTACACTCCTGTTCACTTAATTCTCATACCCCCATGTATCCGTGGCAGTGTTGCTGCCGGTGAAAATGTACCATGTAATCGAAGATCGCTGGGGGCGGTTCATTTTCACCGGCCATAACACTGCCACAGGTACTGTACATGTTGCGGTATGAGAATTAGGTGAACAGTAGTGTAGCAAGGCGGCTTCAGTGGGCGGTATTTTCGTCCCAGATCCGACTAACAACCTCTGGCATGATACCGCTGAATTCATGACTGCAACTTAAAGGCCCCGAATAGGTGGCGAGAAAGCTCAGAAAACCGTACAACAGCGGAACTAGGAATGGTCTTGGTGTTCGGCTTTTGGGGGGAGTAGCTCTGAAATGGCAATCCTTAACCTGCTTCCCCATTTTATCCCACCTCGGATCATGCTAAGTCATCACGATGGACCAGGAGCCACTCTAGAATTTCGTGCCCCCCCCTTCCCTTTCGCCCGCGAACAGAGCAAATGGTTTAGGTATTTCCGGGATAACTAGAGTTTAGACTCCGCAGGGAACCGCAGCCACATGAATGACAGATTCAGCTAAGTCATCAACACCTTTTGCACTACAAAATAACCTGCATGTAGAGACTCCCATCTCTCTCTCTCTCTCTCTCTCTCTCTCTTTCTCTCCGAGTTTTCAATAATAACGTCGCTGCAAGGCGAGTTACTCTGAGATTCCGGATCCACTAAGCTGGAGCTTATCACTATATATCACTCGGCTGTTCTAGCGCAGTGCAGGCCCGCGGGGATGCCTTGTATTCGTCCCGGGCCCACAACGGGCCAGGCCAAGGCAGACCACTCAAAAAACACCCTAGGCCGATATAGGCCTAATTCCGCCGGCCTGCCAAAGCCTACCAGGCCTTACAGACACCTATAGGGCGGGTGATTAGCATTGAGAACAGATCGTGATTGCTTCTTAATGTTGGATATCAGGGGTTGTTCGCCGAAGTTTAGTCATACGGTTGACTTGGTTGCCATCAGTTATGTGTCTTCTTTGCCTTCTGTTTCGTTTCACTTCTTTTCTCTTCTCTCTGCTCAACAAATTCTTCCTGCACAGTAAACTAAAGCCAACGAAACACTCTTAATGCGACTCTCATTTTGACCTTTAATCTCTCTCTTGTTCTCGCACTCAGTAAAGTTCTTTCCACACTATCTCTACCCATCAAGCGGTCTGCAAACACTTTATTCTGCCCACCGCTTAAAGTTCCCGGCCCATCACGGATCATTTCCAAGCCGTTGAAATCGCTCCTACCCATCCGTATTCCCTGAAGCACCGCTTCGAAACCAAAACAACCAGGTTAGAAACCAAGTTTGTACCAAGGATGGGAATGAGTCAACCAACAGCAACACATTGTTTTTTTTTCTCGAATTCGAATAATCAGTGGGAACTTATGTGGGTCATCGGGGGAGGAGTATAGAGGGGAACGAATGGTGATGCAAGTCGAGATGGGTTGATAGGAGAGGAGATGGGTTGATTAGGGAGGAGATGGGAAGGGGAGAGGGGATGATCAGCGAAGACGGGCAGGGGACAGGGAGGCCAGGGGAAGCCTTTACGAGTGAGAGCCAATGATGCAGGCAGATCTCAGTGAGGTGGGGGTGGGTTAATGGCATAATGAGGAGTTTGGGCGACAGCAGGAGGTAAGGTGAATCCGAAAATTCACCATCGGAGGAAGATCCACCTCCCGGTCGCCTTTAACCCCAAATGCTCCGTTTCCACTAAGGAGCCTGTAGGTATCACCTTCGCCTGTAGAGCTCAGGATCCGCGTATCATCTGGGCGGCATGAAACTTTGACCATAGGCTTCAACTTGGAATCAGGATTAGTGTTTTCCTCACAGTCAAGCCTAAGTGTACCGAGTGTGCTGGATCACGCTAACTGGTATTCGCAATTCTGTTTACCTATCAAACCAAACCTGTAGTGGGTTGGGGCAGGGATTGACGGGGATAGCCTTGCGTACGGAGGTTGTGGATTATACGAGTAAATATGGTACCAGATCAACAGTCTTTATGAAAAGACTCCTGGCGACTCTTTAGCCGCTCAAGCCACACATTCCTAGGTCCCCCCTGTCTGCGTTTAAGATCTTCATCATCATCCCTTCGTTCGTATACTGGATTTTACAGAATTTCGGCACGAAAGTTAGACGAATATCTTGATTAGGGGGTATGGATGAGGTTACTTGACTAGCAGACATCTCTGGCCCGAGCGGAAATGGATATTTTGCGAGAATTCGAGATCGCTATCCTCGTGACAAGCTTGTTTACTGGCTCCAGTTACAGGTTGCCGGTACAGATATACCGGTACTGTATAACCCGAACGTCCGAGTCCGAAATTTTGTATGGGCCCCGAATGAATCTTTGGGCTTTATCTGCTGGCTCAGTTAATGACATTCCACGATTAAAGGGAGGATTACTGGGCTACTAGCCGTGCGCTTAACTCTGTAGGACGGTGAAGCACCTGCAGGGAGGAGCAAGATATGGGGAACCCAAGTTAAGCGGGTTTATAATTAAAATCTGCATTCCGAGCCATGGGTAGGCAAAATGGTGTGGTACTGTGAGAAGTACATTTTAGTCCCCAATATAAAGGACTGCGGGGGAGTGTGAGGGCCTTTGACTAATTGCTAGAGTTTATTATATGGTATAGGGTGCCCAGGCTTTCGGCTGCTGGGCGTAGGGCATCTACTCACTTAAAAATAACGGACTATGGCCCATAGCCGGTCTTGTCCTACCGCTAAGAAGGGTGGACTGGGTCGTTGGGAACACTGAGTTATAAATGTTCTTAAAATCTCGAGAAATAGCTCCCTTCTGGCAATGCTGAGCGGGCTTAGTCTGGTAGAAAATCAATTTGCCGAATTTATCTGAGTTTAATGTACTCGAGCAATGTCTTTACCAAACTCAGCAGCCCAATCGTCAGTTCTACAATGGCCAAATAAAGGGGAACTTGGACAGATATTCGGTGCCCCGGTAGATGTTTCGGAGAAAATGTTTAAATGGAAAAAAGCTCTGAAGAAAGGGAAAAGAGAAGGAAAGGATCGGGGAAAGGGAGAGCGACATTTCCTCATCCCAACCTGTGATCCTGATAGTCACGTACGTAAATGTGTGCGTGGTGGTAGTGCATACGCGTAAGCTTCCGGGGGGTATCAGGATACCAGTGGCACTTGTTGAATGGAAAAACGGGGTAATATAGGTTTTCACGTAGTCCGAGGGGTTACCTAGAGAAGTGGTACTTGTACTGTACTAAGGCCATATACGTGGATTGCTGTGTGATAGGGAAGAGTAGGCGATATCTAGGAAGACATACTCTAGTGGCGTTATGCACAATCATTACGAGTACGTATTGAGTAGTTTTGGGTAAGTACGAGTACTCTTGGCTCAAACACACCGGTACTACAGCCCCCGGTAGAAAAAATCGGGAAACGGTGATCGGGCCTCTGGGACTTTGATTGGAGGGTTCGGTGTGCTCGAGCCAGTCGGGCAACCGTGTTTCTGACTTTTAATTTCCACAATTCCTGATCTTTTCGACCGGAGGCTGTAGGCGTTGTGCTTAGCTAGCTGTTGAGCATACTACAAAATAGGACCAGCTCAGTTGGGGGGCGGCTTGAACTTTCGTTTACCCGCCTTACGAGTGATGCTGCGTAATACGAAGAGGAAGAATATAATAATCCATATTGCTAGAACATCTAAGCGCTTGTGTAGAGAATTTTATTACATGTATTCACAGCAGCCCCTTTCAACTAATCGATCCCAGCCCTAACCGCACACCCGTCGATTTTCATGACCTAGCCTCGCATAACCCTACAATTCCCAGAAACACCCACATGCAAGAAAAAGTACAAAGATGCAAGAAAGAAAGAAGAAAGGAAGCCGTAAAAACCCATTCTACTTTGCCCTAATAATATCCCTATTCAACAAAGTCCGCAACTCGGGGCTAACATTTGGCACAATCCCTCCATTTCGCCCCTCAATATTCTTCCCTTTGCTTACTGCGGCCCTAGGCGTCAGTGCCCCAGAGCTGTTCGAGGGATCCCCTCATAAGCATTCTCCGTTCTCCGCCTCCTCATTGTGCTACTTCCCTCACCGAGTGCGACAAAATTACTTTTACGATCTGCGGCTTCTACCGTCCGCTGGAATTTGTAAATAACGCCTTAGTGTGGACCCGGGTTGAAGAACGCTCGTTGATGTATTTTAGGACTTCGTCAAACTGCGTCAGATCTACTCTGAATTAGCATAGTTCATCGCAATAGGAAACGGATAACTTACGGTCCATGATAACATCCCGATACCTTTCAAGTATTGCCAAAGCGATGAACAGATGGAAGTGGCTGCTGAGGAAATTTGTCCACATCGTCTCCCAAAGCCTAAGCACGTCCCAATTGAACTCCCGCTTGTACCAAACCAATAGCATTCTAAAGAAGAAGAAAAAGTTGGTCGAGTCCGCACTCTCTAGGTGTGCATATAATTTTGGATCCATGAGCTGGGCAAGATGATCCAAAGCTACGAGCTGGGCCCTCATCCCAGTTTGGTCCCTCAAGAAATTCCGCTCCATTCGCTCCATGAAGCCAACAAACGCCCAGAAGGCTGCCGCATCGTCCTGCAATACTGCGTAGATGGGTGCCAAAAGATCACTCATACCCTGCGAATAACCGAGATCGGTATTGTACTCATTATATGTTAAAAGCATATCTTTCATCTACTCCAGGTGAACGTTGGTGCCAGTTTCGGCGAACGGAGAATCAGGGTCCGGATGCGGGATATCCTCACCCGCAAAGATTGGCACGCCACGATCGGTACGGTGAACGTCCTTCTCTGTATTTCGTACCGCAAGCGCTTAATCAGTTTGGCTGTTCTGTAGCATTGTGGGATCGTTCGATAATACATACCGATACGGTTCTTCTGGTCTCTCCAGTACTCATCGTTGTTTCTCCTATCCAAATCATCCCACCACTTTCCCTTCAATCGAACATACTCGTCTCTCTTACTGTTCATTAGGGCAATGCGCTCATCCTTAGTGCTATCCCAAGGGTAAACATCCAATAGCCACAACCAAATTTCCTTCCTTGCAGCCCCAGGCTCTACCCCACCGTGGAATACACGCTCTTTTGCCTCGTTGGCCGTAATGGCTAATTTCCCAGTTTTCGGGTCAAACCACCCATTCCATTCCTCCAATGATACTAGCTTCCTTTTGTCTGAATCCAATTTGGTACTTCCAGACTCGAGATCTAGAATCTCAAACTCCCCAACCGCCGAATCCTCTAACTCCAGTGCATCCCTATTAGCCCAGACGACCTGATGGTCTTGTTGCCTCTCCCTCTCGCTTTGCTCGGCGATCCCCATAGCCCACCGCGCAATGTAAAGCCTAGCGGGATCGAATTCATCTTGAAGATTGACCACATCTGGATTCTTCAAAAGTCCCCTGACCTGTAGAGGGACCTTCCGAGAGTCAAGAATATCCTCTGCGGTACTCCGAGTAAACCTTGTAACACGGGAGACATTATCCAAGAAACCCCATCGCGCTTCTTTAAACACCCTTGTCAAAAGATCCATCCCAGCTCCACCAGACGTGGAGCTTTCTCCTACATGGCCAACTATAGTCGGCTTGGAACCAAATGATAAGAGGTCCTCTTGACTAGGCTCGACAAGGTAGACGCTGGGCTCGACCTCACTCTTCTCGACCCTTACGTAACGCCTTAACCACCTAAGCACCTCGTCCCCACCCCAAAACAAGCCACCTCCTTCGCCAAATGGAACGAAACTAGCCCTAACCGTTTCTTTGATTGAGCGATTGTCGACGGTGAATGCATAGTTCCCGACACATGAAGTTCCCGGGGCGTATACGGTTGCGGGTGGCGAGGGCACCAAGTAGGACAGTCGTGGCGGTGTCTCGGCATCGATAAGGTCTACCTTAACATAGGTATCGTAGGCGTCGCCGAGTGCCGATTCTGGTAGCCAGGCTAGAAGTAACGTCGTGGCGACTGCGGGTGGGGTCGAAGGGTCATCGCTCGGAGAAGGTTTTTGTTGAAGGGCTACAAAGCCAGGGATATTATCAATTTTCGAGGGTGTTGGGTGCACACAAACCTACACTCCCAAAGAATATTAATTTTAAGAGCGACATCTTAAAAGCGTAGATGGCATAGGATAAAATCCTCCAATAGTTTGGTTTCTCATCTCGCTTGTGTAACCAACAATCACAACAAGGCAAGCAAACTCGCCTTTGATTTTGAATACAATAGCTACACACCCCGGCCAGTGCTAGTGTTCGTGATAGTACTATATCTATTCTCGTCATCGCCGGAGATGTCGTAGTACGAAGCTGTAGGAGAGGCCGGAGGAGTGAACTTGCGTGGAAGTTTTGAGGAAGACATCTGATCAAAGACTGACCAACAAGGAGTTGTAATGAACAGAACCGGGGACCGGGAATGCTGCAGGTATGATTGCGCTAAAAGTTCCTTGTACTTATAACTATCGAAGCGGGGTTCGGGGTAACAGTGGAAGCTGAAGAATCTTCCCAAGGCGAGAAAAAGCAGATTCAGACGATATTGCAGTGGTTAAGAGTAACGAAGGTATGGCAGAGCGAGAGGTGAGAACAGGGGATCCGTAGGCCTTGGCTGGAGGTTGCGTGGCGGGGCATATGACGCGTGTGTTGATTCAGCCACATTTCAGTCCTCGTACTGTAGGCTACTGTAGGTACGGTATTCTGGTGCTGGGGGCTATGAAAATTTGGCCGACAGCAGGGTAACCGTAGCTCTGGAATGCCTACCGGCATTTAAGCAAGCAAACCTTCCCCCTTCCCCTCTTTTCTTCTTCCTCCCTCAACGTCCTGCCTTCTCTGGTAGTCTGCGTTCTCACCTTTTGCTCGCCGTTTACCGACAACGCTCTCGACCGTCAACGTTTTTTTCCATTTCATTTCATTTTCGTTTCGTTTCCTCACACCGCATCACCTCCCAAACCCTTTTGCTCCTGAAATGTCCGCCATGATTTTCACTCGTTTCCTTGCGGCTGTTGGGGTTGGAGCGAAGAATAGTTACCGTGAGTTTACGTCCCCCCCCTGATATTACTGTAAAAACTCAATCAGTCGGTGTGCTATGTCGTTGGAGTTGCCTCTGGTAAGGTATGTGGGGAGGTTTTTTTTGTCTGAAGAGGGCTGAGCAGCTCGGTTCTTGCTGTGTTCTTGGTCCCTTTTCTGAAGTGGGTAATTTTTGACTACATAGCACACCGACCGATTATTTGAGTTTTTACGGTAGTGATTGAGGTAATTAACTCGTGTATCTAGATTGGAGTCTAAAGAATCAAAACCTCGCCGCCGGTGGAATGATGGTCACGGGAACTATTGTGTGCACGGCAATTGTTGTTCACGACAACAGGAAAGGGAACCGCGACGCCAAGAACGACGCCGAGCAGAAACACCAAGAATCCCTCCGGTACTCCAATAAAAAGCATGATGAATCGCGCCGCTATTTTGAGGGAAAGTTTACCGAAGTTAAAGATACGAACTTGCAAACCCAAAGACTGCTTCTTTCCTGCGCTGTCAGCACTATGAAAGGCTTCCAAGGGGATACCAGCGAGATTGACAAGTTTGTGAAAATCGTCGAAAAGGCTATGGGATGTATGGAGGGTGGATGCTGAGGACAAAAAAAAAAAGGGCGGGTGGAGTCTAATGTCCGTTAGTTTCAATTGAATTTGTTAATGGTTTACCCCATTGCTTACTGTATTGACTATCTCCGTGTGGGGTTCCGATCTCTGCATGAGGAGGCCTGGCCTCCTCTTGTGGGAATAGGGGCCTTGCCCGGAGATAGTCAATACAGTAAGTAATAGGGTAGGCCAAAAAAAAGTTTTCTTTGCAGTGACTAGGAAAAAACGAGTGAACTATTTCAATACCATACTCTTGGCGAGTCTCATGCGCCATCCAGCTCTCCAAACACCTCTATATCCATGCGATTCAACTTCCTTTGCTACAGACTTTAGTCATTCCAAGGGCGTGAAGGGCATTCCTGTGAGATTTTGTGCCAAAGTTACCAATAACAAGTTGTGCAGATGGGCGGGGAAGCTCTGAAATCTCGTTTCATTGCCCATGAAGCCATGGATATAGACCAGGAGAAGCTTTTGCTTCGCCCTGGGGATAGAGTCTGCAGAGTGCCACGAAGGTTTGTACTGCTGGACCGTATTCACCTTGCTAGTAGGAGTCGGAGTACGAATCCTCGGCTGATGGTAATAGAGAGTAGCTTGGTGGCGGAGACGACGGAATAACGAGTTCCCGTAGTGGCAACATAGGGGGCAGGCCTGTCTCGGGAAAGTCTGCGATGTGGTTATTCCTATCAGCCATCTTTGTTTCGTGTTCCTCTGTTGGTTTGTTTCTTCGACCGCTTCACTGATCTGAAGTCAAGCTATGTTGCCTAAAGACCTTGAAGGGTTTGGCACAAGGTTTGGCAAGCCTAAAATACGGCTAACACGACCACATCCTATCCTATTGGCTCGCATAGCTCAAGCCTCTTCTATCTCCGGGACGCCAATCAGTGGCGACAGATTAAGATACTCTTACCCAATAAGTTACAGTCTCCACCGTACCCACGGCGAGACTGGACTGGTGGCGAACGGGGATTAATTACCAGTAATTTTTCGTAACCCTAACCTCGATGGTTCACTTTTTGCCCACGAAAATACCCTTGTCCGCCACCGGTCCAGTTTCGCCGTGGGTACGGTGGAGACTGTACCAACATCACAACAACCTGCTTACGGTCCAAACACGAATAGAGGCCCTAGGCCCCTAGTTTAGTATATCCTTGCTGTGTTCTGTGATATCATAGATAATCCTTAGAGTAGGAATTTGGCAAGAATTTTATATCCATCCGCTCCGCCTCCCCCACCACGTTATGATGTTCTACAAAGCGGGGATGAATGCCCCAGCAGTCATATGGCACCAACGGTTTGCCCCAGTGATGACAGTCACTTAAAGGTTAAGCACCAGCGTGCGCTCTCAAATGAAAAAGTCTGAAGTTGAATAACCGCTTCCGGAAATCTTTGCCAGAGGAATACCAATAAGAATAGTTGAAATTTGCGGTAAGCTTGTTGGAGGTTGGGTTGTTCGGGCCTGCATGTAGTACCGGTATCCATGGCAATGATCGGAGTGTCCAGCTTTAATGCAACCAGAGGACTCACATCAAGAACTCGTTGCTTAATAAGCGACTCCGGACATAGGAGTTTACACATTTTATTCAAGTATTTTTGGGATTACTAGAATGCTTAGGTTAGCCGACGAAGGGTACTTAGTTTTGACAAACCTACCCCGCAAGACCATTGGAAATATGGAATATTATTATCATAGATGTATTGTGTTTGGGGCGATAGCGGTAGCATCACTAAAGAAGGAAAGTGCGGCGGGGGTTGTACTCGGGTGTCAGGGTTAGTCCGCGAACGCCAGGATTTATTATGAGCATGAGCCAAAGTGGCAAATATCCAATAGAAACCGTGAATAGATGCTTCAGCCAATAGTAAAGCAGAAAGCGTTCGAGGAATTCTTCTGGTTTCAACACACACCCCTTAGTGCGTGCGCTATTCCCAATACCGGATCATGTTAGCTTTGTCAGCCCCGTGTTCGCGGACTACCCCTGGTATCCGAGTAAATCTAGTGCATACTATGACAAATCCGGAAGACCAAGATTGGGTAATTTAAATACAGTAACACCTCGCTATCCCGGATGACCAAAATCTAAAGAATCTGTCCCGGACAACGATTGATCCTGGACAACAGGTCGAGTTTGGCTGTGAAATCTTCCTGAATTCATAGCATTTAATACCGGGCAGCTAGGCATCCGTATTATGGAGATCAGGGACAGCGAGAGTTGACTGTATGTTACAAGAAAGTTCAAACTCATCAAATGTTATGATGCTCCACCGAAAAACTTGACTATTATATTTACCGACAGCACTCGTATTATCGCACTCTCCATCCAGCCGTTGCCAGCCTGCGCAGCCGAAGACTTGACGGTACATGCCCCCTTCCGATAGAACCAGATGTCCCCAGCGTTAGAGTTTACCTCCTCCGGACCGGCACCAAGAAAATCCCGTTCCTTGCCCTTTTCACCAGCCATAAATTGGACGACGATCCCCATTCTCTTCCCCTCACTAGTGAATGGAAAGACCTCCAATACCTTGAAGCAGATGACAGAGGCGTCGCGGTGTTGGATACAACCTCTGTATATGTCTTGGGGGGCCCGGTTAGCAATGGAGTGGGGGAGGGGAGGAGGGAGCAGATACTGACTATTCTTGGTTCAAGCAACCTTACACCAGCATACTGCTCAAACATTTGAGGACTAGGTCAGTTATGATTCTATTATCGCTTGGGATCTCTCCTTCTAGAAACCACCACCACCGACGCGGATGCCGACGCCCCTAGCAGTGGCGGCAGGGCCCCCAATGGATTTCACCAACTTCCGCGGCTTATACTTTGGCATCTTGTTGTGCTATTGCCTCACATTCGTGCCGACAAGGCTGAAAATACGTTCCAGCGGTGGGATTATATTTTTGCAGATGTAGTATTCTGAGTCTAGGCTTAGCTCTGGCGATTCTAGGAGATCGTTGACTTCGATTGTTGCGTCTGCTAGATTCCGACCTAGGGAGCTAGCTATCGCTATGTAGCTTTTTGGATAATAATATATGTTAATTTTAGGTATAGGGGGGAAGGGAGGGGAGAGGGAGGGGGGGAGCTTACTGGATATCTTCAGAATATTAGGGAGCGTTTTCGGGATCCTTTTCTATTCGCTTTGCGGCGAGTTGGGTGCTAGGGGGGAGGGATGCTTCCTCGCTGTTTACAATCATCAGATTTCGAAGCTTCAAATAATTGATTCATGAGGGTGAACATACGGATAAGCACCTAACAGCCTTCGTGAAGCAGAAATGTTGAATGGTCACCTTTCCCCTTATGAGCTTCGTCCACTCCCTCTGGCTTGACATATGACAAGTCCTTGGTTCTGAACAGGATCTTGAGCGCAGCCTCTTCAAATATCTGCTTGGCGGGCGTCCTATCCCTCCTGACTGTTTCAATCCCCTTCGTATCAAAGTCGTGCTCCGCCTACTGGCGATACTCGTATGGGCTACGGGTTTGCCTCCGTCACCCTCGCTGCGATTTCTTCCCTGATGCGGAAGGCTTCGTCCTTTGTGCGGCCTTCCAGGTGGATGAAGAGACTGTCCGGTCGCTGTAGACTGCATCCGCCTTCCACCTTAGGTCTTCTTGGATCAGGCAGGCTGCTTTTTCTACGATTTCACGGCCTGTCTGGACGATGCTGTCGGCAATCTCAGTGCATGCATGCGCCTGGTGTGGGATCCCGAGGTGTGCCCGTACGCCACATTTGCGATGAGTTTTGGAGCGAGATGACGGCTATTTAGCAGCCTTTGGAGGATTTTGTGGTTCTTTTCATGGTTCATGCCATCCTTCATCATAATGCGGGTGTCGAGGATTTCCGTCAACATTTTTGCCAGTAGGAATTTGAGGATGGTTTGATTGATGTACATTACATCGCTTGGGGAGGCTGGTGCATTGTCGGATGTTAACCTTCAGCTATAGAGGGGAGGGCGGGGAAGGCTTACTATTGATACCTTTCTCGCAAAGTTCTAGGAGTCGGGGAGGGCGATGAAGTCTTGTAAAGCCCATCTTATCCTCGCTGCACCAGGGGGTTATTCTGCCCAAGAATGTAGTGTAGCAGTAGTTGTGTGCAATCATCACGGATGGGTATAGGGATTGAAATTCCGGAACGACTACTGGGCTGGTGTAGAACCTCGAGAAAGGCTCCATAACCTGAGGCAGGCATTCAAGTGCATTCTGTTGTCCAACCTAGCTACTATTCAGTATACTTGGTAACTTTGGATGCCTAGGCATAATTACCTGTGCCCTACTTGAGGAAACCAGTATGAAGGACTCTGGTTTCGCTATTCGGAACATCATAGATTCAACCTTAAACTGAGAACCGCGTCCATCGACAGAGGCGAAGTCAATACCGAGAAGGCGCGCTCCCTCGCTCACTAATCGCAAGTCAGCTGCCTTCCACGACCCAATGAACCCCATCCCAAAACTCACCTCATCCGCGTAATAAGCTCCTGCCGATCTAAAATCTCCAAGTCTGGTTGCACCTTCCTCGCCATATGATCGATGACCTTTCCAAACCGTAACGGTGGCCTACAACCCAGTCAAGAATTTAAATGAATAGTGCGGAATCCTGCAGTTTTGTTAGCTATCAGGGAGAGATGTGACAACAGCTTCACTGGATATCACTAACCTCTGATGCAATAAGTGAAACACGACATCTTCCACGGAGTAACCCAGCAAGTTAAGCTCTGCAGTCACTGCTGGCTATATGTTTACCATGTGTCTTGCGGTAATCTTGATAGAGGAGTCGGTATTAAGACCCCAGACATTGGACTCATTGCCGAATCTGCTGTGGGTTTCCATCTTAAAATGGGAGAGGTCGTCACAGAGGTTCATCTCTAGTTTGTATTAGAAGAACCTCTCCCATTCCGAAGGAACGATGTTGGAGCTTACTGAAGAGCTATTTGGCACGCTTGATAACATAGCCCCAGGGCTGGAGCTAACCTCCCACCCCGTGAGGATATCCGGATCGAGGGCCTATATAGTATTGATTAGTGTGTTTATCATGTCAAGCTCCGAATCCTTGGTTTGGACGTCTGCCCTGCACTGAAAGGTGGAATCTCAGGCAAGGGTTGGGATAGTTATGGTATTCGTCCACCGGGGCTATAATACCAATATGAGTTCTAAGCACGTCAGTAGTTGCACAAGTATGGGGTATGACATCCTAAGGCTAGATGATGATAGGAACATTTCCTGAGCCTCACCACCCTCATCCTCTTGCATTTCCTTCAAAGACCAGAATATGCACTCAATCTGGTCCCGCTCCGCGTTCAGAACAAAGTCTCCTATGGTGTTTACTACACAAGCATTAGACTGATATGTCTTTGCATTCCGAGAAAACTTGAAGCCATATTTATTCTTCTGCGAAGGCCCCTGAATCTACAATTGACAAAAATGAAAGCTCCCCAGCATTGCTCTCCAACAAAATAAGCAAATTGCACAAACCTGAGACGCTAAATGTGAGCCTTATGTGGTTGGAAAACCCTGCTTGAAACACCTCCGTTCTGAGGAATTTTAGCCCAACTCCTCATATATGGGTTGAACAGATATATCTTGCCATGGGACTTCCATCCAATGTGAAGGCCGTAGAACGGTACCCCTTTGACGAGAGATACACGAGCAACAAAGTGGGGAGGTCTCTCTTGTGGCCAGATAGAGCGGCTAGCGGATAACTCCATAGCTCGATCTATACCCTGTCGAAAACGTGTGAAGAAATTATGGACTAGGATAGAAAGGTCAGTTCTGACAAGCTCCTCGGCAACTAGAGGAAATTCTTACTGTCTTCTGGCATCAAAAACTTTCCCAGGATATTCAATCTAGGGATATAGGAAGGTCGCATGGATGTGCGCACATACTTTCTGACAGGTCTCGGTGACTCAGAAGACTCAGAAAATCGGAAGCTTTGGTGGGAGCTCATCGTCAGGAATATGGGGGAATGTGGGGTCAAGAAAGGTAGGATAGGCTTGATATGAATCGATATTATTCAAACGTCCGATACACGGAAAGCCATCCTGAGATAGCAAAAGGCCATCGACAAATAGCCAAGTTGTTGACTGTGGTAGGTGGTGTGATGGAGTATGATACCGGTAGAGCTGAGGATCTACCATCCTAGGGTAGGTGAAATGTTGAACAAAGAGTCAGGAGCGTCTGGAGTTCTGCGAGAGGTGTTTTGCTAGCTTTTGAGTGTGGAGAGGTCCGCGCTTGTTATGGTATTGGTTTTCATGAGGGCGGAGGCTTAGTCCCTTGGCTTGAGGGGCATCGTGAAGGAGGGGGCAGGGGGGTAATAGGGGTAGGAGGTGGTCTGAGTAATCCATTATTTTGAGATTTTTTCCTCTGCTCCTTCCTGATCTCTGGAAATTTGGGATCTGGGGATTGTGGAAAGTTTGGCGGTTTTTAACACCCTGGGTGTGGATACTTGCTCCAGGTTGCCGTTCTGCAATCTCTCTTGTAGGTAAACACTGGTACCGCTACTACAAACAAAGGTATAGCCCATACCACTGCACTGCGGCATCACTCCTAGCACTGTATGCAGCAATAAAGACAGTATTACTCTATCTCCCCCTCCTAAATGTCATCGAGGTATGATAACAGGGAGGGAAGTTAAGGCGGAGGAGGACTTTGTGTATATTCAGGAATGACCGAAAACGCTGGCACAGGCCCGGAATGGAAAACAGGATGTAAAAAATAAATACATCCACAGTTCTACCCCAACTGCATGGACACTCCACTTTTTCTTTACTATCCTAGTCGTCTTCTCTTACTTTGTGCCCAGGTTTCCCTCTCCTCCCACACCCCAGCTGCCCTAAGAAGCTTCTCTGCCCTTGTATATGATCTCACCTTCTCGGTTTGTGGCAGTGAAGTTCTGACGAATTCTTCAAGCTCCTTTAAACTAAACATGACCTTGTTTTTAGGGTTATGACCCTTTGGAACATTGTCTCCTAAGAGATCCACCAATTCTACCCCAAATTCAGATATTTCTTCTTCCTCTGAGTCCCCTTCCGGCGGTGGTAGTAGGGTGGCCATAAACGACTCCTTAATCTCTTTCCCATCCTCGCAAGCTTTGTAAACATGCACTGTGGCTCCAAGAGTGCCAACCAAGGGCTCCTTCAACTTCCCCCTGCTGTTCAAGTCCAGTAATCTTGCGACTAGGGCGTGGTATCCGGTGGTTTCATCGATACTCTCCACGACCATCTGTTCCTCACTTAAGGCGACCGGTTCCTCAGCATCTTTCTCACCACCACCCCCCTGCTCGTTATCCTCTACCCCCATCACTGGCTTCCCTTCTTCCACCTCCAGTATATCTTTCTCTACTTCCGGCCCATTGTTTCCCACCTCCGGTGAACTCCCGCCATAGCTTTCCGTAAACGAAACTAAAATCACAGCCCTTGTCTGTCCATTGGTATGTAACAGCCATAACCGTGCATCATCCAGCAAGGCTTTAAACTTTTCACTCCATCCAGCTTCACATACGACTGTTGGAAAATCTGCTCCAGGTAGCATAGCATAGGCATCGGGAATCTTCACTGATTTCCCACAAAAATCTCCGCTGAAACCCCCGAAACCTAGATACTATTAGATGTATAATCATAAGAAGAGTGATTAGATAACATACTGTATCCAGAACTAACCCTCACTAAAGCTCTTGACTCCTTTGCCCCAAACCGCTCAACCAGGGATCCCTGAAGGCTCTGGTTGAAAAACTGGCCTGGTGCCTCATGGGTGGGAAGAGTGGAACATTTAATGATAAACGTTTCATTGAGGAAGTTGTATTCCTGCCGGATGTTCTTGTTTTCCATTACTCCGGGATGATCCCTCTCCCATTTGCTCACTTCCTCTGAGGAAATTCCGTTGAAGGTTATCTGACCCTCAAATGATTGAAGCCTAACGATTTCTTCTGGGCTTAGGGCACTCAAAGGATGTAGTTGCTTCACCAAACACCTGTGATGCCCTGAGGACTGGGTCAGTTGGGAGAGTTTATTATCGTCCATAGGGTCTTTTGCTTGGTAATGGATTGAAGTAGGAGGAGATTTTGTGATAGATAGTTTTGGACTCGGACGTGAAGATTTCGTTTCGGGGGCGGGTCGCTTCCCAAGCAATTTCGGTGGAACACTGCGGCTGATTGCAGAAGCATGACGTGTTCTGTATATCGACCTAGGTAATGTCATAATCACCACCTAATATACTCATTCTGTATTCTTACAGACTCGGGAGTGAAAATGGAATCAGAATGACTTGTGAGAAAAGAAAAGCGTAAATAATAATAGAGCAAAGTTGGTAGTGATGGAGAAATTGTGGGGTGAGACGATAGACAAGAAAAAGGAGAAATTGTAGGGAGAGACGAGGGAAGGGGGAGTGAGGAGAGTGGGGTGGAAGACTATTACATATAGAAAGACACGTATCTGGCCACGATAGAACTCGTATTACACTACGACTAAACTCGCGGCGGGGGCTATGTCGGTTCGGGGGTTATGTCGGGAAGGCAGATACGCAGGGGAAGTATACTTCAGTACTCGGTACAGACTCTAATACCCAGAGTGACGCCAAATGTTAATTCTTGTTCCTACACCCACTGTGTATGTCTCTTCCCGACATTACACACCACCGACATTGCCCCCGCCGCGAGTTTACCAGCTATGACGATATCAATATCGTATCTTATCTGACAACCGTTTTGGGGAAAGTCTGTCCTCGTTGAAAGATACTGAGTGACCGGCCACGATTCTTAAATATGGTTAGAAAATCACCTGACTTGTGGAACCAAATCAGTGTTAATATACTCGAGTACACCCGCATTTGTAAAGTTCTCATACCCTTCCTTGTACTTTAATAGCAATGCCTATTCACAACAACCGGCCGGCTGGAGCTTTTTGATAACCCTCTTTTGGATATGCCTCTAGGGACATTGTAAACTCTTATCACAATTTTTTCTACTAAATAATACTGTCATGACTTCGATTGTGCAGGCTAACGACTAACTGGATGAGGAGTGCAGTAATATGGTTCGGGAGGAACTAGGAACCTTATTTATTTGAAGGAGGAAGCTGTCCATCTAGCGCGACCAGGAATTCTCCGGAGAACGCGAATCCGGGTCGTTGCCGCTCGTTAATTGGGACAAGGAGATGGGCAAGGTGGTGACGGACAAGTCGTGACGGAGATGTTGTGACGAAGAATCTTTGAGCATGACTTGGAGCTTTTGGGGGTGGTGGGTGTCGGGGGTAAGCTGTAGAAGGATGTTGAGCCAAGTTGGGAGCTTCTCTGGAATGCGGGGATCATGATTGGATGCTGGCTGGTGATAAAGTCGCAAAGTTGGTGTCAAAGGGACAATATGGTATACCATTGATTGCCAAGTGTATGCCTACTACTCCATTGTTTTTGCCTCCGGGCAATACTAACTCGGGTGCTGTTACCTAGTAAAACCAAGAGACCACCCCTACGATGCCTTAGAATTCCTCTGTAATAAAGCAAGCTCCTGTCCCCTCATCGACGGTCAATCTCTCATGTTCTTCCTAGACACATCACAAATCCGATTTCATATTTTTCGCCGTACAACTCCCGGGAGTAATTGCCTACCATTGCACCCCCCCCCCGGGGGTCCGATATAGCCCAGCTCATTCGCGCCTTCATTAGGGAACGCATATGCTTCATCTGCGACGGTGAGAATGACGTCTCCATGGTCCGGTCTGCTTGTTGGTTATGGCAATACTATACTATGGTGCAGGTATTCTGCCCGGTGTTGGATGCTGATGTAGGCGAGCCTCAGGCGAATCTTTATCCTTATCCTGATCATTATAAGGAACTTACTGAAGGGTATTCACTGAGTTATCTGGCGTTTTTTGTTTGGGTGCTTTTGTTAGCATTCATCAAACTTTGTCTTTCTCTCCGATAAATATGCCTGGCTGCCTGAGCGCTGGTGAAAGCACAGAGGGGAGGGGAGATAATCCAAACCTTTCCCAAATACTTGTGGGCCTCTACCGTTTCAATCGCATCATATCTGTGAGTTTAGCAGTGCTGATATTAAATGGGCATATAATGGCGGCCCTAGAAATCACAACTTGGAAGTTCCCACCTGCTCCCCTGCCCTCCCTTTCCCATTCCCCTTTCCCTTCTAGCTAACACTGAGAACAGGCACATGTGAATCATATTCCCAGAATTAGGCACAGCCTTGTTCTTTGCCTCAATCTCCTTGCTGGGTGAGTACTTTGGTCTCGGGTACATCATTTCATGAGCCTTCTTGTTGCGCGTCGTGGTTATCGGCAAGATCACCCTTGTGCCGCTCCTGTTCATGGGAATAGTTAGGAGGAGGTTGGGACCGCCGGCTATGATAATGCTTAGGAAGTTTGATTGTGAGTTGTAGTTGCATTGGTTGGGCGTTCTGTCTTGGTTTGTTTTGAGTTGTAGTGAAGATGGGGGATGTAATTCACCCAGTGGCCTGATGAGGTATTAGTGTTGTTTTTTTTGTGTTTTTTTGTTAGCTTTCTTCCCTTTCTTCCCTTTCTTTCTATTTTATTTTGTGTTAGTTTTTTCTACTATAATTAGGGTCAGCAGACGGTGAGGGTTATGAATACGTTTTATACTATAGAATTTAGAATGGAGGGAATATTAGTTTATTAAATATCACCCTATAGTATTACAGTTGTTCGGTGCACTGGGTCCATGGTAATTATGAATGTTAGCGAGGGTTTGTAATACCAAGTATCATACCTCTAGCACTCCTTGAGACGGAAGAGCAAGGGACCCCCTGCACATTATATCGCTGCCATCTTAGTATTATGTTAATATGGGATTGTGTCGTTTGCCCGGAGCAGGACTGGGTTGTTTATGTCTAGTTGTGATTTTCCCGCCTGAATGCTCTATAATATGTTAATATTATATCACATAATATGTAACCACTAACCTGGGACCGCTTATTAACTGTGCATGTTACTGAAGCTTAGATAGGCACTACTTGAGTACCACAGTGCTTTTCGTCCCACCAATATCTCATGACAACAATCCGGGATTCTGCATGTTTTCTTATTCGGTGTCCGGATTGCTGGCTTCCGTCTGTATGCAAGTTTTATGGAACACCAAAGAGAACCTTATAAAGTTAAACGAATCAATAAGCCGAAACAGAAAAAAAGGGATTAAAGAAAAAAAGGGGGGGGGGGGATAAAGCTTATAGATCTTCTCGGTAAGGTAAACTGGTCTTGTGATGTGGTATCATAGCTTTTACTTCTACCACAGGAACTGCTCCTCCAAGGCAGGTACCCGGACACAGGAATTAGAAAAAAAATACGGTGATTCATCCGTGCGTATCTGCGCGCGCAAAAAAATTATACCCTCAATGTCCTGGCACTTCTTGCCCGGGACGACTGTGATTGGAATTGTGCATCATACGGATCACCCGTCCCACCACTCATTTTTCTCTTCCTTCAAGGGCTGAGCAGACTTTGGGACCCCTTTCCACAGCACAAACCACTTTCTATAATACAAGATTTAGTCAGACCCCTATTACCTGCATAAGCCGTGTAGACTTGACCCACTTCTCATACCCACTGTCAAGAAGCTTCTTCTCTACCCCCTCCAAAACATCCACACCAGGGAGCACACGAAGTCCGAGGGCAGCCAGATCCGCATTGCGAACCTGAGCAAGCATAGTACCCCAGGCGTTATATAGTGTCCCCATAGCGCCTGTGTACCCAATTGTGTTTCCAAGATTTTCGTCCACCAGTAAGTGTAGGCAATATATTCCATACGAAAGCTATAATGAGTTCTGTAGTGGGAATAGAAGTAGTGATTTCTAGTGGGGTTTCTTCAGGGCTAGGAGCGGGCAGGCTTAAATGTATGGTGGGGGTGGGCCTGAGGTGTAGAGAGATGAATGGCAAGCAGAATCAGGTGATTGGAACACTGAGAGTGCTTGAAGTATGATAAGGGGTCTAAGTTGAGCTTATTGAGGAGGAATGAGCGAGTGGGGGATTTGGGCGGTCATCGGTGAGCGGTCGGACGTGTGATGTTTTGTGGGCTAGAAGAAATTTGATGCTTGTGGTTTATAGGTACTGTAGATTTAATTAAAGTCAGTTTCCATGGCTACCTTTCTAGGTTATAGAAACCTACAGGGCTATTTATTCCTTTAGATATTCTTGCTAGCAATTTCTTAACTGCACTCATCCCATGGCAAAACGGTTGGAAGTGCTCGGACAAGTTATAGTATCATAGCTCTATGGTAGACCAAATAATTCGAGTGATCAAACATGTCTCTTGATGCCTAGCAGCGTGTAGATAGGCTCCCGGGGTTCGCGCCAAGGGAATCCGGCCACCGATAGCTGTTGGCTACAGAAAAGGATCATTGAAACCCTAGGGGACCCAATGGAGTTGTATCACCTAAATACATAAACCTACTATGAATTACTCGGGGTGAGTTTGTTCTGCGTTTTAATATATGGAATGCGGTGTTGGATTGATTCCTTGACCCCTCGTCCAGAATTCGTTTTCCTTCCTTTTAGCAGCTTGCAGGGATTCAGTTACCATCAGTAGTCTCTCTGGAATTGCTTATTCAGCAGTAGTGACTATCTTCATCTATTAGCATCACTTGCAGCATTGGTCTACTGGATTATCCTCCCTCGTGATTTTTTTTTCCGGTTTCATTTTCTCTAGCTAAGGGGTGAGTCCATCAGCTTCTCCCTGCAGAGGCATTCGAATTATATCATGAAATTTGAACAATCGGGATGAGCATCCGTGGCCGACTCGCCTCGGTGCCCCCCATACGATACTACTGTCCCACAATTCTCCAAGTTGAGCACATCGGGTGTGACCGAAAGCGCAGGGTCAACTTTGGGTTTTTTTGGGTTTATGAAGTGCTACATCCTGTCCTAACTATACGATAATATCATATATATTCTGTAGGAAGTAGGCTTCCCCTCGGCTGCATCAGCTGACCTTCCTTCCTCCTCCCTCGCTTTCTTTTTTGTGCTGTACACTTGTACAACTTGCTATCAAAACCCAGCAGACGAGATTTCGGAACACTTGGAACTGCGGCTCGATCCTACTCTATATTTAGAAGAAATTGAGGCGTTATCCGTGAACGCGGTCGGGATGCCAGTACCGTAGAACCCAGCACCCTCAAGCCGAAAAAGATATTTTCGAGCACAAAATTTCGAGTTGATCTGTCATTTTTGTATGTGGAAAGGGCGATATACACACCAAAGTATTTCAACCAGAGCGCGGGTTTCCGTATTAGCTGGAATAAATGATAACCTATGAGTTTTAACTCCAATCTCCTGCCCAAACGGCTTCCGACTCTTGAGCTCAACTACTCTAATCGCAACTACCACGAGCCCAGTTGTTTACACTGGGCTCGCGAAGCTCCCGAAACCGGAGCGCATCCAGTGCACCCTTAACCAATACTTGCAAACACACACGGGGGGCTCGGAGACAGGCGGTGCTTGTGAATAGGCAAGAATAGAAAAGCTAGAAAATTTTTAAGACAATGGGATTGGGGTGATCTTTAGCAAAATCCTCAGTTTCTAATAAAACCCAGACAGTTGTGGATTAGGAAGGAAATGGATTGGCTTAAAGCTGCCCGCAGTGCGCATACTCCACAGCCATGATAACACGATCGCGAGCAGTTGTTTGAGCTCGGCATCTTCCGCCCCTTTAGCGATTACGTTAAATTTTTTACCGATACCTTGCAGCAACTCAGACACGCAGCACGCCACATTCCGTGGCTACAACCGTGCCGGGTGCCGTATTAAGTCGTTCGGGCAGGCCATCTTCACGTCTCCGAAAATATTATCACTTGATGTGCATCCGGAGTGCCTCACTTTTATACCGTCAAGCCTTCGGCGCTTTGTAGAGAGGTCCTCCTTAATGCTGGATTTATAGATCGAACCATTTACTAACTATATTTATAGTAGTTTTCTCCACCGGATTTAGCGCCGGTATTGTAAGAGAACCTATATGCATCCTCATATATGGCCAGAGCTGACCTCTGGCTACACCAAGCAGGAACAAAATGCGGGCATGAGGAACCCGAACATTTGAGCCCGAAATTAGAATGGGCGCATAGATGCGCACAGATCATTTGCCATAAACAAATTTATTATTCCTGTATTCCGGTCCTTTATATCATACCGTCATGCCGACATCTTGCGGGAATCTAGGCCCAAAGGCTTGCAGGTGGCTGTTCAACAGCACCCCAATTAGTTAAGCACTATGGTTGGTATATGGATCAGGACTGAACTTCCTAGGCTCACGATCTCCCCCCAAATAAAACTTTGGAGGTTCACAGGCTTGGGTCCGGGTCGAACACCTATCTGGGGACACCAGTCTCTGTAGCGGATTCCAGAAGCTAGCACTTCCAGGCTAGCTACAAATATCATCAAAGGTTTCTTGATCCTCAAAACAAAGCAATGCTCTGCCTCGTTATCTTATGACGAGATGGCGATAATGGAGATTGGTTTGCTATCGCTTTTTTCCGGTGTCTACGAGAGGTGTGTCCATCTTCTCGCTATGATTATTTTGAGAAGTTGTAGTTGGTTGCGTACCGAAGGGATTGTCAGTAGGACTGGAGGGTAACAGACAATGACGGGATGGTCCTCCTTTGTTAGCGCCTCGGGCCCTTATGACATAACTTAGGCTTGTACTATACTCGAGTGCTTTATTTACAGTATACAAGGGTGAGCCCGAGCCCTGTATCCGGGTGCCTGAACCAATCCACGGATTTAACAGGAAAAAAAAGAGCTTTCCTGAGGAAAGTCCAGCGGATGGGTCCCCAGATATCACGTAACAGAGCCCCAATCGCACACGAGCACGAGCGTGGGGGAGGACATAAATTGCCCCTGGATAAGGCCTGGGTAGCGGTGGTGGCTCAATCGTGCACTTCCGCGGGATCGAGTGAAATATCTTGCGAGTGATACGGCATGACCTCCCTGTCCCGTCTGCACGCTCTGGACTTCGATTCGGGCCACACAACGGCGATATGCCCCATTCCGGGGATGAGAAAAATAAATACGTCGGAGCAAAGAATGGCGCTCAGCTTTTGTACCGGATTATCCGAGATAGGGGTGCGGGAAGTGCGCTTTGATCCAATCGCCCCCCCCCCCCCCCCCTACGGTAGCCGAACCGAGGGCTCACTGGGGGCAAAGCCCGGGATGGACCGAGGAATATTGGCTTCGGATTGATAGGCCGAACTCTTGACGTCAAGAGCTCCTGCAATTCATGGGAATCTGGGGGTGTCTTAGGATCGCATGGCAAATGTCAGCTGTTGGGTTTGGGTTGATCGCCTGTCGCAATACTCCATCACCATACGCACCCAATCCCCGCATATCATGTTCGGGGTTGAATTTGTCGACTCTCCATTTTCTCTAGGCCACTGTGTCAGAATTCTGGTTCGATCAACTTTTCTTGCGCTCTCCAGAGACGGCGCGAATCGGTGCTGGCAGCGCACGGCGCTCGTAATATGATACTCGATCTCGAGTTTTGTGCCTTTCTCTGACAGTCTCAACAGCGCTGCACCCGCGACGAAACGGGACGGGACGGGTGACGAACAGTGGTGCTTTGTAACATAGCGGGGTAGACAGCAAATATGAGGGGTACCGGTGGAGCAACAACCCTACCGAATTTGATGTCTGCCACTAGGCTTTCGTGGACCTTTCGCCGTCCCCTTCGCTCGCGACTGTGTTGCTTGCATCTGGCATAGAGTGTCTGAAAAGGAGGTCTCTTTCGCTGGTTGGGCGAATTTATAATAGTAACCGTATTTCCAGATACTTATTACCAGGTCCCGTCCAGCCAAGTGCCCTGGAACAAGGGGTATCTTGTCTGGGCGCTCAGGCGCCTACTCGAGTACAGGTATTTTACCATTCCGTGAATCCCTGTTTTCGGGTACCGGTACTCGTTGTGCTTCTTGTCTGGAACGGGGGAAAGTGCCGGTACGTACCGTGCCTCCCACAAAAGTCAGATTCGCCCCTAGGCGGGCTTTCCCAATTGCCCCTCACGATTGGCTAAAAACGAGATCCCATTACCCTTTGGTTGGCTCGGCTGCCCTTGGTTCCCGCCCACCACTAGCCAAAAGATGCAGGTACGGTACGATATGATACCATTCAGTTTCGTCCCGGGTGCATCTTTTTTCCATTTCAAGATGGAACTCCGTGAAATCGAGGGAATGGGTCGCATATCATACCGGCATGAGATCACATGGGCTAACCGACCGACTTACTCGTCCCATCTTTGGAAGCAAGTCATCCGGTCGGAAAAGTCCTAGGGGTTTTCGGCTGGATCCACTCTGTTGGTTTGCGATGCGAAGGAGCGAGTGGTGGGAGGAAAAGAAATATAGAATTCCAGTTTTGGGTTCACCTACCGTATCCCGCATTCTGTCCGAGCCGTGGAACGTTCCGCATGTCCTGTAAATGTCGGTGATTGTCCTCGTAGGAGTCGGTAGACTCCTACAGTAGTACCCCCCCCCACATGCAAGCATTTCATGCATGTCGCTTCTACATGTACCTAGCCGGACAGCAGGTCTGAGTTGATGATGCTGTCTTAGATTTTCCATCAGTATTTTTTGAGACTGTGCCTAGCACTAGGGTGCTAAAAGTAACCTATCACATCGCACTACCAATTAAGCATAAAATACTATCGTTGCTTGATTATAAGGCGCTGTACTCGAAGAGGAGCAATGTACTGTTGCCTACTACTGCCGCCCAGCTATTAGATACCCGTGGCCCAGGAAAATAGGGCCGCCGTAGAGGCTCGTATCCACAATAAACATCAAACTGAAAGCTGGGGGGGGGGGCATGAGTCCAACTTCTATCGCTGTACCCTGTCTTAGCTTGGCAGTCCCACATGCCAATGTTCGTGTCGCGTATGGTTTGTTACAAAATGCCCCCCCTCCCCCCTCACTGCAAGGGAGGGTACCTGTTGCATTAATATAGTAGCGTTATCGTCTAGAATAGAAGGAGGAAAGGAAAAGGAGAAATGAGGGGCGAAAGTGGATGTTTCGTCCCCGGGAACATTGGTGAAATAAGAAGATAGGAGCTATTATACAAGATTGCTAGAGGGTTTGAGTCGGTGAAGCAGTAGTAGTAGACTTTGTGCAGGTACCCGAGTAGGTAAGGAGAGAGCTAGGTTACAAACAGGGGCAGAGAAAGAAAATTAAAGGGAGAAAAGTCAACCGTAGCCAAAACCAGCTAACCGGCCAACCCGTCCAATCCAAGCCAGACAGGATCCCCTCAAGCACCAGGCGCCAATTAACGAATCCTCGACGGGGGTTCATGAAATTGAGGTATTACAAGGAAAATAAAAACAAAAAATAGCAATGCAACTTTCAGAGTTCCTCTGCGTATCAACTCCACAAGATGGAAACGGAATACCCGAAAAATCTACTCCATGTACTTGGATAACTCAAATCATAGCTGCTGCCTCTTCTTCCTGAATACTCGCTCCCACCAGTCAGCGAACGCTAATGCCGGGCCGGTCTTGTAACGCTATCGAAACCGTCAGCTATCAATTTGCGTTCCTCTTCTAGAAATAAGCCCAAGATAGAAATCAAATACCTTATAGGTAACAACCCGACTCCCATCAATCAACTCATCCGGCTCAGAATCGATATGGTACCCCAATGCGGGCAATACCCCCGCAAAGCCAGCCCAGTACAGCACGCCGAAGGCGAGGACTGAGGTCCCGACGGTGGGGGCGACGTAGGAGGGTATTTTTTTGGTTTTGTCGGGCCACCAGATCAAGACTATAATGAAGACATTGAGGGTTACATAGAGGGCTACCAATGCGTATAGCTTCTTAATGCCCACGATGCTGGGTCGCCATTCTTGGAATTTTTCGTGCAAGGGGAGGGTGATCAGACCGAAGGATACAAAGACTATTGCCAGAAAGTGAGGGGTTAGTTTTAGGGGGAATTTGTAATATATATCTGGGGTTATGAGAACTAAAGCGAATGGGGAGGTAGTGTAACGTACTTCCGATCCAGGTGTGTCCGTAGGTGAACAAGACACTAACTAGGTTGTAGGCTTCATCTTTCTTTGTGTAATTGGGCGCTTTAGAGTTGTGTTAGCGATGGTGATGCTTTAGTAATACACAGCCCTCAAGCAGGACCATGGAAACTTACTTGCTACAATGACGATTACGGTAAATATCCAGTGCAGGATGAGAGCGCCAACGGGGGTCCCGTATGGACTAACACTTGCCCAGAACTCTGAGAATGGCAGAATTCGCTGCTTCGCGATTTCTTGCTTGACTCGAGCATTCGCGTATGTTACTGCGAGAACATTTCCGAAGGCGGAGAGGGCAATGAGGACTTTGAGACCTCTCTGAACGAAGGGTCCATCGCCAAAAACTCTTGTGAAGAATCTAGCGGCGACGGTAATACCGTCATCTTTGATCTCCTCTGTGGTGCTAGCAGCAAACTAGGCATTGATGTTAGTTCTAGTGTCTATTAGTAATTAAACATACGGGTGGCCTTACGTATGCGACGTTCGCGAGAATGTATAGTATAGTGACCACAGTGAACGCTAACAAAGCTGCACGCTTAAAAGTCCTAGACTCATTCCCTCGTGGTCTCCTGACCTCTGCAAGAACCTACTCAGGATTAGTATGCTTTCCCCGTTGAGCGCGAGATCAGAACCTACATAGTTTGCGTTTTCCCAACCTTGGTAACTATACAGCACACTCAACATTGCACTGGCATAAGCGTACGGCGATCCAGAGCTTCCCTTAAACGCATCTTTGAGGTTCTCTGCCCCGTAAGGGATATCTTTATGATTACCGCCACCGCCACCGCCCAAACATACGAACCCTGAAATCACCACGAACAGGAGCAGGGCAACCTTGTACGCTGCCAATGCATTGTTCATGAAGATTCCCATCTTGCGCGAGAACAGGTGGATGAGGCATATGAACGTAATGCAGACTAGCGCTACAAACCTTTGCAGTCGGTAATCTGGTTGTTTATTCTCTGGGTTGAAAGCCAACAACATTCCCTTTGCAAAAGCAATTGTGTTTGCCGCCGTGTTTCCCAACAAGACGAAAAAGACGGCGAACATGCAGCTCGCAAGGTACCTTGGGCGTGGGTATGCCTCGTCTAACTATTTCGCACATTAGCTTGTGTCGGGGGTCCGAGGAGTGAGGTGGGCGAGGGCTACATAGACAAGTTCACCCCCATTAAATGGCAAAACAACACCAAATTCCAGATAGACAAATAACCTGGAAATCCCATCAATGTTAGAAAGACATAGGCATCAATCATCCCTTAATCATCCTCACCCAGTAAGCGTCATAACCCCACCAGTGGCCCAAAGGAACAGCGCCCCTCCTTTCGATCCCGTCAGCTCCAATATCGCGGAAGGCTTAGAAAATATCCCGGTGCCAATCATCTTGTTAATGATCAGGGCAGCCGTAGATATATACCCCAACTTCTGTTTCTCGGGAATCGGAGCGTAGTAAACTGCATCCTTCCTTTTACCAGAGCCTTCTCTCGAATCTCGCCCATTTTCCTCGTGATTCTGCTCACTGGGAGACCTGCCGCTATTCGGTAATTCTGGGAGACTCTCAACGGCAAGTGTGTTCCTCTCTCGGCGAAAGTAGGATGGGAAAGCGGTGCTTGAGGGGGCTTGGGATTGGGTCCTGGAACGCTCGGACGATACTAGCGACATCTCGATTCTTGTTTTGAGGTCAGCTATTGCTATAAGCGATACTCTCCGATTTTTCCTGCTTGCGCTTCTCAGTCCGGGGGCGCCTTCTCCTGCTACCCCTCGTAGGTTGAAGTCGTTGGTGGCGATGGAGTTGTGGTTGTGATTATGGTTTTGGGGTGGAGAGGCTCCTCTATCCCTCGTAGGCCGGTTTGTTGTGAGGAGGCGAGGTACCTCGAGGTCTTTGGGGTTCGTGTTGAGGGCATGTGGGCTCCCTGTCATACCTATGCTTTTCTGTTGGTTGGTCGTCTATCTGCTTTGATCCTTCCACTCAAATGGGCGATGGCGCTCATTTTTCTTTTTCCTCGTATATTTGTAGCAGACGCAGGTTTAAATACTCAGCCTCGCGTCTAAGAGGCTCATAATTTCGGCTTAGCGGCATCATGGGGGATGGGAGGAAAAGGGAGGGGAAGTGGGCGGCGGAGGACCTGGCGTTACGATTACGGTAATTGGGAGGGGGGTTGAGATAATTGTTCTGGAGGTGGTACAGTATTCTCACGAAAGACGATTGTATTGGTGTCGCTGCCATCCCGAACTCGGACTCTTTTCGCCCATCCTGCTGGAACATGCCAAGAAGTCTTCATATCTAAGGGAGAAGGGGTTGACCGGGGTTGAAAAGGGTTGATATATTTTACCCTAGCTAAGCCAGCCCCAGCATGGAGCAGAAGTAGGGAGAGAAATGAAGAGAGGGAGGACTCTTGTTTCTCCCAGGGGCTATTATTACTCGATTGCATTGTTTGGCAAGTGGAGTCTGCGCGGGGACATTAGTTGCCTAACTTAGAATGTGACGGAGACGCCTTGTACAACAGTAAGTTACCCAACCGGGTGTGGTGTGTTCCTTGTAGGCGCTCTCTTGTCTTATTTCGCTACTATTGGTAAGAGTACAAGAACAAGCAGTCTACCGTATCGCTTATTGCCGAGAATCAGTCTCCTTTCCTCACCTTGTCACTCGGATTTATTTTCGATTCACTACCGCTGAAGGATACGAATTTTACCGGTGCAGTAGAGTACTAGTACAGTACTTGTACCCAAATGCGGGATACGAATATTGCTACTCGTACTTTGTGCCTGGCAATAAGTATCTGAAAATACGGCCACAGTTACACGACCACCCAACCAGCGGAGGAAAACCCCTTCTCATTTTCAGGTGCTTTAGGCCAGATACAAGTTTAATACTCGTAGAGTGTGGGGGGGGAAGGGTGGGGCTAGTATCTATTAGTTGGCCAATTGCTTACCTCCTTTGGTAGACTCAGCTCGGGTGATACTGCAGTCAGTCGTAAGGCTTTCCGACTTTACTCGGGTATTTGTGTGTGGTGCCCATATTTTGTAATATCTTTTTCATCTAATTATCTGAGTCGATATATCGCACCAGTTGCGGCGATACTCTGCTTGCATTACCGGTGTGATGATGAGGGCATTGATTTACTGAGTGCCTCAGGTAATTTTATATGATTGGAATATCCACCGCTCGAACTGCCCTTTAGTATGATAGATGGTTTAGCGCGACACACTGGATCATAGATGTGGATCGATTTCTCCCCCATAGGCAGCAAGGCAACCACCAACGCACAACTGAATAAGCATCTTTCTCTTCTTTGGCTTCCTAGATCACAGCCGTATTGCGCAATATCGAGTCCAACCTAATTCTTCGCTTCTATCATCCGGTATAGCACACGGATCACAGCTCGTCTCGGCTCCCAGTCGCAGCGTGGTCAGCATACGAGTACTATCCCTCTAGGAGGGGGAATCAACCTCTCCCACTCCGGTATAGCTAGAACCCACCTTTCTCTGCACGTGCATACCGGTGACAAGAGAGGGGAAAGATAAGTTAAAGGAGGCGATGCCTTCTATGCCTCTTGATTTAATCTTCTCGTTCGGGAGGTACTCTGGTAGGGGCGAAAGGATCGGGAAAAAAAAAGATCAGCGAGATCCCTCATCCCATGGCGCAGTGAGCAGACAGTTGGTGTGGGTGGAAATTAATAAATTTTGGTGGGCACAAGCAACTGAAAGTGAACACCAAACATATTTTTCTTGCCAGTAACAAAAGATATCTCTTGCCAACAATCGGGAATTGACCCCCAGCACAAATTGGCTCTATAGGGATCACCTACGGTAGAACTCCCAAAAGCCTTTCAGAATCTCTAACAATAGTGTTTTTGTGAAAAGCAGAGACCAATGCAACCGGTCTGGGTTTCTAATTTCTCTAGCCCTGTCTTTCTTTCCACGAAGTTTCCCCAATTTTTCTCATCCCTACCCAAGCACGGTATCCGTGTCCCACCTTCCAGTACCCGTACCCAGAGCGTGTAATAAATGCTCTCTGGGATACGGCATCACAGTAGGATTAGCAGCTCTCTCCCCTTCCCTATTTTCTCCCCTCCGCTCCTCCACTTCTCCTCAATTGCCCCAGCCTCTAGCTAAGAATAATGGTTGAGATTTTATTGAGCTAACCCTCTTCCTAGAGTACCGGTGGTGAGGCGGCGGCAAGGCGACTCGAAGAGACCAAGCCTGAGAAGAAAAAAATAAATAGACCTTTGAAGCCACTCAGCAACTCCTCCCGTGGCAGAAAAAGTAAATATTCGTGCAGCGGCGTTTACTCGACTACGGTGGTGGGTATTGGTACAATACAGGCACTCCGAGCCTTGAAATCTCAAAAATTTCTCCACCAGCACAACGCACCGGTATTATGTTTCCATTCCACCTTGGCAGTTTTTTTGCTTTTCCGCTCTTAACTTACCCCATTAAGATCGACGTCTACTTTCCACGTTGACTCGCAAGGCTTCGGTTCGAGCCCCACATTGAACGACCTAACCTTGATACAGTCCGCTGCCGTACCGCACATACGCACGCGCCGTTTTATCTTTTTTCCACATCCTTTCTTGCTAGAAAGAGAGACCGACAGGCAGACAGACAGACATAAAGCCTTCAGCAGCAAGCTCTACAGACTTTTGCGGTTGTCGATGTCGTTCGTATTCCAGGGTTTCGGCGTGGGACTCGCAGAACATGTTCAAGCTCACGAACGAACAAGCGATATTCTGAGCACATATCTGGATGGCGTTGTTCATGCACCCTGTCTGATCCTCTCTCTCGGGAGAGAGCTCGACAGGTTGAGATCTTTGCTCGCCCGGATTATTGACGAGAACAATAATCCCCATTCGACTATCCTGAGAACAGACAATAAAATTGCAGCGCACCAAACATTACAACTCGCTGTTACGGGAGTCAATGCTACATTGGATGATGCTGAAAACCTACTGAGGAGCTGCAGGATACATGCTGCGCAGCCGGAGAAATGGTGGGCAAACTTCGGGGTGAAGATGAGATTTAGCGGAGGCGATCGGGGGCTTCTAAACGCGCTGGAGGATATCGGGCATCACTGTTGGGTTTTCGAGGTCGCCTATCGCGTGCTGCGGAAGTTAGTAATTGATCGGTTCCAGATCGCTCGTTCGGAGTCCCATTAACGATGTATAGGGATCATATCGGTGCTTTGCTCGAAATCGCCGACCCAGTGGAGCAGTACTTGGAGCAGCTATTTTCTTCACTCACATCCAGTACCGGCGGCATTGTGGACGACTCGATTGTGATAAAATTCAACGAAAATTCAGCCGTAAACGGAGGCGCCTTTACCACTGATTTCAAGCTAGACATGATTTTGAAGAGTTGCATGTACTGGATCTACAAAGCGAGCTCAGACATCAAGAATGCTGGAATATCTGGAACACCAACTGCAGAGGGATGGCTTAATCTTATTAAATCTTATTGGATATTTAGCAAAATTCGGGAAGACCCACGTTCAGAGCGGATGGTGAGGGAGTTACAAGCAATCTTGGCATTAGTTTCAACTGTAAGAGCTCTTGTCCGGGTACCGTATTGCGATTATCAGGGGCTTTCTTTAACAATGAATTAGGAAATTGCTTTCTCAATGAAGAGGCTTCTGGAGGCCAAGGCTGAGCTGCCGGACTGGAATACTCTCAATAACCTCGGCGACTTCCGAATACTGATCGATGATGCTGATGAGGAAATTGAGCTACCGGTCTCAGGAAAACACACCTCTAAACAGAACTCGCCAAAACCACCAACCGAGAATATCCCCAATGTTCCAAGTATACAGATGAGCAATGTTGCAGTCCACCCAGCGGAATACAGCACTTATGAAAGCTATTCAGCGAAAGCCCACTCTAACGACGAGTTGGAAAACGCCTTTCGCTCGCTCGGCGTCGGTAGTCGGGAGACCGGACCTGAGAAAAGCCCTCAACACCTCAAGGAATCCCAACTGGTCTCGGAGCGCGAAGATACCCTACGGAGTATGAAAGGGCGGTCACTCGATCGCTCAAATACACGAGTTCTGAGGAAAAAGGTTCCAGAAGCAACACCCCCCTCATCACCCCCAAATACCGGGGTCCCTGGAGTCGCCAGCCTAAGTTATGTTAATGGTTTGAAAATGGCGAAAAGCAGACAGAATTCTGGTTCTCAAAGTGCCTCCACGGTGGGCAAGGGTAGCTTCCTTGAAGAAAGAAGACTCGACTCTCCAACTCTGGGCAATTTCTCCCCACCTCAAAGTTCCACCGCAAGTCCGATATCCATGTCGCCAATAAACTCCATGCCATTTGGTGTCCCACCACTGCAATCCCCCCGACCGGGGGAACGCACTGTGCCTCGGGGGCCCTCATCATTAGGGAAAGACTATTACTCAACAAAGCCTTTGCCGCCATTGAATACTACTTCAACCGCCCCATTCTCCCCATCAGACGTGAGTCCCGGGGATTTTGGGGCGCATAGACCCCGAGACTTTAGCGCTAGTCAACCTCAGGGGGGCGGGATTCCTACCAGAAATGGGTATATGTCTCCTGTGTCCCCTGCTTATCCCTATATAGCTCCCAGGAATTCCAGAGGCTCGTTTACAGAGCCGGTTGAACATGGTGTTCGCCCCGGAGAAACAGAGGTTATGAAAGATGAGTTTAAGACCCTGTGAGACACCTCATTCCAACACATACTGTGCTGTTAAGGTACTAACGCTCCTTATCATAGGAATGTGTTGGCTTCGGACTCGTGTGATCCGGAAGGGAATTGGGATGAATGTGTTGTCAGACTTTTTCGGAACGCGATGGGTGACTTGAGAGTTCTGACCCAGCGGGAGGGGTCAACAGATCAGCGTTTCGGTAATTCCCAAACCCCCCGCCCCCGACTAAAGACTAACTTTACCAGTCGTTCTTAAGGATGCCGAATTAGTCCCTGAGTACGGGTACCATGAGAACTTGCCAGTGATATTCATCCGAAAGGCCGGGATAGGAGGGTACTCAATCCAGTCTGGATCGAAGGGCAGAGCAACTCTTAGCTCGGCAGAATTGTGCCCAATAACGCTCTACTACCGGTTCAAGAACGTAATGGACATGTTTCTCTTCCAGCTTTCTTTCATCGGGGAATCGGTAGAGGCGGATGTCCAGGCTGTCCGTACAGTCCGCTACAAACGCGGACTTCTCGACGGCGAGCATTGCAACTACAAGGCGAGGATCCAACTTTGGAAGGAGGAAGATAATGTAGCCGCTTCTAGCGGGGCCAGCTCAAAAGCTCCCTCGATAGCCGGAACCTTTCGATCAAGGCCTAACAAGGCTTCCATCTTAAAGATTCATTCAACAAGATTGGTCATGTACTTTGACGAGATTATTATGACTTTATTCAGTAGGACCCCCCTCCGACTATGTGTCTCTAGAGGTTATCAGCTGATCATTGGGGATAGTAACGGACGATATAACCATTGAGGCCAAGACCAAGAACCGATGCCTAAGGATAAAGCCTAGCTCACTCAAGGCTTTCGGGAACCCTAGCTCTGTCAAAGCCTGTGTCATCGGAAACCGGGAGTTATCCGGCGGGATCAGGCTGGATATGGAAGGACTATTAATTGATGACCAAGAGGGTTTCGACGATTTCAAGTGGTTCGAGATCGACTTCCAGACACTTGAAGGTCCGCCCCCTCCCTCCCTGCCCCCGTAATCCCATACACTAATATTCCTAGAAATGAAAAACTTCCACGAAGACTTCCAAGGCGCGCTGCAAGAGAGGCGGAAAAAGCGCAAGAAAGTAGAGGAAATACAGAGGAAAGCGGCGATTGGGGCGAAATCTAGCGGGTGAAATGAAGAAGACAGTTTCATTGACTTAGGGATGGAGTTGGATCTGTTAGCGATTGTGGGATTGAAATTCTTTTTATGTTGTTAGCGCATCGGTGATTCAATATTATTTTAATCTAATCCGTACTGGACCGCAAGTCGACTGAAGTCGACTGATCCAACTGCACATATTTCAGCAGTCGGATCAGCGAGATAGAGGCACTGGTCATGACCTATTTTAGAATTCTATGGATCAGTGAGAACCCGACTGTAACAATCTCGAGTGATATTTCGTGATCATTGGCTTCTCGATTTTGGCAAAAAAAGGAACCCAAGAAGGTCCGGCAGCGTGACCAAAGTTTTGGGAGAAAAATTCAAAAGCATTAGGAGATCCAATTGCTGCTGGGGGTTCGACCAATGCGCCCGATTGTTAGCCCCGCCCCATCGTCCTTGATAACAAGCAACGAACTCTACCAAGCCAGAGCTCGCGTCCCCCACCAACCGCCTTGTCATAAATTATTTCTCCAGTGAACTAGATTGTTTGCGAGAGCCTAGGATCGAGCTGCGGCCTACTTGAGAAGCTTCCACCACCCGCTATGGGCATTTCGGCCAAGGACTCCTGCCTTCGTGAAAGTCAAAGCATCTGGTATATCTGTCTGGCTGGTGGGGTTAGCCGAGCCTTCATGACGGTATGGAACAAAAATTCAGTGATCTTAATTGAAGTATCAGGAATGATAGTGTTTATGTGTGGTTCTGGTCGTCTATGTATAGTATGGCGCAATACTTGGGTATCATAGATGCAACGGGGCGCCTTGGCGTAAAATTCCTGCGATTTTTTTTTTTCAAGTGTATGCTCGGAGGAGGGATTAGGTGAAAAGGTGGATAAAAGAAGGTATGATTAATTTTTTAGAGAAGAGTGGGGATTGAGCTCAGCTATATCCATAGCTTTTTTAACACCGAATTTTATGCCAAGGCGTCGCCCGTTGCGTCCGTCGAGGTGTTGTACTATATCGAGCGTGGACGGCCGGAACTATAACTGCGGATTTAGGGTCTATTTGGCTGGCTAATTGTATTATTTGAGATATCATAGTCGTGATTTGCGATTATGATTTGCAGGCGGCCCTCTGCCGAATGCGCCTGCGATTTTCGGATTTCCAGACTCGCCACGATTTGGGGTTGTCGCTGTGAGGAAAAAAATCATAGCCCCAAATCTTCAGGTGCACTTTAAAATTTTCGCACATCACGATTCGGAAACGCTACCAAGCCAAACACCCTGAACGTCTCAAGTCATGATTTGGGCCCAAATTGTGATCTGGGATAGTGGCTAGCTCGAGCCAGATAGGCCCTTGAACTTCTCAGTACCGTGAGGTCCCAACACATTTGGTGTCGCCACGGATGAGCCCGAATGGGAAATACCGGTATGCTAACCATAACCACTTTCCGAATGGGACATCGTTTCCAATTGTCACTACCCCGGCCAGCGATACCAAAGCTCCCACCATCGATCGACTCACAAAATCTCAGTTTTTGCTATTCTTCGCCTGGGCGTCAAGCGCTGAAATGGCAATCTAAACCCACAGCGACGAATCGACTCTTCTTCCACAGCTTATCACCCAGCTACCGTACCGCATTCCCTGCCACTGGTGCTCCGAACCTAATTCATCGCAAGGGCCGAATTAGGCGCCCCCCTTGTATGCCGTGTCCCGGGGGAGAACTGCCGGCGGTATGGGCGGTAGAGTTTGCTAATCAGTCGGGCAAGGGTACAACGGACTGGTAGCCGTCTCGATCTTAGAGGCGCCGCCGGTGAAGAAGGCCCTAAAGAAGAGACGAAAAAGCAGTGCCGGAGGTGACGTCCTCGACATAATAGCATATGTCAAAACGAATCCCCCGTAAACTGGTGGACTGAGCAAGCTTATGGGAAGAGCACACAATCTTATCGCCGAAACCCCGGGAACGGTAACAAAACTTCTCTCCCCGGGCACTGAGATAGGTGCTCTAGTCACATTAAAGATGTGTGCCCGGAGTTTACCTTTGCCTGAAGGGTACTTCCTTAGTAAACTGACAATGAGACAACAGAGAGAAAGAGTTTGTGATACCGGTACTTCTACCGTTCCTATGCGCGCGGGATATGTGGCTGCAGTATTGTGCCAAGCTGCGCCGCTCCATCAGGGGGCGCTCGCCCTGTGGGTGGTCGAGTTCCTGTGTGGCTCGATGGGGGTATTGTGAGCTGAGGAGAGGCATAGGGGAGAAAGGTTAGGGGATGCCCTTATTGGGCCATCCCTAGTTGGAGAACGGGTTGGACATGCTCACGTTGCGGGCAAGCAATGCGAAGAGAGCAGAGGGGGCTGGAGGGGAGCTGGCATAGAATATTTGGCGGGTGGCAATTGACTTGGAAGTATTTGGCAAGAATCACCGGCTATCTTAAAGGACGGTGGGTGATTTTGGGTGAGGGGCTGGGGCACTCCTGGTGGGTAGAATTTATGGGCTTTTATTATTATTTTTCGTATGGAGGGCCGCGAACTGTCCGGTGGCGTGACGGGGAGGATTTTCCGATAGATCTAGATCCACGGATGCGCAATCGAATCCACCGACAGCGGATTGTCGATAGCATACGGTTAGATGATGTAGAGATTGCGATAGCTTAAATTGGTCAATTGGAGGTTTGGCAAGATCTGTACCCGAAGACTTTAGTTTCGCCAAAAATAAAGTTGTCTCAAGGTCTCGATAGTCTTGTTTTAACATTGAATCATCCGCAAGCAAATGCTTGAGCCCCTTTTTCATTTAAAATCCTTCCCTCCTAGAGTATCCACGGAGAGGATGTGGTGTTGAAATGTAGGACCACACTCGGATGATTCCCGTCGATACTTGGCAGCTACAACCAACCTCGCAACCTCATGATGTCAGAAGATGTACCACTGGGGTACCACCCATTCACCGCCATCCTATCATAGCCCAAATCGTCACCTTTTACTGAGGACTTCCAATACCAGTACCGGCACAGCCCCTGGAGGAAAAGCGCCCATCCATCACGCGGTCCCAGAATTGCAAACTCAATTACGTCCGCGGCGTTAATTTAGACCTGACGCAACCGGATGCGAAAAGAATAACCTGGCGGATAACCCATTGATAACGCGTTGCGACAGGAGAGCCGTTTCAGGAAATAGGTTGGCAGAGCATGTTACCCCACATCCCCACACTCACTATCCTGGGGCGCCAAGATATGTGGACTTAGCCGCATCGGGATGGGGTTCGTGCATGATGGGGTTGGGAACGGGCTGCTGTCTCCACCGTACGATATCATGCCAGGACGAAACTGGCCGGGTGGCGAACAGGGGCATCTGGTGGGCAACAAGGGAGATTTTTAAAGTAGGGTAACAAAAAATTACTAGTTACAAATCTCAGCTTACGGCCCAGTTTCTCCTTGGCTACTATGGAGACTGTGGGGGCGGCCCCAGATTCACCAACACTGTGCCAGTAGTAGCGTTTCTCAGGCTGATCTTGGCATCGGCGCTGAGCTGCTGCGATTGTCACTCGTATCGATTGGTAGCTCTCACCGAACATGCCTCGCTCGCCGATCCAGGTCGGTGGTAATAGCTATGATATTGGCGCATTTGCTCCGGAGTGCCGGTATCCCCCTTCGCAGTGGCCAGGTGACTCGGAATGCCTCGGAATCATAAGTGTAAGAGGCAGAACGACGTTAGTCAGATCGAGAGCTAAGTATTACCCCGCATTTTGTCACACGACGCTGGGATGTCTCAGCCGAACCAAGGTGCACGGTTCTGGTCTGTTAACCTAACCTGTTACCGCCTTAGGCGTTCCTTAACTCTCACACCACGCCGAGCCCTATCGCTGCCTTTTCTTCTCTCCCTCTCCCACCCCTTTCCTCCCTTCTCTCCTCTCTCTCACATCCCTTCTGTCTACCCAAAAGCAGCCGGAAAAATTCGCATCCACAACCAAACACCGTCAAACGCAAGTGAGATTAGTCTCGATCAAACAAACACTCAACAATAATGGCCGCCACCAAATCTAAGTCCGACGTCCCTCCTGAAAACGAAGCTCCATCTAGCTCCAAGGCCGCCGCGAAGGGGGGAAGCCATCGTAGGGCAAGTTCTTCCGTCACAGACGTTTACAAACCGGCTGAACTCAGTATGCCTTGCTGCTTTATCACCTCTACTGACGAGGATGCTAATCAATTCACAGAGGACATCATAGGAGAGGAGGGAACTTTGAGGGTTGCCAAGGAGATTTCTAGATTGAACTGGTTTGGCTTTCCTCTCCCCACTTTATCGCACAGCTAACATGCAATATCTTTTAGGAAATTGAATACCCATCCTTCGCATCTCGATGACTGGAAATCCCTTAAGGAAATCCCAATAACCACCCCCAAAGTCAAGCTGTTAGACGTTTACTTTCCTCTCGGATTACATGTTATCGCCCGTGCGGGCTCTTCCTCCACTATTGGTGTTAGTGTTTATGACGTGCTGGTCGCGATTCACAAGCAGTTCAAGAAGAAGGTAAATACTCCAATACCCCTATCTCTAAGGGTACGCTTACTGACCAGATAGGCGGATGACGAACTCGAGATGCCCGTCCTCGGAAACCTGGAGTGGGGCCGCTCTGAGGATCTTAGTAGCAAGGAGCACTGGCCTGCTGTTGTCCTCGTGGCACAGAAGAAGGAGGCGCCCGTCACTGGGAAGAAGAAGAATTAGTCTTCTTAGCACTCATAGTTGTTAGATCACTTCTATAGAGGTTTTCTGAATAAATCCTGACTGGTATCACCTGTGTATATTGTGATTTGGACTCGTAGGCGTGCCGTATAGGCTCACTCACAATTGCCCTACTACACTCGTAAACAAATAGCCCCGCGCCAAACTCAGGGGTAACGACAAGTTACTGTATGTTATGTACGAGTACTCGCACAGTCCACGCAGGGATTACCCTTCGGAGATTTCCCCTCCCCACCCCCACTTAAGCCTGCGCTGATTACCCGCCCGGCTGTTTTGTTTCTGCCTTCTTGGTGAGTGACATCATATGAGTTGCCTACACTGGGAGTGATTTATCCGGAGGTTTTGATAAGTGCCGAGACCTAGAGGATGGGGCTGCACTGTTTTCGAATCTATGTGCATTTCGGGACTGGAGAGGCACCGGGTACGAGCAATTTGGCGAGCGTATCTAGGGTCTCAGATAAACGCTATTGCATCTAAAACTCCAACCAACCCAAAATGAGCACTACCGGGAGTTACTAGATTTGGACCATTTACACAATCTGGCAAGGGGTACGTCCAGGAGGGCGAGGGCTATCCTTGATGCTGAAGGATGGTATTCAAGATTTAGGAACATTCTGTTTTCTGTTTCTGGTGTTTAGGCCGCCGGAATTATTACTACAGGTTTCGTTGGGGTACATTAGCTGCAACGCTGGATATTCGCGTCTAACTTTGGCCACTCCTCTCGATAGAGTGCTAACGTGCTAGCTATGTTTTGAATGAACCTGGAGGCACTGGAAGCGGCGGTTGGGGTGATCCTGGATCAAAGGGGGGGTCCTGACTGGGGGAGATTGCCGGGGGCCGAAATCTAAGTACAATGACACTAGGGGGGGGGGGGGGGGGTAGGATATCGATTGGCTGTATTAGAGGCCACATGTAGCAGTGGACGAGTTCGAGAAGGGCGGTCGCACTGGGGCTAGAGAGAGAGTAGATGTGATGTGATGCTTGTGATCGGGCATTGTCGAGGGGTTGGGTGGATAATGTGAATATAGTAATTGATAGTTTGGGGCCCCGGTTGCGGTGGCTGCTCGTGATGTTGGTGGTGCTCAATTTGACGAGGGGCCTGTAAGGCTTGGATTGAAATGATCAAGTTTTTGGGGTAACAACGCTCAGATATGATACGCACAAATTTTCCTATTACATATCTAGTCTCTCTTTCTAGATGCCTCTTTTCCGGGACGAGTAGTTCTGGTTGCCCGTCATGCGAGCCTGGCGCTTAGGCGGAGGGCGTACACGGTAGTGTCTCCACTAGACCAGAGGGTTTCCCCTCCCGTAACTTAAATCTTCCGGAAAGCATAGGTCTCAGAGCACCGAGTGATGATTCGTGCTTTCAAGTAGTTCCTTTTGGGTGGTGCTTCACTTATGAGCCCGAGGGTTATGACGCAGCAGTACTCGGACCCCGCGTGCCCTAAATGCCTGCAGGCTATCAGTATGCGTAACTTCTTTAAGGAGACAATTCTTAAGGAGAGGTCTTCAAACCCGCGATTTTTTTTATAAAAAATACCTTGGGAACACTCCCTTGGAGAAAAAAAAAAAATGCCCCTTCACATGCGCCCGGGCTGGAAACTTCGAGAAGCTCGAGTCCAAATAATGGAAGGCTCACTCATCTCTTTTGGCTAATTCTTTTCCTCCTAAATCTTAAGGGGGGGGGGGGTGGGGTCCTAAATATTGTATCTCACTTCAGGGAAATTTGCCGATTTTTTATTCTTGGCGATCACTCGGTCGCCCAAGAATTTGTGGGAGATCACGAGATGGATTAGGTGCTTTCCTATAAACATAGTGCACAGCGGGGGGGTTTTGGTGAAGGAACAATCCCATGAGTTCGCTTATCTCATCAAGTAAGTTGCGCTTGTCAAACTCCTAATAGTACTCATCTTGCGACCCGCTCTCTGCCTGATAATACACACCCCCTGTACTGTACGTTGTTTGCCAAAAGAATACATAATTCAATACTCCCCACCCATCAAATATCTCAAGCTAATTATATAGTCCCAATCCTCCAAGCTCGATTCTTTTCTCCATTTTACTCGTAGGGTTTTTAAAAGATACTTTCTGATACATTTGTCAATGTAGGGAATGAGGGTCGCATGGAAGGAGCCAATGGACTAGGAGATTTCACCTGGAACTTAGGCACTTTGGAGAAAAGGATATGAGGTGTAAGTTTTTCGCCTGTAATACTTCGTTCATTCGCTCTCACTCTCAACTTGACTCCTTACTAAAATCAAAACTATCGGGAGAGGCAGGTGTGTAAGTAAAATATAACACGACTTCCTGATCCTCCCGCGGATCACCACACCTATCTCTGTATTTGCCACATATCCCTATTCCTCCGTGCACTCCTGTGATAACAAAGAAGAAGAAAACATTGCGGATAAAGACTTTTATAGAACATTGTCCCGTATCCGTTCCATCTGCATATCTCCTGAACTATCCTTCCCACTTCCGTAACAAAGCCGGGCGTATCCGTCTAACAACATTAATCGTAATTATTCTTTTCTCCCCGTCCTAGCATAAATCTCTCCAAACCCCGGTTTCCGAACTCCCTCCTCGCTCGAAAACGTCAAATGCCCCACCCTCAGATTTGGGACAATCTCCACATCTCCCCACCGCACCTTCTTCCCTGTAATCCTCTGCGATTCTGCGCTCCAAGGATGACAGGCGGGTGAAATGGCGGCAGAGCAACTGCCGACCGTGGTGATCTCCGCAGCAAATTTTTTATACCCCATCACAGCGGCGGTCATCAGAGCAAAAATCCCCAGTGCGAGAGTGAAAATGATGGCAAGGTAGGAGTACCCCACACTATTCATCATTATTAAAATTTCCCTCCCAAACGAGTCTCATCTATCGGCCCTCACGAGGAATAAGGATTGCGAGACCAGCCAGTGAAGGAGAGCGCTGAGGGTCATCAGGGGAAGAGCATAGGTGCAGGGTAATTGTAGCCAGTATGTGGAGCACTGGCCTGGGAATGGAGATGTGACGCGGAGGGGGTGGTGGTTGTAACCGAAGAGGGACCATTCGTGGCCCATGAGCGTGCATGTAAAAATTGAGTTGTAGATTAGGTATAGAAATGAGAGGATTGTTTGCGGAAGATTGGCCATGAGGACCGCTTGGGTTATATTGCGGAAGGGGATCATCATTAGAGATGCAGCGTTTATTTTGCCAAAACCTCTAACTTACATTTTGTCACCTCATTAATATTGCGTTTGAAGGGAGTGTTAGAGGAGGGGGACAATCTTACAAAGATACAATGCCCGCACTTGTGAAATACATGACTTCCTACACCCCCATGTAAAGTATCATATGTTGTATGATTATGACTGTTGTTAGGTCTCGAGAGCCCACTTTGGTTACCTTAGGTGATGCTATCGACTCATTTTTGAGAATCCCGGACCCGACCACAATGGGTATATGCTTTGCTGGTAGATGGTTTATTAAGAGGGAGTGGAAGCATCGGTCTAGGGCTGGACCGAGGAGGTGGAAGCAAAATGGGGTGCAGAGGTGGTGGACGAGCGTCAGCAGGACCAGGTGGATAACTTGTAGTTTCTCCTGGTGGGCCATTATCATTACAGCCGGTGGACTATGATATAGTATAGAGAAGGATGTGGGAACGCATAAACAAAGAGAAAATGCTCGCGGGGGAGAGCTCTACCACTCCTTCACCCACGAATTAACGGCGGAATGAGCTTCTTGTTCGGCAGCCTGCTGGGTTTTCAACAAAACCACTCGCACGACCCCACCTCTGGAGCGCCCGAACCTGTTCAGGGTGTACTGCCTCCTACTCCCCCCCCCACCTCCTTATCCCCCTAGCCAACTTACACTTCAGGATCTTGCACCAACCACCCCTCCCTTCAACCTATCTCAAGAACCCTGGGTGGAGCTCCTCTTCACAGCCGGCTGCAGTCATAACACCACCAGATCGTCTGGAGTGTTGGTGAACTTCGGCTGTGTGATCCTAGACACGTGTAAAGTTACCATTCGCTAGCGCACCCTTCTGGGACCCGATGTCTCCCTCTTCACAGCGGAGCACCCGCTCAGTGCAAAGGATGGGATGCGCGGGCCAGAGCACGGGGTGCCACCACGATAGAGGACTGCTGACTTCCTGGGAACGTTATTGTAGTGCCGGGTGTTCGGATCGGGCGTGGGAGTAGGGTTCGTGCGGGAAGTGTGGTTAGGAAGGATGTTCCGCCGGGATGTCTGGTCGGGGAAATCCGGCGAGGGTTATTTGTGTTATCGATAAGGATGCAGTGGAGTGCTTTCAGAGGGCAGGGGGGAGGGAGGGCGTTGGAGATCCCGAGACCTAAAGTTCCTTCTGTGGGAGAGGACGATATTAGGATGCTTATGCAGAGACTGCAGAGGTTAGTGAAAGTGAGAGAGGTAAAGGAGGAATTGAAGAGGAGAATGGAATAGAAGTCATTTGAAAGTAAAATATGAAACCCACTTGTTGGGTTCCGCAGTAATATCTAATGTACAGCCACCATTCGAAGAGTTGGGGCAGCAGTTGTCACAGCTCCACAAGCAGCCTTTCTATATCTTACAATTAAGAATTTTTATTAGCGTTTCTTTGGCCTCACTGCCTTTGCCACTGGCACCTTCCTGATGTGTTTCTTTGGCCTCACTGCCTTCACCACCTTCCTGATGTGTTTCTTTGGCCTCACTGTCTTTACCTCCTTCCTGATGCAATTGATAAATGCACTATATGCAATAGCTACTTCTGTATCCTGATCGTCCAGGGTTACCTCCGAGTCTGTATTCTTATCGTTGGGCGCTACCTTGGTATCCTTATCGTTGGGGTTAGCTCTGTGATCTTATTGTCAGGGGTTGCTTCAGTATCCTTATCGTCGGGTTACCTCTGTATTCTTATCGTCATAGGTTCCCTTGGTATCCTTATTCTCGGGGGTTACCTTGGTATTCTTATCGTTACGGGTTACCTCTGGATCCTTATCTTCGGTGTACATTTCGTCAAACCCGGATTTCTCCAAAGCGGTAATGAACGCCGCAAACAGTTTCGAGAACTTCCGTGTACTTTTTTTCCGATTTGAGGCAAGGACTCCGGCATGAATGTTTAAAAGTTGAACCGTTTTATCATTACCTAAACACGTTAGCCTTCTCATACTCTGAACCAAAGGAGAATTGTGGACATTTCTTACTTATTTTATCGATCTCCTCTGGCAATAGTCCATACAATTTCTTAAAGACTTCTGGATCTGTTCTCCCGTTTGGCTTTGTATACAGAGCAGCATCAGAATGGGCGTCGCCCCAGTGAACGGTACTATTTCTTTGGCCAATTATTTCGTGGTCTCTTTCGGTTTCGGTTCTGAGATAGTCTCTCTTATACACACTGATGTAGCCCTCTCTCACTGCTTGGTAGGAATCATCGGCACATAGAAGATATCTTAGGCGCTCCTCGTTACGGCTATCGGCTAACTCGAATTTGCTATCCAGTTCGGCGATCTTCAGGTCTCGTTTGGCAAGCTCGGTTTGTGTCAAGTCAAATTTGCCACTTAGTTCCGCGATCTTCAGGCCTCGGGCGGCAAGCTCGGTTTGTGTCAAGTCAAATTTGCCACTTAGTTCCGCGATCTTCAGGTCTCGGGCGGCAAGCTCTGTGTCCAGACGCTGTGCAAGGCTTGCAAAATCGAGTCCGCGTTGGTTTCCAACAAAGAGATTATCATTAACTTTGTTAACGTGCAGTTCTTCCACTTTGAGAGCATTGGCAAGAGTTTTCTTGGCATCGTCCTTGAGGCTCTCCATTGTTCCAATGGATTTAGCCATCAAAATGGCATCGAATAACCCCCGTCCACTTCTTTCAATAGCCACATCCGTGCTACATCCCCGGATCCCGATGGAGCCGTACATAGCACGAAACTGGGTGACTCCTAACGCTCCCCATACTCCTCTTGAGGCCACTAGAACCCTTTGCATGATGATCGTATTGCTGATTCTCTCGCGTCGTTGGATAGCTGGTGGATGGAACTGTGGGTGTTGGATCGATGGATGTTTGCTAGAAATGTGCAGACTAGGCTTGGCATTTTTAGCACTTCTATCAGCTGAGTAAGGGCTGATTCTTCTGAGGGGTGACGAAATGTCCACCCCCCCACCAACGGAATTCCACAGGCTTCAGCTAAGTGAGCCGATAATATAGGCACTGCTTTGGGGAGCCCCCCTTCTTGCGGTCTTTTTTATTTCCAGGGAAAATTCTCGACAATAGGTCATTTCCAGGCAATTGTATCTTCTAAGCCTCCACCCGCACAACTAACCCTACACTACACCGGCAGAGCCTCAAGTCAAGATTCCTTAGGACCTGACCGTCAGAGCCAGAGCCCACAGTTCCAGTAATTATCCCTGACAAGCCGTCCCGTCCCCCTACTCACTTGGCGTTATCCCCGGGATCCCTGCGGGGCAGGCGGACATTTTGGAACGCTGGTTTGTTTGGAGATAGCGGTGTGATGGCTCGGAGGAGGATTCAGCTTTTTGGTTTTTTGTTTGCTCTATTTCCAGATGGGCAGGTTCCCAAGACTTAACATTGCGCTTGCATTGTTGCACAATAGCGATAAAAGCTACAACCTGTGTCTTGCATGAAACCTCAATAGATTGGCTCACATGGTCAAGTGTAGCTTTCCCGCTCGCTTGGTAAGCTTCCCTCATACGATTTCCCAGTTTATTGGCAAGCTTGACAAAAAATATCATGCTATCATATGATATCATACTATTATTTATATTTTGCATTAACTTTAGTTTAGCCTTGTTTGCAATCAACGGAAATATTACCAAATGACTGACCGGCATCTGAAATGCTGAACTGTGAGGCAACAACCACTACCACCTTCTCTTGCACCCCCCACACTTCTCCATCCACCTTCCACGGCCACAACCACTACTAATACCCGTAGTATACTTATCCGTGTACTTATATATAGGCAATATCTGGAAATACTTCACCTTCTCCGGCGGCGAGTCTGGACACTGATGAAGACACAAAGACTGTTATGGGCGGCTGTTATGGGGATAGCATGACGGAAAACCAGAAGTTTTCTTGCCTAGGCTACTCTAGTTTGTGCTTGTTTTTCTGCTGTTAGGAGTTTTGACTGACGACGCATAGGATGACAAAGAAGAGGTTATCGTGAATGAAAAAGAAGGAGGTTCAATTGTTACGGGTGAATGGATGTTGATGAGATTGACAAATACCTTCCGTGCTATCATGGCTCCGTTCAGAAGTGTACCATGGAATACAAGCAAAATCGCATCTGGTTCGGAATTCAGAGAACACAGTAGAGTACTTCCGGGACTTCATTGGGAAGAAGTACTCCAAGATTGATTCTACAAATAGTCACAACTCTGCTCACCCGATGGACATCGATGCCATCAGCCAACCTCCGGCATGCAATGAGGAGACTGTCTCCACTGTTAGCATCAATAAGATTACCACAAGACACATTAGCCGGCCTAGAGACAGCAAGTCGAACCTTTTGGGTTGCAAAGTTACTGGTGCTGTGATCACTGTTCCTACTGAGTTTTCGAATACCCAGAAAGAAGCGCTTGTTGCTACGGCGAAGGCTGGGAGCTTGAGGTTTTGCAGATCGTCCACCAACCGGTGGCAGCTGTCCTTGCGTATGTTGCAAGGCAGACCCCCGGAGGGGAGGGCGCTGACAAGGATATTTTCGTGCCCGATCTCAGGGGTACATCAGGTACCGGGTGTGTGAAGTTGCGGTTGTTTTATCTGGCGTGCAGTGAACACCATCCATTCGACGGCTCATGATTATGGGCTTGGCAGGCCGAGCTTGATGAGGTGCTTCTTGATCACTTTTTGAAATGGTTTATCAAGAAGCATAAGGTCGATCCAGGAAATGAGATGTCGTGTGCCGAGCTGAGGCTAGAGGATGAGGGGACAAAGAGAGCTTTGCCGCTGGGCACCTCAGCGATCATTTCTACCGCGTCGCTTGCTGATGGATAAGACTTCCACTCCACGGTTAACAGACTGTGGTACGAACTTTCTGCAAAGGTATTGGACCAAATTGTGTCCCTCGTGGAGGACATTGTGAAGAAAGCCGAGTTGGACCTGTTATACATTGGTGAGGTTTGTCCCCTCGTTCTATAACCAGCTATCCAATTCTAACCACAATCTAGGTAATCCTCTCAGGCGGGCCTCCCACACCCGCAAAATCGCCTCTCGCATTGCCGCCCTCTTCCCGGATTCGGTGCCCGTAAATTCCCCGGCAACACTCACAACAGCACTCAATCCATCAGAACTCTCGGGTGGTGGACCAGCAATCCAAGCTTGGCTAATTGCTGAATTCGGCGAGGAAGAGATCGAACAATCTACCCACCCGGCAGTAACCGTAGCCCCCCACCTCTCACATCCAATAGGCGTCGTAATTGGCGAAGACAACAGCTTCCAGACAATACTCCAAGCCCAGACCTCCTCTCCCGCTCAGTGGATCGCACAATTCGACGCCTGATCTGACTGTAACATGATCATTAGAATTTGCGAAGGTATTACACAAGTTGTGGTTGAGAAGGTTGAGCGACAAGGCAATGGTGAGAAGGGTGAGGGTAATAACGAAGAAGAGGATGAAGAGGATGAAGAGGAGGGGGAGGAGCGCAATCATGTACTAAAGGTGCCAAGAGGGGCGGGAAAATTGAAGTTACTGTCAAGGCCGGCTCGGACCTTAACCCGAATGTCGCTGCCAGGGTGGTTGGTACCCAAATTGGAGTTAGAGGAGAGGTTAAGCTTGAGGCTTGATCTACGCAGTAGTCGGCTGGTGTGGTTGTGCCTACGCGTGGGATGGGACAATAAAGTTTGGTTGCTTAATTACCCACCATTAAAGTGGGATTTTCTGTTATCCTTTTTTCCCTCTTTTTTTTCTTTCTCTCTCTCTGCTGTTTTTCCAACTCAGGAATAGATCCTGTTAAGCTTGAAATTGATTGATTGATTATTGTATAGGTCGGTCATTGGCTATCACCCATGATTGATAAGTGAATGAATGAATGAATGAATGAGCGAAGTATTGCAGTCACCTTTCTTATCTAGGGGCATTGCCACCAGATCCCTCCCTAAATTATTCTTATCAGATCCCAGTGACTGTCATATCTATCATACTGGCCGCACTCGTAAAGGGAATGAAGGCCACCACTCTCCCCCTTTCTCCTTTCCCCTTTCACCCCACCAGATCACATGGTGGGTAAAATTATGACTATTCGTAGGATCAACTGGGCAAATCAACCGCCCACTAATATGCACAAAACTAGCCGCGCACTAATGATCAATAGCAAACACAACCCTCCTCCTCACACCGCATCAAATCTAACCCGGAATTGTTATTGGAACGTGATGCCTTCAATAAAGGAATAAATGACCAAAAAATAAACTACACAAAAAATATCACTTGGGAAATAATCTAAGCAGGTTGTTATTTAGCCCACCGACCTCTCTTCAATCCCTTTCCAAACTAGGAAGCCACGATACCCCAACGACCCCCGCGCTACGGCCCAGCTATACTTGTACAACCACCCTCGTCACCCTATTTGCCTAGACCGCTCAGGGTTGTTGTGCTACGGTACTTGTACTCGGGTACAAGGGTAATTGGGGCCCGGTAACACGAACACACTCGCGCAGCGAATTGCTTGAGAAAACGCAGAGAAAGTGCTTGTGTCACCGGTCCCGACTTTTTGCCGCCACTAAAAAACTCTCACAGGATATCACTCGGATTTCCTAATCCGGATTAGTCCCCATCCAAATTCCGCCCCTCGTAATGGAGGTGGGCCCGACTTTTAGCTACCCCCGAGTACTGCTCTGACTCTGGCGGACAACCCGCGTGCGCCGTCCCTCCACCGTTGCAACCGCGCATGCCGCCACATCAACGATGTAATCATTCAGAATTTTCCCAGTAGCTCTTGTGTTGACAAATAGAGGACTGCGGGCAAAGTCCAATTCTACCATGGTTCCGTTCGTGTCCACGTTGATCAGTTTGATGCTTCCCTTGGCCCCGAGAAGTCCGAAGTCAACTCCGCCCGTGATGTCGACGTGATATGCATCTCGCCATCCGCCACCAAGGATGGTAAAGGCACTATCGTCGGCGCTGGGCGTCCCATGATACCGCAAATTCTGAATAAACCCGAAATGGCGCTAAGACTTGGTTTCAGGGTCCATTGCGGCTCCACCTGGGTGGCAACTTAAGCGAATATCAGAAATTATTTGGCTAGACTTTGAGTACATTTTTCTTCTATTTGGAAAGAAGGAAGTGCTAAGCCCTATAGGTAAAGGTAGTCAAAAGCGTCCAATGGCCAAGCTATAATAAACTGGAGACATGCACGAGTGAGAGACTTAAGACCTTCATTCTATCTCAGAGGGCGGGGAAGCCCACTATTCTGTATGTAGTGAAATAGCCTCATTTATCGGCAGTGGAGAAAAGGTCAAGGAAAGTAATAGAGAAGATAAGAGCAAACAAATGAGAACAGAACTGCATATCTTTTTGATTGACAAAGTAGTGAGAGATAGGAGGGAAAAGTAAAAGAGGTTGAGCCAAACTCGGAGAGTAGAAAACTGATACTAAGAGAGAATGAATGGCATTTTCGTACTCTAAGACATAGAAAGTACATATCCAAAAGCCAGATATCAATGAAGGGAATTCTAGTGGTGTAGCATAGAGTTCAATTTCGATCAATAAACTCGACACTTAACTCATCTGAGGTGCTATTCCATCTGGAATCTGGGGGGTGGGTGTTTTCTTCGAGCGCGCTGAAGGTTGACCCAGCCTGTTCTGAATGGCCAAGGCCTGGGGCCCAGCTATCAATCTTCAGAAGTGAAGAGTCAATCCCTTTTACAGACAATTCCTCATCTCTAGAGCCATCAATAGGTAGTGTAATTCCGAGTTTTCGAGTGGTGTTAACAACTAAGGGTTGATACTGGGAGCAAAAGCGCTCCCATGCCTCACCCACTGCCCATGTAACAAGAATCCGGCGAGTAGCAACTGCAGCAGTATCACTTCTCGTCATTTCTCGTAAATTCCTTTGATGCTCTACCTCGTAGGTGTCCAAAGCATCCTCTAAGATCGAGCGTAAAATATCTTTTAAGGGCTTGTTAACAGACACATCTAGTGGCTGAACAAGCCCGGTACATCCTGCAGGCACCATTGATGGTATGATATCATGTGCTTTAAGTGTCTGGAGTACTTCCGCTGTAGAGTGGAATTTGGCAACGTCGAGAACCAACAAGCGGGGACCTCGTGGTAGAGCTGGGACTAGCATTTGTTTGATCCACTGGATCAAAACTTCTGCATTCGCATAGGCTGTTTCATTCCACTGGACTGAGACTCGAGGATCGTAGCGGGACATCTCCTCCTCTCGCTTCCTTTTCAAATGCTGACTTCGGGGGCTATCATATCGTTCCTTCCCTCTAAAGATAATAAGCGGGTGTACAAGAGGCTTTCCACTCCCAAAAACAGCCAACACCAGGGTTGCCTGGCACTTATCCCATCCACTGCTGGTGGCCTTTACCTGAACTGACCGGCTTCCTTTATCAGCATAGGTCTGCCTATTCAGATTTTCGAATGGAAGTGGTGTTTCGTCAACATTCGCAATACTGTCTAAGAGGTATCGTCCAACAACCTTTAATTCATCCATGGTTCCTGGTCGAGGTAGAGAATTCCTTCAATTAAACCTAAACCATGAAAGAATTCCATCAAGGTAATCATGGGGAACCTTTTGAGATTTGTTGGTTGTGAATCGTAGCGTAATATCATGTCGTGATAGAAAGCCCGAAAACCACCCATTAGAGCCCGTAAATACGTCCTCCTCTTGATCCGGATAGCAATGTACAAATGTCTCCTTTGCTTTTCGGATAAGCCAATTTCTTCGCACCGCCTTTCTTTCATTTCTTCTTTCCTTATATTTTTCATACAAGACTTCTTCAACTCTGGGCCAACGGCAACGCTGAGATCCTCCCACAGATCTTCTCTCTCCCCTTTTACCAGCTACAATCTGACTCTCTCGGCACTTCCAATCATGGAGGGTGGTGATTGGAACCAAGTATCTCTCAGATACTTCTCGCAAAAGCGGAGTCCGCAAAGGAGAATCTTTAACGGTCTCATCGCAAACCTGACTCTTGGTAGAATCTGGAACTTGAGCATGAGCCCACCAGCTTAGAACCATTAGCTTAAACTCTCGTGTATAGGACCGTTGAATCTGGCGTCTGGGTTGGCTATAACTCCCACAGGTTGGTGGCTGTTCAGCAATCCCTTTAGCTTGAATGCCTGGTCGTTTTCGAACCGCTCTCGAAGTTGTATGCAAATGTGCTTTTGGTTCGGGTTGTGAAGTTCTGCCTGTACGGTAGTCTTGTGGATGAGGGTTGACCGGGTACGCTACAGCTGGGGTGCTGTCCTGACTCGGATTCAGGAGATATTGAATCTCCATTATACTAAATTGTGATTGTTAGCATTGCTTGCAACGCATGTCTATCATCAGACCTTTGTGATTTTACATACCAAGTCAAATCCTAGCAATCCAGTTGGTCCAGACCCACATTTGCCTCATATTCAGAGTTTTTCGCAACCGATCAGTCTTTAAACTATCTGGTACTGTAACCTGAAGACAGGTAGAGTTCAACGACAGATCTAGCACATAATTAAGAGGGTGGAGTGCCTCGGTCTATGATTCCGGGGCCTTGTTGTGTGTGTCAACCGGCAGTTCACATCTTGTTGACACTCCATTTTTTCCGCTTAACCGAAATGATGGATACCTGTAGTGATGTTGTCGTGATGAGAGATTGAGGTCAAGATTGAATATTTTCAGCCTCACGGATAATCTCTAGTCACCAGTGCCACTGGGTGGCAACTTCGCTTCTCTTGCTGATTTTGGCTGTGACTGCCTTAGCGCCATTTCGGGTTTATTCAGAATTTGCGGTAGTCGACAGCATTCGGTTGCCTAGGCAGCCATGCTTTTTGTATAGCTGCTTTAGAACGGGTTTCTTGGGGTTTTGATTGTGGGAGTGTGGCTGGAAAGGTGGTGTTGCCGCTTCTAGCGAGAGGGGCGCTAGGGGACATTGCGGAGAGGACGGTTCTTTGGGATATATCAGTGTGATCAGGCCCTCACCTGCCGGGGAGATTCGGCGGGAGGGTGGTTCCAGGCTCAAGGTTATTGCGCTTGAATCCATACCTATCGTGGGATCTTGGCGTAGGAGTGTGAGCTCATTGAAGGTTTCATCTTGCGAGGATTGGCGCATTGCATAGATCGCGTAGAAGGGGGTGTCTGGGGAAGTGCCGAAGGTGAAGTGTTCGGGGGAAGATAGAGAGTGTTGAACTAAGTTTTAAGTGTTGTAATAGCGCTTGTCTAAGAAGTTGTTAGAATATTTTATCGATCGCATGGTTATAGAATGCTGACCGATACAGGTTCAGAACGAAACCGGAGCGGACGACAATTTTCACTCCGTCCCGTTCTGGGACATTTTAGGACTCCAGGTTTGAGCGAGGGCCACGGGCCTGACAAGGTGAGACACGATTATGCCATCCCAATACAAGGACGATAGGGGACGGTGGTAGACTGCGGATCCCCTGACAAGGACGGTGGGGATCTGTGGGGATCTGTGGGGGTCTGTCTGGCCTCACACTCTGAGACATTCTGAAAACTGGTTGTGGGGCCCACCATCTTCCCCGTCCTACAGCCATTAGCCGGGAGCAAAATTCTCTCCAGGAGTGGACAGACTACAATTCGTAGTCCGTCCTGGTCCAACCCTCAGGACGGACGGACTGCCCCGTTGCGAACACTGTCTCCAACTCTCTGTCGTTCATCAAGATGGTGCGACGGGTTCCCTTGCTTGACATCCTCCCGGGGGGCGCGGAGACCTGCGTTGTTCGGCCATAGCATCGAAAAGCGTAGTGTCTAACTGAATGGGTTCAGGAGGCTGTCCAGGCTCATGCAGGTTATCCGTCGTATAAGGCAGCCGAACCAGTGAACCCAAGCGTCCAGTCCGTCCGTCTTCAGGCCAGGACGGGACGGACGGCAGTGTCTGGAAGGACGCCCGGGACGGACGGTATTTTGGCGTCCGTCCAGATGACAGCCCGGGACGGGCGGGCGGTGACTGCCGGTGTCTCAAGTTGCGCAATCTGCCTGCCCACCCCACATGTGATTGTCAGCCCTATAGGTGACAGTTGGCCCTATGGGATATATCCGGCCGCTACAGTTATAAAATAACTTTAAAAATAAAAGAATAATTTCGCTTTCCTAACAAAAAATATTAAGAATCACATTGAATAGTAAATTAATTAATAATATTTATCGCAGCCAAGGATCTGCTCATCTCTAGCTTGTGTTGTTGTATCAAAAGAGTCCACTACAATGCCGAGCTATTCTTACCCACCCCGGGTACCTATTTCAGAAAAGGTTTAAAAATACAGGAACAATTTCGCTTTCTCAACAAAAATTATGAAAAATCACTTGAGATGGTAGGCTGGCTGATGGTGATAACTGTAGGCCAAGATCACCTCATCTTCCCTTTGTGTTGCAGTACAAAAAGCATTACCCACAATACTATTCTCAACTGGCCCCCACTTCCTGACAAACAAAAAGACGTATACAATGGTTACACTAGGTGCAATGTGTGGTAACTATAATGACATATAAAATAGCCATCTAGATAGAACAACTAACTACCAGCTTCAGTTATAGCACTATCAGATTGCATACCTGTATCAGATTTACCAGAAATGACTGTCAATCCACCTCTCTTGGCCTGGGAAATCATGCTAGAGCGCTGTTCAAGATCTTCAATCATAGTTTCAACCTCTGCCAAAGTCTCCTCCGGAATCAAGCCAGCCTTCCTCCATGACTTCATACACTCTATTGCTTCAATAACCTCATCTCCTAAGCGCCCTCGCCGATCCGTAATTAGATTCTTTCCACTATATTGAATAAATCCCATGTTAGTTCGTGTGCAAATACAACAAGTCCAGATTTTTAAACAACAAACTTCTTACCTACTAAACACACGCTCTACCTCGGCAGAAATGGCTGCTATACTATGAATCTCAAGGGCCATATGCGATAATTGTGTCCATCGTGGATTTTTCAAACGGGCTGCCCAGTAGAGAAGTATGTCTGATACCTCTTCAACTTCTTCAGTAATCTGAAACTGATCAAACTGATCAATGGCATCATGGGTGAGCCTGGCCCACTTTTTTTGCTTCCATCTGGCAAGCGTGTAATCGGGAGCTAAGAGACTGGAATTTGAAGGCTCAGAAAGACGGTTTATAGATGGTAATAGTGATGAACTTGCTAGTGACTCGGGTGTTGTGACAATATATTGTGGAAGAGCTCGATATTCTGACTCCCATAGATTTTGACTCATTGTCTTGGCAAGTGCTATCCAATCGGGATGTTCTGCCCATTCGAGTTCAAAATACTTCAATTTAGTATCTGGATCAAGTGTGACAGCAGCATATAATGCTGGCAAACGGTCGGCCAACGAGTAGTACCTAAACACAAGATTTTCCTGTGAGTATTATATTAAATATTGATACTAACTTGAAGGAGTGCAATACTTATCAAGAATGGACCACGCATGATTAATTGATGTCAATAAATGAACACTATAAATAGACATGTCAGCATAGAGCACTTTCGCATTCTCTAAATGGGCAAGCAAATCATCCATTGCTGGCAGTACACGAGCCAGGTATCCGTTCGCATGATTTCTACCTGAACTGGTTCCTTGAAGTTGCAAAGTGAGAACCCGAAAGGGTTTTAAAATAAACAGTATTGCAGTTAAATCAACCCAATCATCAAGTGTGAGTTCATCCAAAGTGATTTGATCAAGAATGTTGATGTCAGGCAAAGGGTCAGTACTAATAGCGGTATTATCCGATAGGTTCCGCCGGTTGCGCATATGACGTTCCTCGGTAATAGAAATCCCAACAAACTCATCAAGAATATCGCGAAGTTCGAAAGGACGGTCAATTGCATCAGCATCGCTTGACCACCATGTTAAATTACCTACTAGTGGTAGTACTGGGCCATGATAGCCATTTCCGCGAGTGTGATGAACCTTTTGGCTAAAGCGATCACGGCGCTGTGGTGTCCGCAAGATCCAGGTTGCAATATTGTGAAGCTTGCCCATTGCGCCTCTTTTTCGCCATGCTTTCAAGGACTCTCTCTCTTGCACCTGATTGCGCTCAATATTTTGACTGTTAAACTCATTTTCAAAGGCTTCCCAATCAGATCCCCATAGAAAAGCCTTAACAACTAAGTTAATTATATGTCCAAAACATCTTACGCGGCTAATTTCAGGCTTGAACTGAATGTTTCGAATAGCCAGAAGGCGGGCTAGCTCTACTAAAGCTGAATCATTATTACTTGCATTGTCGGTGGTAATATATCCTAACTTAGTTGTAATTGCATAATGATCTAACACCTTTAGTAATGTTTCAGCAATATTGGCACCACTATGGGATCCAAAAAAGCGACGGAAGCCAAGTGTTGCTGATTGGAGTTGTCCATCTTCAGTTGCCCAGTGACCTACAACACCTAAGAATGAACGATGATTTGGTGAGCTCCAGAGATCAAAGCTGAGATGAATGCGAAATGGCAGGGCCTGTAAATATGTCTTTACAATATCTGTAGATATGTCATATAGTGAGAGGATCCAATTTGTAATCGTAGAGCTCGACTTAGGAAGAGTAGTTTGTAGTCCGTCAGGTTGTGATATCTATTAAAGTTAATTTAGTAATCCAAGTTTATTGACAGAACATACACTCGGAGTGAAATAATATAGAAACTACTAACACAAGTGAGTAGATATTTTAATAGTACTCGGAAGGTAGGATCTTCAACAGCGGTAAATGATGTATTTGTGACATATATCCATCATATAAGCATTTCTTTAAAGATATCACTATTGAATCTTATTCCAGGTGCTGGTGTGCGGCCAAAGGCAGCCTCAATTCTTGAAGCACTTGCAGCACGACTCTTTTCAAGTCCACCATCAGGATACTCCTTATTAACCCCATGATGTGAAGCCAAGTGTTGGTTCATGTTTTTGGTTGAAGAGTCACTATAGATTGGGGCGCGGCGTGGTGGACCTGAAAGGAACATATTTGTTAACATAAAACACATCTGACTTGAAATAGACTTGGATTTAATAAAGAAATATACTACTAACAACGTGCACACTTCCAGTGCCATTTCCCTTTATCAAAAGTCTCTGTACCATTGCTAGGAAACCAGCAATGTCCTTTCCGAGCTTTTCTCTTCGGGAGAAATGATGAGGGTACTCCAAGATGCATTGCCGAAATATCGACTGCGAATAAGCCACTTCCGGGTAGAGTACTACGGTTTGTACCAAGTCGTGTAACTGCTAGCAGAGAGGGAGAATTCATTGAATCTGATGTATTACTAGCTAACGTTGGAGTAAGAAGGTCAGAAGGAGCCGAGCTCAAGGTATCACTTGCGGTGTACTGATCCTCATCAATATCCAAATCATAGCAATAACCGGAATTGTCGGTAAAGTATGGTGGAAGGATTTGGGAAACAGAGTCATCAGGGCGAATTGAGCCTTGGCTTCCAGTCGACGAGTGAGATTGCGCTTCAGACATTAAGGCACTTGAATAGAGAATATGTTCTTGTGAAAATGTATGAAAACTAAATGTTCACAGAGAAGGTTGAATATATATAAAAGGTTGAGTATTGGAGTTAGTATATGGTCAGAATTACGAGTATTAAATATAATTCGTAATAAGTATGAAGGAGGGCAGAGCCCTGCGGATGACGGCCGGGCCCTGCTGGTGACGACCGGGCCCTACAGGTGACGACCCGGCCCTACAGGCGACGACCGGGCCCTACAGGTGACGGCCGGGCCCTGCAGGTGACGACAGGGCCCTACAGGTGACGGCCGGGCCCTACAGGTGACGGCCGGGCCCTACAGGTGACGGCCGGGCCCTACAGGTGACGGCCGGGCACTACAGGTGACGGCCGGGCCCTACAGGTGACGACCGGGCCCTGCAGACCTTGTGCAGGACGGCAGGGCCCTGCAGTCACCCTCTTGGACGGCCGTCTTTTCCACATGACGGACGGCCCTGCCCTACGATGTGAGACACCCGCCCGGGACGCCCGGGACTGCCGTCCTGTAGGTACCTACAGGGCGCCCGGGACGCTTGGGATCACTGAGCCGAACAATACGACCGGGCTGACCAGACAGGATTCGTCCGAGAGGGACTTTCCGCCCAACAGGTTTCTTCATCCTATTACAACTGTAAGCTGCGCTGTTTGCAAAAAAGGATAACCTGTAGACAAACCTAGCCTTGACACAAATGCTAACTTTGACAGCTAATCCAAACACGCTTGTATTACATTTGTATTGGTTAAACCATCATAGATAACCCGGCAAATAAAATCGTTCGCTGTATGTGATACTTCCCCCCCCTCACACAATCAACAACTCTAGCTACATGTTAGAAATGACCATCCATTGGGAGTGTGCACAGACTTACCTTCGTCTTCATGCAGTGGATTGAAACAAAAAAAAAAGCTCCCTTACAAAAGAAACAAACTTGCCCAAATCAACAAGACACTAAGTCACCTCAGGAAGAAATACCACAACGATAGTGGTTCCAACTCCCTTGTTACCAACGATAGGAAACCAGAGGGCAAAGCGACGGTTGAATGGGAAGGTTGAGTCAATGTAGGCAAAGAGCAATGGCTTAACAACGATGCAGAGAACAGTTTGGATTTGGAACGGAGGAGAGACAAATGGTGCACCCACGGCAGGCAAGAAGTGCAGGTTATATATTGAGGTAGAGGGATGGAAGGGTACTTATAGAAGAACTTGGACAGCCAAAGTAGCCGAAGAGAATAAAGTATTGTAAAACAAATAAAGTGTGTGTGTACAGTAAATAGGAATAGTGGGAAAGATGGGAACAGTAAGACTGGTGGAATAATGGCCGGCGAGCTCTGATACGGCTGTACTTAAGTCAATTTGGAAAGGCTCTTCCCATCTAGTGTCATAAGTTTGATGAGATTGAACTTCCTTGCATCATATTTACGCAATCTTGGTTTTCGGGATACCACTCAAGTAGTAGAAGGCATGAGTTTTGCGCCAGTTTTGCACCGCCGCCATCCCTTCATTCCTTCCGGTTGTCTCTCACTTTTAGCGTTGCAACCAATCGGATAGATATGACAAGAAAGGTAACGATACACAACATATGATACAAGATTTGATGTATTAATACAAAGATGACCATGTAGCCGATGGTAAGTAAAAATAATGATCATTATGAAAATAGGGACAACAATTGTGACGGTAGGATGAGGGAAGGTGTTCATTCACGGTGGAGGGGGGTAGCCTTGATACCGCTTTTCTCAAGCCCGGCGATAAATTTTAAAGTATGAGTTCATTCTCATACATGGGCTACTGGCACTGTTCACTGCCATCTTTCAAAGAGCACAAATACTATTTTTTATAGGCACATGATGGCTCTTCCAAAATGGGAGCCCAACCTTGGCACGAAGTGTGAACTAAAAGATAATAAAAGAGAACAAGCTTGGCCTGGTATGGGAATAAATGATGTAAGGAATAAGTAACTACTACTAGCCATGTTTGGTAATAGTGTTAATACATAAATCTTTAATATTACTTGATTCCGAATACACGATGAAAATGCAAGTAGACTGATAGCATAAACTTACTGGGCGCTCTTAGCCGAATTGGTATGATATGCAGGAAGAAAAAATACTTTATGGTGTGAAACAGTAAAATTTGGTTCCAGCACGGTATAGGCAGGTTGGGCCCCCGCTTGCCCTGCTTGGTGATAAAAATCGTGTTTTTCTGTCATTTTAATGGACAAATGACCCCACTACGGAGGCCTATAACGACCAAATCGCCACCGAACCAACAAAACAAAAAACATTGCAACAAAAACACGAAAGTTATTTCGCATTAGCCAAAAACCACACACTACTTCCTACTAAAAACCAAAACCAAAAAATAAAAGTTGAAAAGCAAAACACTTCAAAAGTCCGGGGTGTGGTACAATGTTTTCCTTCATGGCGAGCAATGAGCCCCTGCTTGCAAAATGCTCTAACCTAGAATTTAGAACCATACAACCCACCAAAGGCAGGTCATTGCCAATTAAACATGTATTGTTTTTGGATTTGGACTGCGAAACAATACACTGCGAAACAAAACAAAAAACAACAAGGAACCCGCGCCCAAACGATCGTACTCAGGAGCGCGGGGGGGAACTCGCTCAACAACACCTGGATGCTCGATGCTCCCTAACAGGCTAACTAATGGCGATTACGGCCTGGGAGCATATATCAATCCCAAAGATATCATTCCACCTATGAGGCACCACACTACTCCATGTGAGTCTCTCCTTCCCCCGTGAGCACTTCCGGCTAACTAAAAGGAAAACAAATTGTGCCATCGCCGGGCTTGCAGCTCTTTCAAACTGGCCTTACAGTACTTCTACTTTTCTCCCAGCTTTTCTCCTGAGGGCTACACGATCCCAAAACCATCACCTATCTCAGCATTTGCGATGCTTTCCCGACCGTACAAACCAAACTTTCAAAGCCAAAGCCATATGCCCGAATCCTCACCGCATATCCGAAGCCACTCCCCGAGGTTATCTGAATAAAGAAAGTATCGTGAGTATGGTGATCAGCACCATGCTCAACAATTCATGCTGCACTAGGGTTTAGCATTGTAAGAAAAGATTATGCTCGTATGACTAAGTTTCTGTTGAACACCCACATAGAACCATCATCTGTATGCCAATAAATAGGCGATCTCATAGTGTCAAGCAATTTGATATAGGGTAGAAGATTATGTCAGAGCATGATGGTTGCCTGCTTATCCGTAAGCATTTGGAAAAGCCGGTGATATTGTATCATATATACGGTCCTGAGGCAAAAGTGTTCGTGAAAATGTAAGAGATCCGACTAAGCAATTTCACCAACACTTTTGCCTAGGGACTTTATGTATTAGCGTCTGCTTATCTATTGACAGTGTTCTCAGGCTGAACCGTCCAGGGACCCACTTCATCCCCACAACTTCCATAAGCCAGCAAAGATCATATCTCCAAATGTTCTTGATCACAGCTTAGGTCATTCTCACCATGGCAGATGCGGAGACAAGGCTCTCCTGTGCTAAAGCAAACTCAATCACAAAACAAAAGCTCTACATCCTAAATTCTAATTGGGTTCACGTGGCTGATAAACCAATTTTACCTTTGAGGGTACTAGAGTTCTTCTCTTTCCAGATCTCTTTCCTTCTTTCTTCCTTTGCCTCGCTTAGTTGTTCTTTCTCTTTCCTCAGTTTTTTATTTAGTACGATATCACATTACTTTTCTTAAATCTTTTACACTTTAACATCTCTTATTCTCATTGTTGCTCAAATTTTGTTGTTAATCCAAATTGGTTTTCGTGTTTTCAATGAAATGTTTTTTGTCTTTTCGGTTTGGTGGCGATTTGGTCGTTATAGGCCTCCGTACCCCACACTTGAGGTCAGCTTACAGTAAATTGTCTCCACACTAAATTCGCTCCATCACAAGATTAGCATGCTGGAACCGAATTTTACTGTTCATGCCGAGGGATAATATGTAACCCTTCCTTTTCGCCAGAGTTAGGTTTTTTTCGGGGAAGAAAATGAAATAAAAAATTGAAACAAAATACTGTAGATTCTGGGTAAACTCGACGCGCCGCCACACTTCTTAAGGTAGCCACTCTTCCTCTTAAGTATTAACCATGTGGTGAATTCGCCCTTCTAGGGATAGTAACTGCCATACAGGTAATAGTGGCGGGTCGAGTTTGGCCAGAATTTACAGTACATAGACAGGATTTGAACCTGTGCTCGTGCATGAAACAGATTTCTTGTCCGTTTCATTAACCACTCAACCACAATGTCTTATTTATTGTACTTTACTAGTGACTCTTTGAAAACCAGACACAGGGTATCCCGACTCAGATAACCTGATACCAAGAGCCCACAAAAACCCTGAAGGCAGCCAGAGGGGCCAGGTCCTGATAAATTGGTACAGTATGATGAAAAGGCGAAAATAGAACTGATGATAATAATAAAAAATGATGTTTCTTTTTCTCAAGGAATCTGGCTCTGGGGTACTAGTACTCTACGAGTATGAGAGCACCTTGCCCACCACATGGAACAAGTATTGTTTTAAGATGGCCCGGGGTGCGCTCTCTTTCCAGATATTGTGATCGCCCGATTACATTGGCCGTGATTCGGCAGGGGTAGTTTCCGATATAAACTTATCATTCAAAAGTATTGTCCCAAAGCAGTGTTCGAAACGGTCTGGGGGCCCTGGTGGCCCCACGGGGAATCTGCCAAGAAGACTGGACCGGACCGGACGACAATTTTCACTCCGTCCCGTCCTGGGACATTTTAGGACTGCAGGTTTGAGCGAGGACCACGGGCCCGACAAGGTGAGACACTATTATGCCATCCTAATACCAGGACGATAGGGGACGGTGGTGGACTGCGGATCCCCGGCAAGGACGGTGGGGATTAGTGGGGATCTGCGGGGATCTGCGGGGATCTGTCGGCATTTGTGGAGATCTGTGGGGATCTGTGGGGATCTGTCTGGCCTCACACTCTGAGACATTCTGAAAACTGGTTGTGGGGCCCACCGTCTTCCCCGTCCTACCGCCATTAGCCCCGGGCCAAATTCTCTACAGGACTGGACGGACTACGATTCGTAGCCCGTCCTGGTCCTACCCTCAGGACGGACGGACTGCCCCGTTGCGAACACTGATTTGGGTCTCAAAAGCGCTTGCGCCATAGCGAAGGAGGGCACATCCAACCATTTTCCATGGACTGAATCTGGTCAAAAAGGGACAACCTCAGGAGGGTGTCATTAGATATGGAATTGGAAGTAAGGTTGGTGATCAGGAATAGGTTTCTATGGTTTGACATGTACTAGCCCCTGGTGTAGAGGCTTATGCACTGAGAAGGTGTCAGGTCTTCGTAATTCGGAGTGCTGGAATTGTATCCCTCTAGCATACTAATGAACAGTTGGATATCGTGCGAATCTGTCCGGTACCCGATGTCCCCGTATTCCTTCCCGGTGGTAGCGTTGAGCGACGTCCACAGATACGGATAGAACATCCCGGTCGCATTCGAGTATGATCCGGGCTCAAAGTGGTCACAGCAGTTACGAAGATATTATTCGCCATTAAAGAAGTATAAACTGCAGAATTATACCTGAAATGTTCCCAATTAGCTAGGACTCGAGTGGATACTGTAATATAAACATACAGCAAATGCAGCGGAACACTTGTAATCCCAATAGCAATCCACAACAACCTCCTCTCTGCCTTAATCATAAACAAATTCCTAACACTAGGAACTCCAATGTCCGTCCATCGTCTCCTCGGATGCGCTGCATCAACCTCGCTGCGTGTGGGTGCTGCAAGACATTGTTGTGTATAATGACTTCCTGACAATAGCAGTGTGGAAAGGGCATTTATCACCAGATGTAACCATTTCCCGATCGTATTGCTCTTGGAACAGCTCCCAGAATACAATGTCCCGGTACCTCTTTCCATCTTATACTCTGGATTCATGACAACATAGATTGCTGAACCGACATTTATTAGTAGAACAACCATAACTGAAGTGGCGCAGCCTAAGACCTCAGTGTGCTAGTATGGATGCTAGTCTGGCTTCTATACTGATGAGAAGAGGTTCGGCTGTCTTTGTGTCAATTCGGGATCCAGAGTTAATGATTCTATCGAAGAGGATTTGTTTCCTCCTCGTCCTCCTCCTCGTCCTCCACCCCGTCCTTCTCTGTCGTAGTTATTTTGACCCAGCGACACTGCAATCCATTTCTGTAACTTCATTTCGAATTTCGACATTTTCTGGCCCGCCACTATGTAAACGAATACTTTGTCTTGGGAAAGGAAGCAAAGCTGACCGGAGGCCTAGGAGTGGTTGTAGGGGGGAGCTCTAGTTAAGGCTATTTGAAACTCTCATTGCCAACAGGATCATTACCGACTCGGGTGAGCATTTTTGGCAGGGTTGCCTACAGAATGCAGTGGCTTGCTTTCATGTACTGCCTGTACTCGAGTACTCGGGTACTGTACGGAGGTATAGCTCCTAAGTTTTGTATGTTCCGGACAGTGGAAGGGCAGCAAAACTGCCTTGTGGAGCATACAAAACTTAGGTGCCGTACCTCAGTAGGAGTGCTGGTACAGGTGGGACGCAAAAAGTGAGTGGGCAAGAGCGATTTTACACCAAAAATGGCCAATTTCACACTCTTATTCCACCACCAATACTTGAATTAAAAATAGGTTAAGTTCATAGAATGCTCAGAAAATATGTAGACTACTTGATTTACACTGTAACCTTGAATGAATTTAAATTATCTGAAGAGTAGTTGCAATAAAGAACAAAACTTTCCTCAAAATCACGCCAAGACCATGGTTTTTGGTGGGAAAACTGTGTCTTGGCGGAATTTCAAAGTTCAACTACATACCACTCCTGAGAAGTTGGGAATCGAACAGAAATTTGTATATAAGAAATGATGCCCCTATTGGTTTTAGTGGTTCTATGCAGAGTTTGTATTTTTGTGAATTTTCTCTGGGGTAATATATTAGTGTGAAATCTGCTATTTTTGCGGTAAAATCGCTCTTGCCCATTCACTTTTTGCGTACTTGTACCATACACCTGGTTGCGCTTTTAACCAAAGTAAGGTGGGGGATTATGCCCGACTGGTGGGATTATGCCTGCTTGGTGGGATTATGCCCGATTGGTGGGATTTTTTTATTCAGGCTGCAGTAATGGGCATTTCAGCAAGCATGGACAACAAGCGGGGTGTTTGTTCCTCTCGTTATCGATGATACGAGGATTGAGTGGGCTGAGCGCCTAAGTGTCGTTTGAAGAGAAGCGCCCCTACGACAACACTGGGGCGTTTTCTCTGGTGCGTTTATTTGATGCTTTGTTGGGGATCCGGCTGTGATAAAGAATTTGAATGAAGTGGATGGATAGATGCACCTCTTGACCAAATCATTTTCGAGGTCTAAGTGTGTCAAGGTTCTGAGCATGCGAGCGAGCATCCCGGCGTTGTGCAGCATAGCCACAACGTTGGTAAGAGTAACCTGCGGACAGGCGACTCGTGTGCTCCATTAACTTACTCTTGGCGAAAGAAAAAAAAACCTTGCCTTAGAGAATCCCACGGCTAGGAACGAATCGCAAAGCGACTAGATATTGGCAATCATTTATTTGACTTCTGCCTGGATAATGGGTAGCGACCTTGGGTAACACCTCTCTCTCTCGAGTGACTTGCTCGTTCGAAAATCTTTCAAAAACATCATCTATAGGATGCATCCTTGGTGACAACAATCCGAAAGCAATCATATCCATATTCAACCAGCCCATCACCTAACGCCTCGTGACACCGGCCCTCCAATCTGGATGTGGATACAGCTTTGGTAGAGGGCCGCAGACATGGGGCCACTCTGATAGACCGGTTGACTCAAATATATTTCACTTGGAATCCGATTTCCTTTTTCACTGGTTGCCTGTCTCCACATTTTAGAGTACCATGCCGCAGGGTTGGGGTTTCTGACCGCAGTGGTTGACGATTGTGGTGTCCGGCTGCCGAAGCCACTAAAGGCACTGGCTCTTCGTCGAAGGGATATAAGTGCAGGAGAGAGTCGAGAATGTGTTACCTTTTGTTTGTCTTCTTGCTGCTGCGACAGGTTCGTTCGTGTGCACAATAGATAACTGAATCCGTGAGTTCATTTATCCGAGTGAGGGAAGGTGTTTGGAGCTGATATTAATGGATAGATAAAATTTGGACACACCATGTCTAGCCATTACTACGAACCTGTTGTGAGAAGTCCTGGAACTCCACCCAGGCGTATCCCCACTTTAGCGTCTAACAAATATTACACGCTGGCGTCCACACTCTGGAGCAGCGACTCCTCTGGCTCCGTCCAAGGAAACTATCCGGCGGGAGCCCCTACCTCAAAGAAGGAGTAGCCGCCCATGCCGAGATTCTGCAGGATAGAAACCCCTTCGCTAGCTACTAGGCATGGAGTACCTCATCCCCCTATGTTACCACCAAATGTTACCTGGGTGTTCAAGGGGGTGCGGTTGAAAATCTCACCAAACACGATACGGCACACTACCGTAGGTAAACACTATCTACTTGCCCGCACCCCTCTAGTTGTCAAGCGTCCCTTAACGGTCGGCACTGTCTCATGCTGCTAGAGGGCAATCTATAAGTGGCCGAGCCCTAAGAGAGTGCCTGGCTTACTCAAGCGGATTTTCGACTCCCGTCTCCTATTCACTATCAGAGCAATATCATTCGCATTCCTCCTTCTCTAAATCCACGTACCTCTTAGATTCATTCGGGCCCAGAACGGATTCCTGTCTTCTTCATGAAGCTCGTCCGACTGACTGAGCGAGCTCAATTACTGTATTTGGAAGGAAAGGAGCTCCTGGTTGCACTTTCTCTAGGAAATAGTGGAAAGAACACGGTATAACAATTGGCCTCTTGCAAGTCATTGCATGCGAGCTTTTAGAGTTTAGGAAGAGAATAAAGATGTCTAGGAGTGGCTTTTGTGGAATCCGAACGACTCCACATGAGGCCATGGGCGAGCAAAAAGGTGGGGGTTAAAAAACTCCAACACTTGGCCCCTCGGGACGCACTGGCCCAGGTGTTAGAAATCGTAGTTGTGCTCTTACGGTAATCTCGCGTGAGGTTCAGTGGCTGCTCATGTCACCCCATTGTCTACGGGCTAATCCTCTCTCTCACTACCGTCTCTTCTTTATTTTCTTTTCTTCTTGTTCCTATTAAGGAATAATCACTATCTTCAGTAATACAATCTCAACTCTCTTCGTTTGTTCCAACACCAGGCTTCACAACCATTTTCCCGAGAAAGCAGCATGAATGTGAGTGATATGATGTGACCCTGGGAAGCAAAGAGATGCATTTAGCTTATCCAATATTCCTGTCAACTTGGAATAAGTTGTAACCAAATAGAAAACAGGGAAGCCGAGGTACTGTTACTTAGTTTGTATATACAGAGAGAGTGTTGAGTCTTGTTCTTTGTGAGTCATTGTATTGGTTGGGTGAAATTGGCCGGGTGTGGAAGGAAAGATACCTATCCAGAGGCTCCAGTGCTACAGCCCAGCACACCATGAGTCCCAACAGCCAATACCTGTCCGCTGTGCCATCTATCTCCTATGTCATGACAAAGTAGCTGATAGAGAATAAGAGCAGTATTTCAACTTGGTCTGGCGGTGAACAAGTAGAAGGCAGTGTAAAAAAGGTCCTTGTACATGAATTCAACCCCAGTCATCCGCCCTTAGAGTGAACCGACAGGCGGAAATACCAACCACTATTCCCGCCCAGCGTCTAATACCCATCAATCCCTACCTAGGCCCACTCTAGTTTAGTTTGACTGGTTAACAAAATTGCGAATGCCAGTTCATAAGACCCAACAATCCCAGCACATGCCAGATCGACAATCGGAGGATAACATTAATCCTTCTTAGGTGTTTTTGTCTCTGAGAACCGAGATTGGGCGCTCGACGGAGATAGTGGATAAACACAAGTTTCCACGAGCACGGCCAAATTATAAGTCCCTGCTGTGTTCTCTGTCGAAGTGGGGAAATGAGGGTCGTACGGAAGTAGCCAATAGACTAAGAGATTTCGCCTAAAATTTAGGCGCTTTGGAGGAAGAATATGGAACGTAAGTTTTCCGCCTGTAATACTTTGTTCATTCGCTCTCACCCTCAACTCTGCTCTTCTCTACTCTTAACTAAAATCAACTATCGGTAGAGGCAGGTGTATAAGCAAAACATAATCCGACTTCCTGACCCTCCCAAGGATCACTACACCTATCTCTATGTTTACCACATGTCCCTATTCCCCCGTACACTCCCGTGATAACAAAGAAAATAAAATTACGGATAAAGACTATCGTAGAGAATTCTCCCGTATCAGTTCCGTCTGCAGATCTCCTAAACTATCCTTCCCACTCCCATAACTAACCCAAGCATATCCGTCTAACAACATACTCGAGCACAAAACACTGGTAACCAGAGCAATAGCTTATAGTAACGGCGATACCGGTGCTGGATGGAAAAACGGACAACCCAAGAGAGGCAACTACAAAAGGGAAAATATGCATTGCAATACCACCACCACACCGCTGCTCTCCTATCCCTCGTGGTGATGATGATGATGAAAAACCTCTGTTCCGGGGTCTCGAAGATTCTTCCTCCGATGCATGGTTGGTATAGAACGACAGCAAACAAGAAGCCATAGGTGAATTATAAAGAAAAAATAAGGAAATAATAAAGAGGTGAGATAATATAGGAGAGGGTTCGGAAAATTGACTGAAAAGCTAAGGCGGAGGAGTCGCTTACACGACGTGGTACCCTTCACCAGCTGGCGCATAACCATTCGTCTTCGAAAGTACTCCCCCAAGCTGATATGTAAGGACAGATATTATTGAGAATCCCTCTAGGGCGTTGGTTTTTCTTTCTTAGTAAGGTCTCCCGCTCGCGGTGTTTTACCTCGCAGTATTTTTCCACCCCAATAATGATGTCTCGCAATCCCCCCACGTTCTTGAACCCTGAGCATTGCGTGCGCGCAAGCGGGTAGGCGCCCTCTGCAAAATATCGATTTTTGTGCTACCCCCCCGGATCCTGGCTGCGCTCTTAGCAACACTTGAGAACGAATAGTGCAACCTAGGAAGCACTCAAGAGAGCGGGGATGGAAAGTAAAACCGATAACCGGAGCGTCGCTACCTGCGGTGTGGAAACCACAAAGAGGTCCGCTCCTTTCTAGGGTTGTCCAGTCCCTGTCCGGGCAACATTGTCAATTTTTTGGGCAGCGTTCACCATAACCATGTTGCGAAAGGTGTGTGCTGACGAGATCCACGTAGCTGTAAACAGCCGCTTCATGTCCGTTAGAATATTTGAGGTTTCAGCATCAAACAGCCCACTGACGAACTTTGCAGAGCCCGCCAGCGACGAGGACTCGGCTGAATTGATCACGTCAATGATACGAGGAAATGCAAAGTCCAACTGCAGTTGTTTGACTCATCCCAAGGAGAATTTAATATTCGGCTCACTGGTCAGCTTCTAAATATTCCTGAACTGTCTTCCGTTGTAGGATCACTCATCTTTTTTTTTACATGACAGAGCGGACCTGCCTCTCGTGACACGGTTTCCGGGATAGTTTTCCATCCGTGCATCTGATTCGTTGTCGTCCGCCGTGAATGGCTCCGTTTTGTACCATCCTAGGCGGTGACTAGCTCGGTGGTTGAAGTGCACGAAAATTCCGTACCTGTTCTCAGCAGCATTATTGGTCAAGAAATCCGTTTCAGCGTAAGGGAAGAGAAGGGCTGCTGCGTAGGGAGCAGTTTTTCGCTCGCCATCATGGACTACACCGACGGTCTTGTTTTCCAGGCCCCAAGGACGACACACATCGAGATCCTCCACGGTATATTTTTTGAGAGCCGGCTGCTGTCAATGTCTCACTGCCCGCTCACCTCCTGCTTCAGGTCATGCCATTTCTGGAGGCCCATGTCGTGAGCGGTCACCGTGTATTTGTAGGTAAAATACTGTAGGGGGTCTCCGTTCGCAGGATGTGAGTCCAAGGAGACGCGCTTCCTGGTGGTGTGTTGATCGCTGGCAGCCTCAGGACCTCCTAGAGCCCGTGGTGTAGCGGGCGCTCGCAGGGCCTGCAGGCGCATAATGTCCGCTCAATCCTTCCCCAGAGCCTCTGGCACATAAACTCTGTTGGGGTTTGCCGGTGTGACATTTCCTGAGACCAGCGCTCCAGCCACGAAGACACCCGCAAGATAGGTTCCCACTAGCCCCAAAAGCCCTAATAGTAGCAACCATAACAGCAACCTCCTCGTTGGAGTGGGGATTGTGGGTTTTGCAGTCTTAGCGTGTTTTTTGGGTTTTGTATGACAGTCGCAGCGGTCCCGGGTTCTCTAGTCTTAGCGGGGATTTTGGGTTCTCCAGCTTCAACGGGTTTTCTAGTTAGCAATCGGAAGTAGTCAAATATGAAGAGTGTCGCCCCAAGTGGCTCGCGGGCATTCAAAAAGCCAACCCATGCTATTCCTCTCAATATCTCATCATATTCGGACCTAGTCCCCGAGGTAGACCCGGACCCAGACTCGGGCTTGGGTTCGGAGGTACAGTGTGGGTATTGTTGAAAGTCACCGGCGATCACTCGGTACAAGAACAAGTTTCCTTCATACCTTTCCTTTCTTGTTGGTTTGCCTCCCACTAGTTTCATTCGTCAGTTGTTATCAATCAAAAGGAGGAACGAATGCATATGGATTCCCACATATGGCCGGAACCCAGCGGCGGGTAATGCGAAGGGTGGATCGGAGGGCTAGGCGGAAGTGAGAAATAAATTCCCCGGTGTGTGCCAAAGTCTGGAAGGATTTCCGTGAGCGGAGATTATTGGAAAACCTCCTGTATTGTCTATATGAACCCTCAGTTCCGGTGCAGATAGAATATGAAGGAAAGATACGCATCCGATCAATATATACTCGTTTTCCTCCTCGGCTTCTTCGTCCTTCTCCATCTACCACGCTCCTCTTCTCTCTCTCCCCAACTCATAACAAAATGTGTCTGAGTCGGTAGCCTCCATCCGATATTCGAGAGACACTGAAACAGATATCATACCAATGACAACAATCTGCCACCAATAAGTGAAGAGGAGGGTGGCTAAAACTGAATAAAAGGCTGTCAGGATATGGCCCCAGCTGCTCGTCACAGCTATGCACAGTTCAAGGTTGGTGTCGGTCCCACCTGGACATCGAAACGGGTGGTTCTTAAGGTAACTTTCCGCATCGAGATCAGTGAATGCTTCTATAATCCCGCCCCCTCCCCCCGTTGTTGCAGTTGCGAAGGCTAGGCGGAGAGTGGAAGATCGATGAGGAGGCGGTGTGGTGCGAAGGAGATCCGGGATTTTCTGAAAATACCTATCATTTCTCCATTGTTAGTATGTTAACTAAGCTCTACTAGGGTAGCTACCAAATGTGCACATATTGCTATTACCTTTTGGCCTTTGATTTCGCAGACCCGTGATGGATCAAGACTTGATAAAATCCATAAGTGCTAGAGGAGTTCGTTACACGAGCGGGAACTAGCCCTCAGATTCTGTGTCCGAGTTGGAGAACGAGGTGAAGGAATTGGAGTGATGGGATGGCTCGTATCAGGGTTATGGGACAACAAAGGGTGGAGACCGCCGTGGGTTGAATACCGGCAGCAGGCAAGAGGCACAGGAGGGTAGTGATCATGAGCTTGCAGGGGCGCACAGAGTGGCAGGAAATTCTTGCAACACACTCCATGAAACGCTGCTTAAGGGTGCCTGGCACCTTCAACCAGAATGTGCTCGCACAGCGCAATATCTTGTAATTATCTACTATCGATTTCGAAAAGATCGTAGGTCAGAGGTTGGACGTGCATACTCTCAATTTAATTTCTTTCACCGACATGCCAATAGCAGTTCTATCCTGCATTCTGTGAGTGGCTAAGTTCAATTTCTTCAGAGAGGGGAAGTTCCTAATGCCTATTTTCCTTCATTTCGGCCGAAGGTGGCTGAGGGAGACTCAATATTTCACACCTGTTCATGAGGGACAAAGTGGCGGTTTATTATGCTATTTCGACAATGATGGTTTCAATTGAATTATGTATTGGATTTGATTTGATTGTTCTTTAGCTACAGATTATTGTTGATTTTTAATGATTGAAGTTCTTGAAGAATGTCGCTGCATACCGTGGGTCGTGGCTTTACACAACACATTGTTCAAGGACTCTTCCCCTTTGGACAGAGTAAAATTGGAAAAAAAAGGGCTCTCTCAAGTCGACTGGGGGTAGGAATCTGTAGCTCAGCTACAATATAGCCAGCAGGAGTGAAAGCAAATAGCGGATTGGGAACCTTGGTCCCAAAAGAAACAGAATGCAAGTGTGCACAAATTGCATAATTGATTGCCCTTGGCATATGGTTGGAAAAAAAAAGCAGAATTTCAGAGAGTATGGGCAGACAGCCATTAGTCTGACGGCCTGAAAACCTTGGGATTAAAGCCATAGACGAGATGGCAATTCCCGGGAGTTTCTATTGTAGCAGGCGGCGGAGTTAGCTTGGAAAGGGGTAGCAGAGTCAGCTGAATGGTATTATGGCAGCAAAGTTCATAGGGGGGAGACTTGTAACCTCTCTACTGGCTCGCAGTATGAAAAGTCTGAATATCTAGATGCGAATTTAGTCTGAGAGCTTAGATACTTGGGACTACGGGGTTGTCCTCTGGGTTGTGCAGCAGTGATAGGATTGCTTTACGCTATGGGCCTAGGGCTGGGGCGGGTATCTTATGCCGTACTGCAATAATTAGCTAGTTAATTCGGTAGTTTAGAAGAATGCAATACTCTAAATTTTCGTACGTGTAGGCAATTTCTACGATCGATGTGTTCAGGTTGTACAATACATGCCGGGAACGTATACCATGGGGCGACTTGCTTGCCGGTATCAACTCTGTCAGGTCTGTGAAGCAGCCACTTAAGCTCCAATTCTAAGATTAGACAGTTAAACAAATTGGAGGAGGGAAAAGCTGCACTCATACCCCCACAGCCCCAGCTCGATGGCACCATTTGACGAGGGCGATCGAAATTGAGAGGTGTTACAGCGCATTTCCGCATACCGGTAGCAGCTTGGAGGGTTGTACAGTATTACAAGTATCTCCTATTATCCTGTTTTCCGCCAAGACCAGGCATTCCTTAGCGTTGGACGGTGCATGGGGTCAGGAATCAGCCTATGCAACACACCCACTCTGACTTAGCATAGTAACCAGACAGTGGTTTTAGGTGTCCACAAGACTGCGGCTGAGTGTGGTGCAATCACCGATTCACAAGGGCTGAGATGGTGACCAAACAAGGGCCCCACACTTAGTGTTGGATAACTGGACACCTAAAACCACCCTCTTGTTACTATGCTAAGTGGGTGTATTGTAATGGCTGATTTCTGGCGCCATGCACCGTCCAACCTTAAGTGACGCCAGGTCTTGGCGGAAAACCGGATAATAGGAGATAATATGTACGGTACAATCAGTGTTCCCAACGGGCCACCCCGAAAGATAGCCTAAGCCGATGTACTAGTAGGCCGCCTGCCGCCTATCTAGCTTCCTTGGCGCCTAAGCCTGGAGATTTCCGCGGAGGACAGATCGCCCCAAGGGTATTCCAACCCCTCTTTCGACTTTAACGCCTTTTATTTTCCTCTACCCTACCCTCGTCTGTCGCTTCTTAATTAATCACACAACGAATGATACTCAACCAACTCAATAAAGTTTTAAAGGTTTACCTCTAGGGCCACCAGCACGGTCCTATCCTACCATCATTCTCTCCTATTTTTCCTCTTTAGCAAGAACTACTTTAAATCCCCAAGAAAATAATGCGAAACTGCTGTATTTTAAATGTTATTTTGTAAACTATTTACAGTTAACCCCCATATTGATACCTTCTAGATATAATCACCATCCTACTGTGCACAGCTGATCCACAACGACAGCAGCTCTTTTTCCACAATTAATTCAATTAATTAATTCACTATCTCAGTATCTCTTAGCATTTTTTTTTGGCTAATAAAGCGAAATTGTTCGTTTATTAAATTTTTTAATCATAACGGGTAATTGGGAAATATTTACTGTGAACTTTACAGTTGACGCGAAGTGGCGGCTCGCTGTGAGCGGGTTGGCCGAGGCCATACAAGCAGCGGGGAAAAAGCCTATATGGCCTGGCGGGCCCGGCTAGGCCAGTCTCAGGCTTAACCAGGCTTGCAGGCTCAGGCCAGGCTAGATCAGCGAGAATTCCGACAGGCCGGGTCCGGCTTTATTAGAGCCTGGCCTGCCTGGCCCATTGGGAACACTGTGTGCCGCACACTACCAGGGTGTGGGGGGGGGTCTGTCAAACTTTGCTCTCGTATGCCGACATTGGATAGGTAGGATGGCAACCAAGAACACATAGTTAGTGGATTTCATCGCACTTAGTGATGGAAAAGAAAGTGACACCTTTTTCACTGTGTTTCCTTAATCCAAAGGGGGAATTTCAGGCGACTAGCAATGAGGGCAGATTGCTCCAGCTTTTAAGATACTGTAAGGTGTATCCATCAATTATTGCCCAGAAGTGGGCTGTCTTGTCTCCGTATAGGGAGCTCACCTTCAGAAAATTTGTTTTTACTTGTATGAGGACGTTAGTTACCTCATGGCGCCCCAACCGAACCCCATTGCCTGTCGAAGGCCCAATTAGGCATGTGCTTGTAGTAGGGTGAATGTCTGCAAATATCGAGATTTTGCACTGGGTGCACGCACTCCGCGGGAGAGAATTGTAAACCAAGTGCAAGAGCGAGGTTTTGCAGCTGTTGCCTCCCGCACTTCGATTTCCCCGCACTTCGATTTCTTAGGAAGCATGATTATTCTCCATCATACTCGTGCCAAGGTTGCGGCGTACGGCCGCAACCCCCGCATGTTCGCTGGCTCACAACCGGGGCCACTCTAAAGAGTGCCTGACAGCTCAACGCAAAATTACAGCTCAACGCAAATTTGTGGCTTACCATAGTAAAAGTGTGGCTCAACACCACTTTGTGGCTTGGTTCAGAAACCGGAGCATACATGGGAAGAATATCAGTCGGGTTTTCTAGGGAATACTTTAGAGTGCTTGCCGGGATTTTCCCATATTTTACAAATAAATTCACGGATTTAACAAGAGCATTTTAATTTACATTCAGTTTCACTCCCTAGGATGCTGCCTCATCCTTGGCTTTTTTGCTACCAGTCTAGCACGCCTGGCCTTACATGCAGCCTTTATCTCCTCAAGAAAAGGTTTATGTTCTGCAGTATCAGCTCTTTTTTTGGCATTTTGTGCTTTGCGTAATTGTTTTTCAGCCTTTTCCACTTCATTATCCTCTCTTTTCTTCACCATTTGCCTTGCTTCAGAGGCATAAATAACTCCACCTTTTTGTACCTGTCTTCTATTAGCAGACTTACGCCTTGCGCTCCTAGTCTCCTCAGCTAAGCGAGTGTGTTCCAAGTTCTCCATTGCCAATGCTCCTGACTGAGCTTGAGCCAATCCTCCTTGAAGGACAAGCTTTAGCTTTCGTTGGAAAGTAGGGGAAAAATCGACTGCATCACGCTGTAATTCCTCTCCCAGTCTCTTCAGACTGCGGATAGTAAGTGGCATAGCAAGTGATGCCACTGATGGAGGTGTTGTTGGTTCTCGTGGTGTCTGGGGTACAAGTGCCTCACGCAACTTCCCAATTACGACATCAGGGTTGTAGGGAATTAATCCAGTAGCTCGAAAGGCAGAACATATGGTAGACTTTTTGAAAGTTTGCTGACGTATCGAATCTATCTTATCCAAGAACTCTACCTTATCAAAGTTTCCACATCCTGTCCGAGTGGCTGCTTCGACTGCCTCAGAATGGTAATGCTTATAGGGTTGAAAGACAACAACATCTAAAGGTTGTAATAGATGGCTGGTATGCGGTGGAAGGCAGAAGACAATTATTTTATGAGCATCACAGAAGTCGAGGAATTCTTTTGTACAGTGCGATCCAAAGCCGTCGAGTAGGAGAAGCCGTGTGTTACCGACTTGCCGCTTGGAGGAGAACATCTCAAAATGTACAAGCCATTTGATTGTGAGCTCATCATTGCTATAACCAGTTTCTGATGTTCCAATCAGATAGTCATTGGGGACTGAGGTACTAGTATACCATTGTTCCTGATGAATAATACCAGGAACAATAATTATTGGAGGAAGAACAAATCCATCACCAGAGATTGTTTCGCCAACAGTAACCAGCTCTCGATTGGTACTACTACCAAGATAGGCCTGTCGGTTCGGGTCTCGTGTAATGATCCATTGGTCTCTGCCTATTCCAATACGAAATCCGCTCTCATCAAAGTTATAGGTATCCGCCGCTTGAATATTGTATTGAGTACAGACCGCTTTGTACTTCTCGAACCAGGTAAGGATATCATCTGGCTGGTGGGCATTCTTGCGGTTAACATCGAGAGTTTGTTGTTTTCGGATAAAGTATTCAGGATATCGATCAAGAAATCGCCTTGCCCATTGCTCACTGACAAGAGGAGCAGGTTCGGAGCCTAGATGGGCTTGTCGAAGAATAGTATTGGCACATCCGGAGACCATCTGGATTCGTGCACTGGTACCCACAGTGTCCAGGCGGTCGAGATACTGGCATACTGCGGCCTCTTGATCATCTGAAAGCTTTTTACTTGCTGAGAGTCGCTCTTGTTTTGATAAACGTCCTAGCCAACGAGCTCGAAATCGGTGGTATGGTATTTCATAGCGCTTGGCAATTGCGGAAAGGTTGGGAGTCTCCTCCCCTGTGGTATGAAGAAAGGTAAGGGCAGCTTGAATGCGGGCTTCAATATCAACATAAGGTTCCACCTGTTGGCTGGGTGGTATAAGGGCAGACTGGGATGCCTGCAGCATGTTTGAGCGGAATTGTATTTCGTATTGTCTCGGTTTTTGGTGTAGAAAAAGTAAATTGATGTGCTGGGGGAAAAAAAGAGGTGTTCCGGTAAGGATATAAAATTTCTGGTTGGATGGGTTTTGCATCTCCGAGTAGTGCTGTATCCTCCGGTTTCTGAACCAAGCCACAAAGTGGTGTTGAGCCACACTTTTACTATGGTAAGCCACAAATTTGCGTTGAGCTGTAATTTTGCGTTGAGCTGTCAGGCACTCTTTAGAGTGGCCCCGGTTGTGAGCCAGCGAACATGCGGGGGTTGCGGCCGCACGCCGCAACCTTGGCACGAGTAGTGAGAGATTGTTTGGTGTATTCTTATTTATTTATTTATTATTTATTTTAAACACTTTTTCCATTTCGGGATTTTGACTATCTAGGGAACTACGATACATTGTTCGGTGTGTTTAAGTAGGGTTTTGGTTACGACATTGAAATCCTCCAATCATATCATTTGTTTACCCTCCAAATTCAAGGCGAAGTGCGTGCAGAAGGCTGCACTCCAGGAGTGCGGGCGAGCCCCCGCACTTCCTGTCTGCACTCCAGTAACCCTTACCCACGTGGTTACTGTGGCAACTGGAGTGCGTTCGGCCGTGCAAAATCTCGATAATGTCTGCGGATGTCTCACCTCCTTTGAAAAGTTTGGAGACGTGTTCCCTGTCCGTCTAACCCTGCCGGTTACAGGGGGTGTCATTCAGGAATCAGGAAACATCACCCTTGCCTCCACAGAGATCTGTGAGGGATCAGCGGAAGTAGTTTTCTGGCTTTGACTGACCCCAGAGCACAAGATTAATTCAACATAAATGATTATTCATCAGCTTTACCGAGGGTACTTGTGCCTACCACTTTGTTAGTGCAGCTAGTACGGGTGTAGCACACACACAAAATATGGGCAAGACCTCGGTGCACACGGACCAATCTGGATGAGGCCCGCAGTCTTGGTTGTCACAAGACGGGGATGCCCTTACCCTTGGCGAACCATCCGGAAGGTTCCAGCCAATTATTATTTCTCCGGAAAACCTTAAAATGATGGCTCTTGCCATTCAGGTCTTGGCAAGCGAGTGCAATGTTCGGCTATTCCCGCCCCTCCTTAGAGTTGGGAATTTCCACCCCACAGCAGACGGCTCAATGTCCTAAGTTTCCGCAGCCGGACTGTCCAGAGTGAGCTCCCTCATATTAGTGATATCAGGATATCGCTTCCCATCCATTAATTCTTAAAAGCTTAGTTTTCCCAATAGGGGAGATTTTGGGAAGTCCTAGTCCGAGTGAGTTGGCCGATAGTGGGCTTTTACGTCCCCCCCAAGAAGTGTCCGAGAACAGTGGGGGGGGGGGTACACTTCTTCCGGACGCTCAGGCACTTACAGATTCTTTATGATACCATATATATATTTTTTGATCCATATCGCAAGTTTCTTCCGTGGTCTAAGTAGATCTAGTTGAGGCAAACTTTTTATAGCCTCCCCGCTCCTATCCCAGAACCAGGAAATACGGACTATCATACAATTGTGCGGTACAACACACCAGTAAATAAATGGGATTTATATTAATTTTATCAGGAGTTTGCCTCCGGATTTCACTTCCCCATCTTTCCCGATTCATCTCATAGGTAGGTTGTACTCGGATGCCAGGGTGATCTGGCAAAAGTCGGATTGGAGCTAGAGCGAAACTGGGGACAGCGGAGCTCCACAGGCTAATCTTATATGCAGCCGAGGTTGAACAGATTTAAGAAAATCCGCGCTAGCATCAATTTGACTTTGGCTAGCTTTTATGGCGGTTCGTGGAATTGCCAATCAATAGAGGGATCGAGCAGCAGGGCGAGACCCCTGCCAACTCTGCCAAGAGTCCACAATGAGCAGGCATGTGAGGAAAGCAAGAGAAGCGGAAAAGTAAGGTTCCAGCAAGTAAGTGCAGGGATGATAACGCGCTTGTAAATAGTCAGTTAGTTCAGATGCCAAGATAAATGTAAACCTTATCGCAAATCATAACCTAGGAAAACCCCACAATAATGCTTGCGGACGAATTCTCAAGATCCGATACTTGAAATCTGCCTCCTTTCTCACAGCCTCCAGGATGACTTCTTCAAATTCTGAAGAACAGCTTCCTGAAGTTTGTCTGTAAAATTTTCTCTGCACTCATATAAATTCGTTTTACCTATTTTCTCCCCGTCTAACAAACTAACCTTTCCTCTCTTATTCTAGTGGCCTATTTTAAGTACTATTTACATCTTGGCAGTGGTGTTTATCTTGTTCTTATCCTTGCGCTCGACCACTGGAAAGCAGGGATGAGGAAAACCCCTACATCTTTTGCCCCCGAGTGCTATGTGAAACACATCCCTTGAGAGTCTAAACTAATTTAGGTCCTGTTGCTCTGGTTACCGGTGGAGGTGGAAGGAGGACGTATTCTGCTCGATCCCTCTAATGATAGTTTCAGATATGCAGTTAAGCCTACAGGTATTGGTTGTAAAAGAGAAGCAAGTCTGTGGGCTTTTTGAGGTTTTTATCTGCTAGAAGCGATATCATATCTAGACTACCGTAGAATCTGGTCTTATACAGACCGTTGCCAATGTGGGTGACTCGCATGACTATACCATCTTGGGCAGCACAACCCGGCTCTCTAGCCAATTAGTAAGAGAAATCAGTTTTGATTGCACCTTCGCTTTGATGTTTTTTCGCTATTTATTCCACATAGTACTCGTATAGTCCAACACTAATTTTACCTACTTCCAACTTGGCAACGGTCTGTATAAGACCAGATTCTACGGTAGTTTAGCTGATCATGCTTCCTCCCCCCTATTTTCCCTCCAAGTGCAATTTGCACTTTCAGAAACACCACGTACACTATCTCGAGATTTCCGCGTAACGTGACCTGTCAGGTTACACGAATACCATATGGATCCCTCTGTCCCACCTTTTGGTTCGAGTCGTCGAAACAAAGGGAAGGGCAAAAAGACCAACCCCCCCCCAACACCAGCAGGTGCTAGG
>Ga0307517_10000090_pt1 | contig 129577 bp, 132 predicted proteins | sample 23_EM_MG_FD_194515 | JGI IMG/M metagenome (GOLD analysis project Ga0307517, IMG submission 194515) | Populus trichocarpa ectomycorrhiza microbial communities from riparian zone in the Pacific Northwest, United States - 23_EM | ecosystem: Host-associated > Plants > Roots > Unclassified... | reverse complement strand
AACTCCTACCAAATCTGCTCCGAGTCTCTACTCCTCACCAAGCGTGCCTCGCAACCCCCCCTCGCACTTGCGCAGTATTATCCATATAGAATAGATTGTGCCCCTGGCGTTCACATTTTGAACAGGTATTGAGCCAGCCTTGGTAGTCAAACCCCTATCATAGGGTATATTAGAACATAGCCCTATCCGGCAGCCTGGTTCATTGCGCAACCTAAGACCTGCTATCCCCGCCAGTCCTTCCCGGGCACTTATCCAGACGGACGCCAAGATACCCGTCTGCCCTGGGCATTCATTCTGGTACTGCCGTCGGTCCTGTCCGTATTGTGGGGCGAGTTACCGGGTGTGCTAGTGGAAAGGGTTTTTATAGCTTCCTGTTTACTTTATAGGCTGCGTGGGCGGCGGAATGGCTTTAGTTAGTAGTCGTGGTTATCGGTAGTCGTAGTAGCGGTCACAAGTTCTAGGGTTTATAGGGGGGGAGAGAGAACGATCACTCTTATGTTGGATGGGCGTGGCGGAGGTAGGAAAGAACTTGATAATTCTCGGGTGCGCGCGGCTGCTAACTAAATAGGACTAACAAACATGTGGGCGCAACCATTGGTTTGCCCTCAACCCTGTCCTACGCTCTCCACATCATAACTAGGGTGGCTGCCCGTACCCTGCTGCACTCAACATCTTACAACCCCCTCGTATGGAGGACTTTTCAGTTTGCCTAAAGTTTTTCTTTTCTTTTTCTTTTTCTCAGTGATTGTTCGAGCTCCTATTACCTGGAACTATTCGTGATCTTCTTCCTTCTGGCTTTAGAGACTTTGCCTTCCGGCTGTACGATCGGTGTTTGCCCCTACTAGAAATGTTTTTCTCGTTCTTTTCTTTTAACGATTTCCCCTTTTCGATCATTCACTTCCCGGAAAGGGATTTTCTACAGCCTACCCCAGAGCACATTTCGGGCCCCGTTTTTGTCTCTTCAGCACCCAAAGACGGACTAGACGCTTAGGTTCACTAAGTGATTGTGGACTTTAAAGAAAGTGGCCTTCGCCTCCGGGCTCTCAGGGCCGCCATCAACTCCCCCTTTCTAATCTTCACAAGTTTGCTCTTGCAAATCTTCTTGCCTTCAAAATTTTCTCACTGCTAGTATGTGTCGGATGGGGTAGGCGTGGTGGAGGTGAGAGAGAACTTGTTCATTCTCAGGTACGCGCGGCTGCTAACTAAATAGGCTTAACAAACATGTGTGCACACCATCGATTTACCCTCAACGCCGTCCTATGCTCTTCACAAGACAACCAGGGCAGTGTTCCCAAGCGTCCAGTCCGTCCGTCTTTGGGTTCGGACGGGACGGACTGCAGTATAGTACCTAAAAGGGCGCCCGGGACGGACGGGTATCTTGGCGTCCGTCCGGACTGCAGGTGTCTCAGGTGGCGCGATTTTCTGGGTAACTCTGGATGACGGGCGGGCCCTGTAGGTGACTGGCGGGCCCTACAGGTAACCGGCGAGGAGTGCAGATGACGGGTGAGGACTGCAGGTACGATTCGGGAGTTACCGATCCGTTGAGGACTGTAGGGCCCTACAGTCGCCCTCTTAGACGGCAGTCTTTGCCAAAGGACGGACGCTCTTGCCCTACAGACGCCCGGGACGCCCGGGACTGCAGTCCTGGCGGTGCCTACAGGCTACAGGGCAGACGGGACGCTTAACACTGAACCAGGGCGGCTGCCCGTGCCCTACTACACTCAGTATACATGCGATGCCAATCGCAACTTTCGCCGCGGGCGTTGTGCCCGTGGCCATGAACATCACAAACGACGAGCTTCTACGCCAGCATGAGCGGAGAGAGAAGCAAGCCGCGAAAAGAGAGCCCCCGCCAAGCCCCCGCCAGAGCCCCGGCCAAGCAGCAGGGGCCCCCCGCTAGGGTCCCGGCCGAACGCAAACCTAGGGCGGAGGAGCGTTGGCAGAAGGCAGGGAGCGGGCCAGACGTGGCAGCAGGGGAAGGGGCAATGAGGTGAGAGGAGATGGAGAGGGTGTTGGGGTGGGAGGTGGTTGGGAGCGTGTTGGGGGGGGGTTCCCCGTTATGTTTTCCATATCATAGTATAATATTATCCCAAACTTTATATAGTTTAAATGGGTCTCTCGCCTCCGCCGCGCCCACCTTATCCAACACTGCTGCAGTGTCCCGAACTTATAATAAATTATGTGAGATGCAAATAAGTCTGGTACAATGAAAGCTCCATACCCAACACCCCGAATCAATGAGGCTACTGTATGTAACCGTATCCAACCTAAGCCGACCCCACTGCAGTGACATGCCAACTCCCGAGAAAAACATTAGAGGCCGGGGCCTAGATAACCGGAGAATTAGGTTTCTGCGGGAGTGTATTACCACTTAGTAATCTAGATGACTCCTCCCCGGAGCTTCTGGATTGAACCGTACCGGTACCATGCATTTGCTGCTGCCCAACACAACTTTATCAATCATAAAAATATAATACCATAAAAATCTTCCATAAAAATAAAAATCCCATAGCATTTATAGCATACCGAACAGGGCCTTAATAGAGAGTTTGCCCAACAGGTGTAACTAGCTTGGCACCCGGGTGACAGTTGAATGTACAGACTAATATCGCATCGCCCCCAAATTTGTCTCCAGCTCGAATCTGGATTTTGGGCTACCATTCATTAGTCGGCCAACCGTACAAGCCAGCGTAAAACAAGTCATAATTTGTAACTGAATACCTAGTATTACGACCACTAAAATCACTAAATAGATTGTGAAGAGAGAGGTGAGTGCGCAAGGGGGGAACGCAATGGATTGTCAAGTGTGTTTCCACCCTACTTTTACTAATACTACTAAGAGCTGACCTGCATCGCCAAGAATCTCAGTCTGGGGATGTAACGAAGTTAAGGATGATATGATAGCACTACCTATTGATGAAAGAAATATCTTTCTAGAGCCTGTCACAACATTGGAAAACATCTAAATGGCCAAAGTGCATTGTGTCGTTGCTGATTTTTGTTCTGCGGTAATCAAATTTCTTCAGGGCTGAAATCTAGGTGTCCAAGGCTTTTAGGTTAACTATCTCCCTACAACCTAGGTCTCCTTGAGCAGACTCTCTAATATTGCCCACCTCTTGGCAATGGGGAGATCCAGCGGCTTTAGTTTGTGTTTTCAGCCCAGTAAGTTAAGAGGAATCTGTATGTACCGTGTTTTTTTTGCCCCCCCCCCCATTTCCTTCCTTCCTTCTATTCTATCTAATTGGCTAGGGATACCTCGCTATTTCTAGGTGTAGGGCTTAGGGTAGAAGGATCAGATGGTACTTTTCGATAACTTGTGCCCTACGTGGTTAGGTCACAAAGAATCATTCGCTACATACAGCCTAAAAGCAACACGCCCATCTTAATCATCGTGATAGCTCAGGCCAGCGCCATACAGCCCATTCAAAAGACAGTTTCAAGGATTCACAGCGTCCTCCTTTCGCCTAGGGCAAACATCAATACCCTGTTGCCCGGACTCTGCCCCGACGTGTTCGGTGAACCATGGCCCGAAGCGGGTATTCCGGAGAACCCTGAGCACATCCCAGTCTTGCAGAAACGGCAGCGACACCAGAAACGGGTTTCACGTGGTGAGAACATTTGTTTCCTCAGGCTTTAGGCAGTTGAATATCTCTGCACTTTTCTCCGATACCCCTCAATTTAGACCGTTCAGTACGTTGCAGGCCATGGGGTCCAGAGAGGCATGGGGCCGTAATCAAAAACAACAAACCGAAATTAGTACTTAAAGAAGGTCGATTCTCCGGCAATCCTGTCTTCCCTCGAAGCTAATTCCTCGAGGCAGTCAATCATGAAGTTCTCTCTCCTTCCATTTCTCGCCCTTACTACTCTCTCCGCTGCAAAGCCTACACCGACTGCAAAGTACACTAAGATATTCCTTTGCTCGGATAGTACAGCAGCAGAGTACGGCCCCCAAACCACCGGCGTGCAAGGTTTCGGATACTATCTCCACTCCTTTTTTACCGATACTTTTGTAAACAGTGCAAAGGGGGGTCGTTCGACCCGTTCATTCATCAATGAAGGCCTATGGACTCAATTGCTCGACCAGACTTCTCCGGGTGACTACGTGGTCATTGAGATGGGCCACAACGACCCCGGGACACCCGGCACCGGCGCAGACGTCGGTGTAGACCGAGCGGTTATTTCGGGAGTAGGCGAGCAGACGGTGATAGTGAAGAACTCCACTGGCCAGGATGAAGTTGTGCGAACCTACGGTAGCTATCTTAGACAGATGATTGCGGACTTGAGGGCGGTCAGCGCGGTACCGGTTCTTTCTGGAATGGTACCACTTATGGAATGGGCCAATTATAATACTACCCTGCAGAAGTCCTGGCCATTCACTGAGTATTCGCGGGATGTTAGTTTACCTCCATACCTAGTTTTACCAATGTGCCATTGACCAAATTTAGGTATCCAAGACGGAAAATGTCCTATTCCTGGATCATACTGCGTACTCTGTTATTCGGTTCCAAGAGCTAGGACATACGGAGGCGATGAAGCTATTCCCTAATGATAACATTCATACCAATTCACTTGGTGCTGAAAGTAAGTTTTTCCTACCATCAAGCGCTATAATATGGCACTAATGATTGATAGTTAATGCGGAGAGTTTTGTTACCTCAATCCTGTGTTCTGAGGGACCCGACGCTGCAGGCCTCAAGGGGACATTGAGCGAGAGCGCAGGAAAAATCGGGTACGACTGTTTGAGCGCAGGATACCGATCATAGTGGTTTTTGTGGCTGAATATGATATGATTGTAAACTAGCCTTGTGAGGTACTTATATAGAAAGGATAATACCGCCATTCGGTGGCTGATCTCTCTGCCCATTGATTCTGCTGACGTTAATGCCCTCCTAGGAAGGCAACAACCCAAGTACGCCTTCCTGGCGTGCAACGTTTTTACTATTCCTGCCTCTGTTATTCATGCAAATTTTGATACCAAGATTTACCCCAGAAACTATGGAGTTCCGATTCGTACGGCGACAATCTTAAAGACATTTGCTGCCCTCTGTCTGATGTGAGCCCACTCTGTAAAGAGTAGAATAGCGCTATGGGGGAATTTGAAGATATTCTGATGAGTTTTATCAAGTCATCTCTTGCCCGAACAGGGGGGGGGGGGTTGCCATCCGTTGTGATTATTCCCACTTTCGTCTTTAGCACCAGATGCTCCTCCGGTCATTTCGATAGGGGGCAAAATAGTGCAAATGCTAGGAGATCAATCCATTCCGGTTTCCAACGTCTTTTCACCTCCAAAAAAGGTCTACTTAAGTTAGTGACTTCGTTCCTCTACTCTTCACTACAAACATCAAAAAACCCTAACAATGCTTTTTCCACCCTGTTTTCCCGTACCCCCTCCCTAGCTTGAAATTTAAATAATACCCGGAACGGGAGTGCAATCTGTGACAAATGCTTCTTGTAGTGTTCTCCTGTCGCAGACTTGTAAATGAAGCTTAAAATCGCCTCACAGCTTCTTGTATTCTCTCCTTTCGCAAACCCCTCCCTTGCTTTACTTTTCTCTCCTCCTCCTCAGGACAGCTTTTTGGACCACCACAGCCCTCCAGATTCACAAACCGCGGTTTTCGCTTCCGCGAGCATGGGAGGCTTCGAGACACCTCTCGGGAAACACTCAATGCTACATTGTGTAGGAGATACTGTACAGCAGCACCCCTCTATTCGGGAGCGCCGGGATCCGAAGTATCCGTCAGGTGTCGCGGGCGATCCTGGACATCGGGGCAGGTTTTTGTATAAGCAAATTTAGAACCCAGGGAGGGTTCATATGGGACAGCGAGGATCTGGATTATCCGGATCCGGGATAGTGCGGTGACTGCAGCACACATGAATGCTAGCTAGATACCGTAGATTCGCAAATAGTGGGGACCAGGAACTTAAAACAGATAGGGACTGGTTACCGCAATTGGAGTATGATACCCGAGTAAAGAAGTTTAGAAGAATAAATTAATCGCCGGCCATCCGGATATGGGTCCGGAACCCTCCATGATGCCTGTACCACGACCTAATTAAAGCTCAAGAAAGAGGCATTTTATTTTTTATGCAATTTCCTCCCACTGCTGAATTGCGGGCATCGGTGAAAGGAAAAATGAAAGGGGAGACAGCGTGCCAAGCCTCAGTGTCCGGTCCTCCATGTTCTTCTATTGGAGTGAGCGGTCTATAGTTTACTCTAAGGTGTAGATATTGCATATAATTTTCAAGAGCACAAATCGAACATCTCGACAGTAGCTATTACAAAGTTGATCGCTAACTTATAAATTAGAACGGAAAGTGGGATGGAGAGTGGGACAGATATAAGCCTCAAATTCAGCAACAAGGCCTTGAAAAGAATAATTGAGGGGTAAAGAAGCCTCTTATTACCCCAGAGACGCGGAATGCACAGCTCGAGAAACTCCGAGACCTGCTCCCGAGTCAGAGGAACAAACCCCCAGCTATTTTACCCGACGAGATCATAGATCAAACACGCGGATTTTAGATTGGTGTATTTAGCCATGTCTCGCCAACCTGCGGGAAGATTGTGTATCTAGCAAAGTTACAAGAAAGTTGAAAGGCTTCCACTACGACATGCCTTTTGGATATCAAGGCAACAGCGAGGGTACCGATAAGCTCGCTCTTTATCGTATCCCAACAAATTTGCAGTGGGGGCCCGCGCCGAGCGGGTACTCCTTATACTAGAGAGATGCGAAGGTGTATGTAGTAAATATTGACACACTTTAAGTTAGTCCATGTAAAAAATCAAGAGCTAAAGCAATTAATCCGCCACCTCCTTCAACCAGCCTCTCCATAAAATAGAATTATTACTGACTAAGCAATGTTTCATCCATTCGTGGGGTAGAACAATAGTCGTGATAACTTGAAGAACCAGAAAGGTGCTGAAGGGAAAGTTTCTGGATTTCTCATATTAGCAATGATTAACTGCCTCTCAACTTTTGAGGCCTAGTCCTACTACAAGTTAGGGGCATATAGCACCCTAACACTAGCCAGCAGCCCATCGCAACATTTTGCCGGAATTGACCCAAGGGCACTACCAATCCTAGACCTACCCACCAGCAAAAAAGTGGTTCGCCGAGCTTTTTTTTTTAATGCTCGACTACTCCACTGCCCCCCGGATTCGAACTCATGATGGTCCCTGTTTCAAATTAGCTGACCAGTCTCCTAAGCCATTAGACCATAGGAACTGGCCGATAGTTCTCTTTCCTCTTGATCTCTTAACTGCTTCTTCAGAAAATAGACAGTTCAGGCGCCTGATTCTTTATCTTTGGTATCATAAAAAAGGGCATCGGTATCCAATCATAGTACTCTCTCATGATATCGATAGAACGAGGAACGGGGGGGTTCCGGTGTACTAGTATACCTGTGATCTGCCTCCGAAACACCCGCTTTCTTTATCAGAGGACAAATGTTCCCTGAATTCCATGGCTAGTATCCCCGATGTAACTGTTCTTTGGTACAGGAAAGGACAGAGATAAAACTTTTGTATAGCAAATTATCTATGCGTATCTGACCGCCCATACAAAATTCGGACTCAAGTGTTCGGGTTCTATCTGCCTGTAACTTGCATATACCCTCAGTCCTTGCACCGCCAGCTGCTAATGCAGGTATAAACACCAATTTGGTATTTGGCAATTCGTCGACACTATTAATTGTTATCTTACTGGAAACATGTCGTAAGGATCTGAGGGGCTGGTGAGGAAGATGAAGGCAAATCGTAGTTCCTACGATATGCAAATTGCAAGATGCGAAACGAAAGTCTAATAGAATAGAAGGAGTCAGCTCAATTGATTGATCGCGCGCTCGGCTACTTGAACAGGCAATAGGAACACATTACCCTATGCAGACCTCTTCCGTCATTCCGGTGCCTGGTTATTCTGGGCCGCCTGAACCAACGGATCAAGTGCACCACTGAGTTAGATTAATTCTCTAAAGCAGCAAGGGGATGGAGAGGCAAGAGGAGGGCTCGGGGCTGAGTGTTTCATAACTAAAACCCGAAGGTGAAATGGAAGGCTGATAACTGAACGCCACATGGGGGTGGGGGTGGGGGTGGGGGTGGAAGTGGATTCTGCTCAACCCAAGAGAGGAAAGCAGATACAATATCCAACAGAGCGCTAAAACTTATGGCCAACCCTTACATCTCCTATCTCTATCTTAGTAAAACAACAGCAGAACAACATGTATAAGTTTCCCAGCCCAGCACAGCCTCCCTAATTTCTAAAGTCCAACATCCAATACTAGTTGAAGTCTCGTTCCACTCATAGTCCCCACTCAAGAAATTCCTGTCATCTATATATCTTCAACAACCCTGCCACAACGGCCATTCTCACATCAGTATCATACCAATACCGACTATTTCCACCAGAATAGCAATACATTCCTGACAGGAAATTGTAGCAATGCGCAATCGTTTCAACTGAGAAGTAATGATAGCCGACAATCAAGAGCATAGATTACCACTAACAACTACTAGAATGATAGGAAAGATACAGACAAGCTATATAGTAAAGTGGCTTGGTTCCGCTTTACCATGCTTCCGCTTCCACCAAACTTCCGCAACAAAGAACAAAGGCATTCAAAGAAAGCATATAAGAACAAAAGGAATAAAGAGAGTATAAAGAAGGCCAAACCCGGACAAGACTTGGGAACAATTAAAAAGACTTAGAGGAAGCATTTGAGAGGAAAAAGAAACCATATTCCAACAGAAATGCTGTCATGGGTGTCGAGTGAGAGGTCATGAATCAGTCCCCGACTATTAGACGATACAAGTTGTAGCACCAAGTTTAGGAGCATCTTTCAAGAAACACAGCCTTAGCGTTTGAGCTCGCTAGTTTCTAGAGATCCTCTGGCGCCTCCGGTGGGCGTAGATCACACCCCCCCCAACCCAATCCTCGCTGCAGAGTCGAATGTCCCAAATAGAGGGAAACACTTCTAAGGCGAGAGCCAAAGTTCCTTTAAAGACCTTCCCCAACTAAGTAGCGGTAGTAATAATGTTCAATACTTATGATACCCAATGGATAATCGACAAATCCCGCAACTCTTTTCCACATATTTGCAACCAAAGCCCTCCACGTTCAAAAATCCCACAACCTGGGGCGGGGTGAACCCCTAGCCCTAGGAGTTCCATACAAGTATCTTACAATATTATTATGATACCACCGTCAAAATTTAATGAGGAAAAGAAAGAAAAAACGCTACCCCAGAACCCCCTATAGCATGATAGCTGACAAACCGGTCACCACTAATAAGACAGTTGGGGTCCAACCCCTACTGGGGGAGGGTGGCAAGTATTCATGAAAAATAGATAAAGCCCTGGCAAACCGCTGTTTCGTTATCTGGCCCGATGATCCCACCACCCCCGAGCCCACAAAGCGAAGTTGTTGTTACTCGAACCCATAGTATAGCAGACGGGGAGGGCTGTTACACTCTGACTAGCGTTGAAGGTGAGAGGTTCTTTCTCCCCACTTTGTACCATTTGCGCAATTACCGGATGGGCCTCATCCCGCATACAATTGCCAAGGCAGGGCGCCGGCCTGTGAGATCTGTAGAAGCCCAAGAAAATAGCTATAATTTTGGAGGTTTCAGTACTCCACAACTTAGGTGAGCTCAGAGCATGAGAGTATGTCCTGCTGCAGTGTAAAATATCACATTTATGAAACATCGGCGGTACCGACGTACGTACTGGGTCACTCTACCTTGATTTTTGGAAATCCCTAAAGTATATCACCCAAGATATCGCCCGGGTATTGTTTTCTCTCTCTCCCTCTGGTTATTGTAGTCGGTCCAAATGGCAACTTCTACCGCATAGTCTCTCTATCTCTCCAGTTACATATCTGGCTTAGTCGATATTACACTGCCCGCATTCTAGCTGAGGCTATGTACAGAAAATTAAGCATAGTCTATTCATAAGAGCTTTGGCTATCTAGCTCGTAGGTCAAGTTCACTTTCCCCTCCTCTCTCTCCTTCCATCATTTTCTCGGAAGGTGTACGTATTCCTATCCCGTCGTCGACAATTCGCTCCAGGATTCGATGGCCAGTGCTCAAGCACAGGGCAATAGCGTAGGTAGTGCCACTCTAGGCCAATAACCGTATTGCCCCACCATTCAGATTACAGCCCTTCCAGATCCTTTCCTCTTTTGTCCTTAAGGCTTTGATCGACTAACTGGATCTAATGAAATCATTATTCTCAGATATTAGAGATGATATGCCTATCCACTTTTGAGGTGGACATCCTATTTTTAGCCCCGGTGTTTGCGCAAAAAATGGCATCAAGCCATCCAGTTAAATCAACCCATTAGAGAAAAGTTGCGATATTCTCAACAATTCTCCGCACCAGAGGATATATCTCGACCGCAGCCGATGAGCAAGAAACTGCGGGGAAGGCACGAATTAAACCAGATGCGGGGAAACGGTGCGCTTGAACATCTCAGCTGCTGGAGCGAGGTGCTGCTAAGCACTCTACAGCAGTACCTCCCACTCCTACCAGCAGCTTTGATTCTAAAAAAATTGAATGGATAGGATACTCCCTTGTCGCTGGGCTTGATATTGACCTTTACGGAAATATAGCTTACGGTAATCGACGGGATACGATGGACCAAACAAAGCAAAGCGCTACTCAGAAGACTTTGCTATCCCCGATCGTACTACTTGAGCACTCGAGTGAAAACCCTCAGCCTCATTTCTACCTTCTATCCTAATTGGATGAACATATGTCAGATGCCGAGATCTCGCTCAGCCGAGTTGAAGTGGCGGTGTGGTATACACAGGCCTTGGGTTCCCAACCCGGTTAATTTAGGCAGCATGTTCATGACATAGAGGTCTAGTAAATCTGAGAGGAATACGAGGTGTGTTATATATCCAGTCGTGGTGTGTTACACATGGGCCATGGGTTCCCAAAGCTCTTAATGTTAGGGAGTAACTTACATCACTACCATACAGCTAAGAGGTATATTATGGTATTTTATTAGAAACTGAAATCGATCAATCGGTCAATCAAGTGACAGGATTCCCGGGATCTTTGGTCTTTAGTTGGCTCGTGCATCTTGGATCGTCACAGTTGCCCAACTTCATGTTGGACGAGTATTGCCGCTTCGCTGACCCCGATGGCTCCAACTGCCACCCGTGCCGGTGGACGAACCGTTGGAGCATCGTATGATAGTGCTGAGCGTGAGGCATATACTAACACTGGTAGAAACTACTGGTATTGCGGGGTGATTTCCTTTGAAAAATACTTTGAAAAAACGTGAAAAAAACAAGTGTTACCCGATAGCTCACCTGATGCGTGAATTATACAAGCACTCGAGACCTCTCGCCACGATGGCACTACTGGTTATCAATTATAATCGCCCCCCCCCCCCCCTGCAGTGGCGGCCTATGGGGGATTTTCTGGATTCAACCCGGCCAACCAAGAAAGTGCTTTTTTCTACAAACCCAATTGGGTACCGCCTTGTAGTAGTCACACTGCCGCAACATCTGGCCTTTAGTGAATTGGCGGGGCCTAGGATAGTTTGCAATCGACCAAATTGATGATAGGCTAAATATCCCGCCTCCTCCAAGATTCTCAAGGGCTTGGTTTTCTTAGTACCAGATATTTTGGAAGCCAGTTCATCAAAGACCAGATCTTGAGGTACACACCCACTTCCCCCCCCCTGTTAGATCCCTGGACAGCCGGTACAGCTGAAAAGAAATAAGATGCCTCACGCAGAAGAATTTTCCCGGATCCAGTACCGACACTAGTGTATAATAAGATGGGCGCAGTTCCCAGATGTCGATTTGGTAGAATAAAGAGGAGTTTGCTGCTCGTTTTTTGGGAGTCAATGCAGATATAGGAGTGGCTACTATTCAACATGCATGGCACCCAAAGTGATATTTTGACAATTGGTGCCAACCACTTCATGTCTCACATAAGGGTATAAGTTATATGGCTTCGGGTCAAATCCCCGCCCCTAAATTTAGGCGTATTTAGCTTCTACAAGTATATGTCTCGCTGTCTAGCTAAATTCACTTTTTTATCTGACCTGGCAGAGGCCTGTGCTTCCACCACAATCAAGGCCACTCCATCCCCAGCCCCATAAAACACTAGACGCAGCCATAATTCATCGAGCGTAAGCCTAGATATAAGTGAAGAAAGGCCGGGATCTCTTGCTAAGCTCAAATACATTACTCTTCTATCACTTAGCAGAAATCACTAGACATCACTCGTTGATGCCTCTCAGTTGTGGGGTAGCTGATCTCCCAAATGGGGATCGAGCGGGTGGTTTGACAATCGGGGAATTCAGATGATTGTCCTTACCGTGTCCGAGTTAATTTACCAAGCCCATCATGCATGTTCCGACACTTAGTGCAATAAGGCACCGAATCTTTTTTTCTTTTTTTCTATTTATTACCATACCAGCCCCCGTTTACCCACCCCCCGCAGATCGGCTAATATATTATCACACCCTCGAAACAGCCCAATGACCACAGGAAAGCGCCCCATGAGATGTCTCATGGCCACTTGGTAGGCTCTGAAAAACCGCGAGCAGGTCTACTAATCATACAAGATTCAAGAGGTATTACAGGTAAGCCACTGCCAATAGCCCAAGCGCCCATACCTTGAAGCTGCAGGCCCCCAGCTCTTTTTTTTTAACTGCCGGCAATAGTCCTATCCTAGCATATTTGGGCTGGTAATCATTCTAGAAGAAGATCCACCATCTATCAGAAATAGTCATGTGGGGCCTGAGTACTCTGAAAATTTATGCTCTCCCTAGTCCACCGAAGCGTTCGCATCTGAGCCTTGCCCCGGTCCTGTATCAGAATCTTCTAGTTCCATGCTCGAGGAGCGCCGGCAAGTGAACTCCTGGAACAACGCAAGCCAACCACACCCAACCACCCGCCTCCCGAAGAATCTCAGAGGCTAACTGCTTATGATTCCTGGCAGAATATATGCAATAGCGCTAACCAGCATAAGAGCCCGCTTCACTCGGACATTAGCCCTTGATGTGCGGAAGTTCTAGAAAAGAAAAGAGAAATCAGAGAACTACTAGGAAATTCTTACTTCTCTTTCCCGACTGACATTACCGTGCCTGCACTCGAGTTCTAGTTCTTCTTTTCTTCCTCCCATTTTGAGAGGGAAAAAGAAGCCATTCATTCAGAAGCGAGCTCCTAGGATATCATACCACCCTACGTGGCACGATACTGAGCGCTTTCGATTTGATTAGCTACCAATATTGAGTCAAGCAAGGAATGTTCGCCCAGATGCTCTTCACCACGCCATCTGAAAGATTTTGCCAATGTGCCCCCAATGGTCGCTCTCTCCTCTTAGCTACTAGGAAGCACTTGAGACCGGCCGCCAGCTGTTTATGTAAACACACAGACATCCCGCTGGGGACGGTGCAACATAACGTACGGTACTATAATAGCTTCTCCCGGCGCGAATTTTCGCACCATACGTGTATATACAAGGGACAGGGGTAACGTCCTCGCACAAGAAAAGGACTATTTTTCAGGTTAACCTAAATTAACTATTCCTTAGCTTCCTAGCAAGTACTTATCGGGTGTCGGTGAGAATTGGAGACATGACTAAGCGATTGACAACTCATACCGATTCTTGCTCCCCAATGGGTTTCAGTCAGTTACAGCAGAAGCCTCCACCTACGAGCTCTGCCACAGCAGGGCTCAACCGCGTCAGGTAGCTTGAGTGTTGCGCCAAGTATGAAGGGTAAGTCTGCCGAGCTCTACGCTCAAGCGCTAGGGGTCGAGGGCAGATGAGGCGGAGGGGCGGCTATCAGCTTGCGGACCGTTTCGGCCGCTTGGGGAGCGGTATATGGTGGAGCTATTGTGGCGGGAGCAGTTGAGGGTTCGCCTGAATTCTTTCCATCACCAAAGACAGAGCCAAGCTTAGCATTTCGTATGACTACAATCACCAACTTCGGGCAAGTAAAATCTGAAATCGCCTCACCCTAGATATGATACAGCGCGGCCTTAGACTGCTTGTACTTTTCGGCCCGCCATTGCCCTTATAGGTCAAGCGGGGTCCGGACAAGGGAGCGCTAAAAGTGTGTGTTGTCGTTGACCGATTTATCTTTCGACATACGGAAGTCTGTGGTCGCCGAGCGCCAGTACTTGTACCAATACTATCCGCCAGACCGCTGAGACATCGTAAAACTCTACGCTACCCCTGTCAGTGCCTAAGACACAGGTCACTTGTAACAAATAACCTTTCGTTAATTACCGTAAAAACTTTTGCGATTCGCCGTCTCAGGATTTCTGGAGACCGAGTCATTAGCCCAAGATAGGTTTAGTTTCGAAAGCTGAGAAGATCAAACAAGGCCAAAGCACTCAGGCTATACCATGTTAGGAAAGTATTCATCCATCTCAAGAAACTTTGTCTCTGAATCCCGAGATTTGCAACCTAACCGATATGGCGAATAGCCAAAGTTCTTACTGTACCACCTCTTCCTGAGACGGCGAATCGCAAAAGTTTTTACGGTACTACAAATACGCAGGGGTGCAAACTTCAGACCATGGTTGATATTATTGTGATTTTCCAAAAGGTTGTCGCGACTTGCAGTCTGTGCCTTTCCTGCTCGATTATTTTTTTCTCACTGAAACTGTTTCTGAAGACGCAAGTGGCGCTTTAACAGGCCATGCCACAAAAACCGCCCTGAAGGACCAGATATACTGTGGTATTTTTCACCAATCTCCACTGATTTGATATCTGGCGTTCTGAAACCAAGAGAAAAAAAATTCCTAGAATTTTTGAACTTTGGATGTTGCGACGACCTTTTGGAAAATCACAATAGCTACCGGTATGTGATCGTACTGTACCTACGCAAATGATTACTGAAGAATACTAAGGCAAAAATTTAGTCGGTCATAGATACAGGGGCGGCACAAAATCTGGCAGCAGAGTAGGAGATACAGCACTAGTACCTTGCGAGCTACTTTGGCCCTCCAGGATCCGACTGTGTCGCAAGCCGGTAGACTGGTGCACAGTGCCGGTATCGTAAAAACTCTTAAAATTCGCCATCTCCGTTAGCTCCGTTTGCTCGCTAATCTCGAAGTTCAGAGACAAAAGCCCTTTTAAGAAGGATTACCGGTAGTGCTTTCCCAGCATGGTATATCCTGTATCAGTCGGGTTGGATCTCATGAAACTTGCTGTCGCAATTGTGTCAGCTTGTCCAGCTAAACCTACTTTGGGCTAGAATAGCGACTGACAGGGTATTCAGAGCCAGCGAATTTTAAGAGTTCTTATGGCATTCGAGCACAGTTCAAGCAGAAGGGGAGGGGCCAGCTAACCCGGACAGGGAGGAATATATTTAACCAACCAACCTCAAATAACGGCTCCATAGCTTCCTGCAAGACCCTTTGCCACTGAGACCATCAGCCCAGTTTTAAATATTGAATATTATGATATGATACTAGCCTATTTGAGTAATCGTGATATGAGAAACTTCGTGCCTCAGGAATCGTGTACTGGTAGTGCTCATAATAGCCCACAGTACATACTTCTCAACATTGCCATGATGGAAACCAGATTCTCAGCGTAAATTTGCTCCCGATTACCCAAAATAGGCTGGCATTCAACATTTAAAAATCGAGCTGAATGTCTCACCAGCCGAGGGGAAATTCTATAGTATTCACCACAGTCGGCTCGGGTTGCGGAGCGGGAATCCCCACCCCGCTGCCCGTCCACAACGTGGCGCCCGCCTCCCCCCCTGTGTTCGGGTGCTTCTTGCCGAGGACAAAGTTGGCATCATACGGCACTTGCATGCAGCAGAGCTCCTGCATAATTGGGATGTCTGCCAAAAAGAAAAAACGGGTTTCCAAAGCCTGTCGGCCAATGCAAGGACCAAATCTCGGCTGGATGATAGGCTACCGACTAGAAGGAGGGACAGTCTAACCACAAGGTGGTTGGGGCGAACAAAATAATCAGGTCGCCACGACATCATCGCCGGCAGAAATTTTGTAAATAGCACTCTCCCATCACAAAAAAAATAAAAATATCATACTCAAATGGATCTAAGAGTAAAGAAACAAAAGCGACAAGTGATCGGGCATGGGTAATTGGAAAATTTTTTCTCGGGAAACATGGTAAGCATTTGTTCCAAACCCAGCTTGCTTCATGCCAGTTGGATGTGTCGAGAGGCAGGTACTGTCTTTCGGTTAGGCTACTCGAGTAGGGTCGGTCTAGTTTGGGTTCAGGTCAACCATTGGTTGTGCGGGATTGGGCTTGGCATGTATGTTTCCTTTCTGGTATCAGATTGCTGGAGAAGAACCAACACTACGCTAGTCTATCTTCCTCACCCCAAGTACTCGTACTCGAGTGCTGATAAGTGCATGAAAGATATCTCTCCTGACGCGCTGGCATGGTGGCGCGACAGCACCGGCAACACCATCCAAACTAGTGCTGGTTGAGATTCATCACCAACAAATTTGTTTCAGCAAATTTGAAGAGTTATCCAGCATTTTTGGGGGGGGCAAAGACTACACAGCATCAGGCCTGGAAGAAGACAACACTCATTATCCGCAGTTCGTGACCGCAGGCCGCGCACCGCCACCAGTGCCACGATGCTACAAAATACCAATCGGTTTCCCGCAAGAACCGGTACAATATCTCGAGTACCGTACCGTATAGATTACCCCAAGAGCCCTCAAAATACGGTACTCGGTCCTTAACCTAGCTTTACTCGAGCAGATTTGCCGATCATCACACGCCATGAGCATTGGCAATAATCTGGGCATTTTTCACCCTGTGGGCTGATTTACGTATCTGACTCCGCAAGTGATCGCGCGGATTTATGGGATCGCTGGTTGTCGAGGAGAGCAATGACATCGGTGACACATTAGTACCTATTTCATGTCCCCCGGTGGATTGGGCTGCAGAATGATCCTTGGAACTTGTCCCGCATGACGCCCGCCGTCATGGTTACCAACGAGTGGCATGGCAAAAGTGGGTCGGGTGTCCTTGTGGGTGAAATTTCAAGCGACCGTCCTTAGAGCAACACGCGTTGAGTTAGGAGGGGGGGCGATCGGTCAGTCTGGAGGTACCAATTCGATAGACTATTTTACCCTAGTTGAGCCAGTCCTGGAATCAAGCGGGCGCGCAAGTCCGGAGGAAGAGCCTATGCCAGATACAAATTCTCCACTACTCCCCGAATCTTTAGAGTACGGTATGCGACGCCCCTCGCCCCCTCTAGGCACGTTACTCAGCAAGGCAAGCCCCGAAAAAGCTGAACTCCTCTCATTGGCTCGATGCCGGAGATGGGTCACTGAAGCGAGAGACTTCTCGCGCATCGCACTTGTGTTCGCAAGTCTATCGTTATTTATATTCTCAGTCCACAATAACTAACATAGGGAAAATAGCCCTTATTGAACAGGTAAAAGGAAAGGATGCCATATGTAAAACTCCGACCCAACACCACCCTATACATGACCCTATGTGCGCCGCCTATTCACCATACTCTTACAACCGCCGATGGAAAAAAGGAATACAGTTCTGGCAAGTCTAAAAGAGAAAAAAGAAAAGAAGAGAGCAACGAGCGTCCGAGGGCGGAAATAATCCTCCAAACAGATCTTTCGGCTAGCAATCAAGCCAGCCTATAAATCAAGCACACGACCTAGCATCAGTGCCCCTTGCATAATCGTAACTAGGATCTGCCCTTTTTGTGTTCTCAATGGCAGCTGTCTTCTCCTGTATGGCCCTGAGTTCCTGCTTCCTGCGCCGGTGCTGGACAAAGCAGTACCAGAATATCAGAGCTAGGGCGATGGTGCATAGAGCACCGATGACCACGCCGGCAATTTGGGCGGGGGTCACTTTACTGTAATAGAAGTTAGTAATCTGTAGTAATAGCCCGACCAGCGAACCAAGGAAGGTTAGATGGATGGATGGACTAACTTTGAAGTAGTAGTGTTATTAGGAGGGGCGACGATATTATTATCGCTATTCCCGTTGGAGTCTGAAGTTTGTCTTGTCTCGAGTTGTGCACTAGCGCTCGTGGTGGTGGTGTCGGTAGGTAATGCCGACACTGAGATGAGAGTTTGCAAGATGATGAGCAATGCGAAGAGCACACCTGAGATCGAGGGTGACAACATTATGAATGGGTGGTGGGTAATTAGGGGTGATTTTAAAGTATTTTGCTTGCTGGAAAAAGAAACTTAGAAGAGGTGTTCAACAGTACCTGTACTGTTGAAGATTAAAAAAAGTATGGTATGTAAAGGAATGGGCTGAATGAATTGACGGTGAGAAAGAAGGGTCGGGAAGGGAAGGGTTATATAGTCGGCAACCCACAAATATTCCTCTTGTATATAAGATGCACTCGGCTTTTAGAAGGGCAGAGCCATGATTCCAATCGTAGCTTCGTCGCGGGGGTGGGTGACGGCTGGGCCCCGGTAGCCCAACCCCCACCAACCAGCGGGAGCGGGGTGGGAGGGAACGGAAAACAAGGAAGAGAAGTAGATCAGCGAGGAAATACCGGTAAGCTCAATCAACCCAGCCCCACCCAGTCCCAAGTTGCATGTAGCACCTTTTGCTTTGAGAAAAAAAAGCGGTTGGATGGAAAGATGGCGTACTTTTTCGTGCTGGTCCAAGCGGAATGGACAGACTGGCCAAGGAACGTGTGCGTTGGGAGAAGCACTGGCACTGAGCTGTGCTCCTATTTAGCGCAATGGCGCTGATCAAACATAACCTGCCCTTTGTCCAAAGTTCTTGGATCCTGAATTATCATATCAGCATTTGAGGAAGGAAAATCCTTTGGAAAAAAATTCCTGTGGCAATTTTCCAGAGAATCCCTTTGAAAAGCCTCTCATGGTATTTTTACCTCACCCCCATTCTGTTGATAGGTTCCGGGCATCAGCTTGGGCTTAAAAAAAACCCATAGTTATGTTAGATTGGTTCTCTATTATCTAAAACAATTTTTGCCAATGTAACATTATCACACCTCTCCAAGAAGAGCCTATTCCCAATTCAGAGATCCAGAATCAAGTTGGCTGCAGGTCTGGATTCAGATACTCATACACGGGATCTGGTCCCCCAATGATTTATGACGGGCGCTGGAGTCTACACTTCGAACCGGAGGTGGCTTATACTAAATAAACGTCCTTGGAACACGCTCCTTTACCCCATGGGCGGGGAGGGAGGCTAGAGCTGCGGTCCGAATAGCCTCTGCCCCTTCCCCGAACAAATATGCTCTATCCTCGCGTAAGGCAGAAAAGGGCCGCTGCTTGCTGCCTTCTGTATGGTGTTTAGCGACGCGCCGCTATTGGCTAGATTTCCCCCCGCCTTTCTTTCTTCCCCCCTTTCAGAGTATACATGAGGCTCAGCTGCTATGCTTCCCAGGTTGCTGAGAACTTGGAACCGCACGCTAAGGTATCTTGTCATAACGGTGGGCGAAGTACTCGTACAGAACGCTCCCATGGCTAGCCGGCTTGGGATGCGGTGTGGCTAATCGATGGCAGGTAATTCGGTATGGTAGGGCTCACTAAGCCACGCACCAGCGCAGACCATCACCCCGAGAGTCTTAGAGGATCTAGATTATATCCATGATAGGCACTGCATCCACCATACTCTTATCCCAGAAGCTCATCTATTCCCGCTCTACCAAGGAGTAGGCAAAGAACAGGATCCGAATAAGGCGGGCTTTGCAGATATCCACCCACCCCCCCTCCACCAACGCATCTACTCGTGGGTCCCCTACTCCTGGCACTCCTATTACCAATTACAAGTTAACCCGGCAAACCCCATGTCCGAATCGGCGCACGCACATACAATACCCTGTCTCTACGACAATTTCCCCCGTTCGAACAAAGGCAAACAGCAGCTGGGAAAAAACACGTAATGGCATTGTTGCAAACGCAAAAGAACAAGTCATACATCCTCAAGACTCACTTTCCCGGATAGCTCTAGCTCTAATCTGAAATTGGGGGTGAGGGAAAGGAAACGATAGAAAAACAAAAAAAACACGATAGATAGGACTTGAGCCAGACTGGTTGGTGTTTTGGCTCGGTTAAATAGGGCAACTTGGTGACGAGGTTTCGGGATCAGACTCTGGTTCAGTCCTATTTTAGAGAGGTGGTGGGAGGAAGGGGGAGGGGCAGAAGGACATGCCACGCCAGTTATGGTGTATCATACGTACAGTAGCATACATGATTGCTATGTGTGTTCAAAAAGTAGAGGCAGCGATGTTTAGCTGAGGGCTTGAATCGATTACTTCGGGGTTGGGGAAGCGCACAGCGCTGAAGTGAAGCTGGAAGCACCTGGAGCGTCGAAGCTTTTTCGCCAAGAAAAGGGCCATACCTTAGCAGTATTCAGTCCTTTTTTTAAAATGCTTTGGCATTATGAGTACTGGGTACTATATCAAGTATAGAAGCTGAAGGCAGGTCAAAAAACGAAGGACACTGGCCGAGAGTAGGAATTTGTAAATATTTTCTTCCATGTGCTAGGTTGGGGGTGGACCCCCTTCGCGGGGGCGCTCATGGAATGAGGGGGACAAACAAGGCTGTGACGCTTAATTAGGATTGGTGCCCCACGGGGGCGGCAACTGGAGATGCAGTTTCCCAAACCCAACACCAGATACTCCAGGAAGCACAGAACAGCAAGGAGTTCTTTGATTCACATGTATGCGATGCCACGCAAGTTGTCCGACGTCATTTCACCGAGTGATTGAACATGAAGATGAAGAAGTTTATTCTCTTCAATGGATAAAAATCAGAGCGGATAGAACCACATCCAAATCTGTGTCGTAGACAATGGCTCAACCCCATTTGCATAATACCACCTACAATCCCAAAGCCTTGGCCTCCAATTCAATGACGTCGTCAAGGGTTTCGTCCAAGGGGGCACCCTTCGGCTCCCATCCGAGAATCTTCCTAGCGCGTGAAGCCCAACCGCGAGAGTTCGTGCCCCAAAGGACGGGACCGAAGGGGTTGTGCTTGATAATCTCATCGTTGGGCAAGGAGATAACCTCATCCGTCTTCAAGTAGCCCTTAGCCTTAGCCTTCTTAGCGATTTTCTTGGCAAGCTCGCCCCACGTCTTTCGTCCTTGTTAGCGCAGCATTAAAGGTGGGCGGGGGACTAACGTGCTCGCCATTCTCAGCAAAGTAGTACCCTTCTGGCCCCCATGTAGCGTTTCCGCCGTCAGGCTGAGCAGCCGCTTCCGTCAGGAGAAGGTAGAGGTTAGCGAGATCCTGTACATGGACGTTATTCCAAATGGTCGCTCCATTGGACACCTGGAAGGCCTGGCCGTGCTCCAAAGAGCTCTTAGCCAACCCGGGAACCTGGTTGCTACGGATGTTTCCCGAGCCGGAACCAGGCCCGTAAATTGTGGGCGGGCAAACAATAGCAGTCCTGATGGTGTTAGAATTTGCCCCAATGACGATCGAATCTACGTCTCTGTGTAAATGGCCAGATTCCGGGAGTGAGGTAATTTCCTGGACATCGTCAATGTCATCATAGATCTTGTCTGAGGCAGCTTTGCCGAATTCCGAGGCAAGGTTGATGTCGGGCAGAATTGCGGCTCCAGAGGTGTGGATGAGGTATGAAGGCGTTGCGCGCTTCGCAAGACCAGCAATAATTGACTTTGCCGAGGAGACGTGATCGCAATCGGCAAAATGGAGGACAATATCGGCCTTTGAGGATTCCTCCTCGATTAAAGAGCTAGAGTCGAGGTCTCCAGAAACGATCTTGACGTTGGGGTACTTTTTGGTTACGGCACTGCCTTTTTCCGGGCTGCGGACAAGAGCGGTGATCTCGTACTCAGGATGGGCCTTGATTATGGTGTCGATTGCAGTACCCCCAATGTAGCCGGAAGCCCCAGTTCTGAGGTTCAAAATCAGTGAACACCCGCAATTGAGATAGGGAGTTTTGAGGGAAGACTCACGCAAAGATCTTAGGAGCCATTTGTCGATTATTCGTCTGATTATCTTGGGATGTTTTTTTACGGTGATTCAGTGATAAAGAACGATCGTTGGTGGTGAGGAGAAATTGAGATGGGAGACGTAAAAAGAGCAGAGGTGAGAGAGTAGAAGGGGAGAGAAAGCAGAAGTAAGGGGACAGAGAGCTAGACGACTATGACGACGAGGGATTCTTGAACCTTCTAGCGCCATGTAATTGGGCTCCTCATGAATAATGATACCATACAACGGCTTGTAGATTGCACCCACTTTTCTACGAAAGATCAATTCTATTAATTCTATTGCACTTCCATCTCTCTTCCACTCTTCTCCTCGCTCTTTCTTCTCCGGCCATGGGGCCGCCAACCCACCAAGGAAAGAGTGGTAGCCACGGTAATAGTCCCGCAAGTAGCCGATAACGGATAACCTAGCGGATATGACCCTTGTGTTCCCAAGGGTTACCGTATATTACTGCCCAGCTAAGGGACGATAGCCACCGGAACCAAGTAAGTTATGGTACATGTGAGCTTATTTAGGTCGCCTGCGCGCTGAGCCTATCGAGTAATTCTTGGGGGGTAGTCTAAACCAAGGGGACACCGATTACACATTCACGGGCAGGCATAAGTCGCATTCGATCTCCCGGTGCTGTATACAGTACTCGTACAGTAAATTACAGTACACTCCCGTTCGCAAAGTCTTTGCACAAAGAAAGGGATTATAAAAAGAGAGGGAAGCACGCAGGGGGGATCACGATGCCCGCAATTAAATGACGTTTGTGAACACGACTGCTATTGCCTGATACCAAAATCTGGACAAAAAAGCTGAATTTTGGAGGTATGATATGCAATAGCAGTTGCGTTCACAAACTGCATACAGTTGCGAGTAGATTGTCGAGTGTTTTCCATCCTATTATTACTAGTACGGCTAGTGCTGTACTGTGCCCGACCTGCGTAGCCCAGAATCCGAATTTGAGGAAGCAGCGAATTCAAGGGCGATGCGATAGTGCGAGTGCGCATGAAACGCTGTGGGTGAATAGTGTGACTCCGCTTGACCCCCCCGCGCTCTACTATCTTCTCTAATACGAGCACTGCACCGTACCGGTACTCCAGTACTCCAGTACTTCTACGTAGGGCAATCGAATAACTCGCGAGCCTTCATGTCCTTCAAACTCGTGGCAATTGCGCCATCGATCCAATTATGGGGATCAGCCGTTAGATATCTCAGAATTGCCAATCAGGTATCGCTCAAAGTGACTTAACTTACCGGTATTGTTTGTTCCCCAGAACATCAAAGCAAGATCTACCGTAGATCTGGAAACAACAATCACTGTCTGGTAGCCAATCGCACTGAAATGGCGGGAACTATATCCCCTGTTTACTCTATGTCCCCAGGCAGGTTACTCAAGTAGGAGCGTTGAGCTTGGAAACAATGGCTATGCCTAACTTACGCACTATTAGTACAGTCTAATATTTGTAAAGTGCTATTTGCATGCAACCTTGAGGCTTATTGTAAGAGCAGGCATAATAACTGGTGCCCCGTGGCTCCAGTATTGGCCGCAACTGAAGTCTGAAGCCTGCCTTGAAGAATTCACTCGAGCATGCCTTCGGCAATACAGGCCATCCTCTGTACGACTGGGATTGTGTTAAACAGAGTGCGTGGTCTAGGCTTGGGGCAAAATTGAGCCCGAGGTGTTACGAATTGTGGAGTTTTTCAGCATTCAAGCACTCCCTGTCTTATTTGTGTACAATACTACTACTTGCGGCTCATTAAGCTTTCTCTCCTCTCCTTAGCGTTAATTCCTGTCTTTGGGGGTCCTGCATGCCTGGGAAATGATCGAGAGACATACTCGGCTTATCTCACCTACAAAGTAGTGAGAACAAGAGCCATCCGGCACTTGTCCTACTTGCTCCGAAGTGAACTCAAACTCTCATATATGGAGTTTCCCCCCTTGTACATTTAGGTTTGGCCACTAATGTATTCAAAGGGCGATAGTATCCAATTCAGATTCACTATTCCTGCCATGTCCTAAACCATTTCATACCCCTAATAGTGTAGTATGGCAAGCCTTTCCTCCACCCCTATCCTAATTACTCATATAATTGGAGGCTATAACTAAAGTGGCCAGCCTGCTAAATTGTGCCTCTTACTCACGGGTTTTGACCTTTGTCAGCGGTTTTCTGCAGTACTGACTCGCGCAAGTGTGAGGTTAGGTATCTCATTAGCTGACATATTCGTCAAGATGCGGAGTATCACGTCAGAGAGTTTATTCTATTTCTTCACTGCTGGTGGGACGGTTGCTGCTAGTGCCCGGGTGCCGTCGAATTTTGCTGCGGCGATGCACTTCTAGAGTCCGAGATCGCTACACTACCGTTTCGCCTCGCACCGGAGCGAAACCGATCCTATGGGTGCCAAGCTGCTCGTATCCTCTTTTTTGTAACTCTAAGTACTGCGCAAGTACAAGACTTAGTATTTATTTATTTTCTCGACAATAACCGTACGAATTGTCATCACGGTCATGCTCGACATGTACTAGTACAATAACGTTATGATGCGTGCCGAGTAGAGTCGTAAGAAAATATTCAATTTTGAGTAACTTTCGGAGGGATGCCAAAATGAGCAAGAGCCCCATTAAGGCAGCTGGGTTATCAATTCATAGCACCACGAGGTTGAAAGTTAGAATTAGTTGGGTTTTATCAATATACCTTGAAGCGTGAACGCACCTCAGCAACCACTTGAGCTAACCCAGCTTAATTTCCTGTATTCATGCTCCTGTACGATACCTCCTTCACTGTCCACCGTGAGTACTAAAATACAAAAGAAATCGCCAAGTTACCACATTGAAGCTCCCCTTCTGTGCACAAGAGGAGAAAATAACGTAAAACTGGCCCTCGGTTGGGAGAAAATAAAAGTGAGTTCACGCCATGTCGCTATAAAAGGGAGTTAGACTGGCGTAGCACATCTCCGAGGCAGTTTGGGTGGGGCCAAGAGTCATATTAAATCACTCGACTATCATGACCAACCTTTCCTATGGAAAATTGTCGAGAGGATATCATGCGAAGAGAGAAATAACGCCAATGTTTTCAGTGAGGGAGCTCCCGTAGACACTAAGAAGATCGAAAAGAAGTCGCATACCAAACTAAAGAAAAACCCCTCGTAGAACCTCCCCGTTGAATGAAAAAGACAAGGATAACCGAAGAATATCCAGATGCCGGAATCTACCAAAAGACGAGTCAAAATTGGGCGCCGCTGCCGGTAGTACTGTGGCCTCTCCTAGAGTGTAGCTACCCGAAACAAAGTCTAAATGCCTCACGGCGGCAGAATCGCAGAATGGGTAACCGAGGTTTTCGTGATTTCAAGCGCGGATGATGGACCTACCCCCTCTCCTCCAAAAGATCACTGCACAGATAAACGCGTAACTAGCACTTAAGAGTAAAAAGGAATCGTTCTATTGTATCATCATAATTTCCGGCCATTACCAGTACCATACCCTCCAGGAGACGATAACCAACTTTCTACATACTCCGTCAAAGAAACATTTTAAAAAAGTAGTAAAACCGTCAAATCCGCTTCCTGAAACGAAGGGTATAAAAGCACATAGGGAGACTCAAACGAATCCAGTGAGAAAAATGGAGGACAAAAAACGATGACGAAAACACAACAGATGGGGGTAAACACTCAAACCAGTCAAAGAAAAGAAGGAAGAAACGACCAAGAAGTTGAGAAACCCCCCTTGGCCAATTCCTCGGCAAAAGACCGATTAGACCAACGCGGTGGCCTTAACAAGGACCTTCCAAGCCCCAGTGTTGTCCCTCCTGTAAATCATAGGGAAAACACAGAACTTGATCTTAGCCCCTCTCTCCTCGAGGATGCGAGTGTCATGGCCGAAGTTGAGGAGCCCCTCAGTGCCAAGATCGCAAACGGTCATTTTGGCGCATTGGAAGGGGGAGGCGGTCCCGTGGAACACAAATCTCCAGTTTCCCCAGCCGAGATAGGCCATTCCGAGGGCAAGGCGTCCGGCATGTTCGATGCACCCGACGAGCGAGCGGAGGGATTCTTCGAGGTGGCGGGCGTCGGTAGGGCGGGAGAGGAGCGACACGTATTTGTCGTGGAGCTGCCCTCCCAAGTTTTCGGACACCTCGGTGAGGACAGGCCAGACTTTGTTGGTAATGTCTGGGTTGTCTGTTTTTCTCGGTTAGTTAACCGTGTATCTTGGCGGAGGGAAGGAGGAACTTACTTTGAATCCAACCATTCAAAATCTTGGCTTTCTCGGACGGTGCCTCCCCCATTTTAAAGATGAGTTGATCGACAAAAGTCTCAACCATGACCTCGCTTTGAATTAAACGGGAGAACAAGCCAGACACAAGAAGGAACTTGGTTTTGTTCGTGTCGTCTAATAACCAATTGAGAAGAGGCTCGTTCCCTTGGACAATAACCTTCAACTTCTCACGGACCTGGGGTGGAATCTGGACGGTGGTAACTGGCATTTGCCTAGTAAATTGGTAATTGCAACGTCCCAAATTCGCAATCGAGCGGAAAAATATACCAAACTCCCCAACGAAGAACTTGTTAGAGGGGAATCTCCCATTATCCTGCTCAGAATTGACAGAATTGGAAACAGCACCGAGAGACCTAGAAACAGGCGTCTCTTGAATGGAGGCCGATAAGGCAGTAATGGGTTCCCGGCGAGCCGGAACAACCGGAGTGGCGATTATCGAAGGATCAATCCCGTTTGCTAAAAGCCTAGCTCTAAGAACGGCAATCTCTTGTTGGTAGCTATTGACAGTTTCCACCATTGGTCCCGTGTGCTCCGCAACAGCACGCAAATGAGCCATCTCTCCCATCATGTTGGTAAAATCACCAAGGGAAATAGTCTGCTGGGATCCAATCGATAACAATGCTGCTTCCATAGCAGAGGCATGATCTTTGATCGCATTATTCTCATGGATCAACTCCTCTTCATTAGCTCTGATCGCTTGAACTTCTGCTTTCAACTCCACATTTCGGATCTTCATGTCTTGAAGCACTTTCCCGCAGACGTAATGACCGTCAGGGTTAGTGGAAGATATGCCGAGATCCTGGCCATGAAGGCCTCCCATTTTCTCCTCATGCTCCTTCTGTGCGCCAGCAACGAGTACTGCGTTCTGGTAAACCGCCAAATCGCTTCCGTTTATAGCTGCTGTTGAGGTATTAGGAAGTGACGAACTCCCAGAATTAGGGACCGAGCGGGGGGCGGGAGTGATCGGTAAGGAAGTCATTGAATCGACGTGAAAGGGAAGGTGTACGAATCGGTTTCGAAAATTTAGCAGATTGTTGCGCTCTATAGCGGGTGTTGTTAATGCTAACGAAGGTTTCCGACTAGTAGCATGGTGAGAGCGGCCGATGAGGGTATGCTCCGGTCCCAGGGAAAACGGGAGTGCTTTAGGAGTCAGGGCGCTCTGGGGATCTGACCCGCCCTGGCTCGGATAACTGGGAGCTTTCCCTTTCCCTTTAGCCCCTGGTAGGCTACCCTCAAACAAGCTAAACTCTCCAGACCCCTTGTTCGGGGTTTGGTCAAACGGAACCTGGGCGCCAGAACACATAGGGCCCGGAGCAGGATACAACTGTTGGGGGGGTTCTGGGAGAGCTCTGAAAGTCGTTAAGCTCACTGGCTCAGAACCGATCGGCCCAGGGTCAGCACCGTTGCTTTCGGGTTTGGCCACGGCGCCCGAGACGTCCGGGGGAGAAGTGGAGAGAAGACGTTTTGATCTTCTCTGTGGAGATGGTTGAGTCGGCTCTATGGCCCCCTTAGTGATTGGATGTTCTATTTTACGCACTAAAGAGGGATACTCTTCTTGCGAGCTGAGTGCCGGCGGCCCTTGTTGGGGAGTCGCCTTCCCTTTGCCGGTAGCACCTGCAAAAGTCGCCGCTCCGAACTATCCGGGGCCCTTCAAGTCAGCTGCCGTCAATGGATCACTACAGGTAGAGACAAGAGAGTAAAGCCTCGCTGCAGGTGCCTGTTAATGAAGAAGCAGAAGGATAAACAAGACTTACGACAGCCGTTTTCACATGCCGCCTCCTGGCGGCAGCTTCGTCGTGACCAATTGCTGGAAATCTTTAGCCAGATTTCTGAAGCATATGTTGGAATGAATATCGCATAAACTTACTCTTAACCGGCATTCTTAATGTCTAAGATAGAAAGAAAGTATTATCTCGCGAAAGATAATGTGAGTAAATCCCGAAGTTCGTTGCCGTACAATAGCTTTCGTGGCTGATATTCAAAGATAATGAGTTGGTTATGACCAAGTTAACGATGTGAACGATGTGAACGATGTGGGGACAATCAGAAGTGGGGGGGTGGGAGGGAGGAGGAGAATGAGGCCGGCTCCCCACAACTGGTACCAGCATAGGGCCGTATGGGGTCCCCGTCAATCCTACACAAAAGCCCCTTGTCAAACAGGGCCAAATGCAGTTCCCAAGAGCATCAAACAAACGCTCCGTGGTTCGGGGCGTAACCGTACACCAATAATCACCAACAATGGCACTGAGAGCGACTCTGAAAACGCTTATAATACAGAATATGTAACCCAAAAAAATCCGAATCACAATCGATGACGGAACCAGATTCATATATGTGTTCACTTACACCCGACCATCTGCCCTTCTAGCCACACGTTTCCATGTATTAATGCTTTGGCATGATAGGCGCATTGGCAAACGCCCGGAGAGAACAAGGGTCGAGCTTAGGCACATAAGGTCACCGCCCGACAGCCCGCCGCCTTCAGCAGCCAAGTTTCGCCACCCGCTGCAACTGCGGGTGGCGGGACCTCAGGATAATTTTTCGGGAATGAGTGGCTTTTCATTACCTCTGGTAGTACGGGGCCTAGTTCCTTAGGCTACTTAAACGCTGCCTGGCGACAGGCCTCCCATCTCTACTCTTGTGTCGGTTTTATCCCCAATCCCCAGGAATAGCATAATAGAAAAAGACGAATGAGTCCCCCGCGATAAAAGGTGAATGCTATAATGCTGATACCGTGCATTTATAATGCTAACTACAACACAAAAGAGCATCTGATAGATTGGTTAAGGTAGTTCAATGGACCACAAACACTTTCATCGACCGCATCATATTTGGTGATCCAAATTCTCCGAACACGCGCTGACACCTCCTATCCGTCAAAGAAAGGACAAACCACGGCTATCAAAGAAACAATATTCCAAGATCTTGTTTGCGGGAGGGAGGATTGTCATGGGGCAGTTTCCATCAATCACTAATTGCAAGGCCAACAAAAAAAAGGTTGCCAAATAAAGGGTAAGTAAAATATTTTCCGCAGGACAGATAGGTATTATACATGTATGCTATTACTCAGAGGACGAAATCCAAGCTTTATACACGGATAAACCAGATAATAGAGCCTTAACCCCCGATACACTATTACGATACAGTCATGGCAGCTCCCACCTCTCATGCGGAGCAAAAATCCCAGCCACTAAGTCAATGCTATTCAGGAGGGAGCAGAAACATACCGACAATCGGTGGGACAAATGCGGTTCAGACAACCGCAGTTCAAGCAGGTCAACTCACTCCTACCCAATTCAGCCCGGATCAAATCACGAGCAACCGGTCACAAAAAATGTAGACTTTGTGCCCACAACTCAACTCGAGCGCAAATACTGGCGCACTGCGCTAGACTCAGGCGCAGATTAAACACTCGAAACGAACGACAACCTCTACTCTCATTACCCACCTAAGGAACACTTGTAGGCCTACTGTATTTTAGTGGCTGAATCTTGTTTCCAGAAAAAAACTTTGGCAGGGTTGCTTTCTGAGAGATATCTATCCGAAACCCGTTTGGCATCTGATCAAGCTCCCCTAGTACCGAGTGGTCTTGCAAGGCGGGGCATCAGGGCACTGGTCTGATAAAGACATTCTGACTCCTTTTATCATACTTGTTCCGCTACATTGTTACTATAATATGGTGCTCCTACCCGTCAGTTTGCGTTAAGACCAGTAGGTCAACCCCGTTGCCGCTAACCGCCATTAATCAACTTGGGCGTACTTAAATTGCCCCGAGGTACAATACGTACTGCACTCGCACTCGACTGCTCAGAACACGCCAGGGACCTACCCGTAGGTTCGATCTTATATCAGACCGTTGAGAACGCCCCACCTCAAAATATCCCAAATCTTCCGGGAGTCAAGGTTTTAGCTTTCCATTAAGTTACTGAAAGAATATCGCGAGCAAAGTGTGACAGGGCAGAAAACTACCGGCTTTACGATATTTTCATTTATTAATTTCCAAGACCTTATAGACAGCAATGAATTTAATCCGTAAAGCAGGCGAAAAGAATCAACAGGCAAGTATATAGGGGAAAACCATACCACAAAAAGAAACAAAAGTTTTGAAAGTTACAAATAAAATGAAACCAGGGAATAATGGAGAATGACAATCTGATCCCTGGTCTGCAGAGGGGATGATTTGACACTTCCAGAGAAGAGAGAAATTCAGCACACAACGTACCGTCAGCCCACCTTCCAATAGGCGCACACCAGTTAAATGGTTTTACTGTTGGATCTTCCAAACAAGCTGGCGTATACAGCATCAACAACAGGGCTTGCCGATATCCTCCTGCCGCCGAAGAACCTGCCATTCAGGCCTTGGATCGCTTTTTCGCCTCCCTGTACTTTTTCGAACTTGATGTAAATTTCTCCTTGACTGTTGGGGTCCAAGGCAATGTGAACGACATGTCCATACTTGCTCTCGCATTCTGTTTTAACGTCATCTTCCAGATCTTTAACCCAAGCGTCACCAGTTTCTCTATAGGCACGCAGCTACAGTTAGCTATCAAAAGGGTTTAACATGGGATAGAGTTGCAGGGCTCAGACTTACTCTGAAGGATCAAACATGTTTTTTAATACGACACATCTACTCGCCATAGGCACATCAAGAGGGAGAGCTTTAGCAACCTTCTCCGGTAATTTTTGTCTTATAGGCAGGTCTTTGCCGTTCGAAGCGGCCGGTGATTTCGTTTTCTTGTCGGTAGGTACTGGTTCATCCTGTCTCGCCAATTTCCTCATGAGCAAGTCCCTACTATAATTATTGAAATTTACCCCAGCGACATCGGTATCATCAAGGGCACTAGCGCCAGCTCCACTAGCTTTATCGTCAGCACGGCCAACTCGGTCATTGCCCCCACGGCCACGGGAATCAAATGCGGATCCCTGAAACCCTTGATAACCAGAAAATCGCTGGAGCATCTGAGCAGTAGATTCGGGAGTAAATTTGTCATTTCCAAGACCGACACGGATAGGACGGCCAGCAAGGTCAAAACCGTTCATCTTCTCCAAAGCTTCGCGAGCTTGATTAGGATCACGATACCTAAAAAATAGTTATTAGCATATTGTTGACAAATCATAGCCATGCGACCTACTGGACAAAACCATAGCCTCTGCTCCTGCCTCCCTCCTCCTTCTGCAACTGAACGAACTCGAGTTCCCCAAATGGCTCGAATACGTTTTGTAAATCGCTTTCGGTGATACTAAAGTGAATATTTCCGACATAAAGCCTATGGAAAGGGATTTGATTTGTAGTTGTTGCCTCAGCGGCGCTAACACGGGCCTGACGGTTCTTCTCTGCCTCTGTAAGCTGTGCGATGATTGGAATTCCGAGGAGCTTCTGTCCTGTCAACTGAATTGCCTTAGGCACTGAGGCCTCATCTTTGAATTCGACATATCCCACACTATTCTCAAGTGTTAGATAAGTTCCTAATTTTACCCAAGAATCATGAACTCACCCTTTAGATCTACCACTAACACGGTCTTTAACGATTTGAGCTTCTTTAACCGGGCCAACCTTCTCAAAGAATGTAATCAGTTCCTTGGTTCTGAGTCTTGCAGCCAACTGTTGAACAAAGACAGTACGACGATCGCGTTCATCTTCAGTCAACTGAGGAGAGCGAGACCTATTAACATTAGCACAAACTCTTTCTCATAGGATAGCCTGATCAAATTTACCTAGTCCTTCCTCGACCACGCCTCCTAGGACTCCTTGATCTTCGATCACGGTCACGCCTATCTCCTCTGTAACAATCATCTCTGTCACGCTCGTCGTAGTAATCCCTATATCTGCGATCTCGACCGCGTCCAGAGTAATACCTGTCATCATCCCTTTCGCAGGAGCGGTGCCTGCTGTATCGAGACGAAGACTCATAGTAATCATCACCATCATAGTAGGAATCTCTACGACCCGAACGGCGTCTTGAAATAATGTCAGTAATCTCTAGGTGGGGTTGAGGCGAGAAGATCTGAAGGGTCTTGGAAATATACCTATCGCTGTCCCTGCTTCTGCTTCTCCTGCGCTCACGATGGCGTTCGCTACGCGGGCTTCTGTCGTCTCTATCGCGGTCCCTATCTCGTTCGCCGTCTCGGTCCCTTCTGGAAGAAGATTTAACGCTCCCGCCGCCGTTGCGGTCGGGCTTCGGAGTAGAAGCAGCACTATCGTGATGATCAGGTTGCTGTCTTGGCTTAGTCCCTTCGGAGGCTTCGAGAAGGGCTTCTACGTCTAGACCAGACATCTTGCCTTTTTTTTATATTTTCTTTTTACACTTTCTTGTTTTGCTCGAAACTTTGAGAGAAACGCTGGGTACGGGGAGCTTATTCACTGTAAGCGGGGGTATAAGTTGTTAGGATATTGTTATTTCGTTGTGTGAGCGCGGCAGAGGGAGGAAGCGATGAGACTCGAACCCTTTCTTTTGAATATTCGGATAGAATATCAGTCCGGCAGAAACCAAAAGTGAGCAGAGTTGTTGAAGGAGAAAGTAGGATATCTCTATGACTGTTAGGGGGGCGTAAGGCTGTGGATGATCAAAACGCTGATATCGTGGGTGTTGTTCTGGACAAGAAAGATGCGATGGGCGGAAGAGGAGGGAGGCAAAAGAAATGCGACCGAGGAGCATGATCCGACATACTATATTATAACTGTTTACAAATAATCAAAAATATTAGAATATTAGGTCTCAGGTGAATATTATTAGTGTAATACATTCCATTCCATTTACTGGTATATTAAGTCTAATCTGTGTCTTTTTTTACATTTAGTCCGAAGGGATGGTGGTTGTTGGAATTGGGACTCTGCGAGATAAGGGTCGGGCCCTCCACAAGCAACAGTCACCAAGATCTAATCAGATTCCATGCGCCACCAAGGAATCCCACACACACTCCCGTTTGCCAGGAAATTATTCCCTGGTTAACGACGACGAGAACGCTGCGCTCATCACACAAAACGACAACCTGAGAGAACCTACCGCTGTCACTAACAAACAGCTCCCCCAAAGTATGTTGATCCCTCCCCTCCAACGTCTTCTGATCCACTTTTCCTAAAAAAATTCCGGCTTTTTCTTGCCCCACAAAACGCCCTAGGCTGACTTTCACGCCCAAAATCAGAACGCCCTATATTGATCAACATGTCCGACAGCGGAGAAGTCGAGGTCGCCCAGGCCAATTACTCTGTTCTGCCCAGGGAGGTTACCGATGAGATTGGAAGCACCAAATTGTTCAACAAGTGGAGCTACGACGATGTCGAAATTAGGGATATTTCTTTGACGTAGGGAAACCCTCCAATTATTTGCTTGGATGTTTTAAGGAAGGACAGAGCAAACCAAGCGCAAAACGGAACTATACTTGGCTGGGGCGAAAGCAACAAGAGCTGGCATCAAAAACATTGGGCAGGCGGATATGCGAACTAGATGCTGACTGCGAATACCAACTCATTTTAGCGATTACATGAACATCCGTACCCCCGTCTACCTCTCCCACTCTGCCGGCCGTTACGCAGTAAAGCGATTCCGTAAGGCTCAATGCCCAATCATTGAGCGCCTTACCAACTCCCTAATGATGAACGGTCGTAACAACGGAAAGAAACTCATGGCTGTCCGCATTGTTGATCATGCCTTTTCTATCATCCATCTCACCACGGACCAGAACCCCATCCAGGTTGCCGTCGACGCCATTGTCAACTGTGGTCCCCGTGAGGACTCCACCCGTATCGGATCCGCTGGTACCGTTCGTAGACAGGCCGTCGATGTTTCCCCCCTTCGCAGAGTCAACCAAGCTATCTCCCTTCTTACCATCGGTGCCCGTGAGGCCAGCTTCAGAAATGTCAAGAGCATCGCCGAATGCTTGGCTGAGGAGTTGATCAATGCTGCCAAGGGATCATCTAACTCCTATGCTATTAAGAAGAAGGACGAGTTAGAGCGGTAAGAATTCCTATCGCGCTTGCATCCCCCGCCCCCAAAGCTAACGTTCTTACCATAGCGTCGCCAAATCCAACCGTTAGTCTGGGTATTTCTGGGTTCATGTGGGGTTTTTTCTTCCAAATAAATAAAAAGTTCATCATTCATTTCATGCGGTAAAATCAAACTCGGGGTGCTACGGGCAGGTGTATATTACTGTCCAGGTTACCTTTTAGCTGATATGGGAACAGCTCGAGGTGATGTGACGTATCTACAATGGTATGATTAGCAACGATAAATCATCAAAAAATTCTCCTTTCTGGGGCATCTTGGGGCTGGTTGCTTTTTATTTTCCGCTATAATTCATCTGTCTGTACAGTTTCCCGGTTTCCTGCAGTTCCAACATACAAATGTGGTTTCAAGGCCAGATTTCGGGCTCCTTGAGTCTGGCGTGTTAGCTATGGACAGAATAAAGTCCTTCATTAAACTCTTATTCTCAAATATAACTTAACGGCCTCTGGCGTTAGCCCACCAGAAAAAAGTCCAATACAGTTTTCTCAGGAAGCTCTTACATATACAACGACACCCTACTCTATTTCACCAATAAATAATATTCCAGATTATCTGCTTTCGCTCCGTGTGACATCCAGTATAAAGCGGCGAGAAACACTAAACGCCATACATGCGAGTGATGGGGCATGATGGCGGATGGGGAGGACAAGCAGCACGATAGAGACTGCCTCGCACTAGCGCAGAGGATATCTATAGACACCTTACCCACCGACACAGCAACTAAGTTTATCTTCTCAAACTAGCGGTAAGTAGTAAAACCTCGGCGTAGGACATATGCTCTACTGCGTGGAAAATTTGGGAAACGCCAACCAACCCGAAATCGAGAGCTTACCTCATCAATACCACAGCCCAGCAGTCCATTGGGATAAAGCACAAGAAAACTCCGATAGGTGAATCGTGGACCGGGATTGAGGCACGACTGTATAAGTATGGTACCATGGCATAGGTATATATGTATTTTACAAAAGGAAGCTCCCAGGGGACTTGCGAGCTGATATGCACAAACGAAAGAGCCGGCTTCTTAGTGCCGGATCCCCCACTGTTGATCAAGTGACAATTCCCATTCCCAACAAGACATACCATAATCTAGCAAAAGTTGGATTGACGCTGCTGAGGATTTTCTTGAACTTGACCAATCACCACGGTCTACTCGAGTATATGTTTAAACTGTGGCGAATTCGCCTTCTCGGCGCCCTCCTGTTGGCTTGATTGCCTTAGTTTCGCTTTGGCTCCAATCCGACACCTGCCAGATTATACGATATCAGGGGGGGGGTTATACAGTCGACATTGCCCATACCGTTTAGAAAACACAGGACAGGCAAGCGATCTAGTAGTTCCATAGGATTTAGCTACCACAGTCTTGTTTCCTGACGAGAAGACGATTCCAAGAGAGCTTAAGCTATCTACCGCCATTGCAAGGAGCATGTGACACAGAATTCATTGAATTTCAGCCAACGCCGCATAAGCTACTACTCAAACAGCCCATATGGCGCTCCGCCAAACATCTACAGATGGGCACCTCATGGCACTAGAATACAGTAGAGCTTTGACACTAGTAGTATCATAATTAGGGGGAGACCAAAGACAGTAAGATATCACAATCGGATGTAACAGTACAGAGCAAAATCGTGAACCCGCCAACTAAAAATTTGGGGTTGAATTTGTTGAATTTTATCTAGTGTGAAAGGTGTATGGGGACAGTGAAAGAAAGGAGAAGATAAAAGAGAACGGAAACAAATTGGGGAAACAGAAGCGCAAGAAATGAAGCAAGCACCTATCATAACAGACCACTTATTATCCAGAACCTTGAGAGCCTACCCTAGAGCCGCAATCCAACTGAGCATTTCTGATCCAACTTCTATGTCTTCCATGCCGTCTAAACAAGCCCTGCTGCCTTATTCAAAGCAAATATTTCCTTCTCGAGCTCACAAAGCTCCTCCCCAAGACCCACGGGAATCTCAAAATCTGTAGAGGAACCATCTGAGGGGTGATGAGGTGTCGAGGCTCTCTCAGTGCAGCTGGGGGTGCCGGTCGACTCTGCCTGTCTCTGGGCACTGTTAGCACCGTATCCGATTGAAAGGTGATCTTTGGGTCTCACCCGATCAGTGATTGTTCCATCCGGGAGGCTACCAAGTCTTCCCCCAGACAGAATTGCTTCGATATACTCAGTAGTTCCTGTATGTCCAGGGATATACTCAGTAGTTCCTGTATGTTCAGGCCAACCGCGAGGCAACTTAGTTGATTGACCATGAGTGGTCCCAGTAAGTTTTTCCCTCTCTTGAGCGTCCCTTCTTAGATCCTTACTACTAATAAACCCATGGCTAAGTCTCCTAAGCTCTCCTACAGTTGGTTGATCAGTGGTAAAGCCGTCTTTGACAGTAACCGCTTCGCAGGTAGCAACTAGTTCTTTGTTCTCGCCACCCCCCACCCTTGGAGCATGGAGAAGATCTCCGAACCCAATCTCCCCAGTTCTCCCGGTATCCCCATTGCTGACATAGTATTTAGGACCGGTATTAAGAAAATTTGTTGGTAGACTAGGACTATTCCCAGAGCTGGTTTCCCCAAACGAATGGCGAGACACCACCTTGCTGGAGTCTGATGCTGGTCTGGCAGGAGCACTCTCAAGCCCCCATCTAGTAGTACCCATCCCTCTGCCACTAGTGGGAGTACTAGGTAAAAGAGGTGGGTATCCGGGTAAAGCTGAGTCTTGAGCCCCCATAATATCGTAAAATTCTCCAGACCTAGCTTTATATAAATTTGAGGAAAAATTGACAAGTGGCCCATCACTTCCAGCGCAGTCAGACTCCATTGTCTCATTGGCATTGCCCGTCATCAGGTCAGATGTTTCGGCCCCGGATCCGACATCACATCCTATTCCCTTCTGTGTCGGCGTCTGATTGTTATCAATGGTCTGACATCTCCTTAAAGCCTGTTCGATCAGCTGACTGTCCCGGTTCTTGGGGCTAGCCTGTGGCTCGTAGCATTTATCAACTTTGTGGTCTTGTAATAGACATCGCTCTCCAGCTGGATTACGGTCGAATACACCTTCCACAAATTGAAATTGGGAGGAAATCTGGTCGCAGGCATTCAGATACTCTGTGACGGTATCAAGTATCTCAGAAAATGGGGCGATCCTAGATCTACCATTCAAGAGACCCTCCAAACGCTTGTTTAAAACCTTAACTGTGTAAAAAGCCCTTCCATCCGCTTCCATCTCCTTTATAAGAGTGACAACGTTACTACCACGGATCCACTTGGTCTCTGTTTGTTTCTTATGCCTCTTGAAAACAATACCAGCAGGGTGGGAGTGTTCTTCCTTAGCCCCCTTATCCGGAATCAATCCCCACCAAGGAGAATAATGGAGCTTGCTGCTAATTAGACGTGAAATATCCCGACAGGCAGACTCGTGCTCATTCTTATAGACGGAGGACTCGAATATCATGTCGAGTTTCTCTCCTCCATTAAGTATATCTGCCTTGTAGCACGATCTGAGCTGAATACGGGACTCCAGAAGCTTTAACCCTTTCACTACAAAGATAAATTAATCGCATACCCTCATGAACAATATTATAGATGACGGGATACTCGGTCTGTCATAACATACCTTCTTGTCCTTCCTTGGGGACGAGACTAGCTAACCAAACGGTATTGTAAAATTGGCCATTGCTACGCTCCTCCTGAAGAAAAATTTCCATAACGGTCTCGGGGGGGCCCAACCTCCTGTACCCCAAAGCTGACAAGAGCGTCTCTAATTTACCTATCCATTCTCTCACCCATCGCCGTTGGAAAACCCTTTTGATCTCATCCTCCAGACGCATCAAACGGAAATCGTGAATATCAAGCTTAAGAGTAGCGAGGTTGTAGTTTTTAATGTCTTGCTCGAGGAAAAGGTTCTTTCCAAGTGTCACCTAATCAATAAAGCATAATTAGAAACTTGACCGTTCAAAGCAAAAGTTAAAAATAAAAATAAAATAAATAAATAAATACCTCTGGTTTGATGAAAACACGCTCACTGGGAGGAAGCTTTTCTCTGTACTTGTCTAAAACAGTAGTAACATCATCTATAAGAAATCCTCTCATTCCGCCCACTAAACCCCCAGAAGAGCAACGCAAACCACGTGAAATGCCTCGACCAACAACCTTCTCCTGTGCACTCAAATGAGCAGGATACAGCTGGAAAGTACGGACCATTTGTTTGGCCCCCTTAGCATCCGGTGAGGTGCAAGCCGAGAGAGTTTGAGGTTCCTCGTTAGGTTTGCGTAAACAAAAGCAGAGCCCTCTCGCAAGTTCCTGACCATAAATGCTCGCAGAAACTGTGGGAGTGTAGTCCGCACCACTCATAATGGCACCCGTGAAGGCCCTAATATGACCTGTAAGGTCATCATAGGCTTTTATCGCACTCCCCCGATCCCCGTGAATAAAGGCAAGACCGCATTCCTTATCCCAATCGATCTCCGTGCCAGTCGAATCTTGAATCATTCTAACGTTCAGATTCTTAGTGCTAGCGAGCGCATCTATCATGTGCTCGGCGATATCGGCAAGGGAAACACGAACTACTCCGTCTAAATACTCGCCGAATATACATTTAGTACCCATGTTGGTAGTACCTAAGGTTTCGAGTGCGATAGTTGCAAAGGTGGGAGGAGCTAAGCTTAGGAAAAATAGATCGCACGAACAGCTCTGAAGCCAAGGTTGGAACAGGGTAGTCCGGAGTTTGTTTTTTGGTGAGATTGGCAGCGCCGGAGCTGGGGGGATGTGTGTGGGGGGCCAGAGAAAAGGAGTGTTGGAAATAAAAGTGGAGAAGATTGAACTGGGAGCTGGATGGCGAAGATACCATATAAGAGTTAGGGTAGCTGTGACCACAAGGTTCAATCCATAGCGCAGTCAGGGCCATATTAGTGCTTTAGCCCCCACCATTAGGATGTAGACCCCAAAATATCATTACCCCGGGACCCAGGCCCCAAAACCACAACATCCTATCGCAGTGGACACCCCTGTGATAACCAATGACACCTTGCTTCCCGCCGCCGAGAGTAGGCTATGACCCTAGAACCAGAAAGCCAAAACCACAAATCCCCTCGAATATCTAACTCCGTCAGCAACGACTTCATATCACGCATCCCAACTAGTGAATACTCAATCGTAGATTGATGGAGCAATGGGAAAGTAACCAATCAAGCAAGACGACACGAGAGGGCACAAAAATACAAAGGAATCCCATGGGAACGTCCCATATAGCAACCCTGAGAACTTCAGAGAACGATTTTGAACATCCAACATACGAAATATTAATTGATTATCCACTAGTCTATTCAACAACGACAGTGAGCTAGAGATTAGCAGAAACCTCCCGTCATAGGTCATATTAAGCTCCCATCTCCCCGTCTGACCCATCACTAGGCAATTGAAGAAACCGAAGCTCCTCAACCCCAGTCCCCCCAAGTATGCTTCTCTGCTCGTCCGTTAGTCCATCGATATGGTCCTCCAGTTCCGTGGTGTCGTGGACCCGTAGCTCCTTCTCTGAGGAGACGATCGAGAGCAGCTTTCGCATTTCTTCGTAGGTCAACACCGTGCGTAGCCGTTGAAAGGCCAAGAAAAACAGATCTACCCAACGATTAGTGAGAACAATGGACCAAACATATGGCAGTGCATACCTTTCGACCATGGGCAATTCCTAATACCTCTAAAAAGCACCTCTTTGGCCTTCTTCAGCTCTTTCTCTTGGATCTCAAATTCCACGTATATCATCCACAAACTAAAATTGGATTTTATTCTAGTGTCATATGTCAGCGTGAATCTACCTAATAAGAGATAGGCCAAAAGCAAACCCGTCTGTTTCCACTGCCTGCTCGAACAGAGCTCGAACAGCGTGGGGATTATAATGCCCACCTACACCTATCATTCGCATTTCTGCCCATATTGCAAAACCGTACCCCAGGATTGTCTCCGCCCCTTCCCTTAATACTACATCTCGCACAAGGGCCCTAACCCTATTTTCAATTTTGGTCTTCGCTTCATTCCAAGCGAACAGTTCCAGAAAAACTGAATTATTCGGGAAGATCCGGAGGGCGTCATTGAGAAATTCTCTCATGATCTTCATTTTGAACAGCCGTGAGGTACTCGAGTGATAATAAAGCAACCTCGCTTCCGCCATCAAACACCTTTCATGAGCTGCTGAATTCGGGCCACACAGACCCCGTCTCTCAAGCTCGGAAAGGAGGTCGACATATATCGGCAGCGAGGCCGTCACTTCCCGATTGGAAACGAGGTACTCAAGTAAAGACCTCACTTCAGCAAAGGCGATTGCATGGTTAACACGGCCGAGAGAAAGCATCAGCCCTTTTGAGTCTTCGAGATGCTGCACCAAAAGGAAAAAGTCAGCAATTTTCAGTCAACTTGTCGACACACTCACTCTTCGAGCCTTCAGCACTAGGGCCGACGGAAGTCCCCGCAGATCCAGCCCATCATCCCCATCGAGCAATAGCATCCCTGCGTCAATCGATAAAAGCACACGGATGGCTCGCGAAGTATCGCCGTGCATGAGTTCCTCCCATACCCAAGTCCTCCATAGAAATATTGCATCCTGGCGATTTGCTTCAGGAAAATCTGTACTCATCCCTAGCGCGGTAGAGAAAACGTTCCTTGCGCTGTCGGCACTGCCGGCCCTCCATTCAATTTGAGCGTAGCCATTCCAAAGTAACAAGCTGGTACGAAACTTCTTCAACAGTCCTTTCGCCACTTTCTTAACACTTCCCAGACATTAGCCATTGATGAGGAACCACCAGGTTTCATTCTTACCTAGAGGGACGGTTCTTCCATGTCCAAGCCAGGAAATAGAACGCCAGTTGCTCATCGTTCAATTGGGTGACCAACATCTTCAGTACATTTCCCACAAATTCAACATCCTCCCTCTTCAACCCCCCCGGGCCATCCATTGCTGATATCCAATACTCGGACTTGGCAAATAACATCTCCTCACTCAGAGGGAAATTCCGCAAGCTAAATTGGAATGGCTTCCCTCTTAATGGTGCTTTCTTCTCTAGCTCCATACCCCCCCATCCTATCAATTCATTGTTGTTCCCTTCACTCTTAGGCCAGAACCACCTCTCAAGATACTCATCCATCTGTCCTAATTCATTTCTTAGGAAGATATCCGTAGCTTCCGCCCCCCCGGAAGACATGTGTGCGCCCTCATAAAGCGGCCTCAAGCCTGAAAATATCAAGAAAGCATCGATTAATCTCTTCCTAGCAGCCTGATTCGTGAAATAGAACATAAATTCCCTCATATCTGAAAACAGCACAACACGATAAGGATCATCTTCCTCCACTTCATCTATTGTTCTAGCAGGCATCTTGGGGACCCCCATTCGTTCTTCCTCTGCTGCTACCCACGACCCAAAGGGGTCGTGAGTATCCAATGAATCCGGTGAAACTGTTCCCTTCTGGGCTTCTGGAGCCTTTCCTTCGTTACCTAATTGCACGAATGAAAACCATCCTTCAGCACCCATCTCCCCAACACGCAAGACCTCGCTATCCCAGAAGGTATCCAGTAGCTCGAGGACCTTCTCATGCTCGCTGAGAGACCTTGGAGCTGCTATTTGAGGCGGGGCAAAGAAATTTAATTCGATCATCAACTGGAATGCAGCAATCGCATTCTCGACAAATCCAGCCTCTTTCATCAACAGCGCAGTTCTGAGAAAAACGTATAATATAATCCTCTCAATCTTTTCCTTATCTTCACTCCTATCAACAGCCTTCATGGCAGCTGCCCTTAGTGTAGTGAGGCATTCGCTAAAACACTTCACACATTCCGAATATGTGAAACTAAGGAAATCAGTTTGTCGGAAATTGATGTATTTTGTCCATAGGCCAATAACGGTAGGGTTCTCCTTCAGCATCTGTTGCCATTTCGTCATCATCTTTCGTGAGTCCCAAATCACCTGAGCAATATCCATATACTTCACCAGTAACTCCTCGTTACCAGGACATTTCTCCAAGGCCTTATCCAGAATATCCAGTTTCACCTCAGCCGTGCTCTTCCGTTCTGCCATTGTTGTCCTTCTTCCGCCGGATGCAAGTAACGCATCCTGATGGTTTACGTAGTCCAGCCATGCACTGACACTCCCTGGCTCTTCGTTTACTTTTCGGGTCAGCTCCACCGTTTTCTGCCTATCATCCCACCCTCCCGCTGTAACGTAATCACCCTCGGACCCTGAGGCAGACGCGTACTCCAAGTCTCTATCGTCAGGATTCTCTCCCGACTTCCTCAGTCCTTCGAGAGAACGGTAGTGGTCAGCCTCCCCTTCATGCTCTTCTTGCTCAAAGTCGGCGATTCTACGCTTCCTTCCCCGGTCGCCACCCGAAAGCGGTACAAAATCCATCCCACCTTCAAAGACCCTAACTGTTGAATCCTCCCCATCTTTTTTAATCCTTAACGTTCTCACTCCGCTCTCAAGAGCAAAGAGTTTCCGCGCGTTTGTCCCGCTTCGTCTCTCCCGCTCTTGCAATATCAAGCCTTTGCCATCGCCCTCCCCCACATCAATCCGAATCTCCGGTGACAGCCCAAGCACACTTCCACCGCCTCGACGGCGGTAGTCCGGGATAGAATATCTGTGGATAGAGCCATAAGTGACATTATCGGGATCGCCGCGGGTATCTGTATAGAATACCTCCTGAGCAGCTGCCTCTGGAGGAGGGGGACGCGACCCCCCAGTAGCGACAACAGCTACTCTCGTCGGCGATCTAGGCTTTCCACTATTCTCGCTATGGTGGTGGTGGCGATCGGGCCCCCGACGTCTATGCCTACCCTTCCCCTCCTCATGGCCTCTCTCCTTGTCCCTCCCCCCCTCGCGGTTTCTCTCCTTGTCCCCTTCCCTTCGCCTATCTCCACCCCGGTTCCGCTCTCGGCTTCTTGAGCGCGATCTACGGCGCCTATGGTCCCTCTCCTTTTTGTCACGTTTAGAATGTTCACCTCCAGCCGAGCTTGGTGCCGGTTCGGATTCTTTCGTTACAATCTTCGCTGGTGGTTTAAAACTGGAGAACTTTGGGATAACGCGAGGCGTAGGTCCCTAAGTATAACAAATTAGCAAACGCCAACTCGCGGATCATCTCAGGAGAGTCTGTTCTCACTGTAGGTTCGTTTTCTGGTCCAGGAGGATCCATTCTCTAGCGTCGGGCTGCTGCTCAAAACTGTGACAGGGATGTTGAGGTGACGTCGCGGGTGAGTTCCTTTCGGTTGTCGTTGCCCCCAAAATTTCAATAACTAGTATTCATTCACTATCACTCGTTTTTCGATTTCTCCCCTAGCACCCTAACCACGCACTCTCCAATTTCACATTCCGTGCACCCCCTCTAGCTACCCTGGGTGCAAACTTGTGAGTTAACTTTAGTAGCGCGAAGTATCAAAGATAATTGAAAAAAAAACTGGATATGAACCAGAGTTATGCATTGGACCCCCAGAACTGACTCGCGTTATTTAGAACCCTTTATCCTTTACAAATATAGCTATTATATAGGTGCATTCATCGTCTTAACCGTACACCCCTTAGACACTTCACATCACGCTTAAGGCACTCTACTAGTACACCTACTATGATAATAATATCATACAATTTTCAAAAACGGGCGATCTGATGATCTGATAACTTCTCAGGATGCCAAGACCCCAAGGTTGGTATTTGCTTGTGTGGAATTGGGAGTGCCTTCGGAAAGAGTTTTAGAATTCGTAGGATTACAATACTCCCGCTTACCAACAGAAATCGCAGACTGCTATGCGAACGTACCGGGGGTGCGAGCGCCTCGCATAGAAAGCACTACCAGTAAGTGAACAGGAAGAGCAGAGATGAGATGACATAAGCTAACGATAGAGGAGCGAAATAAAGCGCTGAGCTACAAGGTTTATCGTACCTCTTCATTTTTCGAGCCTATTCTGCACTTGACACCTTGGTTCTGCCCCTAAAACCTCGTGGGATATTTTCCAGCTTGCGAAAGCAAAGTTTACGAATCTTCCGGGGCTGTGCCAAGGCCTCAAAGAAAATTACCACCGACTCGTTTCTGGTTAGCAACCCCGCAAAACCTACCTTAAGATGCACGAAATCATTACACTACAGTTGGGGCACCAAGCGAACTACCTTGGAACTCATTTCTGGAATACCCAGGTACGTGGAACCTATGGGCTGCCTAACACAGCTCGAGGCCTGTCAAGGGAACATTAGTTGATGCGTGGAAATCACAGGAATCATACTTCACTTATGCCGAAGATGCTTCACCTAGCCCCGTGGATCATAACATTCATTTCCGGCCGGGCATCGGGGCTGACGGAGGGGAGACATTTACGCCTAGAGCTCTCATATATGATCTCAAAGGTGGATTTGGATCTATGAAGAAGATCAATGCTCTCTATGAAATGGAACAGGGCTCGGATGCTGGGATTCCACAAGGGCTGTGGTATGTTGGATGGTGAATCGGTTTACCACGAAGGACCTGCTTATAGAAGCCCTTTCGGGAAAGCAGGGACAAAGGAACGACCATTCATCGGGAGCCTCTAGTTGAAACAACTGAATATCAAAGGACTCTCGACGCTGTAGGTTCTAAAAAGTCCTACGATACCACCTTTTTTTCCCCGTTTTTGGAATTAATAGCTTGGGCAATTGATATAGGCCCTTCCTCCAACCCGCCTGGAGCCGGCATCTGTCCGTTATTGGAGTGATTTTAATAAGGTCTTTTATCACCCGCGTTCTTCTGTCCAACTAAACCAATATGACCTCGATTCGAAAATCATGCCCTTCGAAAGTTTTGGTATGGGTAGAGATCTCTTCAATCAATTGAACAGAGAACATGACCTGCTCGACAGGGACTTCAGGCTCTTCGCAGAAGAGTGTGACCAAATGCAGGGTGTGCAAATATTCACATCCGCGGAGGACGCTTGGGGTGGGTTCGCAGCCGAGTATGTTGCTGCCTTAAGAGACGAATACTCGAAGACCGGAATTATGACTTGGGGGCTGCAGGATTTTGAGAAAGCCTCTAGGGTGAGTATTTGTGATCGGTCCCCAGCTGCCTCCCCACTTGGTTCTCCATCTTGTATATTTTTTCACCTTCACGGCTTTCCTCACTATCTTTTATTCTTTTTTTACTCCGTGCAGTACTGGTGGGGAAGTTTCGGATTACTAAGTTGAAGTAGGAAAAGCAAATAAACCACACGGTTAACCTTGCATACACCTTGTCGAATATAGTTCCGCTGACATCGTTATACGTTCCGTTGGGATGTCCCCAATCCAAATTCCCGGGATATATTAACTTAGATCCGGCCTTACAGTGGTATAAGAGTGCGCTACTTTCGGTTGCGGTGGAGACATGCACTCTCCCCACCCGCCTTCGTGACAGTTTCAGTGCTGGCCGATTAGGGAAATTGGATGACCTAGCATCGCTTCTCAATGCCAATGGGGGTCAAAAAATTGCATCACTCTCAATGACTGTTCATAACCCAAATCCAAGCACGTCGGGGCTATGTAGGCCCAGCGCCTCCGATGAAGAGTTCGGGCTGTCCTGGAATCTGGGCGGGTATGAATTTAGCGGGATAGCCAAGAGGCCTCAGAGTGTCCAGGGCCACGAAAGTCACGTTTTTGCCAGAGCAGAGGTTGTGAGAGTACCAGACGATGATCGAGCTAGAGTTGTGGCGACAGCGGACGCATCTAAACTTCCCAGCGGTCACAACGATGCTGTTTTTGAGAGGTGGGTTCGGATTTTTTATTCTTTTCCACCGCGATTTCTCTCGCCTTGCCCTGCGTGCTGCGGCTTTCGTGAAGGAAGGAAGGAGAACTCTCTATCCCCTATATACGCTTGGTCAACTTAGTTACCCCACCGACAGCGGTGCCCCACGTATTGAGTCGCACGACTACCAACGCCCTATTGCGCGCTTATTCACTGCATAGTTGTGCTTGATTTGATTTGGTTGACTTGCCCCATTTATGATTAACGTTTCCCACTTGTATTCGTCATGTTACTTGGACAGCAAATGCGTTTTGATTGCTTGGTGAAGACGTTAGTCTCCTTAGCCATACAGTAGCAGCATAGGGGATTCATCCTATCGCGGATACCGGCAGGCAACTACTGAGCAGAGACCTCTGCCATCCTGTTCTATCGCGTCCCACGCTTACTCATGGCTCTCGCTGACCATAATGCGCTGTTTATCATAGATACCTTACCTCTTTCACGTACCCTGTCATTGATAGCTTCCCAAGCACCTTCTCCACGGACGGCATAATACCTGTAGAGGGTACCGCAGCTGAGGACCAGAGATTAGCTGTTAGCACAAGGCTCACAACCTCATCGCAAGTGATACCGCGACTGAAGAACATAAAGAATGTTGTATCGCGGGTGGTTGGGGTAGACGAGCGGGAGGCAATATTGAATGATTTGGGCGAGTTTATCGAAGGATTTGAAACGGGGTGGAATAGTGGCTCCGATGATTATGACGATTGACATAAAAAAGGAGAGGTTTTAGCAGGAGACGGGGCAGATGATAATCGGCGTTGTTTTACAGTAAAAAGCTCTTACGATTCGCTATCGATTGTCCCTGTAAATCATGAATCGGCCCACAATAAGTTCAACTTGGAAAATTAACAGAATTGAGAAAACCAGCTACAGTAATGAGATCGAACATGGCCAAAGGGCTCAGGCTATATCTTCTAAACGAAGTGCTAATCCTTTTCAAGAACTTTTGGTTCTGAATCCTAGATTACCGTAGTGACATAACGGAGATAGTGAATGGGTACCGGTACTTGAGTGGCGACGTGATTTTCAACGGATTTCCTACAGCCAGAAGGATATACTCGGACAGTTTTTTCTTCCGTAATACTCGTATCATACCATAACAAACTACCGCCAGGGTTGGGTATTTCTCCCGCACTACCAGCCACCCGAGGAAAAAATACGGCCGCCAACTGATGGGTCCAACCTTGCTATTTTTCTTTTGCGGACTCCACGGACACGCGAAGAGTAAACCGGGCTTCTATTTTTTACTCTGGAGGCTGGTCACAAACGAAGGCCGAACTCAATAGCCGAGAAACTATTGCGCGGATGCGGTATTGTACTAGTACTTCTGGTACCGCGGGCTCGAATGGGAACCATTCGTCGAGTGTGAGCACGGCTAATTCGGGACGATAGCTTGAGTAAGGGTGAGGGTCATGTCTTGTGGTAGAGATAGGATAATTACTAATTCTGATATGAGCGGAACTGGACGGCTCTTTGGCACAAGCATCTGTAGGAGTACAAGGGACAGGCATAAAAAGATGGTACAGAGCAGGGGTGGGGTTGGGTTGGTTCGGACAAAATTGTGGAACACCGCAACCCAACCACCCTCTCACAGAAACTATGTTACCATGGTGAAGTACCTCTCAAACCATAGCCCTTTACCATGCAGTCTTCAAATTCAAATGCTGTTTTTGACCATCACCGATGGTCAAGAAAAAATAAAAAATACATAATAGTCTAAAAGATATGTATAATCTCAACATGTAGATGCAAGAGAATATTAATTTTGAAAATAAGCTATAGGACCCTTCAGCCTGGTGAAGTAGGGACAGCATGAAACAGAATACAGGTTTAAAGGTTTGAGTACCATCCTCAGCCAGCACTTGTAAGTGTTTGATTTGATGGTAAATATGCTGGAAGAGAGGCTATCTACATTACCCACTAATATTTCACTTTATCATTTGCATAGCATGGGAGGAAAACACTTATTCTGTGAAGGTCTTCCCCTCAAGTGTACCACTGCTACTGAGACATTACTTATGCACCGTACCACCTTTTTATGCCTGTCCCTTGTACCGTACTTGTACGAGTACCAGCAGGGGGAAAGAAAGTGTGGTGGCTTATCAAAACGGTCACGATGGAGATGGATATTGCTGATTTGGCTAGGGTGGCCCGAGCGCTTGTGCGTGAAAGGGAAAAAAACAAAACAATCATTTGGATCGGCACAGTTGCACCCGGTCCGTAAAGTTCTCACGCCCCGCCTTGCACTTACGGGTATACCTCGCCTCAAGAACATATTGACAACAACAGAGCAGCAAGAGCCTCTCATATAACTGTTTTCGGGTATACCTCCAGGGAAATTATAGGCCTTTATCCTACCAGTAATCTGTTCTACTGTATTGTGGAAAGAGAGGGCAAGCCTTTCTCAGCGCTAGCAGTGCCCGGAAGAGTACGGGAACTCCGTGGATGCGGCTATAGTACAGCGCAGTGAAATCAGGAGTGACACATCAAAGAGATGTTGCTCCCAGTATACGAGTACTGCGACATGCCTTACTGGAGCGGTGCACAGTACGTACCGATACCAAGGGAATCTTATGGTGCTCCTTCTTCAAAGAGAGGTGCTGGAGGGTCTCCAGCCAATTAAGTGCGCTAACAGTTCGCCCGCGTTGAGTAGAAAACGTGCGATCATGAAGTTAGGTTTTTCTCCGAGAGATTTTTTGCTCTGCTTCTCTAAGGTGCATGGCTTCACTTCAGGTTTTTTATTATTATTCGGTTCACCTCTTAAGGCCGGTTTTTCGCTCCAGAGGATTGGCTGATATGCACAATGAGCCAACCATGCTTGGTGCCGTTGCATAATCCTTGCGGAATCGCAAAGACAGCACCTTCACCCCGCCAACTAATTCGTTTCTTCGCCGTAGGCGGTTTGCTGGCTGCCCTACCTCACTCACACTAGGCCTATCATCCCAGTCGGCTCTGTTTGTGCAGTGCAGGGTCGAAAAACCCTCACATAACGCACTAGTCGTGTTTGCAGATTTTTCTTATCTAGTTCTGCGGAATCTTGAGTGATGGAGGACGGAATCAGCTGAACGTCTCAGTAAGGGCGCTATTCTCACATATGATACCCCACGGGGCCGGGGTCAACAGTGCTCATATCCTACCGTACTCCAATTCATTTGCACGAGAGTCCCGGGCTCCGATTGAGAAATGCCTGTCGCAATGACCTTTCTAATGCAGGTCCGACATGGCTTCGCGCCGGATGAACTATGAGCTGGCGTTGTCATATTCGTCTCCGCTGTTCGAATTGAGTACGATATTGTTGACTTAACTCTAGTCTCTTTGGCACTGGTTACTGGAGTAGGCTAGGCCGAACCAGGGCCCACAGGAAGATCTCCTACAGCCTCTCTATTCGAGGCTCGAGATTGTTCTAGAGAATGCACGTCATCAATAGTTTCAGTCCGGATGTATGCCGGATTGGGTATCTTGGTCCAACACTTTTCTACCCTTTGCGGGAGCGAGCTGCCCAGTCTGACTCCGTCTGCGCCGTTTTCCTAGCATCTGTCTAGGGGGCAGGGGTATCCTATCACTGGTGACATGGTTTGCATCAACTCTATTAATCGAACCAACCACCAGCCCGTACTACCAACAGGAGCGCACGAGTACTCGAGTAATATGGCACACCACCACTCAATCCAGACTCAGCTAGCTGCTGCACATTAAACGAGCGAATATGGAAAATCACGCCCCAGTAAGGTGCTTGGTACGTCCTGACCAGCTGCCTATGGCTGGTGCCAACTACCAGCTTATTGCTCCCCCCCCCGATTAGGAGTTCAGAACCTTCTCGAGGCCATTGCCCCGGCCCACCCGTTGATTTTTTTGTTTTTTCCGGAAATCGAGGCCTGGGTGGTGGCATAGCAGAGGGGATATCTTATAAATGCCTGCCTGCCTCATGGCATGTAGTTCCTCTTGACCTTTCTCTTTCATCCCCTTGGGTTGCTTTCGCTAGCTGCTAATTGTCCTTCATTCGCAAGCACATTCGTTTGTTTGTCGGTGTTATCCCTCGTTACGTTTAGTTCAGATTAGTTGACTTGCATCATTCGCTTGACAAGTCACTTGTCTTTCCTCTGAAAATCACTCTGAACGGAAGACAAAGGAATTCCAAAGCAAGGTCTAAACCGAAGTGAAAATGGTTAACTCCGTTCGCATCTTCTCCTTGTTTGCGCTTGCCGCAGGAGGGCTCGGTGCTGCCATTGAAGCAGACCCCGTTAGGGCTCCTGAGGAGTTCGTGAAGTTGGATGAGAGAGGGGAGCCTTACTACAATACTACCATGAAGCATCCCCCTCCCCCTCCCCCACCTACTTCGACCACCACATGCCTCACAACTCCGACTCCCGGTTATCCTACAACCTACCCTACAGTCTACCCTACAACCCATCCTACAATCCATCCTACAACCTATTATCCTCCAACGTCCGCTCCTCAGCATCAACCTACCACCTACAAGCCACCGCCAAGTCACAACACTACCATTGTGTATCCACCAACGACAACCACAAAGGCAATTACAAGTCTTATCATCATCACCACCTGCATCCCTGTCATCACGACTTGCACGACTGGAACGGCTACGTACACTTCCACTATCTCAGTAACAACAACTTTTACCAAGACTGTGGTCACAACGACTACTTACAGCGCACCAACAGTCACATTGCAGCCTTTGACCACCACCAAGATTCCTCCGCCGGTGATCACAACTATATACCCTACCACTACTGCCACAAAGACATATGTCATCACCAAGCCTTGCGCGAACTGCAATGAGTCTACCATCCACTACACCAAGACGTATACCATTCCAGGGACTACTTATACTTACCCGGCACATAACACCACATATCTTTTCCCTCCTCCCTCGCACAAGCCTACCACATATGTTCCCGCTCCACCAGGGACTACGTATACCCCTCTTCCACCACCACCATCAACCACCAAGGCACCAGTCGTTGTGACACCACCGTCGAACACCACTGCTCCGGTTATTACCACACGTGCGCCCAGCCCCTCCGCATCTGTCTTCCCCGGTGCCGGTTCGACCAACAGACCTGGTGTTGTCGGTATCGTTGTTGCTGTAGTCGCTGTTCTCGCCGCTATGATTTAGGAAGGGAATGTTGAGGAACTCTGACGATGTTTATGCTGTCATGTCGCTCTTTTCACATTTTGACGGGTATCGGGGGTTGCATGTTGTGCGGGGTTGGCACGGCCACTCATTAAACTGGTGTACGAGGTAGGGTATGTCTCACGAGAAGCATAATGTCATACGAATGGGAGTAGGAGGGTGTGGTACTATGATATGAAGGTGTTTGTTCGTCGGATTTTTCATAGCCCCTGTCGTGATTTTATATTTTTGAAAAGCACGATTCATTCATTCATTCATTCGATGGGTCCCTCCTAATTTAATAATTCCGTTGATTGAGGAAATCCTGTGTACTTAGTTAATATAGTCCAGAGAGGCTCGCAATTTATTTAATGAATCATAACTATTTGCCAATGTAAATCTCGCGCATTTTATTATGGATCCTTAAATTCAATAGATGGGCACATTGTTTAATGCCGCTATGTGATTTGCAGGAAAGGTACGGTACTGTCCCCCCATCAGCTGTGCCGGTGACATCCGAGCATGGTACGACAGCCTGCCCACACCCCTGCGGGGACCCGGGGATACAGCAGCAGGAGCAGGGATTAAGCACAGCTAATTCTTGATATTTGTTTATTCATCGTGAAGAAACTAACAAGTGCTAAGGTCACATTTCACGAACGCTACCCGCGGCGCGGAAAGGAAGAGATTTATCAGCTCCCACAAGTTACCTGGGCAGGAGGCATCCACTTCTTTTGCAACTTACTCCAGAGCAAGCAAGCAAGCCGTGCTGCGGCGTCTTTGCTTGGGGGGTGGAGAGGGGGGGAAGAAAAGAAGAGAGGATTGAGTAAAAACCCGCATTCCGAATCCGGGCCATGATGGGTTGTTATCGGGGTGTGATATTGGGGGCGGGAGGTGGGAAGGAAGGGAGGGAGGAAAGTAATCCGCGTGATGCCATATTCGAAAGTAGATAGGTGGTATTCATCATAGCAGGCTACGATATGGAGTATTCTGGCGAAAGGAAAGGGGGGGGGGGGAGGAACACAATTCGAGTTATTCGTTTGTTTCATTTCTTACCTGGAACACTATATTTCTTCTCCTTCTATCATAGCTTGAATGCTTCTTGTGAAGTGCACTTTTTTTTTGCGGGTAGATACTCACATTGGCAGCGTCCTCTGATTGTCCTTGACCGCCGCCTTTTTTTTAAAACAAAAACGGAATAGTAAACTGCCGTCAACACACAGTATTTCCCACGACGAGTTATAATATCTTCTTTCATCCAACCCCTCGCTTTCCTCCCACGAGAAGAACATTCATGGAAACACGGCCTGACCGTAGTATAACAAATGAATACTAGTACAGTACCAATAGAAGCCTATATTGGGACGACCCGGCTAGTCAAAGCGGCGAATATCACGATTACAATATCGGAAAACCAACATGGAACCATGCCCGTCTCTGATTTTTACACTTTGCGGAAACTGGTAGGTTGGTGGGTGGGTGTGGGGCTAGCGAAGGGAGGAGGGAGGCACACATCATAACTGTTTAGACTACCGTACTTGTTTACACAACCTGCCCAACCACCCCTCGTAGGTAGTGTTCGAAAAATACGGTACGTTACCGTACCTTACACGGTTGATACCATACGGTAAATTACGTAAATTACACTAGGCAGATAAAATACCGGAAAACGGCCTCTCCCACCTTAGATTCTGATGTTAGGTAATCCTGTCTTCTGCCCTCTATGACGGTCGGCAAACGGCGCATGGTAAGTTTACCGTACGTTACCGTATATTACCGTATTGTATCGTATGGTAACTTACCGTACCTTACCATTCGAACCCTACTCGTAGGGTGTGATGGCCTTTCTACCCACCCCCCGCCCTTCGTGCCCATAATTGGCTCGCTAAGATTGTTTGAGAGGCAGGCCCGGCTGCGCTATCGCTCGCCCGTAGCGGAAGGCACCGGCACTACCCAACCTCCCAGCGCTGACAACGCCTGTGTTGATGAGGGCCAGTGGTTTGAGAAACTGATGTGATGTGATATAATAGATGGGTGGATGGGTGGAATGCTCACCCGCACATAACCTGAAGGTGCTCGAGTATAGTATTGGTATTCCTATCCATCTTGTCTGATTGCTCGGTAGAAATGGCGGGAGCGGGGAGTATACTTCATTGGGAAGGGGGGTGTGAGATACAATTACTATGTTGGACCAATTGGATATGCAACTGGGCTATCATAGCAAGGCTGTTAGCGCTATAGGATACTTGGGCATAGTATCCCTCTAGCGCTAGCCTCCTAGGCAAGAGGAGGAGTTGAAAGAACCTCCAATGACACCTGAGTATTATACTCGTGTAAGTTATGATGCAAGTGTCAAACGGCCTAGAAAACAGAACGGGCCATACAAAATCATTCGCTACCTTCTTCCCTCCTCCCCTCCTGTGAGATGGCATACGGCCATGGCTGTGATTTGCTGCTTGCTTTTTAGCTAATGTACGCCGAATTGGTAGGATCGGAATAACCTATTGAATCAACTCCTCACAAATCGCCTCTCCCCTACCATACCGAGCGTTACAATCAGAGATGGATTATATCCATTACCGCATCATAGAACTCCCCAACCCGTCCCAATGACAGACAGAACAAAAACAAGAAAAGAAAAGGGAAAAGGAAAAAAACTCCCAAATCCCCAACGTCTTTCCCACCCGTCTGCAGCTCAATTCCCAACCCCTAAGACACCCGGCAGAGGAAAAGGTCCCGTATTCACTATCCATAGGCCGGTACTCATCTCCCCGCCTCAATAATTGCCACGCCTTCCGGAACAACTGTTGCACCCCACAGGACAGAGCCAATTCTTGGCTCAGACACACCTGCACAAGTCCATAATTCCTTTTTCAACAAAACGCACATACGAACGAACTGCACCTCATGAACAAGTCACCAAAAACGGAATGTATAGCACTGTACGCCATTCCATAGGGCTGTGCCTGAGTACTCGAGTACAGTACTCGTACCCTTGCCGCCAAGTGCCGATGCTCCAGTACTCGTAATGTCCTGACGTTTGTGAACACAACTGCTATTGCATACCGCCAAAATTCAGCTTTTTTGCGCTGATCTTGGCATCATGCAATAGCAGTTGTGTTCACAAACGTCAGGACATTACGAGTACCGAGTGCAAATACCAGTACCGTACCAAAGATACAAATAGTACAGTACCTCGTGGCGCTGTCGAGAGCCACACCCATGCCATCGTCTGCCGCTGCCGGTACCGGTACTTTTGAGGGCGAGTTTGTCTTTCGCTTTGCTCGAGCGAGCGGTGGTGCAATAATCCTAAGGCCGCTGAAAAGTCTGTAGGGTGTGGTGTGGGCTTGGCTTGACCGACCCAGGAACCCCGCGAATAGAGGTGCTCTCACAGGGCAAGTGAATGACTGAGCGGGGGGTGGATCACCGAGCGGACGAAGCGGGAAGGGAAGGGAAAAGCGGATCCGTTCGTAATTCCCCCTGTGTGTGAGGTGAGTCAATTAACGAGACCCTCTCACTTCTCTTTCCATCTTTCTTGCACATCCCGTCTTGCACCTTGTGCTCGATCGCCGGGAAATGCAGGTACTGTACTCGAGTACCGACAGACCGAGTAATCATGCTCCTGATAGGTCAGAAAAAAGGATCCGCGAGTTTTGTTTGTTTGTTCGCTTAATCTTTCTTTGTGGCCAAGACTCTTCAGGAGAAATTTTAGCAAGCAAGACAAGGAAGAAAAAAAGGTTTAAAAAAGAAATGCCTCCAATGAGATTTGAACTCATGATCTCAGCATTGCAATCTAGTTGGAAATACAAGTGCTGCGCCTTACCCCTTGGCCATAGAGGCATCTGCTGTCCATTTGATTTATTTTTAGGCTATATCGAACAACGAGAACTATAATTGCCCGTATTTTGCACTTTAGTTCTTGGGTTCTTTGATAAGCGGGCTTGACGAAACCACAAGCAGCCCAACCCGAACAGGAAACTTCCCTCCGCTAAACTCGGTAGAGATTTTTTTTCTTTCCCCCCCAACCGAAGAGATCAGCGAGTGGTTTCCTCAGCAAGTCAGCCAATCAGCGTCCGTCAGAGTGGGGAGGGGGGTGTCGGGGTGTGCGTTGTGATTTCCTCTACCGGTATCACCCAAGAAGGCTCAAAATGCAAAAGACTCTTTCATAAAATCCCAGATAAATCGACCCCTCCAACTCTTATATTATTTTACCTTTTCTTCCCTTTTCCCCTTCTCTTCCCGCCTGCAGCCTTGGCGATCCTCCGGGTGATCTGCAGTCTTGATCACCCTGCCGCTAACATCTAAAGTACCCATGGTTTGGAGTCAACCCACCGCCACTATCGTATATCGGCTCTGGTGTTATCGTGAGGTAGCGTGCCGGTAGTTCGCTTGCGCGATGCGAGTTTCCTTAGTTCTTCTCAGCCCTCTGATGCAAGTCTCCAAGTTCGTCAGGCGCGTCGTCGGTATTACCTGTAGGACGAACAGGCACGTTTCTTGGCGGTGGGGGAAGTGTTAAGGGAATTAATGGGTCATGGTTAGGAGGAGGCAGTTGGAAGGTGATCGTTTATTCACTTGCAGTTGTTGTCCTACTCGAGTACAATACTATGCTCCGGACCGCTGAAGTCCACGATACATCTACGAGGTCTCTGGAGGCTGGATCTTTACCCATTTCATAGGGGAAGCCGTGGCCTACCGGTATGCGAAATATGATACAGGCCTCTACCCCGATAGATAAGGCTATAGCAAAAACAAAAACAAAAAAGAGAAAATCATCATACAACCGGGGGTACTATACCCCAGAATACCTACAGCAGCACGCCACAGATATCTTCCCTTAGGATAATCCAAGACATACAGAAATTCCCTCCCTTATTTCATATCATAGCGCGCGGGCGCCGGGCCGTATGCTTTGCAGCCAACCTAAGCCCGACTCGCCCGGGGCAAAGTTTATAAACTAATAGCAAGCTACCTAAAACCTCAAGTACTTCCCACCCAATGCGCCTCAAAATAATGCCCGGTTCCCTAAACCACCGTGCAGTGTGGTATATTATTACCCAGGGGCGCTGTATCCCCCAGGTACCCCCCCCCCCCCCCCCCCGATTTCTGTGCTCGAGTACTCGAGTATATTAAACACTCTGCCACGTAGCGCATTTATCACGCTATTCCCCATAAGAGTGCCATAGTGTATATCAAACTGACATTCGCGGATTATGAAGTCCAGATCAGGCGATATATGACGCAGCAGGGTCTCCTCACCCTGTTAATATTGCTTGATTGCGGGCCGGGGACAGGATATACGCTGCCGTGATATTCGTGGCATCATATCGAACTTTAACTTGGGATTTGTTGATGATGTCATCGAGCTTGAATAGTGTGGGATTAGTTACGAGCCTTTGTGGATTTCCTGATGCTCTCGGGCCCTTCATTAAAATGTTTATTTCATTTCCAATCGATGTCCCAGTCAGGGACGGTGGATATTATCGTGCCTCTTCCCCCGGCCAGCATGGTCGTCCTTTTTTTCCGTTTAATGCCTCGTGTTAGCTCTATTTGGTGTCTCGCAGAGGATGCACGAGCACGCCGGCGGTCAATGGTAAGCTCGGACAGGCTCGAACTATGTTCATAAGTAGCGAGCTATTTCCTTCTTATTGCTCGCTGCTTTCTATTGGAGTAACCTACCCTCTCTCGATCTACTAACATTATATCTACTAGTCATTGCGCATTGCCACGATAGACCCGGTGAAACTCTCGAGTGATATACTATGATACATTCTAGACAAGGTGTGAAGACGAAAGACACAGCACAAAAGAAACTGCGATATGGTATGATTACAAAATAGAAATAAAAAACAAGAAAAAACAATAGCCCTACTTAAAGCGATTAAACATATATAATGCTCTAAGAGGAGGAACAACGGGAATATGTCCAAGAGGGCGACGTTACTCGGAAGCCTGCGCCAGAGGGCCCTCCTCTGGATAGAAGAAGGATGCGAGACTATTTTCACAATTAGCTGGAAATGCCCAAGAATGTATACAAAGTACGAGGGCACATACCCAATAATCACGTATAGCGCAACCAACAAATTTCCCTCAAGATAATTTGATTTGCCATCCTTCAGACGATCTCCGTTAGCATATGCTCCAGGCCGAAAGAGGGCGGAATGGGTACCTGGATTAGATAATTCACCAACAGAACCGATACGAACAGAATCATGACTTGGAACCCGTCAAAGTATAATGTCATCTTATCTTCTCCAATGATCCAGCCAAGCACAACAATAAACGGAATGACGAGAAGGGCGATTTGCATCGAAGATCCAACGGCGACGCCAATCGAAAGATCCATTTTATCCTTTACAGCCACAGTAACAGCCGTAGCGTGCTCTGCGGCGTTTCCCACAATCGGGAGCAGAATCAGCCCAACAAAGACCCTATTGATACCTGCAGTAGTGACGAGATGATCAATTGAATCAAGTAAACATTCGGAGCAGATAGCCACAAGTGCCGTGCTAGCAGCCAACAGAATAACAGCAGCCCACAACGTGAGGGCTGGCTCCTCCTTTTCTTCCTCAACTGAGTCTTCTGGTCTTGGCTTTCCCAGGACTACCGCGTGCGAGACATTAGCACTAGCATTAACCAGTGACTTTCCAGCTGGCTCAACGTGGTTTCGCTTGGGTGACTTCTCAGAAGGTTCATTGTATATGTCGCTGTGGGTTTTCAGCTGGAATAGAAGATAGGATGCGTAAACCAAAAGCAGGATGACGGAGGTGCCTCGGCTAAGTTCTGTAATACCCTCATTGGAAGGGCTAGCCATATGGAATGCAGTGGGTACGACCAGGCTGCCTACTGCGAGGGCGAGAAGGCTACTGGCAGTTTGAGCAACAGTAGTGTTGAAGTTCTGCTCGATACGGTTGTAGCCACCGGCGATGAAAGCCATCCCGAGGACGAGTAGGAGGTTACTGAGAATGCTTCCAATGAGTGATGTTTGGACAATCACTATCTCACCCTTAATCAGTGCGAGTATTGAGATAATGAGTTCCACAGCATTGCTACCAGAATAGTTAGCCCCAGCTAGCAATTCCCAAACCGAAAATTGAAAAAAAAAAGAACCCCCTACCCAAAACTAGCATTCAACAAACCCCCCAAAACATCACCACAATACAATGCAATCTCTTCCGTTCCGTATGACAATAAGGCAGCTAAAGGTATAATAGCAATAAAATTTAGTACAAAAACGATTGTCCTGGGACGTCCTCGCATGTTAGCAATTATTCCCAATCGGTATCTAGCAAAGAAAGGGGTACTCACGGATCAACCCCAGCATAATGCGTAGCAATTCCTACGGGAGCAAACACGAGCAACACGTTAATCCAACTGTTAAACATCGCAGCTTTGAATTGTCCCAAGATTGTTTTGCGTGCTTCCATCTCCTTTTCTGCTGGCTGTGATCGACCTTCCTCAAGAGTTGAGGTATCCATCCGGCTAGGTCCCTCGGGAACGACGGTGGCCTGAGAATCAAAGCTCTCCTCGGTCGTCGGGGGTGATCTCGTCATCTCTGTCTTCTGCCCGCTCCCGCTTGGCCCATCAACAATCGCACCCTGCGAAGAGTGCTTGTTTTTTAGCCGAGAGAGTGCTTTTCTCCGATGGTGCTGACTTAGCCGACAAAAGGGGTTAAATCTTTCGGTATCTGCAACATTGCTCGCAGTTCGGTTGAGTCGATCTAGAAAATCAATTCATTTGTTAGGTTTCCCTAAGGGACGTGAAAAGGGCAGGATCCTTCTACTCACGCATTGTTAAATTTACTTAGTTAGCAAGAAAGCTTCTTTGAACGGTGATCTCTTTTCGAGGAGAAGATTCTAAGGATATAAAGTGCTCGAGTAGACTACGTGAACGCTTAGGGAGGGGGCACCCTCGGCGAAGCTTGGCGCGGGTTCGTACTCGATGCCAGGGTTAGTCTCCTCCCAGCGAAATAGAAAATTGCAAAGCCTTCAGGGAATCCCTTCTCTTTCGCAAGTTAAAGGCTTAGCTACATACAAACTACGGCCAGTTATTGGAAGTGTCAAGGATACCCAAGTATTCAAGCGCGCGTTCTAAGCCCTCACATGGCGGAACGTGGGAGCGCCTAACTTAACAGACAGGGAACCATTCCATGTCAGAGAACGAGAACGGCCAATGGGAACCTTGACCCCTTACACCTAGTATGCCTCATGCGTCATGTCCTCGATAGAATATTCCAAATGATTGGGCTGTGTGGGACCGTTTATCAGGATGGATGATGCGTCGGTACTGCCTCACAGTCTCCCCGACAATGGCTGATTTCCACCTCATCACCCCTGGAACTGCCTGCTCAGATTTGATAGCCATATCCATCCCATCCTGTTCAGATAGAATATCTCCAAATACCGGCACTGTCACAGACACCACCCAGCCTTTGGATTCCTCCAAGTCCCTATGCGTTAATGGATTATCGATAATGGCTAAACCCCAATGATAAAAAGTTAACCAATAATGCCACGGCTGTCGAAACAAGCTCACATGTGTGACGAGACTTGACATCATACTGGTGCTGTGTTCGTACAACGCTCAAAGAACGGGTAACGGTAATGCCACTCCCGCAGATCCGCAGTTTTTGGGCTGTGTGCTTCTAGAGATATGATAGTCTGCCGCATCGGCTCTTTCATCATAGTACTCGTAACGGTTTCGCCCCAGATTTCGCTTAGCCTACTGGTAGACAATTGAATACCGTAAATAATAATTCTCTAAGCCCGCGATGACAATTCCAAATTGTTCACACTGCAAGCCACAATTCTTATTTTCTTGCCGAAGCTCACCTTAATTCCTCCGGCCCCCGAGATCTGACATAGAAGTTGCAAGCTCCGTCTTTTGGAAAGAGCTTGCACTGACATTGACTGGAAACGTGTCCAGCCAGTTCTGACTTTGCACACGTAAATATTGCCTATTCACCCTCGAGTTAGCCATCCCTAGCATTTTAAGCGGGATTTGTCAAGGAAATTTGAATCTCGTGGGCAAGGTGAAATGCCCGGATCATTGAACGGGTTCGCGTCCGAATTACATGCCCTTGAGCCAGGGGGGGTTAGACTATGGATAGTAGCTAGCAATCGTGTTGCATTGGGGTATCAGGGTGCGCCGCTCTCCTCTTAGTGCAACGTGGTTGCTGATAACCGCTCAGCTGAAATTTGTCGCTTCGCCCCCCTCCTTTGTTGTGGCTGGGCGGCTGTGGTTGCTCCAACCACGGAGACACTGCAAGTGCCGTAACATTAACATCCCGCAAGGCAGAAGTAACCTAAATATGGAACGAACAGTCCTCCTACCCGAGTAGAGCTCATGTGTTGAAATCTGGACGCCGTCCTCATGTGCTGGCCATCTGAACGGTCTATGGTGCTCATCAGATGCATGTGCTGTACATTCTCGGTCACTCGACCCATGAGGGCTACCTAAGGGGATCCTCTATTCGAGGATCAGTTAGTGCGCATCACAAAAACTACATTGCCCAGCGCCAGAAGTATAAAATAAGGTAATATTCATCGTCGAATCCTAGTTCCCAGACACTAGATAGCGATATCTAGGAACGCTGAAATCATCATCGACTCGATCCCATCGAAATACAACAAGATCAAAAGTAAACTCAGAGCCCATAAATCCCTACCCATCATCCCACGACCGCTGATGCACCAGTACGGCAGAAAACTATTCCGCTGGATAGAAAGTTTCCTCCTCTTGCGTCAACTCTTCCGGGGTAGGAGGTGGCAGCAATTTAGCTTGTGTCGCGAACTGTCTAACCCTTTTCCACAGGCCGCTCCTGATTTCTTCTTGCTTCTAAGTAGATAAATTCACATCAGTTTTTACTTCACATGTATAATCAAGGGCCATTGTTCATTGAGTTGAGGCAGTATAAGGGAAAGGGTTCATACCGCATCGGCCACCACCCGGACTTCAGTTCTGGTCGTATAGGCATAGTCATCTAGTGCCTGTCTCTTTCTCGCGCTTTCCTCCGGATCCGGCCCGTCCTGGAGCCCGAGCTCGTCGATCATACTAATTCCCGGGAGGATGTGACGCTTCGAGACCTGGACATAAATGGAAGAGACTTCCTGGATGACAGAGAAGTAGCCCTGGACTCTTAATGCAGTTGATTGTACATTCTATTCCGACCTTCATCAGTGGGCGTTCTCGATTTTGGCGTATTCATGAATGCTCACTCGCTTCTGCATTTCATGCAGCTCCATTCTCTCGATTGTCTTTGTTTCGTCACCCCCATCTTCGAGCCCCATATTAATTGTCTCAAGAAACTCATCACAAGCATGTTCTGACGCGTCTTTGACCATGAGCGTGATGCCAGAATAGAAGTCCACAATTCTTGTTACTTGGGCCTTGAGGTAAGTCAGGGCCTTAAGAGATTCTTTCAGGATGTCCTGTATCTGTATCTGTCGATTGGTATTCCATGTGAGAAAGGTTCATGCAAGAAAATTCTTGGAAGCCCTTTTTGGCAAACGTACCAACGTTAACTTCTCGGTATCCAGGTTACTCAAATCCAGAGTAGACTCAATGATGGCCTCAGAAACTTTTTGTAACTCTTCATCCGCCGCCCTTTGTTGATCGAGTAAGTCCCTGTGTGTCTTTTGAGCTTCCGCTGCATTCTTTCTAGCTTCTTCAACCCTCTTTCTTGCTGCTTCGTGGTGATCTTTCAGAAACTCTTTCAGAGTTTCTCCAGCTTTCAACTGAGCTTCATTGTATTCCCTTTCGGCTTGGCGAGCAGCACGAGTTCCGCCGACTATGAAATCGACCACCTGTCCCAGGACTCCGTCCGGGACCTCTACAGGAGTTTATCAGCAGCTTTAAATTGGGGATTTGCTTTCGTTATACTTTGGATACATACTGTGTTTACTCGGTTTGTTGAGGCTGATCTTGGGTATCGATTCCGGGTCAGGACCCTTCCCAAGATTTTCCGTTGCCTGGTTGACACCTGACATTGCAGTCTGCAGTGACTTACGGGCGTCCTCGAAAGCATCCCGCAGTGCTAAAACTGCCTTCCGCGCTTCCTCCTCCGCCCTTTCCCTTTGTGCTATGCCAGCTTCTCGGGCAGCGCGCTGCTCCTCGTTTTGCTTTATCAAGTTTGCTTTCTCCGCTACAGTAATCGTCAGCGCCCGCTAACAGTTGCTCCTGGGAGGCACCAGAGTGCACATACTTTCGCTATCCGTGACTGCTAAATGAAGATTTAACACAAACTCCTTCCAGGTCTCAAATTGTTTCTCCATTGCTTCCGCTTCCTCCTTGCATCGATGAGATGACTTCTCAAGTCTGCTCATCAGCCGACGGAGAGTTTGTTTCGCGGTTTTCGGATCATCTAATACTGCGAGTATCTGATTGACCTATTCCGAGAAATTTGTGGTGAGCAAGTCTCATTCGAAGGGAAGCAGAAGGTGGGCTTGATCCTTACGACTCCGTTACTTCTGCAAATATGGTTGGATAGCGTAGTCAAAGTTTGCATCCTCGATTGAGCATCCATGAATGCCCGCTGCCCGACATTTCCACAGTGGAACAAGTTGGCTCGTAGTGAACGGTGACTGGTTTCATTAGCTTTCAGTATTTGAAAAGGTGAAAATAAAATCTCACGGTATGAGCGAACCCTCCTCACCACCTTTCTCTAAAGTCATCGTCATTGCTATCGGTGCCGAAGCCGCAACGAAGCATTGTCCCAATATTGATACTGATAAGGGAGCTGCGCTCAGGAGATCTGCCCAATTGGACCTCACCAAGCCGCTCTGAAGAATCTCCATTGTTATCTCAGGTATCTCCTGTATGAGCTGTTGTTGGCGTTCATCGTTTGGGTCAACCGAGGAAGGCATGACTGAAAGGCAAAATCTCAGAAAATATCTTCGTTTAGGTTATTTTCCACTCCGTTAAGAGGAAAAGGGCAAAATGCTTCATTATATCTATACTCTCTGTCAATGCAGACTATTAGCACCATAACGAGGATATAACGACCGATCAGCTGTTATCAGGGGATGGTGATCCACGGTGATTTGTTATGCTCCCCGCCACTACCGATATTGTGCGCAGATCTTCGCTAGGCTGCCAACTAGATTAGGCCACCGCAATCTGTGTTACCAAGGCGCCACTTACGGCACGGCGGTTCCCCGCAAATAAAACATAACCAACCGGCGTCGACTCCCTTTGATAGACAGCTACGAACACAACAAATACAACTCATAGAGAGTGGATGACGATCTGCGTTTAATAGTATCAACATTTACCCCTCCAATTATTACTGCATTTTGGGTTCGTGTCCAGAGGCCATTCGCTGAAATCTCAGAAACGAAGAACCATTTAGCCCTCGTATCATATAGTCAGGGTTCAGTGCTTCGCCGATTGCCAGTAAGTTGCTACGCACGTTTGCACTATGGATGCCGTGTTGCATAGATATCATACCCGGGCAGTGCTCGACTATCACAGCAGCGGGCTTTAACGAATCGCGGGCCGGTCCGCACATGCCGGCCACCACCTGGGTGGCCTGTTCCCTCAGCACGATCTTCGCGATATTTCAAAGGCTCACTCGTATTGGATCGTGTGTTTCGTCCGTTGGAGTAGAATATGTCATTATCTCTTGTTGGCTCCTGAACCCCCAAGGCAGCAATATGCCTCCCCGGTTTCATGCAATCCCACGAGCACGAGCCCTTTTAGAAAGAGGCGGGGTTGAGACTCCGACATATCCACACTCCCTCGGGGGAGAAGCTCCTCTGAGGAGTGGGTTTGATGCACCATTGACTGGGGAGCTGCCCGATAAGAGGCGGAATTTGCGATTACACCGGCAATAGCTAGTCCATTTTCCCCATAGACCACTTCAAGAAAGAGGAGGGGGGGAAGAAAGCAAGAAAAAAGAAAGAAAATACTAGCCGACCTCCCCGCACTGGAGCTCCAGGTGGGGTCCCTCTGAGGGCGGAGGATATGGGCACCTAAGTCAGGCCTTAATTATAAAGCCAGGAAGATCGGAATCTCACCAAGGAATCTTCACAATACCCCAACCCCCAACGCCCTGAGATAGCATAAATTCGCCATGTCTTCACTCAACAATACTATCCAATCATTAGAAACCCTTCTTGGCCAGCAGCTCAACACTTACGAGGGCTACAAAGCCCGCTTAGCCACGGTTGATGCGACGGACCTTGCGGTAGCTAAAGACAAGCTTTCCGCAGCACTTTCGCAGGTCCTCGGCCTCCTCGAATACCTAAAAGTCGCAGACGACAGGCTCTTAGCCCCAGGGGCTCAGGAAACACATATTGAACCCGAATTTGAAAACCAGGCTGCATCTGTCCATGACCGCTTTCATGAAGCCGAAGGCGCCAGCAGCCTCGGACTGGACCATATCAACAGGCTAGCCACCGAAATAGCCGAATTCCAAACAACCGGGATAGCACGGCTAAAAGAGCAGATAAACGCAGGCAGATGTCGGCTCGATTCGCTCTCAAATCAGACTAATGAAAGATTGGCCCAACTCGAGCGTCAAATTTCGGATCTCCAGAACAAAATCCAGACAACAAACAATACTACCAGAGACGTTCGGGCGCTGAAGGAGTCAACCCAGAGTACCTTGAACAACAAAAAAAATGAGGTACACAACAAGGAAAGACAACGAGACGCAGCTTATGCAGAAAGTGCAAGGGCGAGAGAGCGTAGGGATGGGGCCCGGGCAGTGAGTCTACATTCACCCATAAAACCACAAGGCGATTCTCGAAAAGGCACTGACAAGCTAGGTTGGTATTGGTCTTGGGGTCCTTTCCCTATTTGCGGGCCCGTTAGCCCCAGTCGTATTCGCCGCTACCGCAGGAAGTCTGGTTTACGCTGAGTAAGTATTGCCCACGCCCCCAGCGCCACAGTGAGGATCTCGCTAAGCTACCCATAGCAACCAAGCTGATGTCGCCCGTGCCCGCGAAAACGAAGCAAACCTCCTCCGACAGGAGTGTCAAACCCTAGAAATACAGATCGGCGGTCAAAACGATCGGTTAGCAGCGCACAACCACGACCTCCAGAGATTCCAGAACGAGCGAGCTCAAGCTGAGCGGGAAAAGGGAGCTCTCGCGCGCGAGCAGGCGGCCCAGAAATCAGAGAAGCGGATACTGACTAACCTAGAAGCCCGTGTGACAGATCTGGGCTCGCATGTGCCCTCGTTGAACGGGAAGACTGTCGCACTGTCGAGCGAGATCTCAAAGATCAGGACACACACCATGAACTGCACTGTTATGATTTCCGAGGCTAGGGTCAAGGCTGGTTATTTGGAATATGCAGACAGCAGAAGGGAGATCCTGGGCACTGTTAAGACCATGGTGTCGGGTTTTTCCGTCGGGGGTGGAGTCGTCGAGAGGATTGGGACAGCTATCAATGAGCTGGAGAGTAGGAGCTTGGCTGCTGCGCATTGAAGAATCGGTATGGAATTCTGGGTGATGATGGAAAAATTGTACCGGTTACCTTTTCTTTTCTTTTGTCCTGTGTTTGCATTCACTCTTTGGATTCGGATGCTTTTCTATCTGCATTCGGTGTTCGTGATATGACAAAACAGTGTTTGATTGTTACTAATCTGAAGGGTAACTTCCTATGTTCTGGCTCGTAAGGCAAGCCTTCAGGAGCCTAAGTTTCCTACGCTGCAGCGGCCACTGATGGCACGGTAGACGGAAATAGTTTGGGTGCTTGGGGGCGACATCAAGCAGACCTGAATCAGTTTGTTTAAGTCGTCAGTATTAGATATGATCCCATATGATCCCGTGGCCCACTCAGATAAACCGGAAAAAAACACCAATAATATTATTATGATAAATATCAAAGATACCAAACTACAGGCGGACCCGAGCGGGCGTACACGCCCAATATGATCCCGGCACCATAAAGCGAGGCCCCAGTTAGCTCAAACCATGCAAAGGCTCCTACTAAGATTGCTTATAATAACATCTGCAACCTCAAGGCCAGATTTGGCTCAAGGTGAGATTCTAATGGCTTGGAATACAATAAATTTTCTCGGCAATTCAATCTTTATCTGCCCGGGATCCCTCTCAACTTTGAGTATGATAACTCACTTACGCTCTTCGAGTAGAGGCATTTATATTCCCTCCCCCGATTGCAGATTGCATCGTTTTTTCAACTATTCAGGCTATTATATATATTCCTTAGCTTTCTCTGCCTTGTTTTAAGCAATGCCCTGATTTTTGCATAGAATAGCATTATAACTCACTAGTGTGCAAGATGAGCCCTGCTTTCTGAAGAGCCTAATGCGTGTGTGTGCTCTTGTCAATTTGCGCCTTATGCTTGTTATGCAGCCTGTCCGTTTGTCAGCTCCTGTGATATAGTACTTCCAAGTAAGGCTGTGTTTAGTAAATTATGACGAATTGGTCTGTGGGGGGTTGAGAAGGCGGGAATCTGCATCTTTGAGGCGTTGAGGTTGCGGCTTGAGGGGTCTGACCGTTTAGAAGGTTAAAATGACGGCTGAAGGCTATGGAAGAGATATGACGGGCTTGTTTTGGGATGTACTAGTACAGTACTGTTGAGCGTGTGGATGGCCTATAGGCATATGGCAGCTGGTTACGTTGATGGCTTTCGTGACGCGGCCAATAGATCTCTGTCCTGTATTTAAGACCCTTCTGTACGAGTACGATAGCAATCAACAAGGAAGGACACTCCCCTCAACACCTTACCCGAGAGGCCTCCCACAGCACCAGACAAGGTGCAACAGTACCATGTTCAACCCATATGGAATTATACCTGTCTTTCAGAAATGCCGAGATAGCTGTTAGTGTAGCTCACTTGAATACTTCAAGTTGGTTTTTGTATATATAGAAGTGAAAGCTAACCGAATAGCAATTCAGCTTTGTTGAAGTTTAAACAGCTGTTTTAATGAGTTCTAATACGATTGATTAGAAAAACCCGCAGGCAACATTGAGCCCAATCCTCCATCAAGCTGGCGGGTATATTCCCGGCATGCCGCAGGACCTGGGACTGCTTTCATGCTATGTACTCTCGGCAGGAAATCTGGGCACGATGTTTCCCACATCCATCCATCCCACAGTACAGTACCATACCCGTCCCCGAGCGAAAGATGGGCATTAACCAACGACTCGAGTGATTTTGCATGATTAGCTATCCCTGCAAACTCAGCCTCGGAGAGTACCGGTACCGGCATCTTCCTTAGACTCCAAAACCCATCAAGCTCAGCCCAAAAGAAAACGCCACCCGACGAAGTAGTGCAAAAATCCCGAGCCTTACCGTAGTGTGATATATTTCAAGAAACCATGGTGCAAATTCGCCCCGTGTATGATCGATCGAATGAGGTGGAGGGAGGGGGGCCAAAGTGCTGTATCCCAGTCAAGTGTTTCCGTGTATCGCATTCAGCTCTTTACTACGGCACCATACAACCCCCCGATAGGCGCAGATTTCTAACCTTCTAAAGTTTTTGTCATGGAGCATAATTCATTTTTCTAATGCGAAATTTAAGCAGCAGTAGGTTTTGGCGATTTTTTGGCGCAGGGGGCATCGTACACAGTAACCGTTTGACATTTAGGGAAATTGGGGTAAACTTCTGCGGGGGGGCGTCCATTGTACAGTATATATAGAACTTGGGGGGTTTTTGGCACAGTGCCTGAATACGGCATCGCAGCGTCAGGTGAGGAAGGAAGCACGGCGTGACGGTGAATGCGCTTTTGTTGTAAAGCATCTCACGTGAATTGGCTTACAGTACGGGCACTCGTACTCGAGTACAGCACGATATCATACTTGCACGCACATATTTCTTTCGCTTATCTGGGAAAGTGTGGAGTCAAATGGAGCAGGTATGATACGGCTGTACAAGTAATACCCTACTCGAGTACGGTTAGTAGGATCGTCAAGGATGAGGGAAGGATGAAACGTTGGGTGAAGGATTATTGCTGAGACCGGAGGATTCGAGAACAAGAGATGTTGCTTCTTGGTGGTGATTCCTGGGTTTGATGTTGTGAATGGGTGGTTACCATTACAGTAGATCCGAGGCCAATCTGGACTGCCAGTGTGTCCTCTTTTGTTGAGTTTCGCAGATGTTTTTGTGGGGTTAGGGGCCCTTGGGAGAAGCACATTTTCAGCCCCCCCTTTTCGATCAGGAAGTGACGGCCTCGGCTGGTTACAAAAATAGATATAATCTACCACAAGCAATACTGTAATAATTTTCTAATTCGTTCTTTTTTATGCATTCATTCTGGGAAAGGTTCGGCTTTCTGTATCGTGACCGAAGATCGCCAGCTCGCAGATTTCGCACACAGCTAGAATAGACCACCTTTCCCATCTATCTATCCATACATACATACATACCGTACCTAGACCATTTCTCTCTCTCTCTCTCTCTCCCCCATTCACGTTAAAGACAAACCTTCGTTTCTTCTCCCATCGTCGTCTTCTCCGTCTGTTCCTTTTCTTTTCTTCTCTCTCTTCTTTTTATCCTCTTCATTCGCTATTCTATTGTACTTCGCCCGCTCTTTCTCTTTTTCTACTGCTCTAGCCGCTAGGCATCTCCCTTCTTTTGTGCCCCCTGCCTACGACTCGATTCCATTAAACCCCCCGGTTCATGCGGGTTCGGGGTTCGTGAAGGTGGGAAAGAAAAAGAAAAAAGAAAGAGAAGAAACTTGCACCCCCCTCACAGAAAGCCCTTAAAGAAAGCCATTGTTGGCGGGCTCACCCAACCGACTTTATCATACATCCGCCCACCATCTATTTTCCTCTTCTGAGCTTAAGCCTAACCTGACCTACTCGAGTAGAGCCTCCTTGCATCTAGATCCCATCCCGCCTTTGCAGCAGAAGAATAGTTTCGTGCTCGCTCTACCCCAGTATTCAGGGCAAGAACATCCCCCCATTTGTGCCTGCCGCGTGGCCCCGGCCTCCTTCAATTACAGTCGCACCTCGTTATAACGAACGCCGGGGGCTCAGGATTTTTCGTTATTTATAGCGAGGGTTTGGAAGAAAATTCAAGATAACGAGGTCCGTTTGTATGGGAGCAGGGGTGTAAATTCTTAGAGGGTTCGTTCGTAATAGCGAGGTTCCCTTATAAGAATTTCCATTATAGCGAGGTGCGACTGTACTCGAGTACGATACGCTCCTTTCTGCCTTTGATTGCGTCGATTCCAGCTGTGTTGTCCATCCTCAAACCTAAAGCAACATACCGGTACCCTACCAACAACTCCCTCGGCATCCGTTGGTCCCTTCACTCATCGCTCACTCTTGGCATCTACAACGACACCATTCGTTCGTTTCATTACCTATCCCCGCGACGACGACTACAACAGTCGCAACGGCGAATAATTTCCTCTCCTTCGGTTCCGGTGATCGCTCTGGGGGTGGATATTCTTTCGTCTCTTTACCCGATCGCCTTTCCTGGACCCCGTTGGCTACAGGCGCGCACTACGGAATTGATTTTAGACTAGACTGTTGGGATAGAGATAAACGGCAAAGATGATGGTGGAGGAGAAGTGCGCTCCCCTTCATGCGTGGCCTACAGGAGGGAGCTGGTGAACTGATGGCGCGAATGCAATATAGATATATCGGGCTTGCCCTCGCCATTACCTCGAGTATGGCCATAGGTTTGTTAATACCTGCCCTCCGTCGCTGTCACTGCTATCGCACGATTGCTGATTCTTTTGCCGATGTAGGAACAAGCTTCATATTAACTAAAAAAGTAGCCACACCCGGTGAGGCCTATTGTCCCGCTGCGAATATGGACTAATCCGGCGCCCACGGAGGCCGCTTTTAGGGGTTAATAGAAACTGCGGATAGACATGGCTTTGAAGGGGAGGGCTTCACGTATTTGAAAAACCCTATATGGTGGGCAGGGATGATAACAAGTAGGAGACCCGCTGCACCAGAGGCCTTCAATTCGTATACGGATCGTTTGGACTGACATTGGGATTCTATTCAACCCGGGCCGTAGTGATATTGGGAGAGATTGCGAACTTCGCTGCATATGCCTTTGCCCCCGCCATTCTAGTGACACCATTAGGAGCGCTGAGCGTATTAGTTGGGTGGGTCCCTTCGGAACTAGAAGCTGGAACGGGGCTCTTTTTTGTTTTTGGATGGCTATCTGACCAGAATTGTTTGGTGATTATAGTGCGGTACTAGGGACACATTTCCTACGGGAAGAACTCGGGGTATTAGGCAAATTAGGGTGCGCCATTTGTTTGATCGGGAGTGTCATTATAGTTCTACATGCTCCTCCAGATGAGGACATTCAGACGATTGATGAGATCCTGAACTATGCCATTCAACCCGGTAATCACAATCTCTCTGGCGGGCTGCGCGTTTCCGGAGGTCAATCTAATTGGTTTGCCCTTTAGGCTTTTTGGCGTATGTTGCCATAGTATCGGTGTTTTCATCCATAATGATCTACAAAGTGTCCCCCAAATATGGAAAAAAGAATCCCCTGATCTACATTTCGATCTGCGGGAGTGTTGGGTCTTTGACGGTTATGAGCTCCAAGGCTTTCGGAATTGCTGTCAAATTGACATTTGCGGGGAATAACCAGTTTACGCATCCAAGTACCTATGTCTTTATCATAGTTGTGGCGGTTTGCATCCTAACGCAGATGAATTACTTCAACAAGGCGTTGAGTCAGTTTTCGAGTTCATTGTTGGTTTCCTCTGTGATTTCCACAACGGCAAGACGGTATGCTAATGTCTGACAGGGTGACGCCATTGTACTATGTTACATTCACTACTGCTACCCTGATTGCGTCCTTCATCCTCTTCCAGGGATTCAATACTACTGATCCTGTTAACACCATTTCGCTTCTTTGCGGGTTCCTGATTATTTTCGGGGGTGTCTACCTGCTCAACCTTTCACGTTCCGACCCTGATGGCCACCGGCTTGCGGCTAATGGATCGGCGTCGTATGGCGAAGGGGTGCCCACAGATGGAATCACCGGCTTGCAGGTTCGACGAAGCATGCAGCTGCGGCGCTCGGACGTTGGTGGGTCGCGGAGCAGTATTGGAGCCAGGCTGTTGGAGAGGCATCTAGACGATGAGGCTGCTGTAGGGTTGACAGATCTGGCAGAGGACGACGATAGCGATAGCGACGATGGCCTGGGAAGGCTGCATAATCGGTGATCTAAGGACCATTCTTTCTTTTCACCTATCACAGGAACGAATTTCTTTGGGGTTTTTCTTTGTCAAAGGTTTCCTTTTTTATTTCATTTTTTCCCCTCTCCCTCCCTGTGTTGTTTCCGCTTGTATTGGGACATTTCTTTCTCCCCCTCTTTGTTGTAGGTGTTGGGGCTGGCTGGTCGGAAATTTGAGGACGGGGCAGGTGGGGTTGGTGATCTGGTCTGATTGTAGAAAGTCCGTGCTTTGTCTTCTTTCCTTTTCGGTTCCCTTCTGATATAGTATTATTCCTCGACGACTCTCCCCGTCCCCAGATCTTCCCCACGCGGTGTCCTCCCCTTCTTATACGGAGAAGCATGTGCGTGGTGCTCTGCCTTTCTTCTATCTCTCTTTAGGATTGGGGTTGGTCCTTCCTGTTGGCCAGCGAGGAGATTCGGCGAGTGTGTGAAGGACCAATGAGGGGGAAGAGGAGGGACAACATAAACGCCGTGAAGGAAGGAGTTGCTGTAGAAAAAGTTTTTTTCTCTTCCCTTCCCCCTCTTCCTGTGCACCTCTCTTCGCTTTTGGTTTGGGGATGGACGAACTCAGTGATTGTAGCAACGAGCCAGCTCCAGTTCGTCGGATGTTGAGGGGGAGAGGGGAGGATGCGGTCATGGTTCGTACCTTTCTTTTCCTTACTTGTTGTTTTTCCAAGACTATTTCGGTGCCTGAGCCGTAGTCGGGCAGAGCAGGGTAGAGCAGAGGGATAGATAACCTTCATGTATAAAGTTCGCATTTCCCATCCCCTTTCATCCTTTTGTATCCGTCCTGTGTGCACTCTTTCTTTCTTTTCTTTTTTGGAAATTTTTGTAAGATATGACTATGGGGAAAGGGGGGTACTGTACTTGGTGTCGGGAGTTTGATAGGAATATGACAGCTCTGGTTGGCTTCTCTATCCTTCGTGTTGTTCTTGTGCTTATATCCCGTGGTAGCTCCAAGTTACCGCCGTGTAGTAAACTGTACTCGAGTACACCATCCCCGGCCACGAAACAGAACACGCTCCGGCCCGGCGAGAGTAGTTGTGCGGTGTGGGCATGTTTTAAACAGAGCCTCTCTGCCTCCCGTTCCTTCCTCCCTCTCTCTCTCTTCCTTCTGGTCAGATTTTATACTATCATACGGGTAACTCATACCTGCCCCCATCCCACTCTACGGAGTACAGTCATCCACGCCCACGCACACCCACCGCATACACATCCTTGTTCGAGGCAAACATAATCCCTCACTCGCAATCCAACCTAAAACCGCCCAATGCAAGACATACTGTGTTGTGCGGTAATAATAAGATACCGTATCTCCTTATCTCCATTTGCCCACGCAAACCCCCTCCACCTTACTTAATTACTATAGCCTTTGGAAAGGTACCATCCGAGGGTAGGGCCCGGCACGACAGCGTAATACTCCATCGCAACTTACGCGGCCGAGGGTTGTGAGGGTGGTATGCTTGGCCCCTACACTATCATCATTATCGTCGCCACCACCACCACCATCATGATGATAGAATATTACGCGGACTATATAGTTGAAGAGATCCATCGTATCATGAGCCCGAGATCGCAGAGGGGAAGATAAGTTGTGATAGATGGCTGCACACAACGGACGCGTAACAACCCACACGCACTCACTCAGGTGCCAAGCGATCTCGAGCTTGTGCACTGCTCTATGGATATTTCATCCCACCCAGCGCTTATTAGATTACCATAATAACATAGCTTGAGCCGCAGACAGAAACCCTACTGCGCCGTTTGATCCAGACTGTAACCATCCACCCAGCCACCGACGTTTGATCTTCCTCCCTCTTTCCTTCTTTCTTTCCTTCTTTCTTTATTTGTTTGTTTGTTTGTGGAGAGAATCGCCCGCCATTTGAATCTTTACTTTTACACATACACACACAGCGGCGACAACAAGTGTGATATATATATATATATAGAGAGAGAGAGAGAGGCGGATTAGAACAGGGATGAAGAGAATACTGACAACATTCAAGAGGGAGAAAGGGGGTGGTTTGTTTTGTCTATCTTTTGTTTGCCTTTGGTGCAGGAGGCTGGAAGTGCTAATGGGTGGGGGGGAAAAACACAGCAAGCGAAAAGAGATACAGAGATACAGGAGATCGCGGAAGGAGCGGTTCTTCAACCTCATTACCGGAGAATGATTCCCCGGAGGGCAGGATTGTGATTGCTACTGTACTCATCCCTCCCCCGCCTCCCTCCCTTCCCATCCTTATCTAATCAAGTCAGAAATCATTCTGCGAATCCGGCGGCCCCCAGAGCCAAAACCCGGGCGATGAAGTGCTACACCTCCCGGCCATAGTCGACCTAGCCGAATCCTCGCCAGCGGCGGCGCGTGCGGCGGCGCACACTATACGCAAGTACCTAGAGCAAAAGAAGAACAACAGTTTGCGGCCGCACACACAGTACAACGCCATTATGCTGATGCGCATCCTTAGCGACAACCCAGGCCGCACCTTCACGCGCAACCTAGGCGAGGCCAAGTTCGTTACGGCGGTGAAGGAGCTGCTGAAGCATGGGCGCGAGCCGAGCGTGCGACAAATACTGGTTGAGACGCTGGAGAACTTTGATGAGAAGGTGAGGGTGGTGGAAGAGGTGGAGGGGGAGGTGGAGGTGGAGGGGTTGAAGGGCCTAGTGGAGGTATGGGCAAAGGAGAAGAGGAGTATGGCAAAGTCCAGGTCCGCCCCCGGCGGTGGTGGCGGCGGTCTCTTTACTAGTGGCTCCAACAACACCAACGGTCAATACCAACAACCCCACTACCAAACCCAGCAGTCGCACCTCCCAAACATGGAAGAACTAGCAGCGCGCATCTCCGAAGCCCAAACCTCCGCCAAACTCCTCGAGCAAGTGCTACAATCCACCCCGCACCCGGAAATCCCCCAAAGCGAACTCATCCGCGAGTTCGCTGACCGCTGCAGGGTTGCCTCGCGCTCCATTCAGGGATACATATCCGCCGCCACCGGAGATGGTGACGGCAGCGGAAGTGGCGGCGACAACGGAATGGACGAGGACACGCTGACAACGTTGATCATGACAAATGACCTGCTGACTATGGCTGTTGGTAAGCATGCCCGTGCCGTCCAGGAGGCACTGGAGAAGCAGGAGGTGCACAAGACTGTGGAGGGAGCTAGAATTACCGACGTTGCCGGGGAGGATGCGGGTGTGGTAGGGAGTGGAGGTGGTGAACCGCCTACGCCGCCGAGGGGTGCGGGTATGGAGGTAGATGTGCGGAGGGATGCGCAGAGGGAGAGGGTACCGGATAGTCCGGTCAGTCCCACGGTATGTGTTGTGTTTTATGATACCATAATATATCTTGCCCCATGTTTTTTCTTGTTTTCCCCTATTTCCGAGAGAAAAGAGAGGGAAAGAGAGGAAAAGGGCGGGTGCTAACTAGACTATGGTGTCGTAGACGCCCGGGCCGGTAGCGTATCGGTATTGATTAGTTGACTAGCGAGACAAAAACTCCCCCTATCCTTACATCCAACTATCTAGTCTTTCTCATTTTTTTCCTTTCCATCTCTTCTTTTTTTTATAAAGAATCAATCAATCTACCTACCTTGCCCCCCCAAGTCATGTATTCTAACCTGCGCTACTTGCAATACTATCATTTCGCGCGACTTCCCCCACCCTTTTTTTAACATGCTTGATATTCTTTACTTGCCCACTTACTTACCCCTTTCGCTTCTGCTTGCGGTCATTTCGCGCTATCCAGTCTACTCTTTTATGGTCACTTGTACTGTACGTCGCTATGGCACGGGGAATGAATTTCCTCTTTTCTTGGTTGGCCTAGTTGGTGATATTTATTTATCGATTGATCCTGCTTCCTCCTCTGCCACCACACTCACACACCTACTCAAGGCCCACCCCTTTCCCCTAAACATGAGAGAATCTAAACTTTAAACACTAATTTACCCATCCATGTGCAGCACGGCGCAGTACAGTACCCAAACCAAAATTTATCTATCCCCAATCCAACGCCGTATAATCATGCAAACTCACTCGAACACCTAGATCTAGCCCAAGTCTAAGTCTAAGTCTAAGTCTACACGAGACGACCCATCTAGCCCCAACGCCAGGGAAATAAATCAAGAAAGAAGGAGAGAAAAGAAAGAAAAGGATAGCCACCGACGCCAACGCCGATACCGTTGATGTATGCATGGTGCACCGCAAACTCCACAGTCCAAACCCGGAGAAAAGGGAAATAAGATAAACCCAGTCCCAACTCACGAAACAAACAAAACAGGTAAGTCAGACCCCGAGATGGAAGGAAAAGAAAGGAAAAGAAGGAACTAAAAAACTAAAAACTTAAAACATTACCTCCAAAACCTCCTCCTCCCTCCCCTCCCCCCCTCCCCCTCTAACCCATCATCATCATCATCACTCCCACTCGCACTCCCACCCTCAACCTCCCTAAGCACCTGCACCACCCCCCGCCGCTCATACACAAACGGCTTCAACCCCCCATTCTCCTCCTCCCGTCCCCGCGATTCCACGGCGGATCTATACGTCGGCAATCCGTCCCCATGCTCGGCATTACCACCATCACTGCTATTGCTACTGCTGCTGCTACCGCTAGAAGTGGATGGCGTCCGCCCCCGCGACGACGACGACGGCGACGGCAGGAAGGAGGATTCGGAGGCCAAAGACGACGAGCACGAATGTTCGCACAAAGATGAGGAATAGGTGTAGTGGGTATGGGTATAGCAGGGGGTCCTCTGGGGGGTTTTTGGCCTTCTTGTCTGGTCTTTGTTGGGCGGCGGCGGTGGCCTGGCGGGGTTCTGGGCGGTGGCGGTGGTGGAGGTCATGCTGAGACGGCCGAGGTCTGAGAGGAGCCATGATTCTAGGGACTTGGAGGCACGGTGGAGGGGTGGGGTGGTGGGTATCCCGTGAGGGTGGTGGGTTGGGTTCTGGTCTAGTGGCTGGCGGGAGTGGTAGGTTGTGCGGGGGTGCGGCATTTAGTTTGGTATTGTGTGGGACCGGCGGCTGTCTTTTTTTGGAGGTGTGTAGGAAGTTGGACTAGTTTTTGTTTCTTTGCTGTTTTTGTGATATTTCGCGGGAGGAGGAGGAGGTGGTGGTGGTGGTGGAATGTTCGTTTTTATTTATTTATTAATCCCGTAACTTGAGCGTGAAACGAAGATATATAGTTTTCGCACAAAAGTTCGGATGGGTGGGTGGATTGATGGAAGGAAGGGGATATATAGAATATTATACCCGTCGCTATGAGGAGGGGGAGGTCTCCCGGGTGAATGGGTGAGAGAGCAGGCGGGGTTAACAACAGCAGGGCTCGATGTTCAGATGATGATGATGATGATGATGATGAGACCAGGCCAGACTAGATCAGGAGGAGTGTTTCATCCCATAATACCGCCTGCACTTCTCCCTCTTCCTTTCGTCCCGGATTGAAATCCGGTTTCTGGAAGGAGGGAAGGAAGGAAGGCTCGAAGATCCCAGGTGACAGGCCTTCCACCACCGAAAAAAAACTGCCGGGCGATAACCAATAGCGTGAGAAGGAGGAGTGGGGAGGGGGGGGGGTGGTGGTGGTGGTAAATGTGTGTTTTACGTGCGAATATTAAAAGTAAAAACCTCTCGGAGAAGCTGCCAAAATACGGATATTCAGCTGATAATTGCACTTGGAATTCTGTACCAGCACTTGCTTGAAGGGACGAGAGACACACACAAATACACACACCACCACCACACAGAAAGAAGAAAAAGAAGAAAAAGAAATAAAGGAAGAGAGAGAGATCCCTCAAATACTTATATATCCTCCCTTGTGATCGTAAAAAAAACCCCCCCGTGGTCCTTCCTTCCTTCCTTCCCCACCCCCGCTCTCGTCTCGTTGTTCGGAGTAACATAACATACATGACTGTAAGGGGTCCAGTCCAGGAGGGGGGATCAGCACTCCACATGATATTACGCGGGGCCTCCTCCTCCTCCTCCTCCTCCTCCTACCCTCGACCGGCGTCAATTATATCGCATGTGAGAGATTTTTCGTGAAAGGGTCCTTTTTTTTTCCCCCCATCGGTCGATTGATTGATTAATTATCATAACTTGACGGCGGTATCGTACCTAGCTATCGTTCCGGAAGTGGGGTGGGGTGGGGTGGAGCGAAGTTGGAGGAGGAACGGGATAGGTAGGGCAGAGAGAGACAAGGCAGGGCTGATCCGACAAATGTGTGTCCCGGCCCTTCAATTAACTAACTGCAGCTGGGGTTTATCCCATCCTATCAGTGAACCGAATCAAACAAGAGCGTGTTTCATCGGCGTGGTATGCAGTATGCATGATTTCTTCCAGTGGAAACAAGAGAGATGTTCGCGGAGGATCGGTCGTTGGGATGGACGAAGCACGCTTTTGATACGAAGCGGTACTATACGAACCTATAAACTTTAGGAACGTTTAGTATTTTTTCGTATGATAATATTAAACTTTCTTAAGCTCACGGTCAACAAGTGGATGGGTGAACCTGCGGCTAGTCTAACCCCAATCGTTGTCGCTGCGGCTCGCCAAGGGGATTGTCATTGCCCGGCTGGTACCCCATCGTACAGTACCAGTACTCGTACCAGCACAACCAACCCGGGACACCCACCCCGGTATGATACCTATCCGCATTATTACCACAGGTATGATATTATGACAGAAGCAGAGTAATCCGTTCAAACATCCGCAAAACTCGAGATAACCCGACAACCCCCCCCCCCTCCCCCCCCCTCCCCTCCCCTCCCCTAAACATCCCTCCTATGATGCATCAGATCTATAATATCCTGTCACTCATGCAGGGCAAGATCGGTATCATCCTCCTCCCCCACACCCTTCAAAGAAAAAGAAAAAAGAAAAAAAAAATCAGAAATCAGTTTATCCGTCATCAATAATCACTCAGTCCCTCCCCAAAAACGGTTCTTCCGCAAAAACAAGCGGGAGCAAAGTTTGTTTGTTTCCAATCGATAACTTTTAACTCCTTCCCCAGACCAGACCAGACCAGACCAGACACCCGAGGCCCTGAAGATCCCTCACGCCCCCCGCCCGGGGGCCCGGATAACCATAACCTGATTTGACCTGCTGCCTGTAGAGTACTTCCATTTTCATCGCGTATTCGGAATCAGGTAATATTAAAGATTTATGTCTTAATACTATGACCAAACATGGCTAGTAGTAATTTCTGCTCCTTACATCATTTATTCTCATACCAGGCCAAGCTTGTTCTCTTTTATTACCTCTTAGTTCACACACAGGTAATCTTCGCACCAAAATTGGTTTCCCATTTTGGAAGAGCCATCGCGAACCCATAGAAAGTATAGTGTTCATGCTCCTTGGAAGATTGCTGTGAACGGCGCCAGTAGCTGGTGAAGCCCATGTATGAGAATGGACTAACTTAACACTTTAGAATTTATTGCACCGTGCTTGAAAAGCGGCATCAAGGCTACCCTCAACAGTGAACGAACACCTTCCCTCATCCTACCGTCACAGTTGCCATCACTATTTTCATAATGATCATTACCCTCACTTACCATCGGTTACATTATCCTCTTTGTATTAAAGACATCAAATCTTCGATATTTCAAATAATTCTGACACACCTTCCGGTACTTTTATAGCAACCGTATTCCGAATACACGATGAGAATAGAAGTACAGTACAGGTATTAACCCGCTCGCTCGCTCCATCCCCCATTCAACAATTATCATCGGCTTTAGGGGGAGGAAGAAAAAAACTCCTTTTTCGCGGAGATTTCCATTTGATCCGGCGCGGTTTTTTATCACTAACTATAGTATTCAATAATTAATTAATTAGTTCTGTTGGTTGGTTAACTATGAAATGACTACGGGTGACTTGAACTGGCGTAGCTGTGATATTGCACCGTAGCGACCAGAGTAAATGACTGAGTTGATTAGTACGGGAGGCGCACAACGCGAGTGACCGGTTAGTGATCGGTCGAGGTTGAGATCTGGATGCACTTGCGCACGTCTAATCTTTGAGATCTTTGAGCGGAGCGCGGGCTAAGGTGTTAGATAGATAGATAGAGCGAGGTATTATAATATTATGTAGTTAAAATGTTCTATACTGAGAAGTGGGGAGAGTTGATAGGTGGGCTATCGTGGTAGATTGCTTTTTTTCGTTCGGGGGGTTGATTGGGTGGATGGAGAAGGGAATGCACGACTAGGGACCTCTACAACCCAGGTGTAATGGAGATAGGGAGATTTGTGCAATGGATGTGTGTTGGGGCCGAACAGCAGGCCAAAGGTGTGATACCTACAATGAAGGCATCCAATTACTCGAGCAGGGCGGGTGCAGTAATTCGCAGAAGGGGCCAAGGTGCGAAGACACATAGGCCCTAGTTATATCCCATTACATCCCACACGAGATATCATAATATCATACAAGGCCTTACTAAATAACCACTATCTATACTCGAAAGGAAAAAAAGGAAGGAAAAAAGAATGGCTCGACCCCGGGTTTGAACCGGGGACCTCTCGCAAGCGTACTTAAGGTATTACCCTAAGCGAGAATCATACCACTAGACCAGCCGAGCTATTTGCAAATTTTGGTTTTTTGCAATGATTAACCCAAACCAGGAGCTTTCCGGATAGAATAAATCCCTTTGCCGGTGGATTCGGGAGCGGTGTCACTCCTTGCTAGGAGGAGAGGCGAAATAAGTTAGGCACGGCAAAGTATGTTACCAGGGCATCGTATTCGCCAAAATAAAGTATTTTCCTAAGTTTTACCCAAATCCAAACATCCGCCACGCCAGGGACACTGGCTTCCGGATCTCTTTGACTTAGATGTGTGGTGGTAATCAATGCAACCCTCCTTACCAAGATTGCTAGATGGCGAGAGTACTATGGTTACGGCACTTACACTATCGACAGTCGCTATGCCCCAGAAATAAACTACTATAGGGAGTATGGTATATTCGCGGGAGTGGGGTGGCAATGCTGGGCTTGGGCCATTGCTGATATTGATATAGCATCCCAAGCTTGCTGCTACCAGTAGTGATACCGAGCATTGGTTCTCCATAGTGCATCCTTCCTTGCTCACTCAACATCGCACTTATTCGAAAAAAACGAGTGACCGGGCATGACAACTAGTCGTGGCATCATAGGCCACGCCCACAATTGCAATATCATACCAAGGCAGGAGGAATGATTTAATAAAAGTATCTAACTAGTAATTCCACGGTTTGAGCCTTTCTACCACCCATGCTCCAAAAACCCTACCAGATACCTGTCAGAGTGAAAGAGCCACAAAGGAAACACAGGTAGTTACATTTTCGGTTGACCCTTGCCGTATGAAGTAGAAATAAAACAAATTCAATCACCGCCCAACGCCGGGCATACAGTAGTAAAGATTCCCAGGTTAACATACTTTACTACTAAAATGTCTGCTGTGGAAGGCAGAAAAAAGGACCATCTCGCTGGTGAGAAACAATAAGGAAGGATAGCAAGGAAAATAAAATAAAGGATAAAGGGGTACGTATTACAATGGAATTCGGTGTGGGAAGGGCGGAGCGCATCGAAGTCAATCTATAGGCAGATAGACTTGGGTGGAAATTCCACACGCGAAGACAATAACAGCAAGGATAGAAGGAACGGAAAGAACGGAGAAGGGAGGGGATGATAAGTGACTTATCCTAGACTTACTCGATACTTTGAGGCCAACTCAAACAGGATCCCCATGAACCCATTTAGTTGCTGCCATGAAGCCCCCAATTTAACTTTACCATAGACGCCCATCCAGCATCGATGCCAGTCAATAGCCGCGGTGGAGAAGTCTTCCCAGAACACAGCGAAACCTTACAGTAAAGGCGTCTTAAAACCCCCAGGTCTGTTGCATGAACAACAACACCTTATGAAACGAAATGCAGCACCTCAGAGATATCCCCGGAAACACATCGGGATGTTGCAGAAAGGGAAAGAGAACCCATGAAAGGAAAAAAACAACGCCGAACAGAAAGATACCCAAACACCTGCGAACCGCTTTTATCGATAAAAGAAACCGCCAGGGAGGTCGAGAGAGCGGCTTTAGAATGCAAAACAAGAGAACAAAGGAAAATGAAGGTCCCTGCGTTGGTAGAATGCAAAGACTGCAAAGGGCGACTTAGACCTTAATCTGACCGTTGACGTTTCGCTGGTCGCGGGGAGGTTCTGTCAGAGGACGGAGAACTTGCCGTGGAGGGGTTAGAGAACTTTGACCAACCTAAGATCTCGTCATCATCTTCGTCTTGCTCTAACTCGCCGTACATCCTCTTCTGTTCGGTGCTTTGTTTTGCCTCCGAAAGTGCGTTGTGCTCTGCTTCATCATCACTGTCGTAACCAAGTAAGGACTCCACTTCAGGAGCGAGTTCCGGTGGATGTAGACCTCCAGCGGCCTCGTCATTTCCAGCGTCTGTTGCTGCTCCAGTTTCATTCGCATCGCCGGTAGCTGTGTCATCATCATCATAGTCGGTCCCGAGATGGGCCTGATTGAGGTCATAGATTTGGTAGCCAATAGCGTACTCTGTCTCACCAGACAAAGCCTCTTGTCCATTAACGGTACCGTCGTACTCGGCATTGTAATGTTCGTAACCATCCTCATATTCGGCAGTCTCATCAAGGTACTGGTTTTGCTCATCATCGGCTAGTTGGTCACTTTGTTCTGGGCGGCTGTACCTCTGCATGCTGGACTCATGACTATCTCCCGAGGGGTCCTGAATGTTATACTGCTCGCCATCTGGGAGGTAATCTCGGCCTCCATCTTGTCCGGCCTCGAAACCTTGCTGGCCCTCGTATTCATAATCACCATACTCCACTTGCTGCTCTCCAATATAATCACCTTCGCCATCGCCCCCGAAAACGGGAATTGACGATGGCTCATTATTTACGTTCACATCGCCATCACTAGGGCTATGACTCTCGTTATGATCGCCATCAGCAGCATTTTCACCTGGATCGATAAAATTAACGGTAGATTCCTGTTCATAGTTTTCTGTCGCCCACGTTAGCGTTTGCAAAGAAATGAGGAAATGGAAAGAAAGAGCTTACCAGGAGTATCAGATGGCCTAGCCGCGTCCTGTTGCTGCTCTAGATCTTCGTGAGGTGATGGTCCGTTGTCGCCCGGATTTTGTTCCGCAGATTCCGAGTTAACAGTGCGTGGGCTGTGATGGGATTCAGACTCTCCGAATGTCTCATAATCCTCATACTCAATCAACTCCTCTTCCTCTTCTTCGGTAGAGTGAGCCTCATCGCCCTGAACTGTGGAAACACTCTCCTCAACCTCATCAGGAGTTTGAGTATCCCTCGGTGAAGCACTATTGGAGACGGTCTCGAGCTCGAGCACTGTATTTTCTTGGGCTCTCGGAGTTTCCGAGCCATGGTTAGGCGATTCGTTAATAGAAGCGGGTGAATCTTTGGATACAGCTGTAGTGGGAGAGGGGGAATTAGGGGCACCATCCTTCAGATTGGCACCACCTTCGTTCTCACCCTCCACACCGTTAGCAATATCATCGTTTCCATATTCAAGATCGAAATCGTCGTCGTCGTCATCGTCGTCGTCATCGTCCTCATCGTCCTCTTCTTCAAATTCCTCTTTTTGTTCTGAGATACTGTCTTGGTTTTCTGTTAGGTTAGGTTCTACTTCAGCGGGTTTATCGGTATCATGGGCAAACGCCGCAGGTGAGTCATCATTATTATTATAATCTTCGACTTCAACTTCTTGAAGATCTCCACCTTCGCTTGTCTCGACGAATCTCTGCTCGGAGTTCGCGTCGCTGTCCCCCGATTTGCGTCTTGCATACTCGATTGCCTTGTTGTAACCAAGGCCTTCGTTTGCAGAGCTTAGCAACATATTGATACGGTCAGACACGCTAGGACGCGAAAACAAAACCAAACGAAGCGCTTCCGGATTTTCAACGTTGTCCTGGAGACTGAGTCGGACATGAAGATCGAGGATATGCTGGAGCGAAAATTCATATGAAGACTTAGAGTCCTGTCAACATTAGACAAGTTAGTAAATACAACCATGAGCATCAGGTGAAGGAAGTGACTTACCTCGCTAATTTCAACACCATAATCCACAATCTTAATTACCAACTCATCTCCTAGGCTAACAGATCCATCCAAAACATTACGAAGCTCAGAAAACAACTCATTCATCCCCCTCAGACAAACACCGACATCTTTGATAAAAAACGGCAAATCAACATCATCAGAAGGCGGGAAGAGCGAGACGTGATTTTGTTCATACTGGACTACAACTGGGTGTGGATCGAAACTAGGGGGCTCATCCGCGAGGCTGACAGCACCTTGCTCCTCGGCCTCATTACCAGTGGTGATGGGTTGATGGGGTTGCTCGGTTGTTTCATTTGCCTGTCGCTCCTCCAAGGGCACTACGTCGTTCGTAAGGGTTACAGATGTATTCTCGCTCCAAACATTTTCCTTGTGTTGCAAGTCGCTGTCTTGGGTAACGGTTTCATGTACAATAGCCTTTTCGGTATTTTCAGGGGGGGCGAGAGCACCATGGGGCTCTCCCGCGGGTGATGCTGTTTGCTGAGAATCTGTGAGATGAGCAGTTTCACCAGCATTGGGCTTTTCCAGCGGGAGAGAGGGCTGATCAACTTGTTCTGAAATGGCTGGGGGGATGCTGTGTGTGATGTTGGATTCTTCGGGGACAGCTGATTGTTCCTCCGGAAGTGTTTTTGGCGAGGCCTCAGGAGCTGCGCTCGTAGAAACCCCACCTGGAACAGGATCGGCCTCATCATCTACTTGTTGTTTCTCAAAGATGATATCATCCTCTTCGTCCAACATGATATCGTCATTATCGTACAGTTGATGGCTATTATCAGCATTATCTTCTTCCATACGGTAGTTGACATCAAGATCGGCACCGCCTGCATTAGAGTAAACTTCGTCGGCATCGATCTCAATGTCAAAATCGGAATCCTTTCTGATATCGGTGTCCGAGTCCATCATTTCGTCATCAGTAGTAGGAATATGGGGGTCTAATAGACTTGGCAGTGCGTGGTGTGCTGGTTCCGCCTGCATGTTGGCGGACTTGTGTTGCGGGGGGTCCTGGAAGGAGTAAGTTGTCCCAGGAGTGTCTGGGTTGTCAGAAAGATCGGAAAATGGAGTAAGTGGAGCGGCCCGGCGGTCAAAAAGCGAAATAGGAATACCGCCTCGAACTGCTAAGCTCATGAATCAGGTTGGTTTAAACCAGCTAGTCAAGCAAAAGACCGTTCAAGGCTTGTTTGACGGGGCAAACTCGCGATGTAGTCGGCTGGGTTGTGTGGCGTCTCGGACAGGGTCTGGATACGCCAAGGGAAACTGTATGGTTAGTAGGTAAGTTGGTTATTGGGACTGAGTTAGGTGGTCGATGGAGACTGTTGGTGTGAGAATAGGAGGGGGTGAGGGGGTTATTTGTAGGTGAGTATTGTGGGATGGGAAAGTTGGGGGCAGACGCGGTGGTGAAAGGGGTACGCGGGGAAGTTGGAGTAAAATTTGCAGGTTGAACAAAGCGAGTAAAAAAGAAAAAACTAGTGGCCAAATTCAGGTGCTGAGACGCACGTTCGTGGTTAAGAAAGGAAAACAAGAACACGGCTGTAATAGTCGCCTGCAGGACGAGGAAGAGGCTCAGTTCATCGTATGAAATAATTGCACTCTTTACTGTGGTGTTGCAGTGGGGAGGTGTGTGTGTTGTGAGAGAGGGCAACGATGGGGAGAGATGCTTGGGGTGTGTGGTTGGGCGTTGGGAGGAGACCTGAGCCTTGACTGCGTGTTGAGAGTTGGAAAAGAAAAACCCTAAGGAGCACCCACTCAAAAGTAATCAGGCGTCCTTGTATCACTCAGACGACCCACCCTCTCTCCCCATGCAGCCCGCCAGGCTCGAGAATCCGTACGTATCATAGTCTACAGACTACCGTACATCTGATTCTCCAGAGCGAAACTTTCGGCACAGCCCGTGACAGAATACCAATACCCACATTTTTTCATGTCAGCCAACAAAAATACTGCCATCGCTCACAACCCGAAATCAAATTTGAGCAAACCCCACTAGAAAGAAAATAATAATAATTAGGGGAAAGAGTGGGGTAACTGCAACTGTGCGGCCAATTCTTAAATGCAAAGGGGCGATTCTTTAAATGGTCTGTCTTGATTACCGGTCGAAGTTCTGAAAGGTTTCTTGTTCTACTAGTAGAGAAACATCCTACCAAGATACCTAGAATGGCACCGTTTCTTTAGAGAATTATAGAAAAAAACTCTCTCACAGAAGGATCTCTTCCATCTTTGGGTTTCTCAAAAAAAAAAACCCCCCTGGTGCACAGAAACAGTATGATACAATATTGTGAGAAACACTAGATTTTGAGTTGTTGCAAATTTCCTCAGAGCTACGAAAGCCCAGAGCTCTGAGTTTTTTTTTTTTAGTTTTTTTTTGAGAAACCCAAGGATGGAAGAGATCCTTCTGTACAAGTACTAGGCGATTTTTAAAGTATTCGGAATCTTGGCGCTGATTTGTATGGGTCTTGGCGCCAAGCCGTCCGAATATTAAAAAAATCCCCGAGTACAGGTACTGTAACATATATAATATTATTATAATATATAAGTTATATTTTCCCTTCCATCACAGTACCGTACCTCTGCCACACGCCCAGGCAGCCATTTATCCCAAACGCAAACTATAAATACTCCACCCCATTCATTACCTTGGGACACTGTCATCTACTATAGTGTAGCGAAAAGTCCAACCCTCCAACGGATTCTTTCCCCATGCGCCCCAGCCTTGACCAAGCATACGCAAAAAAAAAAGAACCCCCAAAAGTAAAGACAGCGAACGAGAAAACATTTAAAGAACCTTGAACCCCCGAAAGGAAATGCCAGAAAAGTAAATTGCATTGAGACTAAAGAAATAGGCTAAACCGGTACGGTAGCACCTTTGGTTCTGACAGGGCCAAAACAAGCTATGGGGGGCTTTGTGATGCGACCAGATACTCGGCACATGAGTAGCGTTGCATAAGTCACATACTCCAGTTCTTTTTCAGTGCAGTTTAGCTAATTATCCTCTCCCTCTTCGTCTTCGTTATCGTTAACCTCAACGACAAGACTCGCCGTAGGCCAGAGGCAATCTTTAACAGCTCTCTCAGATCCACCCCTCTCACCTTGAAGCTCGTACACCTCCCTTGGCATCGGGCTGACCAGTTTGAACCCATACTCGTGGGTGTATCTGCTTGGCTTCTCCGGTATCTTTTCCTTGGTTGCACTCTCGTCCAGGTACTCCAAGCACTCCACGAAGGCATACACCTCCTCCATGCTAGCGTCCCCATTAAATCGTCTGATCACTCTCTCGCCGTTCCTCAATCTGATGCTAACCCTAGCTGTATCCTTGCCGGTTGGTTCCTCTTTCGGGATGGTTGTGGCTCTCCACTGTCTCCAGGCAGTCCGATTGTTTGCCAACAAAACCTTCTCTTCTGCTTTAGCTCGGGCAAGTTCCTCTTCCCTAGTTTTTCTCTCCGCCTTTTCTCTGCGTACTCTGGCTATCTCCCTATCTCGGGCGAGGGACAACTCATATGCCGAGTTTTGCTGTTCACGGATGGCTCTACCTGCTTCGTGCACAGCGCGGGTAGCACGGATCCGCTCGAGAGTCTCGGAATGGGTCGTTATAGCAGTGGTCAACTTTGAGACGAAGGTCTGAGGCGGTGTTGGCCCAATAATGCGTGAGACAACTGACATTCCCTGAGAGCTACTGGCTGAAGAAGGAGCTCTGCTTATCAATGCAGCGAAAGGAAATTTGGTGCAGTTGAGGGCCGTTGAAACTACGAAGCGCCAAACTGGTTAGGAAAACAAAGCTATTAAGCAGCAGCTATTGGAAATACCTTGATATGCCTCACTGTCTTGAACACTCCCAGCCCAAACTATAATATTCTGAGTCTTAATAAATTCAACGACCTCAGGATTTATCAATGTTTCTCTATTGAAAGATGCCGTGTCATCATGTTCATCGCTTTGAAGAACTACCAACAGGAACCTCAACTCATTCTTCGCCAGATCCAGGGCCTGGGCATAGCCTCCCTCAAAAAACTTCAGTCCGGTCTCCGTTCCATATTCCTCCTCAAATAATCGGATGAACCTAGCAGCAGTGTCCCGGGGGTTCTGTGAGCGGCGGGCAGTTTGTGCCCGAGATGGCGGAGAAGTCGCTGTACGGAACCGAGCCAAGAAGGGAAAGAGGGTGTAGAAAAGAGAGACAAAGGAGTTGCTAAGTCGCCATACCAGTGAAAACGGAAATAGCAGGAGTGAAATGAGCAGTGGTGGGCGTCGAGACACCGTGGTGGGTTGTGGGACAATTCGGGGAGCAGGTGAGATAGTACCACGGTTTCGTTGTCCAGCTCTCAGAGGCAAACCGGGGGTGGGTAGAGGCGGAGGAGGAGGAGGGATTTGGGGTCGGGCTGCTGCTGCTGCTTGCTCCGCAATAGCTTCGGCCACGGGATCAGCAGTCTCACCGTCAAAGAATTTTGCGATCGCAATCTGGTGGTATACACATCAGTGAGAACAGGTCAAAAGTTAGGCTCAGGAGTTCAACTACCTCAACGTTCCACTGTGACCTTCGTAGTAAGGGGATAGCGTCTTTAGTTTCTTGGGCAGTCACTGCTGTAAACTGCTCTAGAGCTTGTCGTTGCGATTCCGAAAGTTGCGAAACATCGTTATCAGCCATGGTTAGGTGAGGGAGGGCTGTACAGCAGCAGTTGGTGGATGTCGAGGAGGTCTGTTGTTGGTGTCAGGTTCGTTGTCGGTGATTACATGCGGTTCGGACACGGTATGGACACCGTCGAGTGTTCAAATACCAGGGTTCTGTATGGTTGAGGGTGACGTGGAGAAAGCAAGACAAGAAAACCAGGCGGATGTAGTTCCCTAAACTCGAGAGGGGAAGGAGGGCCTAAATTCAAAAATGAATTGCAATGGTAGAGGGGAAGCGAAAATTGAAAATGAAATAGGGATATCGAGGTGATACTTTGCTATCGGAGGAGAGTTTCGTTTGGTGTGTGAACCGAAGATTACAGTGGAGGCTGACTCTATAGCATCACTCGGTCCAGACTTTTTTTTGCTCTTGTGCCGATACTCAGTCTTGGCAGAGCGGATTTTGGTAGGGTGCTGGAGTCTCGTGACTAAGGTCCTTCTTGAGGGCATTTTATGCAGCATTAATACCCGACGGGATGATGCTTGAGCTGGTAAAATGTCATAAAACGTTCAAGTTATGATGTAAACCGTGGGTAAGGAGTAATGTAGCCAGGCCTCCACTGCTGTTACCAGGTAACAGCAGTGGGTCTCTTCAAGCAGGGCAATAGGCTGCGGTACATATCTAGGAATTGGGACAGTTTAATGATACATAGAACCTGCTTCATCCTCTTGCAAGACTACCGGTGGATTAATGTGCCGGAAGACTGAATTTTACAGTATATGACTACCGTATTTCTTCCTCCCTTCGAGGCCTATTCTACCAGGTGGTCATAAATAGGTATACTTGAGCAGAAGCATGGGGCAACAAGAGCAGCATTCATCTACGGTATTCCTCTCCACCCTGCGGGGCACTTGGGATTTCTGCGTGGCATCTGTACTCGAGTATGTTGACTCAGACGCCAGCAGACCACGATCAATTGGGGCTCATGTCTCACCCAGCTTCACGGGATGCTTTCACTGGCTCAGAAGATTACGGACACACGAGTATTGTGTTGAACTGACAATCCAATGAAATAGGGGGCGAATCGCAATTATTCAGTGTGATGCTCGAGTTTTTGCCGGTGCGGTGGTTATATTGTCTATTTTTTTTCCTCTGCGCTCTACCTTACTAGTTATCGCATCCCGCCTGAAGAGTACGGTATCCTGACTTCGGGCAAAGTTGGGGTCTGCTGGTGTCGACTTGCAGTGAGTGGGATTCGGCGGCTCCGTCTCAGCCTCACACGTCATGTCAACTCCATTTCGTCAACCCAGCTTGTCCAACTGATCCGAGTTCCCCTGCCAAAGCATTTTTTGAGGCACGGGGAATTCACGATGCGGTACGTACGGTAGGGCTCAAGCAACGTGTCCACTCACCTATAACACTGGAATAACTCGCATGCCATACCGTTACGTATGATCTTGTTTTTCACCGTATTTGCAACATTCCGCTCCTTTCGTTTTTCTACTAGCATCTGCTCGCCTCTCACTGCCCATGAGACTTTCGAAGGGGTCTTGCCCAACTATTTATTCGCACTACTGACCCCACCCCCCTATCGACTATAAGACGGATTAAACCCTTCCAATCCCTCCTCGAGCGAGTGGGAACACTCTCAAGTCAGTACGAGTAAAATGCCCCCGCTTGCAAGGAGGGTACTCATAATAGCTGCAACCGACGGCCTCATCCTATCTCCTATTCAAAACTCTCGTAATGTACGACCTTCACCGCCACACGGCTCGGTGAAAATTGATTACAAGTCCAAACTCATATCCGCTTACAATCCGACCGCAGAGTCTCAGGCGACAGAAGCTCTTAGCACTTTATCTTCTTCTGTAGAGGCGCATGGAATCGGAGGTTTGTGCTAGTCGAAAAATTTCTCCTTCACATTCTAGCAAGGGCTTACCAAATTTCCCCTTGTGGATGGGTGATGAGTAGGGTTGTTGAATGTGTCCTCAGCTAGTGCCTTCCTGATCGCAATAACAAGTCGTGAGCAAGTGGCTACCATTCAGGGACGCTATCCAATCTACGTAGTCACTGATGTCGCACTGATCCCGCTCTCTTCCCGGAAGGATGCAGAAGCTGCGATATTCAAGGCTCGGGCTGGGAAGTCTGGGGCAGGCGAGGCAGAGTCGGATGGAGCTACAGATACTGACATTGAGGAAGATGACACTGCTGTCCTTGATGATGAGCTTCAAGACCAAATTGATCCGGATTCGGAATCCGTGAATCATAGACGACAGAGCTCAATCGGCGAAGACGTAATCGGAAGGAAGGGGGCTTATGGACGTTTTGCCGAGAAATGGTTCTCTAAGAGGGGGTGGACTGTAGACCAGAGAAGAGTTGAGGGTCTTAGTAGTGATGAAGGCATTCTTGAGGAAGAGCCTAAAGCCGCAACAGGGCACATCACAGGCGCCTCCGACGGAGAAATCATGGGGGAGCCCGAGAATCAGCCCGCCCCCGACGCCGCAAGAGGTGGTGTTATCAGTAGCCCTGCAAATGTGCCCGAGGGTAGTAAATGCGAAAACAGTGCCGTGGAGGGGGAGATGGAGGCGGATACTGAGGCCATGAAGGAAGGTGTAGCTCATAGCCTCACTCCTAAGTTACTGCGCGCTACCCGAATCCTGTTGGGGTCTTCAAGAAGCTTCTTTTTTGGCTACGAATGGGATATCACAAGAAGGTGGGACACACAAGGGAAAAACTCGAGCCCGAGCCCGAGCTTGCCCTTGCACGAATCTGTTGATCCTCTGGTGTGTATCACTCGCTCCTGATATCCTTGCCCTGCAGATGTGCACACTAGCGGTTCTCATATTAGTATCAAGTTAAAGGCATTTTAGCTAATGTTTCTTTGTTTATTGTGTAGTTTTTCTGGAACCGTGCCCTGCAGAAGCCGTTTATTGAGTCTGGAAACGGCACCTTTGTGCTTCCCCTAATGCAGGGATTTGTTGGACAATTTCAGTTCTCTGCGGCAGCGCCCTCAAGTTCTCAATTATGGCCCCCTACCGAGCCCGGCGAACCGGGAGTCACAGAAGTAGCACATGAAGACGGAAAGCGAAACTTTCTTCTGACCTTGATTTCTCGTCGCTCTATTAAGCGCGCCGGCCTTCGTTACCTTCGCCGCGGGGTTGACGACTTTGGCGATGTCGCGAACTGTGTAGAAACCGAGCAAATCCTTTCCGACCAGAATTGGAATCATATTTTCTCCCATGTGCAACTTAGGGGTTCCATTCCTCTTTACTTTCAACAATCCCCGTATGCCTTGAGGCCTAAGCCGGTGCTACTTCGTAGTGAGGCTGAAAACACGGAGGCCTTCCGACAGCACCTCGAAAATATTGGGGGGAGGTATGGTAGTATACATGCAGTGAGCTTGGTCGAGAAACGTGGTAATGAAGCAATCATTGGAGAAAAATTCCAAAATTCGTTCGAGAACCTCCGCAATGCCAACAAAGGAGTCGGGTTTAATTGGTTCGATTTCCACCGGGAGTGCAGAGGGATGAGATTCGAGAATGTCGGACTTTTATTCGACGAGATTGGGGAAACATTGGATAAGTTTGAGTATACCGAAGAAATACAAGAAAAGGGAAAGCCAAGGAGGGTCAAGAACCAGTCAGGCGTATTAAGAACGAACTGCATGGACTGTCTCGACAGAACTAACGTTGTGCAATCCTTCTGTGCTCGCAACTCACTCGACAAACAGCTAATGTCTCTCGGAATAGCCTCGATGTCTGCGGAAGAAGAGATGAAAACATCTGCAGGGTTTAATATACTATGGGCTGATAATGGCGATGCTATATCAAAACAGTATGCATCAACAGCTGCACTCAAGGGCGACTTTACACGTACCCGTAAACGCAACTATCGCGGGGCCCTTACAGATTTCGGATTAACCCTCTCTCGCTTCTTCACGAATGCGGTATCCGACTTCTTCACCCAGGCAGCCATTGATTTCCTGCTCGGAAACGTCACATCTAAGGTTTTTGAGGAATTTGAGGGGGAAATGATCACTGCGGACCCAGCGGTGTCCATGAAGAAGGTTCGCGAAAACGCAGTAGAGACTAGCGCTAAAATCGTCGTAGAGGATGAGAACGAGGCCGTGCTCGGGGGCTGGGTGTTCCTGACGCCTTCAGGTGAAGGCAGTAGACGCAAACTTCCCCTCCGAGACACCGTAATCCTAATCACAGACCAGGCAGTCTATAGATGTAGATTTAAATTCGGTATCGAAAAAGTCAGCGAGTTTGAAAGAGTTAAATTGAAAGACGTTATCGGTATTCAATGGGGTAACAACCCCACTCCCCCCGACCAGCGTAATAACGCGGAGACTAACCAAAACCTCAGGAACATACATAACCTCAACCCTTACTCCCTCCAGCATCGACGAAAGACGCAACGTCGGCTTCCTCCTAAAGTACCATCCCCCATGCACCGGGGAACTCGTCCGGGTAAACACCCGCTCTTTGAGGAACGCCTTTACGAAGCCCATGGGAGAATACCACGACCACGGCGGCTCGGACACCCACTCGGAAGCTGCAGCACCCTCCATCGACGCCGCCGCCGCCACATCTTCGCCCTCCGCGGCTCGCATGATGGCTTTCAAGGCGCCCGCCGACGGCGAGGATAGCGAGGTGGATCTTGTGAAGAGTGTCTGCCAAGTGATTGCTAATGCGTGTGCAAAGCATAGACCTGCTCTCTCCATGGAGACGTTTGTGGAGAGCAAGGACGTTATCGGATTGGCGGAGGCGAGGAAGAGCACAGGGCTGTTGGAGCAATGGGGGTACAACCTGAGGAAGTTGGTGTGGGCTTGATTGCGCGGGCGAAGTAGATAGGTTAGGGAGCTGGGTAGCTTCTGGCACACAGGTGTTTTTTTCATCCTTCTTTTCTCCTTTTCCCGTTCTTCTCTAATGGTGAAGGCCACGTGTGCATTGCGATAATCTGTAGAAGACCGGGGGAGAAAAAAGTGACGGGGAGAGGGAAAGGGTGTTTCTGTTTTGTTTGGGAACTTTGGTATAATTGTCTCGAGTGATTGCCCGTGAGGGTGTACGAAAATTCCCAAGATACCAGGTACCATAGCTTAACCAACTCCCATCTTGTCCCCGCCCCCCGCCCGAGGCCGACCATAGAGCCTATATCCATACCGTCGTGACTGCCGCGCCGTATACATTCGCTCACTGCTAACCCAACCCGGGCCTCATCCATCCATCCATTCCCTTGCTCTGCCTTCCCATCGCTGCTATAGTAATATGTAAGCAAGGTAAAAAAATACCATCTCCCAACCCTACGGATGTCCCCCGAGCGGCTAACCAACCCCACCTGCATCGATTGCCCCGATAAAGTACACACCACAAGACACCGCTCTCCTCACCACCCCTCCCTCTTCTCCTCACAATCTACGTTTCCCCTTCCACCTTCCCCACGAGCATGATGGCACACTGAGCCAAGCCGGCCCTAAACAGCAAGAAAATCAACCAAAAAATCTACAGGCCTACAAACAACCACAAGAATCAATGTCAAATGCGTGATTGGTGGGCTAGAAAGTATATGAAAATGGATGATGGGTGAAGACGCATCATGTCAGGCGGGGGGGCACATGAAAGGGGCACAAAGAAAGAAGAGGAATTCGCTAATTAACAGGGTTTAATGATTTTGATGATTGGATTAGATTCAATTGGTGTTTGGGTTGGGTTGGGTGAGGGGCGGGGAACTTTATGGGAAGTGTGATAGAAAGGGAAAAAAAAAGAAAAAGACATAAGAAATCATGTGATCGCTTGCGGGATGATGCGGCTATATGGTGATTGGGAGCTGGGGTAATTGGTGATGGGGGAAGGGGAAATCCGATGCCATGGGAAGGGAAAAAACAAAAAAAACAGGGAATACAAAGATAGGAGCCTGTCTTCAACAAACAAAACCGATCCATCTAAAAAAAGGGAGATACAAAAAAATTGACAGGATGAGAATGAGAAGGGTTAAAGCAAAGAGAAGAGGGAAGGGGGAAAAAACAGAGCCTTACGCATTTTCAGAAGTCTCATCTGGTATGAAAAACAGATTTAGACTTCTGTAGCGTGATCATCATTACCAACAGATAATAGCCTTCACGGAATAAAAAAGGGAGGAAAAAGGAAAAAAGAGGAGAGGCTTATAGAAACGACGAACTCCCCCCATGAACCGAGTTGAGAAACACAAACATATGAAAAATGAGAAGCCAATGCCTAATTTGAAAATGATCAGCCCACAGAATTATAAGTCCACCGTCTAAGAAAAGACGAGTATAATCCCCAAGCCATCTTTATTTCTATTCCAGCAAATAGAGACCATCTCCATCGCGGCCTTCTGTTAAACGTCTAAGAGGCCTGATTTTGTTGGCGCTTGACCTGCTCCCGAGTCCATCTAGCTGTCTCGGTAGTTCTGGGAGCGTATTCGCGGTTTAACCGAGTCTCCTTAATCATCGCGTTAATCCAATCCGCTTTAAAGTACTGAGCAATTTCGCCATTGGGAAATGCATCCGCCAAATCCCTGGATGATGTAAGCCCGAAGATTCATATTTTTTTTGTAACGAATAACGTACCCGAAGACACCCATGGCTGATCTCATCAGATTCTCAGTCTTGTTAGGATCGGCGTTAATTGCAGAGAGGAACCCAAAGATATGTTGAACGTATGGTGCAAGGAGCTGAGCTGTAGCAAAGGTTAGATTTGGTGAAAACGTCTCGAGAATGAGACTGAGTAGATTGTGGGTGACTCACTCTTGTCTCCTGACTTGAGGGCGATAATTATACCATCGTAAGCATCCATGATGCCCTCGCGGAGAGAAATAACGTATTCCACCATCTCGTAGTTGCTATCGGGCGTGGGCGAGATAGAAGCAGCTTGTTGGAGCACACCCATAACGACTTGGAGATAAGTTTCGAAGAGGCCCCCTATAGCTTGAGCAACATCGCCGAAACATTGCAGAATAGCAGGCTTAAATTGCTGACTTAAGGTATTACTCTGCGGTGATGGTAAGTGCCATGACAGAGGATTACGTTTAGCGGGTAAACAAACCTGGAGGTTGTTGAGTAGGTGATTCATGAAATTATCACAGTAAGGGGCTACTTTGTCGCCTATTGAACGAGAAACGTCGCTCACTAGGCCAATAGCCACAGAGCAAAGCTGTTGCTCTTCCTGGTTGCTCAAAGCATTAAATAGGAAAGGCGCAAATGCTTCCATATACTTGGTGAAATCCTCTTCAAGAGCATTTGCCATCGCCCCAACCGTACCGAAGATAGCATCCGGGACAGAGGAATTGGGCGGTAGCATACTAAGGATCTGAAGAAGGATTCGCATAATACGATCTGCTTGGGGCGTGATCTCTTTCTCCAAACGTTGAACGATACTCTGGGGTGTCCGTTAGCCAACGTTTACACATTGATACTAGCTTTGATGGGTAACCTACTCCCATAACTACTGTCAAGCTTGTCTGCATTTCCTCCAAAGTAATACGGTCATCAGGGCTAACAATTTGGTTTTGGAGCTGAATAGTCTTTTCTAGTCGCTCTATAATGACAGTACATAGTTGCGCGATCGATGGCAATTCATCTTGGCCGACGTTGGTGATGAAAGAGTTAAGTACTTCATAACAAGCTGTTCGCAGTTGGTTGTCTGCATCTGGTCTGCGTAATTATGATATGTCAGAATTGTCTTACCTATGAATCGATCTATGAAGAGTGGGAACCGGGCTGGAAATAGTGAACGTACCTCTCGGTAGCGGCAAGTAAAGCGCTCACACTATCCTTGAAGTACTTTGACAATGGGTTTTCCTCCCCTTCGCTATCGATACCAAATCTCTCTGCCAGATTCATTAAAGCCCAACAGCAAGAACTGGCCATTTTGGGGCTGTCTTTGAGACCAGAAAACAACGCCTGGATTAGGCTTGGTAGATGCAGTTCGGGATCAATAGCCGTTCCACAGCAGTCGCATATTCTTCCAAGAGCGTATGCAGCGGAATCTTTGACCATTAAAACCTTATCATTCATCATTCCTACAAGTATCGGCAAAGCCTGCTTGACAAGGGGGTCCAAAAGTTTGATGTCAGGCCCCTCCATGATTGCTCCGAATGCTGAAACAGCGGCGTCTCTCAAACGCCAGTTCTCGTGTCTTAAATTCTGTTCCACAAATGCCAATACGTGCTGGATAACAAACCCACCAACACAGGCAGAGTACAATTGTAGGCACTGATAAGCGGCGCGGGAGATGTTGTACTCGTCGTCTCCAGCGTCTTCGTCCTGCTTAGTAAGGAGCTCCAGTAATACAGGGACAACCTCGGGAGTTGCAATTCGAGCGAAGTTGAAAAATGGCCGAAGCTCGGACCCTCCCTCGGCTTGATACTGCAAGATATTAGGATTTAAATGGATGTACTTTGGCCCGCATTTCCCGCTTACCTGAGCGTTATCGTCTTCGATCGCAGACTCCTCTTCACACACTGTGCACCAGAATTCAACAGCCAATTTAGCAACTTCCTCCTCGTCATGTTTCATCCCAACAATGGTGAGGCCGAATAGAGCCTTCTCCATATAAAATTTCATCTTGTCGTAGTAGAGACTCATGATCCTATTTAGGCAACCGAAGGCTGCCTGCTGTATCCTAGGGTCATCACTCTGAGTTGCTTCGCAAATAACCTGCATGATGTAATTTCGCTCTCCATCATTGTCGAAGTTCGTTCTGACGAACTCGAGAGAATCACCTAACGCCACCATAGCCGCAAACCGTACATCATTGTTAGACTCCTCTTTCCGAGCACCTTGGACTACAGCGGTAAGGATCGCATTTGAGTGTTGATTCAAACTCTCCCGAAGATCGGGATCCTCCGATTCACAAATATAGCCAATAGTAGTCAACGAGGATTGCTTCAAACTATCAGTGCCCTCCCCAACATTCTGGACCAACGCAGCCATCAATTCGCTCCATTGATTCTGGGGCAGTTCGATGGCTGCAATAGCTGCAATAAGCTGAGCAGCAGAGGTCCCTGCACGATTGTTGTTTGATGCAAGTGTTCGAAGTGAATTTTCCTTCACTTGGGCCTTTATAGTGGGGTCCACTTGTGAAATCCATTTTTGTTGCACTTCAAGCAAACGTGTTCGTTCTCTAGCGGTAAGAGCGTTCTTCAGAGCAATACCAGCAGCACTTCGAATGAACGGTTCTGTTTCTTCATTGGCGAGTTCCGCCGAGAGCATTTGAAGATATTCAGGCTGTAGTCGATAGAAAGTTAGATTACTTTGATCATAAAGGATATGTATAGTAATGAGCGGGGATGATAAACGTACGAAATGTTGAGAGGCAGCACTTGAAAGTTGTTGTTCAGCGGCATTACGGACCGTGGCATCTACAACAAAAACAAAAACGTTAATATCTCTCGTGTGGGGGAAAAGATTGTAACTGTGTGTGACTTGCCCGCAGAGAGGGTGTTGGCCAACACCTCGGAAACATTCATGGTTGCGGTTGGTTGTGTTCGAGATGAGGATGAGTGGATGAGATGAGAGGTGGTAGTAGTGGTAGTGTTGTTTAGATGAGAAAATGGATGACAACAGGATTCGAAGGGGGGAAACTAAGCGGTCAAGAGTCGAGGAAGAAGGAGTGATAAAACCGTGGTGTCGTCTACTGAAAGAAGCACGAGGCTGTCACTGAGAGGGAAAAGAAGTTGGACCTCGAAGGTTTGACGCGGCCACAACAAATGCCTTGTAAAGCAAGTGATGTTACACAACGTTCAAGTAGCAGCTGGACAATCTGAGATTGTTCCCTGGAATCTGGCACAGTCCACGATCAGGGAAGCCTCTGAGATTTGTATGATGAGGGGTGAATTAACGTTTGGTTGAGGAGGATGTGTGTGTGTGTGTGTGTGTGTGTAGTGACGAACCTCTTTCTGATAGTTTCTCTTAAAGATAAGAATTTGTTACTTTGCCTACCCAAGGATATTTTTGTAGGTGGGCGCTGACTTTCACTGGCGGGGGGGATAAGGCAGGAAAAAGGAGGGAGGGTTTTTGTTTTCAAGGGGTGAGGAGGGGCTTTGATGGGAGGAGAGGTGATGTACTATACGGTACCACGCCTACGACAGGGGACAGTGCTTTCTTGGGGTTAGCGAATCTGCAACGGGCTCTCTGTCTCAAAGTCGCCATCCAGCCAATAGGAGCAAATAGGTTTGCTTAGTCATCCGCGAAAACTGAAGAAGCCAAAAGAAGAGGCAGCTGGCAGACTCACAAGCCAGACAAAGAGCCAAAGGGGAAGGGGAAAAAAAAGAATTGGATAAAAACAGACCGAAGGGAAAAATTAGAAGAAAAAATTAGAACACTAAAAAAGCTTATCGGGAAATCTAGAAGCTAAAGAAAAAAATCATTTTTTTACCATCTACCGGTATGTTATGCCAGTGCTACTACAAAGAGAAAGCCGCTTGACTTTTGTGATGGGGAAACTTGGTCGATTTAAGAATATGCATGATACGGTGGTGAATTTGGCTTGGTGCGTTGGTTCTGGTAAGAGGAGAAAATGTTGCAGAGAATTCGACGCAATTATTTGCTTGGACTTTCCTTTTGGCCGACGAATATGGCAGTACTTATACGGGATCGGTAGAAGTACTCTGCCTCCCTCATGACTTCTCTACTGTTGCTTCGTGGCGATTCGCTAACGGTAGATATTTGGTTCCTAATTCAAAATCTCTCCCGCGTTGTAACAGCAGTCTTTTACAGTACCGTACTGCCCAGTTTCAGCTAACCAGAGCACACAAAGGCTTGGTAACCCACGGCGGTAGTTTTGTTGGGGCCACCAGAGCCTACCATTATCACAATTTGGATGTGTACGGCGTCTGCAGGAAGTACCGATATGCTACGCCTTGTCGTCTCTCTGTCCTCAAAGGCACGTGTTGGCGGTTGGCAATAGTCTCGAAATGAGATTCTGGTTCAAGTTCCAGTACTGTACATTATTCTGCCAGAGTCAAGTCCCGAGCTTGGAGCAATATTTATACTTATAATGAATTATTTAAAGGGGCGTGGGGCAACTATCTGTCAAGACAAGGTGAATATACGGTGGCCTAGACACGGGCTTTCACCTGCTCGTCAACCCAACCTAAAGCATCATCACCTATATGCCGCCTTATTCATAATCGCTTTCACCCTCTCCGTTATCAACAACCATTCCTCCCTCCTCTCCCTCCCCCTCCTCCTCCCCCTCCTCTTCCCCTTCGTCATATTCTTCTTGATCCAAGTCAAAAACTAAATATGTTACTCGGTCTTCCGCAACAACACACCCCACCCGTCTCCCTTTCCTCCCGTTGACCGTGAGTTGAGATGGTGTGAACCCAGAATCAAATACACGCCTGCTTACAATATTGATATCTTGACCATCGAGACCATCTGCGTATGAGCAGACGCTTTCGGCCAGATCCTCTGGGTCATAGTCTTCATCGTAATTGATTGTATTACAAGTGATTGTCATCATCTCGGAGCTGTGGCCATCTAGAACGGAACATCTTAGCCCAACATACTAAACTTGAGAGCGGGAATTAGAATGGGCCAGATACCTCTACCAACAAATAGAAGGATTATTGTTTCGTCGTCAACAAATTGAAAGTCTATCAAGTTCCCTTTCCTTTCCTGGGCGGCTAGTGAAACCCTGGCGCATCGAGTCTTCAGAACAGAGCTCAATCCTCCTACGATGGATATATCGCACCGTATTAGTATGAGATCATTGCCGTCACCCCCCCGGAAAGCCAAATATCCGACTGGCCTCCCCTCTTCAGTCACCATCCTCATGTCCCCCATGCCTTTGTTATGGTCTGAAATGACAACTGGCTTCCCGACTCTCAGTTGTTGCCTCATCGCCTGTTGGGGTTTGGCGAACACAGTTTTGCAAAGGTCCTCGAGGTACTCAGTCAGCTCAAAGAAGCCTGGAGGTTTAGTATCACTAGCTTTAGGCCTAGCATAAAGCTCAAAGATACTCTCTCCCTTTCCTTTGTATTCGCTAATCTTTGGGCCTTTTACGGAACGGAAAAAGGACCGTAAGGAGGACTCTTTGAGGTATTCGCTAATGTATTCGGAAACCCTGAGGGTGTCAATCTGGGGGTCTTCTGGGGGTTTGTCGTCGATATTGATGACAGTGGCCAATTCGTCTAGTGTGTGCCTGAGCCATGAAGCAAAAGCGTCAAAATGTTCCAATTCTCTATTGAGTTTTAAGAGGAACTCGTGCGCAAAGACAGTTAGGCCTGAGACAACGTCCAAGCAACGGGTGAAATCGTCTGGATCCAAACCTAAAGGGCTTCCTCGTTCTTTCCTAGATAGGTTTCAACCTTAGGTCACGAAATTCAGAGCAAACCAAAGACACACCATCGAGCCAGGCCTCGAAGGCGGCAAAATAAGACAATCAGTCTTTCGCAGGTTGGTAGAAGGTTCTCATGTACTAGTCTTCGTAGCGTCTCATACCCATTCATGGAACTTTTCTCCCATCTTTTTTGACCCTGCCGCCCAGGTGTTAGTGTGCTGCCTAGGGGAAATATGGTGAATGTCATTACCCTTTCAGTCAATACATCAACCAGCCATTCCTTCAGGATACCACTAGGCACTCCAGTCACAAGCAACTCGAAAAACTCGAGAGATACCTCACTCCCTTGTTTTTTCACGTCCTCGTCTATGATGCTGACGTAACGCTGAGCTAGATCATTCATAGCCTTAAATTCAGCTTCCAAAGCTACAACGGTTTCTTTTATATACCGGAGCAGTGCTTGAACTCTGGTAGAAGTCGAAGCAAGTTGAAATAGATATTGTCCAAATTGCTGAATGAATAATATATCCATAGTCGCGAACAATATATTCTCGCTTTGTACATCTTCTATGAGCAGAGAGTGTGTGGAAAGATCGGAGGAAGCGGTGTGTCGGAGAAGCTAGGCCCAAATCAGAATAACCAAATATAAGCACCTTATAAGCACCTGATTTCGATTCAAGGGCATACCCTAGAGGAAGGCCGAAGCCTGTCTGAAAGTGATGATAGATCCATAGTGCCAATCAAGAAGGAGTCAAACACACTTGAATATCCTTAACAATCAATCTACCAGGTGTTGGAACTCTACTAACTTTAAAAGTATCTTTCCATCCCCCTCACCAATGAGTAAAACATCCAGATTTTTCCCCTCCCCGCTTTTAGTAACAGAGTTGATCAAAGCGTCTAGTGTGACTTTGGAGGTGAAAGTGCTTTCGCTATAGTGACTATAAGCACTCCTCCTTAGTAAAGAGCGTAAGGAGTAATACGTACTTCCCAGCAGAAGAGGGCAGAATGCTTAATCGGGGTAACATCTGACCAACATCCATGTCAAACAGCGCTTGGGGTGTGCACTCCGTTGACTTGGTTTCTGAAACCTGGCTGGGGGACTTCGAATCTGAATGGTTATCAACCCACCCCACGCAGGTCACCTTTCCAAAGTTTGATACCTCCGAGGTGATACGATGGATTTGTTTGCCATTGTTCACGTCGTATATTCGTGTGGAGCCGTCGCTGTATCCCAAAGCTAACATTTTCCCTGAAACGGGAATCAATCGAGTAAGCGGACTAAGGAGATTAATAGAAGTGGTTCCCTAATGCATAGACAAACCATCTGGGCGCCATTGCATCCTTTCCACCCGGACATCCGAGGCCAGTTTTTCCTTTCTGTGTGCAACACCCCAAACTCTCTGCCCATTCATACGATAGAGTAAGATGTTTTCATTAGAAGTGATAATTGCTATCAAATCAAGCTGCGGACTCCAAGCAGCCAAACTAGGACGAGCTGCAATTGGAAGGGTCTTTCGGTAATGTATACGGAAACCTCGAGTAGACAGCTGACCAGAACCAGATGATTCACTTCCGGAACCGCCCATGGCAAGCAAGCTGAGAGAAGAGGTCTCAATTAAAGGTATGTGGTTGGCCGGGGCGATCAAGCAGGTATAGGAGCGAAGCTTTTGTGAACCGCGGCGGTGGGGGTGAAAGTTGAGGGGGGGGGTGTGAGAAGATGCAATGGCAGGTTGCGAGAGAACCGGACCTCCCTCGTTGCCAGGCAACCGATTGGCACATGGGAAGAAGGGGGGGGATAGCTGAATTGGGGGTTTCTGGTTTCCATGGGAGCCGCCCCTCCAAAGCCCCTCTTCCACCCCCCTCCCCTCCAAGTCATCTGGCACTGCACCACCAGCAGGTCCTATTACGCAGTCTTGGTGGTTGCCTCGTACATACTATCGTACGCACAGCTCCTCCCCTCCCACCGCTATGGTCCTGGAATCTCTAAAGCTTCGACGCTGCTTCGCTTCATAGGCCTGAGAAAAAAAATACTCCCCCCGCTTACCCGCTTTCTAAAGGGTTTCTACCAGTCTGATCTTGTTATTGGGGTTTCCTCTATCATCCCGACAACACAAAATACTGTCACCCCTTCCTCCCTCACCGAACCCATCATTCTCTCCCAACCTAGAGAATTATACCTAATACACTCTTTCGCCAATTTTTCCGACCCCCAGTCCACGTACCACGGAAAACGGGGGAGAGATCAATCGATTGTGAAGGGGAGACTATACCGCACCCATTCGCTCTTTCATCCTGACTTGGTTATCGTACCAGAATTATTAATTCACGACCGGCGGAGGCAACCTCGAGATACCCGTTGCCTCCTGCATGATTTATTGCTTGCGCTTCTTCCTGTTTTCTTCTCCAATTATTCCGCCATGACCGAACGTCCTTCTACCGCCTCGAGCAGCCGCGCATTCACCCAATCTTCCCCTTCGCTACGTCCGAACACGAGTAGTGGCCCGGGAATCTCTGTCACGAGTTCTTCCCCGACGGGATCGAGAACAACCCCTCCCCCTGAGCCACGGAGGTCTTCTGTGGCCTCATCCGCTTCTTCACCTAGACCTAAAGCAAAAGGTCTGTACATTTCCCAGCAGCATTACCCCCATCTCTAAGCCATGTGCAGTTGCTGGATGTGCGTCTAACATATCACTAAGATTCAAGTTCCACGATCTGTCGAAATATAACTATCTATGGATATTGTCGATTCCAGGACAAGGGTAGGGGGCCACTATGGTCAATTTTTCGCAGACTAAAGTCTCCTAGGTTGTGCATTTAACCACGACCCACATTCACAAAAGCAGCAACCTGGTGCTGGTCGAGGTAAATTCAATGTAGACTCCCCCTCTTTCACTCCAGCAACTCCTCCGAAAAAGACGATATCTCCGGGAGCTGCGGATGCCGTGCCCTTTACTCCCAAACAAAACCATAGTACCGGTAATTTTAGTGAACGAAGCACTCCTCATTTTGAGCATGGAGAGCTGACGTGACAGGGACTGCCACACCTCCAATTGCACAACAGCTCCATGATGCTGCGAACGGGTTTGTCCACACATCACTCAATAATTCGTGGGTCACCGTAACTGACTACTTCTGTCAAAGATACCCTGTGGCACCAGCAATCGATCCACAACTTTATCACCACCAAGGCCTCCAACATGGATTTGAGAACATGGGGTTGGGCGAGAATGTATATTCGCCTACGAGATCACGGCGCAGGGCTAACAAAATGAAGACTACTGCAAATGCCGCGATGAATGCGTATGATTTTACTGTTGGGGCGCCTGTGAATCCGTATGCTCAAACGGGTGTCGACATGTTTTATCAACCGCAACAAACGTATCAACATCCAGTTTTGTACCCCTAACCCCATATTAAGTTTCCTCTAAAGTAGACAAAATCTTATTAACTTTTGGTTCTTCCCTATCAAGCTCAACTATCATTTATATGCTCCCTTGGCCCCGTATCCTCAGAAGCTGCAGCCGTTTCAGAAAAATATTCATGGATTTTTCTTGTCTGATAACCTAAGAGAAGAGCTCCAAAAAAAAGCTGATGCTACGCTCCAAACACTGCCAGGTATCTTAGCCCTTAACTCAGCGAAGAGATCCATGACTATAAATGAAAGCTGACATGAGATTTCCCGGGTCTATTAAGCCGTATCTTCAATACTTCCCCCCTCAATCGAGGAATATCACCAGCTCGTTCCACTTGACACCTCCAACCAAAAGAGCGCACAGGTTTTTGGATATCCCAGCTGGGCCTATAAAGCATTTTCATCCGAGGATGGGAACGCCTATGCGTTGCGGAGACTTGAAGGTGGGTTCCTCCAGCAGTTGTGGAATCAATTTGGTGCAGTGATTGCTAACATTCAGCTCACCAACTATAAGGCTTCAGGCTCTTGAATGAAGCTGATATCCGAATTGTCCAAAGATGGAGAAAGGTATTGAGCGCTAATATTGTGACAATACACGATGCTTGGACGACTACCAAATTTGGGGATAGCTGTAGGTCTCATTTTATCCTTTGAACAGATTCATTTTTGGGCCCTGCTCCCACATCCTTATTATCGCTTCTTCTGCCCGAAATTTGTGCGAGTCGCCCTAAACATTTGCTTTATAACAGCTATCGTCTTCGCCTATGATTATCACCCTTTGTCCAAAACACTAGCTGAGACTCACTTTGGACCTAACCCAAGATACCCGAATCCTACGAGGCACCAACCCACAGGTCCGATAGTTCCAGAACAAGTTCTATGGAGTTACATTGTCCAGGTCGCTTCTGCATTGAAAGTTATACATAGTGCAGGACTAGCGGCCCGAGTGATCGAACCGTCAAAAATTCTGCTCACTAGTAAAATGAGGTAATTACAAAGCAACAGCAAAGCAACACTTGTGTAGCTGGATCTGATAGTTACATGCTAGGATACGTCTCAACTGCTGTGGGATTTTCGACGTCATCCACCCGGAAACTACACGCAGCCAGGAGTCGGTTCGCGAGTGTCAACAAGAAGACCTTACTCAGTTAGGTCGCCTCATGCTCTCAATTGCATGTAATACCCCTTCAGCTGTTCAATATCCCCAGAAGAGCATGGAATACATCGGTCGTCATTACTCTATTCAACTTCGGGACAGCATTTACTACCTTTATACCGGATCAACGAAAATCATAGATGAATACGTTAAATCTATAGCGAACCAAGCTTTTCAGAATTTCGACAGCGCTCTACACTACGAAGACTCGCTGGAGTCGGCGCTCTCCCGAGAATTAGAGAACGGTAGGCTTGTGCGGCTCCTATGTAAATTCGGCTTCATCAACGAACGACCCGAATACGATCATGACCCAAGATGGAGCGAAACCGGCGACAGATATTACTTGAAACTCTTTAGAGACTACGTGTTCCACTCTGTCGACGAGAACAATAATCCTGTCGTTGACATGGCTCACGTTCTTACCTGTTTGAATAAACTGGACGCTGGGGTAGATGAGAAGATCATGCTAGTCAGCAGAGACAGCATGAATTGTTTTGTGGTCACCTATAAGGAGGTAAGTGCCTCTACATTTCCCCTTTTCTTTCTTTTTTTGTACATAAACTAATTTCATGATCGGATAGTTGAAACGACAGGTTGAATCCTGTTTTCAGGACCTCAACAAGTCTAGGCGGTGAAACCCGATTTTTGTTAGCAAAGTATCCTAGATTCTTCATGGTTTCTAGCTGTCAGTTCGTCAGGCAAGGGTTGGGGTATCGTTACTTCATTTTGGTGGTGTATTAAGAGTGAGCCTTGCTTTGTGAGTTTGGAACAGGGTGGAAATTGTGACCAAACCAGTGTTTTTTTCAGCGAGCCCGTATCAGCTCTTGTCGTTTTCTCTATCAATCCCACTAGTAGAGATCCTGTATGTAATGAAATTCATTGTACACGTTGGTGCGGCATATGTACCCTTGACCAAATACCAAGATGCAGTCTCTTCTAAGAGTACAACGGTATTAACAAGCGAGTCTCCAGTCTGTACCATTTCGTGTGACGAAATGACTAACCGCGGTGGTGGTATGATACCATGCAGTTCACCAGTACCGTAATCTATGCAATCCGGCAAGCTGCGCTCTCGGTCAAATCAGCCTTCGCCCGCAAAGCAGATCATCCCGCACTGTACCATGCCAGCTAACAGCTCCCCCTCGCCCCTGGTGTCTTACCGGTGTTTGCGATGGAAGCGCAACCAACCAACCAGCACACCCACCCATCTACGGACGGCAGCCAGCGAAATGCGGTAGGAAATGCCCATCTCTTCACCAAAGCACTGTATATCCCGGGTCGGTATCGTACATTTTCCAGGTGACCTGCACTTTCACTTTCCCTCCTTCCACCGACAAGTCTGTTTCCCCTGCCAAGGCGCCAACCGAGTGCTACCATACCTACCATTAACCTTACCCGTGCTGTGCCTGCAACTATACGGTGCTCCCAAACTAGCCAAGCAAGACGCTTTTTTGGTCAAGTATGCGGTAGTCATCCGGTAAAGGAACCTATGCCATAATATCAGATGGATAGATAGACGGCCACCCTTTTACCGTGATATAATTTCGGATGTTGAGATCCTGGGTTCGTTTGTTGTTACCGCAAAGCTCACCGGAGGGTAAGTTTGAGGCGGTTTCCCATGTCATGGACGTATTAGCAAGGGTAGCAGTGGGTGGGCGAGGGAGGAAGGCAGGGGAAGCACATATCCTACTTTCTAAATAAGTTGCTGATTGTATGGGGGGGGGGGGGTGGAAGGTAGAGTATCGTTGGTGACAAAGTTGGTAGCGTAATGAGTTCTAATACAGGGGCTTTGCTTTGGTCTGAATATAGTGCGGTCAGGATTACCTCGAGGTAAACTGTACTTGAGGGCTTATAAAATCAGTGTGAGACGCTTGTACGATACAATAAGAAGTGACTGCTGGCTTATCCAAGACCCGATATGCCAAACTGTATATGCTGCAAAAAGGTACCGTAAAGCACAGTTCCCCAGAGAGTGGCGAGTTCACCTAGTAGAAAATGAAACTATGGTACGACGTGGTGCAACGTAATTATTCCCTTGAAAAAAACAGGGGTATCATCCCGAGCTGGCCTACCTCACACTATTTCTTATGCTAGTAGGAAGGAGAAAAGAGTTACCGAACTATATTACAGCGCCTTGGGTCGGAATGCCGGTGGTACGTATTGGCACGCCATCGAGTGATCTCACATGACCGCAGCGTCCCTTAATATTATGTCACGCCCGGGGATCCTATTCATAGCGAGTATGGGGTGCAAGACCAAGAAGACCGAACAAGGGCCCGAATAGGGACCTTATAATGGCTCGGTATTGAATAGAAGTCCTGCCTGTCTTACCTTAGCCTCCCAACCCAATAAAAAAATGCACTTCTTTGTCCGTTTTATTCAATTTTGAAAAAAGAAAGAAAAAGAAAAAGGTTAGGCTAGGCTAGATTACGGTAGGTGGGTCTTGGCGATTAAGGCCATGTGTAATGGGAGCGCAGTTACCGGCTCATTTGAATGGAGTGAGTTGTGTCTTATTGTTCCTCGCTTTCAATAGTGGCAGTGGTGGTGGCCACAACCTGTAACTCCGGGATGTCGGTGTGTGGTTGCCATACTCATTACAATGGCGATTTTGTGTGGGGAACAACCATTGATGCTCAACACTTTCCAACTTGAATAGCTCACCATATTAGGCGTTTGCCAACTTGAATGGTCTCCGGAGGTGGGAGTGTAATGTATATAATGAAGTAGATCACCCGCACTTCTATGGTCTTCATGATCATTTTTTATTACAAAAACAGCCGTTCTTTTCTTATATCTGTCGAGTTCCTTCTTTTCCTTCACACTCACGCTCGCTCATATCAGCATTAACACACTTCTACACTCTATAAGCTTTTCGAGAAAGCAGACCTTTCTTCTCTTCTTCCTCTTCTTCACTATCCTTTTTTTATACCTTCACTAAATCATAATAATGCGTTTTAACTTGATCACCACGGCAGCTTTGCTGCTAGCACTCCACACCGGGAACGCTGTTTCCCACTCCTGGGTATGAGGATCCACCGAAGATATACGTGCGTGCGAAGCTTTCCCAGAGTGCTAACATTCACCTTACAGATCGAAGTCCTAGAAGCTGTTGGCCCAGGGACAAAGGGGTTCATGAGAAGTTGGAGTGAGTACCTTCCTTCCTCCCTTCCTCCCTCTATCCTCATAACATGAAATACGAAAGCTCAAACTAACAACCTACCAGTGGGCAAGGATGGTAGTCTCGACACCCGCATGACTTACCGCATCGAAGGTCCGGATTGGGAAAACAAGCCCATCTGCAAGGACACTCAGCAAGTGCGCGCCAACCAGCCAGGCTTCCCCCGTCTCAGGGCCAGCCGAAAGCAGACGGTAGCAGGTTACTACCTTGAAAACGGACACACCTCACTTCCCCCCTCGGCGACAGCTTTCACAGGCCTGACGTACTGGTTCGGTACCAGCGACCCCGACCCGAAACTCCCACTGAGGGAGGTTAGGGCTTGGACCACCGACGGTCAGGGAGGAAATAAGAAGGGCAGGCTCCTCAAGACGAGCCCGTACGACGATGGAAGTTGTACGCAACCCAATGACTCCCCCATATCCAAGCAACGTGGGGTCGGGAAAACCGGGGTCGAGAAGCCATGTAGATCGGAGTTTGTGATTCCGGAGAATTTGAATGTTGGGGATGTTTACACAGTTTACTGGGTTTGGGATTTCTCGTGGCATTTTGGCCGGGAAAAGCCTAGAGTTGAGGAGGTATGCACCATTGCCCTTTGTTCCCTTTAACTCCCTGCGGAAATGATTGGTAACCCGTTGCTAACGGGAGCAACTTTAGTGGTATACTTCCTGCATAGATATCGAAATTGTCTAGACGGACCGAACGGTTAGTACAGTGTCATACTTGCGATCAATAATATTCTCCGGATACAGCCTCACGAGCCCTTTGTGGATGGGAACCACCAGTTTATTGGGCGTTCTTGTATTCCCCTTTTCCTATTGCCTGCCTTAGAGGATCAGGTATGCACCAGTTAGTTAGTTGCAATTCCTTTTTCAATACAACATATAATTAGTAAAAAGTGTCAAAAAACAAAGCGAACAGTGATTGGCTTGTGCTAGAGTGATGTGAATTCACCTAGATACACAACTTGAGAGTGTATCTGATATCAACGAATGAACAGCCCCTCTGAATCTGAAGAGATGACCCCCATTTGGCAGCGCGAGTTATGTGAAAATCGAGTGATCCTGTATGATTTCAACTATCGTTGGCCAGACCGCTTAACTGGTGGAGTAGAGCAAGTTGTGTTACGGTTATCTGGCGCTATCACAACTTCAGGATTCGCGAAAGCGCAAATTCTGGTCCGAGGCATATATCAGGCAGTGTAACCCCCTTTTATTAACGAAAGAACTAACGCCAAAACCCAATCACAAGATCCCCGACATTAAACTTCTTCGAAAAGGCAACCCATTTAGAGAAACACAACAACGCTTCCCAGTTATCCTTCCTGTGCCATGAACGGGTTCTCAATCTGTTCGCTGCCGTCCATTGGCGAGATGAGGGTCAACATGGGACCCCTCGCAACGACCAGACCCAATTCCCGTGTTGTCTCGTTTCCATCCTCATCTATGGGGGAATCATTATTAGCATCTATTACACGCTGGTTACCATCATATAGAGCAAACCTCTAAGGTTTTCCTTCACATCATCCAGGACGAGGTTCATGAGTTGATCGTAGCCTTTTAATATCCCCACGACTAAACCAGAATTAGCATCAGTATCCGGAGAGCTTAGGACGTGGGGCGAGAAGTACCTTCCCTACCGCCATTAAATTTCACGGTGATTGCCTTATCCATAAATTTCGCCAGATCCAAGATCGCCTCACGAGGTTTCCGCTCTTGTTGATCTTTATTGTAACCGGCCTGACCACCCCCACCACCGCCCCCTCCTGCGCCACCACGACCTCCGCGCCCACCACCGCCTCCGCCGCGCCCGCCTCTAAATCCTCCGCCTCGTGGTCTGTCCATTGTTTGAAATATTGTGGTGGATGTTTGTTAAAGGTGGGGTAGACCGAGTCGTCAAGTTAAAGGTGACGACAAGCCGTGGGACAGATTTACCCTGCTTTGAGGATCTTGGCTGGCTAGGAACGGTATGAAAAGTTCTAGAACAGGGGTATGATAAGTACTTGTGATACCTAACGATAAGGGTTCCTGACGCGTCTTCCCAACACAGCCCGTCTGCTATCAGATTCTCGCGAACGATCCCGAGAAATATAGAAAGAACTCCTCCACAAACCGATCATGAGAACCTCCGCCTCGGCATTTACTTTCTTATAATATTATCATAGTATTTTTGTTATATAGATAACTGTCACGCAACCTCTAACTAGGGCGCTCGATTACTGTAACGTGCCGGGATAACGCAAACCATTCCCGAACAGCACCGGTGCAAACCCTCCCCTCACACCTGCAACTCCCCTCTTCCTCTCACAACCGCAGGATTCCCGTATCGATAATAGAATTTCCCAAATATGACAACAAAACCTACTCTCAGTAAACCTAGAAGCCAACCGTTCGTGCCACTAAGTGTCACCACCTATTCTCTTAATTCCCTGCTGACCTGTATTCATCGCAGACCGGCTGACATTCTCAACATACATATCACCGCCGATTGCTCAATGGAAAAGTATCCAGGTATCAATGAGCCCAGCGAATATTCTCCTTGTTTCGTATTGAAGCTAACTCGTTTCCAGCGAAGCAACACGCCCGAAATGTAGCGCGACGGCTGCCCACTCGTAACGGCCTTGTCTATCTCGAAGGGATGCCAGAGGTGTTCTTTGAAGACTCGGACCAGGCAGTCAAATTCCGTCAGAGGAGATATTTCTTGTACCTCACGGGAGTCGTGGATATGTCGGATTGTTTCGTCACATATTCAATCGCTCACGATAAGTTAACTTTGTACGAATCTCTCATAAACTTTGGAAATGGGTAGGAAGAGTTCTGATGCTGCGAGCTCGCAGATACATTCCACCTTTTGACCCGAGTCTAGTTCTCTGGTCTGGACTTCCACCCTCAATTGAGGATTGCATCTTCAAGTTTGTTGAACCCCCCTTTCATACTATCGTCAATAAAGAGTTAACAAATTCATAGATACGATGTGGACGAAGTCCTCTATTCTACTTCAATAACTGATCAAATAATGGGGTTCCATCTTGCGTTTCAATCTACTCCGATTTATGTTATTCACCAGCAAGTTTCGCGGATCCCCACATGGATTCATCGGAGACTTATCTCTGATCGGTACCTCCAACCCGCAATTGATGATTGCCGTGTTTATAAGGACGATTACGAAATCAAATTACTCCGTCAGGCAAACACCATCTCAGCAAATGCCCATCGCGCCGTGCTAAAAGCGGTGCAAGCGGCACAAACGGAAGCCCAACTCGAAGGAATATTTGTCCAAACTTGCATTGCACAGCTCGCACGAACGCAAGCATATGACCCAATAGTTGGTTCTGGGCAGAACTGTGCAACGCTACACTATACCCGCAATGATTCACCTCTCAAAGGGAAACAATTGCTCCTGATTGACGCTGGTGCGGAATGGGATGGATATGCTAGCGATGTCACTCGCACATACCCGATATCCGGGAAGTGGACCAAAGAAGCTAGTGAAATCTATAATATTGTTGATGAGATGCAGAAAGAATGCATCAAAGAGACAGTTGCCGGCGTGGATTGGAGAGATACACATCTCCTCGCGCATAGGATCGCTATCAAGGGATTAATGGCATTGGGAATTCTGTATAATGGTACAGCAGAAGAAATTTTCCAATGTGGAACTAGTCGTGCCTTCTTCCCTCATGGCCTTGGCCACTTTCTAGGGTTAGACACCCATGATGTCGAGGGTACCCCAGATCTCGACTGGAAGCCCACTACAAGCCAACTAGGTTCTATCGCCTCCCTCCCAACCCCAATGTTAGGACGTGGGCTATACCGCGCTGTGGTGCGCAGAGTGCTAGAGCCTAGGATGGTCATTACCGTCGAACCTGGAATGTACGATCCCCAACAACTACCAACTTTTCTCCATTCACATACACGACGGGGCTAACAATCCATAGCTACTTCTCAAAATTCATAATCCAAGCCTACCTCGAGCACGATGTCCATAGCCAGTACATTAACAAGACGGTCCTTGAAAAGTACTGGGCGGTGGGCGGCGTCAGAATCGAGGACGACATTCTCGTTCTTGACAACGGAGAGAACGAGAATCTGACCACTGCCCCTAGAATGGAACCTTCTGGCGAGTGGGCTTGAATTTTGCGGGGTAGGCTATATCAGTGCGCGGACATGCATGTGCGCAGGTGCGGCTTTATGGGTTGGACGGGGTATGTTCTGTTTTGTTTTTGTGCCCCGAGGGTTTGAATCGTGATACCATAGTTACAAGCACCTGCACCACCTATTTATCATACCATATTTTAATTTTTCTCGGGGCGGTTGTTGTGGGGCATAGTGTCACCGCTAGGGGCAGCTTAAAAGCCTAGGCTGGGGCTATTTCAATCGATTCTTCGTAATAAGGTTGAAGCTTTAGCACTGGTGCCAGACTATCCTCCTTGAGGAAGCCTAACGAATTAAACATGTAAATCCCTCACAAGATTCACCACCAAAACCTAATTACAGATATTGTGGCTGCTATTGCGACTTTAGAAACTCTTGAGGAATGAGAAAGTTGTATTTTTCTGCCGCTATCTCTTAGACAAATATTGTCATTTTTGGATTGATGGAAGGAAAGTATCTACCACCTGAGGTAAGGCTTTGTCCCTGAGGGCTATTCCAGCTTTCAACAGCCAACCACAGTTCCAGCACTCATCAGTCACTGCTTAATCTGCCTATGATACCACCTTAATGGCCTAAGATGTGTCTATGAAGTCGCAATACTGGTACTATGTTGTATAACTAAACACCCGTATCGCGAAACCTCACCTTTCATCACATAAAAACGGCACACAAGTTATCACCCGCTTAAACAAACCCCCACTCGGGCTGCACTCTACCACCAGCAGCGAAATTACAACCGGTATTCAAGAAATCGAAACCCCCCAAACCAGAACATCTCACCGTCCATCCCTCCACCCAGCGTATGATACAAAGCACCGGTACTCGTACAATGAATGACTCACCAACGCAGCCACACGAGCAAGAAACAGCAACACAATGAACACCGGTAGATCAACCGTGAGCACTTAATCAAAATCCGCCAAAGCACAATGAGTCACTCATTTCTTCGATACCGGTCCTATATTCGATTGCCACCCGCAACCCAAGCTGAATCTAACCCAACCAGGCCAGCACAGCCCACATCAGCAAGCCGGGGGAAATACCAGTAAAAACAACGACCGGTTTTCTAAGGTCGGAATGCCATGGTGGCAAATCTCTGAAAAAACGGTAGGTATGATACCAGTACTTATGTTGATTGCGATATCATTAGGTTCGGATCGCTCGATATATGTTTTACCTTTGTTCCTACAGGTAAAAGTGCCACTGTAGGGGAGACGTTTTCGCGCGGGACAGGGATTATTTGCGGCTTGGCCCAAATTAACTGTGCGAAAACGGCCCAATCATTCGTAGTTATAATACAGTGCTGATCAACGACTAGAATTCGAGGACGTCGCACCATGATAGTTTGCGCGCAGGTATGATGCTCCTATGTACGGTTTTTATCTCTCCATATACGAGGGCCTTATGGATTCCTATTTTTGGGAACCGATGCCTCTTGCCTGTTCCGAGTGAGAGAGGGCCTAGATGATCTACTCGAGTACAAGTACCATGGGCACTAGTAGAGTCATAAGTCAATGAGTCAACACTTTCTGGGAAAAATGTATATAATCCAGACTCCACCACTACTACCAGCACTTCCCTCCTCCGCCTCTCTACAAAGCTACCGCAGCTAGCTAAAACGCACAATATATCAGTAACACCGGCATATACTTTTCTTCTCCTTCCTTCACAAATTTCCAAACATAAGTCAATCACAGGCGCACACCAAGAAAACCACAAACTCACTAAAAATGCCTTACAACACCTACCTCAGGCGTGGGCGCAGCACGCGCTTCAGCGGACGCTGGAACGGCGGTGGTAAATGGGGCCGGGACTCGCTCGACCACATGTGTGATGAGGCGAGACACCTTCACAATCAGGTTGATCGTGACGTTAAGTGGGAATGGAGCGAGAGAGGTTTGGCGGCTAGTGATGCTGTGAGTAGCCATTTTCCCCTATGCCGAAGAACAACGGAGAGGGGGAGAGGGCGAGGGCTGACTGTGAGGGGTGGCGGCGGTAGGAGTTGTATCAGTTGGGGATACTGTATGATCAGGAAGTAGTAGAAGTTGAAACCGCTTCCGTTGGGGAGGAGATTAGCGTTAGAAGTGAAGCTGGTGATGATTGGTCGGTGCTGGACGATGGGGAGTCAGTAACTGGGGATTGGGATCTTATCAGTGAGCTGGGGTAAAGGGCTGAGTGCCTTCAGCTTCTTCCCCCTTCTTGTTGTATATCTTGGTCTCTGGTCTCTGGCGTTTGGTTTTTTTAGGTCCGCTGTATCATAGCTTTTTTGGTTACTTTGAGTTGGGGTTGGCTTTTTGACAGGCTGCGTCCCCTCCGAGGAGAGTATCCAATTGTCAGTATAATATTGGGGCTATGGTTAACCATTTTTTAACCATTTTTTTCCTTTTTTGCGTGCTAGGGAGAAATGCAATGTGAATAGTAAATCATGGTGCCCAAGTTCCTTTAAGGGGCATTAGCTACTCGAGTATTTCCTTGATGCGTTCACATAGACCCAGGAGGCAAACACATCGGGCAAGGCAAATCAAACCTAAGTTACTCTCCTTAACAATCGCCAAAGAGGGCATTACTCAGTATTGGTATAAGACTCAGCCTTAGGGCACAGTAGTATGAGCCAATTCTCTCTCCGCCTTTCGGCTCCCCATGGCCCCAATCCACAAACGAATCCATCTATTACCAACAACTTGGTCATGTTGAAATCTTATGGTTGAGCTACTGGCAAAGAGTTAGCTCCCTATTGCAGGGCATCCAAACCGAGAAAGCCACCTCTGAAGCACCCAGGTATAATACTAGAGCAAAAACTACCCCGGGTCCCTTTACCACCAGATAAAGATCACTCGGCACTGTACCATAAAAATCGAAATAATCGGGCATGGCGCTAGGACGTCCAGAATTTCCCCTTTGGATTAGGGGGAGAAAACACACCGAGAAGATCCTCTTTCAACCCTCACTTGAGACAACAGACCTTACTAGGAGAGGCAACTCCAACGTCTTAGCGTGACGCCCAATTATTTCAGTTTTTACGGTATGTGGGACCAATGCAATCGAGGGGTCTAGCGAGTGATATCCCATGTCTGCGGGTAGAAATAAACGCGATACCCGTACCACATCTCTGTGGACACACGGAGCTATTATAACAGAATCGAGTACCTGTCTCACAAACAATCAGCAAACCCCCTTCGACAAGCCAGACAGGGTTCTGATGAATCCTACCAACCTACGGTAATCGGTCGCCATGATGGGAACCACTGGATGGTACACTCTCAACAGCGAACAGGTGAAGAACAGCGAACAAGAACAGCCAAAAGGTCAGAGCAGGGGAAGAAGGGAAAAAACAGGAAAAGAAAGCAGGACAAACAGAATCTCGATGCAAAAGGGTTATCACATGCAACGACTGAACTCACCGGGCTTAGCGCAACCACTCCACGAATCAACCCTTCGGCTCACCGCAATGACAGGGACACTGCCACAGCCGAGACAGATGGGACGGCACCTGGCGGCCCTCGCGCAGGCATCATCACATACACCCACTACTAAGCCAGCGGGCCCGTCGGTGAACAATCGGAAGTCTAGGCTTCCGGGGCTGAGAAAAGCACAGGATCGCTGTTCCCCTCCCACTTGATCGGGCAAGAGTGAAACAATGAAACCTACAGTACATTACAAGAGGCGCTTGCCAGCGCTGGGGCTCCGCGCTGGAGATGTTTGCATGTTGACACCGATGGCTGTAGCTGACCGGGAATTGCTTCTACACTTCTCTCATGATTATTCAACTTTTGTGGATTGCTCTAGCCCCGGAAAGCCTCTTATAGATTTGCGAACAAGAGCCTAATTTAGGGGTGTTCGGCACAAATTGTATAGTGCTGGTCAATACCGGTAGTGCACGATTCAGAGTCTCTGCTGCAACGGGGGAGAGCCATTGGCTAGGAAGACTCAAAGAATATCTCGGGTTGATGAAATGGTCACGTGGGCCTCAATAAGGGAAACAGCAGGTATCACAGCATTCTCCGGACACCAATTCTACTGTACTCGTAGCGGCTATTTTCGTGCAATACCCGAATTTGAGGCACCCCCAAAGTCGATCACTGCATACATCTATGCCAAACGCCCCCGGGCTCTTGTTCAGAGATCTACAAAAGACTGGGATCCGAGGCTACTATTATGCAGCACAGTACTGGCTGGCTATGATACGACCTCCTGAATACTCCCTTCCAAGTACACTGCAACTCATCACAACGTCGCGCATATCAAACAAGAATGATCTCCTTCTCACATCAACGAATGGATTAGAGATCCCTCTGTACTTTTCCTCCCTTCGCAAGCACTGCCCGGAATCCGGCCCCAGTCCCCCGCAACTCTGAGGGAATCTCTTAAGGGACTCGCTCACACCGCTCCTTCATTTTAGACTCCAACGCATTCCTTATAAATCACAACCAGTCACTCGAAACTATGGGACCTATCCCCCCGAAGAAGCCACGGTAAAAAAAAAAAAGGTCCACACAGTCGGAATGAACCGACCCGCTTGCTCACTTACTTCACTAATACCGAGCAATGTGTCGTACTACAATAATTTCCACGGTAGTCCAAAGTGTAAGTTGCTATCACAAGCCCGGCGAATCCCTCCCTCCCTAATGTAAACCCTGCAGCGGCAAATACGGATAGAAAGGAACTTAATATATTGAGCTATTACGTGAATAAATAAATAATGCCCTGTTCGGCGTGTACTAATATAGAAATACTAGGGTATTCCATGAAAATAGCTCATAAGTTGAAGCAAAGATATCCCGCACTTCCAGAACAAAGGTATTCGGCAGCGTCAGCACTTCATCGCAATATTTCCTAGCAAGTGCCAAAAGGGCGTACGGCACGCCAACCACATAGCCAGAAACAATATGTTATCCGCTGTCTATAGTGTATGAGCTTCGGAAAGTGTTGTGCTCGTACGGTATAGTTCTTCTACGATTGCTGCATTGACGGGTTACTCAATCATTGTTAAAAAGGGGAGAACGCCGCCACAGCTGGTAAGATATCAGTCTATGGTATATTCAGCCACCCACCATATCTATTTGGTTGGTTGGAAGGAAGGAGTGAGCGAGGTAAGGGGGGCTCATATCCTTACCAGATGATACGGTACTTGTATGGTACAAGTACATGTTCCAGGCATATTGAACCCGAACATTTGAGTCCAAATTTAGTACGGGGTCACAGACGTGCACATACAATCCGCCATACAAATTTTTACCTCCTGTGTTCGGGTTCAATATGTCCAGGACGTGTGCAACTCGAAAGAGGGACAGGTCTGGCTTAACGAGAACGAGAACAAGAAGAACCCTTACTCAAACTTGATTGCTAATGTCACTACTGTGTTCTGGTGTATCCATAAAAACCGGAAAATATACCCCTTGTGTCCCGGCTGGCCCGTACGAGATCAGCACAAACAGCCCCGATCTTTCCTGGTGCATTTGAGTGACCCATAGGGAGATCTAGATCTATCTTATGCCTTTACTGTACAAGTATATTAGAATACCGTATTTTCTCGTGTCTTACGGTTTTTTGCCAAGCCGGTGCCTGGAGTCTGAAATGGGCCCTCAAATCCCTCCAGCCAGCATAGTAACCAAGGTGTGGGTTTTAGGAGTCTACAACAATGCGGCTGAGTGATCGTCTGCAAGGGTTGTGTGCCCAATCTTGGGCAAACCCCGGTCTTGGCAAAAAACCGTATAACACGAAAAAATACGGTATGTGAGGGAGAAACTGAACCCGCCAAAATTTACCTTCTCCTTCGAAGACAAAATCGCCTTTGCTCGCCATCCTGTGGTACTCGGGTCTGGACGTGGGTGATCGGTCAGACAGGGACCAAAAATCTATGTATCCTCATAGATTTTTAATCCCTGTCCATCCGATCACCCACGTCCGTCCCCGAGTACTTTGTATCCTTGATGACACAATATAATACTCGGATAGTATGGTGGAATGGTTGACCACATGCAATAGAACTACAAGTGCTATACAGTGCAAGCCAGTGTAGAAATCCGCCATTTTAGATGACGGCGGCGACCAACTCAGACTCAAGCAACCGAAGGGGGGCAAAATAGCAAAATGGCCAAGGAGTGTATAGTCCCAGCGGAGCTGACCCTCCTCCCATAGCAGGATTCTGTGGCACTCAGATTTAACAGTATCGAAACAGCCTTCGGAGACTGCTCTGTGCCACCAGTCCACGGAGAAGAAGAATCAGAATACTATTACTCTCATAGAATTTCAAGACCGGTGCCGTAAGTAAGAGTGAGGTGGACCATCTTCTAACGTGCTGCACAAGAGCACTCTCTACCCTCTGATATGATGAGATGCAGTACGGGCAAAATGTACGAGTACTAAGCCAGCGCTCCTAGCACCATAGAAAAACTGTAATCACTGAGAATGGCGCTACGACGTCCAGAATTTCCCCCTCTAGGTTAGGGGGGGGAACACACCGAAGTACTTCCCCTCTAGCCTTCAGCCGAGGCGAGTACGGTAGGAAGAAAAAAATACAACAAACCTCGCTAGGAGAGGCAGCCCTGAGATTCTAGCGAGGTTATCAATTGTTCCAATGTTTACAGTACCGGTACTCGGGTGAGAGGGAAAATATTGGGGCAAGCAGGAGGGTGATGGAATTACTCGAATTAGTAGTTATCTTACTTATTCGGTTCTTTGATACTCCTTCCAACCTTCAAGGTATCATACAATAATATTATGATAATATTATTATTATTATATACACGGGCCTCTGTTACCTTTTCTTGTCCCGACACTTCACCCCTACCCTTAGTAAGATAAAGTTGGGAAAACGGCAATCCATGTCAATGATACCTCGGGGTTTGGCTGTGTATACTCGTCGCGTCGTGACGTTTGTGAACACGACCGGGCTTGCATTAGCGTGCATATGAGGCTTATGCTTAGCTCAATTGGGCAGGGGAATCTCGGGAAGAAAATACTGGTATCATGAACTATGTAGAGTAGATACAGCAATTTATAAGTATATAAAAAAAGGACAAGGGAAAAGAAAAAAAAGTGAAATACAAAGGCTAAAAATTAAAGTTGTTCCCTCCATTGTCTGCAATGCAGGCTTCAATGCGCGATGGCATTGATTCTATGTGACGATTTACCCGATCCAGCGGGTAGTTTTGCCACTCCTAAATGTAAATTAATATTAATACTTAGAAAATAAAAATAAAAATAAAAAGTAGAGAGAGACGTAACGCTTACCTGTTCAAGTACACGGCAGATTTCACGAGCGGTCATTCGGGGGCCAATTTGGTCCTGGAGCTTATCCTTAAGCTCAGTCCATATTGTTTTGATTGGATTTAAGTCTGGCGAATTCGCTGGCCAGACTAACTTCTGTAATCCCAATCTTTCACGTGGGATATTATGATAATGGTGGATATGCGCGGGTGCATTATCCTCTATTATCATAATATCCCGGTCAGGAAAGTCCTGAATTGCTTGTTGGGTAGAGGGATAGAGATGGGGGTTTCGGATTCTTTCACGATAGATATACCAATCTATCCCCCCCTTTCTATCCACTTTTCTAGTCTTTAATTCGGTTTCTGGATATGGCTCTGGGAGCCCAACTGCAGTAGCGCGAATATTTTCTGCTACTTCAAACTCATACTCTTGCTGGAGAGCAACTACTGCTTGCCTTCGCTGTGCTGGTGTTTCATATGGCTAAGCATACATATGATATGGAAGCTCATTTCCTTTATTAATGTCTTCTATTACCTTTTATGTACATTAAAGAATTAATAATAATAGTAGTAGTAATAATAATAATAATAATATACAAATAAACAATAGAAATAATAAATAAATAATAAAAATAATAAAGAAACAATAGGAGTGATATGCAAATAATAATAATAATAATTGAGGTATCATACCTGATTTACCATACAAAATAGCTCCCCAAAACATGACTGTTGCCCCTTGAGCCAACTTCCTTTGTATGTTTTGAGGAAGATAGGCCTCACCAGCCCGGCGTAAAATACCACGAGCCCGGCGGCGACGTAGATTGCCTGTCTCAAAATACGACTCATCTGTAAAAATTACAGAGGGCCAGTTCTGGTCACGGTGGGCATGGCAAAAGGCAAGACGGGCAGCTTGTTGGGCAGGACTTAGGGTTGGTTTTGTTGTTGGTTTTCGGCAATAGATTTTGTTCTCGGTCAGGACTTTGGAAACAGTTTGTCGACTGATATCTAGATTGGCTTTTTTATTTTATTTTTAGCTTTATGTACATAAACTATCAATATTTAAATAAAAAATATATATAATAATGATATTATAATAGTATACATACCAGCTTCTGCAAGTTGTGCAAAAGTCATCCGACAATGCTCAGCATCCAGCAAAGTTGTTTCCACCAGATGGGCTTTTTCCGCATCTGTAAGTGCTTCGTTGGAACCCTTTACAGAGTTTGGTAAAGGCTTAAGATTCTCTGTAGCACACAGATCTTCAATGCCCTTTTCGCTTGCTCTTTCTCGTGCTGTTCGAATAATATTGGAACAGGTACTCTGCAGCACTCCTGTCTTCTCTGAGATCTCCCTCAATGTCATTTTCTGTCGTCCATCCAGTAAGGCATACCCCAGAATCTGCCCCCACTTGCTTAAAGATGTTGTCGGGCCTCTGGGAGTTGGCATTTTCACAAATCACCGAATCGATATTCTCAGAATCAGGGGCTTCATGTATTTTTTCATTTACTGACTAATATACATTCTGTCCTTTTCTGATTGGCTGCCCCTTTCAAACTGCTCTAATATACACCGTGACTAATGGAAGCCCGGTCGTGTTCACAAACGTCACGACATGACGAGTATAGCTCAGAGGCTGATATCCCTTGGGCGGTGTGAAACAGTAAAATTCGCGCCCAGCTGATCAATACCTAAAACAAAAAACACTATCCTGAATAAAGCAAGGTCTAATTGTAAGAATACAACGTCAGTCACCTTCGATCAGTCCAAAGGAAAATTGAAGTTCCCAATCACTCAAGTCAATATCATGACTTGTTCAACAAAATGCTGAGATCCTCTTTCTTCGCTCTCTCCAAACTCTGCAGGCAAAGCAAATCGGACAGAAAAGCCAAATAGTCCTGTAGTTAGACAGCCGTATACACCCCTTGGTCTATGTGTTGACCATATTGCGCAACCATTACTGCCACGGGAGGACTGTGAGTCTGAGGTTACTGGATTGCGAGTCTTTGAACTGTTTTGAGATTCAGAAGTCATAAATATCCTAGTGGAAGGGACAAATTTGTATGCTAAGGAGAAAGGGGCAGTAGAGAGAAGGTCAGGTGGAGGGGAAGCAGCGAAACAGCGTCCGTGGGGCCGGCCATGGAAGAAGGTGACAGAGTCAGAAATCAAGGTTTTTTTAGGGCTTTTGCTGTATATGGGAGCAAGGCGGGAGTGTGGGAGTAGCGGATTTTGGAAAAGAGAAGATGAACGGGAGGTTTTTCGGGTAATGAGTCTTGAGCGCTTCAGTCAGATCAAGCGATATTTACATATATCCGATCCGAAAATGCAACTCTCACGGTCTGAATGGTTTCAGAAGCTTGAGCCACTGAATACCATGCTTCGGACTCGATGTCAAAAATTCTATTTCCCTGCTTCAAATGTCACCGTTGATGAGATGATGATTCAGTTTGGTGGCCATAGCCACCATACCTATCGCATGCCCAGTAAGCCGATCACAGAGGGTTACAAGGTGTTTGCCCTTTGTGATATTGGCTATACCTACAGCTAGCTGTTGGCTTCTCGATCAGACTCTTTTGTAGGACTGGAGCTTCAAAAGGATCTTACTCCAACCGGATCTACATTATTCCAACTTGCATCCCGCCTACCCTACACCTCCGGGTTCCATTTTAATATATATATGGACAACTACTTCGCTTCACAGCAGCTCATGATAATGCTTAGAGATTTAGGCATTGGCCCTTATGGGACTGCACAAGTTAATGGGTCAGCATTTCCACCAGACCTTGAAGATAAAAGAAAAGATATACCCTGGAATGAGGTTTGTGATGGATCTGCTAATCCAGACGGGAAAGTACTGGGCTTGCAGTGGCAAGATAACCGGTCAGTGCATTTTCTAAGCACTATCTATCAGCTAGAAGAGTGGATTGTTTATGAGCGCAAGAAGCCACGATCCTCAAGCAGCAATGGCACTGAAATCCGGCCTGTTTTTGGCTCTCATGAGTGAGCCAATATTCCAATACCAGCTATCACCGATGACTACAACCACTATAAGGTTGTAGTGGATGTAGTGGACCAGCATCGTAGTTACTATTTTACATAGTTAAAATGTCTACGGAACTGGCCACCTATCTTTTACTGGCTTCTGGATACTACTGTGATTAATACCTACCTTCTATTATGCCACCTACCCTCTTCCTCCTATACCCAGCACCTTGGATCCTCACGTCTCTTTCGGGAGAGCCTTGCCAAATCACTTATCACAACATACGGCCAAAAGCCTCCTCGGCCCCCCTCAAAGTCGCACTATATAAGAACAACTTTACCCTCCTACTTTAGTATACACAACCCCTCCCTTCCCACTCCAACTGGTGCTATGAGTCAACATAAATTTGCTTCTATGGGAGGTCCCAGACTAGAGTGTGCTCAATGCTGATTTAATCTACGGGGAATGAAGCAGAAAGAATGCCGTGCAATACGATCACGGTATGGATGTATGGGGCCTGGATGCGGTTTTTCTCTCTGTCGAAATTGCTTTGATATCAGGCATAAGACACTCACTCCTTAGCCGGATCCTCATGTTTTTCTTTTCTCCTGTCTTTGGCTTCATTTTCTGTTGAGTACCGTACTTAATCTTTGCTGCTGTAGACAAGTTGGTTGGCGACCGTAGTCATTTGATATCACTCACATGATTCATAAGCGCCAAGCACCTCCTTTCAGACTAGTTCAGGTGGGCGCGAATTTTACTGTTTCACACCGCCCAAGGGATAGGTCTTCTGTCTTCTTTGCTAGACCCCAATTGAGCTTGGTGGGAAGGTAAGGAGGGTGTCACGAGGAGTGAGGGTATTGAGAGGACATGCATTCCAACCCGCCCTGTAGGGAAAAGAGGTGTGATATGACATCCTCATGATCTTCATTATGGCAAACAGGGGCTATTACCCATCCATATCATCCATCCCTATATCCCTATCACACAAGCCCCTCAAAACAGTGGGGGCCCCCAGAATAAAAAAATGTCTAAAAGATCGTGCCCAAAAAACTTACCACCTCCCTTCGCAATTCTGGGTTCCCTCCGGTTTGGCCGACCCAGGGGATCTCCAGTCATTCATTTAGGCATATTCCCCTCAAGGGACCCATCCAATCATGATCCCTCTTTCATCCTCTCCCAAATACTCGCACGTCTCTACATACACTGCTATTTTCTAGAGTAAGTATTTTACCCTAATGGGGGACTTCGCCCCCGTTGTGTAAATAATAATAATAATAATAATACAGTAGTCACCCAACCCACTGGTGCACAATATGATATCTCAGGTTCACGTTACCCTGCCCCCCCCCCTTTTCTTTCCCCTTTCCCTTTCCACCTCTTTTCCCGCGCTCCACACTCAGAACTCCATCCCTATCGAAGGGACCTGCTTGCTTCTCGAAGATTCTTTATCGGTTCTCTTCTCACGTTTTTGGGAGTGAGGACCTCCCCGCCTCATACTTATCCACTAAGATGCGTGCACGCAGTCTGTTAGGTTCTAGTAGGATGTCTAACACATCGAGGAGGCATGCAGGTAGGTAGGTTGTTTTGGTTAGTGGTGGTAGTAGCATGCTGATGATGCTCGGGGTGGGCCATTCGTTTGCTTACAAGTGATAAGTATTGATGTGCTCGCACTGCACTCCCGTTGGAGGTGCCACAGCACTAGCGCGTGTTAGGGGTACTGCACTGTGCAGTGCATGTAAAAAGTGGAATATGTGTGCACTCTACGGGTATTGTGGTTATGCATGTATCATATGAACTCCACTAAGGGCTAGTGATCGTATTGGATGTTGTACGCCCCTCCCGGGCGGCGGGGCCCGGATTAATGATTTCACCCAGACTTTAGCGGTACTTGTTAGAGAGTTGAGAGTAAGGAGCTTTTTCGCCGTACTTGGGAGAAACTGAAACTGAATTTAGAAGAGGACGAGAGAAAGAGAGGATGTGAGGGGGAATGGAGGAGAAGAGGAACTGCCGCCCCGGGAAGATAATCATGTCGGCTCTGGGAATGATTTTCTTGTCTCTCTTGGTGGCAAGTGCCGCTATTTGATATTAACCATGTACCCGAGTACAACGTACTGTACATCACTATTTAACTCCCGTGCTGTTGTAAACTTGCTTTTTCGTGAAGAGAAGGGAGCCCATAACGGTCTGTTCCGCCGTCCCCGCATTCCCGAGTTTCAAGAATTAGCATGCCTTTGCGCTCTGTCATAGAGATTTGATTGTAGTGCCTATCTTTGAGCGGGTACAGCACAGTACTCGCAGAGCCAAAACACCGCGATGTCAGAACAGGGAGCACGGCGAACAATGGCGGGAATACCGCACCATTAAGGTGCTCGATCCATTCGATCGGAGGAGCCGAGGTTAATCCCCTACCGGTACGGTGCTGTGCCCGAGTGCTGCTGCTTGCTTATTCTCAGGGACCCTGCTTATGATACCGGTGCCTCGCGCGTGCCATTGCAAGCCGCTCTGGCCTCTGAGACAATTTGTTACGTCGCTGTTCCGACGGATGTTTTTTCTTTTGTTAAATCGTTCAATTGGTTCCTCTCTTCAGATAACAATGTAGACGTACCGGGTATCGGTAGGTGATCGGACAGACAGGGATTAGAAAATCTATGTATCCCCACGGGTCTCCTAATCCCTGTTTGTCCGATCACCACGTCCATACCAGAGCACGTGTAGCATCATATTAACTAGGCCTGAACGGCCCAAGACGGAAATTTCCTCAATCGTCTCAGAAATGGCCGCAGATCTTTCCAGGTTCGATGAAAGGCCGATATATTGCCGTCCGACAAATCTTGTATCATATCAAGACTGGTTTTCGGGGGAGGTGCTAGGTTTTCAAGTCGGATTGCCAACACAGTGTGGAGGGCAGGCTCCTCTCTGATGCGATGTACTTCCCCGGGAACCTGACCAGCTGATCCATAGGATAGGGAAGGCAAAGGGGGGAATGCCGAGTGCATCGTGATGGTCGCACGCACGCCTCCGTCCTCATAGACTGGGAATGGGACTAGAGTATATGATATGCGTCTTCGTTTCCTTCAAGGTAATTATATGATATCGGCAGCAAGCCCAAGAACTTCTGGGGTTAACTAATGGAGATCCAACGCAGTACTGTTGTTATGATTCCTCTGGGGAAATCATTTAGGCCCTCGGGATGAGCAATAGCGGGTCAATCATGGCTGGCTCATGCCAGAGGAAAGTCCTAAAATAAGCTTTGTGATTTATCCGGTGCGCTCGCTCGCCAATGGCTAGCTAAGCAGTTGGTGATCAATGATCACATACCGGTACTGGTGTTCCTGCCGTGCTCAATCCCAATGACAAGGTGGACATGGCCCAAAGAGTACTGTAGAGAATTTCCCCAGGATTCCGACCTAAGATTGCATGCCTGAGATCGGGGGGCGCTCCTAAAAGTAGGCTCTTTTTTCCTCCCAGAAACCCATCAGCAACCCGGGGACCCGGCCGGGATGCCGCCCAAACCAGAGAAAAAGAGTTTCCCGGACTCCCTGCTTGTGACGGTAACATCTCGCCGAAAGTCGTAGCACGGGAGCGGTGCCGGCAATCACAGGGCTATCCCGGGCCTAAATCCTCAGCCCCAGCAAGACCATTTTGAGCCTGAACATTTGGGGGGCCAAGTAATGAAGTCAAGTATTGGCAACACAACTTTGAACTCTTGGATCCCTGCTTTTACATCTTTGCCCCACCCGAGCTGCGATAGGCTCACTGATCTTCAGGAGGTACGAAGGGTACTTCTGCGAGCAGTCTACCGGTAGTCTCGTTTAGACGAAAAGGACCAATTTGTACCTTTTCTTGCTTATTTGTTCCAAGCCAGAAGTACCCGAAAACGGGGATTGAAGAAATAATCCGTGTGTATCTGAGCGGCAATAAAAAAGATACCCCTCTGTTCCAGGGTGCTTCTCTCCTGGGGCAAGTACTCGAGTAATGGGAGTGGTGGCTTTCTTGGCCCTCCTCCCCACCATCTCCTGCTTGCACACACCCACTTTGCTGCAAGTCTGGATAACTTTCGATTTCCATCACACACACCATCTGCCAGAAACCCCCCTCCCCCTCCCATTACCATTACCGGAGTTCCTACATCTCTATCAAAGAGGATTTTGTGCCTAATGCGGTTGGTCGGTGGTCCGAAGGGGGCCGGATGCGGGGGAAAGAAAGAAAAGAAAAAACCGACAAGCCCGCCCCCGCCTTCTCCTTACCTGAAAAAAAGACGTGGAATTATAGTGATTGGTATAGGAGGCTTGCCTTAAGATTAGCAAGAGGCCCTACTTGCCTGCCGTGACCCAGAGGAAGAATCTTACTTTAGATGGGGACTTGCCTCTAATGAGTTGTAGATATATGCATTAGCGGACCCGCCCTTCCCTTCCTGGTGCCTTTCCTCTCGTCTCCTCTATTTGATATCTAGCGATCCCCTTCCAAGAAAAAACCAAGAACCAGAGGGCTGGGTTTCACAAATCGGAAACATATACTTCGAAAGCAACGAGGTTCGTGCTTCCTTTGGTTTGGTTGCCCGCGGCCACTTTTGCCAAAGTGGGGGCATTTGGTTCTGTGACGAATAAAATAAGAGGTTTGCTCTCCCCTCTAATGCTGCCCTTTGACGGTCTAGTCTTTTTCCTGACTTGAGGTGAAGCTCTACAATGAAACGAGGTCCCTTACTCTTCGCTGTGGAGTTTCCGCTGCTGACGTTATCCACGCTCTTCGTGGGCTTGAGGTGAGAATTGGGTTCTCTCCTGTCAGATGAGAGACTGCGAGGAAGCTGACTGCCTTCATCTGAACTGTAGATTCTTCTGCAGGCACTTTATTGTGCAAAGCGTCGGATTAGATGACTGGATTATGTTAGTAGCACTGGTATGGTACTTTGAATTCTTACTCTGATGGTGACTTTTAGCTAACACAGGAAATAGGTGAATGTGTGGCAGATAGGTTTGTTCGGAATTGGTTCGAGCTATCCGTAGACAAAGACTGATTACGGGCTATCTTTGTAGGTGTGATTAATGTTTATCAAGTGAAATATGGCGCGGGGTGAGTGGTGACGCAAAATCCGGCCTAATTTTTAGGGCAATGAAAACTAATTATGAGATAGAACGCACATGATGGAACTGGTTAATATCCCAAACGACAGAGTAGGATATATTAAATGCTAATCCCTCTATAAAGCCATTCACCCCAGAGTTCTTTGTCAAAACTTTGAAAGTATGGTACGTCTACCAAATAGTGTACTTAATCGCTCTATTCTTTGTCAAAATCAGTATTTTGGCGTTTTATCGAAGGCTTTCGCCAGCGCGAGGGTATCAAACAGCAATCAAGGTCGTGGCGGTAGCTGTGACTATATACACGATAGCAATGGTCTTCGTAAACGTAAGTGGAGTTTGGGCCAAGAAAACCTATCCCCACGGAGTGCCACCATGAAGGACATTAGTTAATGTTGTATCCGACATTTCTAGGCCTTTGAATGCCCGAAGAATCCAACTCTTGCTTGGGCGCCAACATTCCCAAAGGGCTGCAACAACCTTGTTCCAGTCTATTATGCACAGGCTGGTTTTAATATCTTCTCTGACATCGTCATTTTGGTTCTACCTCTTCCTTCACTCATAAAGCTTCAAGTAAGCAATCGCAAAAGAAGTATGTATATTGCACCTGCTATGATGTGCTTGCCTGACGGAATGCTGATTTACCTCCAACAGTGGGTCTTATAGTTATTTTTGGCGTTGGTAGTATTTCTGTGATCTCATCAATAGTACGCATAAACGCCCTGTACATGTTTCAACACTCGAAAGATATTCCCTGTGAGTCTTGCTTCCCCCAAACCCAGCGAAACTGTAACTTTATGAGACAAATCTCTAATGAGTATCACAGATGATGGAATCTTCATTCTTCTCTGGTCACAAGTCAGTCCCTCTATACAACCCAACACCCTCAAGTCAACTCCAATACTAACAAGCCTGAATTATAGGTCGAAATCAACGTCGCCATCATCTCCGCCTCAGCACCCGGTATCCTTCCACTTGTAAATGCTATCACCGGCGGTAGTACAACCGGGAAATCTAGAGGTTACTCCTATCCCGTGTCTCCGGGGAACCAATCATGCCGCATCGCATTGCAATCATTCGGGGCGAGCAGCGGGAGAGAAGGAGCCACAGCGAAAGTTACAGGGGGGCGGTCTTTGAATGAGAGCGAGGAGAACATTGTCACAAAGAACGGAATTATAAGGACTATGGATGTGAGAATAGAGACAATGCCGGATGGACGATTGGAGGGGAGCCTGAAGGACTTGGAGTAGGGCCATGGGCGTTGATCGGCTTGCGTCTCCCTCTACTGCTCTCTGAATAGAGTCCAGGAGACGAGTTTTTAGAATCAGCTAGAGGGCGGGGAATTTTCATTTAACCAGTTATAGTTATTTTTTTTTCTCTTTCTCGATGCCTCGCTCCTTTCTAAACAGCTCCTTTATCCTTTATCCGAGGTTGGTTTTTCTGGGCTATTTTTGGGTTCAACTCTCATTTCCATCATTTTAGCAGTACCATATGGGCCAGCAGCGTCATGATAGGTCGAAGACTCGGGGCTAGGCGCTTTCGTTCTAAATGTATACATGTGTATGAGTATATACAATTGTGTGTAGAAGGAAATACTGGATTGTGTAAGCAAAAGCGTAGTGCACCCATCATGGCTGTTTATAGCCCTACCAGATAACCCAAGCGAGAATGAAGGAAATCTGTGTCCTATATGGACACAAAAATGAGAGGTAGAGCGGAAGTTCCAAGTCTATTGGTGTCCAAGACAACTACAGTGGAAACTCGTGAAATTCACTATCTCTGTCAGCCCTGCAATCCCATGATTCTGAGTGAAAAGCGCTGGAGAGGGATTAGCCCTCTCCCGACAGGGAATCTCGGCTCACCAGGTCAGTTGGATCTTGTTAACTGGTATTCGTAATTTCTGTTAACTAATGAAACTAAGTTTACTGTGGGCTGAGGGGCAGATTTCCGGTGCGTTCTGACACTGGATTGCAAGAGTTCTTACGGTATTTTGAGTTGTTATATATAAAAGGAAAGGAAAGAGGTAGAGGCACAAGTGCTAGGGGATGTGTTCGCACAGTTAATTAGGTTAAACAAGCGGAACAACCCCTGTCTTGTTTAAACCTTCGGTGACCTGTCGCATTTCAGGGTTACGCCAATCACGGTCCTTGATTCATACCTCACGGTAGCTTCAAGTCTCTAATCTCAGGCTTTCTACCTGATTTTAGTTCGTT
>Ga0307517_10000089_pt1 | contig 129893 bp, 131 predicted proteins | sample 23_EM_MG_FD_194515 | JGI IMG/M metagenome (GOLD analysis project Ga0307517, IMG submission 194515) | Populus trichocarpa ectomycorrhiza microbial communities from riparian zone in the Pacific Northwest, United States - 23_EM | ecosystem: Host-associated > Plants > Roots > Unclassified... | reverse complement strand
GACGCAGTCAGGACGCACAGGACGTAGGGGTCCGTGTCGGGATGGCGTCAGGACGGACGGCGCTAAGTAACGCAAAATCAGGACGCAACGTCGGATCGACGTCGCGTCCTGATTCGCGATTAGCGTTTGGGCGTCAGGTGCGTCAGACGCACAGGACGCATAGGACGCAGGGTATTATTTTTGCTGATGTAGAGCGAAGCTGTGTATGATGCTCGGCTATACCGACTCATCAAAGATATAGCGTCTGTGGGACTTCACAGGAAATGGCGTTGCCGGTCGGCCTATTCATAGTTCAAATGTGATATTTGTAGAGAATGAGAATGCTATGATATGGTATTCTAAACCTGAGGCTACGGGAGTTGGAGACCTTTGTGTGCCTGCTGGAATGCCTACAAATACTGGCTTGAAGGCGCGAATTTTCCCTTCTACCTCCGAGGATGCTACTACACCCATTGAATTTGGCTTACCTGTTGTTCCTCTGGCATTTCCTGAAGTTCAGCATTTTGGCCAGACCTCGGATGATGAGTTCGAGAGTCCTGATCTTGTTACACCTGAGATGCCTATAGTTGAAGGGAATCCTGATTCTCATACCGAAGGAGGTCAGTTGGTGGCACTCTTCCGGCTACTTATTTCTCTACAAGATATGTTTCTATGGTTTCCTCTCTTGCTTATGAATTTCTTGATTGGTTTTGTCTCTTCTGGAGGTGTTGTGCAAAGTTGTTCTATGTGCTATTCATGTCTGCGTACATGAAGGAGCCTTTGTTCATGCAAGTTATGATACTATGTCTGGTCCGTGCCTTCGTGCATGTGGGTTCTTTTCTTCTACAAGAACGTATTGGCTGTGCTTGCTATTCATGTCTGCGTACATGTGATAGGTGTGTCTTTGATTGGAGGCGTATACTTATGACAGTTGCGCCCATGTCCTCGTACGTGTGTACGGTATCTTCTGGCTCTGAGTGTTTAATCTGTCTCAGTTGCAGGTCCATGTCTCTGTACATGTGAGATCAGGAATCTGGTTCTCTGTTCTTGTTTTGGTTTAAGAGAGAGCTATGGCTAGTTGCTTTAATTGTTATATGCATACTTGTCCTACAGGTTTCCGGTTTTGCTGACATGGCTGGCCTTAGTTATTGTATCTGAGTCCATGCAGGATGCCGTTGGTAATGAAGGACTGATGGAGATAGTAGAGGAGGAGGTTGTGCATACTCCCTTGCCATTACCTGAGGGACAAGCTGTGCCAGTTGGACAGGGCCTGCAGCCGGGAGCAGGAGGGGTATCTTCTCCGACTCCTGTTGAGCATAATCAGCCACTACTTCGCAGGAGCCAAAGGAATCGCGATCGTCGGAACTATAATGTTCTCAAACAGGTACACGATGAGTTCGCTCGTGAAGCTGCCCAAAGGCGTCTTGATAATGCTGAAGTGGGATCGGCTCTTACTGCAGAGACAAATATAATGCTTGATGGTATTACGAGTCAAGAACCAGCAACCTTTGACGAGGCGGTCAATGGTCAGTTTGCAAGGGAATGGAAGGCAGCAATGGAAGCAGAAATAACTGCTTTGTTGGAGAGTGATACTTGGAAAGGAGTGAGAGATGATGAGGTTCCACCAAGTACCGCAATAGGATCTAAATGGATATTCAAGACAAAATTAAACCCGGACAAGTCCTACCGCTTCAAGGCCCTTCTCGTGATCAAGGGCTATGAACACCGTTCGGGAATTGATTATGATTCAACCTATGCTCCAGTCAGTTGGCTACCAACCCTTCGAATTCTAATTTCACTTGCACCTTCCCGTGGTTGGTTTGTTGATCATGTGGATGTGGTTACGGCCTTCTTGAATCCTGATATTGACCGCAAGGATGTCTACATGCTGCTTCCTCCTGGCTTTCCTGAGATGCGACCCGATCTTGCATACTCTACTGTAGTCTTGAAGAAAGCCCTATATGGCTTAAAACAAGCGCCACGTCTGTGGTATAAGGCTATAGATTCCCTACTCCTTTCCATGGGATTTTCAAAGTCTAATGCAGAACCGAACCTCTATATCCAACCTAACTTCTACTTGATTCTCTATGTGGATGATATGTTGATGGTATACGCAGATCCTGGAAAAGCCAAGGTGATTAAGCACTGCCTTAATAGCAAATATCGCATGAGCGACCTAGGACCAGTGCGACGGTTCCTAGGACTTGAAATCGAACGACATCCAGATGGTGCCTACTCTATCTCACAAACAGGATATATAGAAACCGTCCTTCGCCGTTTTCAGATGGACAAGGCCAATGGAGCATCAACACCTTTAGCTAAAGATACCCGACTGTCGGAATTTACAAATGATAAGCAAGTTGATCAGAATTCCTACCTTAAGCGGATTGGTGCTCTTATGTACATCTCCCTTGGCACTCGGCCAGATATCACCTTTGCTGTCTCTGCTCTTAGCACTGGCAGCTACAGGTATGATCCGTATACGGTACATCAAACGGCTGTCTCACGTGTTCTCCGGTATCTCAAGCAGACAAAGACGATGGGATTACACTTTAAGTCGCATGGGGCTGTGCCTACCCTTACAGGGTTCACTAATGCAGACTGGGCAGGTGATTCACGGAATCGGCGGTCAATTGGGGCCTTCGTCTTCCTACTAGGCGGACCAGTCTCCTGGCAGTCAAAGCGGCAGAGTATCGTTGCGACTTCTACGTTGGAGTCAGAGTATTCTGCCTTTCTGGAGGCAGTTAAGGAGGTCTTATGGCTTCGTCAGGTCCTTGCTGATATCCAATGGGAGGTCTCTTTGAACACTGCTGGGAATACCATATCAGCAGCCAGTTCTCATTCAGCATATCCTCCTACCCTATCCCAACCAACAACAATTTATACCGACAGTGCAAGGGCCATACAAACCGTGAGCTCTGAGGGAGTTACTGCTCGCAATAAACACTTTGATATATGTCTTTTCAAGTCCCGCGAAGTCCAGCAACTAGGGATTGTCCGGTTTATCTTTGTTCCAGGAGAGGATAATGCGGCTGATGGCCTTACCAAGGCACTTCCAGAATCTATGCATCGTCGATTCTTGACAATGATTGGTCTTTCAGCTACACTGGACTGATATCCGGGTCTCCTCTCTTGCCTTGTATTTTCTTGCCTTTTATTTCCTTTTGTTCCATTATTTAAGGTGTTTACGAGACAGCTAGTCATCTGGAGCTGAGAGTATACCTTTCCCCTCTGAGACAATTTGGATGAGGGGTTTTACTGGTGCTCCGTGATGCTCAGAGCTATGTGGTCTATGGTGCTTTTGCCATTGGCTTCGATCTTGGTTTGTTGAGGGCGGGAAGTGTTAGAAATCATTGTTGCATGTACACTAGTTAGCCGATAGCCGCATCACCGACCTCCGCGAACCCCAACCCTTCTTTCTTCTGCTCAATACTTGTTTGCTTCCTTCTCAGATAGAACAACCACGGAATACAGCACATCTCTATTTCTGACAGATTCTACCACCTCGTAGTTGGATTGACAAGCCCCATAGCCCTATTGATGAGGACTAGGTTCTCCAATCCCCCACTCCCTATCTGCTAGAATTATTATTTTTCAATTCTCCTGCCCTACATGACGGATAGTTCAATAATAACTCATTGTAAGCGTGAATTGAACTGTGCTCCCGCTAATTGCGACAGGAGGTTAATTGGTTCTTGAGATGTTAACCACTGCGCTCCAGCTATGTATTTCATGGAAGATTGGGTTGGGAACAAATACTTATCCTGCTAAAAGGTAGTTTTTCTTTCCTCCCAGATTTTGGGAGAATGGGGGTTCTCCCCCCTAAGGCACGGAGAGTGGGGGGGAGGGGGTTCAAGGTAGGCCTTTTTAGTTCCCTAGGTGTCTTTAGTGAGAGATCCTCTGAAATTTTAGATACGGAATTATTCTCTGCTTGTCTACAACTACCATCCCTTCGCCCGTATACCGCATTTTACGGAATTTCAATACAGGGGCTGGGCCAGCCCTAGGCATACAAAGTATGGTGCATGCCCCCTGTTGGTCATTCGGACAATAAACCCACATGGCACAGAGAGTCTGAAGAGAATTTGGTTGGAAAGACACTTAGTAATGTTATGGGCCTTTTAAGTTCAAGTCGGTCTAAGCCTTAATTCCGTGAATACAAAAGAGGGGGTAGTTGTATTAATGATAGGAAACGGAGCCACACAGTAAATCGCCTCGACACACCAATTCCGACAACATCCTAGAGCTAGAGCACCCAATCTGAAATTCAGGGTACCACAACACAGTGGCCCAGTCAGATACTGTGCTAAGCACAAACTACACCCAGCCTATAGCCAAAGGAGGCACGTCCCGGCCCCAGACCACCGAGAATAACCAGGATGGCTAGAGACCATATAAGGGTCATGACTCCCATAATGATATAGGGCTTGCAGTGCCTTTTTTCTCTTTGAGATGAGCTGTTCGATCTCAATCATCTGATAATACCTGTAGATCTTCTGATTAGGTTATTAAAATTTCGCGTTTGACCGCTTTCACTATGAGACCCACACACGGCGTCCTCTTCCCCTCGAACCTGCTATCAACTCCCCTACCATTCACCTGTTCTTCACCCTGCTGCAATTACTTCAACCACATTCACCGCACAAAGTTACTCAAAAGTCCATCCTCTTCATCTCTCAAATCGGCAAAAAAATAGAAAAAGGTGTCAACTCGACTTCAGTACAGTATTTGGAAGTATCGGCCCGCCCCCGTGACACTTCAGTTCCAGCCGTCCATCTCCTCATAAGACCGGATTCACAAATATTTGTAGCGCACACTACACCCTGACACCAAACCACCTATTCACTCGCCTCGGACCCGAACGCTAGAGTGTACAACCCGAGCTTCGTTAATAGTTTTCCCCTGCTCCTTCCATCAATTACCCTTCCTTCCTCAACCTCGAGACGATCGCTGGAGAAGCAGGAGTCCCCCGTCCACAAGCAGATTGACCAAGAGCCGTCCTGTCAAACCAGCAAAAGAGCCGAGGCCCGACCCAGTGGCCACAGCAGGTAAGCCCATTGTCCACTCTGTACCACCTGACCCTTCTCTAATTTTGCTAACTGACATCGAGTAGCTGCTTCAGCTGCTGGTACGGCCTGTGCTTTCTGTGAGGAAATTCCTTCCATAGATAAGGTTTACGTTTGCTAATTTTAATAGAGCGCCGGAAAATCTTGTAGCCCGCCTAGCACAACAATATTCAATTGTGACATTTATATCGCAGGTGGTGACTGCATCAAAGACATAGAAGTTAACCACCTTCGCAATCGATACACATTGACCAAAGGCGCCACTCAGAAAATGGTAAATATCAATCCCTTCCACAGTTGCGAGCTTTATTAACTACTCCCTTCCGTTTGTATTTTGCAGGTGCACCGGGCGAGCCTTTACACTTATGGACAGCTCAAGTTCTAAGAAGGAGCCATTTAAGCTGAAATATGACGACGATATGAGCGGCGGTGACCCTATCAGAACCTGGTTCCTGCGATACATAGGATTTATTGAACATCTGATCCTGAAGGCCAAGCACGCAATGGTGGTAAAAACAAGCAAGAGTCGATACGAAAAAGTAATGATAGCCAAAATGGATGCTGAGGAAAATGATATTATCCTCAGGGCGTTGATGAAGGTATGAGATTTCTGAGTCAGCTCCATCAAAGTATACCGACTTGACAAGCCCGATGTTGATTCAAATAGGAATGAACAAAACTACTGGCTTGCTACCCCTGTTTGCCCGGGCCGTGGAGGGGAAGGCGATGGGCGTGGAGGGACCTGTAGACCTGCTTTCTCCTTATTATCTACCACTGATACCTCTTTAGAAATTGCAACAAATCTTGCAATGGTTACCGAGCATGAGGATATTCATCACTGGAAGACCTAGCATTCCGGCTGAGATCAGAAAGCGTTTTGCCAAACGAGCGAAAAGTGTATCTCCAGGTACCAGCAAGGATCATATCATCGAATACCTTCATGTTAGATTGAATGAGGATGAAACACCGGATGCAATGGACAAGAGCCTAGAGGCAAATATTGTGGAGAAGATTCTGAAAAATATGTCGGCAATGTAGGTATGGGCAATGCTATTAGGAACCCCACGACAATCCACTAATGGCTATGGAGCTAAGATTCTATAGGCTTTCTTAGGTATCGATGCAACTTTACACAAAGCAACAATCTCCCGGGGAAGAGAAAAGCCAAGAAAGATAGCTGGTGGATTGGAGTGGGAGATGGATATGAAGCGATGATCGCAGCCAAACACCTGTCTTGGATGCAGCTGTGGGTGCACATGAGAGTAGTGTAAATTCTACTCAGACAGAAAGTGGTTGACCCTGACAAGCCAAACAACCATGGTTAACAATGCTTCTTCCATCCGGAAGTGGTGAAATTATTGCTTGGGCGGGAGACCACACCTGTATTTTATATATCCAATTGTAACCCACAAAGTTTACTTCACCCAAGTATTAGTGGAGATCAAATTTGCTACCTTTCCTAACAGCTCCTTCGTCATCTATTATACTTGCAACATTGACTCCAAGCTTGACCGGTCGGTCGAGGGGCTGCTAGTATATTTGTAATATTTAGTAGATTATGTCAGCAGGTTTTCTACCTTCCTCACTAGAAATATGATGAACTTTGATAAGTAGATAATTTTGCATTTCGCAACACTTGTGCTCAAATCGTGAACTAAGCTAACGGGTAGCCTTGTGGAGAAGATGAGATATTATAGCCTTGGTTATTCCACAGAGTAAGGTGGCCCTTGAGTAGTAAGCTAGCATTTCGTGCGCCAATTACGACGCCCAACCAGAATAACAAACAAATACAACGAATAATCATACCATTTACGGGTACCAAGAGAAATACGCATGACAATCTACTCGTACATATGATATTACCTGCAGAGCCTAAGTGGGCGCCTGGTTAAAGCTTATCTCCCCACAAGACGTTGCAGGCAGGTTGCCTCTCGCATATCGTAAGGCTGCACGCCAACCTAAACTTAAAAAGGGAAAAAGAAAAAGAAAAAGAGTTCCCCCTCACGAGCCTCGCAACCCCACCAACCCCGCCAACCACCACCACCACCACCAACCACCAACCACCAAAAACCCAAAATGACAACCACAAGCGTAAATCTGACAATTATCGTCGCAGCAACCCAATCCCTCGGAATCGGGAAATCCGGCACACTACCATGGCATCTCCCGACAGACCTCTCCTACTTCTCCCGCGTCACAAAACGTCCTCCCCCGTCCCCATCCCCCCCCCCCACCAACCCGGTGTTAAACACCCTAATAATGGGCCGAAAAACCTACCTCTCCATCCCGCCAAAGTTCCGCCCGCTGCCATCGCGCCGCAACGTCGTCATCTCGCGCTCCCCGCGGCCTGATCCTTTCAACGACGCAAGTATCTGGGTCACTTCCTTCCCCGACGCAATCGCCGCCGCGGGCGGCGACGGCGGCAGAATATTCGTGATCGGTGGAGCGGAGATATACAAGCTTGCCATGGAGGACGAGAGGGCCAGGAATGTGCTGTTGACGAGTATTGAGGGGGAGTTTGACTGTGATCGATTTTTTCCAGTGGATGTCAGGGATGAGGAAAAGACCGGGTGGATGCGGAGGGGGTATGAGGAGCTTTGCGCGTTCGTCGGGGAGGAGGTGCCCGTGGGCGTCAGGGAGGAGAACGGGGTGAGGTTCTGGTTCGAGTTGTATCAGAAACTTTGATCACTGATATGGGATGAGATGTAGTGGTGGTTTGTTTGTTTTATTATTATAAACTGTGCTCATTAAAGTGATATCCAAAAAAAGATAAAGGGAAGACGGCAAGAACAAACGGTGAAAAGAAACAAGTTCTCGGAATATACAAAAAGTAAAACCCTCCAAGAAGAATGCTTTTTGAGACCCCCCCCTCCTGCCATCCATTCCACCCCTATCTCACGCCATGCCAGATATGCCAATTTTTGTGGGCATGCCTAACTTGTGTACACGCAAAGCAAACCATGACCACCCCGAAACACCGAATAAAAACCAAATACCCAGCCTACCTGCACAGGCCAACCTGTCGTTTGCTCGTTCTGGTAGACTGCCCGAATACATGGCAAAACCCATCACAAAAACGCCAAAAAGGAATAAAGAATAAAATAAAACCACCAACCCACCCTAATTCGTTCGGGTCAATTTCTTTCAATAGCCTAGAACAGAACACAAGGGAAGATTTCACTTCTTCTTCAAATCGCCGTGTCGCTGTACCGGAGATCCATCATCGAGAATGAAGAATCCGAAATGCCTCAATAGATTCATGCTCTCCCGGCCAGCGGGAATGATATGGTCTCTGGGAAGCAAAAACCCGTAACTGCCCGTATCCCGCAATTTAATCTGGTACGAGTAGGGGATACGATCCTCGGCGTAGAAGAAGTCCATCATGCTCCCGCCGCCCGTCGTGCCCTGGTACTTGGCAAACCCGGTACCCTCACAGGCTGATGTCACCTCAAAATGCTCACCAGAAGTCAATCGAATGGCTTTAGCCAGGCCGATTCCTAGCTCTTCGAGGTTCTCGAGATCCGGGGGCATGCTATCGCAGGAGTACGAGTATGGGTAGAGAACTAGCATCATGTTAGCATGTGTATTGAATCAAGCCAGCGATATCGTCATACTTTGTTGCGAGTAAGAATGGAAGTCGAGTAATCCCACTATCCCAGCCCCCTCCTTGGTGATATTGTACGTCCAATCTGAAAACACCTTTGCTTCCGTTGCTTCGAAGGGGGAAGTTCCCGGGAACACTACACTCTCATTAGAACAAAATTCCCGATAAGGGTCACACAATTTCTGTAGGGAGACATACTGTCGCTGCAAGGGTTCGATTGCGATTGAGACGACCCATCGAAATGGAAGTTGTATGCTCTGTCCAGATCAATTCCTTTGCAGAAAGCTAAGGTGGTCGGCTGTCTATTCTTCCTCCAGAGCCTATCGCTCTCCCACGTATACACATACCCATCGACGTTGAGAGTCGGAATGAAATACCAGTCAAACCCATCAACCATATTATCCAGCAAGCGATCACCCCTTCTATATCCCGTGATAAGAGAATATGCTAAATAGGAAACTGTCGAAACGCTAATCCATTCCCTTGCATGAACTGCTCCGGTCACAATGACGGTTTTCTTCTTGCTTCCATCCGCTTGCCGGTTTCCCACACGGATGGCTTGAATAGGACGCCCCTCATAACTCTCCCCGATACTTATAACTTCCACATGACCAGGAAAGAGTGATTGGAGGAGATTCATCCATGCCTGAATTACATCAAGTGGCTGGTATTCCTGGAAGAAGATGTCTTGGACTTCGTCCAGCGTTTTCCCATAGTAACGGCTGAGAGGAGCTTCACTAGGATAAGTATCTCGAGCAGTCTGGCTCAAGTCGCGCATCAAGCGAGCATGCGAATGTTGTAATGAAGCGGGTAGAAGGTCCAATAGAGGTGGGATCTAAGCATCACGGTTAACAATTCGCACCCTCGGTAATCGGTAGCAACGCAAGACATACATCCGCCTCCGCTATCCTAATATCAGCGTGAGTCTTGGTTGTCGACCAAACGTCCAAAAGCAAGATGTTGGAAGCTTCGGCTAGGGCTTTTATCTCCTCGGGTGTCTTGAGGGTAAAGCGCAACACCACATCGCCAGCATACTGCGAGACAACCTTCGTCGTCGCGGACAAGTATCTCCGATTCTCCCTCCGCCTTCCCTGCCGGTCGGCCCTCCCGAATAATTGACTGATAACAGCATCTCGGATTCGGGTGGACCACCGAGGCGGCTCAGGAGCCGAAGCTCTTGGATCTGGGAATTCGCGAACAGTGTGAACACTCTTGGGTTCAACGGCGACTCGGCGGCCCAGAGAGTCGGGAAGTATGGCCGCGTTCGTCCCGCACTGGATCACCGCTCCCACCAAGACAACCGCCGGTGCGAGAAGGTGGATGTTGTAATGCATGGAAAAAAACAAGACGGTGGATCGAAAAGAGTTGTAAGATCCAAGGCTCAAATGGCTGAAGCTGTCTGTTCTTTGTCTTTCACAGAGTAGATTTTCTTCCTCCTCCTTCCTTTCCTAAGGATTGTCGAGTGGAAACGAACAAATAAAACGGGCGATGACAGTTCAGCCAGAGTTATCTTGGAGGGGGGGGGGCAGTGAACTGGGTGGTGGCACAAGAAAAAAAATGTGTCGTTCTTTGGGCAAGCAGACCTGCTGCGGGCGAATATGATAGCAGGGAATGGAAACGAGAGGGAGGCACAAGCACCGACAGGGATAGGAACAATCGGTTGCGCGTACTCTCGAGACAAGATAATGACCGGACGATAGCTGCTGAATCATTTATGTCTGATGTATGGAATGACAGCAAAAAATGATAAAACAGTCGTGGCCCCGTCCGCTCACTACTTTGTCGCTACTATGCGGTACTCGCGATACACTGGGAACTCGTACGTAACGTCTCCAGGGTACAGGGTGTTCCTTTTTTCAGACATAAATAAAGGTGCAAGGGAAGAAAATGCATTGATCAGGTAGAAAACCTCTGCTCCAACCTATCCATCCATCATTGGCCCAATCACCTTTAGATATCAACTCAACGGAGAATTGTTTCGTTTCTATGCCCCACAATTCGTCCAGAACCAATGCCGGATCATACCAACTGCCCGCTGTCAGCTGCCAGTTAAATTTACTTGTTGCAGATAGCAACGCCTAGGGGGAGGGGAACCCCAAGAACCCGGATCAATGCAATGGTGTTGCAGCTACGGTACCGGCACCTCGAGTCATAATATTCGGTCGAATACTGGCAATTCTTACGGACCAACACGGTGCCCGAAGACTGCTCAGTTCAAAGAAGCTGTGGCCTGAACAAGCCTATCCATCAATCTACCGGTATCTAACCCAAGGGGCATACCAGTATGATACCGAGTAAAACAGTACAACTACGCCTCTCACAGCAAAGAAGAAGAAAAACCCTCCTATCAGGTAGGTAAGTAGCCACAGTACATTACTTGTATAAACAAAGTGCGAGTACTAGTACAGTACAAGTACTTGCACCAGGACTACTTTTGTCCTTGGGTGCCGGTAATCATGAATCCAGAGGCGCTGTTCCCCCGAGCTCTTATCAAAAACACCGCCCTCTCGGCGCCTTATCCAAGTACTCTCCCATAATACCTCAACTCACTTATCCTCGAGCACCGCAATGTTCCCTCGCACCTCCCTTCTGTCCATCCATCCCAATTACCATACTCCCAGTCCTTGGCAACCCATATTCCTTCACACCCCTTGACAAAAGTTCTTCCCACCCTCTCACAAATCATCCAACAGAGCATAATCAAGCTCATCACTCACTCCACCCAGTACAGCAAAAAGGAACGACCACCATTCTACATTACCACACATACCCTATGATACCGGCGATACCAAACTTCCCCGCGGATGCCCCCCCGGCCCCCACAAGTGTGGCTGAGGGCGATGTGACCGCCACAGAGCAATAACGGTGTCCATCAACAAGCCACTCTGCTTCAAACTTGGTGAGCGTTCCCCCCTGAAAATTGCTGCTTTAAGCGACGTGGCGGTTATATCTATTGCCCTCACTCGCACTCTGAGTGCTATATCATATTTATCCCCAGAGTTGCGTTACTTGCGCAATACCCACAATCGCCCGACGTTTGTAAAAAGGACTGCGATTGCATACCACCAATATTCTGAGGCTCTGACCAACCTCTGGCCACTATGCAATGACAGTCCATTTTACAACAGTCAGGCAATTACGAGTACTCTGCCATCTGTCCGCTTAGATTACCCTATTTAAAAGGGTGGGAAAAAGGCTCCAGGGTCCGCCCCGCATAAAGCGATAGGTTCCTCCTGTTTCAATGCTGTGCATTGCAGGTGCATATGCATATCACAATATGGGTAGCTGGTGATGGGGGTGGATAGATTCGTGGATGGTTGGGTGCTCTCAGATGTCACACCAGCAGCCTCATTATCACCCTCCGAGTGCTATCGAGTGCCGATAGAAAGAGCCATTTCAAACTGTCCTGATGGTTAACTTATCTCCTGCCACCGGCAGGAGAAGGCGACGACCAGTTTCGCATAAAACAGGAAAGCAATAGATAAGTCTATTTACTTCCTTTAATGGTTGTAGTTTAATATCTCCAGCTTTTATGAAAGGTTGCCTCGGCCTCCCCGCCAAATGTGCGCTGCAGTACGATAGTCTATCTACTGGTGATGCCAAAATGCTCCTCTTTTTTTTAAAAAAAAAAAAGGACTGCCACCAAAATTGGCCCTTCCGCTCGGACCCGGGTGGTATGCGATAACAGCACTTTTTTAACAACTGCGACGAGTAGACTACACCGCCGGTGCAATTCGTTTCGACGCCTCGAGCACGGGGAAACAACCCTGCATAGAATACCGCAACCAAACGTTCCCCACAGCCGCAAAAGCCCCGAGTTCCAGTACTCGAGTACTATTCACCACCGCCTAGCGCAGTAAGCTAAACTGCACCTCAAGGGCCGGGGAACTTATCCATCTATTCTCGGATTAAGTGCACTGGATCGTACCCATATTGAGCCAACACCTACCATATCATAACGTCTAAATCAGACCTTTCACCACATATTGTAACCAACCTCATACCGCCGAATCGCACCTCATGACATGCTACCCCCTGAATAAAGATATCATGCCCACTCCTCGCATAGTACTCGAGTACTCGTGTATGGCTGAGTATGGGACATCTGTCCTGTTTTTGGTGTAACTAGACGCATGGGCCTACGTAACCCCCTAGCGGTCCACTGCTCCCCCACAATATCACACTGCTTGGCTCTTGTCAAGTGCATATCTATTTCCCCATCGTCACGGGTGACGATTATCTTACGAAAATAAAAGCACTTGTAACGAGTGATTCCCTGTGATTGCATCAATCACGGATACGAGAGCCCAACCTGGATTTCTGGGGTTAAGATTTGTGTGAGGAGCATTGTGTTATCTACTACCGGATTCGCGGACTTGGTGAGGAACCTCCGGGTATAGGGCCTAGTGTTTCAGGGGCGTTAGTCTAATGACGTGACGATATGGTTCGAAGCAGTCGCCATCCCTGTGTCATGTTGACCATAGAACTATTTTGAGGTCGTTAATTCAGTGATATCCCTGCAACAGAGAAAAAACTACTCGAGCACGGAGACACAGCACTCAAGAAGCGCATCCGTAGGCCAATATTGCGAATCAGTACTCAGCAGATGGATGTGCGACTTCCTAGGGGTTTCGCCCACCACACACGACACTACAAAACGTAGCATCCTCCCCGTGCAGAAGCTAGTTTTCCATCCGAAGCCATTCCAAAAGGGGGGGAGGACCCAAACTCCCTTGCCTCTGCCCCTCACTTATTCATCCCATAGGAGTTCCCGCGCCCACAGGAGCTGAAAGTGATTTTCGTGACTCCTCCCTGCATTTCAACCACTATCTCACGTAGGCTTTGTCCTCTTTTGTGTGACCAAGTAAGGCTTATATGGTGCTTATATATCCCGAGTTCGAGACATCTTTGATTCGAAATTCATCAATGCGATTCAAGTTCCCCCCTCCCCCCCCCCAAGGGCTACATACCTGCCCAACGCTATACTATAGTCTAGTACGAACGATAAATTAACTACGGGCCAATACCCGGGTAGCATTGATAAACAATCGGCGCACTCGACGCAAATGCGAATCAAGTCCAAACACAAAGGGATCCGGTGACTAGAAGTCCTTGTGTGGTCTACAGCGGCTCCCACTCTGATCTTTTGAGTTTGGGGGTTTCTGATAGTTCTCCCCTCCGCTACTGGTACCCCTTGGATGTTTTGAAACGGTAGAAATTCGCTATCAGGCGTGCTACCCGGATGTGGGACGAATCGAGATTTCACTAATTACTGTAGCTCTGGGGGTGCTAATTAAGTTAGTTACTCGTAGTTGTGGTCTGAAAACTAGTTTTGCTACCAGGCCACTCGATAGCTATTATACTTTTGTCTAGCGCGCCTGGTAACGAATCCTCCCGTTTCATATGGCCCAGGGGATTGCGGCTCAGTAACTACTCGAGTACGCCCGCTAGTATGGCCATTCACGGGCTTGCCATTATCTTCCCCCCTCGCATCTAGTGGAGGTTTACAGCAGTCGGTAGAGCGACCTCACAAGCTACTCGGACAGATGTTAATTGGTTGATTTTCTGTGATGAAAACAAGCGGCCAAATCCCTTCAGTTGCAACACTCTATCCAGCTCATCACAAGAAACTTTCCTGTTCAGGTCCAGTCGTCCGAGGGAGGTATCCGAGTGGTTACGGTAGCTTGTAAAGTCGTCTATCAGACTTTTTTAGGCAGGTTTGCTTCAACGGGGGGCCAGCTGTATGGTACCGGTACTAGAACCCGCTGCTGATTTATGATATCACTGGGCCAACTGAGCCAATAATCGATGGGGGATCCCTAGAAAAAGTAGCGAGTACCCGTAGACTACCGTAGTCAGATTCCTATCCCAGTGATACCCACGATATAATAGCTTGCGGCATAACTGTAAAGGCTCGATGATCGGTGCTCTCCATCGCTGCGCAGCGTCTGGTTATCTGTAATAGGATAGTTAGCACGTGCCGGTACATACCGGTAGTCTGCTTAAACGGGACAGAGCCTCGGAATCAATGTTAGCTGATTCCACGTGCCCAAACAAAAGTACTCGGGAGACCTGCTGCCAAGACTTGCTAATTCGATAAGTTATCCTGGGTAAGCCTAAGCCTAACTGGTTTTTCAGAGGCTTAGCGCGCAGATTCCCGGATACTTCTGGAATTCTTTTCGCTATGACATAGGCTACTGCACCGGTAGACTATCCTTGGGATTTCCGGAAACTGGTTGCTGGGCGGTGCTAGGAATCCTGGCTGAGCGTGAAGAATTGGGTACCGTGTGAGATTCCGTTTTCTCGGTGGTACAAGTACAGAAGTAGCCCCCTCCAAAACAGGCTGATACTGTGCGCTCGACAGCATGTCGTGGGCTGTCAAAGATCAGGCAGAAGGGAAGACGGCCTCCCAGGCCATCCGGCTGCCGGGCACTCCCTTCATCCGGACAGCTAAGCCTGAATAAGAAACCTTCTAGTGGTTTACTTGGATGAGCTGTGGCTACCGTGCTGACCACCGCTGGTTTCCTCATACAATACCCACCAATTAGCATTTGTCTGGGTGGCTAGGAGGCCATCAACTCCTCGTCTTCGGATATCCTAATCATATGGTATCACTCGAATAGCTTATTTTCACAAGTGTGATGTCTCGGCTCGGAAGAACCCGCACCTCCGAGACACGCCCATCCGGCCCCCGACGAATGGCGTCTCTCTTAAATTAGGCCCCTTCAAGGGGTCACCTAGTGGCCAGTTCTTGGGTATCTTGAAGTCACTCTTGTGGAGGTTATACTTGAGGGGCGTGGCTAGGGAGCCACATCTTCACCGGGCATAAAGGTGCATGTATGGCCAGAATTGGCATTCAGGATGTGCAATTCCAGGTCTGATTTCATGACTTTTATGGTGCCGTGTCCCTCGACCAGGCGGGGCCGAGGAACCGGTTGCCAGAACTCTTCATTAACTCATGTTAACACCACCTAGACCTCTCTGCCCAGACCCTCTCAATTTCCGAAACGCTTCATTTCGCATAAATTTGCTGGGCACCCTCTGTTATCAATTCGGTGGACGGCGGTGCCTGGTGCCTACCGTGTAAACTATCCTTATTACGGGCCTTTAGGAAGCACGGTCGCTCCCACACGTGGCTTACACTGCACTTCTTGTAGGGCACTTGTCCGAGTGCTCGGGTAAACACCCGCGGACCCCTGAGCCATGTAGACTACCGATATTTTTCGTAGAGAGGAGAAAGCGACGGTGGGGGGAAGAAGTGAAGGGAAGAAACGGAAAAAAAACTCGACATAGGTTTCTGGTTCTCGCATCCTATTGGTCTTTAGACTCGGAGAAGGCAAGGTCAATGGGAGAGGCACCTTGGGCGGGAAATATTTTAGGAGGGAGTTGTAAACTTCTGGACATAATCGGTCTTTCGTTCGTTCAGCGCAGTGCTCGTGCAATGGCCTCCTGGATATCTCGACTGCACACCCTCCTCCGGAAGTCTACGATAAGGGCTGTCGCTGGGCATCTGGTTTTACATGTAGCACGGAGGTGAGGGCAAGACTTTTTTTTGCATTTCCTTGAATCCGGTGTTGGAGAAGATGGAGGAAGTGAAGAGGGGAGGGGGGAAAGGGGTGAATGGCTGAGACCCCGCTGGGGTGTGATGGAAAGTGCATAGATTTAGTTCTTAGCGGACCCGAGACATTGGATGTGGAGGTGTTGAATAGCGCCTTTGGGTTACAGTAGCATGAGGAGAAAGTGATGGGCAGGCATTGGGCCGGGAGAAGTAGAGAGTAGAGTGCCCTTGCCAGGACTGGGAGTACAGCATAATACAGATGCTGTAATGTACAAGTACGAGTACTCGCAGTAGCGATAACAAGCCGACCAGCTAGCAAGCGACAACTCTGGGTCATCGAAGGGTTCGGGAGAATTAGGGGAATGTCAGAGTCTCTCTTTCTGCTCTCCCCTACCTTCTTCTTTCTCCTGTCCTTTGGCTCATATTCTTCAGCCCCGGTGGCTTGGGGAAACTTTCTTGTATGAAAGAGGAAGAAACTGGAAACTCTACTGTGCTGGAAAAACTATTTACAGGGGGAAATTGCTGTGAGTTACCGTACTCAGCCCCGTTTGAGAAGTTCAAGGAATGGTTGGACCCGATCCCAGTCAAGGTGGATGAGGCGAAGAGTTCACAGCAGTTCGGACAGAGAAGCCAAGGCTCAGATGCAATAACTTGCATCCGACGAGTTCCATTGACTAGAGCACCTTCTCTTTTCTGCTTTTCCCTTTTTGCCGGTACTTTCCTTCCTTGTCTGCATCCATTCCCTTGGATCCTTTCCCCTCTGTCCAGACAATCTCCATCATTGTCACCATCATCATCATCATCATCATCATCATCAGCAGCAGCAGCAGCAGCTGCGAATGGTGGATCTCTAACTTCCACTGCCTTTCATTCCTTCTCTTCGTGACATTCGTTCTTGCCCCTCCCTCCCCCTTCGTTCACTCACCGGTATCTCATTCGCTACAATAGTCTTTCTCATCTCTGACCCCCCATCTACTTGTTTGTCATCCCATCACCTCATCTATTATTTTCATTCCCTAGAATCCTGAAATATCACCACTGCTCCACCAAGCCTTAAAATATCTGCTGTGGACTCCGTACTACATACAGTGCTTATTCACACCTTGTAGCAAACACCTACATGCGTATTGTGCTTGATCTCCACACACACTTTGCTGCACCCCCTCCATCCTCTCTGTGTCCATATTTCTAGAACATCTGGTTGCTCATACACATTCATATATGCGATAGAGATATACACAGAGTGCGGCTGTTTCTCATCGACCTTGCATATATTCAGAGCTCTTACACAAGCCCCACCCTGACTCCCCGCTCCCCTTTTTTTTTCTTTTTCCTTTTTTTCTCTTCCTCTTCCACTCGCCCTGTCAACCCTCAACCCGCCCATTTAGTCTTTTCAACGACCAAGAACCATGGTGCATCGTTAACAAATCTCTTGCTCCCTACACACCTCTACACACTTTTGGCCCCTCCACTCTTCCTGAAAAAAAAAAAGCTCTCTCCCTAGAATCGGCAAAGCTGGTTTGTGAAGGTTTTTCGTCATGTTCAAACGCCATCAGGGCAGACGTAGTGAGACGGACCTTCGACTTCGACGAAGTCTTGATGTCACTAGAAAAACCGCACACGCTCGCTCTAGTGAGCAAATAAATCGTCGACCAGCTTCTCCATTGGTGCCGGAGCCGGTTCCAAACATTCCGTCTGGGTTGGTTTCAAAGTCTAACCCTCGCTTCAGCATGTTACGGTTCAGGCATGCTTCGGATTCTGCTGTTGGCAGTAAGGCTCGAGCAGAAACAACCCCTCCATTGCCAATCACCAACGAAACACCTGTGACGCCTGCAATTATTACTACCGCTCCTACTCTTGACTTTGGGAGTCCCACTCCTCCGAAACGATCAGGAACGATGCGTCTATGGCGACAAAAATCTTCGGAAAAACAATCCGCCTCTAGCACTACAATACCCATACCCTCGGCCGAAAAGACTTCCAGGCGCAGTTCATTTTCTACGAGGAGGAAGAAGGAAGGGAGTAGTAGTGCGAGTGGTGCCAATTCCAGCATGCGTGTCAGCAGAGTTACCTTTGACGAACCAGAGCGCCCGCCTACAAGCACAACTCCAAATTCGAGCGCTTTTGACCTTCCACCATACGAAGACCAGAATTCCTCTCTCCCGATTCCAGCCCCACGGCTCTCAGACTCATCACGCTCCACAGCTAGCTCTGGTGAACATTACGTTACAACGACTACAACCCAAACGACCACCACTACCACCACTTTCTTCAAACTTCCTAGACGGAAGAAGAAGGAGACGTCGCTATTTCCCTTACCGATTAGAGTACCACCATTAGAAGGGCGACCATCGATATCTGAATCCGAGCTTACTCCTCAGGGTCGAAAATCTATCTGCTCTTCATCCAAGATAACGCCTCAAGGTTCACCTTCGAAGCCGCCTAAATCGCGTGATGGAGAAAATACTGGCATGTCTATGATGTTGGCAGGGTTGGGCATTTCTACACCGGCGGCTCCGATTCTTCGCACCAATTCGATAGCCTCCACCCATTCAGCTCACTCCAGTCCGACCTCTTTAACACCCCGAGGGATCATGAGGGGCCGGAGTTCTACCATGTCCTCCTTCGATCAGGGCGGGGATGGGCGTCAGACCGGTCGAAGTAGCTTTAGTGGCTTATTTGGTCGGATTCGCAGGGACAGTGAGCCAATGTTCGGTGGTGGAATGTCTAGAAATGCTTCACCTCAACCATACGGTGCGGGCCCACATTCCCTGGCTACCTCGCAGGAGGTGGTTGCCATCCCCGAGAGGAATGATGACGATACACCTCAGATGTACCTTTCGAAACTTTTTGTGGCAGTGAGCAAGAGTGTTGTGGCATCATTATTAGCTCGGAACGGAGATGCTTTTCATCTTGCAGTTTTGAAGGCATATATGGCGACCTTCGACTTTGGCTCTGTGCCGATGGACATGGCGTTAAGGTATGATAGTTTAATATCTGGAGTTTATTTACTAGGAAACCCACTTACTGTCCTTAGGAAATTGCTTATGGAAGTTGAACTGCCCTCAGAGACTCAACAAATCGATCGAGTTCTTCAGACCTTCGCGGATCGGTACCATGAGTGCAACCCATTTATTTACCAAGACTCGGATCAGGCATACTACGTCGCTTTTTCGTTGATCATGTTGCATACCGATTTTTTCAACAAGAATAATAAGCATAAGATGCAGAAGCCAGATTATGTCAAGAATACATCACGCGCCATTGCGAATGAAGGATTGTCCAACGAGATACTTGAGGTAAGGCGTTATGATTGAGCTTTCAAGCGTAGTGCTGATTTTGCAGTGTTTCTACCACAATATTACCTACACACCTTTCATTCGCATGGAAGACGAGTTCGATATCAACGGAGAGAAGATAGTACCTCATAGGCCAAAGAGAGGTATTTTCAACAGAGTTCACGTGGATGGGAGGCGCCCCAAGGAGCCGATTGATCCCTATGCGGTTATAATTGACCAGCAGCTTGACCTCTTGAGACCCAGTCTGAGAGATGTGGTACAAATTGAGGACCCATATAGCTATTCTGGCACAGCCTCGCGATTGGATATGGCGTCTTTACATCGGGCGTTCTTTCGATCCGGGGTCTTACAGATCATGTCTGCGCGTTCCAGGCCCGATGCATTCCTACTGCCTTCCACCATGGAGAACCCAGAAGGTGCAGATCCTGGGGTAGTAGATCTCAAGGTAACAAAAGTCGGCATCTTGTGGAGAAAGGAAATGAAAAAGAAGAAGACCAGAAGCCCGTGGCACGAATGGGGTGCTATTCTCACTGGGTCGCAGCTCTACTTTTTCAGGAATTTGAGTTGGATTAAGAATCTTATGCAGCAGTACGAGTCCCACCACAAGCACAATCCTGGAACTCCTGTCACTTTCAAGCCCCCATTGGAGCAGTTCAAGCCCGATGCACAGATATCGACAGACGACGCGGTTGCGTTGTTGGATAAAAGCTACAAGAAACATAAGAATGCCTTCGCATTCGTGCGGCATGGGGGTATGCAGGAATATTTCATCGCAGATTCAGAGCTGGAAATGAACGATTGGCTTGCCAAATTAAATTATGCGGCTACCTTTCGCTCAGCTGGTGTTCGGATGCGGGGTGTTGTTGGGGGAAATTATGAGGGACAGAGGGCGAGGGGTATTCGAAGGATGGATAGCATTACTGGATCTCCGGGCTCGCATTCGGTTCAAACTCCTTCCGGAGAAGTTAATATCCTGAGGGGTGGTATAGATACTCAGCTTGCTGCGGAAATTGCGGCAGCTCGCAGGGAAGTGATTGAACACAAGATATCTGACTCGGAAGATAAGCTAGCCGATTGCAATCGACAGCTACAGATCCATCTCCGGAATGCAAAGCATCTGACCATATTGACACCGATCCAGCCAAAAGTAAGGGAGCAAGTTGTGACGGCCGCAGGCGTGTTGGCAGCAAAGTTACGGTGGATACGGATGGAGATGTGGAAGCTGAGATGTCATCGGGATATCTTGGCGATGGACTCTGATGAGGAGCGTAAGTCTGCGAGGGAGCGAGCTGGAAGAAATTTGGCCATAGTTACCCCTCAGATGAGTTGCCAGAATTCACCTGCAGCATCTATACATGGGGCACCTCCTACATCGCCATTGTCGGGGGGACCGACTCCTACACAAGCCACATTTGCCTCTGTTTCTGCTGTCGAGGAGCCTTCTCAGGTTACTTCTCCTGCGTCAGCCCACAAGAATGGATCTACACGGGATTTTACTCCAGGAATCAGCCGCAGTGCCAGAGGATCTATGTCATCAGTTGTTCCCAGATCCCCCTCATTATCCTCCGTGTTGCCCAATGGGAGGTCTTCTCTTCAGGTTAATGATGACCAAAGCTTTGAAACTGGTCGCAGTCGCCGCTCACCTACACCAACTCTCTCCGAGTCTAGCTTTGGCGCGGAAATTGGTAAGGAGAAGGACGAGGATAAGGAAAAAGAGAAGGGGAAGGGGAAGGATAATGAAGAGGGCAAGGGTAAGAGCAAAGACAAGAGTAAAGGAAAGGATAAAGATTCCGGCCGTCCAAAAATACGAAGGAGTCTGCAGAGGACCTTGAGAGAATCCCAAGCGCTTGGCCATAGGAAAGGAAAGTCAAGGGATGTGTCTAATGATGATCCCTTGAAGACTAGTGAAGGGCATCCCGGCGAGACTGAAGGCTTGGCTCGTGGCTCAGGGAGTTTTACCGTTCATGGTATGTTCAAGACCTTGTTGTCTTACCGCCCATTACCCATAGGTTACTTATCATCCATATCTCCCCACCATACAGGAAAGAAAGCCAGTGTTATCACTTTTGGCTCCGAGTGGCAAAACCTATCTGCTGAAGATAGGCTTAGACGAAACAAGTCGGATCGAACCGGGACGGAATCTGATTCTATGCTTGACTCGGAATCGCTCCCCAGTACATTATATCCTAGCCGACGAGGATCGCAACAGCCCTTTTCTCGCAGGGAAGACGATGATATTGGTTTGCCGCACCTAACTTCTACGAATAGCAGACGAGGCTCCCACACTGGCCTGATTCCAGTTCCAACGAGGAAAGAGGATGAACTTCCAGGTGTCCCAGAGCATACTGATGTCTTTTCGCCTGGAGCAGAGGAGAAACTGATTGAGAAGTTGAACGGTGTGAAAGCTAATGAACGCAATGCTACCAATCCTGAAGCAGGCGCATCGCTGGTTGATTTACTGTAGCCATCGGCATCCTCTCTTTTATTTTTCATTGTAAGGTTTGTGGGGTTTGGTTTTTCTACTTTTTACGGGGTGGAGTCCTGATTTTACGTTTAACATTTCTTTTATCCGGTTTACTGATCACTCTCGACGGCTTTCATTTTGTTATTTTCGTGCGACTTGGGATGATATCCAATACTTCTAGAGACAGATTAGGTTTCAGGGGAAAGGTATCATTTCTCCTTTTCTCCTTTTTTTTTCCTTCCTAAAACGAAACTCTTGCGTCGCTACTATTTTCTTCTTTCTCTTTTATATCCAATCGTGGAGGGGCGCCCGAGTCTGGTCTCTTTTTTTCTCTTTTTTGTTGGCGTCTATACCTTTTATCGCTCATTCTTTAGATACCCTCTCTTCTCTTCTCTCCTATTCTCTTGCATTGTATATTGTATTTTAAACGGGGTTTATTACGTTTTTCCCTTTTTTGTTGGCCGTAAAATTATTTTTTTGCAATACATCAGGATCTGAGTTTTTCCTGTTTTTGCCGGGACAAAGGTAGAAAGCATGGAATTGTAGAACAACTGATCTGGGTTATTACTGCTATTGTTACTGCCGCTGGGTGCTTGCCCTTTTCCTTTGGTTCAATTCCCAGCGCAGATCCAATACCGTAACTTGCCAATCTTCTGTCAGTACTGAGCCACTGAGGGAGTTTCTGTCGGGTTCGGCCAAGATTTGGAGCTTTGGTGGTGACATATTGCTTCTAGGAACGAGTGAGACTGTGTGTAGATATCCGGACCCCATTCTTGACTGGGAGAGGACACAGCCTAAAGCTGTCTCTTTTCACCCCTCCCTCTTCCCGCTTCCTTTCACTTTCACCTACCCTTTCTTACTCTATTTCACGATGTGCGAACCTCCTATCACCACCGAACCTTTAGAACCTGATCACTGTGAGGTTAATGTGAGCACCACTGGACACAACCTACGTCCCACCCCTGCGATCTATTCTGCTAAGATCCCTGACTTCCTTCCCAAGAACCCGAGCCTAGTAAAATTGGAGGAGACAGTAGCGCATTCCTCAACCCCCCCCCCCCCCCACAGGGTAACTGAACATCCTGCGCCGCTTTTGCTCCCGCCATCTGGATCAAACCAGCTTTACCTTACCATACTGACCTCCCCTACCCCCAGCCCCCCTTCCATGCTGGCTAATCACTACTCACCCACCCGCCAATTCCAAAAAGTTATCCAAAGAGCCTGTTTTTCCTGGGCCCTTTGGCTCCGGATGCTTTTGGAAATATCATAGTGTGTGTGTGTGTGTGTGAATGATTTATCTTGAGTGCTACCGTACATACTCGCACTGTACTCGGGGAGAGAATATCTCGGGCACTCTTCTTCTCTAAGTCGGCAAATTCTTCCAAAGGGAGTTTTTCTCTCTCCCCATGTGCTTGGACCCCCTCTCGCATAGGTGGATTCCATCCATGCCTGTTCTTGTCGTTAGGGTTTGGCCATTATGCGTAAATCACAGAGGATATAATATAGCATCATAGCTCTTTGCTTTAATGTTTTTCAATCGTTCCCGGTCATGTCTAGCAATCAGGCAATGATGGCTTCTCCTTCTCAGATTGAATCCTTTTCTTTTTCCTTTTCTTTTCTTCGAAGTCTATGCCATGCTATGCTATGTGTCTCTCTGGCGATCGAGGAGGTTGCGGTGGGCAGTCATAATCTCTCGTTCGGTGTTGGCGCGTCGGGTTTTTCTTGTGTGACCTGGTGGTGTTATAATACAGTATATAGCGACAGTATTCACCCAGCCTAGGGAAAGGTCTGAAAGAGGTTATGCTTGGGAAGGGAAGAATTGTCCCTGAGTGTTGCCCCCCAAGTATGGCGTGCCAAGTGGTAAAACTTACAGTATGTTGCACTGTATTGTAGGGAGTGTAGTACTGTGCTGTAGGTATGATATTCCAGAACCCACAATAGCACTTCCAAGGCAAAGAATGCAAGGGAATGATTTCTTTCTTTCTTCCCTCTTCCCCCACTAGCCTACCGATCGATCGCTAACCTCACCCCTAGGTGAAGGTCCGGAGTCTAACTCTAACGAGCACTATTTCATATATTATATGATAGCAGGATTGAACAAACAAGCCCCATCCATCCACAGCCCTATTGATGAAGGGCTAACTAGCCAGGTAGGTATATTCTCTAACCTCCCACTCCCCATAAACCAGTATCTTTCTTTTGTGGTCCTCCTGCTCCTGGGTTCCGGATACTGTAATTGCGCTAGGAGTTGGTTGGCTTGGCCGGTTCTTGACATGCTGACCACTGATCCACCTAGACATTTCGTGTATAATAAGGCTAGCCATAGAAAGGGGATACTTATTACATGTCGAAAAGGTGGTTTTTCCTTCATTCTTCATTCCCCTCTTTCTTCGGGTTTTGGGAGTGATGTTTTTCTCTCTGCTTTGGTTATGAGTGTGGGGGGAGGGGGAGGTTTGGGGTAGGGTAGGCATTTGTGGACTCCCGGGTCTCTTTCTCTCTCTCTCGGGAGTCCCTGTAAGATTGAGTGGGGGGTAGTAGTAGTAGTGTGCTTTGTGCGGCCGTTCGTTGGTATGTAATGCTCGGGTGTCCGCGTTCGCATAGGGAGGTGGCCGGAAGGATGTAATTGGGAAGGGACTGTTCCTGGGTTCTCCTTTCCCTGGGGGTCGAACAGCGTGAACCCTGCCGGCATAGACGGGTTCTGATGGAAGCTAGGGCTTTGCTGAGGTTCTCTCGGGGTCGGACGGATTCCATCTTTTGCCAGTTGTGCCTCTGGCTTTATTAGGGGGGTCAACAAGGTGATAAAGGGCAAGAGAGCAGTTTCCTAGAGTTAGGAATGGCGAGAGTCAGTATAGAGTTTCAGAGCCCGCAACTGCTACTTCAGATTAAAGGACGCCTCTCCTTAGAGTAGATAGGGAGGGGATTGGTAGGGGGGATTTGGCCTTGATAGTGATAATCTAGTATCGTAGTAAATTAAGATTCACGAATAAATTAAGGTATGATACGAACATCGACACAAAGCCTACAATCTAAACTGCTAAAACCTCACCATCAAATCAACCTATACCGGGCCAAACTCGAGGTGGCTGCCGTGCTGTAGTGGAAAAAGCAACGGTCGTGCACCTACAACATAGCTCTAATACCCTCAACCCCCTCCCCCTCCCTTAGCCCTAACAAAACCTTATCCCTGCCACCGGCACTTGTCCACCACCTAACAGCGACTTCAGCCCTCTCAACATCCAACTCTCCACTAAGCACATCCCAAAATCGCTCACGTATCCTCCCTTTGCTCCCCTCATTCCCAACGCTGTTCAGCAGATCCGCTGTGGGGCCCAACCACCGCTCCATAACCCCGACCTCCATCGCCGGCAGCCCATCTATCAATGCTAGAATGCACACATCCTTCTCACTGAGCCCTACTGCGCCCTCATCGACTTTGTTGCCTAACGGCTCTGTCGAAGCAACCTTTGCGCGCTCGGCCAGGATTTCCATGATTACCTCTGCTAGATGGGGCTGTAGTGATGAGATTGCCTGGGGTGGTGAGCATTCTCGTATTAGTGTGCCGAAAGCGAGACGGAATTGCCTTGCCGATAGATTTGTAGGAAAAGTTTTGAACACAGTGTCCACGTAGAAGGGTAATATACGTGCTCCAAGATCCGCAGACTTGGGAGCGCCGATGATGGATAACATGACCGAGTGCGCCGATTCAAAGTGTGCATGCAACGAAGCATCAGAAGGGGGGAGGAGGTAAGCGGACGTGCATGGGAGGATTGTTTCTTCGTTTACTTTCTGTGGGAGTGAGTGAGTGAAGTGTTCTACTGTGTTTAGGAAGTAGAGGTCGAAGAGGCGTTCGGGAAGTGTGGGGGGGATGGTCCCGGCTTGTGCTGGAGCGATGTCTGTGATGAATTTTTCGGAGGGTGTTGGGTAGGTTGTTAGGATGTCAATTGCAGAGAGGTAGACGAAGTTGTAGCTGGAGAAGGCATTCGGACCCAATCGGGAGGTTATAAAGTAGAAGTTTCGCAGGACTAGGAGGATTTTGGAGGAGAAGGTTGGGCCGTCTGAGAAGTTAGTAGGTATTGTTCAGAAGTGGGGTATGTGTGGGCTTACGGTCTGGTCCAGAGAGCAGTGGGGATTCAACAATTCGGGCAGTAAGTTCTTGGAGAATCATTGTCGATCCGAAGAGGATGGCCTTTAATATTTGCCAGACAACGGGAAGTGTTGCTTTTAATGATTCTTCATCTACCCGGGTTTTCTCTTCCGACATTGGTATCTCGCTCAGCCCGTTCATTTTCCATTGCGCGCTCAGGACTTGAGAGAAGCCCCAGAGGCTGACAATAGTTAGTGGTGGGCGGGCTTGTAAAATAGGTTCGTACACACCTGTCCACAAATTGATGCAGAACCATTGGGTCCTGCGAGTGCCTGATAGAGGCTGCAGCTAGTCGGGCGAGCCCACTCATTGCTGCAAACATAGGTCGTCCAGACCTCTGTTGAAGCTCTAGGAAGGAATTCGATTTACTCTAACAGCTTAGCACTAGTAGCACAATCAGTGTTAAGATATAACTCACGGGCCAGACAAGTTTTCCCTCGATGGTCATTATGTCGTGATCGATTGTTGAAAGAAAATACCCTGATTGAAACCCTTCACGAGAATTATACATAGATTTTACAATCACGGGCAACAGGGCCTATCCTATTAGAATGGTATTAGGGACTACAGAGGGGAACTTACATCGTAATGTATAGCCTCTTTTGCTCTCCTTGAAAGGCATTGAATAGCATGTGACAAAACAAGACTAAGAACGTCCGCCTCAAGCTCTAAACGCCCATGGGTTAGTTCTAAATTCTCTAGATAGGGCAGAACCATTACCGTGACGAGCATTGCTCTCCACTGAGAGGTTCACCGCCCTACAGAACGCCTGCTCGAGACTTGTGCGGGTAACCCTGGGCAACTGCGACCGTTCCTGATCCGCCGAAAGTACACCCCCGAGAAGCAACAGGTGTTTCCACCGAGGCACTAATCCACCCCCATTAGCCGACCCTCTTGCCTCACCATTATTCACGGAAGCCCAGTATACCGTTGTTGTTAGCCCCCCTAACGAGAGCATTAATCCATTCTTCAACGCTCAGAATAGACCCCTGTGTCTCAAACTTTCCAACCGTAGCACTCTGGAAGACTCCAAAGACACGTAGTCCGGCTTTGAGCCCGTCGAAATTCTCCTCCCATATCGCAGGGGAGATCAGGATTTGGGTGGATAGTAAGGAAACATTTAGTGGGTTTGTTAATGTCGCAAGAACCGTTGCGGCCGAGGCGTAGACACTGGAGTAGTGTTTAGTTATTTCCCATGAAGGAGGTTAACGCGACGAGAAGTACCTGGATGCGTCTGCATTGTTCGGATCTGCCGCCCCGGGCTGAAGTAGAATTCGGAGTATATTATCTAGACGGCGGTCGACTACCATTGTTGAGTTTGAGAGTCGAAGAGTAGACTCCCTTGTAGGAATTTTTGGATGAGCTTAGTTGGTGTTCGTGGGGCCTAGTGTTGACGTCCAGCCAAGCCATTCCGTGGCCGAGGCAACTCAAGGGTTCACGGTTGGTTCTACATCGAACTTCACTTCCCATGTCACTTCTTGCTGACCGGCTTTGCTCTAGAATGCTCTACCTAAACAAACAACTAACGGCGGTATGATACAACATCGCGCAGAATCGTTACAATAGAACAAGGGTAACAATGAGCCCCCCAAAGTAAACTTCCACCCTTTTCGTTTGAATAGATATTGTGCAAGCTTGCTCACTTGTCCCTAGATATTACCCAGAAACCGACTCGATAGCCCCCCCAGGATATGCCCCTCCCTCTTTCCCGTCTCTCTACTGGCCGATAAATCCAAACCCAGGAGAGGCAGCATACCTTTACATGTCCCGCGACATATGGAAATTCACGCTTTATTGGACCCTGATAGTATATGCGGTGTTCCACCTTTCGGCGGGGGTTTGGGCGTTCGCGATGAGGCCGAGTAAGCTCTCCATCGGGGTGCCGCTATTCTACGTTGTGGTTGGAGGGATTGAAGCTACGATCGCTGGGGGTATTGTCGGATCTCTGTGAGTTTATCCAAGACGGTTCTGGTTTTGGTTCTGTGGGATACTGATTAGCACGTGGGGCTAGACTTGGAGCGGTTTATCAAGCTGGGTATTTCCGGATGAGCACTTGGATACCTTTTGTTTGGTCGGTAATAAACCTTCTGGTGTTGCTGCTATCGTCATTTTCGATGCAAGGAGGATTGTGATGGTATGTGAAATGGGGGACATAGAAGATAGACGTTTTGGGGGTTTTTGTTGTATCAGAGAGTGCTTGGCTATTACATAGGAGGATCGTGAAGTTCCCCGCGAGTTTTTTGCTTTCACTCGGGCAAAAAGATGCTCGTATATGACCGGGGGGGTTCTCATTTCTCATTATATTCCAAGTTGCCGCCCTCTTTGCCTTACGCTCATCTATAGTAAACCTAAGCCCGTATGTCAAATGATACAGTAATGATACACGACAATAATATGACAACTGAAAGAACCTGAATGAGGATTCTAGGGATCATGTCAGGCCCTCGGGTTGGCCCTGGAGTAAGATGTATGGTATCGCCCGAAAAAAGATACCGCACCGTCGCTAATGATTCCGAAAATTCTTTTTTTGATCTATAGATGCATTAGTACCTAATCCCTATCCTATGGTAGATATGAAAGAACTCACAGAACAGATCTGTCCTCGAACTGCCCAGATTGATAATCTTTGGACAACCGTCTCGATCTTTCTCTAGTCGCGTGCATTCAAAGCAATAGAATGCATCTGAGATCCCTTCTCCACCACAGACAACGCACTTGTTCTGGTAGTTTCCAAAAGAACATTCGTCGCAGATGCGCACCAGTGTTGTAGGACGAACGTATGAATCACAGACAGGACATTTGCCGTCACATTTATCGCAGAGTCTGCCGATTGCGATTCCGGCTTGCTTGCGGCACATTACTAAATCACTGTTAATTATATTAGTTTCACTAATTCCCCAGGCAAGTGGGAGTGGAGGTACATACGGGTGGTGGCGAGACATAATTTGGTAGCAGATTGTAGGTGTTGAAGCTTTGGATGGTGTTGCAGCTTTGCCTTCTTTCCCGGTACATAAATAAAGTTGCATATTAGTAATAGGCTGGGTTGGAGGCTTAACCGAGAGCTCAAGTCTTGGCAACCTCCAATCTCAGAATTTTTGGTTTGGGTTGCTTGAACTTGCTTCTTTCCGCAGCATCTCCACAATCAAAACAGCGATGGACGAGGAACACGAGTGAGCAGCTCCCCTCCCCGCAAATGTATTCGCAGAACCTCTTGCTAACCAAGTTATTTATAGAACCATTGCATCTGCCGTCGTAGTTCCTGCTGACGAGTCCCCTCGTCACAAACGCCGCCAATCGTCTTCCCCCGAGGCTACCAAACGTGCTCGGATAGAAGCAAACTTGGCGCCAGAGAAGCCAACCATTAAAGATACAAGCAAAGATGAAGAAAAACGTCGTGGGAAACGTTTGTTCGGAGCACTACTAGGTACAATCGGGAAATTTCAAGCAGACAACTCCTCGGTTAGGGCTAGGAACAGTGCAGTCAAACGTAGAGAAGTAGAAGCAAAACTTCAGGAGAAACTCAAGGCACAGACAGAGGAGATTGATGAGAAGCTTAAGCGGGAGGACGAGGGCATCAATTACCGCAAGATGGTGGAGCAGAGGCAATTTGATGAGCGCGCTGTAGGGAATCTCCGTTCTGACATTTCGGGGCCGGCGGGGTTTGCTGGGCACGGGCGGGGGCTGATGGCCGGGGATTATAGATGCAGATTCGCCATGATAATTTACTCAACCAGGCACATACCTTGAGCACAAAGTCGTCTCCAAAGTTGGTATGGATCCTCGAAAAAGCGAAAGGAAGAGTTGGATATACATGTTTTGTTCTGGTCTGACGGTCCTAGTTTTACCTCCCATGGAAGCTCGCCCCCGAAGAGGAAGAACGCATCAAACTGCAGGTACTCACGGCCCAGGACACCATCGATAGAGAGCAGCGTGAATTTCGGCAAAAGCGCGAGACTCTTGCAGAAGATGACCAGAATTCAGGAACGGCTAACATCCAAGAACCGGACGTAGCAACTGATCGTTATGACGCTCTAGAGCTCGCTGAAGACAGGACTCACGAAGATGAAGACATGGTATATGAAGCACCTGAGGATCCCGCTACTAACCTTGACAATGCTCCTGTCGAAGAGCAACATCAGAGACATGCTTCCGATGTTGACCTTGGGGACGTGAGTGTTGAGGAAGCTGGAGAGGATGCAGTGATATACTAAAAGATCCCATAACAAGGAACCTTTCATACCTTCTCATCTTTCTCGCGCCATTCTTACAATTGGTAGTGCTTGGGAATTATCTCTCGTTCTCTTTTACCTTTAACAGCACACACACTTTGCTTTGGTTGTACTATTCTAATTGATGGTCGGGAGTTCTTTTTCTCTTTCTTTTTCTTAGAGGTGTGGGGAAGGTGAGACTCAGAAGTTGGGGGGAAAGACCGGGACGGTCACTTATACCATAGCTTTCTGATTCATGAATGCTGGTTTGTGCCTGGCAATGTATTTTTACCGCGGTTTCTACTATATCATAGTACGGACAATCTGCATTTGTAGGATTCCAAGATATTCGGACACCGGAATTCCGAGGTGACCTTGTCTTCGTTTGTTGCTCTCGTAGTATCCTAAAGTATTGAGCTTTCCGCAGAATTCTTGAAATAGGCCGTGAGGAATTATACTGTGCTTTGGTCAATACTAGGAGATGGTTCTTGTGACGATAAGTGATACGTGAGATCTTAACTTGCCTGCGCAGTACGGATGCAAGCACAGTACTTAGTACCTTGGCTCAATTTCAACAAATACCAATATGTACCAAGTGATAGAGGGCTTTGCGACTAAGAATTCAGCAATTTTTTAGCATAAACTAAGAATTATTTGAATTGCCTGTTAACTTTATCCCAGACTTGGGAGATCGTATCTGAGATGCTCGGTTTAGCTGTGCTAGTACAACACCAGTTGGAAGCTTCGTGTAGTCTTAGTCCTATACAGAAAACCTCTTATAGGATTAATCAAGTCCTCTAATTCTAGCTGTCTTAATTACAGTCGGGAAAACCCTCATCCTTAACTTAAACCAGGAGTCAGCGAATCGACCTTCAGTCTCCAAAGCCGATTTGTGGGTTTTAATGAGAATGCGGTATGCATATAGGCCCACCGGAGTCAATCTATCTTAGTATTGCAATCAGCGTTCAGCGGCTCCCAATTAACGCCCCATCTTCCATATCGCAGGGGCCGTGCCGGGGCTTACAAAGTGCCGGTAACAAAAACTGGAAGGAGGCAATCGGACACTGCAGGGTCGATCTCGCCGACTTTCTAGAAGGAAGAGCTACCGGTACTGTACCTGACAGGCTCAGCGTTAGTCTTTCCATTCCTAACTAGCTACCGGTACCCTATGTTACAGTATCATCCTTAAGAGTTTCCGGGTGCGGCAATGATATTAGTGGGTAAAAGATGGGGCGTGTGGTGTCCGGCACTTGAAATCAACACTCGTAAGCAATCCACTTGCTCGCACACGGGCGGCGGGGAGTGGAGCATGGCTAAAATAACCTCGAAAACGACCATAAGTTACACGGGTAATCCGAAATGTTTGCTATCTCCACGAAAATTGCTCCCATTAAAAACTGGTAAAGATAAGGCCAGAGAAGAGTGTCTTCTGGGCACCTGCAGGAAGCCATATCTTCCTAAAGATGTGGCTGTGATTGTAGATTTCTGAAATCTACGAGTACCATTGCGTTGGTTTTTTGTCGGTTTCGAGGGCCCGACACCACACCCGCAGTATTTGCCAAAGGAAAAAAAGAGGGAAGGAGAGAGACAGGAGCCACACCACGTGCATCCTCGGTTGTTAGGTGAGCTCGTACAAGTGTACCTTGAGTACGAACCGTGGAGCGTGAGGCGGCAGCGGCATTCGGCGCGAGAAATCTGGGGGCGAGGCGGGTTGCTGTGGGATATATAACCTTCCCGTTGCTTCCTCCTCCTCCTTAAGTTTCCCTGATCGCAAAGTGTGAGCGAGGCAGTGAGAGAGAAAAAGGGAGAGCAACATGGCGACCAGCAATATTAAAGCTATCCGTCCGTACGATGACCCTAGAGTCACGCACAAGTTTCAAGTGGTCAATGGAAAGAACTATCGTATGCATCCACGATGATCCCAAGCCGGAGGCGGCTACAGTGGTACTTTACGCATTAACCTTAGTTTATTGGTGTCCTAGACTATGTCCATGGCATGCCAACTGGAAACGCGAAGGGGACTGTCCTTTGCGTAAGTCCACTCATAATACCAAGTCATCATCGCTAACAAAGCTAATAATGTTAGATTCACGGGTTCCCTGATCTATGGTGTATGTCTCTTGGGGAGTAGAGGCTAGGCAGAATAGCTAATAATAATTTTAGATGGCTACCGTTTTATGATCCCTTTTCTTTTGGAAAAGGGTTTCCGCGTGATTGTTCCTGACATGATTGGATATGGGCAAACAGTTCGTTATTGCCGTGCCTTGACCTTTTTTTTAAAAATAAAAAAGAAGTTAACAAAGTACCAGGATGCACCGAGGGTCCCACCGGCCGACATCTCAGTATACTCCATGAAGAACCATGCAGCAGACATGGTGGAGTTGCTCAAAATTCTGAATGTTCCGAAAGTCATCCTTTTCGGACACGATTGGTACTATTTGCTCTACCTTATCTTGGCATCCTCTAGCACTAATATGTGGCAAAACCCCAGGGGCGGAGTAGTAACGTCGAGAATATACCTCTACCATGGTGAGATAGTATCTCATATCGCCAACGTTTGTACACCTTTTCTACCTCCAACTCGACAATACATTCCTATTCGTGAGCTGGTGGCGACGAAGATGCCCACGTTTAAATACCAGATAGCCCTCCAAGACCCACAGACAGAGAAGGATACCGAAGCACCAGGCAAGGTCCGGCAGTTCCTTAACGGGCTGCACAGAGGCCATGGGGATGAAAGTGGTAAGTTCCAGGTAGACAAGGACATCGTCGAGAAGATTGGAAATCCCGGGAGGAGCAAGTTTATGTCCGAGGAGGATTTAGACTACTTTGCGAAGGAATTCGAGAGGAACGGGTTCCACGGCCCTCTGAACTGGTATAAGACTCGGAAGGCAAACTATGAAGATGAGAAAGAGTATTCCCCCAGCTCCTGTTCCCGTCGTTACCAGTTAATACGATGCTAACTAATGCAAAAGCCTTCCGTTCGAGGGAGTCAAGGTGCCATACCTTTTCATCGGAGCGAAATATGATGTGGCTCTTCCGCCTGCTATGGCTGAGCCCCAAAAAAAGTTTATTCCACATCTCACTACTCGGCTTGTGGACACTGGCCACTGGGCTCTAATGGAGAATCCGGAGGCCGTTATCGGGCACATGAGCGAGTGGCTCGATGTTGTCGTTCTTGGTGGTGTCAAAAGCAAAATCTGAGAATCCCGTGCCGTGATCGATAATGCGCGGATAATTATAATGTATGAGATTTGAATTTATCTCGACCCTTTGTTTCCCAAGGGGTAGTGGATGAGTAAAATGCTGCGTGATTCCCATTTTTACAGCCTCGCACAAGAAAACAGCAACACCAAATAAGATCCTTCGTTCGCCAAGATTCTACAATACCGGGCTGTCGTGTCCCAATGATTCATCCGAGTGATAGGTCTTGATTAGAATGTAATACAAGGGTAAGGTATAAAAACGCTGTACTGTACTGAGGAGGTTAATAATAATAATATTATCATTACTATAATAAATTTATGCTAGCTATGATATACTATCCTGGCTTTCACTGGCCAAACCCACTACCGCGGTCCACACTAGCCTTGCAGACCAACAAGACAAACCATCCCATGAGAAAGCTAAGTAACCGCCCCTTCGCGGACCTCCTCCCCACTACTGCAAAATAATCTTCTACTCCAACCCTCTTCACACGCTTCCTCAAACTCCGAGCACACTTGTATGAAATCCTGCGCTACCGACAAGTCAAACCATCCCCAAACTGAGTCGTAAACCCACCCCGAAACTAACCACGTCCTAGGTTTATATACAGTATGTGGTAGAAGCCCTCCCAATTCCTCCCGCCGAGTCAAAAGGCCGCCCTCGGCCCGACTAACACCACCCGCACGCACCACAGGCAACCCCATCCCAGGGAAACGGCCCTGGCGACAATACCGGTGACCGCACCTCTTTTTTGTATCCCATCATGGCAAAGTTGACGAAAGCGGATAGTCGTCAGAGATAAGGAAAGCGGATAGATGAGTGACGAGGAGGAATAATGGTGTTAGTGATTTCATTTGTCCTGGAGATGAAAGGACTGACGGAAGGGTTTGTGGTTGCGTCTTTCCTTTGTTATTATCACGGAAGCACGCAGGCAAATGGGGTCATTCATAGAGAGACGTCTGCAGGTGTGGGAAGCGATGGAATGACTGAGATTGATTAGAGGGATCCAGCAGAAAAATATAATCCCTACCAAAAATGCCAAGCATGACCAGAGAGATTTGATGCGAACAGCACGAAATTTTTGAGTTCCAGCACTGAGACAGGATACCTAGACAACCTGAAAGCCGGTGGGAAACAGCTTGAGACCTCGCCTTGCCCAAGTTGTCATAGTACTAGAGGATAGCAGGCAGAAATAGAAGCTGCCATACTTATCAGAGTTTAGGTTTTGCCTTGGCCATTGTTTACATCTTGGTATTTCTTTCAAGGATAACCATGGCCCCTACCACCCACCAGTGGGTTGTAGGGGTGTTCACAATCCCTACAGAAAATACCAACTCCAAGAGCTTGGTATTTCGTCTTTCCTAATTTATCGCTGTTGCTGTGGTTACGACGTTTTCCGCAGGGATTATATTTTCTGCTGGATCCCTCTATTTACCGCAAAATTTGGTTAAACTGGAAATGGCGCTATTGCCAAAGTAGATAGAAAAGCGAGTTGCCACCAACATGGCTTTGCGGATACTCAGCCTCATCAAGGAGTCACCCAACCTTCTTGTGACAACAACTACCAATACTGGAGATTTTGGACTAGTAAATAGGGATTTGAACCAATGGGCCATCAAGTTATGATAAATACTGAAAATTAACCGGGATGAATCAGCCATCTAACTATCTTTTGCTCTCTTTTTTATATTCGCTTGCCCTGCCACCCCCTCAAAATTACGCCACACGCCGATCCTTCGCGTTAGCGCCATTTCCAGTCTCACCAAATTTTGCGGTATTATTCTTATAATATAGACTTATGTTTGGTTAGTTACTTTTACGATGATGACTACCGTAGTGAATGAAATTTCCGATTATTCCTACCTTGTAGTTTAGCCCTAGTCTAGTTCGGCCGTTCGGCCTTTACGCCATTGAGATCCCCGCTACACATCAACCACGTCTCGCGCTTCTCCAGCCAGCGGATTGACGCTAGCATGGAGCCTACCTTGTATTCCACTAGGGGAAAGACTTCAAGTCGCACTTTTTGCCTATGAGCTTGCAGTAAAGGTAGAATGGCAGGAGACATTATCAGATAGGAAGAGTGTCTGATTGTCTTGAAAAGCGGATTCAAAATTGAAATTTTATCAGTTGTTAGGCTATGTCTCCTCCATCTTATTAACTCTTTCCTTCATACTCAGTCCTCATTGCCGCAGAATCAGGTATACATTGAAGCCTAGCACGGCCAGACGGGCCGAAGTTGGGAGGGTCACAGATTTGCACAGGCAACTGGTCAGGTTCCTTCAGGTGACCTCATAGGGTAACAAAGTGTGAAACTGCTATGCTCCTGGACAGTAAAAATTCGCCCTCTATGTGTTGAGTCTTGCCGATGAATCCTCATAAATCCGTTCTTTGTTTTTCTCCTCCACCGCAAAATGTATCAAAACAGGGGACAGTCATCAACTGTCACTCCACGTTTATATTTTTGTGTGGGGTCTTTGGGACCAGGATGGGAAAACAATATTACATGTTTTGGAATGACCTGCAAGGCTTAAATATCGTTCGTTTATTTTACGGAGTTATGCTCGTAAATGCCTTTAAATTCACTAAATTTGCAAGCAGTCGTGGGAAAAAGTGGAGCTCACACTGAGATTTCGGCAACCACAAACCAAATTTTGCTTTCTTTCTAAGTGAAAATGACTGCACCTATAGCTCTGAAACTTATTACAATATGATACATGTTAACATAGTCTCCGGAGTGGTGAACTTTCGTCTTCTGCCATTATCAGAGAAATGGATCGTCGCTGAGGAGCAATGGTTTGGGAAAGCGGGGGTGTTGGTAAACTTCGCTGTGTGCCAAGCCATAAATGTGAGCTCAACTTTTTCCCATGACTGCAAGCATGCAACTCAAAAAGTCTTTCCATCATATTTGTATGATTGTGCTTGGAAAAAAGAGGGTTCACGGCTGGATGTGGTGCAACGGAAGCTCCCAGCCCAGCACCTCACAACCACAAAGGCCGGGTAACAATATCACACGGTGGGTAATGGATAAGTGAGACAATGGTAAAGTGACGGTGAGGAGTAAACAAAGGCTGTTTATGAGGCCGCAAAAGGTAATATGACAAAAACAAGTATAGGAATAGAAAGCTCTAATGATACAGATTAGATCTATCAAGGTAGTTAATGAAGCGAAATTCCTGGTGGGGGATTAAGTGGAAATTAGTTCTGTCACCTTTGTTCTTAATGGGTATTTTGAGTTGGCAACTGAGTGAAGCGAGGCAAGCAATCATGAAACGATAGTAAAGAGTAAACAAAGGCAATTTATGAGGCCATAAGAGGTAATATGAAAAAAGTAGATATATGAATAAAAAGCCCTAATACTAAAGATGAAAGTTACCTAAGTGGCTAAGAAAGCGAAATTCCTGGGAATCTGTTAAAGTAAATTTTGTCCTTCTGCCTTGGTTTTTTGGAGAGTATTTTGGGCTGGGAGGAATAAAATCCTCATAGCAACCAACCGCCAAGCCCTTACCAACCACCATCTATATCAACCGCCCTCAACCAATCATGCAACGTGCCCGAAGGGTTTACCTTATCATACTGGGATATGGATAGAATGCTGCAAGCTTAGGTCCCTCCTGGCTTGTATAAGCTGGAGTTGAATGATATCAGCTGTGGTTATTAAAATCTCGAATAGTAAGACAATTTCACATTCTTAATTTGCCTGATAGCTACTATATATCTCTATATAAAGCTACATATCACTGTGTTATTTCCCAGGAAAAAAAAATCCATCATCGTGATACTTGGCATTCAATGTGTGGCTGATGTAGGTTAATCGGTATTTCTGTCTCCCCCACCAATAATGCCACTTTTCAAATCATTACGTTAATTGCTCAAAAGGAAGAAAAAAGAAAAAGGGGGCGCCCGGCGCTATTCTCCTTCATCTTATCCTTAGCTACTCGGTTTTTTCATTCGGCTGTGTTGGCTGTTGCAGGTACAATAGACTTGGGAGGTCATCGCATCTATGGTCCACCTTTTGAACCGCTCAAGCCATCTGCTCTCCTAACCCCCGGGGAACTAATTCTACATATCAACACCTGCCCATTACCTATAACTTATTGCTTATAGAAGCCCATTCTTTCCCCGCACCAACTGCCACCTGGCAGCGCTCGTAACCCCCCAACTCTCTCCAAAGCAATCCTCCGGACCTGCGGCATCTCGCTGGCATGGTAGCTCTTCACTCCACTAGTGAGCGCTCGAAAATAAAAGCTATGAGATTGGTAGCACCCCCGGAACCCAATACGGTAATTGCCCACCTTAGTGAGTCCCTATAACATCACCCTCTCGTACTCAGGAACCATCTTCGGAAGCCTCTTATCCATGAACCTAGACCCTGGCGCCAGTCCCTCAATATCCGGACTTACCGCCGTCGCACTGGATAACCGTGCATCCCTGATTCGCTACTTAACACTACGGGGTCGATTCCAATGCGCATAGCATAACAGAGACCCCTGGACAGCGCTGCACCGGACCGGGCCGCATGGCAGGGGTATGTGGATAGTGTTCTAGTGCTACCGGAGAACCCTACCGTTGAGGTACTCGAGTATAGGTAGATGCGGTATCTAGTACTACAGTAGATGCGGGCCGTTGTTTATGGCCGTGATGGGTGGGGGTCGCGGATTGCAGGGATATTGCCGGCGGGCGGGAGGGTGGGGGTGGGTCTTGATGACGCCTCCCCTAACCCGGCGCTAACGTCTCGCGATCTATGCGGTAGCATATAGAGGTGCTTAGATAACCGGGTGAAGGTCAATGAGAGGAACGATCGTGGGGGGGAAACGTTGTTGCCGTCGATTGCCGGGGAGTGTGCTCATTACCCCAAGACATTCGAGACATTCAGTCTTGTTTAAAATGCTGAGCACTAGCCTATTTGAGTGATCATTAGCAAATCTGCGGGGACAATCGTTTCCATTACTCGTATGGGTATGCGAGACTAGGGGCAAATCACCGGTAATAGTCTACTTGTATTCTCATCGCGTATTCGGAATCCGGTTGCTACAAAAGTGCCGGCCAGTATGTCAGTATTATGAGAAATATCAAATGTATGATGGGGTTAATATAAAGGGGGGAAAGCAGCCAATGGTAACAGGTTAGCAGATCGGACTAGGGGACAGAACACTCCGGTTTTATGTTTTTAGTGGTGATAATTGTGGTGCAGGTGACCACAATTGTGACCATAATATGAGAGGAGCAAGTTGTGATTTCTAAAAGGTTACTTTGGGCTTAATATAAAGCTGGGGTGAAAGAGTCTCAAAAACCTGCAGAGTTTTTATTACAACTATCGTGAGCCGATACCCGGGTAAAAGCTGTGAGGAAAAACTGTAGGAGCACATGGTAGGGGACCTGTCAAATGTAGGGAACTGAGCAGAAGCTTGACCCAGATAAGACTAAATAATACATGTAATAGTGGCTCCTCCTAGCCATATTTAGACATAGCACTAAGCTATAAATGTTTATTAATACCAGATTCCGAATACGCGATGAAATTACAAGTACTTGTACCCGTAATGTCGTGACGTTTGTACTCGGGTACTAACTTAGTACAGTAAAACAGACCGCTCGTAGCGGAGAATAAGTACCCGATAGCAGGGGGGGGTTCACAAAATATATGGCAAAAAAATCCACGCGTATCAAAGCACCCATACAAATTCACCCCTGATATCGAATACCGGCATTTCTTGCCCGCGACAAATATTGCATACGGCCGGAAATTGGCCAGAGCCTCAGAATCTTTGGTACGCAATAGCAGTCCAATCCGTTTTATAAACGCCGGTGAAGCAATCCAAACCAAATCCTCACCTACATATTATGAAATAATTCTCTGCATTCTATTTTCCAACCCTCTAGAACTCTGTACCTGGGCTAGCAAGGGAATTATTGAGGGGGCTATTGTTGATACACTGGCCTTGGTGCAGTTTTCAACCATTTTATATTGGAAATGGCTACAGTAGCTTTAGCGCTGCTCTCAACTTCAATTTTACAATACCGATATTGCATGCCAGAGTAGCCAACAATCCTTCAATAATCTGTAAGCACTTAGGGAGTATTCAAAAGACTTTTGCACCACACTGTCAATTTTTGAACCCTTTGTACAGCCTCGTGCGTAACAGGTATCATATCGCAACCCAGCTTGCCACTCTGCCGGTGACACTTGCCCTTAGCCTGGTGCGAGACGCTCTGGTCAACCGAAATCTACCCTCCACCCCCCCCAAAAAGTTGGAAGATCCAGGCATCTTGGATTATCCTCAATTGTGAGGAAAGAAGCTCTCAAAATGGCTTAATTCCTCTGGCGATTTTGTAAAGAGCCTGTTTTCCGAAGCCAGAACCTACTGGCCTCCGCCCTATCCCTACTCGAGTAATGAGTCCAAAATCGGCGACCGGAATCTAGAATCATGCTGCCGAGACTACCCGGTGAAGATGTGCAGCATTCCCAATGCTGACTTGCCCCATGGAGGCAAGAGATCACGGGCCGCTGGCCGGTTCTTGTTTACCATTTACCGGTACTGTGAATAATTTCACCGGAGGGGATCGTACTCGAATACTTGTACCACACCCATCCCCAGGAGGCGCTATTCCCGATTCGGGAATTTTTGATCTCTTTGGTTGTCCGGGATCAAACGTGGACTATGATACGCCCCTGTACCGGTAGTCTAATCGATGGTCATGAAAGTCGGAATGGTGCTAAAGCGAACCAAGGTGAAACCAAGGCAGCCGAACCAATAGGAAGGCACGAAGAGCGCCAAGTAGCCACAGTTTAAACATATACGAGGTAAGGAGCGGCGATCGGACAGGTTCAGGGAAATCAGCACCAGGGCCCTTCCGACTTCCATGAGATTCAACCGTATTTATCCTTTAAACCTCTGAAACATTCAAGTCCATTCGCAGTGTTGAAGACTAATCTATTTGAGTAACCGGGAGCAAGCATACACTGACAATCTCTTTCCATCATAGTCCACTGACTTTGCTGCATCCTGAGGACTGCAGTACACCCCTTCACAAGCAGGAGCGCTTTTCATATCACGACCCCTCAAATAGGTAACATTCAACAGTGGGCCTGAATGTCTCAGCGGTTTAGGGGATACCGGCAAATGCTTATAGGGAGATGGAATTGTCCGTTGTGGTGGAATGGGAGACCACGGGGCCATGTGGTTATCTCCTTCAAGGCGGGTATATTCGTGTACCGGTACATTCCACTTGTTGAATTGGTGGGGGGTGAGTCGGCGACCCGGCTGTTACGAGCTGAAGGGGGAGGTGTCAAGTCGATCATGAAGGTTGTTGGTGGCACGTAGAGGAAGATAGAAAATGAGAAAGTTGTGGGTGGGGTTTCCAATGCGGTGGAAGAGTGATGATAAGGGCTAGTTGTGCTCGTACATGTAGGTTGTTGTCTTGGATGGATGGATGGATTCTCGATTACTGGTACCGGTAAGCATTGGAAACTCCTCTGGACTTTTGGGGTTCTTTCGGTGGATATCTACGAGACCACTATTCTCCCGGCTCATTCCATATCCCTTGGGCGACACCTGTTTGGATGGTCATGCAATCAACCACCTAAGCTATAGTACCGGTATGCCACAGGTTTATGCACAGTACCAAGGCCTAAACCTCTCCGAATACTTGTGTCCCAACGTCTCCATGCGGCATGGATAGTACTCGAGCGGGTGCTACACTTTGTGCTAAAGCAAGGGAGAGTATCAAGCTGGGATACCCTATCCGACTCCTCCCGCAATGTTCCCCTCACATCACGCGCGTCCCCCGTTCATGTTGCCGAGGCTTTCGGTTGGAGCAAAGAACTACAAGTGTCGGGGATATATTCGTACAAGACAGGGTTTATTTTGCGGGTTAACCTAAATTAACTGTTTAGATACTTGATCCCTACCACTTGTTGACGGGGGGTATGATATGATACCATACGAAGGTATGATACAGCACCTAAGTTTTGAATATTTTACTAGCAGGGGTGTTACGCTAGCAGGGGCCAAGGCAGCAAATCGGGTATAAGGGCAGCGAATTGGGTATAGTGGTTACCCAATTCACCTCCTCATCCCTGTTAGTCGAACATCCCCTGCTAGTAAAATATTCAAAACTTAGGCGCTGTACCTTCGTAAGTCGGGCGACACCCATAAAGTAACCAGGGTTTTTGCCCATACAAACCCGTTTCGTGGCTTGTTTTTTTGTATGATAGGAGGAAAATACCGGCAGTCGGGCGACACCCAGGACAGACGATATTCAAGACTTTTTGTGACACCGCGCCTGGCTTATCCTTGTACCCGAGCACATTCCTGTGCAACACTAGTGTAACTCATTCATGGTATCGCATATCAAATCTAATAGATACAATTTTTTCTACCCAAGAGGTGCTCCAGAAGGTATATGTTAGGAGGTGGAGGTGAGGGGGAAAGGGGAGAAATTCAGAAAAAACACCAGTACAGTATTGATCATAAACAAATCGTGAAGAAAAAATAAATAAATACAAAGGTATCATACTAGCGATACATTATTACTTGATGCAAGGAAGGCGGCTCTTATCTCCCACCAATCTGTCCTTTCGGGATAGGTCTTATCCAGCTGATGCCCAGATTTATCCCAATACAGATTGCCCCGATAATCATGATGACTCTGTCATACTTCACGCCATTGTACCGGAAGATGATACTGAAAATTACACCACCCAGGTTGCCCGTCGCGCCGACCACCCCCGATAGAATGCCGTTGGCGAAGGGGTGCACGTGCGGGACTATGGCGAAGTTGGCGCCGTTGGAAGCGTCCATGAAGAATGCCAATCCACTGTACAGATTGTTGTTAGCGTATGGAAAAAGAGATAGGGGGAAGGAGGGTGGATGGGTGAATGGGAGTGTGTCAGGTGACTTACGCAACAAGTCCAAACATTGTGGATTCATGGTGAGGATTCACAAGTCCAATGGCGAGGCAGAAAACACCTTGCATGCAACCGATGAACACAAGCCACCACTTCTTCGCCGCGACACTTTTCGTATGTCTGTAGATGATGTCCGCGATAATCCCACCGGCGGGTCTGAAGAAAACATTGAGAAGACCAAACATGGCAGCCCACCTTCCGGATTTCGTCTGCCCGAGGTGAGGAAAGTTCTTCATGTAGAAAGTTCCCAAAATCGCATTAATCGCCAACTCCCCGCCGAACGAGCAAGCATATGGTGCCGCGAGCATGAGACATTGCAGCGAGAAGATGACCTGCATAGCCTCCTTGAAAGTGGGAGCCTGAACGACTTCGCTCTGAGCGACGGTTTCCAAGTCTATGCTTGCGTTACTGCTGGCGTTCTCCGGATCACTGTTTTTCTTGTCCTTCTCGGTGTATGAGGTGCCCTTAGTGTCCTGATCTGTGGTGGGTGCGTCGGCGATATTTCCCGTCGCATCCACGACTTTACCTTCGATTGTGCGTGGAGAAAAATTGTGTCTGTCAGCCCATGCGCCAGTTGGCGTGTCTTCACAGAGGAATATCATGCCCAGAGCCATTGTGACAATGAGGATGAAGGGGACTATGAAGGCTACGCGCCAGGCCTTGTGTGGGGTCAGGCCACGGTCGTGAACCAGGGAGTCGAAGACTGCGGGCATGATGAAGCTGGGTGTTCAGATTAGACTTTTGCAGTTCAGGTGCAGTACATGGAAGAGAGTTCTCACTATGTGATTCCACCACCAGCATTACCGATGCCGGCCATGAGTCCATTGGCGGTTCCGACAACGTTCTTGTCGAAGAAACCAGTTGACCAGACTTGACAAGGGACAAATGTGGCTCCCAAGACACCTACGAAGAAGCGGAGGGCGAGGAGACCGGTTGCGTTGGTGACGAGCCCAGCAAGAGCGGTGGGAATAGCGCCCGCGATCAGGACTCCAGCAAAACAGAGGCGAGGACCAAAGCGATCGCACAGAGGACCGATGAAAAGGCGGACGACGAGGCTAGATTACCGAGGTGTTAGAAGTAAATTCTATGTATATTTGAAAGCAAAGGAAGGAGTAAACCCACGTTGCCGTCAGAGCAAGAACGTTGGAATTTGCAACTTCATTCTGAGTCAAATGCAAGTCTTTCTTGATAGTTTTTCCCATCTATAAGACAAAGCAAATCAGTTATTGGAACGGAAAAGGGAGGCCGGGGCGTAGAATTTAGATTAGGAACTTACCAGCGGAGGAAATGCGTACCATGATAGGAAGGCAATCATGAATCCGAATGTCGAAAAGAAGAAAGTCCGCCCATATTTGTCGAAAGGATTCAGAACAGGCACTGACTGGGCTTTGTGATTCACCGGGTTGACGGTGGGCGCCTTCCATAAGACATTCAACTGCATTGTGAAGAGTGTGCTTTGCCTTCGGGTTCGAGTGATAGACAGCGAAAAAAGCACAAGTTATTCAAAAGCTCGAATAGGTATTTCGCCTTTTTCTCTCGCAAGAGGTCCAATTGGTCTCTTTTATATTCTCTTGAGTAGAATCAGGGAACCGCTGGGTTCCAGCTTTTATATATTGGTTTCCCAGTACGTTTGGAAAATGATAGATAGCCGGGCAGAGAGAGCCAAATCGATAGATAACCAAATTGACAGGTAGACAAATCGATAGATAGAGAGCGATAGCTAGGGTGTTGCTGTCTCAAACACCATACGGTTTGTCCCGTCTCGCCTCTCGACAGCGTAGTACACTCAGAACCCAATTGAATAAGGGCAATTCCAATCATTCATGGCTCAGTCCATCAAACGCCCCAGAGAGTAATTGTGGAGCGTGCTCTTTTCGATCATTGCCCACAACCGATAGGATCGAACGACCCAACAACCAAACATCAGCAGCCGCCAAGAACAGCCCGAATCGGAAGAGGAAAAAAAACCTAAGAGAAAAAAAAAGAGAATATCATACCATGCACAATACAGCCTAGGCAGATGCTCCAGCTACTTCCTAGATGTATAATTGGACGGATTGATGGATGCGGGTCCTATCGGGGAACTTCCCCGTGGGAGTTCAAGCGAGCGGCCAGCACCCCGATGACTGGAAATTCGCTGAGGGGTACTGGGTTGCTGGGATTGACGGGAGTGTAACGATAAGAACGCACGCTGTAGGGTGAATAGGCTTAAAATGATACAGAAAATCTGAGTACAAATATCTTTCACACACACGCACAACCCAGATAAGGGGTTCCTTGCTATCTCAGCCCCCCTTGGGACGTTACTGAATCTGACCAGCCACCAATTTGGTGACTGGCTAAAGGGCTCGGCGGGTCCTGTCTCCTCCAAAAGGAAAGTGCTCGGGTGAGCTGGTTCCAGGGAATCGGAGAAAAATGGAACCAAAGAACCTATCCACCTCGGTCTTTTAGTACGGCCTCAAAATATTGGTATATGATAGTTCTAAATACGGTTCAGCGTTTTCTAGCTTGAAAACCTCGCCCAGGGTTCGGGTTTTGGCTCCCCTCCAATTCCCGAAGACTTGTCGAATGCTTACCGTAGTTTTCACGCTAGTGGTTGAGGGAGGAATAGGTGGGTGGGTAGGTAGGTAGAGATCCGCGCTGAAGCTGCGACAACCGCGCTGAGAATTAGAATAACGTTTCCAAGTTCATGATACAGGTGTTTCTGTTGTGCTCTTGCAAATGCCCTCATGCAGGGATAAAAGTCTTTCAATGTCCGAGCACCCGATTCCCGCGATCTCGCGCTGACTTCGTTTGTGGGTGGACAGCTCAGCCGCTTGTCGTGGGGGTCAGCGCCAAAGATTTTATTGACTTCTGGCAAGCAAGGTATGGTGTGGTCTAGACTACTAGTCACCCCCTGCACGGTGGGGGCAAAAAAGAAATAATGGTGTTGTGTTGCGTGGAGTTGTTTTTCCGCCACCACGCGCCCTTAGCGCTCATCATCAAGGATCACTCGCCACCATTAGTTGTCCCCAGAATTTCAAATTTCAAGATGTGGATTCTGATCCACTGCATGCTTCAATGCGCAGTAATGTTTAGTTCAATCGCCAGTCCTGAGACTTTATTGTTACCCCCCCCCCCCTCCTCCGGTACGGGGTTGTTCTTCCGGCGGGCAAGAGTGTTCCGCGGAGCGGTTCTCCGGCCTCCAGGTACCAGGGAAGACTGGATCTCCTATCGGATCCCATGCAATTCTAAGCACTAGTGAGTTCAAGGGCCATAGGGCTAGTAGCCGGCTGCGGGCCGAGAAGCTGATTTATCCCAAGTAGGAGGTGGGAAGGACTATTATAGATGTTGGGGGAATTTGGTTTCCTTATTGGCTTTTAGCAAGGATCACTATCTGCCCACGTTTTCCTAAGAGGCCTGGAAGGCGCGACATTTTTACCTCCTTGGTTTGCCCGACTGAATCTGCCCGTCCCTATTAATCTGTTGAACGGTATCATTAGGGTAGTGCCTGTGTCTAGTACATTTGTGCTAAAGCTCCCAAGAAAATCTCCAAACTTCACCTGGGTTTCTCACAGAACGACGTCCATGTTTGATTCGATTTACCAGCTAAAAATGAAGTCCTTCGACATTATCGTTGGATGGATCTTCAGCTTACTTTCTCTGATGCGACTTTTCAAGGCGAAGAAGTTGGTTGATGTTGGTACTGCTTCCTCTGCCAGCATCACCAACACGGAAACCAATCCTCATATACCCCCAAGGACTAGTTTTGTAGGGAATACAAACCAATTAGCTCCACCTACTCCCCCAGAGTCCGACAAAGGCGACGATGAATGCGATTATTTGGAAAATTTACCACTTCTACCACCATCGGTAAAACCAGAGGTCCTTGACATTGACGTTGGGACGCCGGATGCACATGTCCCCAGGGACCCAAGGCTGATACGACTAACGGGAGTGCACCCATTTAACGTTGAAGCACCTCTTTCGGCACTGTATGATTCTGGTGTGCATTTGGCTCCTCCCATCATTTCGAGCATAAGGCTGACTAGCGGGTTCAGGATTTTTGACACCTACTGAACTCTTTTATGTCCGAAACCATGGAGCCGTTCCAGAAGTGAAGGATGACGAAGTGCTGGACTGGGAAATAACGATTGAAGGGTAAGTTAGAATATGATTATTAGTTCCGACTGGGTGGATATATTGAACTAACATTGTATGTTGCACAAAAGGTTGGTAGCCAACCCCCTAACTTTGACCTTACGTCAAATTATCAAAGAGTTCGAGCAGGTTACCCTTCCTGTCACTCTTGTCTGTGCTGGAAACCGTCGAAAAGAGCAAAATCAGGTTCGCAAATCTCAAGGGTTCTCATGGGGTGCTGCGGGTGTCTCTACATCGCTCTTCACAGGCCCACTTTTGGCATCCATTATTTCCGCTGCAAGGCCTCAAAGGAATGCCAGATATCTCTGTATGGAGGGGGCAGACGAGCTTCCGAATGGAAAATACGGTACTTCCATCCGTCTTTCTCAAGTACTCGATCCCAACCGCGGGATTATGCTTGCACACAAAATGAACGGGGAAGAACTTCGCCCTGATCACGGACGTCCACTCAGAGTGGTTGTCCCATCCATGATTGGTGGGAGATCTGTAAAGTGGCTCAAGAGGCTCATCCTCACGGAGAGTCCTAGTGAGAATTGGTACCATATCTACGACAATAGGGTTCTGCCAACCATGGTTACACCGGAGATGGGGAAGGAGAACAAAGACTGGTGGACCGATGAGCGATACGCGATTTATGATCTTTCTGTTAATTCAGCGATTGCATATCCTGCGCACGACGAGAAACTGTCGCTGGAGACAAAGGAGGAGGAATACAATCTTAAGGGGTACGCTTATGCTGGGGCTGGGAGGAGGATTACTCGTGTTGAGATTTCCCTTGACAAAGGCCGAAGTAGGTCTTCCCCAATCACTCTCAAGTACACCCTTCGTCAAATGCTGATATCATTGTCACTTCTACTTTCAAGGCTGGACCCTATCCTCGATAGAATATCCTGAAGACTTGTACCGACCTGTGCCCGAAGACGCCACTCTGTTTGGAGGTCGCCTCGACGTTGGCGCACGAGACGCTTGTTTGTGTTGGTGCTTTTGGTCACTGGATGTTCCTGTCTCTGCCTTGATTGCTGCGGATGATGTCGTTGTCAGAGCCATGGACGATAGCATGAACACCCAACCCAGAGATACTTATTGGTCGGTATTGGGCATGATGCACAATTCATGGTTTAGGATCGCAGTTCGCAAAGAAGATGGCCATGTTAGATTTGAACACCCGACCCAACCGGCCCTGCAAAAGGGTGGATGGATGGAAAGGGTGAAAAAGGAAGGGGGCAATTTATTGGGACCCAATTGGGGTGAGAAGGTGGCTGGGCAGGAGTCTGATGCAACGGTCGAAGCGCCTAAAGTTCGAGATGCTGTGAAGATGACGAACGATTCCGTGAAGAGGACAATTGGAATCGAGGAACTTAGAAGTCATGACAACCCCACCGAACCTTGGTTTGTTGTTGAAGGAGAAGTATATGATGGAAAACCTTTTCTTGAAGGACATCCAGGAGGAGCTACGAGTATTATATCCGCTGCGGGACAAGATGCCACTGATGAGTTTGTGGGGATTCGTAGGTCACTCCGTTTCTAGTCTAGAATCAGAGAGCTAACGTTTTATCAGATAGCGAGAGCGCAAAAGCAATGATGCCAAAATACCACATTGGCACCCTAAGTCCTGCTGCGCGTGAAGCTCTCCTTGAGCAGGCCACATCATCCAAGAAGGAACCCTCAGAAACCTTCCTGGATCCTCGAGCATGGTGCGAAGCAACCCTCGTTGAGAAAAGAGTGGTATCATGGGATACTAGAATATTCACCTTCAAGCTCGATACCCCGACACAAACACTGGGTCTTCCCGTCGGACAGCATCTTCTCATCAAGATACGGGACGAAAAGACGGGAGAGGTGATTACACGGCCGTACACTCCCATCTCATGTAACACGGAAAGGGGCGTTGTTCACCTGCTTGTCAAGGTATACTTCGATACACCAACTGCTCCTGGTGGGAAGATGACACAAGCTATGGATAGACTACGTAGGTTTCCTCTCTATCACGTATTCCTATGACTATTGCTAACCCGATAATAGAAATGGGTCATACCTCGTCCTTCAAAGGCCCCGTTGGTAAACTTGTGTACCAAGGACAAGGTGTTGTCTCTCTCCTGGACAATCGGGTCAATGTCACATCATTCCTTATGATCTGTGGTGGAAGCGGAATAACTCCTATTTTCCAAGTCCTCAGGGCAATCCTCTCAGACCCTACAGATCCTACAACATGCGTCGTCCTCGATGGAAACCGAACCGAGGAAGATATTCTATGCCGAGAGGACCTAGACTCATTTGCAGCGACACATCCGGAAAAGTGCAAGATTATCCACACACTTTCAAAGCCTACTGAGGGGTGGCAGGGTGAGAGGGGAAGAATTGGGTGGGACCTCATCAAACAGAATTACCCGCAGGGGAGCGGGGGTGGCAAACCCTTAACGCTGATATGTGGGCCTGAACCATTAGAGAAGAGCGTTAGGGAGCTGCTAACAGCTGCCGGGTGGGGGGAAAGTGATATGGTATTTTTCTAGACACTCTTATTCTTCTTGTCGATGTTAGATGGATTTTGTACATTTGGGTTCATGATCATGTATTTTTTTTGGTGTTTTCTTACGAATGTCGATAGCGATTAGAAACAAAGGTGTAACCCCCAACACTTCTGCACATTTCCCCACTTGTCCCCCATAAGCGAATATTCCGATTTGTTTGAGCTGTCTGCCGAGAGAATTTTTTAATGGTGGGGGTTTGAAAATCTTTAGACGAGTCAATTTTACGATGGCCGAGTACTGTATTCCACCCCATATCGTAGATACCGGTCTGAGAAGAGACCCAAAGAAAGATGCCTTTAAACCCCACGCCATTCCCAAGGGGCCCCCAATGCACCCTCTTTACTACCTCCTCTTTTTTTTTCTTTCCTTTTTTCCTGCGGGGGCTGCTGAGAATGTAGCCCACTTCCAATCCTTCGCAGATCAAATATTCCTACTCCCCTTCACCACTTATCACCCGATGGGTTAGTGACTTGTCCCCTTCGAGACCCCCAAACAACAGTCACCGGAATGCTACAACAACGCTGCACTGGCGCCTTAACTAGTGAGCTTGGCGAGAACCTCGTATCGAGAATTCAGCGGGCTAGACGGTTCTCAACTAAGCCACAAACACCTACTGGCACTTATCGCAAGAACTTTTTTTCCAACTAACCACTAACCACTGGCACGATCTTCGCATCAGTTTATTTTTAATAACTGACCTTGCGGACGCATCGGATGTGCCTTTGAGGGGGCGCTTTTGGGGTTTTTCCGTTATCAACGGCCTGTTGCTATCACAACTCTGCTATCGGCCATTTCTTGGCTAGAGTTTCCGCGGGGTCTTTCTCCGTCTACACAGGGCCCAGCAGCTCCGCCGGCAGCACCCTGATTGGTCTGTTCCAGCTAGGGCTAGCTCCAACAACATGGCTATCGCTCCCTGTGCCCGGGAGATCCCTTAATTTTGTTGCGCTACCAGGATTTTCCGTGCCCGACGGGGGAGTCTCTCCTCCGTAGTTTACCGTATATAATATCACTAATAAAGAGTAATATGAGGAATGGTTCCGCGGTTATATTATCCGTATTTGAAAAACAGCTGGGTTAATATCTGCTTGCACAATATAATATCTTTCAGTTTGAGAATCCGTCACTGTCGCGGGATTTAGGATTTTCCATACGCAGGGTTCATCGGGCGCTTCTAGGCATTTTTTTTTGCCCAGGTAGTACAGTAGTAATGGAAAATATCTCCTTTGACAAACAAAGTGGTTTTAATTGGCGGCAATGGATCTAGCATGGGCAGGAAATATCTAGGAATCGACCCCTGGTGGGGCCTCTAGTTCTGATATCCTCCCAACTACATGATTATTCTTATCCTTTTCTAGCCCTCCCGTTATCGCACGGACCGAGGGAAAGGTTGTTATCAGTTGTGGCAAACTTGACTTATTGATAAAGTGCTACTATGGATTATTTTCTTGACCTTCTCTTTCTTGTTATCCTCGCGTTTCTGAGATACACATCTAGCCCCACAAAGTTGCCAGTAGCAATAGAGGTTCCTCTGAGTACCGAGAGCGAAGACACAATAGTGGTACCGGTAGAGATGGACAGCGGACCTTCAATTGCCAACGGGGATAGTCCCACTGTGCCGGGTGGAACCAATGAAACAACGAACGGTATGACAGATGATGCGAAGGGCGCAGCTTCGTCAGTGCCCCAAAGAAAACGAATAGTGGTTGTTGGCCTGGGGATGGTAGCAGTTGCATTCATGTATGCTTTCTTCCTAATAAATGATTTGGTCGCTGGCTAATCCTTTGTGTTAGTGAAAAGATCCTAAAGCTTGATGCCGAAAACAAACAGTACGAGATCGTGGTTATTGGTGAGGAGTCTCATGTGGCATACAACCGTGTGGGATTGACTTCATTTTTCGAACACCGAAAGGTTGAGGATCTTTACTTGAATCCAAAGGAATGGGTATGTACAAGACACTGGCGGACGCTACTCCACCGTGGCCAAGGAAGTGGACTAACCGAAATATTAGTACGAATCACAACCGGGTGTTCTAAACCACAAAATCAACACCAGAGTCACATCCATCGATCCTGTATCGAAATCAATAACAACATCCGCCGGCTATGATGTAAGCTACGATATCCTCATCTTAGCAACTGGCTCGGACGCGGTCGTCCCGTCAAATACACCTGGACATGATAGCAAGGGAGTCTTTGTTTACCGGAATATCGATGATTTGGAGAAGTTGATATCATTCTCTGCTATGGTAAAGGGATCAACCGGCTGTGTAGTAGGTGGCGGATTACTTGGCCTTGAGGCGGCGAAGGCGATGATGGACCTCGAGCAGTTTGGATCTGTCAAACTGATTGATAAAAACCCTTGGCTTTTGTCAAGGCAGCTGGATCAAGACGCGGGAAGATTAGTGCTTGAGAAGGTTACAGAGCTAGGGCTTGACGTATTGAGTTGCCGAAAGATTAAGACAATCAATTCTGACGAGAATAACCAAACCGAGAGTGTCACGTTTGAGGATGGAGAGACCATGGACACCACCTGTATTTGCTTTGCTGTAAGTTCTCTTATGCTCACCCGGTGACAATCAATGCTAACCCTTACACAGATTGGTATCAAACCTAGAGATGAGCTCGCTGATAGTGCCGGGATCAAAACCGCTAGTCGCGGGGGTTTTATTATCAATAAAGAGTATATCCTACGATTTGGGTCTTAATTTCTCAAATGAGCTTGTTCTTACTGTGAGTGGTCAATAGTGTCGAAACAACCGTCCCCGGAATTTATGCGATTGGAGAATGTGCTTCATGGGAAAACCAAACCTTTGGGCTAATTGCTCCCGGTGTCGAGATGGCCGATGTCCTTGCATTCAACCTCTGTAGATCTGCTCTGCATGGCCATTCGGAGACACAAAAAGCTTTCAGACGCCCCGATCTTTCAACCAAGCTTAAATTGCTTGGTGTCAACGTCGCTTCCTTCGGTGACTTCTTCGCTGACCGAGATGGACCCAAAGAATTACCTGGTCGCTCTCCAAGCCAGGAGAGGAGAGGAAGAGAGGTCAAAGCTCTCAGTTACAGAGATCCCTTTCAAGCTGTTTATAAAAAATACATCTTTACATCAGATGGAAAATATCTACTCGGCGGAATGATTATTGGGGATACGGCAGACTATATCAAACTTGTAGGAATGGTCAAGTCCAAGAAAGCGTTGGAAATTCCGCCTTCGCAATTAATCTTGGGAGCAAAAGCCGAGGGGGAGGAGAACCCAGATGACCTGTAGGTTTCTCTTTCCTCAGTTAATTCTGCCGGGGGCTTGCTAACGTGATGTCAGGGACGACGATACCCAGATTTGCTCATGCCACAATGTGACGAAAGGAGATATTAGCAAAGCGGTCAAAGACGGCAGCTGCAAGAGCTTGGGAGAAGTCAAGTCTTGCACAAAAGCTGGCACTGGATGTGCTGGCTGCATGCCGCTCGTGCAGTCAATTTTCAATGCAGAGATGAAGGCCATGGGAGCCGAGGTCTCAAATCATCGTAGGCCACTCGTTCTCCCTCACTATGCCACCGCTAACCCTCCACAGTTTGCCCACACTTCTCCTACTCCCGTGTTGACCTTTTTAATATCATTAAAGTGAAGGTTGGTTTTCTCAAGTACTGCTCAAGGACTGTCCGAGGACCCGCTGACATTCATAGGAAATAAAAACCTTCCCCGAAGTAATGCGTGAGTGCGGTAAAGACCCCGAATCACTTGGCTGCGAGGTATGCAAACCGACTATGGCGTCTATATTCGCTTCTCTTTTCAACCAGCACGTAATGGATAAACCCATGCACATGCTCCAAGAGACGAACGATAAGTTCCTTGCAAACATTCAGCGAAACGGGACTTTCTCGGTTATTCCCAGAGTGCCGGGTGGGGAAATTACACCCGATAAACTGATCGCTATCGGTACAATAGCAAAGAAATACAATTTATATTGCAAGATCACTGGTGGGCAGAGAATTGATATGTTTGGCGCGCGAAAGCAAGATTTGGTAGCTATCTGGACGGAGCTTGTAGAGGCGGGGATGGAGAGTGGACACGCTTACGCTAAGAGTTTGAGAACGATCAAGGTTTGTTCTGCACTTACTTCAATTCTCAGGACTTGCTAATAATGTTATCCTAGAGCTGTGTAGGGACCACGTGGTGCCGATTTGGTGTCGGCGACAGTGTTGGTATGGCAATCAGGCTGGAAGAGCGGTATAAAAGTATCCGCGCACCACATAAAATCAAATCTGGTGTTTCGGGATGTATTCGGGAGTGTGCAGAAGCCCAGAACAAAGAGTAGCTTCCTCAACGCCCTCAAAACATCTGCCCTATGCTAACCTCCGACGCTAGCTTTGGTCTTATTGCCACTGAGACGGGATACAACATCTTTGTTGCCGGAAATGGGGGCTCCAAACCTCGTCACTCAGAACTCTTAATCAAGGATTGCCCTGTTGAAAGAGTTATCCCGGTTCTAGACCGCTACCTAATGTTCTACATTCGTACTGCAGATAGACTCCAGCGAACAGCCCGTTGGATGGAAAATCTCCCGGGAGGAATCAAATACCTAAAGGAAGTAATCCTGGACGACAAGCTCGGGATCTGCGACCAGCTCGAAAATGAGATGCAAGACTTGGTGAAGACCTACTTCTGCGAATGGACGGAAGTCGTCAAAGACGAAGAACGGCGAAAGTATGCACCCGCCCTTACCCTAATGTCTAATCAAGAAATGCTAACCCAATGCTCCTAGACAATTCCAACAATTCGCAAATACCTCGGAGGCCAGCGAGACCATAGAAATTATCAATGAGCGCTCCCAATCTAGGCCAACATACTGGCCCAAAGCAAGTGTAAAATACGATTTCAGAAACCACCGTTGGTCAAATCTCGCCTGGCAACCCATTATCGAAGCCTCTTACTTCTCCAACGCAACCTCCTCAACACCCGTATCTGCTGCAGTCAAGCGCGGCGACACCCAGCTCGCCATCTTCAAAGTGAGGGGCAAATACTACGCCACACAGCAGATGTGTCCTCACAAACGGGCCTTCGTTCTCTCGGATGGCCTTATAGGCGAAGACCCGGACGACGGCACGGAAGAGGGCAAGGAGAAGAAGAAAATGTGGGTTAGTTGCCCGTATCATAAGAGGAACTTCACACTTGAGGGCAATGCTCCCGGTGGGTGTGCGAATGACGAAGAAGTTAGTATTGCAACGTTTGAAGTGGAGGAGAGAAGTGACGGGTGGGTTTACTTGAAGCTGCCGAGCGTTGCGGAGTTGGACGCTTTGCTGGGGACCGAGAGGTGGAAGGTCAAGAAGGAAGAGTCGGAAGACCCCTTCAAGGAAATGGATAAAAAGACTAATAACAAGGGACGGAAGGCCACTAAGCCCACCGAGGTGTTGAATGGGGGTGGAAGTCCGACGGAAAAGAAGATCAGTGGGCTGGAATGGTAGAAATGGGGTTGGGGCACCCTTTTCACGTTGTACATATATATGGTTTTGATTTTCGGAGTTTTGTAGAACTATCCCCTGGGATGCGCGCACCTCTTGCTATATTCCATCTGCCTCTCTTCAACGTAGATGCTCACTCATATCTTCTCTTTGCATTCGCGCTCGGCGTCAAAAAGTATTATAATTTCTCTATATCCCCATTACCAAAATATCATTCCTATGAAGTACCTAAAGTCGGTACCCGCACAGGGTATCCTGAAAGACCGCCTTTATGGATTTCCACTTGATTCACCTTCCATTAAACACTAGGTTTATTCGAATAGGCTGCTTTGATATAAAGGTTTATTTTTTTCCGTTCGCAGGGCTTCCCCCGCGCTCTCGCTTGACAGGAACAGCGCACTGCAAGGACCCGCACGATGGAAGAAACGGACCCGGCAAAGTACCTCTCAGTAACATTCCAAGTATCATTCTTGAAGGTCGAACAAGCCATAGTCGGCCTGAAGCCAAGCCCCAATTATGACCTCTACGAAGTAATATGTGTGCCTCAAAACGTAAAAAAGAAAAATAATAATAGAAGGCTATATGTCTGCGCTGTTGCAAGTGCAATTGATATCTCAGGCCGGAAAATCTTCCAGCTCTAACGCTTTCTCAACACTATTTAATAGTGGTTCCAAAGGGTCGGCGGGCGCCCATCAGCAAGGTGCAAGTCGCCGCAAGAGAGAGAACCACCGAGACAGGCTAAAGGAGAACATAACGGATGTCGGGAGCTGGCTGCCTGGCTCCCAATGGAGACTTGTGTCTTGAAGTTTATAATACTCGTACAATACCCATGGTCCGTTGGGGGCTTGCTTACCTAAACAAGGGATGGGTTATGTCAGCACAGCAGGCCTAACATAACCTGCCTTGGTTGCACCGGTCACTATCGCCAAACATCCATCGCTCAACCAGCTATTCCTTAACCGACAATGATCCTATAGACTCAACGGAGAAGACCTGAGATTGCATGACGTGAACCTGGTTTATCTGCTATAGGAGCATCTTTATTGATTCTGCCCACTCTTTTTTCTTCTTCATATTGTTATCCCCTTTGTTACCTTCTCGCGAGGTGGTTGACGTTGAGGAGGTAACGATGGGGGGGCGTCGCGAAAAAAGCTAGGGTTAAGCCCTATGCCCTGAAACCTACCTGGTATGTTTTGACGGCGTAATTATGTAAGCAGGAATGTGGGGTGGGATTTTCGTCAGTGAGTTTTTTAACCTTCGGCTGTATGGATAGTGGGCTACTAGTACTTGTGAGTCAAATGGGTATTTTCTTGTTTAATCGTCTTTTTACAGGTATTGATGGCGGAAGTGTGCTGAGGGAATTGTATCATATGTATCTGGAAGGCCCTACCCCTTCCTGAGGATATGAGCGTGCTAACGGCCAGAGGGCCCGGCTGTGAGCATGAATACCGTAGGCAAGAAGCACCCGATGGCAGGGGTCGTGGATGGGTGGGCGCCGAGATAAGCACGGAATTCTGCCATCTTATCGGAGAATCTCATGAAAGTCGGAATGGCGCTATATTCAAATTTCGTATAAAATACAGGAAGCATTCCTAACAAGGCTCTCTATCCTCAGGCATTTATGTTCCGCAGCGCTAGTGATGATTTTCTTGAACCTGTCCAATCGTCGCTCTCTATGTTTGAACTGTGGTGACTTGGCGTTCTTCGTGCCTTCCTGTTGGTTCGGCAGCCTTAGTTTCGCCTCAGTTCGTTTTGGCGCCATTCCGATGGTGTTTTGTGAATCCCTTGTTATCGGGTAACTTACCTCTTGCCTCTGCGGGTGTCCCAGCGATAGCTTGGACTCGCCTCTTCAGAATTCCATTGCAGCGGAATACCAATAGTGGGTGATACTATCGGCACTCATCCGAGCTCTTTCACTTCACGGCCAAGTTGGGCACAGCGCAGCGAAGCCCATGTTGTAACACTTGCGGCAACAACAGATGAATGATTATTCATAGTTCCCGAGATATCCACTAAAAAGAGAATAGAGAAATAATCACGGGTAGTAGCAGACTCCTTGACAATGGACTTCAAATAAAAATGGAAAAAGCACCACCAGGAGAGGCAACTCCAACGTCCTAACATATGGTTCCGATTATCCGAGTTCATGCGGTACAAGTACCCAAGTACTGTAGATTTTAACTGACCTTCACGACCCCAAATCACTACTTCGTGTTTGCCGGGAAGGGCACGGAAAACAATAACCTTAAATATCGCATTTAAGACACAGATACTCTCTCAGTCCCGGAGAGTAGGTTTCCCGGAGCGTCCTTCGCCTCTTTCCCAGAGCGGGAAGTTTTGGGCTACCCGGCACGGGATCCAATCATTCAAGTTCTTACGGTATTTGTATGGTACTGGTATCTCTTGCTTATAAGAGTCCCTGCCTTCGTAAGTATAATAATGCCTTTGGAATTTACGGTATCATACTAGAGAAACTGACGAAACTTGCCAATTCTACCCCAAGATTTCTAACCTCCGAACCAGTGAGGATGGATGAGGGGGGGACGGCACTCCACCCTGCAGAGTGATGTTTCATGAAGATTCCTCAAAACCCAAGCAGCTTGTGAATGATTACTGCAAGAACTCGAATAATCGAACCTCGCTCTAGGGTATTGAAGTTTCCTTTGCTGGTAAGGTCTAGCACTTTTCTATTATTATTCTTTATCCTAGGCTGGGGTTGGGGAGGTCGTCTTTTGCAGCGATTTCACCACCCCCATCCAAGAAAGGGAATTTTGGACGTCTTAGCCGGAAGTTCAATTATTCGAGTTCTTACCGTAAGGTCGTTTCTCCTCTCCCCCCCCCCTCCTCCTCCTGTTAATGACCTGTATAACGGCACCCCGCATACACAGAACGGAGCCCATTGATGGGAAGAGGGTAAAAAAGGAAAATAAGAAAAAAGGATCATCCCCCCGTCAGTTTGATCTCGGTTTAGGAACGGATATAGTCACCCCATTTTCCAAACCACTGAGGCATCCCAGGCCCATATGAAATGTCGAACACTTGCCTGGTTGGGAAATCGAGGGTATGATGGGTCTATATGGACTCCCATTTCACACTCGTGCTGAGTAGTGCAAATCCTGGGTGCAAGACCTCTAATTTTAGGTCCTGTTTGGCACACCATAGAAGCAGAGTCTCCTGATTTTTTACGGTGCTTTCGCGGCAAATGAGATATTCCAATAATGCACTTTTTTTTAGGCCTCCTAATGGATTTCTTTGTTTTCTCTCAAGTGATCAGCAAGGTGACTGCTATGCGGGTATTATAATATTATTTACCCCCGCGTCATTCTCTTTCATCAGAAGGGCCCGAGGTTTCGCAAAACAGGGATTTGAGAGAGAAGCAGCATTTTTCTTTTGAGCCTGCAGTGCGCCAAACAGGGCTTTAGTAGTATACTTGTACCACCTCAAGTCGATAATCAACACCTTTATCAGCCGGCTGAACACCCCTTTGAAGCCTACCAGACGCACCCCATCAATTTTCTTTTTTCATTTCACATTTTGCAAAAGGGCAAACCCTAACGGCATCTTGCATCACTTTTTGATATGATACCATGATCCCATGCATCAAGTTTCGTGCGCGGTTCAGCGGCTGTCACAATGCCGTGACGTTTGTTTCTAAAATCGACTGCTATTTCATGTAACCAGAATCCTAAGGCTCTGGATGTCCGGTAGTTCACACTCTTGTTTAACACCCTCCTGACACCCCCAGGGCCTCCTGCTGCCGGTGCCTAGGTCGGATGCGGGCACAGTCAAACAGACCCTTCAGGAAACAAAAGAAACCACACCTCCAGTTGATATATACTGTACCTACCGGTAGTAGCGTGCGTATTGCAGAAACAGCACCGAGGGCAGATATCGGTAACAAAAGGTTTGGTTATTGTGCCAGCTTGGGCTAGACCAATAACTATTATGAAGTGGACAATTGGATTTAAAAACTAGAACTTTCAAAACCTCTCACATCCCAACACACCATGTTTGCCAATCCATAACTAATCACTTAACTTAATAATCCGCGAAACTCTGAGCCTCTTTTTTTGGTCCCACCCCTCGCCCCCATGCAAAATACTGGTAAAAAACCCCCTCCCTTAAAGCTTCTAGAAAGCGCCACCGCCGATCCAATCAACCTTTACACCGGGGACGTGAGACTTCAAATCTGCGGCCCCGGGAAGCATCGCTGTTTAGTACCCTAAAAGTTAGCGATTGAGCTTTTGCTGAATTTTATGACGTCCCTGTCCCTTCAGGATGCCATCTGCGCACGTTTGACGTTACTGGCACTTCAGCAAGTCCCATAGCATGTGACCTCTCTAACAGCTCTCGCAGGAGTATGTTTAGCAAGGAGTAGGAACATGTTATTGTCATCAACGTTACCGTAGAAGTTGCTCGCACAGAAGGCTCCGGTAGCAGGGGCCTATAATGGCCATTGTTTACACCATAATGGTCACCGGGGTATCTACCTTGCGTATGATCGTAGTGGTGGGGATCCTCAGATATTGCATTGCTCTCAGTTCCTAGAGCCATGCGAAAATAAAGAAATCATAATCATCATTGACCAAACTCTCAGCCATACCACACATAATCCCTTCAGATAGCGCAAAGAAATAATCCAGAAGTAGAAGCAAAACTGAAAGCAGAACTAATGGAAAAGGGAAAAAAACTGGCAAGAGAGCCCCAAGACAGCGGACTCGATATCTCCCTATCCCTCAGTACGTGATTCAATATATGCCACCCAGAGTTAACGAATGTCAAAACAAACACAAAAGTAGGACGAGGAAACATAGAGTAAAGACCAGCAGATAATAGAGACAAAACTTGTACTCGAAAATTCGGGGGTCGGACTATCTGAGAAAGCATCACAAATAATTGTGGGCTGAAGACAAAATTCCGGAGTAGTGCCCCACGAGGCTAATGGCGGATGAATCGGCGTTGTACCAATTTTACTATTTTCCCGTGCCTGTTGACGGTGGCCATGATGATGGGTGCTCTATCGCCCCTCTGCATTGGGTTGGAGTTAACATCGACCCGGTTCAGTAAAAGCTTTATTATTTCCTCATGGCCGTAGTTCGTGGCGTAGGAGAGAGCAGTTCGTCCACGAATGTCGACAGTGTTGGGGTTAACATCCTTTCGAGCTAGTAGCAGCTCCACCACCCGGTGGTACCCGCCCGTGCAAGCTCCACAGAGCGGTGTCTGACCGTCCTCTGCTGGTTGGTTGGGATTGACATCCGACCTGCTTAGCAAGAGCTTTACTAATGATTCACGCCCCATATCCGCAGCAAAATAGAGCGGTGTTCGGCCGCGGTTGTCTGGCCTCATTGGGTTAACACCTTTATGAGCGAGTAGAAGCTTTACCACTTCTTCACGGCCTTTGTAGACCGCCCCCGAGAGTGGCGTTTGGCCGTATCGATCCGGCACGTCAGGGTCAATGTCTTTCCGCTCAAGGAGCATCCTAACAACCTCTTCTCTCCCATAATACGCAGCTATCCCGACTGGAGTATGACCAAGTTCACTGTCAACCCAGTTGATATTGACCTCCTTACGGTCGAGTAAAAGTTTCACTACTGCCTCATTTCCACCCCAGGCAGCCCAGGACAAGGGTGTTCGGCCGTGTATGCCGTCTACGAGATCGGGATTGACGTCAGGCCTATCTAGAAGCATTCTCGTTATTCCCTCGTGGCCTTCTGCAGCGGCGAAAGATAATGGGGTCCGGCCATGGGTGTTGGTTAGGTCTGGGTTGACGGCCTTCTGGCTGAGAAGTAGTTTCACTATACCCTCGTGACCTTTCTTGGCAGCCCACATAAGTGGTACCTGCTGGTAGTCGGAGTCGGGTGAGTTAGGATCAACATCATCTCGAGCTAGCAAGTTCGTTACAGCATCTTCACAGCCGAATTCAGCAGCCAATGAAAGTGCCGTCCGACCATGGCGGTCGGCAAGGTCAGGTTGGATATCCTTTCGGCCCAGGAGAAGCTTAACTACTCCCTGGTGCGCGTACTCAGCAGCTCGAGCGATTGGTGCGAGTAAATACGGGGTGTCGACGGTATTGGGATCGACCTCCTCCCGCTCAAGGAGCAACTTCACAACCCCCTCTCGACCGGACTCAGCAGCCCAAGAGAGCGGTGTCCGACCACGAAACTCCGCCAAGTCGGCATCGACATCTTTCCGAGCCAAAAGTAGCTTGACCACATCCTCATGACCACCTTGAGCAGCCCAAGAAAGTGGGGTTCGGCGACTCTCATCTGCCAGATTGGGGTCCACAACTCTCCGGCTTGGATTTGCCGGCAACTCCACCCCCCCTCGGTGTTCACCGGGGCCTTCGGTAGTCAAAGAAGCGGAGCCATCTTCGGGATATGTACTGGTGCTAGTGCTATTGCTCATGTTCTGACAATCGCTACTTTAAATAATGATATGGAACGTTTGGATTTGGGTGACCAAGGAAGCGTGAAGCAAATTGAGAGGAAAAAGAGAGAGAAGCGGGGAAAGCGGGGAAACAAGTTAAAACCGAGGGCTGAAGCGAGGGACAAGTGGTTGTGTTAATTTGATTCTATATTGACTCGTTATTTCTTTCCGATTGTCTTGCGATATTGGAGAAAACTCGAACTGATGAAAAACGATGAAGTGGGGTAAGATGTTTGTATGCCTGAATGCCGTGGTGGAGATGATGATAAGGGATTGAGGATGGGGAGGGGGATGAGGTTTAGAAGCCTCAGGTAACACTCAGCATAATTCTTTTAGGAATGCTTGGCTAGCTCTGATAGGTGAATATCTCCTGCACAGCAAACAGTACCGCGAAGTTACATCCACACCCCCCCCCCGTGTATTGACAAACTTTATGATAAAACGAGGTTCGATGAAGTAACCACTAAGTTACCAGAGGACTTTAGAAATCCCCTTCCGTGTCTAAGGCATTCGGCTGGCGCCAGAGCCGCCGGCAGCATTAGAGGAGAAATTTAGACGCGATGCACACATAACACCCATCAAAGTTATTCAGCGTAGTGGCAAGTTCGCATCCCTAGCCCGTGATACCTATTCTAATGGATTTTCTCTCCAAGCTTCCCGGAGCAACCCACTTGTGCAAGCACCACACAATGTCCTACCCACTCCTATCCCTAAGCTCAGGTCGCCGTAGGCTCGAAACGACATCTCTCGCAGTGCCTGACCAATCTGCAGCAGGCGGAGATAAGTTAAGCCCAGAGTCCGATTACAGCCCTCAGACTTAAGCCGCCCCAGCCTACAATGCCTGGGCTTATATCCGGCTAGCAGCTAGACTAGTCTGTATTCCCCGGCTCCCTGGAATCATATAGAAAATTCTACATTACAAACTCTAGAGACACCCAAACTTGCATCTTGAGGCCACGCCTGGAAGTCACATAGGAACTCATCGTAATCGAATGTTGCAGGGCGGTCCCTAACTGCTCAGGATAGTCATAGTGAAGCTGGACATGGAGAGGTAGGAGAATTTTCCCACTCCCAATGTCGGAGGTCTATCCTCCGTTGCTTATATTCAGATTTGGTAACGAGACAGCACTAACCCCCAAAACAGCAGTCGCAACTTAGTTATGAAACACCCAACCGATATGTTCTTGTAAGCGTATCCATAGAGAATACATCCATACTATTTTTCATCGGCCGGCTGAGGCCTTCGGAACTATGACCCCAAACAGTTCCAGTCCAACCCTACCTTACTCCCATCCTAGACCACTCACTGCAAATGCACAGGCGCTCTTCCGAAGCTCGCACGGTATCACTAGCGGCAGGCGTGGGTGCATAGCCCTCTCAGATGGTCTGTTTCTGTCATTGGCCCATCGGAGAGAACATGGTGTCCCAATTGCAACCCATTGCATGTTTATAGAGGCTGAAAGAGAAAAACATATACATCCTCTGCCATTTTCCTAACACAAAACATCTTGCGTGAGGTACACTGATGAAGCACTGGGAGACATCAAAGCACCACTCCCGGTAGGCTTTCCACCAAACAAGCTGCTGCCGAGGAAGAAATACTGATTGCTCTAGCCAGTCTATCTGATTTTTGAAAGAGAAGACTCCTGACACTTTCATTAGGACATGGATTCTTGTGGATTGTGGAGAATTATCCTTCATGGATCTCAAATTCGGTATATTCTTAAGTGTGTGGCTAGCTGGCGAGGCCGTGTCCGCCTTAGGCGACGAGGCTATAGAGTAATTATCTAAAATCAGAGCACATCTCGATAGCTACGAGAAACCATGATAGCCGACTCACGATCCCCTTAGCTCTCTGCCTTACTCCTATAATATACAAAAAAAAGAGGACACACCCACTCCAGAATTACTTATGGTCAGTGTTTAAAGCACCTAAACTGGAACTCCACTACAACCCACGAGCATAATAGATCAAACCCTGGCCTAAACATACTCTTCACAGATCCCTTGGTGGTGCGATGTCAGGAGGGTCCAGACCAATTTCAGAACCCAAAATCCTCTTCCACTTCCGCAGCTGCACCATATGCCCAGGAATCACTCAAATCCCATTCAAAACTAAAATACCCCCTGCCAGACACCCTTCTCCCAGGACAATTTAACCCACACCCCTAATATAGCCCGTATAGAGGCCCAAGAGCTATGGCACCTCCAAGTTCCAACAAAGTAGAACCTACAGCCACGACTCCCTCGTGACCGGATATTACACATTACGCATTAAGACCCGCAATATTACCGGAGCCAGTGTTCCCAGACGCCCCGGGCGCCCTACAGAGTCCCAGCGAGATTATTGTCCAGAGGGCCCATTCTATCCACTAGTTTACAGAGAACAGCCTTCTCAAGGGAAGACCAGGAAATACTCATTGGTTTTACCCCACCCCTATCGACTGTGCTAAATTATACAAAAATTCAAACATCATTTCAGCAATACCTGCTCTCCCTCAGACGAGGAACCCAAAGCCGCGTAGAGTCCCCAGGCCTAGGCCCGCACGCGGAAGAGATATTACTTCAAAGAACAGGAAAATTTTCAAATTTTCAATCACAGTTTACTGCCCGCACCCTCCCCTATTCAAAGAAGCGTGGGCAACAAGAGATCAATACACCAAGGAGGATGCCCCATTTAGCTACTCACACAGAAAGAGCTCGAAGGGTTTGCGTGTTGCCAAGATGTAGGCTGTAGAAGGTTCCGTCAGATGCGGGGGAGGGGAAGGGTAGGTATAGGACTGACGCCTGCTGTTCCCGCGCCAGTGGGCGAGGGGGGCTCCACGTGGGTCGGTGTCAGGAGCAAAGATATATCTTCAAGGAAGGATTTTATAAACATGTCACTACTCCTAATAGTACAATTTTATGATAAATAGCCCCTGCACGGATTGGCTCAGCAGTCTCCTTGCAAGAGAATCTGTATAGCATTAAGAAACCCTAGTTGCGACTACAGTACAAACAAATCAGAGAAGGAAAAATGCCTCTTTTTCTTTTTTACTAACTCCCCTCCCCTTCTCCCCTTTTCTTCTCCTACCCACCCCTCCGAGCGAAGATCTCAGCGGTATGGTCTAGAGCCGGATTATACCATACCGCCACGTGCAGTACCAGGTCTAATTTGCGCTACAGCCTTATCGAAGAAGGCTAAGGCCCTCAGTCTCCCAGTCCCCCTTCAGAGCAGGCTTTCATAGTTCCCCTCTCCTACTGGATGGATTGTTAAATAATCACTCACGGTGAGGGGAATTGAGCTCCAGGGCCCCTGCTAATTCCACGGGAGGGGGGGGCAACACTTCAATCGCTATACCAGCCAGGTATCATAATTTCGCCCAATATCGCTGGGGGGGCGAATGCTTATCCCATGTGCCGGCAGTCATATTTCGAGTTTCCCGTCCGATGCTAAAGGTAATTGTCAAATATTGAACTCATCACTGGAGCAGATGCACCCCCAAGAGGAGAGAAATTGTAAACACCTACAACCAACACCTAACGACAAAGCTCCTTCATGTAGGGCAGTCAACTAAAATATCAGCGGAGAAGAAAGGCAGGTTTGGCTGTGAGCAACCCAGGATCTGGAGGGGGTTACTAATTACAGCACTATAACCGTTCAGGGCGCTGCGCGTGACTCCCAAATTGGGCGTCACGAAGGAAAAAATCATTGAACCTATGGCTTTCCCAATAATATCCCAATCAATGCACGAGTGACAGCACATGAGCGCACCACAACCATCCCACCCTCTGCGTAAGACAGCTCACCACTGCACTCCAAAGCCCACCAACAAACATCTCGAGTCAACTGCTGACAGCAGATTATTATAAGCCGAATAGCATCCCACAAAATGCAATTCCAAATCTCCAATATACAGAAGAAAAGAAGAAATGGTGTTTGTTCCACCTCAACCTAATCTATTCGTATCCAGTTTTTTCCCTCCCATCGCCCAGCCTAGCACATGCCGACCCCTCCCATAGTCACCTCAAGGAAAACGATATACGCAAAGCCCACACAAGCCCAGAATCAAAGAAGAAAACAAGGGAAATAAAAGGCAATACATTTATAAACTCGCATAGACCCCAGGCGCCAGTCCATTCCATCCATTCATCCATTCATCCATTCAAGCACAGCCCTATCCCTATTCCCACAACATGCAAACACGACCTCGCAAATCGCCAAACCAAGTCAGTGTAACTGACTAAATCCCTTTTTCAGAAATCCCCTCCTTAACAGCCCACTCGACAAACTCCATTGCGCTCCCACAATCAGCCTGGTCCTTTCCAAACTTGCGCTTACGTGGGTCGAGTATTTTTGCGGCTGCTTCCAAGTTCTTATAGCACCTCTTCTGTTCCCCTGTAGCGGCGTTCCTCCCCCGTGCGGCGGGCCGCGGGATTTGCTTCCTGTTCAGGAGGATGTTTGTTAGGTAGTGGAGCCAATATGTGTTGGTTTTTGGGGTGTAAACGTTCCAGTCTATCCATTCCTCGGAGGGGTCTACAAGGCCAGTGCGAAGGTGGTTACGCATAAAGCGGTAGATGTCGAACTGATAGTCGCCTGGATGTAAATCGCTATGTTAGTGATAACGGGGCTTTGGAGATAGAAGGAGTGCGTCAATATATCATCACCTTTGCCTGTAAAGAGGGCATTGTCATCTAAAGGGGCGAATTCGACGCTGACATCTTTGTCTTCGCGGCTACCACAGACTGCACGAGAGAGCGTGTAATCGATTAAAGCTACATCGAGTTTGGTACCGCATTGTTTCGCCTTGGTAAGTTCTTCAGGTTGTTCAGAGTCCGAATCCCGAAGTGAAAGCTTTCCCAAGAGTTCTGCGGAATCATCATCATCAGATACTCTCCGAATTACAATATTTCCATAATGTAGATCGCGATGCTAGTCAAAGTCTCAGCCACACCTCGATATAAAAGTAGGCTCCAGACATACCTCAAAGTCTCTCTCTTTCTCTCCCCTAGCAAGCGCTAGCGTCACCTGCCAGAAGACCTCCCACGCTTCCTCCCACCCCTCTAAAGGGAAATGCTCCAGATCAGTGCCTCCATTTTCTAAGCATATGATAGCAAAATGTTGGTCCTCTGCATAGAAATCTGGCCTCTCATTCTCAGAGCCACGCTCTTCGTCATATATATCCCACTCATCCATGAGGAGTTGAGGGAAATAACCTTGAACGACAAAAGCGCCACGAAAGCCAATGAAGCCTTCAATATCGCCCATAGCTTTTGTGATTCGGAGCTCTTGGATAATGCTCTCAAGTTCGCACTGGTCTAGGCCACCGAAAGGGATAATCTTGAGGACCGTTGTAGATAATGACCCGGGAATCAACTGAAGGAATACTTCACTGTAGGAAGCCTCGCCTAGTTTTCGGATTGAAGAGGTCTCAGCAAGAGAATTGATATATTCTTCAAAATCAAGAACTGAGGGGTTTGTGCAGAGACGTAAAAGTTGTTCTGCCGATAGTGGTCCAGCAGATGGGGCAGGCTCCTCTTCGTGAGGCTCCTCTGATACCCCTGCTGAACAAACCTCCTCCGGATCAATAACAGGTAATCCCTTATTCTCCCCGTCCGATACCATTGAGAGCTCCTCTCCACTCGATCTAGAATGGACTGGTTGTGCCGTGCTTGCTGCTGCGTTTTCTCTTTCTTCGCCCTCATCCCCGGAACCCGAGAGTTCAAGTAGTTCTACTTTGGAGGCCTTACGTCCAAGCAGATTCACCAACGGTCCAACCTGAATCAACCCCATACCTTCGTCTTCCCACACAGTAATTGGATTCTCCATATCACCCTCGTTTTCACCACCTTGAGGAATCTTCTCCCCCTCCCTCCTAAGCGGCGACGGAACGGGCGATTGCATAGATATGACCGACCTCCGAGCACCCCTCTTTCGAACTCCGTTTTTCCTCGCTGGTGATTCAAGAACCGTAGACCCATCAGGCGATACTGATCGCTCGCGCAGAGCTTCCCGGGGTGTATTATCTGATGATGCAGGCGGCCTCCTGCGGGAGTTGCGCACGCTGTTGTGAACGGGAGACAAGGGTGGTGTCGATTGTGGTTCTTCGTTCTCTTTATCCGAGTTTTCCTTGAATTGAACGGAAGAAATGGAATGTGTGCTTTTAGTTTCAGGATCCAATTCCGCAGTATCGTCAGTAAGGTCAATTGTTGCCGTCGTCGTTGTAGCCTGATCATGGGATGTCTGGACATCAAGTTTCCCCATGCTCTCCAAGATCCCGTCGATTTCTGCTTCCAAGTCTGTAAAATCCCCTTCTTTCTCCGACACCTTCACTCCCTCCACCTCGTCGAGGGCGACTGCCTCCGTATAAGGCACCTCCCGCACGAGAGCAACAGGGGTCTTCAGTAAAACACCTCCATCCACACTCTTGTCTGTATCAGAAGACAACCTTCGTTTCTGTTCATTGACAAGCTGTTTTTCCGCTAACTCGTCGTCTTCAATAGTTACCTTCTTATCCCCACTCTTCTTCTTAGAAGCCACAGTAGGCTCAACCGCGCTCCACAAATCTCGGCCAAACCATCCAGAGAGATGGGACTTGACTCCTTTTCCGTAAGTTTTCTTCTGCTTGGGCGCAGCTTTTCGAGAATTGGCGTCGGAATACATTGCGAATCCCAGCCACGTCTTCCGCAATGTGCTGGTTTCTTAGGCCGTGGAGTATATTACCAGTGGAAAGGGACAGAGGAAGAGATGTTGTCGAGTCGACAGGCCCAGAAATATGTGTTGCTAGGTTTCTGGGTTGGTTTGTGTTTATCACGTGATTTCGTGTAGGACAGTTGTCAGGGCGACGGGTCAGCCAGGTGACCGCTGAAATCAGTGCAAGTGAATCATGCAACTGCTCCACGAGAATACTGGTGTCGGAACTGATAAATATAAGAGTATCATATTATACCAAGTACTATTTTGGGGTCCGACAGCAGGACTTAGAATTTTATGCTTATTTAAAGTTTCTCTTTACTGCATTACTACTGTGCTTCTACAGAACACGAAATTCCCATTGTGCAAGCAGTGATGGTCGGGTGCGAGCTGAAGGCTTAAGAAACCTATTTATTTTGGATCCCCATCCTGACACTTTCGAATCGTCCAAATACGGAGTTAAAACATGCAAATCTGCCGCACCCCAACCAGCAACCAGATGGCTGCGGGAAATACCGCACACAACCAAAAGGCTAGAAAATATAAAGGATTCGAGTGATACGTTGTGACCACGTTAACTGCCGGTTAAGTACCCTCAACTCCTGCCGGTATTCTTTGCACAGCATGGGTTAACAACGCTGTTGCCGGTATGGTATGGGGCACTTGAAGCCAACATTCACGGGCATAAATCATTTGGTATGCATCTGCATTATACGAGGGGGGGACTGTCTAAATAGCCCCTAAAATGACCACACGTGGGTAGTTTGGGATTTTGATATCCCCATGAATGTTGCTCTCATTGAAAAACGAAAAACATAAAAATAGAGAGGAGTGTCTCCAATCAAGCCATCCCCTAAAGACGTGGGTGTGGCTGGGATTTCCGAGGAATTATTCTTGTGTTGCCTTTTGGTTGATTTCAAGTGCCCAGCACCGCACTCGCGTGATAGCTCGAGTGCTCGAAAAAGTACAGAGGGATGGTGCACTCGAGGGATCAGTTTCCATGTTTCATCTGTCCGTATGATATCGGCACTGTGTCTAATTGTGGCACCCTGTTGATAAGTTAAAGTATGATGTCCGATATCATATTCTGCCCTACCGTCACGAAGGTTGCCCATGCGAGTCTGCCAGGCCCCTTTGCACCGGTTGTATCTGTACTGGTACGGTATGAGACCGGCAGTGCATAGTACCGTACCGGTTGGCCACAATATTTGGTGTAAGAGTGATTTGGCTGGCGTGCCAGTACTCGCAATGTCGAAGAGGGGGGTTTTGTTTTCTATTAAAAGAAAAAAAAGAAAAAAAAAGACTGCTATTGCTACCTCCCGAGTCTAAGCAAAAGGGTTAATTTTTGGTACCGTAGTGTGCGATAGCTAGCGATAGCAGCCTTTTTTAAAAACGCTTCGACATTGTAGGGGCGGCTCCCAGATCGGACGGCGCATTCTGCCTCCCGAGCCGGCCTTGGCGATGGAGCTCCCGAATTATGACCGTTACGGTCGTTTCCTGCAGCTTCTGCGCTCATTTCTGTTCGCAGACGCGGCGGGGGGCGGGGGCTGCTGTTCTTGTTCTATTGTGCAGGACGAGTGATTATTATTCTACAAGTCCTGGTTGGAGTAAGAAGACAGAGAGGTGATTGCTTAGGCAAGGGAAATAGTAATGCTTGAGAATCTGCGAGCATGATAAGCATAATCGGGGCCTTCCGCCCCCTGGTTCTGGTAGATCGCTATCTGGGCCGCTAGTCCGGCGAGCCTCTGGCTGCCTGGCAACGAAACAGCCCAAATCCAACGCCCATGACTGACCTTATGACCCCGGACGGTAGGACGGGCTTCACGCTTCGTTCACCTCCCAGATCTCCCTCCCCACCCTCCTCTCATCATTCCCCTTCAACTCAGTTCGCTTTCTCAGAGTTGGGGGTAGTGCCCAACTCCCATTCATCGCGATCATACATCATGGAGAGACTCAGAGAATGGTGGAAACCGACCTACGAACCTTTGGAGGACCAGGATGAACGGGAGGATGTGGGCTCGCCGAAGGCACAGCGCGTCTCTCGGTTTGAGTATTTTATCTTCTTGTCCCTGGGGGTAGCTATGTAGAACCCCTTTCATGGGGGAGGAAGTTTGGATAAACAGAAGCTTATAAACTACAGGTTGTGGAGTTGGAACATGTTTATGGCATGCGCTACATATTTCCAGCGCCGGTTCGCTGAGGTGAGAGCTTTTGTGGCTCAAGTGCCGGGCCGTACAGCTGGCTAACCCGAAAGCACAGAACGAGTTTCTCCTGAATAATTTCCAGTCACTCATACTGGTGGTAAGCACAATAACAAACTTGGGATCTGTGGTGTACCTCTCGTATCGCCAAAAATCTGCAAACTACCCCTGGAGAATATGTGCCTCGCTAGTACTCAACTGCGTTGTATTTACGGTGCTGGCTTTATCGGCGGTTATGTTTCGAGTTGGCCCGGAGGCGTACATCACGGTTCTGTTGGCCTGTGTGCTCTGCGCGAGCTGGAGCTCAGGTATGTGTCAGAACGGAATATTTGCGTTTGTCAACAAGTTCGGGGGAATATATACCCAAGCAATCATGACGTTTGTTACCCTATAAACGCACCGGTGTGAAGTTAATGGCTGATTCTAGGTTTAATATTATAGTGGCCAAGGAGTCGCCGGTGTTCTTCCTGCAATAGCCCGTATGTGAATTCTAGCCCATAGCCTACAATACGTGCCTAGGCGCACACTAAATGCGTCTAGAAATCGTATCGGTTTTAGCGGTCCCTCAGTCACCGGGTACCCAGGGGAGCACGGCATCGCCCAAGTCCGCATTTATATACTTCCTTACAGCAACATTCGTTTCGGGTTCTTCCCTGCTTCTGTTCCTACTATTACTTTCCCGTCACCGCATCTCCCCGCATAAATCCGGGTCCGAAGTCATTGATTCAGAAGATCTCGCTCCAGCAATCCACACCCAAGTATCCCTCTGGGTCCTTCTGAAGAAACTCAGATTCCTTTCCTTTGCGGTATGGCTGTGTTTCCTCGTAACGATGATATTCCCAGTCTACACCCAAGTAATTCTTTCAGTCCGCCCAGAGGATTCGTCTCCTAGGATGTTCAAACCGGACGTATTCATCCCTATCGGGTTCATGCTCTGGAACTTGGGTGATTTATCTGGACGAGTAGTCTGTGGATGGCGGAGGTTCACTTGTGACAGACCGAAGCTTCTCGCATTGGTCTCCATAGCTCGGTTGGTATACATCCCTTTGTACGCGATGTGCAACATCAAGGGCCACGGAGCCGTGATCTCGAGCGATCTCTTCTACTGGCTCGTCCAGTTCACGTTCGGAATGTCGAACGGATGGGTTGGGAGTAATGTTATGATGTCAACACCTGGATGGGTTGATGATGACGAGAAAGAGGCTAGTGGCGGTTTTATGGGTATTTCCTTCCCCCCTTTCTTCCTCGTAGCGCTCTTTATTGGCGACACTACTAACAACAGACTAGTAATGTGCTTGGTGGCCGGTCTCGCGACAGGAAGCTTGGCGAGCTTTTTGATTGTCAATGTTTGATAGCCGTTGTCATTGTTCATAACAGTGTACCTCACACCAGTGCCTATTACTATGTATTTTTTTTGCTTTTATTCTGGGCGTTTTGGGTAGTGCTGGGTTGATGGCACAGTATATCAAGGTTGCTTTTGCTTCTTGGTCTGGAAGAGGGTTGCTTTGTGTATGGTACTGGTGGTTAGAATTTGTATGGTAGTCTAATAGAGAAGGGTAGAGCGATAGCAATTTTAACTATTGGCCTTTTTTTCCCCCCTCTTCCCCATTTGCGCTTTATATCATATGTAATTTAGGAAGTATCTCCCATGCCATATATTTTGTTAATTCGAACTCGGGTTTGTTTTATAAGGTTATGCCCAATAAACGCCCACGAAGGCCAATCGTATCACACCCCCGGCATGCAGAAGCGGGGGGTAATATTCCTCGCAAAGGGGCGGACATCCAACAGAGGTTGGCTAGTTGATGGACTATTGTACCGCCACACCATATCCCAAGACCCATTCCCGCCGTCACCACATCCCCAGACCTAAGCATGACCACCCCCACCACTAGCACCACGAATAATATGATACCGGTATGATACACGCACCCACCCCAACCCCACGATCACAAACCTCCGCAACTCCGGTTTCCACACCTGTGATGCTTGCCCAAAGTTGCAGGGCATCATAATAATATAGATTTTATTTCCGCACATTCGGCGGTGCAACGGGAGTTGCCGGAACTATCCCATCCTTGACTTAGGCTTGTAATGGTGGTTATCAATGTGACGGGTGCACTAAACTATCCATAGTATTGCACTGGAACTTTTCAAGCTGGGCGTTACAAGTGACAGTTTAGCCCTTGATCCTTCCTACACTCGTTGGATACTGTATCGGCCTATATCTCGTAACTTAGTGCGTTCGTAAATACCTAGACTGCGCCGTTGCGTGAAAAGTGATTGCTTACAGTATATGGGATTTATGGCTTCTTTCCATATTTACTTGGTTTACGGCCCCCGGCTTGGTCCCATTTATCATTCTTGTGTATATAGTACTGCGCCGGAGGCTAAGGTTGGCCTTCGGTAACCTCTAGGTTCGCTTTCTAGTCGAAGATGTGTCGTATCATGTCTTCTGGGGGCTACCTCTTACGATCTATCTTATTCTCGGAGCGAGGTACCGTTTATGATACCGCTGTTCCGAATATAAGCACTTGGTACGAACTTTTGCAACAAGGGTTTTGCGCCTAGATCCCTAGAGAGCCTGCTAATCATACTATATCACTCGCTGTATGATAGCCTTCAATTTTTCTACCGTAACCGTGCACCATAAACGTACAAAGAAAAGAGATATAGGAATACCGCCGGTTGCTCACTACCCTCCTCCCATGGAGAAAATTAGCTACTAAGGAGGGGGGAGAAGATGAAAAAGGAATGGGTAATGGAGGGATGGACTGCGGTAGGAAAAAATGGCTAAAACTACAAAGAAACATTTCCAATACGCTGATAATACAATAATTCTACCCCGAAACCCTAGCCCTCTTAGCAGCCCTCCCTCCATCACCATTAGCAGAGCGTTTCTTCTCCATTTCTATCTCCTCCACCTCCTCCTCTTCGACAGGGGCAGTCTTAGCAGCGATCAACAACCCTTTATACTCATCCTCAACATGCAAATACGTATCGTGAAGTTTATCAATCCTCTCTAGACGATCTAACTGTGCGAGCACATCCTTGTTCTGCCTGTATATCCTCGCCTTGACTAGTAAGCGGAAGGCCTTCATGCTCTTTTCGTCGCCCTTTTCAATCCCCTGGAGCATGAACATCTCGCACACGCGTGCGAACTGGCGCACGGGCAGCTTCGCCCGGGAGCGGATATCAGCACCGGGGAAGGACTTATTGGAGAATGACTGTGGGGTCAGGTTTGATTGCGTGAGGGCTGGGGTTAGGCGGTGGAAATCTTGGATATCGCGCAGATTTTGGAAGGCCTCGCTGGGGTCTTCGACGGTTATTTCTTGGATTGAGGGTATAGTGAGAAAGTGTGTGATTAGGCTGTTGTATAGGTTCTTGCCGTGGCCTTGGTGTTGGAATGGTGGGAGTATAAGGAATTGGCTTATCCGGAGGCGGCTGGTATCGGGCGATTTGGGGTTGTAGAGGTAGTAGCGGTAACAGGTGCAGTAGCCGATGAAGGTGCGGTTAGTTGCAGATTTCTCGTATCTGGTGGGGGCTGTTAGTGTGGACAATAGGGAGGCGGGGGAAGAGAGGGAGCTTACAAGAAGAATACTTCCCAGCGTTTGTTGGTCCATTCTTCGTCTTCAAGGTCGATCGCTGTTCCCCCTTCGATGTAAAAAGTGATGAGGATTTGGATATTCTTGAGAATATCTCTACAGTATGCATCGTCAATCGTAGAGCGCCAGATCTCGTAAGTCTTCCCCTTAAGGGTGTATTCTGAGATCTTATCCCCAGGTGGGCTCCATTTTGTATCGTCACGTTCAACGATTTTCGTCTGGAATTCTTTGAGGTCCTTCTCGCAATCTGGGGTGAAGTATTAGTCCTTTCTTCCTTTTCCCCTCCCTTCACCCCTCTACCTTCCCCGCGCCATAGTAACTGGAATAAAGCCATACCGCTGGGAAGAAACTCCCCAATAATCGTCTCTAGATCCTCCGCCTGCACAGAGCCTTGTGGCTCCATCATGTCTTCATAGGAAATATCCAGGCAACACTTCATGTCGTTTGCTGCAAAGGAAATTTGCAAGTTTGGATCCTTGTAACCGAATATGTTTTCTGAGTCTCCGAAGATCCCATAGGTGAACTGCGGGTGGAAGGTGGCTATTGGTTTTCCGCTAGTGGTCGAGATGAGCGATAACTCTACAGCTTCGTTCGCGTCGGCGGACCATTCTTCCTCCATAGTGATTGTTTTCCCCTCTCGGTTTGATTTAGTTTCGTCGGGAAAGAGATGAATGGAAGGGGCTGTATGTTTGGGAGGGAACTATGATGATTATGGTGGTAGGTGGGGAGATAGACGGAGGGATTATGAAGGGTTGAGCAGGAAGTCGCGTTTCGTATGGGTGACCTAGTCTTGGCAGATTGTATCGTTACTTGAACCCGTACCTGTAGCAGATCCACAGAACGATGAGATGAGACTCTGCTCTGCGAACCAATATCGATATGGCTGATCCTATTTGTGAAAGAATCACAGGATGGAAGGGTTTCCTTTTACTTGTCTCGTTGGTGTAAAAAAGGCCTGACAAACTGCAAAACACATACTAGGATTCTCAGACGCGTTAATTGAAGCATCCTGAGAATCCCCTGAGGCCAAGAGTTTTATTTGCAGCTGTAGTACAGTACTGTACCTACCGTATTGCCTTCCAATCTCATCGGGTGCTTGGTCTCTTTTTGGTCCTAACTATCATCATCACCTCACAACATCTCTTAAACTAAAAGACATCATCTCTCTCCTCACGACTGACGAACTTGATGACATCAAAAAAAAACTAAATCGTTAAACAACCAGCCAACCATTGTCGCTCTCTAAACCTTTCTCTTTTTCTCTAAGGTACAAAATTGTATCTACAGTGCCGGTATCCTATCCTGCATTATCTTAATCCGTGATAACTATTATCACCCTCGTACCTCCAAGATGCCAGAAGGCCTCTTCACCCTTCTGCTTTTCAGCATCGTGATGGCCATAACGTACCTCCCCCTCCTCCTATCCGTCATATGCTGCCAAGCGAACGCTAACAAGTGAAACAGCTCCTTCGGAGCCGGCATGCTCCCGTTGGCGGTGTCCCTCTCTCCCTCTCAACTACGCTTGATCTCAACTGTAGGGATGGGCGTTCTCGTAGGTACAAGTCTCATAGTCATCATACCGGAGGGTATAGAAACCATATATAGTGCTAAGGCCATTCCGCCATCAACAATGTCTTCCCCGCCTGGTCCAATGTTGCGCGGACGTGCTGCTACTGTTCCTGCTGCTCCCTGGTCCGAGTATACAGCGAACCTCCCCCGTCACCCCCACCATCTCCACTCCCGGGATGCCGAAGCCATAGAAGCCTCCGATACTAAAACCCACACTACCACCAGCCACAGCCATGACGCCGAGCACAAGCCCGGATCCTCCCACTCAGAGCCCGAGCCCGAGCATGAGCATGAGCATGAGCATGAACACTCTACCACCACTGAAACCGCGCACAAGTGGGTCGGCTTATCACTAATCTCTGGCTTCATCCTAATGTACCTAATCGACGTCCTCCCGCACCAAGCGCACAAGCACAGTGCGCAGCCTTACCACATCGAAATCGACAACCTTCGTTCCCTATCCGCTTCTTCGCCCCCATTAGACAGCCCTTCCCCCTCACATCCGTATTCCAAAACTTCGTCCACGACCCTCGGCCTCGTCATCCATGCTGCGGCCGATGGGATTGCCTTGGGTGCCTCATCGACGAGCTCCAACACTGCGCTGGAAGCGATTGTGTTTCTCGCTATTATGCTGCACAAAGCCCCCGCGGCGTTCGGACTTAGCGCTGTCCTTCTGAGAGCGGGATTAGGAAAGAGGCAGGCAAGGGCTCATCTTATTATATTCTCGATGGCAGCGCCAGTGGGTGCGATCGTCACTTGGATCTTGCTCGGATTGCTGGGCGAAGGTAGTGGTGAGGGAATGCAATGGTGGACGGGGGTGTTGTTACTATTTAGTGGGGGAACCTTCTTGTACGTTCCCTCTCCCTGCCATTTTTTCCGATCTCGCCATGACCTGTTGGACTAATTCGAAATACACTCGGCAGGTATGTCGCCATGCACACCATGCAAGGCCAGTCCGAACTCGAGTCAGGCAATGGCGGGCAAAAGCCCACCATGAAAGACACGCTTGCCGCCGTGGTGGGCATGTTATTACCCTTAGTAACGCAGATTGGGCATCATCACCATCACTAGGCGTTTTGTCTATTTGTCCTAAACATATTTACCACACGGGAGTAGATTGGAAATTGTATGATTGCAAGAGTTTCATTCTTTTCTTTTCTTTTCTTTTTTCCCTTTTAGATTTTTGTAAAAGTTTTGGATTGGATTAGTTGGGGGGTGGGGGGTATATATTGTGGTTTGGATCAAATTTTATAGGATTGCTTGTGTCAACCTTTTATGATGTTTTATAGACTTCTCGTATTTAGTATACAAAGGGTTGGTCTAGTTTCCTTCACCATGGTAGCCGATGAGTGATTTCCGATGACCCACTGCACCTCCAAAACATCTGGGTCACAAACATCACATACACTATATCCCATAATGGACACAAGCAAGTAAAAACTTTTCTATCTGTTAATCGAATTAGCCCCACCACTTCCTCTACTTCCTCACAAACCCTGTAATTACATCCCTCCTCATGGCCCCCCCAGCCTTCTTCCCAAACAACCAAGAATCCTTAATACTACCGACAATCTTAGCCGCAGGTGGTGGCAGTATCTTCCTAGACTTTGTATCGTCCTTGAGCACTTTGACACTAACGGGGCCCTTTTTGAGCGTTCTATTTAGCTTCTGTCGCTGTTTCTTTCTGCGATTGCGTTCTGCGTTGCGGCCGCCGATTCCGGTGTTGGTGACCTGCTTCTTTTGTTCGGATTTGGGGTCAGGGTGTGAGTCTGGCTCCCGGTGGTGACGGCGCTTCGCTGCGGCCACTTGTGCTAGGAGTGTTTCCGGGAGGAGTGTTGGGAGGTCTAGTTTTGTGAGTTGTTGCTCTGCCGGAGGAGGAGGAGGTGGGGATGGATTCGCCTCATCTGCTTCGTGCGCGAGTGGTTCCGTGGGTTTCCCGGCGATGGTTAATGCCTTGGCGTTATCTACCTCTTTCTCGTCCTCGGGATTAACCTTGCGCCGCTTCTTCTTCTGCTCGTTGGCTTCTTCCTTTTGTTCTTTCAACTTTGCATCGCGGGCTTTTCGCTTTTTTCGGACGGCATCTGCCTGGCTATTTCCATCGTTAGTTAGTCGTGGTTCGCGTTCGCGTGTTGGGTTGGAGGGGGAGGGGGGGGTTACGCTTGCGCAGCCCGCTTTGCTTCATCTTGGGCCCTTTTGGCAGTTTCCCGACCGGCGTCTAGTGATACTGCTTCTGGCGCTTCGCCGTCGGAGTCAGAATCAAATTCGGAATCTGCCGCAGTGGAATTGGTTGGTGTGTTCTCTAGCAGTGGGGGTGGTGATAAGTTTCTGGTGCTATCGATGTGCTTTTCTGTGGCTTCTGCGAGCCTTTGCTTCCTCGGCTTGGGGGGCGTGGTGGCAGGTGTCGTTAGGTCCTCCCGTTGGGGCTGTGGGAGTTCCGAGGCTGGATGGGAACTACCGGGGTTGTCAAGGACCGGGACGAGAGGGATTGAGTCTCTTCTTCGACGGGCTCTTGTTACTGGGGCCATTGGAGAGTTGTTGAAGTTTGTTGGTCCTTGCTGGAGTGGTGGAGAGCGGCGGGGGAGGGAGGAGAGCGATGAAAAATAAAGACAGTAAGGATGGAAGATTTGAAGATCTCAGTACGGGGAGTCTAGACCTATTTAGGGTAAGTTGTGATGGTTCGCCAAGGGACAGGAGCTGGTGGGAATTTACTCGTACTTCCGTGGTGGAGGTTACCGGTGTTTGGGGTGAATTCTGTCAAGAATTGAAGCTCCCCTTTAACCTATGATACCGGTATTATACCGGTACAGCTCTATCCACTGCTGCTGCCACTGCCACTGCCACCAGTACTGTGTTGTGGATGTTGGCGCTCGTACAGTAATTTACATGATCCGTTGTATCGTTTTAATGCGAGTGGGCAGGGAAAATGGGGGATTTTGACGGGTTTCTCCCCTCCCCTTCCCCATCACTTTCATGCTCCCAATAAGAGCGGAAAGCCTCACTTGACGACACGAATCTCCTGTGCTATTCTACGTTTGATATGATATTGTACAGTGCGGTACATAGCTTTATGATCTCCTTCTCCTGAAGAGCTGCTCTCTATCACGGATACTATCATACGGCGCATATTCCTTCTTTTCGAGGCGCCTGCCCCCACCTCTCCTTCTCTTGAGTCTTCGCTCTGCTTTCCTTCTCCTCCCTTCTCCCTTTTTATTATCTCGATCATAGAAACACTCTATACTCGAGTAGAGAAGAAGAAAAAGAAGGAAGGAAAAAAAAACAGCTCAATGGCTCTCCCACATGCTCAGAGAAAATATGACCTCATCGTCTTCGGCGCTTCAGGTTATACCGGCAAACTCACCGCCGAGCAAGTCCTCCAGCACACTCCCTCGAGTCTGAAATGGGCTATCGCGGGCCGTTCCCCTCACAAACTTGAGCTGTTGGCCACTGACTTCAATAGGAGGTTTCCGGATCGTGTTCCCGTTGGTACGCCACAGCTCACTTAATTGGCTCGATTGGTCTATTCGCTAATATGGTCTTGGTTGATACAGGAATTTTCATTGCTGACCTTGACGAAGATGCCCTCGACAAGATGGCCAAAGCTACCCGGTGCCTGATTTCTACTGTTGGACCCTTTATTCGGTATGGGACTGCAGTTGTGGAAGCCTGTGCGGTTAATGGGACGCATTATGTCGACTCTACTGGAGAGATTACTTGGGTGAAGGAAATTGTGGATAAGTATCACAAGACGGCGAAGGTCAATGGTGCTATTGTGAGTGAAAACCTGTTTGTGGTGTTTTTTTTTTTTGCGAGCTTTCTTGGGGAAGAGTAGGTTTGCTCATTGGAAAAATAGATGATTCCGCAGTGCGGGATGGAATCTGCCCCCGCCGACTTGGCTGCCCATACTCTAGTCAAGATCATGCGAGACAATTACAATTGCCCGGTTGGAGATGTAACATTTTGTTTGCACGAACTCAAGTATGCCACCCTCCTCGTTGTTTTGAGATTTGAAGCTAACTTCTCATAGAGCAGGAATGAGCGGCGGAACTTTGGAGGTAAATTGTGGCTCTCTGTGTTAACTACTCGGGCTCTAACTTTCGGGTTATAGTCTGGGATGTCCCTTCTGGAACACTCTACTCTGCAAGAAGTTGTCCACGCGACTAGAACTTATGCCCTCTCGCCTGTCAGGGGTTATGATCTGCCGTTTGCGTGGCCAATGCGTAGACACCCTGAATTGGGGATTCTTACAAAATGGATTCAAGCTGTTCCAGATACCGTCTATGTATATCGGAGTTGGGGAACATTTGACAGGGGACAATACTACGGGGAGAATTTTAATTTCATGGAATACCGCCGAGCGAACAACTGGATTTCTGCGGTGTTCTGGTTCTTGATAACGTGCTCGATCACAGTACTCCCGATCTTTGCCCCCTTCAGGTATGGCCTTACCAGTCTGCGCAGACCTGGGGAGCGGTTACTAATGATGTGATACAGGTGGCTTGCTCGAAAATATATTCAACCCGGAGAGGGCCCTACAACTGAGTATGTTCCCGTGTTGCCCTGCGTATTCAAATTCGCTTATATGATGTGTTTTGCGCGCTAATTGGGGTTTCAGACAAATGGCCAAGTACAGAATAGAGTACCGGGGAGTAGCGGAGGCGGACGACGATAGTGAAAACCCCAAAAAGGTTTTTTTGAGGCTTACATATGAAAAGGACCCATACACATGCACTGGAACCTTAATGGTACAAATCGCTATGAGTATCCTGTTTGGCGAGGATATCGAGGCGAAGAAATTGGGCTGCGGTATGCTCACGGCCGCTACCGTTGCTACTCCAGAGTTTTACAAGAACTTGGATAGGGCTGGATTCCACATAGAAACAAGATTGCTATGAGGGGGAACCGGCCCAGGTCACTTAGGGATTGTATAGGTTTTATTAGAACTGTTCGATCAGGTTTATGAGCGTTGGTAACTTGCTTGACTGCACTCGCCCATCTTGATCATTGCTGCTTTTCCAACTCCTTTTGGATCAACGCCACCGCTTCCCTTGCTGAGCCTACTGAGTTTTGATACCTGAAGCGCGAGTGTCAGTCTGTGATTATGTCTATCATTTCGGGAATACATACCCAGCACCAGAATGCCCATAGTGATGACATATAAACCTCCTCTTCCCCTCCACCTCCTTCCACTCAACCTCGATCCTGGGCCCTCCCTTCCTACTCGGCCTCCTCCCAACCTGTTCAGAAATAACCTCAAACTCTCCACCAACCAGTAGCTCTGGAGCCAAAATCTTACACCTCTCCACAATCTTCTTTGACAACTCCTCATCAACTTCAGCATTCCAGTCATCATCGTCCTTGCACCCCCCCAATATCGTCCCCTCCCCCGGCCGTCTGATGACGTACGCAATATACCCCTCTCCGATCCTCGATCTTGCCATTTCCACCTCTCCCCGGACAAGTATTGTCTGACCCCTCGTTGGGAATAGCTTCTCTGATTCAACCGGGTCAACGAGGTCTATTGCCCCCAGGCCGGTACAGTTAACAACACCGGCTGCGTCAGGGACATACTCGAAGACTTCAGTCAGGCTGTCAACTTCGTGCGTGTGTGTTTTCACGCCATGGTCGGCGCTGCGGGAGAGTAGATATGCGAGGTACTTTTGAGGGCTCAGACAGAAGGACTTGTAGCTTATGCCGAAGTGCGCGGTCACCGGGAGGAGCGGATGCGGGTGGGTCAATGGGGTAAAGGCAGGAACTAGACTTGACCACCAGATTGACGCGCCAGAGTTGGCGGTTTCGGGGGTCGGGTGGTCCCAGATGTATGCTGAGGGGATTAGCTGGGGCAGTTAGTGGGAGAAGTATATAAGGTAGTGGGGGGGTGGGATTACGACAAGTCCTGCGTCTTCTTGCTTTACGAGCTCAAGCCAGTGCTCGTAGGTCTCTTTATCAAAGCGCTGGCCTTGGAGGTCGTCGGGCCCAGCGTGGGTTCTCCAGTGCTGTGTATGCGCCACATTAATATTGATATCTCCGCCCATCCTTTTGTAGGCGGAGTCTTACGGCTCCAGCTCTTCACACGCATTACTGGTTAGCAAATGAAAACCTGTGCACTGCAATTCCAAAAAAAAAAAGGTATAGCATACCTGGGGGAAGTGTACTCGATATGGTCATCCCCGGGCCAATACTTTGCAATGATGGTCACCGAGTATCCAGACTCAAGTAAGGTCAGGGCGGTTTGTAACCCGATTACCCCAGCACTACCAATTTTTAGCCTTTGGAATTCTATCGTATTCCCTGCTACCGTATGGTATAATTGGGAGAGACATATACCCTAAGACAACGATTTCTTTTTTTCCGGTAGACATTGTGAGCTTGCTTGCGGCGTGGATCCTTTGGCGGTTGGTTGGTTGTTCTGTGGCTTCCTTGAGTAAGGGTAGTATTTCATAATATTATTATAATAACTCCTTGGTATTGCTGGGAGACGCTAACATGGTACCGGGCGTACGTAAAGCATATATAAACACCCAATACTTCCTATCCCACACACACAAAGGGGCAATCTCACCTTACTGTCCACCCACCCTACCCCTCACACAACCCTCTTCTCAAGGAAGAAAAGGGGGGGGAAAGTCTAGGTCCTCCAGTCCACTAATCTATCATGATATGGGGGAAGAAAGAGATCAGAAGAAAAGAGGAGCATACCCAATCCGAAACCGACTACGGTTTGTGTAATGCTACGAGTAAGTTCTAGAGACCGAAGCTGACATATTGGCTAGGCAACAGTCAAGCTAGGTACATTTTCTACTAAGCTACTAAGCGATATCGGAAGCCCGGCTTCGCAAATACTATGCCACAATTCCTGAAAGGACTAGGGTGGGAAGGGAAAGAGGAAAAGTGTGGAGAATGACTACTTTGGCAAATTGAGTTGGTTTTAATAGAATTGAATTGATGCATTTACTCTGGGGTGGGTAGATGCGATATCTTAGTATTACGCACCGCCCCTGAACATGAGGGCCTCTGGTTTATCTAACTTTACTTGAGTGATTTTTTTAACATGTCTCGCCAGTCCATTCAGCGTGTGGGGAGATAGTCGAGCCCGTCGTCGACGTGCATGCTTGGATGACAAGAAATGACAAGGTAAGGGAAGAGAAAGCCGAGCAGGGCAAAACCCAGGTATTAACCTGCAGTTAGTGCCGACGAGCACGGGGGGCACGTCCCTTGGTGGTGAACCTACTTGTCCTCGGTCTCCTGGAACGGGCTCTCGACGCCGCTAACCTGGCCACAGCATTATCCGCAACTTCGCCTATCCTTTGCTCGAGCCCACGATAATTCGGAGTTTGTGCCCGAACGCTAGTTTGAGCCTGAGCCTGAGCCTGAGCCTGAGCCTGAGCCTGAGCCTGAGCCTGAGCCCTTGCTTCGATTCCGGACGCAATTCCCCTAACCCTCATCCCACCAGAGTCCGAAGCCGGTGCGCTCCTAGCGGGGGCAGGTCCGCTCTGATCAGGACGAGACGGAGGCTGCATAGGTTGACGATTATTCTGGTTCGGCCCCGATGGTTGCGGAGGTGGGCTAGGGGATGCATGGCCGTAGCCCTCGCTGGATGGGTGGTAGCTTGGTGTGCTCTGATCGCTTCTGACGAAAGTCTCCGGAGGTTCGTAGGATGGGGTCTCGGAGGGCATGCGGGAGCGGCGATCGGGTGTAGCAGATTTGGCCGAGGATGTGGCAGGCATCCCAGGTGGTGGGCTATATGGTGGTGAGCCAGAGGCTGAGCGCACGGAATCGGGCAGAGGTTGAGCACGATAAGCAGCAGCAGGAGCGAGTGAGACTAACGGGCAGCCCCACTCGTCACGCCCAATTTGGGTGCCACCAGGTGAAGCACGGGCGCCTGTGGATTGGCTATCGCGGGTGGTGATGGGCCTAGTAGGAGTAGCCTTGCCTGATGCCTCCTGCGTATCTCCCCCGGGGTGATGGCGGTGCGGGTACACTACTCTCAGACTATTGGGCTCACTGCCCGGGTTCCAGGAACGGGGAGCAGCAGGAAGAGCAACGGGACTAGCACTCCTTGCTCGAGGCGGGGTAGCTCGCCGGTCTGGGGCCTGCCCCTCAACCCTATTGTCCGATTGCTGCTGCCTCGGCTCGGAAGGGATCCTGGGGGGATCAGAAAGAGCCGCCACTCGAACCTCTTTGCAATACTGAGCACTGCTATCTCCCGGAAAGTGTGCCTCCAGAAGAGAGTTAGGCCTATGCTGCTGTGGGCGCGCATCAGCAAGCAGTATCAACCTCGAAGCACCATCCCTAGATCTTGACCTTGTAACTGGAGAACCCCCGCTAGATTCCGCCCCCAACGCTCTTCTAGGGCTACCACTATCGACCGCTAGTGGCGGGTGCTCGTGAGGAGAGTTTATAGCCGCCGCTTGAGGATGTAGGAGACTCTTGGTAGCACGCGCCGCTTCTATTGTCACACCAGCCCACTCAGGACGATGTCGGCCCGGCTGACTCGGCTCTCGATTGCGGTGCCCATCCTCCCGCTGCTCAGCCAATTGGTGGTCTGCTGCTGCACTGGAAATTGGTGGGTTGGGTTCTCGGCCATGTGTTGGTTTGGAGAGGGAATTTGCATTAGAGACGTGTGCGTGTTCGTCAGCCTGTGAAGGGGGGCGGCCAGGGAAGGAGAGGGTTGGGCCCGCCGCTTGGCCACAGGTAGGGTTGGGTAGCACTTGGGGGGGCAAAGCAGTCAAGGGAGCGCACACAGGCTTGCCAACATCCCCAGAAGGCCCACGGATAGGAGTGGGGGCTGTGGGGGCGACTGGCGGGGGTGTACTTGTGCGGGGAATGTCTGCGGTGGATATATACTTTCCCTCCAGTACTGGGACTGGAGCTGAATCGACTAGTTTGTGCCCTTCAACTAGGAGTTTAGCGAGAAGTGGAATTTGACCAACTACCTCAGGAGTCAGATCTGGTGTTCTCGGAGGAGCAGGATTACTCATAGGAGGCGGTATATGCGCAGGCGAAGCAACTGCAGAAGCCCCTAGCGGGCAACTAGGCAACGGAGGCAAACGCGCAGGCATACTAGGCGCAGATACAGAGCCAATACCAGGAATCGAAACCGGAGAGGGGATATATCTATCTCTCCCCCGAACATCAGGGACAGACCGACCTCCCAAAGCTGATGCTGAAAACCCCCCAGTACCGCTGCTACTAGATCTCTCACCACCAGGACCTATCGCCGGGGCCAACTTCATTGATAACCCTCTGGGTCTCGCGGGCGCCACTGGTCTCACTATTTCTCTTTTAAGGACGGGGGGTGATGCGCCTTTTTCTCCTAGGACGCTTACAAGCTTCTCACGAGGTTTTCTAGCCAGAATCATATCTTGTTCCATTTTTGCGTCGGCCTCCATTTCTTCGTCCGAAGGTATCATAGGATCCCAAGGGTAGCGAGGGTCAAATTTGTTGCAAGGGACGTAGTCCGGGTCAGTGGGAAAGGATGGCATGCTTGTTTGAGAAAGAGCTCCCCTTTTGACAGAATTATTATCCATTCGAACGAGGAGATTCGATAAAGGGGCAGGGTGAAAGAATTATGAGGGAATCGCGAGTTTGAGGTGCTTGTGTTTGGGGTGAATGGAGGATGGTGTGTGGTGTGGAGGGAAGAAAGGGAAGAACGTAGGGATAGACGAGGGGTCATAGGTGAAAGCAAGAGCTGGATACCGAGGGAGCTACCGTGGGACCTAGGTTATGGTGTTAAACTTCTAGACCTTAGAGATGCGCGCTCTGTAATTCTCAGGCCTCAGGGCTGCGCGTTGGAGTACAGGTGCCTTCTTGACCTATACCATGATGATTATGGTTATTATGTTTAAGTATTTCCTCTCTTTTCTACGCTATGCTATTTCTCTATTTCGATGCTTGCTCTTATTCTCCCTTTCTGGCTATGATACTATATTTTCGATCCAGCAAGAGAGGAAGGAACGTCGAGTGATAGATTATGTTCCATCGAGTGACCCACTGTGAAAACTATCTGCGGAGACCTAGAGAGAATTTCTGATGCGAGGTTATAGGTTTTTGCAACAAAAACAAAAACGGACGGGGTTTGCAAATTCATTCGGAGTGCGGCATGCTGGGTCCTTGGGCCCAAAATCGCGCCTGGCTCCTAGGAAGCTTAGGGTCGCGGTACTGGAGGATAGAAGGCACCGGAACCCTCAAAGATGTGAAGCCTCTTTTTCCGTTATTAAGCTTTCTCTCCTTCCCCAAGCGGACTCCCCTCATCACAACCAACTCGCCTGTTAGGCGAATGAGCAAACAAACACCTTTCAAAACGATCCACCCCAGCGCATCTACCAATGGACGTAATCCCAGAACTCAACCTCCCCGGGTTATCCCCAACCGCTGCGAGAGCTTCCGCCTTAGCCCGCTTCACCTCAGATGGGGACCTAATCCCGGATGGGCCCCCCAGCGAAATCTATATGTACCACCCTGATGACTTCCAAGACGAATATCGCGAGTCAATCTTCCGGAAACGCGTCTTCCATTACTTCGAGGGTAGATGCTTCGAAGAATGTACCCCGTGCATAATCTGGCTTCTGAACTGCTGGAGCAAAGAATTCGGGTCTTTCTGCCTCGACCGGGTCAATACGTTTATCACAACGTTAGGACCAGGGCACTTTGATAACGTGAGATTCCAGGCACCGCAAGATGTGACCAAGTTTGACACCCCTTCCCCCATTTTTTTTCATTTTTTTTCACGAGCCAGAGTAGGTCGCTAACCAGACGCGAGGAGAGAAATAAAAGATGTATAGACTTCCTCTGGGACTTCATTATCCTACACTCCTGGACACCAATGTCATACAGCTGTACGAAGGCCGCAAACCCAACCGCCACCAAACTATCCAAGCGCGAAACCAGCGCTGGAGATAGCACCAACACAAACACAAGCAACACAGCCCCTCCCCCTAATAACAAATTGGCCACGCTCTGGTGCAAAACCCACGTGCGGCACCTCGTGGGCCGTCTCGATGTCTGCTACGCCCCATGCGCCCCCGTCTTCTCCAAGTGGAGCGCGTCCGGCACGCAAATGCACCAGTACTACGATCCGCCACTGCACCAGGTCCCTCCGCCCGAGGAACGGCAGGGCTTCTGGACCGAGCGCGAGGCGATGTATGCCCTCAAAGACATGCGCGAGGCCGCGAGGAAGATATCCGCCAAGGAGTTCGTTCACTCGGACGTGCAGACTCTGCTGAGGAGGACAGATCTCAACTCCTTGGTGGAGAGGTACTTCTACATGCTGGATAGGGGGGAGTTCAGGTTTCTGGAGAGGGTGTCGGCGCGGGGGAACGTTCTTGGGGGGCTTGTCTGAGTGGGTGCTTCGTATCGGGAGTGGAATGGGATCGTGGAAATGTAAAGCCTCAACTCACTCGTATTTTATGAGGCGCTTCGATTAAACTTTTATATTATACCATTCTATTCTGTTCTATTCCCCCCTTTTTTTCCCTCTAAATTTTACAGTTTACGTCGAGTGAGATGTTATGCAACTACAATTTACGTAATCATTTGAGCTCAAGAATAACTGGCTCTGGGCCCCTGGCGTGCTCTTTACCCGCTCCGATGGCGTAAGCTCACGTGGATGGATGGATAGATAACCGACCATCCATACCCCAAGGTCCCAGCCAGTTCCCGCACTTTACCGAGCTCTAGACCATAAACCGCTCCCCATCCCAAACAAACCCCAGACTTTCCATTCCAAGTCTCGTATCCACCAGAATCCAACGGGGTATCACACACACAATTGCAACTTTATACATTTCTATCATAATATACCCCATTTTTTTTCTCAGAAGCGACACAATGGCTCTACGCGGGAGAATAAGTAAGTACACACTTACCGTAGCCACCGTCTATATACAAGTGTGCACTGTAGAAAGAAGTACGATAACTGATTGGAGATACGATAGTTAACCCAGTACTCTTGTATACCCCCCCCCCCTCCATTCCCCACCTCTCACTTTCCCTCCAGCAATTCTGGGGGAAGTTCAGATACAATAATCTAATATCTGTGGTGTGACGCACGATAAGTATCTGCGACCTCCAAGAGAAATTCCGCACAGCAATATACGGCTTCGATAAATGGTTCCTCCTCCTCCCTCCCTCCTTCCTCCATCCCTCCCTCCATCCAACTAAATAGCTAACAAAACCCCAGCGTCCTAACCGCCCAAAAACTTCTAAAAGCCGGTTCGTCCTCAACCATCTACCCCCCTCCCCCCCCAATTCCTACTAATCCTATGGAGAAAACCAAATTAGGCCAAATCCTCCAAATCCCAACATACGCCACAACCCAACTATCCTCAAAACTCGGTCCCATAGTGCCAGAGCTCCACCCGCTCCTGGCGGACGCTAGATTCTTGGGGGACAAGTCCCTCTTCAGCATGATGACGCCCGAACTCCGCGCGCGCCTCGACGGGGAGGGCGACGGTGGGAAGAAGTCCGTCGCACTGGTCGGGATAGAGAGCCACATATGCGTGTTGCAGACCTGTCTCGACTTGTTGGCTGCCGGGCATCGGGTTTACGTCATTGCGGATGGGGTGTCGAGTTGTAATCGGCAAGAGGTGCCGGTTGCGCTGGAGAGGATGCGGCGCGAGGGCGCAGTGGTCACGACCAGCGAGAGTTGGCTGTATGAGGTTATGGGGGATGCCAAGATTTCTGAGTGAGTTATTGTGGCTTGTGTGGGTGTTCGTGGAAAGGAGGAATGTTGGCTGATGCGGTTGTGCTATAGGTTCCGGCGGATGGCGGGGTTGGTGAAGGAGTCGAAGGAGTCGACGACGTTGGCGCTTCAGTCGCTTTTGTAATGGTCGTGAATGGTTACAGAGTGGGTTGGTAGCGAATTCTTATTATTGGCCTATGGTGCTTTGTCCTGGCAGTGTGCAAACAGATAGCCTTCTGAATATTCCCTTAGGAAGCACAAGCCCGGATTATGGAAAGTGATTATCTAATGTATCATTTGGCTCTGATTCATTCTTCGCCGAGCCCCTCTTAGATTCCTCTCTCACGAGAAACCACAGACGAATCATCCACCCTCACCCTCGTTCCTCCTCCTCTCCAGATATGAATACCGTTGGGAAATATCAACAAAAACGATAAAAAAAGCAAGTCAGATATAACCCTTCCAGCCACCCGCGAAACCCTGCAAAGTACAACTAAATACGGCAAGTGATTTTCCATGAAGGCCTTCTAAGAATGAATTCAAGAGCACATTGGGAAGAAAACCCGGGAGCCATCTGAGGCAAAAATGAAGGGAAAAAAAAGACTAGGAGTTCTTAAATTTGGAGAAAAAGAAGCCGCTCTAAGAAAGAAACTTTCCCCTTTAAAAAGAAAAAAAGAAAAAAAGAAAAAAAAGAAAACCTTGGCCCATTCTGATAATTTAGGCCGGTTGCCATTCTATTGTTGTCTATTCAGCTGTGGTCTGAGCAGATGTCTTTGGAGTCATCCAGTGGAAAGCCGAAGCTCCTCCAACCACGTTTGTTGACTTAGCCTTGGGAGGGTGAACCGACCCTGCTTTAGGGAAAGAGTTTCCCACCTCCGCCGAGCTAACCCTGCGTTGAGGACGGCTGATCGTCTTATCCCAGTTTCCACTCGCCCCAGCACTCAAAGACGAATCAGTCCTAGAAAAGCCCCCTCCTGGGGGACGGGGCATGGGACCAATGGCGGAAGGGGTATCCAGCTCCGCCGAACTGTTTCCACCGGAGCCATCTTCTGTTTGATGGTTGGCTCTTGCCTCAGAAAGGGAAGACGATTTCGATGTGCGTAAAACCTTCATTCCGCGGGAGGATGCCCGAGATGTCTTGGCTGTTCCTGTCCCGCTGTCATCTCTCCCTTGAATGGTTACTTTTCTCCAAGAATCCCAAACTGGCCCCCCCTCCTTTGTGTTCCCAGTTGCCGCTTCTCCAGACTTGGCAGCACTTGAACTCCACGAGCCTCCCCCTTCCCCATCACTCCTAGTCCTGCGCTCAGCGTAATACGAGCTCTTCCCATCCTCTTCTTCATTTGAAGATGTCCCAACATCATCAGCCAGATCAAGCCTGACCCCATATTCCCCCTTCCGGTCTTCTTTCCTTTTCTTCTCCATGCCACTTCCAACTGAGTATATGCTGTTCCTCCTAACACTAGTATACTTTCTTGGCGTGTCATCGGGTTCTAAGGAAGATTCAGGGGAGGTCATTGTTGTTCTGCTGATAACGGAAGCCTTCCGCCCGCGTACGGGCTTCGGTGATGACACAGGAACATGAGATCTTTGTAGATTATCTATAGCCATTCCGGGTGCATCGGGTTCGTCGAACCGACTATGTTTCATAAAAGTGGTGTCCTGTTCTTTGCGGCCTTCCGTTTGTAATAAAGGACTCAGAAGGTCCCCTGAGAGCTGATCACCAATGTGTGTTGTACAGACGTCCGAGTAACACCCATGGGTCTCCGGCCGATGAAAAGGAACAAACATTTTCCGCCCATCATCTACTTGCAATAGCAGCTGACTCTGAGAAAATAGCACATCACCCATGTGATCCGACATGAAGTCACTTCCTAGAAAAATTCCCACTTCGTCTCCTTCCCCACAATCCCCTTTTCGATTGGGCATTACGCTGAATCGAATGTTGAGTGACGGGAGGTTGTGTTGCCCGCCTCCCCTTGTTGGCTGTTGAATTGTGGCATCGGGGAGGTGTAAGGATAGGTTAATCTTGTATTCGCCACTCGCGTCTTTATTGATCCGATCCTGTAACCCAAACCGAGTGATCAATGATACACCAATCAAAGACTTGACAGAACCAGTGCAAACAACAGCGTATAGAAACGGAGTGGAGGAGGAAGTAAGGTCAGGCAAACAACGGATAATGGCTGGTGCTGGTCCAGAGGGTGGGGCGGGAGATCGGCGAGTCTCGCAATCAAGAAGTTCGAGGTTCTGAAGTGGAGGATTGAAAGGCACACCACCATTGATCTCACCCTCGAAGAAGGAGCTGTTATCGCCATACGAACGCATTGAGCTTTGCCTTCCATCAGATTTATGGTCAGATTTATGGGAGGAAGATCTCTCAGTCATGGGGAAACCTCCTAAGCTACTACCACTATTCCGATGACCAAAATAGTCATTCGAACTTTGAGAATCATGAATCCAGTGGTTCTGAATAGCACTGTCGTCAAAACGTACACTATTTGCCCTAGATGCACCCCTCCTCGGCACGTCGACTTCATCCAGCTGTAGTCCCGCCAATAAGTTGTGCTGATGTTCTTCGAAACCGCTGAAATCTTCTAGTGGCTCAGGGTTGTTTGTTTCTGCATATCAAAGAACCGAATGTCAGCTTGGCAAAGCTAAAACCTTTGAGGGTCAAGAATAGAGGGGTCAGATAAGGAACCCTGAAATGTGAGCATACGTTGTGCAAACGAGTTGGAACTAAGCATTGGCGGGAAAGGAGATGGCGTGCCCCAGAGGGAGCGTATCCTCGATTCATCCTGGCGTTGCTCCAGCCTATTGAGTCTCTCGGAGTGCTGGGTGAGACGCTCGGTGTGCTCGAACTGGGAGGCTTTTAACAATCTTATCTCGTCTTGGAGTTCTTGCAACCCCCACATGTGCTGAGGATGATTGAACGTATCCATCCCCTAGGAGAACATGCACAACCCGTTCCAGAGGGCAACCTCACCCCCGAATGGCCTCCTTACTAGCAATATTCTTCTCCAGTCGGCGATGTAATATTGTGGTCTATTATATACGTGCTAGCAAGCCTTTGGACGGAAAAGAGGCGAGATTGTACGATAGTTCGGTAAGATCCTTAGCGAATTTTAGTGTACCGCAGGTAATTGTTTGAAGAAGGGATTGTTTCCACAGAGAGCGATGGGTTGGTTTGGGATGCCTGAATGTGACCTCAGGAAGAGTGAAACGGCCGGAAGAGCGTGTCAAAGTAAAGCACAGCAATGCCGACCAAAGCCAAAGATATAGGGGCCGTAAGGGTACTGTACTAAGGCGTTTGTAAGGGGCACGAGATGATACGGCGCCGGCAATAGATAACTATGAAGCAAAGGTGTGGGGAGATGCCGATAAGACGGAGGATTGCAGATGGTGACGGCGATAATTCGGGCTTCTGTTCTTTCTGGGGGAAATTCCTCTGCTGCTTTCTTGTTTTCTTTTTTCTTTCTGGGTTTTTGACAGCAGACACAGGGAAAGGATTTAGCTTGCAATTTCTGCCGCAGTACAAGGGACGTAGGAGGTACAGCCGGTCAGGAGAAGGAAGCTCAAAAATTCGTCTGAAGGGAGGGTTGGATGAAGGGCGCGAGTTGGGGCTCTTGCGCCTCCAAATTCCTTTGAGATTTAATCATTCACGCGGGTGGCCAGAAAAAAGGGCAAGCTAACCTAAGCAAATGGAAATGGTGCAGCAACACAACTTTAACCTTCCTTCATAATATGCTACCCCCGCCCAAGCAGCTAAGAAGCCCGCCACTCTGATGCGTGCGGACCAAGCGTGAAATATCGGGACCGCTCCGCCGCAAATCCGATCCTGGAATGAAATACGGTAGGATACGAAACCGGCTTTGGGGAAGGTACTGATTGTATTCTGCCTTGGCAGCCCTCCTGCTTGCACGAGTCATACCGGAGGGCCACTGAACTGCCTGCCGATCCAGTTGTACAATTCATTGCCGTCGAATTGCGAGCATTGTTAGCATGAAAACTAATGAAGGCTTCGTCACAAAACGCCACTACACAGCACCGTGGATCGAAGAATAGTATCTTGACTTCTACAGTGAGAACCGAGCGCCTTGTAATGGGCAGCGCGGTAGAATTATTCTAAATCCACGGCCCAGTCTAGTGGAAAGATCTAAAGTCTGAGATTATATAGCACCATGCGTCCTAGCCCAACAGCACTGGGAATCACGTCTGAATCCTACGGTAGTAATAATACCGGTAAGGTAGGGCATCCACTGTACAGTACCAGTGATCACAATAGCAAATTTCATTTGGAGTGAGATGCTTGAATGTGCACCTCCATCTACAATAGGCCAAAGGTATGGCGACTATTTTGTTATCTTGTGGTATTGTATAACAGCTTCCTTTGACTGACCGCTCATCCTAAAATCGACTGACCACTACTAAGGCTGGTACTAGCGATACGGGTCTCTATCCCGTCTAGAATCCTTCCCGTAGGTGCTAATTGGCTGCGAAGCGACTGCACATCAGGCTTGGCCGTAGGTGTAGAAATTGGATTTGGGAGCATTGTCGTGGCGCGGGAATACGAATTCTAAGTTCTCGGGGTCGAGTTCAGGAATGTTTCCCCGAATGGTCTCTAAAACCAGGTCGTACAAAATCTTGTACCTGAGCGAGGTGTTAGCGGGAACCATATTGTGCTCGCAATATTGCGAATGCGAGGGCAGTCCGGATTGCGATGCACCAACCCTTTTGGCTCGAAGTGAAGCCCTAGGGAGTCCAGTCAGCTTTGGTATTCCACTGCCGTTCACCCCACCCTCCCGGTAGTCCAATCCAGTAGGTCAATCAGGTACGGGATGAGCTGCTCTCAGCCTCTTGCATCATTATTCTGCCAAGTCATGGGTAGAAACCCTTACCATCCCTGAGAAGCTCTCCCAATTTCTCATTCTCCGGGAGCTCCTTTGATCCTAGGAGTGGATTTCCCTCTTCCCACCCCCCAGCATACTGCATGAAAGCCTCCCAGAGATTTACGGTAGGGATACCGAGAGCCTTCCCGACCTCCAGTGCAGCGTCGGCATACCTTTTCGTATTAGCGGCTAACCTCTGTACACCTACAATTCCTCTCTCAAGATCATGTTCTTGTGTGCGGTATTCGCAGATTGGGGGAGGGGTAATGAGAAGAATTTTCGGGTTATGGGCCACCAGTAGAGGATGGTTTATGATTCTCTTCAAGGTTTCAGAGTACTGATCAAGAGGGACATGTTGCCTATTATCGGGGAGTGTTGCATCATTTGCGCCAAAGAAGACGGTCTGATCCTCAATGGTGAGAAAATGTCTCGAGAATAGCGTCAAGCACTACAACCAAAAAATGGAGGAAACGCACGATGAGTCTTATCCTGGAAGTTGTATTAGGCGGGGGAATGATCTTCGGGATAATTTCCAATGCATGAAGAGTGTTGTACCCGCTGCGCGATACGGCATCCCGAGGATTGTAGCCTAGGTTTTAGCAAAAGCCGAGAGCAACAATCTGGATACCGGTACCGGTATCCAACTTGTATGCGGTGCCAAACGAACCCGAATCCTCTGCCAATCACCTCGATCTTTCGCCTGTAGACTAGAAAAATCGGCTCAACTCGGGTGGGTGGGGGAAGGGGGGGCTTTGGACGGTTATCAAACCAGCACTTACTATCTGTAAGAGCAGCACCAAATCCAAATCCTCTGATCCACACAACCCAGAGTCAGTTTCACGGAGTCTGATATCATTCCTGGGTGCACCGAAACTTACCTCGTCTGCTCGTATGATAACTCAGTGATCGAGTCTCCAAAGAGGACAATCTTGTCGTAATCCACAAACGCCATACTGGGAAAAGTTGGTTGCGCGGTACCGTAGACGATGTTTATTTACACTCTCCTTCCGGCCTCTTTTATATAGTATGATGTATCATAATATTATCATAGAAGGCAAGCCAGGCAGCCAAAATTCCGAACCCTATCAGTGACAAATACCCTAGAAACGAGGGCTTAATCAGCCACAAACTTGCAGGGGATTTGGAAATATAATTTGACCGAGGGTGAAAGTTTTAAAATCCACGTCCATTTGCCTACCGTATTATACTAAACAGACTTCACTACCGGTACTATTCTAGCACTTGTATTATACGATACGGCAATTGGAACGGATTGCTGCCCATAACGAAATTAACCGAAGACCCGGATTGCACTCGAGTACCGGTATTATACTCGCACAGCACGGTACTAGTAACACCCTGTTCTGAAGTGCCGGTATCTTCCTTGTGTACGAGTACTCGCACGGGTGGATATGGACATGAGGAATAGAGCACAGCTAGCATTGGCAGAGACGATCTGGAAGCACAGATAGCATACCCGCGCAACCCCTCTATCTATCAGGGTAGGACAGCGGAATGCCCTGCGGCAATTGCGCTACCGGTAGTCGGGACCGAAAGGCATGCAGAACAAAAATGCGCTCTGCCCTTATAATAACCTTTACCCCACTTGCTTTTTGGATCGCCCAAAGGGCCGGACTTTGGGCAAAGATTCCTTACAGTAGTGCGAGAATTGGCGGTGAGAGTCAGTGTCATAACTATTGCCGATATTACCGGTAAGGCATTGCAGAGGTGGACCCTTCCTTCCCTCTCTCCCACCTTCCACCTTCCACCTTCCCCACTCCTCCTCTCCCTCCTCCTCCTGCCTCCCCATAGCTGTTGGGTAACCTACTGTTCAGTTTCACCACATTAATTCACTCGGGTCTTGGCATACAGGATATTGTGTGTGCAATGTCATAAATTTAATGCAGCACCCCCAGTTTTTTGGCGGCTCAACAAGCACTTCATCAGAGCTCCCAAATTTATGTTGCCTAAGAGGAAGGGGTGGCTTGCAGGGTAGACTATCCTTTGCTAGGCTGCCGGTGTGAGTTTCTCATAACATGGCAGCGCTCAGAAGCCCCCCTATGGTTACCCCAGCTCCTCCAACTCTCCTCTCCTGCACTTGTCTCCACACGTGTAGCATCTGAAGATACTGCCATTGTCACAAGACTACCCAGCCAGCGAAAAAAACCTTGTCTCATCTTTTAGTACTTTATCCGAGAAACAAGTAACTGTACAAGTACGGGTAGCCATAGCACCGGTAATTTTACCAGTGGACAAAAAGGCGTTGTTACGCTGTGCGACTGGCGAAGGGAACGCGTATTCTTAAACTATCAAAATCTAAATGTTCATGATGTTTTGGACTCTTGTGGACAAATTCTGCCGGTGCCGTAATCTGGTAGGAGCTGTAATGAGGCTGCAGTCTTCCGTTCCGAAAATCAAACACATCCTACTCGAGTACCCGTGCTGCCCCCATGTCTGAGTGCGACTAGGGATTCCGCCTCATGACGACGGGCCCGCGTCCCACCCCCAAGATGCCACTCATCTGCCATAACTATCACGCGTGCCGAACTTTACTCCCTTCCTTTCTTTGATCTTTTCCTATCGCACTCCTCTCACCGAACCCTCCATCATTCTATCCGAGTCGTGGCTTGTTCACAGTGGTTTTGTTCCCCTTATTGCCCTTGCTGTTTTGTTGCTGTGAGGTTTTTGCTACCGCCCCGCTTGGATCATGGCCGACGACGGCAAAAGTATGTCTGGCCAACGCCAAGTCCCGGAGGGGGATGTGAGAACCGGGAGGAGAAGTCGAAGTCATCTCCGAAGACTCTCTGCTTCTTCCAGAGATAGGGATATGGAGCAAGACGAGCGGTCCAGCTTACTTGGGGGATCAGGCTCCGGGGAGCAGAGAGACTATCAAACAGTTCCGGGAACCCCTCGACACAGGCTTTCCCGACATCACTCCTCACATTCTCCGATCGCTAGTCGTCCTAGCAGAGTTCCGTCATTCTCACAGCGTTTGAGCAGAGCCCTATCAAACTACGATCTCAAGAGTAGGAATAATGAGTCACTTTTGGAGGATCGTGTTTGGTATGATCAGGTCGGTATCCCGCCAGTAGAAGCTCAAGTGAAAGACGCTTACTAACCTTCTGCTCATAGTTCACCTCGACTGGTATGTCTCGGAAGCATTTGTGTGCGACTGAATTTGGTTCAGACTATCAGGATATTGTGCATGGAAACTTACGGTTGGCATAGATTGGATCAATGACTCGATAAAAGATGCCCATCGAGTGAAGGCTCTGAGGGCTCGCAAGGATTTCCGGGGCAGAGTCTACGCTTGGTTCGATGGCGCCCAAGGATGGATTTTGGTTGCGATTATTGGCTTTGTGACAGCCTCCATAGCCTTTTTCGTAGATGTTACGGAAAATGTCTTGTTCGATTACAAAGAGGGATATTGCACGAGTGAGTCCTCGTGACCGTTCGGCCGTTACTCTGGTTATTGTGCAAGTGTGAACTGAGATCTGGTGTTACGCAGATGGGTGGTATTTCAGCAAAAAGAAGTGCTGTTTAAGTGACACTAGTCGGTATATCATGCTGAATGACGAGAGAAATTCACTAATGATATGATAGCGAATGAGTTCTGCCCTATGTGGAGGACTTGGTCACAAGCAATTACCAAGTCTGAAGTACCTACTGAGCACATTGACTATATTGCATATGTTACGTTGACGGTGGTCCTAGCCACTGCTTCATCGCTACTTACCATGACTACTCGCACAGTTTACCCTGGGGCCCTGCAGATCCAGACCGTAGACGAAGATCTCTCACAAATTCCAGGTGGGAGCTCCGCTGCTGAAGCGAAGGCCGCTAATTCCTCACCGACTGTTTACTATTCTGCTGCTGGTAGTGGTGTAGCAGAAGTCAAAGTGATTTTGTCTGGATTCGTTCTCCACGTATGCTCTCTCTAGTAACTTTAACTGCCGGTTTCTATATTAAAATTCGTGAAGGGGTATCTCGGCTTAAAAACCCTTGTGGTTAAATTATTCGCCTTGATTTTAAGCGTTTCTTCTGGCCTGAGTTTAGGAAAGGAAGGGTGGGCTCAATCTCACTCGGGCGGTCTACTGGGACAGGTGTACTGACGTATTATAGGCCGTATGTTCACATCGCCACTTGCGTGGGAAATATTGCCTGCCGTCTATTCTCCAAGTATAACCACAACGATGGTACTTCGTACCGATCCTTAAAGCAATGGTTGTAAATGTACTCACTTCAGAAGGCAAGCGCAGGGAGGTTCTGAGTGCTAGTGCTGCGAGTGGGGTTGCAGTTGCATTCGGTGCCCCAATCGGCGGAGTTCTTTTTAGTCTTGAGGAAGTTAGGTAGGTTCCCATATGTGGTGTGGGGTGACCGGTAAATCATCTGACGGTCTGAAGCTACTATTTTCCCTCAAAGACTCTGTTCAGGACCTTTTTCTGTTGCATTGTAAGTGGATTCCTGTCACCCATGGTTACGGAATTATTACTTATATCATACCCTTAGGTGGCTGCCTTGTCGTTGAAATTCCTGAATCCGTATGGGACAAATAAGATTGTGCTCTTCGAGGTTCGATACACTTCTGATTGGCATATATTTGAGCTCTTTGTATTCGTGTTTTTAGGGATGTGCGGCGGCGTTTATGGTGCCTTTTTCATTAAGGCTAGTAAATTCTGGGCAACTACATTCCGACGAAACAAATTTATCAAGACCCACCCGGTTCTGGAGCTTAGTCTTGTCGCTCTTGCCACCGGCTTGATATCTTACTGGAACAGATACGTCAAACTGGCAGTCAGTGAGCTCCTCTTTGAGCTTGCGAGCCCTTGTTCCGGGAGCCCGTCCAACCGCTCAGGACTTTGCCCGAAGCCCGATGAAATACCAAGTACTATATTATACCTTTTGGTTGCTTTAGCCATTAAAAGTGTCCTCACGTATGATATGTTCCCTTCTCCGGTATTGGGTCTGGTACTAATCCGACTAGGGTTGTTACCTTCGGAACCAAAGTTCCCGCCGGAGGTAGATCAATATTTTTGCGTTATCTATGCACAAAAGCTAATTAATTCGCAGTTTATGTACCCACCATGGTTATTGGTGGTATTATGGGACACGCTGTTGGCCTGGCTGTGGAATACGCAGTTTAGTAAGTTGGTTACGTCCACTTTGGCACTGGGACATGGCTGATGTTGGATCAGTAAATTTCCGCACTCACCTATATTCGCTTCTTGCCCAGTCGGCGGAGCTCCATCAGCCTGTGTAACTCCAGGCGTATACGCTCTTGTAGGTCACTTAATATGTGCCACTATTGATCCTGAGGAATAACAAAATGCAGGTTTGCGCAGGTGCAGTTATGTGCGGGGTTACTAGGCTATCAGTAACACTTGCTATCATTTTGTTCGAAATGACCGGCAGTCTTGATCATGTCTTGCCGTTCTCGTTAGCAGTCCTTGTATCAAAATGGACTGCGGACGCCATCGAACCCCTAAGCATTTATGTTTGTAATCGTCTATTCCATTGGAGATATACTCCGCTAATAATTGCCAGGATCTTCTTACTGCCTTAAATTCCTACCCATATCTCGATACGAAAATACGGCCTGTGTTTTCTTCCCAGCTCAGTGACATCACACCGAGGCCACGACCGGAGCGAGTGATAGACATCACAGATTCGATTTATGTTCCTGCCGACGAGCTTCGCGAAAAGCTACAGATGCTGCAGGCCGTCGGAGAACTCGATGGTGGGCTACCAATTGTTAGAAATAACATCCTTGTTGGCCTTATCCCTGCTCCGGACCTAGAGTTTGCTCTTGACAATCTACAATCCCCCGAGCAGGATGAGCTGTGTTGCATGGAGCCTAAGGGTGAGTGGTCAGACGGGGGATCCGACGACGACTCCATAAGAGACCCAACATATTTTTCTCCGTACATCGACCCTGCGCCCGTTGCACTAGAAAGGCACTCGCCGATGGAGTTGGTTTATGAGTGTTTTGCCAAGTTGGGGTTGAGATATATGTGCGTATTACGGGATGGCCAGTTTGATGGAGTGGTATGTATCCCGAAAGCATCCGCGGTATCTTCACCAGATATATTACTAACAACCGTTCAGGTTCACAAGAAGACTTTCGTAAAGTACCTGATGGAAGTCACCGAAGGCAAGGTTGAATAAACGAACAGTTGGGCCATCCCCCAATTTCTCTTCCTCCCGGCACCTCTCGCATACCGAAGACCCACTCGCTATTAGTTCGACAATGCTGGCTAGATTACTACCGTGCGCGTGCATTCGATTATCACCTCTCTTATCCTATTATTTTATTGTGTATGCATTGCCGAAGACATTGGTTTTTCATATTTGGGTTCTTATACACCCTCCCTCATGCTCGATATCATTGTGCTTTTTCTTCTCCATTGGCTGGTAATTCCGTGTTTGCTTTTTTCTTTTTTCCTCTCTTTCCTCTGGTTTTCATTTTACATATTTACTGGTGGTCGTATGGTTCTGGAGAGAGAGGGGATGTTCGGCATAGTAGATAATTAGCCTAGTAAAATCGTTGTAGCCTATTCGCAGAAGTGGATGGGAAGGTGGGCCTACCCCACACGGAGGCCGCAGTGACGAGTGATGGTATATGATAGAGGTGCCTGGCTGATTGGGCGATAGAGGGATTCCTTATGAGGCTCTAGATAGTACACGCCGAAAGCGATACCTCTTATAATTTGGGTCCCTCTTGTACTTTTGGGGTAGCGTATATGGTCGGTCAGCGCGCATGGCTCCAGCGTGGAGCTAGTCACAAAAATCACTCGACCAAGTCATTGCAAGGCGTCAAAAAGTCACAATATCAGCGGGAAGAGCGGCCCAGCGCTGCTGTGAGCATCTGAAGCCCAAGGGCCCAATCAAGCCCGCTCGTTATCCGCCTTGCTCTCTAATAGATTATCCCTCCGCACCCTGATGGCTGCATCCTCCTCCAATCTCCTCTGTACAATGGCGGCGATCTCCCCAACCTTGACCAGCGCGATCTTGGCGCACCGGAGCAAGCTCAATGCATTGATGGCCAATCCGCCGGCTTTTGCAATCTGACATAGCTCACCGAACTTATTGAGCGTGATCGTCATGTCCCCCTGCCTTAGCTGCTCTTCCTGCAATGTGGTATCGACAAGGCATACCTCGCCGTCGAGGTAGAATGAGAAAGTGACGCAGATGGGAACGTGTAGAATGGACAGGGGCACGGGGACACGCTCGGTCATGGTATGGATGGTGACCTTCTCACCCTCGACCGAGACGTCCGGGCGGCGGAAGTGCTGGAGCGCGGCTACCACAGCTATGCATGAGGCGTCGACAAGAGCGCCGTCGTGGGAGAGGAAGTGCACGTCTGCGCGGATCTGCCAGCACTTCTGCCCAGCAACGATGCAGAGGGATTCAGTGTCTAGCGCGTTTGACCGACGAATGGCTTTTTCGATAAGGCGGGAGAGCAGGACTTCTTGTTCGGTTTGACTATGTTCGGGATTAGTGGGTTATTGGGGAATGAAGGAAGGGAGGGGGAAGTTTATTGTTACCGGCCGGTTTCGAAAGCTGGGGAGGCCATGGGGCCTAGTTCTGTTGTTATTGTGAAGATTCCTTCGAACGGACGGTCGGTGAAGGGCTTTACTACTTCTGCAGAGACACGGGCAATGACTCTGGGGATAGCGCCAATATTAGCAGCTCATTATTCATTCACTTGAGCGTTGAAGTTCAGGTGCGGGGGGTAGTAATTGGGCGGGTGGGCATACCGGGTCTTTCCTAATCGCACATCTGCGAGCCCATAATCATCTCCGAAGTTAAGCTCCAGCTCTCTAAAGGCGTCCAAGTCCCGGCCGTCGATTCGGAGCTTTTGGCTTAGCGCGTCGAGAATGAAGTTCCTTTCGTTAAATGTCGGATCTAGCTCCCTCGGCATTTCGTCGTATTTTGAGTATGATAGCAGAGGGATTTGTTGTTGGTAGTGTGAATTTGCTTGTTTGTGGTCGGTTGGTGGGGATGGAGGATAAGTTTGAGCAAGTCCTGGCGGTTTACTTATTGGCAAACTTTCCAAAACGCGGCTGAAAAAGATAGGGTGTGGCGCGGAAACTCGCTTGTGGGTTCAGGGTGCCACAAATTCGGGCATCAGTTTTTAACTCCAGGAAACTTCTCCCAGGACAACCTTTCTCATTTCAACAACCCCCTTCCGCCCAACCTTACAGGCTATTTTCTTTCTTTCTTTCTTTCCAAGCACTAAAACGATAAATCTTTCACAATGACCACAGCTCATAGGTACGGTTTTTTATTGTCTTTTTTTGGGAGTGGAGGGATAGAGCATGAGGAGAAGGAACATTGGCTAATGTTTGCTACTGCAGACCAACCTTCGACCCCGCTCGCGGAAAAGAAGCTCCCAAGGGGCCAGCATACCACCAGCGTCTCCTACCAGCGCATACAAAGCTAAAGGTTCGAAAACCTGGTCAGGGCGGTGACGCAGACAGCGAAGTCCGAGATCTTCGCGCAGAGCTCTTGAAAGCAGAGGCAACGCATTTTGCTAAGAAAGGAAAGGGAGTTGCTCTACCAGAGGCAACCGGAGCTAAGTCTCCTGAGAGGGTAGAGGGTAGTGGGCAGAAGAGAGCTATTGGGAGCTCTGGGGACAGTGATGATGATGCTGGGGGTGAACCAGAGGAAGGTAACTTGGAAGCGAAGAGACAGAGAATCCTTGAGGAGTCGAGAGACATTGATGCGGATTCGGATGGGGGGAGTGATAGTGATAGCAGTGAAGAGGATAGGTTTGTTTCTACAACCCATCTCCTATGGGGATTGTGCTGAGTGTGTGGAATTCCAGTGACGATGAGGACGAAGAAGATGAGACTGCTGAATTGCTACGGGAACTGGAGAAAATCAAGAAAGAGAGGGCTGAGCAACGTGAGCGCGAGGTACGCTACCCTACAATGACTCATAACTAATCCTCTCCTATGGAAAATTTCAACTAATATTTGCTGTAGGAACGCGAGCGAGCTGCCGAGGAGCAAGAGAAGAAAGAATACGATATTGCTCGTGGAAATCCACTCCTCAATCCTTCGGCTACAGACTTCAAGCTAAAGCGAAGGTTTGTTGGGCCCGAGTTTTTTTCTCTTTTTTCTTTTTAATTGATTATCCTTTTTTTCATTTCGCGGGCGCTAAACACAAATTAATAGGTGGGATGACGATGTAATCTTCAAAAACCAAGCTCGCGGCACGGACGACAAGAATAAGAGGAAAGAATTTGTTAATGTATGTTTCAATATATTGAGATATGTGTTGTTCTCCACTTTATACTAATACCAACTCCACGTATAGGACCTTTTGCGATCGGACTTCCATAAACGGTTCATGGTATGTATTTTATACCCTGTACTCCCATTTTCTTGATAACTGCCGGCGGGGGTCGCTAGCTGACTGTATACGTCTTACAGAATAAATATGTACGATAGATGGAGGCAGTGAACCTGCTGTGCTAGTGTCCTTTTATTGCGTCCTTTTTTCATTCCCCCCCCTAGCCTCATAATAACATCCTCTTGACTGGCCAAAAGGAAATATCTTTGCTTTTTTGGTGGTGCGAATTGGTGGCTCCGCTTTCATTTGTAGTTCATTGTCCTGAGAATAATATGCTCTACAATACCGGTGATTGAATGATAGATAGACCACCTGCGTGTTGCTCCTCACACCACCGTACAAGCAGCGCAGGCAAAGAGCCCGTAGTCTCCGGTGATTAAGATTGAGACTGTGTGCAAATAGGGTCGAAGCTCCATCTCACAATCCTTTACTCGTAAGGTCCTGACGTTTGTGAACACAACTGCTATTGCATACCGCCAAAATTCAGCTTTTTTGCCCTGACCTTGGCACCATGCAATAGTGGTCGTGTTCACAAACATCAGGACATTACGAGTAGTCTAACTAAGCGGCTGCACCCATACCGGTACTCGATATGGCTGTAGTTAAATCCTGCCGGTATTTAAACCATAATCTCAGCACCCCCATGAAAACCCTGATTAAGTTATCCCCCCAGTAGCCCCACACTCTTCACGAAGCATCTTATCGGATTTCAGGTCCCATCATGAACACAAACACTATTATAATCTCATCGGTACAGCATCACGGTAATTGGCCCATCGTGGATTGAGCCCCAGTCGTGTTTGCAATCCTTGGCAGGGATAGTTCCTCAAGCGAATGAGCTACCGGTGGTCCCACGAAATCCTCTTATCTACCTAATTCACTTCAGTTGCGGTACTCCGAGCCCAAGCCCACGTCGAGTCCCCACAATCTCTATCCTCTCTATCATCTCTCTCTTCCTCCTACCTCGGATCCATAGCGGACAGAATCCCACTTCCGAACACATAATCGCCTCGCGTAAAGCTAAAGCATGAGTGATCCCACTCAGGGTGTTAGGGCTGGGCTTCAAGGTTGTAGTCCCTAGATTATGTTCGTTGAACGCGTGTGACTAATTCTGTTGCGGAGGGTTGTGAAAGGCCGGGTGAACAATAACCTTGACATTCTTCTGAAACGCTTCGAGAGCATCGTTGAGTTAGCTTCTGTATTACCCTCCCGCCTCCTTCCTCCTCGACCACTGCACGGGCCTCTCCTCGACCAACTGACCAATTAACCCAGGCCGACGGCAAAGACCGCACCGTTACGGCCGCAGAAGCGTACCAGATTGAGTGCCATGCCTCTTCTATGGTATTTCTCCTCTTCTCTCTTTCCTTCCTCCCGTTACTTAGACTAACGAACAACGCAGATCCGTGCAGCGGAGGACCTACTAGCATTAACCCGCTCTCTAAAGGAAGCCTGGATGTTTGGACAATTAGGTGGTGAACTGGGGGTTGTCGACGAGGCTACAGACCAGAATGCGAGGGAAGTCGGGGAAGCACTGCAGAAGTTGGCGACAAAGGAGGTGGGAGGACTAGATCAGTGACTTAGATCTACCTTTATAACTTAACATTTTGCTCTTTTCCTTCCTCTGGGTTGTTTGGGAAATACGGTATCTGGCCTCTGGCGTATGGTATGGTGGTCTTAATTTTGCTTTTGTCTCCTGCGGAAATACTAGAATGGTACTCGGATCATGGCATCCTCTTTTTTCTTTCTTTTCCTTTTCACTCTTTTCTCTGCCACCGTGGTAGAATTATATCGTAGCAACTTGTCCCAGGCGATAACTACTGTACCTAGAAACCGGGGTCGTGGGTTTGTATGGGCGCTCATGTACCCACGGATCTTGTGCCATATATTTTGCAAATTCCTGTCTCCGGGTACTTATTACCTAGGACAAGCGCGCCTGCCAAAAATGTCTACTATATCTCCTACCTCAGTATCACAGCCTCCGATTTATGCGCTGCCTGGAATTACTCGTGGGGACTGGTGCTTGAAGTCTACCATATTGCATCTCTAACCGGCTCTAGTATCGTATTCTCCACGTCCGGGTGCGCATCCAGCTGGGCAGTACTTGGCATGGATCAGCCAGCTAGCCTAACGGGCAGACGCATTGTGGTTTAAGGCGGTGATGTGGGAGTTCAGGCATTCACCTCCCTCATGGATATCGCTGCTGATGGGTGGTGTGTTTGTTGGGGGAGGGGGGGGGGGTTGGGGATCTTTACAAAAGCTTTTTTTTGGGGGGGGAGGTTTGGAGCGGTTAAGCATGGTGGATGCTCTCGTTCCATCTCATTTCCTCCGATGCCCCATCTCGCGCAGGCATTATCGAGAGATCGATTGGGATGTGATAGTATACTATACAAGGCTAGGGTCTAGATTGAAGACTTCTCTACGCACAGTGCGTACTATCAAGCGCTGGATAATTGGAACTGCAAGTTGCCTTCTCTGGTTGAAATTATATCCGGGCTCTTCTCCAAGGCTTGCTAAATTGCGGGTTCGCTCAGCGCAGCATATATAGCATAGCGCAGAGTTGGAGCTGTCTAGGCTGCCTGTCCATCTAGCACTGTACAGTGTCGTGTTAGATTCTTCGTTAATGCTTTTATTGAGTTTTGCTCTCGAGTCAGCGGTGATACATGCGCTATCTAACGCACCCTTATCCTCACCCTTATTACAGGTATGAGAGGAAAGAAAAAAAAGGCCCCTCAGGCGGGATAAGCCCTTCTCCCCACCTTAACATTCCATGAGAAACTTATCCGGCGCAGTAGCTGAGATGTCCGGGAACCGATGCCCCCACCTAAATTCGATACCTGGGGAGAGGGAAGTTCTTAGGGAAGGTTCCTCTCAGGTTTCGGAGTCTCTCCGCAGGGTGCCGCGCGGTTCGTGAGAAGGGGCACATGGTGCCTGAGGCACTCTGTGGGCTGGGAGTCGGTGATCAGTTGTGGGAAATCGCTCGCCCCATCGGACTATCCTCCTACTATATCTGTTTGTGCGGGCGTCCTGTCTAAGATGCCGTACGGGCTCATACCAGCCTACCCTCAGAGCAAGCACTAGCATGTCTGCAGCCCAGGTGAGAACACAGTCTGCGCCGTGGCTAGTATCATACTTTGGATGTTAAAGCTGCCGTGTGAACTGAATAAGGAGTCACGATGCCAAAAAACTACTTGTGGCGGCGCGAGGAAAGTAGCGAACTCTAGGACTGTTTCTTTCTCTCTCTCAGGTCCATCAAAGAAATGGCGTAAGGTTAAGCTCATCGGCTAAGCTAGTTTCGGCACGTCTTCTAGAGTTTATCCCTTTTAGGCACGTTTCAGGGTAATATCACATTACGAGGTAGATACCCTTGTGGATTAGGATCAAAAAGGTGGAGGGACGGTTTGATAGTAAATGAATTCTAGAGATCTTTCTAGTACTTTTTTTTTATTGCAGGAAGGTTTTGAGTATTCGGGTCTGTCGACCTTATTTCTACCCGTAACCGTGACATAGCTCATTGGCGCTCAAGATATCCCAAACCCAGGACTGAATACCCACATCAGCACTTCCATCCCAAGTCTTGGTTTACTCTTTTACCTATGCCCCCCCATCCACACTCCAGACCACCCGCCCTCTGTCAGTAGAAATCTGTAGAGCATTTGTTAGCGAATATGTGATTCAGGTGCTATAAGGTCCCTCCTACGCACATTTCAGGAATCTTTTCCGGAATTATTTCTCCTTATATCCGCCCGCAGATCATCGTCCATTGCATTGGGCTCATCGTGTCCAGCCTCATCTCTAGATATCTCTTGATGTCATCCTTATCTGGGCGGAAGGGTTCCATGAGGCCTCCCGGTGAGGAGTTGCACCATATGCTCACCGCCACCTCTGAAACGCCGATCTAGTTCGTCGTAGATTGCTCTTTCTGAGCGAAGAAATTGTGATATAGTCCCCTGAAGGGGGTATCGTTTCCGCCAGCATTGCCGTGCGGGGTGAGGGGTGTCAAGCACCAAGGAGCTAATATTTCTTTCTGTTAGTGATATCCGTTTGTCCTTTCCAGAGGATTGCCTTTCTTACCCGGGATATGTCTTCCCCACCCCGGGATTGCCCCGGCAAAGCAAGACAGCCTCATTATATCCCTTCTTACTCTTTCCCCATCATCCGAATCCTTGATTTCTAGGAGCCGGCCACGCCGTCGGGTGGGTCGGGGGGCACATCATGGTACCTGTTTTCGAGTTCTGGCGGGGATAGCATCCGCATGATGGGTGTTCGAATCGGTAATAGTGTTGCAACTGTTGATGAAACTAAAGCTAAAGAGAGTAGAAATGTTGGTTCGTCTGTGGTTTTCTGTCTAAACTGATGGCGGTGCTGAGCCGGCAGATCTGGCACAATAAATAGAGGCCCCGAAGGGGCTTGTGGGCTGCCTTGAGCTGAAGAAAGACGGGGCCGAACCCGAAGAAGGGTGGGGCGGTCAAGATTTGAGGTTACACAAGCACCCTTCTGCCATCCTGCATCCAATCATTTCCTTGCCAAGAACCCCTCAACAAATCCCTCACAGAACGCGGAAAGATAACGAGGAAATTGTTATGCTTAATCTAACCCACACTGCCTGCAGTCTCATATTCGGATCGCTGGCGGGGGGTAGTACGCCGTATGATACGGGCCTAGCCCGCCGATTTAGCTTTATGCTTAAACTACTGGCAGGATACTAAATCCACCCAATCCTGGACGGCCATTCCATGCCACATACCTGTATGCCAACCCGAGCCAGGTCTAGGCATGTGACCATTGCTTGGAGAGAGGGGTATTTAGAAAGCTTGAGTTCGGGACCACGGCTTCCGCTAGCCACTAGGGACTGTCACTGGAGTCGGCCGCGTACGGGCATCTGCGAAGGGAGAGGTAAGCGTTCATCCACCCCAACACCCTCCGCAATGATCATTGGCACAGGCCGATTGACATCTTGTGACACTATACCACAAATCATTGAAGAGCTCCCCGACGTAGATGCAGGCTGAACACGAGTCACCAGCTCACGCCTCTTATGCACCAGCCAATTTCCCATATGCAACGCATCGGCCCTTTTTCTGAATCGTTCGTCTAGAGATCTTACCATTTTACAAAGGAACTATAACATGAGCGAGAATGTTAAAGAAGTTTGAGTAATTAATTTCCAACAATATTATTTCCATTGTTCATCCTTGACCAAATACGGTACTAGATACACTAACTATGGCCATATCATCCCTGTCATAGATATCTTCGAAGGAGGGAGACCAAGATTTACCAAACCGCCGCCCCTGACCACCACAATCTAGGTCCGAACCTCTTCAAGGAGATCGTACACCACCCACTGTCCCGTAATATCCCCAACGCTTCTCCAAGGCACACCATCAAGCTAGCATAGTGGTTCTGAATCGTAGTGGGTTGGCCTTCCCGTTATTTGCCATAACGTGTTGAAGGACTGATCCCGTGCCCGTGGGTGGCCCTAGAGTGAATTGCCGATCTAGGGGGCCTTCCACAAGTCATCTCTGTGCTTGGATTGTGTCGTGAGGCCTCGGCTGCTTTCAAAACCCCGTGTTTTGTCGTAATTGAGGGCAAAAGTATGCGGGGAGATGTGGCAGAATCCACTTTCTTGGCTCTATAGAAGGGGTAAGTGGATCCCCCAAATACGTGAGATCTCTCTTGTATTATAGATGCCATACAAGGACACATAGACATTGCTCTGATGCAGCACGCTGCAGGCTGGGGGACGATATCCGACATGTTTCCTGACTTTCAGGCCAGCTGAGAATTCAACCGCGACAAGGCCTCTCGGGACAGGGTCAAGCAGTGTTTGTGGGTGTCGTTGTTGTGATCTCTAAGTGAGTGCCTGACACCCTCCCACCATTCCGAATGGGATTCCCCTAATATGTGTGCGAAGCTAACTTAGTGCATACCCACCCTCCGTGGACAAACACTGCTACAGGCGGCTTCTTGATTTTGTACCAGATGAGCACGTGTTTCCACCTCAGTGGGCTTTTGCAGTGTTTACATGAAGGTATGAATAAATTAAAATAATAAGATAACTGAAGGTTATTTATACAAAAAGAAAGCAAGGAGACGGATGGAGTATCTCCACAAAAATAAGTAACCTAGAAACCCTCACCAAGGAAGAGTCGCGGGTGCCTGTGAATTCGTTAGCATTTGGGCGTCAGTATAAGTATCAGCACCAGGATACCGTAAATAGCAGTGCAGCTTTACTTACATCTTGTCATGCCGAAGGTTTCCTAAGTATTTCATTAAGACTAGCCACGAATTGGCAAACTGCTCTAGTACTAACACCACAACTATACTGGTAGCACGTTCACACTCTCGATCTGGCTCCCCGATGTCTGCCAGGATACAGTGCAAATGGAATCAAACCGGGCCCTCCAAGCCACCAAAACCTAACGTCTAAACAAGGGACCCAGTCTATTAATACGTAGAGCAATGCTGAAAGAAAAAAAGAGCTGAACAGAGTGGGTGCATGAGATATTACGATAATATTATGATAATAATATAGAAATGGTAAAACTATCAACCTATCAATCGTAACCTAATCAAAGTAAAACAAAGTTTCATGATCCCAGACCTGATCCCCTTCTAAAAGGAAAAACTTCCAAACGAATAGGCAGGTTAACCATATGCCTGGCTGCAGGAGAAGGAACCCTCATAATTAGTTTCTCGCCCGCTCAGCAGGAGAACATTTGTATCACACGCTTATGGTACTGTACGATACTCGTCCGAGACAAGGAGTTCCTGAAAACAGCCATTAGAGAAACATAGGGTAAAATATCTGTCCATGCCCGAGCGTCCATACAAAATATACCCTTCCTGCTTTCGTGTGCTTCTTGCCTAGGACGAGTGGCACCGGAGTTGATCTGTTTTGTATACAAAAAGGCGCTGCACATATCATAGGTTTTGCCCAAAGTGTTTCAGCTCAATATTATAAGTACGGGCTGGTCGGCACTGCACATTGCCTGTCAGTCGGGTCGGATTGATATTGTCGGTCGCCTGCTTGATCATCAGAAGACCAATGTCAACAAACCCGATCGGTACGGCAGGTCGGCGGCGCCGCACCTTACCTGTGAGCGGTTTTTCTTTTTGGTTAAATCCGCGGTTTACTCGTAGCTAGCTACAGGAAAATCCATGGCATACAACCTGAGTTATGGCCTAAAAACCCATTTAAACAAAAGAAAGCACCCTCTTTCAAAAACAAATAAACGATAAAAATATCACATACACTCAAAGCATCAACTTGAAAGTTTAATCATAAATCATGACGCCAACTCGGCACCTCTCGTAAAAGGAAAAACTCCTATCCTAACCGGAAAGTTTATCCTATATCTCAACACATAAGATGAAAATTCACTTAACAACTTCATCCCCTTCTTATTCCCTTTCCATAGTCCCGAACCTTACCTGTGAGGGGGTCTGATTGATATTGTATTCTAAGGATAGAGGACAGGTAATGTGCAGCGCCGAGCTGCCGTACCGACCGGGTTTGTTGACATCGGTCTCCGGATGCTGAAGGAAGAGACCAACAATCTCGAGCGATTTTTTTTTTTGTTAAATCCCTGAATTTGTTCGGAAAATCCCGGCAAGCACCCTAAAGTATGGCCTAGAAAAACCAAAAACATAAGAAACCTCTCCACCGCCTACTTAAACAAATAAACAATAATAATCTTATCACCTTCATCCATCATAACCCATCACAGGCCAAAAAACAATTTATAATCTTAAATCAGCATCTCTTGTAAAAGGAAAAACCCACATCTTCACCCGAAAGTTTATCGAATTCTTCATAACATGTGTGGAAAAACTCCTTCATCAAAGCCTTCCCCGGTTTGTCCCCTTTCCATAGCATAGAATCTCTACCTATGTTGAAAATCTCTGGATCCCTTCCCTCCTTTATACTAGCTAAGGCCGGGCAGAGTGTTATTATGTGTCGAAAGGTTTGGTCCACAATCTCGAGCGAAACCCCCTCACACGCATAGTGTAGTGGCAGCCTGCTGGTCGCATCAGGTTTGTTGACATCGGTCTCCGGATGATCAAGCAGGCGATGGACAATATCAATCAGACCCCCCTCACAGGCAATGTGCAGCGCCGACCTGCCGTACCGGTCGTCAATCACTATCCTGTCCAGACACCGTGCAAGGCTGACCTTTTTCACCCAGGTTCTGAAGGTATCACTCTTGCAGTTCCAAGTACCTGCGACCAAAAGACTTGGGAGAAACATCGAATGAAGCTCCTGGGTGCTCTTCCCTTGCCTTCGCCCGGAAGGCGCTTTCAGTGATCAAGTAATAATAAAAAAACGTCCCAGCTCCGGGTTGTGTTCACAAACGTCAGGACATTGCGAGTTACTAGCATAGAGCTCAGTACCCGTCCCAGGCAAGGAGCATCCGAAAACATGCGTTCGCAAAATATATCACAAGAAGTCGGTGCGTATCTAACTCGTATTTTCGGATACTTCCTACCTAGGACGAGTAACTAGTACTCGTACTCTGTTTTTCTTTTTTTTCTGAATACTTTCTCCATTTCGGGTTCTACCGACTGTCTAAGCTCATTAACCCTTTCTTCGGTCTCATAGGCTTCCGGCATGGTACAGTACTTGTCCCAGGCAAGAAGTATCCGAAAATAGGGTAGATGTGCTTAGATAGCCAAGACCACCCGAAGTGAATAAAGTATCTTTTTTTTTTTAAAAAAAAAAAGAGAAGTATCCGAAAATGCGAGTCGTGAGTTTGTGTGTGATACGCACGGATTCTTTGCCATATACCCCGCGAATTCCCCCCTTTCCGGATGCTTCTTGCCTGGGACAAACAACGCCTCGACGCTATGAGCACCCACGGCTGAGGCACACGACAGCAGATCCCCCAAGTCGAATAGTTTTCCAATTCCCCTGGCTCTTTGGCCCTTTAAATGCCCAATTCCTTGCTCAAAACCGATCAGGTGGGGTTCGGGACGGTTAGGGACTGAGGCATATTCAGCCTGATTAGAGTTTCCGGCGGGTGAAGTGCCAATGGGAGGGAAGCGGGGAGATCGCGCCCTGGCGTAACGATCGGGAGATCTACGACTCTAGGTGTGAGGTTCGGTATGTTGGATTTGGGCCTGATTTGTTAAAAAATTTAACGCGAATTACCGATGGAGTTTTTTGGTGTAACTAGTTACTACTTTTTGCTGGCTGGGCATACATCCTGAATAACCCCCAAGTGGGGGCACGTTGGAAATCGTGCGCAGAGATTAGCAGTAATGAGCAACTCCTTTCTGTATAACGTGCTCGACCGCTACTACTCGAGTGCATTCTTCTCCGAGCCCCTCATTTAAAACTTACATTCCAAAAGGCCCACAATCTGCACCCTGCAGCATGGCGGATAATGGAGCCCAAGTCGCTTTGCGCCTATTTGAGAGGTTGTAAGGCGATGATATCATAGGAAGAGGGAGCTGTTTTTTCCCCTTTTATTGGCAACTGGGATTGGGGGGTTGATGGTGATTGGGTGTTGTCTGTTTGTTCGGGGCCCTGGCTTCTGTGAAGGAGTGATAATTGATGACGCCAACTTGAGAGAATTATGTTCTTGTGAACTAACTTATGCTCGAGCATCAAGTTCAGAGTTACTTCCCCTGCACCTACCCCAACACCCCAGAAACACATTATCAAAAGCGGGCCCGTACGAGCAACGCTCTGCCATGCTCACTCACGACCAGACCAATATCCCCCACCCACCACACCACGGCGATCCCTACCCGCCTGATCCAAAGTGAATGCAAAGCAACCCCCGCAATCGACCTATAGTTTTCTCTTGCTCTGGCTGGTGTGTCCGGAGAAATTGGAAACTAAGGATGACAATTCAGATATTGCTTTGATCGAGCCATAAAGTTAGTCTATTGAAAGAAAACCGATAACACAAACATTAGAAATCTGGACTAGTTGCCTTGAAATTTCGCCCACACTGTCCCATGAGACTGAAAATGGTTGGAGGCATTTCTTATAAGTGCAGCAAACTTCTTGTGACTGGCTGTTTGAGGTTTTTGTCTTGACTTTTCACTTATTATGCCGTTGTTGGGGGGGGGTATCACAGTTGGGCCGGCTTGTCATTGTATAGTTCTTGGACATAAGTCATCGTCGGTTGGGTGAAGTACCCGTCAAAACACAAGTCTCAACGAAATCCACAGCACAAGATCCTCAATACCAATAATTACCAAATTTCGCCTATGGGTAGCTAGGAGCTTGGTGATTCAGTCCATGTAAATTTGGCTGCAATTACTTATGAATTGGCCCTTGTGGAGACAAACAAAAAGCGAATTGTCGAATCGTCCATGGCAGGCCCTGGAATTTGTATCGAAGCCCACAGAAAAAACTTGATTACAAAACTGCAATTTTTTCCGGCCCACCAATGACACAGAATAGGTCTGATTCGGTTGAAATTTCAGTTTAGTGAAGTAAAGATGTGCCTCTAGTGCTTTGGGTCCTTAGATACTTAGTTGGGGTGGATATGATACTGTTTCGTGGTTGTAAAAAGGGCAAGTGAAGATAACGTTTGTCACGGAACTGTGTAACGGCAAAATCTGGGCAGCCACCTCTCCCATTTCCATGGGCACATCCGAGCGCACTGAATCTGCAGTGCAAACTTTCACGTCTACAGATCCCCACAAAGGCTAGACTCCTTGCTATCATTCCCGCTGCAACCAAGCACGGCCAGGTTCGCAGGGGCCCAGAGAACAATTGAATATTAACACCGAATCCCACACTATTCCCTCCATTTAGCCACGATCAGAGGTACAAAAAGCGAGTTAGTATACACAAACTGCAGCATAAGGCATTCCGTACAAGAAAACAAGCTAGAAATGAATCAACCAGAACTTCTCCCAACCATATAGTCTAACTGAACTATTTCTTCCCAGATCTCTTCTGCTTTTCCAACCTCCCAACTGATCGCCTTTTCTTTGAAGATGCGGAGACGGAGGAAGTAGTGGTTCCATTTGCTGGCCTCTTTGACTCTCCTTTTGGGGGGCCTAATTTTTTTGTAGGTCCAAGCTGCTTTTCGGGGTTGGGCTTCTTGTCGGTCTCTTCTGGGGTTTCCTCCTTCTCCCCGGGGGCCTTCTCCGCCTGCTTTCCTCTCTTCCCCAGAGCTTCCTTCTTTTTCTTGGGCGCCTGCTCCTTGCCGGTAGACCCTTCTTTCGCCGCCCCAGGCCCCCCGACAGCGGTGGCCTTTCCCGCCCTATGATCAACCACCACAGCTCTCGGGTCAATCCCCTTCCTCTTGAGATGCCTTTTCGTCGCTTTTTCTATAAGCTCCTTGTCCGCCTCATCGTCAAATTCCCCAAAAGGACCATCATCATTATCAACCCCATCCACCTCGCCCTCCGGGATCCTGTCGCTGGTTGCTGCCGCCTTGGTGGGTCCAACCTTCTTGAATTTTGCTACAAAAAAGCCATCGACGTTGTACATGTGCGGGTAGAACCTCCTAGTCCACTTCATCTTCTCGTTGAAGGTCTTTCCACGATAGCTAGTGAATCCCTCTCTTCCAAAGGTAAGGCCAGTCTCGACGAGCTTGACGTTAGGTCTTTTCCGGAGGGCGTATTCGACAACAGATTCATTTTCTTCAACTGTCACTGAACAAGTGGAGTAGACAAGATATCCACCAGTAGAAGAAGAATGGTCGACGGAGTCAATGGCACAGAGAAGAAGTTGTTTCTGAAGGTGTGGGAGTAACATGAAATCCTTTGCGTTCTTGTTTGTCTTAACACTAGGATCCTTAGAGATAACGCCAGTACCCGAGCAGGGGGCATCAAGAAGAACTCTGTCGAAACCACCAATGACCTTAGGAAACTCCTTAGCATCGTAGTTGCAGACAATGGTGTTCTTGACTCCTAGGCGGTGAATGTTACCAATTAGACCCTTGGTGCGAGCCCTATTTGAATCGTTCGCAAAGACACATCCAGTGTTCTTCATCAAAGCCGAAATGTAAGTCGTTTTGCCACCGGGAGCAGCCGCCATATCTAGAATTCTCTCATTCTCCTGAGGCGCAAGAGCCATAACTGGAAGGAAGGATGATGCAGCTTGGAGGATGTAGTGACCGGCGAGGTATTCCGGTGTAGCGCCAAGAGGAACTTGAGATTCAAAAATCTGAAGTCCTACTTTAGACCATTTTCCTACAGGCTCGAGAGTAACACCGCGGTTTATCAAGGCTTGTGCAAGCTCCCTACGTCCAGTTTTAAGAGTGTTTGTACGGATGACATGAGGACGTTCCTTCTCATTGGCCTCGAAGAATGAGAAGGCTTCCTGGGGAGAAAACAGATGGAATAATTTCTCAGCCAAAAACTCCGAATAGCCGTAGTAGGCGCAAATGTCTTTCAAGATTTGCTCGGTGTAATCAGCTCTGGATCTCCCCTCTTCGGCCAAGTTCGAAAAATCCTCCAACACTCGTACGGTATCGGTAATACGTGTCCTGAGCAAAGTAACGTCGGGGGCAGCGAGAGCGGCTTGGTCATCCTCATCGTTGGGATCTCCAAGAATATGTGGCTTAGGTTCACCGGCGATGTTGGTTTGCATTGCAGATTCCTCTAACTCCGCTTGTGCTTCTGCGGCCTCATGTGCAAGTTGTGCATCAAGCTTTCTCGAGAGACCCTCAATGTTTGCCGCTGTGAGCCTTTCCTCCGCATCTGATTCATCTTCATCTTCTGAAAATATGTGTCCAGCCTGCTCTTCTCCAGAATCATACACATCCGAACCCGATTCGCCAGCAAGAAAATCGTCTTTCAGTGACGGGCGTCCATCTTCCATCTCTTCATTTATAGATTCCGCATCAAACTCATCATCCACGGTCCCATCATTAGAGCCATCGCTAAAAAGTTCTTTCTTCCTTGCCTCCCGGGCTAGGGGAGGCGCCGTAACAGACTTCTTCCGCTTCGAATCCTTCTTGTTATTTGCAGTTGATTCTCCTCTCTTGTCAGTTGGCTTCCCTTTTGCTGCCCCGCCTCGCCTTCGTTTAGACCGGACGGGGGATTCGACAGGAATATCCTCGGGTTTACGCTTTCTTGTGACGAGGGACTCATCGAGCGGGGCCGGAGGACCTTGCTTGTACTTTGAACGCCCCTTTCCCATTGCAATTGCCGGAATCTGTCGAAGCGCAAGACTTGGCAGGTGGTGTTTAGCAAGAAAACCTTAAAAATATTTTCTTTCCTTGAAGGCAGAGAAATCTTGGCGGTATGGAAGGAGGGTAACTTGCTGTCAAATTAAATCTGCCAACTATTAGTAAGGCGAGGACCGAGCCGATAGTGCAAGCCATCTAGACACGACACCCCTACTCGGAGAGATGCTGATTTGTTAATTTCCTACTGTATGAAGAAGTCACCGGCAGATTTCCTCACTTGCAAAATTTCACCAAGTTCACCACAGTACTCGAGTACTACTACAGTCAGTATGATATATTGATTAATTATCATATCATACCACAAGAGAGCCTCCTATCCAAGTTTGGTTGTCAGAGTGGCTGTAACCTTTCATATTCTTCGACTACCTAATTCAGCTAACTAAATATCTATCTTATTGGCTTGTGGCCCCGTCTTTCGCATCCGGGAGGACCTCCCAAGAAGCCCCTAGCCCCAGACGAGTACGCTGGCCGCTCTTATAGTAAACTCGGCTACTTAGGAATACAAATAGCTCCAAAGGCAGTGCTCACTGCTCAAGTCCAAGTGAATCCAACTCATGGTACTTGTACGATGCCAAACAGGTTTCCTCCCAGCCAACCGGGCAGCGCCATCACCGGTATGGAGACGGAAAAAAAAACAACCGTTACGATACCGGCATCACACCGGTGCAAACACTGTACCACACTCGCCAATTACGCTCCCGCTCGCTTCCGATTCGGGCCCGCGTCCGAGTGATCCGACCGCGCAGTCCAATTAAGCTTATCGATAAGCCATGAATTCGGCCCCCAAGACTTTTAAGAGAGCATCCTTGATAGGTCTGATTTGCGAACCATCGGATCATGTGGTTGGGGTTCGATAAGATAGTCTTGCGTCTGCTGGTGCCTATGGTAAGTTACTCCAGTATACGGTAGGTTGGACCCCTTTATCTTTCCCCTATTTGAAATGCACAGTTCCCTTGGTTGGCTCCCGTTCTCTTGTAAACACGAAGTCACCGGTACCAAAAAGGCGCGCAAGGCATGAATAGGGCTCGATACCGGTATGATACTTCAATGGTAATATTATCGACTCGCCCCAACTGGAGATGCCATTTACACATCCTTGCGCCGATGTTGGAAATGGCAAATATCAAAGGCCGCCGGGAATTGTCTCTTAATCTCACAAATATAACTCTACCAAGCCGCATTTACATTCCCAAGCTCCTATCAAAACAATCAATCACATGGTGTAATGGAGCATATCGACTAGTTTCATCTCACGACGTGATAGAGAAATGTGGGGAAACTCGGGAGGGATGTTTGCGTAAACCTACCACACCCAGGAAGTTTGCTCAAAAATCTGCAACTCGGTTTACATTTTTTCGTGCGACACACGTGGCGGTAAACAATTGCGTGTGAGAGAAGGGGGGGTTAGAATCTCGGTCAGGACACAGCAATGGTGCACCTTAGGCCTCTAATTCTCTCCGTCTTATTTGCCACCGGGCAACCGTCTTAGAATCAATGAACATTCACAACACATTTGCGTAGTCTCTTTGTTCTTTAAGGCTGCGGTGAAGTTATTCGGCCTATCTTCAACTCATCTGTGGTGTTTAACAGAGTGTTTCGGAGAACTCAAAGTTTCCGGTGAGAAAGAAGATCATCATGTTTGCAGCACTCGGAGGATTACTAAGCCAAGACGGAGCTTCGCGTCTGTTGGGGCGGCCGCGCTTTCCACAAACAGTCAACCAGAATCCACGAAGCGTTTCGACAACCGCCAAACATACCTCGAGTGAGTCTCATTGGATTCGGAATCTTCATATGGACTACTTTGTGCGTCTTCCAAATCCCCTATAGATATTTTTTCCCCTTCTTGCGCAGCAGATACCTTAACTCTCGCGATGGGTAGTGGAATACTTCTGACTATTTGAGCATTACAGTGGAATCGGTTGATCGGAGGCTCAGGCTCTGGTTCAAGCACCGCCAATAAACAGCCTCCGCCAGTGAGTCCCGCTCAGAGGTTAGCTAAATTTAAGAGACACTGGCAGTCATTACTGGTAGGCGGACCCTATTCCCTGCAATCTACCCGCACGTCCAAGGCCAATTAACAATAGCTTCTGCCCCCATAGCACTCCTGGCGCAACTCCCGTGAATTCGATCCATCATCGCAGGACCAGCTACGTAGCCATATAAAACGACTCAATGAGCTTCTGGTTGAGGAAGAGAAAAGCTCCTCTCCGCTGTGTATGAACTTTTGTTATGAGCAGCAGGTGTTCATTGCACTTTCAAAAATTGGACAAACAGGTTCTCCTGGCGTTATCAAAGAATGCATAGCGGCCTTTTCGACTTTGATAGATAACGAGGATGAAGGATTTTTGGCCCAAGAAAACTTCTCCCAAAGTTTAATCGAGTTCTTGCGAAGAACTGGCCAGAAAAACCACAGGTCGTTTGAAGGAGAATATGTAGAGCTTTTGTTCAGCATTGCTCAAAAGATAAGGTTGAGCCGGGATATCCTACCTGCATGGTTTACCACGCGGGCCGATGAGGAAGGAGGAAGAGATTATAAAAACTTAGGCCCGCAACAAAAGTTTGCTGGAGTTACCAATAAGGTATGGGTTCGTTGTTGAAGAAGTCTTGAATGAGACTAGGATTTCTACAGAATCTCACAAGTGCCCTGCATAGGATGATTTCCCCCTGTTCTACCTTTTGATTGATTTCGTCCACCACGAAGGGAGGGTGGGTGATTTCGCCAGGACAGGCCTTCTTTATATCATTGAGGCCGCATCCTCTTCGGGTGACTTGGAGAAATGGATAGTTGAAAGTGATCTTGCGACTCTGATGGCATCTGGGTTGGGTGCTCTATACAGTCAACTCAGCAGGTTGTGCTTCCTACTTGTACCTACCAATGAATTCGGCTGACCTGGAATCTAGAAAACTAGTAGTTGATTACCCCATGGCGGACCCGCCCACCATTCTGGTTCTTTCGGATTATTCCTCTTGTCCCTTAGCTTTTGGAGCTGAAAGTTCATCTTCAGAAGGATTTCAGACACATCTAGAAACTTTCCTATCATATCTAATTTTCTGGCAGGACGTGCTTGAGCATTGTAGATCCGCCGAGGTGAAGCAGACATTGCTTGACCATTTTCAAGTGCTATTTCTACAACAGCTACTGTGTGTGCATTCAATGTCCTCAATTGTCTCGCTTAGCCGCACTAACATCTGACTGCAGGTATCCCTCGTTGTTAGAATCGTCGGATCTAGACGGCGGGTCTTCAGTTGCAGTTCTGACTTATGTCCGGGTTGTTCTCGATACCTTGGAGCATCCTGACATTATTCATCTGATACTTTCTTACTTAATGGCTCTACCGGACGAGACTAAAGCAGCATCCGCTCCCTCATCACCTTCCCTTGCAAAGCGAAGGAAATCTTTTGATCTCTTGAATAAAGCTACTGAGATGGACGATAAGCCTTCGCCAGACTTGTTCAACCTCGTCGACTTGGTATTAACCAGTCTTAAATCCAAATCCCAACAAACGGTATCTGCGACCTTAAAACTTATCTCGACTATATTGAGAAAACACCACCCGTATTCAATCTCTACTCTGTTAAAAGTGGTCCCTGTTCCGGGCGACACCCGATTACGAACGGTGGGTGCGCACAACAAAGAGATGGAACTCTTTTTCTCACTAGTGGGAGATATCTCGGAAGACGGAGACGTCTCTGAAAGCTATGGAGAGCATCTGAAGGACGTATTGGGTTTGTTGGAGTCGCATCCTTGCTCAAAGGAAGTGCTTGCATTAAAGAATTCTGCATTCACACGCGGAGCAGAAGATGCTCCAGAACCCCAAAATCGAAAGATCAGGGACATGTATACGCACACTATTCACCCTAACGATCCACTACTCAGAAATGTTGTAGATTTGCTGGAAAGCTTTTTCTCCAACACTGTCGAGACCAATCTGACTCTCACGGCTGTGATTGTGGATCTTGCGACTTGCTCATTCATGAGACCAGAAGGTTGGCTATTATTTGACCCGGCTTCCTATGAATTCGACAACAACGATGATGAGGAGGATGACGAAGAGTGGGACCAACTTGAGGACGCCGAGAATGAATTGACTCGCATTATGGGGGGTAGTGACGAGCTAACCTATCGGCGCAAGGAGAAGAAGCGAGCGAAAGATCTAAAGCGTGCAAACCGGCAACCAAGATGGACGGATACACCGCCGATTCTTCAAGCTATTGAGGGTCTAGTATGCCAGATCCAAGCTTACCGAAGAGTTATTCCAGATCTGGACGATAAGCTGTCAGAAAGGAAGCGCGCATTCCAGTTTACGGATGAACTGAATGATGCTTTACTATCCAGCCCGCTACCGCAGCCTACCCCCCCTATCCGAAATCCAGTTCTAGATTCCATTTCTCCAAAGAATCTTATGAGGCCCTCCAGTGCTCATACACCGACTGCCCGCTCTTGGCAACCTTCTGGTGGTTCAGGCCATTCGACTCCAGCCCCTAACTCGCTGATGCCTACCAGACCAATCACGTCTACACCTTCATCTGCACGTGGGATATCTCCATCAACAGATTTAGCCAGATCCCCTGAAAGTCCATTCAATCATCACATGTTAGAAACCGCGCAGCGAAGGATCAAGGTACTGCAACCAGGGCAGGCAATGTTACATCTGCCACCTCCACCTGAAGGTGACAGCAGAGATGGAAGCGTTATGGGAACAGAAACACCACCGACAATAGAGGATTTTGTGAAAGTCGGAGGAGACTTTACGTTAAGTCACTTGCTGACCAATATCATGGTTCTTCAGGTAAACGATGCATATTAATTTTCTTATTCTTGTTAGCTAACATGTGATGCAGGAATTTGTGCTGGAACTGGGCGCCTTGGTTCAAGTTCGAGCATCTTTATTCGGGGATCTTAGGTTCGCCTAAAGGAGCTTAGGCCTGGTCTGAGTTTTTGTGTTTATGGGTTTGGTTTTATAGATATCACAGCGTTCTCCTGGTCACTTCTCTTTTCCCCCTTTCCTTCTATTTCTTGCTTCTCGATAAATATTCCTTCCTTCGTTTCAAGGCGCGTAGACATCGCATCGGTGTATAGTATGACTACATGGATTTTATGATACCAAACTTTATGGAGCTCATGGAAATTTGAAGCATGAGCCTACGAATGCAGTATTTAATAGACATTGATACTCCAGTATAACTTGCGAGTAATTCTGCTAGCAGATATATAACTCGGAAGTGGCAGTGTCCGTTAGCTTCTTATGCGTGAGGAGTCGGTGGAAACAGCGCTTAGATTTCAATCTAGGCCTCCCGGCCAGCAAGGTACTGATAGCCCGGGAATACTGAAGGCCCTATTTGATACACCAGGATTAGACTGAGATTTGGTCTTTGATTCGAGCCCATTGGCAATTATTTGTGCATCAGATGTCAATCTCACCAATGACTGGTTGAGAAGACTAAACAAAAATTTAATATCAGAACAGAATGACCTTAGAGTTAGGTAAGAGTGACTGTGCTTTTCATGAAAGTCCAGATTTGAAACCCTAATCTGATCCACAAAATAAAGGTTAGTCCAAGTCATGACCTACCAAAGGCAACAAGACCCAAAGTCTGGAGTTAAGGAATAATCCGGATTTTAAGTCCAAACTCCGGCGTACCAAACAGGGGAGTAGTAATATACAAGACTACGGTACGATGGGATCACAGAAATTTTCCAATCCTAGTTCCAGGTTCAAGAGTTGTGGCTGCGACAACCAATCACACAAATTGTCTGTGGGACCCTTTTCCCTCCCCTCTCGACCACCAGTTTCAAGCAGCAGGTGCCTCAACCTTTCCCATTGAAAGCACTCTCACCTCCGAAAGGCCATTCTCCATTACCCTCACCCTCAAAGCAGCCCCCCCGACGGGGAATCGAGGATTCGCAATGTTGTCACAACTTCGGTTTCGCCCTTTCTCAGGCTCTTCATTTCTGAAACCGTCCAAATTTTCTCGGCCGTTGTCGTCGACGGCTTCATGGCGCAATGACGGCGGTGAATTAAATAAAGTCTCTGCGACGGTTACCCAACCAAAATCTCAGGGCGCTTCTCAGGCTATGCGTTCGTTCCCGTTTTCTGGGGTGCTCTTTTTTTTTTGTGGCAATTGCTGATTCTCGTGTGGAGCAAAGTGTATGCGACTGGGTTGAAGCCACACGATATGAGTAAGGCACAGGTTGGGATTTCATCAGTAGGGCTTGGCCAATTCCAGGTGTGCGGGGTTAGAAATCAGGATTAACGTGTGTGTGCAGGTGTGGTATTCGGGGAATCCATGTAATATGCATCTATTAGACCTGAACTTCAAGGTTCTGGAGGGAGTGCGTAAGGCTGGGTTGGTCGGGTACCAATTCAATACCATTGGCGTTAGGTGCGATATGTCTCTGGTGCAAGGCTTTACAAATGTGGTGTACTAACATTTTTTTCTACAGTGATGGTATCTCTATGGGAACTAGTGGGATGAGATACTCTTTACAATCCCGAGATTTAATTGCTGACTCAATCGAGGTAAGGTCTCGCCTATCACATGTTGGAATCCGACTGACTATTTCCTAGACTGTCATGGGTGGTCAATGGTACGACGCAAACATTTCAATTCCTGGCTGTGATAAAAACATGCCGGGTGTGATTATGGCCATGGGCAGAGTCAATCGACCATCCCTAATGGTTTATGGGGGAACCATCAAACCCGGACATTCCAAATGTCAGGGTGGCGCTGAAATCGACATCGTCTCCGCTTTCCAGTCGTATGGCCAATTCCTGACAGGCGAGATTAACGAGGAAACCCGCTTCGATATCATCCGGAATGCGTGTCCCGGATCCGGCGCCTGTGGGGGAATGTACACGGCAAACACTATGGCAACGGCTATCGAGTCCATGGGAATGACGCTTCCGGGATCATCTTCCAACCCCGCTGAGTCACTAGAGAAGATTCAGGAATGTGCTGACGCCGGAGCGGCGATCAAGAATCTTCTTGAGCTTAAGATGGTGCCGAGGGATATCATGACTCGCGCTGCGTTTGAGAACGCCATGGTTGTGGTCAACATTACCGGGGGGTCTACCAACGCAGTTCTCCACCTGATCGCTATCGCCCACTCTGTAGGCGTGAAGCTCACAATCGACGACTTCCAGTCCGTCTCAGATAGGATCCCCTTCTTGGCGGACTTGAAGCCCTCGGGCAAGCACGTAATGGCCGACATCCATAAAATTGGTGGGACGCCAGCGCTACTCAAGTTCTTGCTCAAGGAAGGCCTAATCGATGGATCCATCAACACGGTTACTGGAAAAACCCTTGCCGAAAATCTCAAGGATGCGCAAGACTTCCCCCCAGACCAAGACATTATCCGCCCGCTGTCAAACCCAATCAAGAAGACCGGCCACATCCAGATCCTCCGTGGCAGTCTTGCGCCCGGAGGCTCAGTAGGCAAGATCACTGGAAAGGAGGGCCTTCACTTCCGCGGTAAGGCCAAGGTCTACGATGGTGAGGACCACTTCATCCACGCTCTTGAACGTGGTGAGATCAGGAAGGGCGAAAAAACGGTTGTGGTAATCCGGTATGAGGGTCCCAAGGGAGCACCCGGAATGGTGGAAATGCTCAAGCCTTCTTCCGCCATCATGGGCGCTGGCTTAGGGCAGGATGTCGCTCTTATTACCGACGGTCGCTTCTCCGGAGGTTCGCACGGGTTTCTGATCGGGCATATCGTCCCCGAAGCGCAGGAGGGTGGTCCTATTGCTCTTGTCAAGGATGGTGATGAGATTGTCATCGATGCCGAGAAGCGATTGTTAGATTTGGAGGTCAGCGAGCAGGAGTTTGCCGATCGGAGGAAGCAGTACTCTCCTAAACCCTTGAAGTATACCCAGGGAACGTTATACAAATATGCCAAGTGAGTTTATTTTTCTTTTCCCCCCTCTCCAATTCTCCAATGGTAGGTCTGGTTTAGAGAGCGTGAGATTCTAATCTATGATATCATAGACAAGTTGCGGATGCTAGCCACGGGTGTATCACCGATTCCTAGAAAGTTTGTAGAGTTTCTGTAGATCACATATCATAACTAACCGTCCTAGGAACAGTGATAAATTCTCGGGCATATCCAAGAGTAATTGATTTCTCGTGATTTCTTTTTGCTTTTTTTTTTTGGCTCCTTGACAAGCCTATTTTGCCGGTACACCGCGCACACAGTGCTGTACCTCAAGCACTCGAATACAAGAGCACTGTGCCCCACTGGGATAGAAGCAAAGAAGCCATCACAAACTCAGCCCTCAGTTGAGACAAAAAAAGGAAAAATACACGGCGCCTGACTAGGAGAGGCAATTGCAACGTCCTAGCACATTGCGCCTGTACGAGTATTCTTGTATTCCAGTAAAGTACTTACGATGCTGTACCAGAACTCGTACAGTGCTTGCCTCATAACCGCGCAACATTAAAAGCCAAGAAGTGCTGTGATCCCATAACTCAGACCAACGAAACCCCTACCCCCGGCCGACAGTCATCCGATCACAATACGCCCCAACAGGACAGAACATAACGGTGTCAATGATACCAACCGCGCTATTTTGCACACCCCCCCAAAGCGCTCAAGCTCAGCCCAGTCCCCAACCGGCCATTATACCGTTCGCAGCCGCTCAGGTGACCTCGGTTTGAACCGGGTCGGTTTGAGCGCATAGAGGAAGTGTTCATACGGATACAGGAGGGTGCCGGCACTATAGCATTATTAACTTTGTCTAAGGCGGTGCTCTTCCTTCAGTCGTGTACGCGTGTACGGTACTCGAGTACAGAGTTCGCATCGTAAGTTAGGGCTTGTTAAGTCATAGGGAGAAGGCTTAGCAAAGAAGCGAAAATAAAAATACATTAAGCTACGTACCGCATTCGTAAGCCTGAGGCGGAAAATTGCGGAAACAGTTGGATTGAAGTACAGTGGTGTTATTCGCAGGTGGATGATAGCATCACTTTTCTGTCATTTGTCCGGTCTGAGTGTGGTGGGCTGGATTGAAATAGGTTAATTGCACTTCATTTCTATTGGCTGCTTTGGTGAGGCCTCGGTTACTATTGTAGTGGTAAACGTTACCGGTAGTGGTGGAGGGGAGCTTCTCGAGTATGGTGGTGGGGGGAAAAAATGAGGAATCTATTAATTTTGAATAGGATGGAAGGAAGAATGGAAGGATGGATGGAAGGAAAGAAGGATGGAAGGAAGAAAGTGCTATTGTTGTTTTGTGGGGACCGGTGATGAGGTTGAAGTTGTGTTGAAAGGTGCTCCTCCGGCTAGATGTTATTTTATCCCGTATATTATGATACTGTACAAATATTTGGTGAACTTTGGTATCGTACTCGTATCACACTTGCTGCAGAGATCATCGGGGTCCCTACATACATGGGAGCCGTGGTGCACCGGTACTTGTGAGGGAAGTTACAGTATGCACTGTCAGGTTAAAATACCGGTATCGGTAGTGAGATAGAGAGTTGAGTTTCAGGGTGATTTGCCTTGAATCAAATCTTAATACTGTTGATCGATAGTGACAACTTGGTATCACAACTCTGCCCTGAGGAATAGTTCTCGGGATAGAGGTACGGTATGATATCATATCATTCAGTGCCACTGTGACCCCCCTTTTGGGACCCGCCCTACCATACTCTCGATGTCGTGTCTATCTACTCGAGTACCCTATCTTCCCTCGTATCATAATTTGTATTTGTTTGTCTCGTATTCTCTCTCTCCCACACACACACTCCCACCCTCTTTTCTCCTTCTCTCGTCGAGTTACTCTCGCTCCTGTCCCTCTCATTGTTCTACCAAACATCCCTTCCCCCTATATCTCTTACCTACTTTTCTTATTCATACCCCCACCTTCACCTCTCTCTCATTCTTACACAATTGCTACCCTTGGCCGCCTTGCTCTCCTCTGCCATTCAACCAACCAGCATCTCACCTCTCGAGTCGTGGTTGCGGCACCTGTGGCCCTGCACGTTACACCCACCCCAACCCATCCCTCGACTCCCGGTAAGGTAACAAAAATAAAACAAAAAATAAAAAAGGTGAAACTCCAGAGCATAATTCTCTTTTTTTTCTAATAACAGCTTTTCTCAAGTAACTGCGGCTGCGCCGCTTTCCATTCTGTGTTTGTCTTGTGTTGAAGCCGGCAATCCGGATCTTGGTGATTTCTAACAGAATTGGAAGCTGGTTGTACCTGCAAGTTAAGTTCCTGCACTTCCTCGCCCGCCATGTCCGCCGTTGGCCAGCACCTGGGCCAGCAGCAGCAGCAGAAACAGAAGCGCGTCCTTGTCCCTCCTCCTCCGCCTACTCCGCCATCTCTTCTCTCCTCTTCTACAAATACGATCACCACCGTAATTACCAATAACTCCTCCTCCTGTACCCCTCTTCCCCCCTCTCCCACTCTTACCAAGACGGGTTGCATTCCCTCGACAACGCTATCAATCCCAGGTCGAGACCAGCAGCGAGATGCTGCTGTGCTTCAACCGCAGCCCCCCGCACAAACCCCGCTGCTCCGCAACAATCCATCTCGACACGGTCCCCCTCCTCCCACAATACCCCCCGGTCTGCGTTTGCAGACCTCAAACTTAACCGTGGCTAGCCATCGTTCCAATACCGGCGGGTCCTCGGCGGGGCCATCGCGGTCAACATCCTATGTCGATTCGCTATCCCCGACTTCCACAACCTCGGCTTACTCCCCGGCTATGGAAGTCCTCGCAAAGATGACACCACTACCATCTCCTATTGTCACCGGCGATTCGCCTGGCCCTTGGAATAAATATCGGAGCAGGTCAATTTCGAGAAAGCCTTCGCAGACAAGGCCAACGCCACCTCGGAGTATCAATGGGTCCGAGTCAGCACTGGTTACGTCAACGGGCGAATCACTCTCAACGGCTATTGCCGCCCAGTCTCAACGAAAACTATACCAGGGCTTCACTCCTGCTCCCCCTGGGACTGAATTCACTTATAATAACAATAGTGCTACTCGGAGTAGAGACGATTTCGACACCAGCTCCCTCTCAGTACCTTATTCTCGAAGTCAGAATCTCTTTAGACCTTCATTGACTGGTGGAACCGATGAGGCCAATTCAAATCACGAAGCAGACGCGAGCGGTGGAGCACGCATGAGACGGGAGGATTTTTTGGCCCAGCCTCGAAGATGGACTGTTTCGTCCGCGGAGTCAAGCCCCGCCATGAGCGGCAGTGCGACTTCCTTATCTTCGATTTCTAGTACCGATACAGCAATCGACGCTGTCGAAACAAACAATCGCTTGATTAAGAAGCACAAACTAGAGAGCTTCGAGGCAAAGACGGTTCCTGATAACAAGGTGCGGAAATGGAGAGGTCTCAGATTGTTGGGCCACGGAACTTTTAGCAAGGTAATTCTAGCGACGTCTGAGGACATCCCGGACGAGGTCGATGGCTTGGACGATGATGAGGTGGTGGTTGGACGAGAGCCCCTACCGCTAGACCCGAGGAAGCTTGTGGCCGTTAAGATTGTCGAGCATGGTGCTGCTGGAGGCGCCTCGAAGGAGAGAGTTGAGAGTTCACTGAAACGAGAACTTGACATTCTCAAGTCCGTCAAACATCCGGCCTTGGTGAGGCTTCGCGCTTACAGTATTGAGCCTAAGAGAGCACTATTGATACTACCGTACTGCCCTGGAGGGGATTTGTTTGATCTGGCCGCGGATTCCAGCTTTGCGTTAGAGGCTCCATTGGTTAGGCGTATGTTTGCAGAAATTGTCGGTGCTGTTCGGTATTTGCACAAGAATGGGATAGTGCATCGTGATGTTAAGCTGGAGAGTATGGAGAGGCAAAATTCAGATTTGCTTCGTCTGATCTCATGCTGATGCTGTGCTAGATGTTCTCATAAACTACACCAAAGACCAGTTACTGGATATAGCTTCCTCCCCCTATGATGCCCTTTTCCCAATCACGACACTCACAGACGTCGGGTTGTCCCGCAGGGTAGATTTCAACAGCAACGACTACTTGCTAACAACCCGCTGTGGAAGCGATGACTACGCAAGTCCAGAGCTGATAATGGCCCAAGCATACGATGGTCGCCAGACAGATGCATGGGCACTAGGTGTCCTCCTGTTCGCTCTGATGGAGGGCAGACTCCCCTTTGATCCACCACCCGGCTCCTCTGAGCAGAAAATGCGCAGTAAGACCGCGCATAGAATCGCTCGTTGCGAGTGGAAGTGGGTGAAATTGGCGCCTAAACCCGCGGATGTCAACTCCTCTGGCGACTCTGGGATTGTAGTGGACGTTAATGGCAGCGAGAGACCCCAAGGATATGATCCGGAGTACGAAGGTGGGAAACGTATCGTTGAGGGTTTACTCAAGAGAGCTAGTAAGCGTTGGAGACTGGACATGGTTGAACAAGACGAGTGGGTTAAGGAAGCTATACTCGTTGAGATGAGAGAGCCGGATGAGCTATAGACTGAACATAGCCTGACACGGGTGGTTTTCCCTTTTTTCCCTTACTTTCCTACACTGGTATGCACTCGTTTCACTTTACATGACTCAACTTAACCTGATCATATTTCTGTTTCTTTCCTTTCGGTCCATTTGTCTGGGTTTGGGTTGCGTATTGCTTTCGACACCTCTTTGGAAACGTCCAATTACTTTTTCTCTTATCTCGTCATTAAAGTGAGATCTCATTTTCACGTTTTCCTTTCCTTCACATTTTTCCTTTATCAATTCTTGCATAACGGCGTAAATGATACAAAGACATTAAATAAACTAAACAACTAAAAAACTAATACTTGGAGATTTTGTCTTTCTTTTTTTCTTTAGTGGTTGCTACTGAGGCGTACGTGTAGTTTTATTCTTTTTCTTTATGTTATGTGCGGTTGGGTAGTGGGGCGGACGGTAGATGGAGTTTTTCTTTTTCTTTCTTTTTCCATTCGGCCCTGCTGGCCGTTTGCTGTTCGTGTAGTTAGGTGAATATATCGCTATTCTTTGGAAGTTGGACCCACTTTCGTCATACCGGATGGCGGTTATGTGGTGGGCGGATTCTTCTTATTGTATATATCAATCTCTATGTAGTGTATATAATGCCAATTCCTGCGCTTTCGTGCTTCCATACGGCACCTTTCCTTTCCAACGTTCGGTCAAGCGTTCACTACTGTAAGAACTCGAATAATCGGACCATGTGCTATGTAGTCCGAAATTTCCTCCTCTAGAAAAGGGGCGAAAAACACACCAAAAATCTGCCGCCCGAGACAGAGGAAAAAGGAAAAAAACGCCAGACCATACTAAGAGAGGCAACTCCAACGTCCTAGCACATGGTCCGATTATTAGAGTTCTTACGGTAGAGATTTTGCTCCCTGCTACTCGAGTAGACTCCTGGATTTGAATATACGCTAGTTTATTAGAGTTACCCGGAGGGGTCTGAGGACCTAAACTTCACCCTCCCGGTCCAGGGGGCCCTCAAGATAGTGTCGGGAACATAGTAGATAGCCCTACTGTATCCTGAAGAGGAAACAACCAGGACTGTGCACGCACAGATCAGTATAAGAGGGGATTCTTCTGCGGTCTTCCTCGCTCCATCTTTCCTTCCCTTCACAATAACCACCACGACTACCACTACAATTACTATGACAGCTGGGAGCAGCATGACCCAGAAGACTATGGCCTCTGGGTCAGTTTATCTGGGGTGACTTGAATGGATGATTATTTATCATATGAATTGAGGTTGATGGACATACAGGGATTTGCATCACTACTCAAATGCTAGTATTGCAATAATTCCCTCCCCTTATCTTCATCCCCTCATTGGCTCCTATTCTCTGTTATTCTTTATATACTACTATTCTCTTTTATTCTTTTATATTCTTCTGTTCTCTTTTATTCTTCTTCTTCTTCTTCTTCTTCTTCTTATACTCTATATGCAGTATATTCTGTAAGTTGCTCTTCCAAAAATTGAATATGCTTCTCATGCTAGTCAAAAGATATAGTATGCTAACCTGATACTATAATTATACAGCTTTTACCACTTTCAATTCATATTGAAAGCTTTATCAAATGCTCTTGAAAATAGAGAGCCAAATACTTATAAGTATCATTCAGAAATATCTTGAATACTAAGTATATATAACTAGTAGTATGCTAACTATACTGCTAATATAACAGGTATATCAAGTTCTTGCATGGGCAAGATGATCCAAGCCCTATATTTAATTTGCTTATAATATATGGGAAAAAAAGAGGAGGATGTTAGGTGTTATTGATTAACACCTGACTATACTGGAAATAATCTGCACTAATATGACTTCCAGGGATCTGGAGATTATCTCCCTATAATTTGAGATAGGTTCCCTCCAAGACATATTTACAGTCTTGACATATATGTCAAAAAAAGATAGATATTAGGTTTATTGATTAATAGCTAACTATACTGGAAATATCCAGTATTAAGATCACTACCAAAGATATAGAGATACATTCTCAATCATTTGACACAGGTCTCTTTTGAGATATATTTACAGTTTTGATTTATGATATATATCAAAAAAAGAGCAGGATATTAGATGTTATTGATTAACAGCTAACTATACTAGAATTATTAAGTACTAATGTCACTACTAAGGATATGGAGATTCATTCTCAATAATTTGACATAGATCTCTTTTGAGATATATTGTCACAAATCGTGACTAAGCAAGGCAGATTTCACATGACTCATAGTTATGAGTCATAAGGTATGTTAGTTTTCACACTATGATGTCGCTCGACTCATAGCTTTTACATGACTACGCACTTGCGAGT